>Ga0129315_1000003_pt1 | contig 430916 bp, 380 predicted proteins | sample Cm827metagenome_FD_94432 | JGI IMG/M metagenome (GOLD analysis project Ga0129315, IMG submission 94432) | Eastern black-and-white colobus group fecal microbial communities from Wisconsin, USA - Cm827 metagenome | ecosystem: Host-associated > Mammals > Digestive system > Large intestine > Fecal...
GAAAGCAATAAGACCCCTTGAAGACGACGAGGTAGATAGGGCAGAGGTGGAAGTGCAGTAATGTATGGAGCTGACTGTCACTAATAGGTCGAAGGCTTGACCAAAAAGCTTAAGAGCGGCTGGACGGAGACAGCTGTGAAGGAGGAATGCTTGCATTCCGGGACACAGATGGATTCAGGACAGACATTTGCGAAGCAAAAGGCACGAGGAAGAAGCGAAGCGTATTCCGAGTGACCGCGAATAAGCGAGTATAGTCTGGGAAACACGGATGAAAAAGTATTTACCGTATGCGGTTTTGAAGGTACAACCTTCATATTCCTCGATAGCTCAATGGTAGAGCACTCGGCTGTTAACCGAGGGGTTGTTGGTTCGAGCCCAACTCGGGGAGTTTTTTCATATAAAGCTATATGAAAGATTTCTTTTGGCTCCATGGTCAAGCGGTTAAGACACCGCCCTTTCACGGCGGTAACAGGGGTTCAAATCCCCTTGGAGTCATTAATCTATGAAAATAGATTGACAAACATAGCAGTATCTGCTATAATATATTTGTTACGGCGCAGTAGCCAAGTGGTAAGGCAATGGTCTGCAACACCAGTATCCACCGGTTCAAATCCGGTCTGCGCCTCTTAGGAGATCTGAAAACAATATGTTTTTCAGATCTTTTTTTGTTATACTGAGTTTTAATTTATGTACATCAAACAAAGAATGATTTTATTTTTTTAATATTAAAAGCTCTTTTTGATGACGGGAAAGATGTTTAATGGCACATTCTCGGCGCATTGCTTCTTGCTTTGTAGCAAAAGCTTCATAATAAACAAGGGTAACCGGAAGACGGGGACGGGTGTATTTGGCACCCGTCCCTGCATTATGTGATTTGATACGTTTTTCCAGATCATTGGTCCAGCCGGTGTAGTAAGTACCATCGCTGCACTGGACAATATAAGTGTAATTCATAACAAGCTCCTGAAATCTATCAGATTAAGCAATCGGGATTACGGTATCTTGACTGGGAATCAGATAAAGAAGATTCGGATTGAAGAATGTAACACTACCAGACGATTGCTAATGATATCTGATTTATTATACGCCATTTAGAGAAATTTGTGTGAAAAATTTGTTAGAAAAAGAATCGGCATCGAGCTACAGACTTACTGTATTTCTCGATGCCGATGTTACTTTCAGGTGAGTATTTGTATAAATAAAAATGTCAAAAAACTTCTCTCATAGACTAAGCCAGATAACAGAACATAAAAATGTAATGGCACAGGCTTCCGCCCATCACGAACAGATGGAAGATCTCATGGGATCCGAAGTATGGATGCTTTGAGTTAAAAATCGGCAGCTTCAGCGCATAGATCACACCTCCAATGGTGTAGATAATGCCGCCGGACAGAAGCCAGAAGAATGCACCCGGTGTCAGAGAGCGTACGATTGGCCCGAAAGCCAGAACGCATGTCCATCCCATGCCAATGTATAATATAGAAGAAAACCATTTTGGACAATAAATCCAGAAAGCTTTGATCAGAATGCCAGTGATTGCCAGTCCCCAGACAATGCCAAGAAGGATCAGACCAAGACGGTCGTTCAGAACCAGCAGGCACACTGGCGTATAGCTTCCTGCAATCAGGACAGATATCATCATATGATCCACCTTTTTCAGTAATTTGTTGACAGATGGTGAAACATCAAAAGTATGATAAGTGGTGCTGGCGGCATAGAGCAGAATCATACTGGCCATGAAGACTGCCATGGAAATCATATAAATCGGGCTGTCATGGCGGCCTGCCCGAACAAGTAATGGAGCAGTTCCAAGAGCAGCCATAATTAATCCAATAAAATGGGTGATCGAACTTCCGGGATCTTTAATTGTCATTTTGCGAATCGGAGTAGATGGAATAGTCCGATATACGTTGGTTGTTGTCATATCTTTCATGGAAAACCTCCTTATAAGCAATCAATATTAATAACTATTATATGTAGTATTCAAAACTACATCATATCATACACAAATAATATCTCTTTTTGAACAGAATTGCAAGTGGAAAATCATGATTCATAAATATTTTGTAATTCATGCCGGCTAAGTCCTGGTGCAAGAAAGCTAAGGTATTCTTGAAACCTGGTATGATTTGCGATATACTTGAAAGTACAGCAAAACAGATAGATAGAAAAGGCGGTAAACAATGTCAGATTCAAAATATAGTAACCTTGGCAGTGAGATCAGTGATATGGTGCAGAAGGCCATAGACAGTCAGGATTTCAGCCAGTTGAGTACAACGATACAGAATTCGGTCAGTCAGGTAGCCAATATCGTAGCAGATACGGTGGCTTCTTCTGTAGTGGATGAACCACAGAAAGACCATCGGCCAGATTATATGAAGAATGCACAGCACAAGATGGAAGCTGCGCAGAATCCATGGAAAAGCGCAGTAAAATCAGTGCCTGAGATGGCAGAGACAACTGCGGTATCAGAACGGGGGCTTTATTCACCGGGAGGAAGCGGACGATTAAAGGGATATTTTCTGTTTACTTTGGGACTGGCTGGAATTCTTGGGTGTGCAGCAGGCCTGCTGACCCTGGCGATTGCCAGCAAGATTACAGGCGTGTCACTGATGGCGCCGGAAGTGATATTGCTTATTGGAGCGGTTGGATTTGGGGGTATGAGTATAAAGGGCAGTGGAACCCTGAAGCAGATTCGCAAATTCAAGAATTATGTGAAAAAGATTGGAAAACGAGATCATATCTCTATAGAAGAACTGTCCTCTGCCAGTGGCCGGAATGAAAAAGAGGTCTTAAAAGATATTCAGGATATGCTGCAGGAAAATATGTTTCTGCAGGGACATCTGGATCAGGAATCAAAGACACTGTATGTGACAGATCAGGGATATCAGACTTTTTTACGGGAGAAGAATCGGAGGCTGGAACAGCAGAACAGAGAAAAAGAAGAACAGGCCAGAATAGAGAGGGAAACACAGGAGCTTCCACCGGAAGTGAGAAAGTTGATTGCAGATGGAAATGTTTATATTGAGAAGATCCACAGAAGTAATGATGCGATCAGTGATGAGACAGTGTCCAGAAAATTATATGATCTGGAGGCAGTCACCCGGAAGATCTTTGATTATGTAAAGACACATCCACAATGCGCAGATGATACCAAGAAGCTGATGAAGTATTATCTTCCAACCACGATCAAGCTGCTGGATTCTTATGAAAAACTGACCGAAGAAGAACTGAGCGGACAACATCCGGATCAGCTGACCAATATTGCAAAGTCCAAGAAAGAGATCGAGGACACGCTGGATACTTTGAATCTGGCATTTGCGAAGTTGTTTGATAATCTGTATCAGGATACGTCTATGGATATTACAGCAGATATTTCTGTGCTTCATACATTGCTGGCACAGGAAGGCCTGACAGGGGAAGAGATCAGGGATGCCATGAAAGGCATAAAGTAAAAGAGAGCATGACAGCAGAAAATTATCGATGAAAAAGGAGAACAAAGATGAGTGATGAATTTGAAAAACTGGCAGGAACCGCACCGACTTTAACATTGACTCCGTTTCCGGAGAAAAAAGAAGAACTGCCACAGAAGACAGAGGAACAGGCCGTGGCAGAAGTGAAAGAGAAGATGGAAGAAGAATCCAGATTTACAACGGAGGAGCAGCAGCAGATCCAGGCATTTTCTCAGCAGATTAATATCTCTGACAGTAATATGATTCTTCAATATGGTGCCGGAGCACAGCAGAAGCTGGCAGATTTCTCAGAAAAAGCATTGGAGAATGTGAAATCCCAGGATCTTGGTGAAGTCGGGAATATGCTGACGGATGTGGTAGCAGAACTGAAGAACTTTGATGTGGACAATGAGAAAAAAGGGTTCCTTGGGCTTTTCCACAAAGGAGAAAATAAGCTGGATGCCATGAAGGCAAAGTACGATAAGACAGCTGTGAATGTGGACAAGATCTGTGATGCACTGGAAGAGCATCAGGTACGTCTGTTAAAAGACACTGCCATGCTGGATCAAATGTATGACCTGAACCTTACTTATTATAAAGAACTTTCCATGTATATTGCAGCAGGAAAGCAGAAGCTGGAAGAGGTAAGATCTACACAGTTGAAGGAACTGATGGAAAAAGCACAGTCCGGCAATGACCAGGTATTGGCACAGGAGGCGAAAGATCTGGCCAGCTATTGTGACCGTTTTGAAAAGAAGCTGCATGACCTGGAACTGAGCCGTATGATTTCCATGCAGACCGCACCACAGATCCGCCTGATCCAGAATAACAATACAATGATGGTGGAAAAGATTCAGTCTACATTGGTGAATACCATCCCGTTGTGGAAGAATCAGATGGTGATAGCACTGGGACTGGAGCATGCACAGAGAGCAGCAAAGGCGCAGAATGCAGTGACTGATATGACCAATGAACTGCTGAAGAAGAATGCAAATGCGCTTCATGAAGCAACTGTTTCTACGGCAAAAGCATCTGAGCGGGGCATTGTGGATATTGAGACACTGACCCAGACCAATGCAGAGCTGGTGAAGACCTTTGATGAGGTATTGCAGATCCAGAGTGAAGGACGTCAGAAACGTTTGCAGGCTGAAGCAGATATGGTCAGAATGGAAAACGAGTTAAAGCAGAAGCTGCTGGAGATTCGCAAATAATGTGGTGACGAATGCAGGGAGAATTTGACGATCGTTCGCAGATTGACAGTATTACCTGCAAAGTTTATAATATTTGACGGTAATGTGTAAGAAGATACAAGGGGGCAGGGAAGATGAAGAACTTTATAGAAGAATTTAAGAAGTTTATTATGCGTGGCAATGTCATGGATCTGGCAGTCGGTGTCATCATCGGTGGTGCATTTCAGGCCATTATCAATTCACTGGTAAATGATGTGATTATGCCTCTGATCGGGCTGATTACCGGAGGACTGGATTTTTCCAATCTGTTTATTCAGCTCAGTGGTGAAAAATGTGCAACACTGGCAGAAGCGCAGGCAGCTGGTGTGGCTGTATTTGCATACGGAAATTTTATTACAGCAGTATTGAATTTCCTGATCATTGCATTCGTGATTTTCCTTATGGTAAAAGGAATGAACCGTTTGGCGGAAGGCAGACAGAAGGATAAGAAAGAAGAAGAACCAGTGACGAAGATCTGTCCGTTTTGCCAGAGTGAGATTTCTATAAAGGCAACTCGTTGCCCACATTGTACTTCTGTGCTGGAAGAAAAAGCATAAGATAAAAGATGAAGAAGATTGGAGATATGTATGTGTGGAATAGTTGGATATGCAGGTGAGCGTCAGGCTGCACCGATTCTGTTAGACGGACTGGCAAAGCTGGAATACCGTGGTTATGATTCCGCGGGGCTGGCCGTACGTAACGGAGCATCCGATCCGGAAATTGTAAAGGCAAAAGGAAGACTGAAGGCGTTAGCTGAGAAGACCAATGATGGGAAGTCTCTGCTGGGAGACTGTGGTATCGGTCATACCAGATGGGCAACTCATGGAGAGCCGTCTGTAGAAAATGCACATCCGCATTGCAGTGATGATAAAAATGTGGTGGCAGTTCATAATGGAATTATTGAAAATTATCAGGAATTAAAAGATAAACTGAGCCGTAAGGGATATCAGTTTTATTCAGAAACAGATACAGAAGTAGCAGTAAAACTGATTGATTATTATTACAAAAAATACGAAGGAACACCGGTGGATGCACTGAATCATGCCATGATTCGTATTCGTGGCTCTTATGCGCTGGCGGTAATGTTCAAAGATTATCCAGAAGAGATCTATGTGGCAAGAAAAGACAGCCCGATGATTCTCGGTCTGGGAGATGGAGAAAGTTATCTGGCATCAGATGTACCGGCTATTTTAAAGTATACCAAGAAGGTGTACTATATTGGTAATCTGGAGATCGGACGCCTGCAGAAGGGAAATATTACCTTTTACAATCTGGATGGCGATGTGATCGAGAAAGAACTGGTAGAGATCAAGTGGGATGCCAAGGCCGCAGAAAAAGCAGGATATGAGCATTTCATGATGAAGGAGATTCAGGAACAGCCAGGGGCAGTATTGGATACCCTGAATTCTGTGATCAAAGAAGGACAGATTGACTTAAGTGAACTGGGGCTGGACGAAGAGGAAATCAGGAAGATTTCTCAGATCTATGTCGTAGCATGTGGATCTGCCTATCATGTAGGTGTGGCTGCACAGTATGTGATAGAGGATCTGGCAAGGATTCCGGTTCGTGTAGAACTGGCATCTGAATTCCGTTACCGTAAGCCGATTCTGGATCCAAACGGACTGGTGATTATTATCAGTCAGTCTGGAGAGACCGCTGACAGTCTGGCTGCACTGCGTGAGGCCAAAAGCAAAGGAATCCGTACGCTGGCAATCGTCAATGTGGTAGGATCTTCCATTGCAAGAGAGGCGGATAATGTATTTTATACATTGGCGGGACCGGAGATTTCTGTGGCAACCACCAAAGCTTACAGTACACAGTTGATAGCAGCATATTGCCTGGCAGTACAGTTTGCTCTGACAAGAGGAGAAATCACAGAAGAATATTACACTGAGCTGATTGCGGAGATGCAGACAATCCCGGATAAGATCAGAAAAGTACTGGATGATAAAGAACGTATTCAGTGGTTTGCGGCAAAGCAGGCAAATGCAAAAGACATCTTCTTTATTGGAAGAGGACTGGATTATGCAATTTCCCTGGAAGGCAGCCTGAAGATGAAGGAGATCAGTTACATTCATTCCGAGGCCTATGCGGCAGGAGAACTGAAGCATGGTACGATTTCTCTTCTGGAGGATAATACTCTGGTTATTGGTGTACTGACTCAGGCAGACTTATACGAAAAGACACTGTCCAATATGGTAGAGTGCAAGAGCCGTGGCGCATATCTCTGCGCAGTAACCAGCTATGGCAACTACAGTATGGAAGATACAGCAGACTTTGTAACATACATTCCGAAGACAGATGCACATTTTGCAACTTCTCTGGCGGTGATCCCATTGCAGCTCATGGGATATTATGTCAGCGTTGCGAAGGGTCTGGATGTGGATAAACCGAGAAATCTGGCGAAGAGTGTGACGGTAGAATAAAGATCTGTAACCGTCCGGTCAGAATATGAAGTAAAGAGGACGGGTAGTATGCTGGACAGAGAGCAGTTTTTTAAAGAATATAAAGTGGAGCAGGAATTCCTCTATTCCGGTTTAAGCTGGGAAGTACTGGAGGAGATTTATGATGATTATTGCAGGCGCCAGCCAGAGCTGGAGGCCTGCTGTGATGCATTCGTAGATTATTTCCTGGAGGGAATGCCGATACCGATTCATTCCATCCGGACGAGAGCCAAAGATCCCAAACATCTGATAGAGAAGATCATCCGTAAGCGGGGGAAATATCAGAATAAAAAATATCTGAATATTAATGTGAACAATTATATGGATATTGTGCAGGATCTGGTGGGAGTCCGTGTATTGATTCTGGCCAAGGAAGAATGGGAAGGTGTCTTTGACTGGATCATGGAGAGATTCCAGACAAAAGCTACATCGGAAGCTTATCTGGCAGAGCCGCCGGTAGCCTATACCAGATACGGGGACCGGAATATTTTTGGGGATAAAATCTACCGGGAGCATACCGACCGGGGATATCGTTCCCAGCATTATATCATTCGTTTTCAGAAGTATTTCTGCGAAGTACAGGTGCGTACGCTGGCAGAAGAAGTCTATGGAGAGTTTGACCACAGAGTCAAATATCCATACCGCAATGAGAATCATTTTCTGCTGCGTTATACCAATACCGTAGCGCAGCTGGCAGATTCTATTGATGAGATTATTTCTACCTGTTTTGAAATGGGAGAGCAGGGATGGGAAAGCTGTGCACAGTATTACAGTGGAGATACTTATGCAGACTGGCGCCATATTTCTCAGCCGGGAACTACTGAGCGAAAGAAAGAGAAAGAACCGACAGACTCAAATGAGGAAACGGTGATCGATGCAGCGGCTTATATTCATTCTGTGTTGCTGCGAAAGGGAAAGCAATATGCAAAGTAGGAAAAGTCAGGGACGTCAGAATCATTTTCGAAAATTGGTATCAGAGGCGTTGAATGGGGAATATCCAATGGAGAAACTCCCAAGTCCGGCCTATGATTTCGCAGAAGAGCGACAGGCAGTGTATTATTCCAAGATGCGCTATAATATGGAGTCGGACATGAGTGTTATGGTGATGAAGCATCACCAGCAGCTTACGGAACTGGAGCTGATGAAAAAATGGAAAAAGGAAGCGTGAACACATGAATTCCGAGTACAGCTATGAAGATATGATTGAGAAAATCGGGGAAGACAGACTTCACGAAAAATATACAGAAATACTGGCTTCTGCCAATCATTTTATTGAAGAAGCAGGGTATGAGTCTCATGTAGAATGTAATGAAAGAATCCTGTTCAGTCTGATTCTGGATTATTATGCAGATTTGCTTCGTTTGAAAGATTTTCATGGTATTGAATGGATTCGGACGGAGAAGAGTTTTGCCTATCTGATTGCCTGGATTGTAAGAAGAAAGCCTCTTCAGTTTGTACATTATACAGAGAATGAAAAAGATATCTATGTTAATGAACGATTTGCCACATTTTTGATGCTGAATGAATGTCTGTTGTGTGGTGAAAAACGATTTGTTGGAAGAGAGAATCAATCCAGACTGGATGAATACATCAATTTACTGTTTTATTATTTCAAATATCGGGAATGCAATCCGCAGGTGATTGAGCTTGCGATTGAATCCTTCAAAATGGGAACCCTGGTGTCTTAGAAAACGAAAGGCTGTTGCACAATATACTGTAGCAGTCTTTTTTATCATATAGGAGTATAAAAGAGATGAAATCACTGGTGATAGCAGAAAAGCCGTCTGTAGGACGGGACATTGCAAGAGTGCTGCATTGCAGCAAACCTTCCGGGGGTGCACTGGAAGGGGATCAATATGTAGTTACCTGGGCGCTGGGGCATCTGGTAACACTGGCGGATCCGGAGGAATACGATAAGAAGTATCAGAAGTGGGATATGGATACTTTGCCGATGATGCCGGAAAAAATGCAGCTGGTTGTGATCCGTCAGACTGGAAAGCAGTTTCAGACGGTGAAGACACAGCTGTATCGTAAAGATATCGGAGAGATCATCATTGCAACAGATGCAGGCCGGGAAGGCGAGCTGGTGGCCAGATGGATTCTGGAAAAAGCCAATTGCCATAAGCCAATCAGGCGGCTGTGGATCTCATCTGTAACAGATAAAGCCATTCGGGAAGGGTTTGCTCATCTGGAGGATGGGAGAAAGTACCAGCATCTGTACGAAGCAGCAGTATGCCGTGCGGAGGCAGACTGGCTGGTGGGTATGAACGGAACCAGAGCACTGACCTGCAAGCACAATGCACAGTTGTCCTGCGGAAGAGTGCAGACACCAACCCTTGCGATGATCGCAAAAAGAGAAGCACAGATAAGAGAATTTGTGCCACAGGAATATTATGGAATTTCCCTGCGTGACGGTCAGGTATGCTGGACCTGGCAGGATAAAAAGAGTGGTGGATACCGTAGCTTTGATAAAGAACGTATGGAAAAGATCTGCAGGGAATTAAAGGGAAAACAGCTTACAGTAACAGAAGTCAAAGAGAGTAAAAGCAGCGTACCGTCCCCGGGTCTGTATGACCTGACCGAGCTGCAGAGGGACGCCAGCCGCAAGTTTGGCTATTCAGCAAAACAGACACTGAATATTATGCAGCAGCTGTATGAACATCATAAAGTGCTGACTTATCCACGGACAGATTCCAGATATATCTCAGCGGATGTGGCGGAAACTCTGAAGGAGCGGCTTCGTGCCATCAGCATCGGACCATATAAGAAGCTGGCTGGCAGTCTGATTATGCAGCCACTGCGTCTGAACAAGAGTTTTGTAGATGATAAAAAAGTCAGTGACCACCATGCCATCATTCCTACAGAGCAATTTGTACAGATGGACAAGATGAGTACAGAGGAACGAAGAATTTATGATCTGGTAGTACGAAGATTTTTAAGTGTGCTGTATCCACCGTGTGTCTATATGCAGACCTCTCTGAAGGGAGAAGCAGCAGGGGAGAGCTTTGCAGCCAGAGGAAAAGTGATGCTGGAGCAGGGCTGGAGAGTGGTCTATGACCAGCAGGACAAAGAGGAAAACGAAGAAACAGAAGAGAGCCTGCGGGAACAGACGCTGCCGGTGATGAAAAAAGGCGAAACCAGAAACATCCAGAAGATTGAGCTGACGAAAGGAAAAACGAAGCCGCCAGCTTATTTCACAGAGGCTACCCTGCTGTCAGCAATGGAAAATCCGGTGAAATACATGGAAAGCAGGGATGCACAGGCTGTGAAGACTCTGGGAGAGACGGGAGGACTGGGAACCGTGGCCACCCGGGCTGATATCATCGAAAAGCTGTTCAACAGTTTCCTGATGGAAAAGCGTGGCAATGAGATTCATCTGACTGGAAAAGCACGCCAGCTGCTGACCCTGGTACCGGAAGATTTGAAAAAACCGGAACTGACCGCAGACTGGGAGATGAAGCTTTCCAAAATTGCAAAAGGCCAGATGAAGAGAGATGTCTTTATGAAAGAAATCGATGCCTATACCAGAGAGATTGTGGAAGAGATCAAGGCAGATGACGGAGTGTTCCGCCATGATAATCTGACCAGTCATAAATGTCCGGTATGTGGAAAGCGCATGCTGGCGGTGAATGGAAAACAGGCAAAGATGCTGGTCTGCCAGGATCGGGAATGTGGTCATCGAGAAGTGATCTCCAGAGTGACGAATGCCCGTTGTCCAAAATGTCATAAGAAAATGGAGATGTACGAAAAAGGCGGTGAGAAGACCTTTATCTGTAAGTGTGGATATAAGGAACGGCTCTCGGCATTCCAGGCCAGAAGAGAAAAAGAAGGCGCCGGAGTCAGCAAGAAGGATGTGCAGCGCTATTTAAATAAGCAGAAAAAAGAAGCCCAGGAACCGGTGAATAATGCGTTTGCTCAGGCACTTGCCGGAATTCGGCTGGATCAGAAATAGAAATGAAAATGAGGATAAGAATATGAAGAAAACAGCAGAAAAGCTGATTGCATTTATCAAGGAAAGCCCGGATGCCTTTCATGCGGCAGCAGCGGTAAGTGAAAGACTGGAAGAAAAAGGATATCAGAAGCTGGCAGAAAAGGATCATTGGTCTCTGGAAGCAGGAAAAGGATATTATGTGACAAGAAACGAGTCCGCAGTGATTGCATTTCGTATGCCGGAAAAAGAGATTACCGGATATCAGATCATGGCCAGCCATAGTGACTCTCCTGCCTTTAAGATCAAGGAACGGCCAGAGATGGTGATAGATGGACATTATGTAAAGCTGAATGTGGAGAAATACGGCGGCATGCTGATGGCACCATGGTTTGACCGTCCACTGTCAGTATCCGGAAGAGTGATGGTAAAAGAGACGACACCGGATGGCAGAAAGAAGATTGTATCTAAACTGGTAAATATTGACCGGGATCTTCTGCTGATCCCGAGTCTGGCTATTCATATGAACCGGGAAGTAAATGGAGGCTACAACTATAATGCACAAAAAGATATGCTGCCACTGATGTCCTGCGGATGTGAACCGGGACAGTTTCAGAAGCTGGTAGCAGAGGCGGCAGGTGTAAAAGAAGGGGACATCTGTGCACAGGAGTTATTCCTGTACAGTCGCTCTCAGGGAAGTATCTGGGGTGCGGAAGAGGAATTTGTCTCCAGTGGAAGACTGGATGACCTTCAGTGTGCCTATGCGGGACTGATGGGATTTTTGGAGTCAGGAGACCACAGGCTGAAAGAAATGGATGGATCAGTCTATGATACCTGGCAGGCAGGCGGTGTCGTACCGGTGTATTGCATGCTGGATAACGAAGAGGTGGGAAGTGGTACCAAGCAGGGAGCAGCATCCACATTTTTGAAGGATGTACTGACCAGAATCAATCTGGCAGCAGGCGGAAGTGAAGAAGAATATCTGCGTGCGCTGGCAGGCAGCTTTATGGTATCTGCGGACAATGCCCATGCGCTGCATCCCAATTACGCAGATAAGACAGATCCGACTAATCATCCATTTATGAATCAGGGAATTGTAATCAAACACAGTGCCAATCAGAAATATACCACAGACGCTGTTTCGGCAGCAGTATATCGTTCTATTTGCGAGGCTGCAGAAGTACCGGTACAGGATTTCTTTAACCGGTCGGATATGCCAGGTGGTTCTACACTGGGCAATATTGCCAATACACAGACTCCAATGAATACAGTAGATATTGGACTGCCACAGCTGGCGATGCACTCCGTTTATGAGACTGCAGGGGTAAAAGATACGGAGTATCTGATTCGCGCAACCACACTGTTCTACCTGAGTAATGTGGCAGAACTCTTACAGTAGGCGAAGGAGGAAGAACGATGATCACAACAATAACCCTGAATCCGGCCATTGACTGCATCATAAAAGTAAAGAAATTAAAACCAGGAACCCTGAACCGGGCAGTGGAAGAAGCTGTATTTCCAGGGGGAAAGGGCGTCAATGTGTCCCTGGTATTGTCTGAACTGGGTATTGATACCTGTTGCTGCGGATTCCTGGCAGGAGCTACCGGAAAGGCTTATGAAGCCATGCTGGAAGAACGGGGGCTAAAGCAGCAGTTTCAGTTTGTGACGAATGGTTTTACCAGAATCAATACCAAGGTCAGTGCCATGGAAGAGACAGAGATCAACGGAGCAGGACCGGTTCCTGGCTGGGAAGATGTAGATCGTCTTTGTCAGGTGATACAGAGTCTGACGGATGGAGATTTCCTGGTGCTGTCCGGAAATGTACCATCCAGCATCAAAGGCGCATACGAATATATACTGAAAAATATGCCGGAAGGGAAAGTAAAGCCAGTGGTGGATGTGACCGGTGAGGAACTGAAAAAGACCCTGCCATATCATCCATTCCTGATCAAGCCCAATCTGGAAGAACTGGAAGATCTGTTTGGTGTCCGTATAAAAACAGAGGAAGAAGTCAAACACTATGCGGGAGAACTTCAGAGTGCAGGAGCCAGAAATGTGCTGGTTTCCATGGGGGCATTGGGCATGTTGCTGCTAACAGAAGATGCACGGGCATTCTTTGCAGAAGGCGTAAAAGGTGAGGCTGCCAATACCGTAGGAGCCGGAGATTCGGCAGTGGCAGGATTTCTGGCAGGCTGGGAGCAGAGCCATGACTGGGAAAAAGCGCTTCGTCTGGCGGCTGCAGCAGGAACGGCTACTGCTTTTACGTATGGAACGGCAGGCGGCGCGGCGATCCGCAGGTTGGAAGGACAGATACAGATTCGAATGTTAGAGGCTCTTGATTAGAGAACAAAAGCGGCATGCTTTATATCACATAAGAGATTGGGGGAAATCATGAAAGAAAATGCAAAAAGAATCAGCATAGATGTGCTGGTGGATATGATAGGCGGCATTTTGCTGACCATAGCAACCTATAGCTTTGCTGTTCCGGCGGACTTCCCGATGACTGGGGTATCCGGTGTGGCACTGATCTTTTATCAGTCATTTGGTCTGCCGGTAGGTGCACTGACAGTGATCCTGAATATTCCAATTATTATCTGCTGTTACAAGACACTGGGAAAGCAGTTTTATATAAAGTCCCTGCGATCCACACTGATTACATCAGCGGTGATGGATATTTTGGGACCGCAGCTGCCGCTGTATCAGGGTGATCTGATTCTGGCAGCTATCTGTACCGGCGTCCTGCTGGGAATCGGTTATGCAATTATCTTTATGAGGGGATCATCCACCGGAGGATTTGATTTTATTATGATGGCAATCAAATACTATCGCCCACATCTGTCTCTGGGTAAGATTGGATTCGCTCTGGATGCTATGGTTATCCTCATCGGAGCAGTCACTATCGGAAATGGTATGGACAGTGTGATCTATGGACTGGTGCTGAATTATCTTTATTCCACTGTGCTGGATCGGCTGATCAGTGGTACCAGTTCTGGAAAACTGACGTTGATCATATCGGATCATCCACGGGAAATTGTAGATGAGATCGATAAGCTGGTGGATCGAGGCTCCACACTTTTAAAGGCGATCGGCGGATATACCGGGGAAGAAAAAGAAGTGGTCATGTGCGCCAGCAGCAGTAAGGAAATGTATGCGATTCGTAAAAGAGTACATGAGATCGATGAGCGGGCCTTTGTCATCGTGGTAGAATCCAATGAAGTGATTGGAGAAGGATTCCGTTTGCCGGACGATACAAATTTGATGTAAAGAATATTTACAATGGTTATGAAACGTTATAAAATAAAAAGTAACGATTCATAACCATTTTTTGATGTATAAATATCTGAGGAAATACGGATTGTGTCAGAAAGGAGGGGCAGGGATGCCAAGTCCAAAAGAGAGGATTCAAGAGATTGATGTGATATTAAGCCACGGGATGATATTGGAATGGAAAAAAAGGCGAGAACTGGTCAGAGAAAAAAGACGGTTAATAGCTTATATAAAGACTTTGACGGGTATATTGAACGAAAATCCATATCTGGATGCCAGCGTGGGGTGCGGATACCAAAATTTTCAGGATTTTGCCTGCGGCAGACAGTTCTATGTAGATAAGACGCACTTTATTGCAGAATGGTTGAAGAGCATAGCGAAAGTGACTTTGATTACAAGACCGAGGCGTTTCGGAAAAACAATTATGCTCAGTACAGTAGAGAATTTTCTGGATCCCAGATTCGCCGGTCATCCGGAATATTTTGACAGGCTGAAGGTATGGAAGGATGAAGAAAGTAAAAAATACTATGGGAAAATACCAGTGGCCTCTGTTACATTTGGCAACTGCAAGGGAAGAGATTACAGGCATGCCATTCGTGGAATGATGGACAGCCTGGCTACACTTTATGAAGCGCATGAGTACTTGATCCAAAGTACAAAACTGAATGAATGTGATAAAAAGGAATATCAATACATTTTAGATGGTTTGCGAAAAGGGGAGGAAGAGATGGTGGGGAATGCGATATCTCGATTATGCCGTCTCCTTTACCGCCATTATGATGTGATGCCAATGATTCTGATTGACGAATATGACACTCCTTTGCAGGAAGCATATACAGATGGTTATTGGAATGATATGATCGGAACATGCCGACAGCTTTTTCATGGTACATTAAAGGAAAATCCTTACTATGACCGGGCTATTGTCACTGGTGTGACAAAAATTACGCGGAATTCGCTGTTTTCTGATCTGAATAATGTAGAAGTAAATACAGTGACCTGCGAAGCATACAGTGACTGCTTTGGATTCACAGAGAAAGAAGTAATGGATGCATTAAAATGTCAGAACATGGACAGCATGCAGGAAGTGAAAGCCATGTACGATGGATTTATCTTTGGCAAACGAAAGGATATCTACAATCCATGGTCTATCTGTAATTATCTACGCCATGGGGAATTATTGTCTTACTGGACGAATACCAGCAGTAATAAGCTGATCGGGGATATTATCCGAAAATATCCGGTACGCAGTAAGTATGAGATCGAACAGCTCATGACAGGAAAGACAGTGCATAAAAAGATTAATGAGAATGTTGCATTTCAGTATCTGGATGGAAGTGAGAACAGTCTCTGGTCGCTGTTGCTGGCGGTCGGCTATATCAAAGCAGATCATGTGAAAAAATATGGAGAGATTACGGAATGTGATGTGTCAGTAACGAATCAGGAAGTCATGGAGATGTTTCGATATGAGATTCTTGCCATGTTTGAAAATGGAAATGAGATCTACAGCAGCTTTATACAGGCTCTTTTATCCCATAATGTGGAAGAACTGGAAGAAATCCTGATGGACATTTCCTATACATCCATGAGCTATTTTGATGTGGGAAAGAGACCAGGACAGGCACCGGAAAACTTTTACCATGGTCTGGTGCTGGGATTGATTGTGTCATTGAAAGACAGATATCGGATTGTGTCTAACCGGGAAAGTGGGCGTGGACGGTATGATATTGCCATGTATCCACTTCAGGCCGGGGAGGATGCATTTATCATCGAATTTAAAGTCTGTGATGGAAAGAAAGGGGAGACGCTGGAAAAAGCAGCAGAGAATGCTTTACAGCAGATAGAAGAAAAAAGATATGAAGCAGATCTCCTGGCAGAAGGAATTCTGAAGGAAAGGATCTATAAGCTTGGAATAGCGTTTTCTGGAAAGGATGTATATGTGAAGCAGGCAGCAGCGAGAGCATAGGATGAACAAAAGAACATGCGTATTTTGCATTGCTTTTTGCACAAATATACGATATCATGGGCTTATACGGATATAAGAAATATCGTAACTGTTCAGTACCTTCACAGTTACGAAATATCCAAAAATAAATCTATAGTTTCTGGGAGGGAGAAAGCTATGAAGACAAAGAGAAGCAACAAAAGATGGCTGCCGATGTTACTACTGAGCATGCTGATGGCAGTATTGTTTGGTATGAGTGCGCTGGCAGCGGGAAATGTAGTTGACATGAAGGATGAGGGAAAAGGAATATATTCTTATTCCGAATTCTCAGGGACCAATACCGGTGATGTATATCATAAGATTACAATTCCGTATTCAGGAGATGTGATTATAACCGGGAATGCAATCACTTCATTGGGTTCAACCTATTCTATGCGAGTCGTTCTCTGCAATACCAAGGGAACTGAGCTGACCGATGTTGCCTATGTAGACACCAACGGAGAAAAAGCTATTCTTTATGGTGTAAAGAAAGGTACTTACTACATTAAGACAACCAGTAATAAATACTATGCTTTGGTTGCAAAGATCGAAAAACGTACGGATAAAGGCGGCGCCAAGAAGAATAAAGCAACTACAATCAAGCATAAAAAACAGATCATGGGTGTAATGCCGGCAGGCGAAAAAGCAAGTGCAGCAGACTGGTACAAGATCAAGATGCCGAAGAACAAAAAGCTGGAATTATCTATTTCACAGGAAGGAAGCGGAGCATTCCAGTTCTATCTTTATGGACCAAGTTATAAAAAGGGTATTCGGATTGACACATTAGAAAATGCAAGTGGCAAATATACCAGCATTGATGCAAGAACAAGAAAGGCCTCTAAGATTAAAGGCGGTACATATTATATCAAAGTATGCCGTCCATCCTATGATAGAAAGGCAAATGGTATCTACACCATTAAATGGAGAGCAAAATAGAATCACGGAAAGCCAGAAAGGCCCCCAAAGTGTGAAAGCTTTGGGGGCTGTCTTGTTGGATACTGTTGTATTCTTATACACGAAGATATTTTATATTTTACTGTTGACAAATCTGTTTAAGAATACTATACTGATATCAATAACAGTAATAGTTATTATTTTTAAAATTAGTTTTCAGAAAGGAAGGATCACATGAACTATAGTCGTCAGAGAGAATCTATCAAAGACTTCTTAAGTACACGGAAAGATCATCCTACTGCTGATACAATCTACATGAATATCAGAAAACAATTTCCGAATATCAGCTTGGGAACAATTTATCGCAATTTAAACCTGTTGTCTGATATTGGAGAGATCACCAGATTGACCACCGGAGATGGATGTGACCATTACGACTTCAATACTGTTCCACACAACCATTTTGTATGCACCAGATGTCACAGTGTACTCGATCTGGAGATGGACAGCATTGATGATATCGTAGAGGTAGCACGGAAGAACTTTCCGGGTAGGATCGACCGACATTGCACATATTTTTATGGAATTTGTGCAGAATGTATGGATACATCCGAAGAAGCAAGCTGACAGAGCAAGTTACTCGTCAGGAACAAAAAGTAAGAATAATTACTGATTTTACTTGACAGAAGTGAGAAGATGTGATAATCTTAAATCAGTAAAGATTACTGATTTGAAAACAAAATAAAATATAAATTCAAAAAGAAAAGGAGAACAAAATAATGGCAAAATTTGTATGTAAAGTATGTGGTTATATCTATGAAGGCGAAGCAGCACCGGCTGAATGTCCAGTCTGTCATGCAAAATCCGACATGTTCCAGAAAGTAGAAGGAGAACTGGTTCTGGCTGCTGAACATGAATACGGTATCTATGCAAAAACTGTAAAAGACAACAAAGACATCAGCGATGAAGATAAGAAGTTTATCTTCGATCAGTTAAAAGCTAACTTCAATGGTGAATGCTCAGAAGTAGGTATGTATCTGTGCATGGCTCGTATCGCTCATCGTGAAGGATATCCGGAAATCGGTCTCTACTGGGAAAAAGCAGCTTACGAAGAAGCAGAACATGCAGCAAAATTCGCTGAGATGCTGGGCGAAGACCTCGAGCCAAACATGAAAGCTACTACAAAAGACAACCTGAAATGGAGAGTTGACTGCGAATTCGGTGCAACACAGGGTAAATTCGATCTTGCAAAATGTGCAAAGAAAAACAACCTGGATGCAATCCATGATACAGTACATGAAATGGCTAAAGACGAAGCCCGTCACGGACGCGCTCTGAAAGGCCTGTTAGAAAGATACTTTGGCTAATCTACAAGCCGAACAACTATATGATAATAACGCCCTGCAAGTTTACTTGTTAGGGCGTTAATTATTATATGGTTATTGGGCGACAGCCCAACAGCGAGAAGCAACGAAGTGGATTCGAGCTGGCTCGGCGTGAAAGCCTTATACAACGACAGCCGTCCATGAAATAGCCCGTAGGGCTATGAATGGGGCATGGCGTTAAGCGTGAGGCAAAAGAAGCAACGAAGTGGATTCGAGCTGGCTCGGCGTGAAAGCCTTATACGGCGACAGCCGTCCATGAAATAGCCCGTAGGGCTATGAATGGAGCATGGCGTTAAGCGTGAGGCAAAAGAAGCAACAGGAATAGAACAGGAATATCTGGGCAATACTCCATACATAAATCGAGAAAGAACAGGAGCAGCCCATGAAGAAGAAAAGAAAGATCTGGCTGATCGCAGCCATATTTGTGATGACGGAAGCATTGGCATTTCCAGAGGCTTTATTCCCAGACTGTATCAGAGTCAAAGAAGTGCAACAGGAAGAACAAAGTGTAGACGAAAGTCAGAAATGGATGCAAACGCCAGAGCAAAAGCCAGAATTTGAATGGAAATTCTGGCTTTTCTCTTATTTCATATAGTAATTTTACTGTGCATTTTTCTTTGCGAATGCAGCACGTTTTCTCATGGTAGGATCCAGAATCTTCTTACGGATACGTAAGGATTTTGGAGTAACCTCCAGAAGTTCATCAGTATCGATGAAGTCCAGAGCTTCTTCCAGGCTGAGTACCTTCGGTACCGTCAGTTTCAGGGCATCGTCAGATCCTGATGCACGGGTGTTGGTCAGATGCTTGGTCTTGCAGACATTCAGTTCGATATCATCTGTCTTACCGTTCTGGCCGATGACCATTCCAGAATATACGGCTTCACCAGGTCCGATAAACAGAGTACCACGTTCCTGGGCATTGAACAGACCATAAGTAACGGATTCACCAGTTTCAAAGGAGATCAGGGAACCCTGCTTACGATACTGAATCTCACCTTTGAAAGGACCATATCCATCAAAAGTAGTATTCAGAATACCATTTCCCTTGGTATCTGTCAGGAAATCTCCACGATAACCGATCAGACCACGGGATGGGATAGAGAACTCCAATCTGGTGTAACCGCCAGTAGTCTGGCTCATTCCCTGGAGCTCACCTTTACGCATACTCAGTTTATTGATTACCGTACCGGAAAATTCATCTGGAACATCCACGTAAGCGATCTCCATTGGCTCCAGCTTCTTGCCACGTTCATCCTGCTTGTAAATAACTTCGGCCTTGCTGACTGCGAATTCATATCCCTCACGACGCATATTCTCAATCAGAACAGACAGATGCAGTTCGCCTCGTCCGGATACTTTGAAACAGTCCATATCATCAGTCTCTTCCACACGAAGGCTGACATCGGTATTCAGCTCACGGAACAGACGGTCACGCAGATGACGGGAAGTAACAAACTTACCTTCACGGCCTGCCAGTGGACTGTCATTGACACGGAACTGCATGGAGATTGTCGGCTCGGAAATCTTCTGGAATGGAATTGCTTCTACTTTTTCCGGAGAACACAGAGTATCACCAATGTGAAGATCTGCGATACCGGAGATCGCTACGATAGAACCAGTTCCGGCTTCGGTGACATCTACTTTATTCAGTCCGTCAAACTCATATAATTTACTGATCTTTACTTTCTGGAACTTGTCCGGATCATGATGGTTCACCAGAACCACATCCTGATTCACACGAATAGAACCATTATCAATCTTACCAACACCGATACGGCCAACATATTCGTTATAATCAATGGTACTGATCAGAACCTGAAGCGGTGCACTCTCATCTCCCTTAGGAGCAGGAATGTAATTGATAATAGTCTCAAACAGAGGAGTCATATCCCTGTGTTCATCGCTCAGTTCCAGAACTGCATAACCAGCCTTGGCAGATGCATAGACAAATGGGCAGTCCAGCTGCTCGTCAGAAGCGTCCAGATCAATGAACAGCTCCAGAATCTCATCAATAACTTCTTCCGGGCGTGCTTCCGGACGGTCAATCTTATTGATACATACGATAACCGGAAGATCCAGATCCAGTGCTTTTCTCAAAACGAACTTCGTCTGAGGCATAGAACCTTCAAAGGCATCTACTACCAGAATAACGCCGTCTACCATCTTCAGTACACGTTCTACTTCGCCTCCGAAGTCAGCGTGTCCAGGGGTGTCTACAATATTGATCTTATAGTCTTTATAATAAACTGCTGTGTTTTTAGATAAAATAGTGATTCCGCGTTCACGTTCGATATCATTAGAGTCCATGACACGTTCCGCTACTTCCTGATTGGCACGGAATACACCGCTTTGCTTTAATAATTCATCAACGAGAGTCGTCTTACCGTGGTCAACGTGTGCGATAATCGCAATATTACGGATGTTTTCTCGATTCATACAGTACCTTCTTTCCTTCATTCTCCGAATTATTCTACCACATATTATTCATTTTACAAGATTTTTTGTGTCAAACTCTTCTAATAGGAAGGATTTTGTCAGATAAGCATAAAAAAATGCCAAAAAACCGCAGATTCTGCGATATTTTCCTCATAAAACCGCAGATTGCTTCGTTCTAAAGAGTATGCGCGGGGAATAAACATATGTATGTAACGCAATACGAAAAAATACTTTGCGATGAAGAAGGGAGCATGCATACATATGTCTGACAAAATTATTGAAAATAACCAGGTATCAATCATAGGAGAAATCGTGTCTGAATTCGTATTCAGTCATGAAGTGTTCGGAGAGGGATTTTATCTCGTGGATGTACAGGTAAAGAGACTCAGTGAGTCCTGTGACCGAATTCCGGTCATGGTATCCGAGCGGCTCATCGATGTAAATGAAGATTACAGAGGGGAATTCGTGAAGGTGACGGGACAGTTCCGTTCCTATAACCGACATGAAGAAAAACGGAACAGACTGGTTCTGTCCGTATTCGCAAGAGAAATCTGTTTTACGGAGGAGGAGACAGATAAGGTAAAAACCAATCAGATCTTCCTGGATGGCTACATTTGCAAGGTGCCGGTGTATCGGAAAACCCCTCTCGGAAGAGAAATCTCTGATATGCTGATTGCTGTGAACAGACCGTATGGAAAATCAGACTATATCCCGTGTATCTGCTGGGGAAGAAATGCAAGATTTACTGCCGGGTTTGAGGTGGGGAGTCATATCCAGATCTGGGGAAGAATCCAGAGCAGAGAATATGTGAAAAAGACAGAGGGAGACTGTGCAGAAAAAAGAACAGCCTATGAAGTATCAGTAAGTAAACTGGAATGGCTGAGATAGCTTGCATTTTGAAACAAAATGTGATAAAGTGTCTTGGCAACAGAGGTATAATATGAGAATTCGTAGCTGCCAGGGAAGTGCGATCTGCGCAGGACGGAACAGATATGAGGGAGAAATACGAGCAATCGTAAGTAATGTACAAATGATAAAAGGTCATACAATGATATTTTGTGGAGATGGAAAAGGAAAAAGTATGGCAGCGCTGGGCAAGGCTATGCTGGCGGCCAGCCATGGAAAGAGTGTCATGATCATTCAGTTCCTGAAGGAGAAAGAAATCGAGAATATGGAGTATTTTCGACGCCTGGAACCAGAGATCAAATTATTCCGTTTTGAAAGATCCGAAAAATGTTATCTGGATATGAATGAAGAAGAACGGGAAGAAGAAAAACTGAATATCCGCAATGGGTTGAATTTTGCCAGAAAAGTTCTGGGAACACAGGGGTGTGATGTATTGATTCTGGATGAAGTCCTGGGACTTCTGGATACGGAGATCGTTTCAGAAGAAAATATTCTGGAACTGATGGATCAGAAAGCAGATGAAATGGATCTGATTCTGACCGGTCTGTATCAGGCACCGGAACTCTGGGATAAGGCAGATGAAGTGACTGTCATGCAGAAAAAGAAGCCTTAAGAGGGAAAACTGGTAAGGGAAAAACGCATTGACAAGGCATTTCAATAATGTTATGATGAAAAAAAGCTGGGGCAAGGTCGGTGGGCCTGGCCCCATTATCATATGAAGAATTATTCTATATGATAATGAAAAGCAGATTGTAAGGATAGGATGGACGAATAACAAGGAGGATGTTATGGCTATTTTTAAGGGAGCAGGTGTAGCGATCGTTACGCCAATGTTTGAAAATGGTGAGGTAAATTACGATAAACTCGGTGAATTACTGGACTATCAGATTGCGAACAGCACAGATGCGATCATTATCTGCGGAACGACAGGAGAAGCAGCTACACTTTCACACGAAGAACATCTGGATGTGATCAAGTATGCAGTGGATAAAGTAGCAAAGCGAGTTCCGGTGATTGCGGGAACTGGATCAAACTGTACAGAGACTGCTGTTTACCTGTCACAGGAAGCAGAAAAAAGAGGAGCAGATGCACTGCTTCAGGTAACACCATATTATAATAAAGCAACACAGAAAGGACTGATCCGCCATTTTACAGCAGTAGCAGAATCGGTAAACCTGCCGATCATTCTGTATAATGTACCGGGAAGAACAGGATGTAATATTCAGCCTGAGACAGCGGTTTATCTGGCAAAGAATGTGAAAAACATTGTAGCCATTAAAGAAGCATCCGGTAATATTGCACAGGTTGCCAAGCTGATGAGTCTGGCAGACGGATGCATTGATCTGTATTCCGGAGAAGACGGACAGGTAGTACCGGCACTGTCACTGGGCGGAATCGGAGTCATTTCCGTACTTTCCAATGTGGCACCAAAGGAGACACACGACATGGTAATGTCTTATCTGAATGGAGATGTGGAGACCAGCCGTAAGATTCAGCTGAAGGCCATTCCACTGGTGGATGCGCTGTTCTGTGAAGTAAATCCAATTCCGGTAAAGACTGCTTTGAATCTGATGGGTATGAATGCAGGGGCCTTCCGTGGACCGATGTGTGAGATGGAAGAAGAGAACAAACAGAAGCTGATCCAGGCAATGAAAGACTTTGGAATTAAGTGCTGCGAATAATGTGCACAGGAAGGATGGCGGCGAAACCTGAGAGGGTCACGCCGCCTTTCATAGTTGATGACTTTTGACCTAATTTAATAAGTCTCAGGAGGATAAAAGAATGGTAAAAGTAATTATGCATGGCTGCAATGGTCATATGGGACAGGTGATCACAGATTTAATCGCAAAAGATGAAAATGCACAGATCGTGGCAGGAATCGATATGGCAGATAACCGTGATAACGGATATCCGGTATTTACTGATATCAAAGCCTGCGATGTGGAAGCAGATGTTATGATTGATTTTTCTTCTTTTAAAGCAACAGATGGTGTACTGGATTACTGTGTAGAGAGACAGCTTCCACTTGTTCTGTGTACCACAGGCCTGACAGAGGAACAGCTGGCGAAGATGAAAGAATGCAGCAAGAAAGTAGCGATTCTCAAATCTGCCAATATGTCTCTGGGGATTAACACGCTGATGAAGCTGCTTCAGGATGCAGCAAAGGTACTGGCTACAGCAGGTTTTGATATGGAAATTGTGGAGAAGCACCACAGACTGAAATGTGATGCACCGAGTGGAACTGCACTGGCGCTGGCAGATTCTTTGAATGAAGCAATGGATCATCAGTATCATTATGTATATGACAGAAGTCAGGTTCATCAGCAGCGTGATGACAAAGAAATCGGTATTTCAGCAGTCAGAGGAGGAACGATTGTAGGAGACCACGATGTGATTTTTGCCGGACCGGATGAGGTGATTACGTTCAGCCATCGGGCTTATTCTAAGGCTGTTTTTGGTAAGGGAGCAGTAGAAGCAGCGAAATATCTGGCAGGCAAACCGGCAGGTTTATACGATATGCAGGATGTGATAGGTTAAATCTTAGGATTTACTTAATGGTATTGATTTCTTTTTTACCAGAAGATATAATTTGTGTAATTACAGAGTAAAAGGCTCTGTATTACCTGCATTGGCACAAGAATGTGGCAGAGAACATAAATGAATTCATGTATAAAAATGGAAAAATGGGGAATATAAGTAACAGGAGGTAATCACATGAAGAAGAAAAGTTTTATCATACCAGCGCTTCTTGCATGCATGATTTTCACAGGATGTGGAAAGAAGGCAGCTGAGACAGAAGCTCCCACAGAAGCACCGACTGAGGCTGTGACCACAGAAGCAGCTACAGAAACGGAACCGGTGACGGAAGCACAGACAGAGACCGAAACAGAAAAAGAAGACAGCATGAACCGTACAAGATCCCTGAAAGGTCTGGTCGTATCCTCAGATGCCAGCCAGCTGACGATTCAGACCGAGAGAGGCAAGCAGCTGCAGTTCTCACTGACCGGTGCAGATATTCAGGTAACCGGCGGTATCGCAGCAGGCAACAATGTAACAGTTCTGTATAAGGGGTCTGTCGATGGCACCGATACAGCAAATGCAAAAGTACTGATGGTAAAAGATCTGGCACAGGGTGAGACACCGGTGACAGAAGGAGAGCCGATGACAGAAGCAGAAGAAGCCAATCCAGAGGCAGGAGCAGGCACGCTGGAAGGAACGATTTCTGATATCAACCCGGACAGAATCGTGATCCTGGCTAATGATGGAGATTCTTACTACTTCTCCATTTACGAAGCAGATATCAATCTGACGAATGGTACACAGGTTGGCAATTATGTAACCGTATCCTACAATGGAGACATCTATGGACCGGAACTGGTGCCGGCTACTTCCATTACGGATGCTCAGGACGAAGCGGATAAAGCACCTTATGGTGGATCCGAGGGAGAAGATTATTCCTACATCGGTGGATCTGTAACAGACTGCACAGCAACTACCATTACGATATACACTGACAACGAAGAAGAGATTACACTGGATACCTCCAGTGCAAGACAGGTATATCGCAGCGGTCTGACCTATGGTACCTATATTATTGCAGAGTACAAGGGGGACGATCCAACAACTGCACAGATGACAGCCGTTTATGATTACACAGGAGAAAGCTCTTCTGATGGAAGCGAAGATCAGCAGAGTGTCTCTGACGAAGGATCAGATAATGCCGATGCTGCAGCAGAGGAAGGACAGTCAGCTGTACAGGTTGAAGGTCAGGAAGACGGACAGGAAGCATAAAGAAAAGATATTTATAAAAAGGCGATACATGGGGTATCGTCTTTTTTGCTTGTATTATCCAGGGAATTATTTTAAAATAGAGGGAAGATAACTGATCAGGTACAGAACAGTTAGAAAAGAGTTAGATACATGCGAGGTTAAGTATATGAAAAAGATAGCAGTCGTAACAGACAGTAACAGCGGAATTACACAGCAGGCAGCGAAAGAATTGGGCGTGTTCGTGCTGCCGATGCCTTTTTATATTAATGAAGAATTGTTTCTGGAAGATATTACTCTGACACAGGAGGAGTTCTATAAAAAGCTTCTGGAGGATGCAGATATCAGTACTTCTCAGCCAACGCCACTGGATGTGACAGAATTGTGGGATAAGGTGTTGGAGGATCACGATGAACTGGTGTACATTCCAATGTCCAGCGGCCTGAGCAATGCCTGTGAGACAGCAATGGCACTGTCCAGAGATTACGAGGGCAAAGTCTTCGTGGTAGATAATCAGCGTATTTCCGTAACGCAGAGACAGTCGGTGCTGGATGCCCTGAAGCTGATCTCAGAGGGCAAAGAGGGAGCAGAGGTGAAACAGATCCTGGAAGAGACGAAGATGTCAGCCAGCATTTATATAACCCTTGAGACTTTGAAATATCTGAAAAAGGGGGGCCGTATTACCCCGGCTGCAGCTGCTGTTGGAACCATTCTGAATCTGAAGCCAGTATTGCAGATTCAGGGAGAAAAACTGGATGCTTATTCCAAGTCCAGAGGAAAGATGAAGGCAAAGAAGATTATGCTGGAAGCCATTCACCATGATTTGGAGACACGATTTGCAGAAGAATGGAAGGCTGGAAAGATGACGATTCAGGCTGCATATACCGGCAATCTGGAAGAAGCAGAGGAGTGGAAGAAAGAGATCGAAGCAGAATTTCCAGGCGTAGACGTACATATGGATCCGTTGTCTCTTAGCGTATCATGCCATATCGGACACGGTGCGCTGGCCATTACATGCTGTCTGGTACTGTAGGAAGACGGTTTATAGAATGAGGGGGATGAGCATGAAGACATTCAGAAGGATTGGAGCAATTCTGATGTTGATGATGCTGGTTGTGCTGACACCGGTACAGGGAGTGCTGGCAAAGACAACCAAAGCGAAGAATACTTCGTTAAAAGATGTCCGTAAGGCTGTGGAGGCAGAGGGACAGTGGGAGACAAATTCTAAGGGTGTGCGTTTCCTTACGGCTTCCGGAAAGTATATCAAATCCAGCTGGATCAGATCTGATGGCAATATTTATTATCTGAACAGTCAGGGCTATCGTTCCAGAGGATGGGTACTCTACCGAAAGAACTATTATTATATGGACAAAAACGGTAAAATGTATACCGGATGGCTGAAGGATCAATACTATCTGAAGGAAAATGGCATCCGGGCAAAGGGTCTGACGAAGATCGGAAAGAATACGTACTTTTTCAACAGTAAAACCGGGAAGAAACAGACCGGCTGGATCACGGTCAAAAAGAAGAAGTATTATTTTCTTCAGGCAACCGGACGAATGGCCAGAGGTGTGTGGGTAAAGGCCGGAACAGACTGGCTGTATGTGAATGCAGAAGGCGTCTTGCAGAAGAACAGATGGATTACGCTGGGAACCAAGACCTATTACCTGAATAGCAAAGGAGCCAGGCTGACCGGAGAACAATATATTAAGGGTAAGTGGTATTATTTTGACAGCAGGGGTGTGTACGATCCAAAAGTAAAGCTGACATCAGCGGTGGATCCTTCTAAGAAGATGGTAGCGCTAACTTTTGATGATGGACCGGGTCCCTATACAGACCGATTGCTGAGCTGCCTGAAGAAGAACAATGCCAGAGCAACCTTTTTCATGGTAGGAACCAGTGTAGATCGGTATAAGAGCACGATTAAGAAGATGGTAAAACAGAAATGTGAACTGGGAAACCATTCTTTTGATCATGCAAATCTGACACAGATATCTACGGCGGCAGTTCAGTCTGAGATGACCAGGACCAGCCAGAAAATAAAGGCAGCCTGTGGAAAGGCGCCAACAGTAGCCAGACTTCCTTATGGAGCGGGAAATAATAACAGCAGTGTGCTGAATGCGCTTGGACTTCCATCGATCTACTGGTCGATTGATACCAGAGACTGGGCCAATACAGGCAATCCGCAGCATACAGTAAATGAAGTGCTGAACAATGTACAGGATGGAGATATCATTTTGATGCATGATATTCATCAATCATCTGTACAGGCAGCAGAGACGATCATTCCGGCTTTGAAGAAAAAGGGATATCAGCTGGTAACAGTCAGCGAGCTGGCAAAATATAAAGGAAAGACAAGTCTGAGAACAGGAAAGACTTATTATAATTTTAGATGAGGACAGGAACATGGAACAGAAAAGAGCGATAAATAATAAACTGAGCTGGGTATTTACGATCCTCTCCATTGGAGAGCTGGCGGCAGCCCTGGCTATTGTGGCCTATGGGCTTTTGAAGGGGCATATGTCAGGTCTGACCTGTAATGTGATTATGGGGGCTGCACTTGGCATTTACTGGCTGCTTGCAGATGTGGCAGAACCATTTGCCGTACATCGTTTTGATGGAATTACCCAGGCACAGAAAGAGGCCTATGTGAAGTATATTTTGCTGGATCTGGTGGGCTTTGCAGGGATCGCTTATTTCCTTTTTGGAGTAGGAGGCAGTACATCCGGCAGCAGTGGTGGAATCTTAGGTGCAGTAGTTTATGTAGTTGTGATGAAGCCAAAACGCACTAACCAGCAGATTTTTTACGGATATATTGATCCGGAAGCAGAGCAGACAGAGGAGGAAGAGTCTGAAGAAGCAGTGGAGAATACACTGGAAGAACCGGAGAAAGAACAGGAGTAGAGTCTGGGAAGTAATCAGTACGAATAAGAAAAAGAAAAGTGGCATATCATGGGAGTAAGGGATCTCAGGGGAATGCCATATGAAGAAGAAAACATGCCGGCAGATTTTATATTGTATTTTTCTTGCAGTGCTGATTTTGATGGGGCTTTTTCTGAAAAAGAAGTCAGATCGGACACAGGCCGTGAACAGTCAGAGTATATTGGCAATGCAGGCGGAAGAGCTTCCGCCAAGAGTGGCGCTTACCTTTGATGATGGCCCACATCGAATTTATACGAGAAATCTTCTGGATGGATTAAGAGAACGTGGTGTAAAAGCCACGTTCTTTGTAGTAGGCGAAAATATTCCCGGAAACGAAGATCTGATCCGGCAAATGGAAAAAGATGGACATCTGATTGGGAATCATACCTATGATCATGCAGATATCAGTAAAATGAGCGATGAGGAAAATTGCAGAGAACTGCGAAAGACCAGTGAACTGGTAAAGCAGATCACCGGCCATCAGACGGCCTATGTACGGCCGCCCTTTGGGAACTGGAAGGAAAGCATGGACTGCCGGATATCGATGATTGCTGTGAAGTGGACCATTGATACATTGGACTGGAAAAGCAAAAATGTAGAAGAGATTATCAGGAAAGTAATGCAGCAGGTATCCGATCATGATATCATATTGATGCATGATTATTATGCCACATCAGTAGAAGCTGCACTTCAGATCGTTGACAGGCTGAAGGCAGAAGGATATGAATTTGTGACAGTGGAAGATCTGATATTGACGTAATAAAATATGATTCGCGAATGAGGAAAGGAGAAGAGTACTCATGGATTTATTTGATTATATGAGAAGCAATACAATGGAAAAAGAAGCACCTCTGGCATCCAGACTTCGACCAAGAACGCTGGAAGAAGTAGTGGGACAACAGGAGATCATCGGAAAGGGCAAGCTGCTTTATCGTGCGATCAAGGCCGATAAGCTGGGTTCTATCATCTTTTATGGACCGCCAGGAACCGGAAAGACTACGCTGGCAAAGGTGATTGCCAATACCACCAGTGCAGAATTTACCCAGATTAATGCTACCGTAGCCGGGAAAAAAGACATGGAAGAAGTGGTGCAGAAGGCGAAAGACAGCATGGGAATGTACGGCAAACGGACGATTCTGTTCGTAGATGAGATCCATCGTTTTAATAAAGGACAGCAGGACTACCTGCTTCCGTTTGTGGAAGATGGTACCTTGATCCTGATTGGAGCAACCACAGAAAATCCCTATTTTGAAGTCAACGGGGCGTTGATTTCCAGATCTGTTGTATTTGAGCTGAAGCCATTGTCCAAAGAGGACATCAAGACATTGATATCAAGGGCTGTTTATGATGTGGAACGAGGCATGGGATCTTATGATGCAGTGATTGATGAGACGGCAGCGGACTTCCTGGCAGATATGGCAGATGGAGATGCCAGATCCGCATTAAATGCAGTAGAACTGGGTGTATTGACTACCGAACGCAGTGAGGACGGCAAGATTCATCTGACTCTGGATGTGGCGGCGGAATGCATTCAGAAACGAGTGGTACGGTACGATAAAACCGGGGACAACCATTACGACACCATCTCTGCTTTTATCAAAAGTATGCGTGGCTCGGATCCGGATGCAGCGGTGTATTATCTGGCCAGGATGCTGTATGCGGGGGAAAGTGTCACCTTTATCAGCCGCCGTATTATGATCTGTGCGGCAGAAGATGTGGGAAATGCAGATCCGCAGGCACTTCAGGTAGCAGTAGCAGCAGCTCAGGCAGTAGAACGGGTTGGTATGCCGGAGGCACAGATCATTCTGTCTCAGGCAGTTCTCTACGTGGCGACTGCTCCAAAGAGCAATTCTGCTACGAATGCTATCTTTGAAGCAACTCAGGCAGTTAAGGAATATAAGGCAACCGTACCGGTACATCTTCAGGACTCTCACTATAAGGGAGCGGCCAAACTGGGACATGGAATCGGATACGAATACGCCCATGATTTTCCGAAGCACTTTTCCAGACAGCAGTATCTGCCGGATGAGATCAAAGACAAGGTCTTTTATCGGGCATCCGATAACGGATACGAAAAGCAGATTAAGAAGCATATGGAATGGCTGCATTCGGAAGAGTGAGCCATTGGGGACGTGTAAAAGTGGCTTTTTCAGTCTACAGTTTTAAGATAAATACCGGAATGGGTGGATTGTTTGGACGATTATAGTAACAGGACAGCAGTACCATATACTGCTTTGGATCCAGCTGCTTTAAGTAGTCCAGGATGGCATCCCGTTCTTCAAATCCGGTATCTCCGCCACTGTAGATACACAGGCTCATCATGCCCTGTTTTTTCAGAAGCGTAAGGCCATCACGGATAGCTGCAAGACTGGTATCTGCATGAGTGCAGAGCTGGTGGTTACCGCCTGGAAGATAGCCGAAGTTAAACATAATACAGTCTACCGTACCTGCTTCGGCATAGAGATGCATATTGGCATGGCTCTCCAGAATAGCTGTCCCGATGTCAGAAAATCCGGCGGCAAAGAGCCGTTCATTGGTGGCATCTACGGCAGCCTGCTGAATGTCAAAGGCCAGAACCCGGCCACGGCTGCCTGTAAGCTGACATAGAAATTCTGTGTCATTGCCCTTGCCTGCGGTGGCATCGATACAAAAATCTCCCGGGTGAACATGCTGTTCAAGGAAGTGGTGGCAGAATTCAGTGATCTGGTAATTTTTCAAAAAGGCACCTTCTTTCAAAAAATAGTATAATACACATATGCAAATATATCACGCTTGCAAGAAAGGTTCAAATACTATATACTCAAAATAGTGACGCAAATTTTCTGATATATAGTGTTCCGCTTTTGTAGCGTTCGATATAAGGAGAGTATTTATGCAGAAAATCTGGGGCGAGAAGCCTTATCGTTCTCTGGACTGGCAACTGAAGAACCAGTTTGGTGAAAAAGTCTATAAACTGGCCTTGAATGGCGGCATGAGCTGTCCGAACAGGGATGGTAAAGTCGGCAGAGGAGGCTGTATTTTCTGCAGTGAAGGTGGAAGTGGCGATTTTGCAGCGGATGGGCATCTGTCCGTGACAGAGCAGATTGCATTCCAGAAAGAGTCCCTTCGGAAGAAAAAGCCGGCGAGGAAATACATTGCTTATTTTCAGGCCTATACCAATACATATGCACCGGTGGAATATCTGAGAAAGATATTCACAGAGGCGATCGCAGATCCGGAAGTAGTCATCCTGTCGGTGGCGACCAGACCAGACTGTCTGCCGGAGGAGGTACTGGATCTGTTGGCTGAGTTGAATAAACAGAAGCCGGTCTGGATCGAACTGGGCTTGCAGACCATGCATGAAGAGACTGCACAGATGATTCACAGAGGCTATGATCTGGCCTGCTTTGAACAGGCGGTAAAAGAACTTCGAAAACGAGATATCGATGTGATTGTCCATACGATTCTGGGACTGCCGATGGAGGGCACAAAGGAAGTACTGGAGACAGTCACATATCTGAATCAGATGGATATTCAGGGTATAAAACTGCAATTGTTACATATTCTGAAAGGAACAGAACTGGGCCGTATCTATCTGGAGCAGGAAAAGGAAACAGAAGTCATTCGTCCAATGACGATGGAAGAATATATTGATCTGGTGATCGCATGTGTGGAACATCTGTCACCGGAGATTACGATACACCGGTTGACCGGAGACGGACCGAAAGATCTTCTGATTGCTCCCTTATGGAGCAGCAGAAAGAGGACTGTCCTGAATGAAATACACAGCGAACTGAAGAAAAGAAATGTCTGGCAGGGAAAGATGCTGGAAAGGAGCGCATTATGAAAGAAGTCCATACACTTTACAAACTGATTTTCTTATATTTACTGGACAGAGTAGAGTTCCCTCTGACCAATGGACAGATTTGTGCATTTGTGGCAGAAGAACAGTATACGGATTATTTTACAGTTCAGGAGACTCTGGCAGATATGGTGGAATCAAAGCTTCTGGAGACGGAACTTGTGAGAAACAGTACATTTTACAGCCTGACAGATAGTGGAAAAGAGACTCTGAGCTACTTTAAGGATGATATTTCCACTGCTATTCAGAAAGATATTGAGAATTACCTGAAAAAGAATAAAATGAAGCTGCGCGATGAAAATGCAGTTCTGGCAGATTACAGCAATCTGGATGAAGGCGGATTCAGTGTGAAGCTTCAGATCAAAGAAAAAGATAACTACATTGTAGATATGACATTGGTAGTGCCAGATGAACGGCAGGCGATTATGCTTTGTGACAACTGGAAGAAAAAAAGTTCAGAGATTTACCGTCATCTGATGAAAGAACTGATGTAGGAGAACGGGATAACAAAAAATGAAAGTATTACTGACAGCAGTGAATGCAAAATATATTCATTCCAATCCGGCAGTTTACAGTCTGCAGAAGTTTGTGACAGCCTATGCACCGGAGTATGGAAGGAATGTGGAACTGGCAGAATTTACCATCAATCATTATGCAGACGATATTTTGCAGGAGATTTATCGCAGAAGGCCGGATGTAGTGGCCTTTTCCTGTTATATCTGGAATCTGCAGATGATAGAGCGTGTACTGGAAGATCTGCCCAAGGTACTGCCGGAGGTGCAGATCTGGGCTGGTGGACCAGAGGTCAGTTATGATGCTCCAGATTTTTTGAAAAAACATGATTGTATGACCGGCGTCATGATGGGAGAGGGAGAAGAGACCTTTCTGGAATTGATGGAATACTGGCATGGAAAGAAGAAGCTGAATGAGATTCCAGGGATTACCTGGAGAGATAGCGAAGGGGAAATAAAAGTCCAGCCGGGGCGTCCGCTTCTGGACATGAACCGGATCCCATTCCTGTATGATGAGCTGGATGACTTTGAGCATCGGATTATCTATTATGAAAGTAGCAGAGGCTGTCCTTTTTCCTGTAGCTACTGCCTGTCTTCGATTGATAAAAGTGTGCGCTTCCGTGATGCACAGACAGTGGTGAAGGAACTTCAGTTCTTTCTGGATCGAAAGGTACCACAGGTAAAGTTTGTAGATCGTACCTTTAACTGCCGTCACAGCCATGCACTGACGATCTGGAATTATATCCGGGAACATGATAATGGGATTACCAATTTCCATTTTGAGATAGCAGCAGATTTGCTGAATGAGGAGGAACTGGCACTTTTGAATACCATGCGGCCTGGACTGGTGCAGCTGGAGATCGGAGTGCAGTCGACCAACCAGAAGACCATAGAGGCCATCGACCGGGTAATGGATTTTTCACATTTGTGCAGTGTGGTGAAACGTGTGCAGTCGGGACACAATATTCATCAGCATCTGGACTTGATCGCTGGACTGCCATGGGAGAACTTCGACAGTTTCCGACAGTCTTTTAATGACGTCTATCATCTGTACCCGGATCAGCTTCAGTTGGGATTTCTGAAGGTTCTGAAAGGTTCCAGGATGCAGGAAAAGGCAGAAGAATATGGTATAGTTTATCACAGTGATCCGGTGTATGAGGTCTTTTATACGAACTGGATCTCCTACCAGGAGATCCTGGAACTGAAGCAGATAGAAGATATGGTGGAGGTCTACTACAATAGTGGACAGTTTCCGAATACCATACGGCATCTGGAAAAAGAATTCTGTGATCCGTTCACCATGTATCAGCAGCTGGCTGCATTTTACGGGCAGCAGGGCTGGTGGGGACAGAGCCATTCCAGAATGCAGAGATTCGAGATGCTGCGGGAATTTATCCACAGTGTCAGTGAAAACAGGATATATGATGAATTATTACTTTTGGATCTGTATCTGAGAGAGAACAGTAAAAGCCGGCCGAAATGGGCGCCGGATCTTCAGAATGAGAAAAAGCAGTTTCTGGGCTGGTTCAGACAGGAAGAACAGGAACATCAGGTATTGAAAGGCTATGAAGGATTCAGCGCAAGGCAGATGATGAATATGGTACATCTTGAGCGCTTTTCGATTGAAACAGCACAGCTGTGCGGCTGGGAACAGCAGAAGGAGGATACACAGGAATGCTGGGTATTGTTTGATTACCGGAATCGGAATGCACTGGATCAGAATGCAGGGATATACTTCATAAAAAGTTCACTTGCCAGCTTGTAAAAAATGGCATAGAATAAATAAGAATATGAAAATACGAGGTGAATATTATGTTAGATATGAGAAATACAAAAACAAAACGTACGATTGCGGCAGTGGTTGCCATCTTACTTATCGTGGCTATGGTCGTTACCATGATCATTGGCGCATTTATGTAATCGAACAATCGGGGAGACAGTTCGGGAGGTAAATATGATATTTGGGAAAAGAATCCTGGCGGCTGCAGCCGCAGTAGTCTGCATCGGGACTGCGGGAAGTCTTGTACAGGCGGAAGACCAGATCGGTCAGGGGATTTCGATTGAAGGCATTGATGTATCTGGAATGACTTACGACGAAGCGAAGTCTGTGGTACAGCAGAAGGTTTCAGATATGATGAATTCTACGATTAAGGTTCAGATCAATGACGAGAGTGTGGATGCCAGTGCAGTGGATTTTGGACTGCAGTGGAAGAACCGGAATGTAGTGCAGGAGGCAGTCGATATCGGGAATTCCGGCAATGCGATCAAGCGCTATAAGGATAGCAAGGATCTGATGCAGGAAAAAAAAGATCTTCAGCTGGAATTTGCAGTGAATGACAGCTCTGTGAAGGAGTTTGTGGAAAAGTGCAAACAATATGATCAGGATCCGGTGGAGGCATCCATTGAATCAGACGGCAGCGGCGGCATTAATATGCAGCCCGGACAGGCAGGTATTGTGGTAAATGTGGATGAATCCGTACAGATTCTGGAGGACTACATAGCGAATGACTGGACCGGTGCAGCAGACTCCAGCGTGGAACTGTCTGTTCAGGTGCAGGAGCCGAGCGCCAGTGAGAAGGATCTGGAGTCCATCACGGATGTACTTGGTACCTATACCACTTATTACGGATCTACTTATGGACGTAATACCAACGTAGAACGTGGAGCGGAATTGATCAACGGACATTTGATTCGTCCGGGCGAAAGCTTTTCCGTGTGTGATCACCTGGTTCCATTTAGTGCAGAGAATGGATATGAACTTGGCGGTGCTTATGAGAATGGCCGTGTTGTACAGGAGTACGGCGGCGGTATCTGTCAGGTATCTACCACGCTGTATAATGCCCTGCTTCTGGCAGAGATCGAGATTGACGAGAGACATAATCATACGATGAGTGTACATTATGTTCCGCCATCGATGGATGCAGCGATTGCAGAAGGAAGTATGGATCTGGTATTTACGAATAATCTGGATACACCGATTTTCATTTCCGGATATGCCTATGGCGGTGTGTTGACGTTCACTGTGTGGGGCAAGGAGTATCGTCCGGAGGACCGTTATGTGTCCTATGAAGGCGTGGAGACCAGCACGATCCCAGCACCGACTACCACACTACTGTATGCAGATAATGAACAGAATGTGGGATACTTTAACCAGGTGCAGACAGCATCTCTTGGAAGTACTGCGGTATGCTATAAATACGTAACTTATAATGGAGAGACCACACAGGAGCAGATCAATTCCAGTACCTATGAGGCATCTTCTAATATCTACGAAGTGGGAACCATTGGTGCATCTGATGCACTCTTAACAGCGATTGCCAATGGGGATCTGGCAGCAGCACAGCTGGCGGCTACCGGTACGGTGACCATTGATACCAATGCCACAGAAGCAGATGGCACACAGCAGAGTGAATCCTCATCACAGACGGACGGCTCCACAGATACCAGTGGCGGCACCTATATGGATACCACGGATGGAGAAGTATGGATAGATAATGGTGGAACAACCGATGATGGCGTTGTTTCATGGGAGTAAGTACATGAAGACCGGAAAAATATCAGAGAATGTATTAAAGCGTTCTGTTTTAAAAAGATGTAAGTCCGGAAGAGAGGAAGTGGCGCAGGGACCGGGAATCGGTCAGGACTGCGCCATTGTCCGCTCAGAAGGACAGAAGTTCTGTGTTCTGCATACGCAGGCTTTTACAGCAGAACGGATGGAAAAAATCAAATATCAGGTTTACTGTGGTGTGAATAACCTGTGTTGTTCTGGCGGAGAAGCGGTAGCTTTGATGATGACGGTGATGATGCCGGAGCAGGGAGAAGAAGATCTGCTGCGTAGCATAATGGACAGCGCAGATACAGCCTGCCGGGAATGTGGGATTCAGCTGTCAGGAGGTCACACGGAGATCTCTGGGGCAGTGCAGGTACCAGTAGTGACGATGACCCTGATGGGCTATGCAAAAGAACCACATCTGACAAAGGATATCCGTCAGGATCTGGAACTGGTGATGGCCGGGTATCCGGCTTTGACTGGAACGGCGCTTTTGACCAGAGAAAAAGAAGAAGAATTAAAGCTGCGTTTTCCACTGGAACTGGTGGAGACCGCAAAAGAATTTGACCAGCTGATGGTGGGAAAAGAGGCGGCACAGATTGGCTGGGAATGTGGGGCGGTGGCTATGCATGACATCTCTCAGGGTGGTATCTTTGGAGCGTTGTGGGAGTTCTGTGAAAGTAATGGGATCGGTATGGATGCAGACCTGAGAAAGATTCCAATTCGTCAGGAGACGATTGAGATCTGTGAACAGTATGGATGGAATCCGTATCAGTTGCTGAGTGGCGGCAGTTTTTTGATGGCGGTGCCGGATGGACAGAAGACTGTGGCACAGCTGAGGCAGGCGGGAATCTGCAGCGCTGTGATAGGAAGAACTACGGATAAGAAAGAAAAGGTACTACATAACGGAGAAGAGATGCGTTATCTGGACAAACCGGCACAGGATGAGATCGAGAAGCTGGTTTATCGGGATGCAAGGCAGGAGAGTGAATAGAATATATGTCAAAGCTGAATATTGTATTATTTGAGCCGGAGATTCCGGCCAATACCGGTAATATCGGGAGAACCTGTGTGGCGACCGGCACCAGGCTGCATCTGATTGAGCCATTGGGCTTCCGGCTCAATGAGAAGTCGGTAAAGCGGGCAGGAATGGATTACTGGGAACATCTGGATGTGACCAGATATATTAATTATGAGGATTTCCTGGCGAAGAATCCAGGAGCAAAGATCTATATGGCAAGCACCAAGGCTCCAAGATGCTATACAGAAGTACAGTATGAGCCGGACTGTTTTATTATGTTTGGAAAAGAAAGTGCAGGGATTCCAGAGGAGATTCTGCTGGAAAATCAGGAGACGGCAGTGCGGATTCCGATGATGAGTGAGATCCGTTCTCTGAACCTGGGAAATTCAGTGGCGATTGTCCTGTATGAGGCACTGCGTCAGAATCAGTTTTCTCAGATGCAGCTGGAAGGTCATTTGACCAAATATGACTGGAAGTAAAGATAAGGCGTACATAGGATATACGCAAAAAGGCATAGCGGAGATTATCTGCTATGCCTTTACTTCAAACTTATAGCCCACACCCCAGACGGTGGACAAAGACCATGTTTCATGGTCTTTTATTTTTTCACGGAGACGTTTGATGTGGACATCAACCGTGCGTGGATCTCCCATATAGTCATAGCCCCAGACATAGTCCAGAAGCTGTTCTCTGGTGAATACCCGATTGGGAGATGCTGCCAGACAGTAAAGCAGTTCCAGTTCCTTTGGAGGAAGCGCCAGAGGCTCGCCGTCCAGCTTTACAGTATAACTGGTCTGACTGATAAACAGACCAGGATATTCTACATAGTCACCGATCGCATCGTCCGGGGAACCAAAATTCATCTCTGGATGGTAGCGGCGGAGAACTGCATGGATGCGCGCCTTCAATTCGCCCGGGTCAAATGGTTTTTCTACATAATCATCGGCACCAAGTTCCAGCATACGGATCTTGTCTGAGGTCTGTGTATTGCCTGACAGGACAATCATTGGGGTATCAGCGATTTTGCGCATACTGATGCATACTTCCGGGGCATTCATACCAGGAAGGAAATAATCCAGCAGAACAAGATTCGGGGAATAGGAGGTAAAATCAGCCAAAGCCGATTCCCCATCCAGATAGACTTTAGTCTCATAACCGTCATTACCCAGAAAGGTAGAGATCTGCCGGGCTGTCACCATATTATCCTCAATAATCATTAATTTTTGTTTCAATATAAGCAACCTCTCTTTGATGTCAGTTTATTTTTTAAAGGTTACAATTGTAACACCGGCATCACCTTCACCGAATTCTCCAAGGCGGTAAGATTCTACATGTTTTTGTTTACGCAGGTAGTTGTGAACAGCCTTACGAAGCGCACCGGTACCCTTTCCATGAACTACTCGGACACTTGGCATATGGGAGATATAGGCATCATCCAGATACTTGTCCAGTTCAGCCAGTGCTTCATCTACCGTCTTGCCAAGAAGATTGATCTCAGTGCTGACGGATGCCGACTTAGACATTTTGATCTTGCCGGTTCCGGTACGTGTGGTTCTTGGGTTCACAGTTTCCACATCTGGAATCAGCTCCAGATCCCTGATATTGACCTGTGAACGCATAATACCCATCTGTACAAACAGATCTCCTTTTGCATTTGGCAGGGTGCTGACGGTTCCTTTTAGATTCAGGCTGAGCACCTTTACACTGTCACCGATATGCAGATCTTTCGGCTGCAGCTGCTTTGCAGCTTTTGCCTTGGCTGGTTTGATTGCCAGCTTCTTCTCCACGCCAGACATTTTTTCACGGAGGCGGTTACGTTCCTGTTCCATGGCACGGGAGTCGATGCTGGCTTTTCCAAATTTATTAAAGTTCTTGATGGTGGTATCCGCATATTCCTTGGCATCCCGAAGAATCTTATGGGCCTGTTCATTGGCTTCCCGTAAAATGCGTTCCCGACTGGCATCCAGAGATTCCTGCTTCTGTTCCAGACGACTCTTCAGCTGCTCAATCTCCTGCTTGTAATGATTGATCTCATCCTGTTCTTTGGCAATAGTTACACGGCTGTTTTCCAGATCAGCCAGGAGAGATTCAAAGTCTTCATCCTGCTGGCTCAGATTGCCTTTTGCCTCTTCGATGATATAGTCATCCAGACCAAGCTTGGAGGAAATGGCAAATGCGTTACTTTTTCCTGGAATACCGATCAGCAGATGATAGGTCGGGCTTAAAGTCTCTACATTGAATTCACAGCAGCCATTTTCCACGCCTGGTGTAGTGAGGGCAAAGACTTTCAGTTCACTGTAATGGGTAGTGGCCATCGTTCGGATCCCCTGCCGGTGCAGGTTGGATAAAATGGCAATGGCCAGAGCAGCCCCTTCGGTTGGATCAGTTCCGGCACAAAGTTCATCAAAGAGTACCAGAGAACGAGGTGTTGCTTTTGCCAGAATGTTTACAATATTCGTCATATGAGAAGAAAAGGTACTCAGACTCTGTTCAATGCTCTGTTCGTCTCCGATATCAGCAAATACATCATCAAAAACAGCTAGTTCAGACTGATCAAAAGCCGGAATGTGAAGTCCGGACTGCCCCATCAGGGTAAAAAGCCCCACGGTCTTCAGGGAAACAGTCTTACCACCAGTATTTGGTCCGGTAATGATCAGAAGTTCAAATTCTTTTCCAAGACGAATATCGATCGGAACGGCCTTTTTCTTATCCAGTAATGGATGGCGGCCTTTCTTGATGTTGATAATGCCTTTTTGGTTAAAAATCGGTTCACTTCCGTTATAAGAACGGGACAGCTGAGCACGGGCAAAGATAAAGTCCAGGCGTGTTAGCAACTCCAGATTGGTCTCCAGAGGCTCCAGTTCTGCAGCAGCACGGCTGCTCAGGGTGGAGAGGATGACTTCGATCTCTTTTTCCTCACGCAGCTCCAGCTCATGCAGCTCGTTATTCAGTTTCAGTACAGCCATTGGTTCGATAAATAGAGTAGAACCAGTGGATGACTGGTCGTGAATCATACCCTGTATCTGACTACGGTATTCCGCCTTTACCGGAAGACAGTAACGGCCGTTTCGCATGGTGATCACGGCATCCTGAAGATAAGTTCTGGCAGAGCCATTCACCATAGAAGTCAGCTGGGCATGGACTTTATCGTTCATCTGTCCGATGGAACGGCGGATACTCTTCAGAGTCGGACTGGCATCATCGCTGATCTCATCTTCGGATAAAATACAGCGGCGGATCTCGCCAGCCAGAGGCGCCAGAGGCTGCAGTGCCTGAAACATCACATCCAGTGCATCAGGTTCAGCCTCGTCATTGTCTTTACGGTCATAGGATTTGGCACGGCTGCACACATCCAGCATCTTACTGATATGAAGCAGCTCCTGGGTACTTAAAATGCTGCCCACTTCCAGTCTCTTTAGAGAACCACGGATGTCATAGACACCAGAAAAAGAAAGGCTGCCCTTCTGATAAATACGTGCCAGCGCCAGAGAGGTCTCATGCTGCATGGTGCGGATCTCTTCAATATCAGAGGAAGGAACCAGATGCTTACACAACTCCTTTCCCAGAAGAGAACCGGCACAATTCACCAGCTGGTCGATAATTTTTTCATATTCTAAAGTTTTTAAAACCTTACTGTTCATGTAAATCTCCTAAATCAATTATTTGGTGGGGTTACGGCTCACCTTGCGAAACATTGGTTGTGAACAGTAACTTAGCGGGTACATTATACCACAAAAAGATTGAAATTCCCATAGAAGATGTTGTATCATTTAGAGTGAAGTTGAAGTAGAAAAGAGGAAAATAATTTATGAAATTTATCGGACAGCTCCATGAGGGAGACCGTATCAGTGATATTTATCTCTGCAAGCACAGACAGGCCGCTGTGACAAAGAATGGCAAGTCCTATGAGAATGTGATTCTGCAGGATAAGACAGGAACCATCGACGCCAAAATCTGGGATCCGAATTCCAGTGGAATAGATGATTTTGATGTATTGGATTATATTGATGTAGTGGGTGATGTGAGCAATTTTCAGGGTTCGCTGCAGGTATCGATCAAGCGGGTACGCAAGGCCCATGAAGGAGAGTACGACCCTGCAGATTATCTTCCGGTGACAGAAAAAGATGTGGATGAGATGTATCAGGAACTGTTGAACATTCTGGGCAGTGTAAAGAATCCATATCTGACTCAGTTAAATGACATGTATTTCCGAAACAATGAGTCTTTTGCGAAAGCATTCAAGTTCCATTCTGCAGCAAAGTCGGTACACCACGGTTTTGTAGGTGGTCTTCTGGAGCATACCTTAAGTGTGGTGAAGCTGTGCGACTATTATTGCACCTGTTATCCGGAGATGAACCGAGACCTGCTGTTGACAGCGGCGGCCTTTCATGATGTGGGAAAATTAAAGGAATTGTCCACATTCCCGGAAAATGATTATACGGATGACGGTCAGCTGCTGGGACATATCTATATGGGGACGGAACTGATCCGTGCCAGCATCCGCCGGATTCCGGATTTCCCGAAGAAGCTGGCCAGTGAACTGTGCCACTGTATTCTGGCTCATCACGGGGAACTGGAATATGGTTCTCCGAAGAAGCCGGCTCTGATGGAAGCAGTAGCACTGAATATGGCTGATAATACCGATGCGAAGCTGGAATCCTTCCGGGAAGTATTGAAGTCTGCCAAAGAAAATGACGGCTGGCTGGGATATAACAGACTGTTTGAAAGCAATCTGCGTAAAAGCAGTAACGAATAACTAGTGGAGTGAAGATGAAAAAAGACGATTTGATACAGGTACAGATAGAAGATATCGGTTCAGACGGGCAGGGAATCGGAAAAGTAGATGGAATGACGATTTTTGTCAAGGATGCCATCATAGGTGATCTGGTAGAAGCCAAGGTCATGAAGATGAAAAAGACCTATGGATTTGCCAGACTGATGAAGGTGCTGCAGCCGTCTCCTTATCGTGTGGAACCGAAATGTCCGGTGGCGAAGCAGTGCGGCGGATGTCAGATCCAGGAAATGGATTATGCAGAGCAGCTGGCGTTTAAGGAGAATAAAGTCAAAAACAATCTCATGCGTATCGGAGGGTTTGCAGAAGAAGAGATTCCAATGGAGCCAGTGGTTGGCATGGAGGATCCGTGGCGTTATCGTAATAAAGCGCAGTTTCCTATTGGAAGAGATAAAAACGGCAATATTGTGGCAGGATTCTATGCAGGAAGAACGCACAATATCATCAGCAACCGGAACTGTTATCTGGGTGTAGAAGAGAATCAGGAGATTCTGGATATCGTGATTGCCCATATGGAGCAGTATGATATTGATCCGTATCATGAAGTGACAGGCAAAGGGCTGGTGCGTCATGTGCTGATTCGTTATGGGTTCACCACCAAAGAGATCATGGTGTGTCTGGTGTGTAATGGATCTCATATCCCGTATGCAGAAGTACTGTGTGAAACCCTGAGCCATATTCCTGGTATGACCAGCATTTCGCTGAATATCAACCGGGAAATGACCAATGTGATTCTGGGAAATAAAGTGAAGACATTGTGGGGGAAAAGCTACATTGAAGACTATATCGGCAATGTAAAATATCAGATTTCTCCATTATCTTTCTTCCAGGTAAATCCAGTGCAGACGGAGAAGTTGTATGGACTGGCACTGGAGTATGCAGATCTGAGGGGAGAAGAGACTGTCTGGGATCTGTACTGTGGGATTGGAACCATCTCTCTGTTTCTGGCACAGAAAGCTAAACAGGTCTATGGGGTGGAGATCATTCCACAGGCGATTGAAGATGCGAAAAACAATGCCAGAATCAATGGCATCACCAATGCAGAGTTTTATGTCGGAAAATCCGAAGAAATCCTGCCGCAGAAATACCAGGATGAGGGCGTTTATGCCGATGTAATCGTAGTCGATCCGCCAAGAAAAGGCTGTGATGAAGCACTGTTGTCAACCATCTTGCAGATTGCGCCGAAGAGAGTGGTCTATGTCAGCTGCGACAGTGCCACACTGGCCAGAGATCTGAAGTTCCTGTGCAGCCAGGGATATAAGCTGGAACGCTGCCGGGCTGTTGACCAATTCCCGATGTCGGTCCATGTGGAGACAATCTGTAAACTTTGTCGTAAATAAGCGGTTTTTAAGGCTTCTAGGTGGCGAGTTCAGTCTATTTGCCACCCACAGAAACAAATTTGATGAAATGAACAGAAAAACGATTGAACACACTGAACATTTTCAGATGTATTCAATCGTTTTTTTTACTTTATAGGAATGCGGTGTCAAATGGCGGCGGGAAATTTTCCTGTTGCTTTTGATGATAGGATATTGACAAAAAGCAATCATGAAGTTATATTGGTGATAGAAAAAAACGAAAAAACTATCATACACTCTGCGGAGGATAAAGTATTGAACATAGATCAGAAAGACATAGAGCAGTATCTTTCCGAGGTGAAGGAAGCTGTTGAAAAGGACAATTACCGGCTTGACCGGAACGCTAGGCGGCAGAATAACATCAATCTGTTTCTGGATTATGTTATTGACGAAGCGAAAGCTAAAGAAATCATATTGAGTCTGACTGCAATGGATTTTTCAGAGATCCTGCAGAATGAGCATAAGGGATATGAGCACGAAAAGCTGTATGTATTCGGTAAGGATGTAACCCTTTTGGAGAGGAACGGGACGGAAGAAAAAACAGTATCTCTGTATATCAAGTTCAACAAGCTGGAGAACTGTTTCGTGATCGTTATATCGTTCCATGAACAGAAACATCCGCTTACATACTATTTTAGATAATCAGGAGGCAAATCGGAGGTGATCATTATGACAGAGAAGGGAAGAAGAGATTTCTGTATAGAGTGCAGGAAAGAGACTGAGTACCTTTTGCAGAAGAAGGACATCATAAAGAATATAAGGGATAAGGAATATACCTTTGCAATCACCGTGGCTGTCTGCTCGGAGTGCGGAGGGGAAATGAGTATTCCCGGTCTTATTGATAAGAATGTTCAGGAAATCGATGAGCAGTACAGAGCAGTGGAAGGGCTTGTATCGATTGACGATATCGAAAGGCTGATGAAGATCTATAAGATAGGAAAAGCTCCTTTATCCTTGGCGCTTGGGTTCGGAGAGGTGACGATACCGAGATATCTGGAAGGACAGGTACCTTCCAAAGAGTATTCGGATATCATTAAGGCAGCTCTTTCATCCCCGGCTTACATGAAGCAGAAGCTCATGGAAAATAGGGAGAAACTGACGGACGCGGCATACAGGAAGGCATTTTCGGCAGCAGAAAGCATAGAGAGTCTGTTTTCCGTATCAGATAAGATGCTCCGGGTGATCGCATATATCTTTGAAAAGCTGGAAGAAGTGACGCCTCTCATGCTTCAGAAACTGCTTTACTTTATCCAGGGCGTGTATTCCGCATTGTACGGAAAGCCGATCTTTGAAGAGGACTGCAGGGCATGGATTCATGGTCCGGTCTATCCGGAAGTCTATGATCTGTTCCGGGATTTCAAATATAATCCGATCGATGACGCGCGGTTTGCGCTTCTGGAAGGAACGGAGGATGCCCTGACGGATGACGAGAAGCGTGTGATTGATCTTGTAGTGAACACGTTCGGGATGTATGGCGGAAAGGTATTGGAGAAGATCACGCATAATGAGGATCCGTGGATGGAAGCACGAAAAGGGTATGGCGACAGCATTCCTTCCAGTGAGCTTCTGCCGAAAGAGAGGATCATGAAGTATTATATCCTGATAAACCAGAAATACGGCATAGATACGGAGGATGGCCTGCGGACATATATCCATGACATGCTTGATAAAGCGTCATGATTTCTGACGGTTGAAGCCGGTTCATAGAGTCAGAGCATAAGGCTCAGAAGGGTTAAATTTTCTGGGTCTTATTTTTTTGCTTTTTTTCTATAATGGGGGTTTAAAAAGCTTCGCTTTCTTTGACTGGGATATGTAAGGAAGAGAAACTTCCAGCAGAAAGAGAGGTGCCGATGTGAAGCTTCCGACAAGGCTGTTATGGATGAAGCGGAGGTGCTGGAGTAATGGGGAAACATGCGTTTTTATCTGCATCCTCCAGTCACAGGTGGCTTGAATGTCTGCTTTCCGCGAAGCTTTGTTCCGAACAGGAAGACCGGGCGAGTCCCTACGCTCAGCAGGGTACCGACTGTCATGAACTGTACGCCTATCTGGTAGAGAAGTCACTTGGCAGGGATGTGAAGGACCTGACAGAGGATCTTACCTATTACGATCAGGAAATGCAGGACTGCGCCGAAAGCTATTGTTCCTATGTGAATGAGCAGATAGAGGAAGCGAAAAAGCATTGTTCGGATCTGCAGGTGTTGATTGAGCAGAGGCTGGATTTTTCCAGATGGGTCGAGAATGGTTTTGGAACCGTAGACTGCGTGATTGTGGCGGACGATGTGCTTCAGGTCATCGATTACAATGCTTTAAGAGTTTTGTCATCATTAATGCGAAAGATCTTTTATTGAGTGGATATGTTGCTAGTAGTAAAGAAATCAGGAATGTGTTAATATAGTTGACAGTAGACACCTAATTCGTTGACAAAAGATGTATACATTGATGAGATAATACATGATTACAAGAGATAATCTGTGAGAACAATTCAGCAAAAGATTAAAAAATCTTCTAACTGAAAGGGGTATTTCAGCATATCAGGTTGCGAAAGAATGCTCGATCGACAAAGGATCAGTTTTTGTTAAGAGCGAATCCATAGGTAGACATAAAAGGTCTACTATCACTAGCAGACCAATATCAAATGGTACATGTTTATTTAGTTTTGAAACGCCGTATGCAGAACGGTACGTATGGTGGTGTGAGAGGTCGGAAGAAAATAAGAAAATTTCTATTTTACTTCCTCCTACTCGATTTTTCACTTCCGCTTGTGACAAATAAACATAATAATATACGTTTATCAGTGCCTAATAGAAATAGAACATGGGAGAAAAAAGACGATGAAGAACGTTATCAAGAAGGTGTTCTCTACATTACTTGTAGCGGTAACCGTAGCAGCAGGGACTTTGTCGGTTGCATCACCTGCTTACGCAAAAAGTGAAATCTTATCTGCCGATCAAAAAATCTACACGCTCGATGCTAAGAATGGATACAAATATTCAGCTGCCAATGCCAAAGAAGACAAGAATGTAACACCTTTAGGAACTTTGAAAATTGTCGGTGATGCGGAAGATGCTGGTAATCAAAATGGCATCAAAAAAATTGATGTATCAGATGGTAATTTGAAGATTTCCTATTCCTTCAAAAAGTTGGATCTTCCTTCAAAAGACGACGATTGGCATCTGGTAGGCGATTCATACGACGAAATCAATGGAGAAGTTTTATCTGGAGATATTAAAGAAGGTGGTATCCTCATTCAGACATCCCTGAATGGTGAGGATTGGATCAATAGCGGCAATTGGGTTAATTACTTTGCTGAAGAAAAGAAAGATCCTATTTATAAAACAACTGAAATTCAGTTGTTGAACGGCTGCTACTATCGAATCGTTGTTGCATATAAAGAACAGAAACTTTCAAAAAGCTCACAAATTTTGTTTTACAACAAGAAGGATTATGACACTCGACGGGTAGCAGAAGTATATACATTCTATGCGATTGACGAAGATGCTAACAGCAAAAGTGTCGCTAATCCCAAAGTTGAGCCTCGCCAGGAATTAGGCGAGACTGTGAACGCAGGTCATGATACTGGTTACTCAAAGAAGAATGAAATAGATTCAGATGACGTCCATTATGGATGGAAGAAGGATATTGGAACATTTACAATAAATGGCTTTACTCAGAAACAGGAGAAAGATGGTGTTCCTGTATTCCTGAAGAACGTAGGTGATCAGGTTACTTTATGGTTTACCTTGGACCAGGATATTGACAAGCTAAATGGTAAGGACAATTTAGAAATTTCAGAGGACACAAATGGGTTTGATGAAAACTTCCAAACTAAGAAAACAAACCTGGGAAGAGGCGCACTGATAATCCAGTATACAGACTGTGAAGGACATAAGCACGATCCGGTTATCTATACTGATTATCTGTCGGCATGTTCAACCACATCGGCAGATACAAGGGTCGTATTGTACGAAGAAGGCGATTATGAAGTTGCTTTAGACTATGAGATTAAGCACACGCCTCGTAAAGTTGGACCAGTTGAGATTGTCCCTGAGTATCACGACTATAGAAAATCTTTCAAATTTTCTGTGCACAATGGAAACGCTATGGTCTATCCGTTTGATATTGGTACTGGATCGGAGCTTCTCAATAGATCCGTCACACCAAATGGCTTTAGAATTGACCTGGCAAATTCGAAAGACTTAGACATTTTTGTGACTCAAACAAACATAACCGTTAATAGCAATGGAAAGCATGTTGAAGACAGCCGCGGGGAAAAGACTGCTAAGGATGGTGCAGAGTATACGAAGCCTGGTGTATATACAATAAAGGTGAAGAATCCTTATACGGATAAGGAGACAACTAAAACGATTTATGTTGGTGACGATGAATTCCTGAAGGCTTTAGCTGATAGTGGCCTTACGATTAAAGAACTCGATGACGCTTTGAAAAACGGATACACGATAGCTGAAGATGGTTCACTCGTAGAGCCTTTAAATCCTGAGACAGAAGTACAGGAAACCGTCTCAGAAGGTATAGAGGTTGTCGAGTCAGAAAGCGAAGAAGAAAAAAAAGAAAGAGCAGCGGCTGAACTTTCAGAGAAGCCGGAGAAAACTTCTACACAGACAACGTCAACGCCTGAAAGCTCTAGAACTGTTACTGCCCCTAAAAATGTTTCAGAAGATAAAAAGGATGGTTCTCCTGTAGTGCCTGTCGTAGTTGGTTTAAGCGTTGCAGCTGCATTGATTGGTGCAATTACTATGAAAAAACACAAGAAAAATCGTTCAGATGTTAATGGGGGTGATGAGCAATGAGAAGACTGTTAGCTTTATTTCTCTCAGGGACCTTGTTACTCAATGGTTGTGCATCACAACCACAGGTGACAAATCCAAGCGCCTCGTCAGAAACAACCACAGAAAGCATTGAAGAATGTACTTCTGAATCTTCAACTGCCTCAGAAGCAAAACTGGTTGAGATCCCTGGAGAAGAAAAAGGGGATGATACTGATTTTACATATAAGCCGGAGTTTGAGAGCTTAAATGATGAGGAGCTACTTGACTACGTCAAAGATAATGTTTACCAGGGAATTGTTTCTGAACTTGATAGCTCGGAGTACTTTGTCGAGAACGTTGATGCAGTATACATTTCGCAGGATTATTTAGAGGAAGCTGCTTATAATTCAAAATCTAATATCTTCTTTGGATACACGCTCGAGGAAGTTGAAAAGGTCTATCCTGATACTCAATACGTATTTACTTTGGGCGATGACGGAACAACGATAGTTAAACCATTTGAAGATTATGACGACACCTACGAAAAGGTTATAAAGAATGTAGCTATAGGTACAGGTGTAATATTAGTCTGCGTTACAGTTTCTGTTGTAACTGGCGGAGCAGGTGCTCCTGCAGTCAGTATGATTTTTGCCGCTTCTGCAAAGACAGGGACAGTGATGGCATTGTCTTCAGGCACCATCAGTGCAGCAGCTTCTGGAATTGTTTCAGGTATAAAAACTGGAGACATGGATCAGGCTATGAAAGCTGCAGCTCTTTCTGGAAGTGAAGCTTTTAAGTGGGGAGCAATTTCCGGTGCGGCAGCAGGCGGCGCTAGCCAGACGATTGCCTTGAAGGGTGCAACCTTGAATGGTCTCTCAATGAATGAGGCAGCTGCCATTCAAAAGGAATCCGGGTATCCGCTCGATGTTATTAAACAGTTCCACACTAAAGAAGAGTACGAAGTGTTTAAACAAGCTGGACTTTCATCAAAGATGGTCAATGGTAAGCTAGCACTGGTGCGCAATAATATTGATCTATATGCTGTCGATGATTTCGGAAGATCAAATCTTGAAAGAATGGCTAAGGGACTTTCTCCTCAGGATCAAAAAGGACTTCCTTATGAACTTCATCATATAGGTCAAAATGCTGATGGCTCATTAGCAATCCTTACAAAAGCAGAACATGATAATCCTGTGTTACACGGATTTAAAATGGTGTCAGAAATCAATAGACCGGAATTTGCAAAGCAGAGAGCTATGTTCTGGAAGACGATGGCGAAGATGCTTGCTGAAGGAGGAATTTAGTAATGTCAAAGTTTGTAAGTCGGTTGAAAAAATGTGATGACTTTGTTTGCTTCCCTAAAGGGGCATTAAAGGATGATGTTGCAAATGCGGAGGTTACACTCGGATTAAAATTTGCAAAAGAATATTGTGAGTACACAGAAGAAGTAGGTGCAGCTTCTGCAAATGGGCATGAATTTACTGGAGTTGTAAATTCAAAACATCTGAATGTTGTGACTGCTACACAAAGTGCAAGGAAGAAAAATCCGGACATCCCTGATGAATTATATGTAGTAGAAAATTTGAATGCAGACGGAATAGTAATCATGCAGGATGCAGGCGGAAAAATCTACGAAGCCGGAGTGGACACTGAGGTGAAGAAAATTGCTGGCTCGTTGGCTGATTACATTAAAGAATAACTTCGAATACGTGGATATGTTTCCACAAACTGATGAGTTGCTGGACATGTTCCCGCATACCGACAGGTAAAAAAGAGAGCAATTCAGACGTTTCAACGCATGTGGAGACAGTAGTATTGATGGCAAGGAAGGATAAATATGTGCCAGGCTGTGACCTCGGATTAGATGATAAGGAAGAATTAGTTCAATCGAAATTATAGAATAGAAAAATACCCTCTCGGCCATCATGGTCGAGAGGGTTTCGTGCATCTATGGGATGATCCATCAATATCAATTTTCAGTCAGAGTTGAACTTCACTGTGAAGTGGTCATTCCAGACGATAGATCTGACAGTCAAAAAAATTAGTTTGACAGGGAATTACCATTACGCTATAATCGTTCTAAATAGAACGATTATAAAAAGGAGGGAAGAAAGGTGCATTTCTGGGATAAACACAAGACAATTACCAGCTACTATGAATTGCTGGCAAGAGAAGTATGTGAGAGATATCAGCTGACGCAGATGGAATATGATATACTCATGTTTTTATATAGCAACCCACAGTATAATACTGCGGCGGATATCGTAAAGGTTCGAAAATCGACCAAATCGCATGTTTCGACTTCCATAAAAGAGTTGGAAAACAAAGGAATGATCGAAAGAATTCAGAGCGCCCATAATAAAAAACATATTGAGATTGTTTTATTAGATAAGGCCGAGCCGGTTGTAGAAGCCGGAATGGATGCTCAGAAGCAATTTGCAAAAAATGTGTTAAGCGGACTGACTGAGGAAGAAATGCAGATATGCAGAGAGATATTTGACAAGATTTGCAATAATGCGGATGAGTATTTAAAAAATTATAAGAGGAGAGATGATGAAAAATAGATTTTGTGTAAAGAACGGAGGAGAAGTAACAAGTATGAAAGAAAAAAACTATAAACCGCTGATGTCGGATCTTATGGAGGCAATATTTGATGCAGGATATCTGATCTTTGATTTGATTGCGGGGATTTTATTTTTCGTATTTTCAAAAGGAAATACGTTATTCGTTCTTTATGGTATATTGACATTGACACTTTGCGGTGGAGACGCATTTCATCTGGTTCCGAGAATTATCAGAGCTGTGCGTGGAAGTAATGATAAAATAAAGAAAATGCTTGGAAGAGGACTGCAGATTTCATCCATTACCATGACAGCATTTTACATTATTTTAATGTATGTCTGGAAGCTGACTTTCCCGGAGCTGAGTGCACCTGCTGCAGTAGAAGCAATGGTATGGATCTCAGCACTGATCAGAATCATGATCTGTATTTTACCGCAGAATAACTGGTGTACAGAGGATGGAAACATGAAACTGTCAGTACTCAGAAATGCAGTGTTTGCAGTTACCGGTATAGGTGTAATTATTCTTTATGCCATGTCAGGTAATACGAACGGATATCATCTGACAAGAATGGTTGCAGCAATTATTATTTCTTTCGGATGCTATATTCCGGTAACCTTGTTTAGTAAAACAAAACCAAAAGTCGGATTATTGATGATCCCAAAGACCTGTGCCTATATGTGGATCATTGCAATGGGACTGGAACTGTTATTTTAACCGAATCTGGCAAGTAACGAATGCGGATTGCGAATACCCACCTGACAGGAAAAGACGAATATAACGGAAAAATCAGATAAAGCAGACAAATCAGAAGATAATTGTGGTATAATCAATTCTTGCGTAATACAAAATGATTTTGAACTACGGGAGGAAAAGAGAAGTGGAACATCATGAAAAACGAAGTACATTTTCCGGTAAACTGGGATTTGTACTGTCAGCAGCAGGTGCGTCTGTCGGACTGGGAAATATCTGGAGATTCCCATATCTGGCAGCAAAATATGGAGGAGGAATTTTTCTTCTGATTTATATCATACTGGCACTGACCTTTGGCTATACCATGATTGTGGCAGAAAGTGCACTGGGACGTATGACGAAGAAAAGTCCGGTGGGAGCGTATCATTCTTTTGGTAAATCAAAATGGCTGTCTTTTGGTGGCTGGATCAACGCTATTATTCCGGTGCTGATTGTACCGTATTATTCCGTTATCGGCGGCTGGGTCATCAAATACCTGGCAGGATATATTCTGGGACAGGGAAAGGAACTGGCAGCAGATGGATATTTTGGAACTTTTATATCCAATGGAGTATCCACAGAGATTTGTTTTGCTGTCTTTACTTTGTTTACAGTAGCGATTATTTATGCAGGAGTGCAAAATGGAGTAGAGCGTGTATCTAAGCTGATGATGCCGGTACTGGTGGTACTTTCTGTGATAATCTGTGTTTATTCTGTTACTCGTCCGGGAGCAATGGAAGGTGTAAAATATTTCCTGATTCCGAATCTGGCGAATTTTTCCTGGATGACCGTGGTAGCAGCCATGGGACAGATGTTTTATTCGCTGTCCATTGCCATGGGTATTCTGGTGACCTTTGGCTCCTATATGAAAAAAGATGTGCCAATTGAAGAATCCACACGAAATGTAGAGATTTTTGACACTGCCATTGCTATCATGGCGGGACTGATGATTATTCCAGCTGTCTTTGCATTTTCCGGAGGAGATCCGGATACCCTACAGGCAGGTCCATCTTTGATGTTTATCACCATACCAAAGGTATTTGCCAGCATGGGTATGGGAACATTCGTAGGTGTTCTGTTCTTTTTGCTGGTATTATGCGCGGCCGTAACCAGTTCCATTGCGCTGACGGAAAGTGCGGTATCTACGTTCCAGGATGAACTGAAGTGGAGCAGAAGAAAGGCAACGGTGATCGTGGGCGTAATCATGCTGCTTCTGGGAACACTGTCATCACTGGGGTATGGGCCATTGGCCAGCGTGAAGATCATTGGTATGCAGTTCCTGGATTTCTTTGATTTCCTGACAAACTCTGTGATGATGCCAATAGCAGCGATCGCTACCTGTCTTCTGGTGGCGAGAGTCATGGGCGTGAAAAAGATAGAGGAAGAAATGCTTCTGGAAAACGGCACCTTCCGCAGAAAGAAGATTTTTAACTTTATGATTCAGTACCTGTGCCCGATTTTTGCGGCGATCATACTGGTCAGCTCTGTGGCTAATGCATTTGGTTGGATTTCGATGTAGACAGGTGGAGATTTTATGGCATACAAGTATGAAAAAGTAGATCAGAAACTGCTGGTTCCACAGATTGAGGATCAGCTGATGATGTATGTGCATCAGGAGCAGATGGAAAAAGGTGCCAGACTGCCAAGTGAACACAAGCTGGGAGAACTTTTCGGTGTGGGAAGAAGTACTATTCGGGAAGCGGTAAAGAGTCTGGTATCCAAAGGAGTTTTAGAGGTCAAAAGGGGCTCCGGTACTTATGTGAAAAATACGGAAATCACCGTAGACGATCCATTAGGATTTTCTCAGTTTGAAGATAAATACAGGCTGGCAATGGAACTGTTTGATGTCCGTATACTTCTGGAGCCGGAAGTGGCGGCGACTGCATGCCAGAAGGCTTCAGAAGAAGATAAGAAGCATATAAAAGAACTGTGCGATGAAGTAGAACAGCTCTACTTATCAGGGAAGAATCATATTCAGAAGGATATGGAATTTCATTCAGCAATCGCAAAAGCCAGTGGCAATCATGTTGTTGAGATATTACTTCCGGTGATTTTTACTGCGATTACGACGTTCGCAAATCTGACACACAGAAAGCTGCAGCAGGAAACGATCGAAACCCACAGAGAAGTCACCAATGCCATTCTGCGTGGAGACAGTATGGGAGCAAAATGTGCTATGATTATGCACCTTACTTACAATCGTCAGACATTGCTTCAGATGTCGGAGACACGAATAAATCTGTCTGACAAGTTGTAATAACAAATCATAAAAATTGAATAGAATTCACGAAAAATCCGGTCTTATGAATGCTCTAAGACCGGATTTTTTGTTGTATTTATAGAAAAAATAGGTAGATTTGAAACAACTTGATGTGGGAATACTGATATTATATACTGAAATCAGGATACAGAAGACGTCAGATGTATAAAGCAAAGAAAACTGGAAAAATGATTGGAGGATTATCAATGAGCGAGACCGTAGTATTAGATCCAACGCGCCTGGTGATAGCTGCATTAGTTGGATTAGCATTATTATTGGTATTAATTATTAAATTTAAGATTCATGCGATGATTTCTATTTTGATCGGAGCAATTACCATAGGACTGGTAGCTGGTATGCCGTTTTCAGAGATCGTTCTGGCAGTAAATGATGGAATTGGGAATACTTTGAAGGGTATTGCATTACTGGTTGGACTTGGTTCTATGTTTGGAGCTATATTGGAAGCATCTGGCGGTGCTCAGACACTGGCTGTAACCATGGTCAGAAAGTTTGGAGATGAGAAGGCAGCATGGGCGCTGGGCTTAACCGGGCTGGTCATTGCCATGCCGGTATTCTTTGACGCGGGATTAATCATTCTGATTCCACTGGCATTCTCTCTGTCAAAGAAAACAAAACGATCCACATTATTTTATGTCATTCCATTGCTGGCCGGACTGGCAGTAGGACATGCATTTATTCCACCTACACCTGGACCGGTACTGGTAGCAACCATGTTGAATGTAGATCTTGGATGGGTAATTTTAGTAGGCATTTTATGTGGAACAGTAGCCATGATCGTGGCAGGACCGATCTGGGGATCCATTTGTGGAAAGAAATATATGGTTCCAGTTCCGGAACATGTGGCAAATCAGGAAGACTTTGATGAATCCAAACTTCCGAAGTTCGGCACGATTGTACTGATCATTTTGATTCCACTGGTACTGATCATTCTGAAGTCACTGGCAGGCGTCGTTCCGGCTATGGCACCGGTAGCGTCCATATTCACATTTTTGGGAGAACCGTTTGTGGCATTATTAATTGCAACAGTAGTGGCAATGTTTGTGCTTGGAACAAAGCATGGATATAGTCTGGAAGAACTGGAAAAAATCATGACCAAGTCTCTGGAACCAACCGGACTGATTCTGTTAGTAACCGCCTGCGGTGGAGTTCTTCGCTATGTACTGCAGTATTCCGGACTGGGAGACTTAATTGGTAATGCGGTCGCTTCTATCAATATGCCAATCGTAGTAGTAGCATTTGTTGTGGCAGCTCTGGTAAGAATCTGCGTTGGTTCTTCCACCGTAGCGATGACTATGGCAGCCGGTATTATTGCTGCAATGCCTGGAATCGCTGATTTATCTCCGTTATATCTTGCATGTACTGTAGCAGCAGTAGCAGGTGGCGCCACAGTATGCTCCCACTTTAATGATTCTGGCTTCTGGCTGGTAAAATCATTGGTTGGCATTGACGAAAAGACAACGTTAAAAACATGGACAATTATGGAAACATTAGTTGGCGTGACCGGATTTGTAGTAGCTTTTATTATTTCATGTTTTGTATAGAAAATTGACAGGAGGATATTATGCTTAGAAGTGAAGAAGTCAGAAAACTGGCACCGGAGATGGATCCGCTTCGTATGGGAATGGGATGGAAAGTAAATGATTTGTCTAAACCACAGGTTATGGTGGAAAGTTCTTATGGAGACAGTCATCCAGGTTCTGCGCATCTGAATATATTTGTAGAGGAAGCAGTAAAAGCAGTCGATGAAAATGGTGGCAAAGCAGCCAGATATTTTGCAACGGATATGTGTGATGGAATTGCACAGGGGCATGACGGAATCAACTATTCACTGCCGCATCGTGATGCCATGGTCAATCTGATCGAGGCACAGGCAAATGCAACCGTATTTGATGGCGGAGTATTTGTGGCCAGCTGTGACAAAGCAATGCCGGCCATGCTGATGAGCATCGGAAGACTGAAAGATATGAGTGCGATTGTAGTGACTGGTGGCGTGATGGAAGCACATGAATTGCCTGAAAAATATATTGTAAACGATCCGGCATGCAAAATGAATGAACTTCTGACACTGGAACAGATCGGTAAGTTTGATGCATGGGAAAAGACTGGTGTGATTCCAAATGAACAGCTGGATTATTATAAACAGCATGCCTGCCCGAGCTGTGGAGCCTGCTCTTTTATGGGTACTGCTTCAACCATGCAGATTATGGCAGAAGCACTGGGACTTATGCTTCCGGGAACTGCTCTGATGCCATCGACGGCACCGGAATTAAAAGAAGCATCCTATCAGGCAGGAAAGCAGCTGATGGATCTGATCGCAAAAGGAATCAAAGCGTCTGATATCGTAACCAAAGAGAGCTTTGAAAATGCCATCATGGTTCATGCAGCCATCTCCGGTTCTACCAATGCGACCATGCATATTCCAGCCATTGCTCATGAGTTTGGAGTGGAGATTGATGCAGATACATTTGACCGGTTACACAGAGGAGCACATTATTTATTAAATATTCGTCCTTCCGGAGACTGGCCGGCACAGTATTTCTATTATGCTGGCGGTGTGCCTCGTGTCATGGAAGAGATCAAGAGTATGCTTCACCTGGATGTGATGACTGTAACGGGCAAAACGCTGGGCGAAAATCTGGAAGAACTGAAAAAGAATGGATTTTATGAGCATTGCGATGAAATTCTTCAGAAAAAGGCAAAACAGTTTGGAAAAGAGATTGACAGAGAAGATATTATCCATTCTTTTGATCATGCAAAGGGAACAGACGGAAGTATCGCAATTCTGAAAGGAAATCTTGCACCGGAAGGCTGTGTCATTAAACATACCGCCTGCCCGAAAAATATGTTTAAAGCGGTGTTAAACGCCAGACCATTTAACAGTGAGGAAGCATGTATTGATGCAGTACTTCATGGAAAAGTAAAACCGGGAGATGCCATCTTCATTCGTTATGAAGGACCAAGAGGAAGTGGAATGCCAGAGATGTTCTACACAGGAGAAGCTATCTGCGCCAATCCGGAACTGGCATCCAGTGTGGCGCTGATTACAGATGGACGATTCTCAGGTGCATCCAGAGGTCCGGTAATCGGCCACGTTTCACCAGAAGCAGCAGTGGGAGGCACGATTGCCTTAGTGGAAGAAGGCGACCTGATTGAGCTGGATGTAGCAAACAGAAAGATTGCCATTGTCGGTATCAGAGGAGAAAGAAAAACGCCAGAAGAGATCGATGCCATCTTAAAAGAAAGAAAGGCAAACTGGAAAGGATTCGAGAGTAAATATAAGCACGGACTTTTAAAATTATATGCACAGCATGCAGTAAGTTCCATGAAAGGAGCTTACATGGAATAAACCATTGGGGACGGAGTTTTCTGGCTCTTCAGAGCCAGAAAACTCCGTCCCCAGTGGCTTTATCCCCCAATATATTCAGTAATTACCGCTGTCAGTGCCGGCAATATCTGCTGCTTTCGTGAAAGCAGATTTTCCTGAAAGGCATGTTCTGTGCCATCAGGATCCGGGAATGCTTCCGCTGCCCACGGCGCACGACTGCCACCGGCATAGATGACAGAACCGTTTTCCAGAATGCTGGTGAAGACCAGTACAGCCAGGTCAATACGCTTTTTCTGGGCAAAACGATCCAGTGCAGCGGTGATCTCCCGGGCATCGATTCTGGTATCAGCTGCGGATGGCACAATAACCTGTGAAATAGACAGCTTGCAGGAATGGATATCATAGACCTTCAGATCCTGATTGATCATGTCAGAATAGCTGACGTTTTCCTGGTTGGAGGTAATACTGAACATCTCTTCGGCAAAAGTATCGATATCCAGATCTGCAATGGCTGCCAGAATATTAGCAGTAGAGATATCCTTTTCTGTGGTAGTCGGTGAGTGAAAGTCCATGGTATCGGACAGGACGGCACCAAGAAGAAGACCGGCCAGATTCGTTGGAATCGGGATCTGATTCTCACGGAAGATGGTTGCCACAATAGTGGCAGTAGAGCCAACGATCTCATTACGGAAGGACACTGGCTGGGAAGTGGAGAAATCATTGATACGGTGATGGTCAATGACTTCCAGCACTTCTGCTTTTTCTATAGCATTCACAGACTGGGAAAATTCATTGTGATCTACCAGAATCAGCTTTCGTTTTGGCGCATCCATGATGTGATATCTGGCCACGTAGCCCACCAGCTGTTCATTCTGGTCTACCACAGGATAAGCACGGTAACGGTTGCGCAGCATCTTTATACCAACGTCTTCTGCCAGTTCATTGGTATGAAAATAAATTGGATTGCGCTTCATGATTCGTTCTACCGATGGCGCAAAGTAAAGATAGCGGGAGGTATTCATGGTGCCATGTCCAGAGAGAATGATTGGACAATGGTGAGCTCTGGCTTCTTCAATTACCGCATCCTCGACACTGTCTGCCCAGACAATAATCAGCATACCAGCGCCCAGCAGGATACATTTTTTCTGTGCCATAGTATCGGCACCTACGATCACAATTCGTTTTTCCACTTCATAATGATCCAGCCGTTCTGGTCTTGTCATGGCAATGACACTGACTTTTCCATTGATAACGGCCTGGTCATCGTCATAAAGAATGGTTCCGTTAATGGTTTTTCTGATATTTTCGGAAGAGGTGTGAGCCAGAATATCAATAGATCTGGCTGTATCATCCAGTCCAACGACAGAGATATCCGACTTTGTCACCATACCAAGAAGATGATTCTGTTCGTCCACCACACCACAGTAGGCTCGATTGGTCTTCTGCATAATCTGCAGAGTATCATAGATAGTAGTATCCGGTGTGATAGAAACCGGAGAATCCATATCAATTTCAGAAAGCTTCATACGGGCATCCTGGAGAAGCTGTGGAGCCTGAAAGCCGAAACGGTCCAGAAGATAGCTGGTCTCCGCATTCAAAGAACCCAGACGGCATGGAATCGTCGGAATCCCCATGGATTTTTTGAAAAAAGCATATGCGATAGAAGAGGCAATGGAATCCGTATCAGGATGACGATGACCAGTGATATATACAGAGCTTTTCTTTTTCATATACAGTAATCCTTTCTGAATAAATGCATATTCTCAGATAAGTCAGTTTTGTATAAAAAGTTTATTTGATAGCGTCCAATGCGTTGGAGATATCAGCAATCAGATCCTCTTTATCCTCCAGACCAAGGCTGATACGGATCAGTTCAGCCGGAACGCCGGCTTCGATCAGCTGCTCGTCTGTCATCTGACGATGGGTAGAAGTAGCCGGATTCAGACAACAGGTGCGGGCATCGGCAACATGAGTTTCAATAGCGCCAAGCTTTAAGTTCTGCATAAAGACAGAAGCAGCTTCACGGCCGCCTTTGAGTCCAAAGGAGACAACTCCACAGCCACCGTTCGGCAGATACTTCTGAGCACGTTCATAATATTTGCTGGATGGAAGTCCGGAGTAATTCACATAAGCAACCTTCGGATGCGCTTCCAGAAATTCTGCAACAGCCTGGCCGTTTTCTACATGCTTTGGCATACGTACATGAAGAGATTCCAGTCCAAGATTCAGGATAAACGCATTTTGTGGAGACTGCATACAGCCCAGGTCACGCATCAGCTGGGAGGTACATTTGGTAATAAACGCGCCCTCTTTGCCAAATTTTTCAGCATAAGTAATACCGTGATAGCTTTCATCCGGGGTACAGAGTCCCGGATATTTCTCAGCATGAGCCATCCAGTCAAAACGGCCACTGTCTACGATCGCGCCGCCCAGTGCAGCTCCATGTCCATCCATATATTTTGTGGTGGAGTGAGTGACGATATCTGCACCCCATTCGAATGGACGGCAGTTCACCGGAGTAGGGAAGGTATTATCCACAATCAGCGGTACATCGTGTGCATGAGCAACCTTTGCAAACAATTCAATGTCCAGAACTGTCAGTGCCGGATTGGCAATGGTCTCACCAAACATCAGCTTCGTATTTGGTTGGAATGCTGCATTCAGTTCATCTTCCGTAGCATCCGGAGAAACGAACGTGGCAGAGATTCCCATCTTCTTCAGGGTCACTGCAATCAGATTAAAAGTGCCACCGTAGATCGAAGAGGAAGCTACGATGTGATCGCCACATTCACAGATATTAAACAGCGCAAAAAAGTTGGCCGCCTGACCGGAGGAAGTCAGCATGGCAGCAGTGCCACCCTCCATGGCAGCAATCTTGGCAGCCACATAATCATTCGTCGGATTCTGAAGTCTGGAATAAAAATATCCAGATGCCTCCAGATCGAAAAGCTTTCCCATGTCTTCGCTGGTACTGTACTTAAACGTGGTGGACTGGACAATCGGGATTTGTCTCGGTTCACCGTTTCCCGGTGTATAGCCGGCCTGTACACATTTGGTGCCCATCTTATAGTCATTCATAATAATCTCCTTAAATCATATTAATTTTATAGTAATAGTAGAAATATCGTAGCATTTTATGATGAAATTTTCAAGATAAGCAGAATTTCTGCCGAAAGATATAAAAGACTAATTATTCTGACAATTCAAAAGAAAATAAAAAAAGATCAGAAATATGATTGACAAACAAAAAGTATTATGATATTATCTAAATATCAAAAGAAAAGTCAAATAAAACAAATCAAAAGAAAGAGGTACAGTCCAATGAAGTAAGAATCTTTCGCCAAAGAAAATCCTGAGAGGATAACAAAAAATCTGAAGGAAGATGATAAAGATGAAAGGCAGAGATCCATAACGAATGGACAAAGAAGCAAAATTCTAAGACAGGAGGTATAGTCCAAAAGGAACATAAGGTACCAAATTCGCAGACAATGAAAGTTGAAGGTGTAGATAATGAAATTACTGGAAATTCATTAAGAGCCCGGTCGAGAGAAAAAAGAATCGATCGGGCTTCCTTTGTGCCCAGAGATAAAACAGGTTTTGCAGGGTGAACCAGTGTATGCTATATTAAAAGTGATCCCATCTGCCCTTTAAAGAAAATGAGCTGGCATGGAAAATAAGAGATGTCCGACAGGCATATGACAGATCTGCCGGTCAGAAAGGATAAGTAATGGATGCAAGAACATTAATTGATACACTGACAGTAGCCGGAAGACTGAAGGACACGACAAGGCATTGCTACACACCGGGCGGAAGACATGAAAGCGTGGCAGAACATTCCTGGAGAATTACGCTGATGGCCTATTGGATCAGTGACGAATTCCCGGAGGCTAATCTGGAAAAACTTTTGAAGATGTGCCTGATCCATGATCTGGGTGAAGCTTTTACCGGAGATATTCCTTCTTTTGAGAAAACAGAGGTCAATGAAGAACGGGAAGCAGAGCTGTTATTTAAATGGACGAAGTCACTTTCGGAGCCGTTTGCCACAGAGATGATGGAACTTTACAGAGAAATGGAAGAACGCAAGACTCTGGAGGCACGGATCTATAAAGCACTGGACAATATGGAGGCTCTGATTTCTCATAATGAGTCCGATATTCAGACCTGGCTTCCACTGGAATATGATTTACAGATGACTTATGGGAATGATAAAGTGGCGTTTTCAGAATATCTGACAGAATTGCGGGATATGATAAGGGAAGACAGCAGGGAGAAAATCGCCAGAGAAGCATAAGAAGCAATAAGTACGGATCTGACATTTGAAAAAATAAAAAAACTGGTTCTTTTAAAAATTGTTTTTTTCTTCTATTATAAGACCACGCAGAAAAGAATACTGCAACAGTGCCGGTAGATCCGGCCGGAAGGAGAAACATTATGAAAGAAAACACAGCAAAATATGTAACCGTCAATGCACTCGCAATTGCATTAGTCTGTATTGCAACTATGGCGATTCAGATTCCGATTCCGCTTGGATATATGCATCTTGGCAATACCTGTATTTTACTGGTGGCAGTCTTATTCGGACAGACCACGGGACTGCTGGCAGGCGGTATAGGTTCTGCACTGGCGGATCTTCTGACAGGGTATACACAGTGGGTGATTCCGACTCTGATCATTAAAAGTATCATGGGATTTGCGATTGGTGCTATTGCACACAGGAAGGGTACCGGATTTCATATGGTGAACATACGTACATTCCTTGGATCTGTTGCAGGAATTGTGATTATGATTTTTGGATACTTTGCAGCAGGTGCCATTATGAATGGCAGTATCTACACCGGATGGACGCAGGTGCCAGGACTGACTCTTGAGGGAATGATCGGTATGGTAGTATTCTATGCCATTGGACTGGTGCTGGAAAAAGCCCATGTAGTAAAAATTCTCAATCTGGAAAGCTGATAAGTCCATATTTTATAAAAATAATAAGCAAAAAGATCGACAGTCGAAAAATTTCACCGTCGGTCTTTTGTGTTCGAAAAAGGAAAATGTCTATGCTATAATGAAAATAAAGCTATATCCTGAATGGATATTATCAGGATATTACGGAGCTGATCCTTCGTAAAGAAGAGAACCGGAGCTCAGCCAGACTGCTGGAAAATGATTATCTGCGGGTTAGCTACATTGATCTGAATCAGGATAAAATCTTCACGTTAAAATGTGTGGAAAATGAGCGGGAAGTACAGGATACATTCACACATTCAGTGGAAGATCTGATTGCAGGTGGGTATGTGGCACAGGAGCATCAGGAGGATGTGGTGCAGAATCTCTCGATTGATACAATTTGCCGGAAGCTGGAGCATGAGAATAAAAAAATCCGAATGGTTTACCGAAGAAAAGTGTATGGATCCTATCAATGGGTTGAGTCTGTGATTATTCCGATGGAGGATTATTCCAGAGAAAACGCCAGGGTGATCTGGATGGTGAAGAGTCTGGATGATCAAAAGTCGGGAGCCATGATTATTGGAAATGAGCAGGAACTGATACAGGCGCACCGGTCGCTTCGTTTTCAGGATGATGTGATACAGGCGCTGAACAGTATCTATGATACCACCTATTATATAGATCTGGAAAATCAGACGTTTGCAGAATTAAAGGCTACAGAATTCGCTCATGGAATTGCCGGAAAAGGCAGCGGCCTCATAGAAGAACTGATGAATTATCTGGATCAGGCAGTGGCGGAACCGTATCGGGAGGGAGTAGCAGCATTTGCAGATACCACGACTCTGGATGCAAGACTGGGCGATCAGAAGGTGATCAGCCACGATTACCTGAACAAAGAAGGAATATGGATTCGTGCAAGTATCATACCGGTGAAATGGAATGAGAACGGAAGGCTGAGCAGAGTTCTGTTTCTTGGACATCAGATTGACCGGGAGAAACGAAAAGAACTGGAGTATCAGGATCGGTTGCTGGAGGCTTATACAGAGGCCAGAATGGCGAATATGGCCAAGTCAGATTTCCTGGCCAGAATGAGCCATGATATCCGGACTCCGATCAATGGCATCATGGGGATGCTGGAGATATCAGAGCGCTATGCAACGGATGTGGAAAAGCTGAAAGAGAATCGGGCAAAAGCACGAAAAGCTACGAAATACCTGCTGTCACTTGTCAACGATGTACTGGATATGAGTAAGCTGGAACGAAGTGAGGTACAGTTGACTGAGGAGCCATTTGACATGAATGAGATGCTGGAAGAAGTATGGGAATTGCTGGAACCGATGGCTGCAGAGAGTAAAGTGAATCTGGTAATCAGAAGATCACAGCCACTGGCGCATGCGCATGTGATTGGAAGTCCGGTGCATGTGAAGCAGATGCTGATGAATATTACAACGAATGCAATCAAGTATAACCGTGCAGGCGGTATGGTGGCTGCGTGGGTAGATGAACTTGGCATGACAGATGAGCAGATTGTTTATCGGATTACGGTGGAAGACAATGGAATCGGCATGAGCGAGGAATTTCAGAAAAAGATGTTCGAGCCATTTGCCCGGGAAACAGAAGGATATCAGAGTGAATACCAGGGAACAGGGCTTGGAATGTCTATTGTGAAAAAGATCTTGGATAAGATGCATGGAACCATAGAAGTATACAGCCGGAAAAATGAGGGAGGCCGGTTCGTAGTGACCGTGCCATTTCAGATAGATACACAAGAAAAAGTGCATTTTATGGAAAAAGAATGTGCGGAAGCGCCTGTTCAGGGAAAACAGATTCTGCTTGTGGAAGATAATGAACTGAATCTGGAGATTGCCACGTTTTTCCTGGAAGAGGATGGAGCCATCGTCATACCAGCCCGGAATGGAAAGGAAGCTGTGGAACTGTTTCAGAAAAATCCAGATAAATTTGACCTGATATTGATGGATATCATGATGCCTGTTATGGATGGATATCAGGCGGCCAGGGCCATTCGGCAGCTGGATCATCAGCGTGCGGGAAAGATCCCTGTCATCGCCATGACGGCCAATGCATTTGCGGAGGATGTGGTGAAGGCCAAAAAAGCAGGAATGAATGATCATATTGCAAAGCCGCTGGATCGGAAAAAGATGCGGGCAGTGCTGGCAAAATATATCGAAAAATAATAAGAAAACCGCAGGTTATCAGTAGCTGATCTGTGGTTTTCTGTCATTTTGCACAAAAGTGGAGAAAAAAGAAGAAATTTGTGGATAAGACAAAAGATCAGCATATGCAAGAGAGAATCAGGATGAGAACTAAAAGACCACAACAGCGGCAAAGACCGGTGACAACACGCTGATAGGTATGTTTGCAGGTATGCTGGCAGTATCCATGACAGTGATTTGTGTATACGTTAAACGACGCAGAAAGAATCAGAAATAGTACGGCGAAAATACCATGATGGAGAGATCTGTCATGGTATTTTGCTGTCTGAAGGGACGTTGACTTTGCCGGGAGGCAAGGCTATACTGGATAGTAATGATGACAGGGATACAGAGAATCTTCCGTCATCCATAGTGATTTACGTGAAAGAACAGGAGATGGAGAAATGAAGGTATTTGTATACAGTTGCAGAACATTTGATGAAGATCCATATTTTGAACAGTTTTCCAGGGAATTTGGAATTGAGCTTGGAATTTGCCGGGAGGCACCAACGCTGGAAAATGCACATCTGGCAAAAGGGTATGATGCGATCAGCGTCATCACAACAAAAGTGGATGGCGCGCTTGTGGAGAAGTTTCATGAAATGGGTGTGAAAATGATCTCCACCAGAACGATTGGCTATGATCATATTGATCTGGAAAAAGCAAAAGAGCTGGGAATGCATGTGGGAAATGCTACTTATTCACCGAATTGTGTGGCAGATTATGCCATGATGTTGATGCTGATGTCGATCCGCAAAATGAAGCGTATCATGCAGAGAGCGGAAATCAATGATTTTTCACTGCCAGGTATCCAGGGCGGTGAAATGGCAAACTTTACAGTGGGCGTCATCGGAACCGGCCGAATTGGACAGGCTGTGATCAAAGATCTTTCTGGTTTTGGATGTAAGATCTACGCACATGATCTGTATGAGAATGAAACGGTTAAGAAATATGCAGAATATGTTTCTTTGGATAAATTATATCAGGAATGTGACCTGATTACCCTGCATATGCCACTGACAGAAGAAAATCATCACATGATCAATGCAGAGAGTCTGGCAAAGATGAAGGATGGAGTGGTGATCGTGAATACGGCCAGAGGTGGCCTGATTGATACAAAGGCCATGATCGATGCGATAGAATCTGGTAAGATTGGAGCAGCAGGCCTGGATGTAATCGAAGATGAATTTGGTATGTATTATTTTGACCGAAAGTCAGATGTGATGAGCAAAAGGGATCTGTATATCCTGCGTGGCTTCCCAAATGTCATCGTAACACCACATATGGCATTCTATACCGATCAGGCCATCAGTGATATGGTAAAACATTCACTGCAAAGCTGCATGCTGGAAGAAAGCGGGCAGGAAGATCCGTGGAGAGTGGCGTAGAGTATGCTGAAGAACAAGCGCATGTAGTGTGTGGGACTGACCATATATGCGAAAATGAAAAGTTACAAAATAGATAAAAATGGGAAATATATGTCTGATGAAAGAAAAGGATGTATATTTCCCATTTTTGAGATTTAAATAAAAACAGGTGTGATGTCTATACGACATATATCATTAATAAGATAAATAGAAATAAACTTTTTGATGCAATTAATAACAAAAAGTTGACATGGAAAACAGGAAAAGATATACTAAAGAAAAAGCATATTATTTCAGCTCAAGGTGCGCGGCACCATCTGAATTCTTTATACATTTCAGGAATCTTATGCTTTCAAAAATAAAAAAGTACATAGGAACTGGGATGTAACACAGAATGTTATTTGATACCGGTGATCACACTGGTGATTTACTTTGGTGCAAATGAATGGGACGGACCAAGAAATCTGCATCAGATGTTTGCGATACAGGATAAAAAGCTTTTGTCGTACATACCGAATTATGAGATCAATCTACTGGCACCACAGGAGATGAAAGATGAGGAAATAGCACAATTTCAAACGGATTTTCGGGAAGTGATGTTATTTTGTAAATACATGAAAGACAAAGAAAAGCTGTCAGAACTTCTCAATAAGAATCCGGCATACAGGAACATGGATCAGAAAGCAATTCGTATAATAGAAGCAGTAGCAAATACGAAAATACAGGTAAACGAAAAGGAGGAGAAGGGTAACGTGTGCGAAGGTTTACAGGGAATCATTGATGATGCAATTCAGGAAGAAAAGAAAAAAGCAGTTAAAGAAAAAAGAAAGGCAGATAAAGAAAGGAAACGAGCCGAAGAGGAGAGGAAACGTGCAGACCTGGCAGAGGAGCGGCTGAGAAAAGAGAAGACCAAAATAGCTTTGCTGCTACAGCTTAGTAAGGACGGGCGGAATGATGATATTGGCAGGATAAGCATGGATGAGGAATACTGCCAGCAACTGATGAAAGAATACGGGATGATGTAAGAGTAATATTTATAAGAAAGATGTGAAAGACGTTTGGGAAAAGTGGCCGAAAAAGCCACTTTTTCCCGTCCCCAATGGCCTACGAATCGTACATATTCCGGAATTCTGTCGGGGTACACATATTCAACTGTTTGAACATCCGCAGGAATGCGGACAGACTGGAGAAGCCGCATTGCAGTGCAACATCCAGCACTGGCAGGTTCGGATCCAGCAGCAGGGTCTTGGCGTAGTCGATACGCTTCTGATTCAGATATTTGTAAAATGAGGTATCGGTGTATTGTTTGAACAGCCTGGTAAAGTGGTATTTACTGAAGCCGGCCAGGTTGGCAATCTGCTCCAGAGACAGATCCTCCGCAAAGTGTTCGTTGATATAGTTGGTGATATAGAGGAACTTATCCAGATAGTCTTTTTGCCGGCTGTTGGAGGCATCTGTAGAAGGATGCTTCAGGGCACCGTGAAGCCGCCCGATATCCACGAGGATTTGTAAGAAACGGGAGTAGATAGCAGTCTCGTAGTATGGCTCGCAGCGGAAGTATTCTTCTTTGATCTCCAGCATAAGCTGATGGGCGGTCGGGTGAAAGGCGGGATAATTTTCCGGCGTGATCAGCACTGCCGGCCGGATCAGGGAGATCAGAAGATCCAGTTCCCGGATCTGGATCTGGGACAGACCTGACTGGAAGATGATTCGTTCTCCGGTCTCAGGTGCAAATAGTTCATGAACGATGCCGGGACAGATAACCAGAATATCTCCTTCCTGCAGAACATAGTGTTTTTCCCCGACATCCACCGTATAGATATTCTTTATCGGCATGATTACTTCAAATGGCGTATGCCAGTGCGGCGGATAATTTTCATTTTCATCGTTATAATACAGGCAGATCTGGGTATCGGTACGATAGTCTGCTGTTTCATGGATACCACTGAGATGGTGAATCATATTATGCTCCTTATATCAACCATTTTGATGCTTTAATATTAAAAGTTGCGCACATATATTTTACTAAAATATATCAAAATAACATAAAAAATACAAGGAAAGAAAATTGAATTTTATATAATTTTAGCAAAATACGAAATATTACAGTGAAAATGTATAAAAAATAAATATAGATATTGTAAAAACTATACATAACGATAAAAAGAAAAAATAGAGACAGCAATAATTCGTAGTCAAATGGCAAGAATTGTAGTGAAAGCTGTCAGCCCCTTTGCTATGATTTGAGTATCAAGATCGTGAACAAAAAATAAAAAAGGGGGATTTACAAAATGAAGAAAAAATTACTTTCTGTATTACTTTCCACAGCTATGGTAGCTGGTCTGTTCGCTGCAGTGCCACTGACCGCATCTGCGGAAGGAGATGTAGAAGAGATCACATGGATGTTCTGGGATGATCTGGAAGCAACAGAAGACCTGATTTCCAAGGGTTATGCAGAAGTTATTGACCGTTTCAATGAGACTTATGACGGACAGTATCATGTGACTCCGATCACTACGAATCTGGAAGAATACGATGGCAAGTTAAATGCACTGATCGCAGCCGGCCAGACACCAGACTGTTTCATCTGCAACCCTGGTCCGAACATGGATGTATATGTAAATGCACAGGCAGCAGCTCCGCTGACAGACATTCTGGAAAATCAGGAAAAAGAATGGTATGACGGATTTACCGATGGTATTTTTGAAAGAATGACTTATGACGGAGAGATCTATGCAGTACCTACCAACTTTGCAGCAGCACTTTGTTTCTACAATACCGAGATTTTTGATGAGGTTGGAGTAGAAGTTCCGACTACTTATGACGAACTGCTGGATGTATGCCAGAAGATCAAAGATGCAGGCTATACACCGATCAGCTGTTCAGCAGGAACGGCATGGTGCTTATCCATGGTAGCCGGTTATCTGTGTGACCGCCAGGGCGTTGACCTTGCAGCAATCGCATCTCACGAAGCAAACTGGACCGATGAGAACTGTGTAGAAGCTGGAACAAAATTAAAAGAACTGTCCCAGTACTTCCAGGAAACAGCAGCAGGCGATTCCAATGATCAGGCAACTGCAGGCTTCTACAATGGCGAAGCAGCTATGCTGATCCAGGGCTCCTGGGCTATCGCTCAGATCAATGGTAATAATCCTGACTTCGAAAGCAAATGTGGTGTATTCCAGTTCCCGGCAATCGAAGGAGCAAATGACCCGAACCGTATGATCGTTAAGACAGATAACCTTCTGATGAGCGCAACGACAGAACATCAGGATGCAGTCATTGCACTGATGAAGATGTTCACAGATGAGACCGCTCAGAAGTACACCGCAGAAGTTGGTGGAAAGATTCCGATCATCAAAGATATCGACATTGACTATGATGCAGCACCTGCACAGCTGAAATATGTCACAGACATTCTGGCTAATGCAACAGGTACATTTGGATTCTACAACGAATCTCTGGCTTCTGTAGAAGCTGGCGACTGCTTCGACAATGCAATGGTTGACATCTTCCTTGGCAACCAGACACCAGAAGAAGCATTCCAGACTGTTCAGACATTCTATGAAGACAATGTTTGGGAATAAATGATAATCTGAAGGCACATGGCTGCTGCGGAACAAAAAGGCATGTTCCGCAGCAGCCTTTTCTATCATCTGGGAAACATAAAACTACGAGGAGGATGTTATGGATAAGATTTTAAAAGACAAAAAAGCCATTTTCATCTTTATAGCACCGGCACTTCTGATGTTTGTTCTGGTACTTGTGATACCGATCTGTCAGATGCTGTATTATTCACTATGTGACTATGCAGCACTTACACCGCCGAAGTTTGTTGGCCTTGCCAATTATAAAAAATTATTTTTCAAAGATTCTACATTCCGTTTTGCATTGAAAAATTCTGTCTTTTTCATGCTGTTTTCCGCAGTCAGCCAGCAGATCGTGGGTCTGGGACTGGCGGTATTCCTTACGAATATTCCAAAAGGCAGGAACTTTTTTAAGAATATATATTATCTGCCATGTGTATTGTCATCCGCAGCACTGGGACTGTTATGGGCATTCTTATTTAATCCAAAGATCGGTATCAATGCCCTTCTGGCAAAGTTTGGTATTCAGGGTCCGTTGTGGCTGATGGATACCAAAGGATTCATTATCCTGCCGATGTGGGTGATTGCGTTTGTAGCACTGTGGCAGTATGCAGGACAGAATATGATGCTGTATATGGCACAGATTACCGGCATCTCCAGAGATATTTATGAGGCATCTTACATAGACGGAGCATCAAAGGCCAAGTCTTTCCGTTATATTACATTGCCGTTGATCAAGCCGATGATGATCACATCCCTGTCTCTGAACTGTATCGGGTCGCTGAAGTTCTTTGATCTGATTTACAATATGACACAGGGAGGACCAAACCATCGTACGGAAGTACTTGCTACAGAATTGTACGCAGAAGGGTTTAACTACTTCAAATATGGTTATGCCAGCGCAATTTCTGTGGTACTGCTGGTGATGTGTCTGATCGTGACACTGCTGATCAAACGTGTTATCAAAGTAGAAAATTATGAAGGCTAGGAGGTTGGAAGAATGAAAGCTGCAGCAAAGAAAAAGCCGGTCTCTCCGGTTGTTGTAATCATTTATATTGTTCTGGCACTTCTGGTTGTGATTTACGTTGCGCCACTTTTATGGATGCTGTGTGTATCCTTAAAAGATAATGCCGGAGTCATGGCGGATCCGTTTGGACTGCCAAAGGTATTGCATCCTGAGAACTATGCACAGGCATGGAGTATGGGAAAGCTGGGGGCAGCACTTGTGAACTCGGCACTGGTCTGTGGTGTCAGTCTGGTAGTCAGCCTGTTCTTCGGATCCATGGCAGCCTTTGCCATTGCCAGAATGAAGTGGAAATTATCAGAAGCAGCACATACCTTTTTCCTGATTGGTATGATGGTACCGGTACACTGTATTCTGATCCCACTGTTCGTACGATTTGCCCATCTGGGACTGACCAACAGCCGGTTTGGTCTGATGATACCATATATCACTTTTTCCCTGCCGATGACGATTTTCCTGATGACAGGATTCTTTAAAAGTATGCCTGGAGAATTATTTGAATCCGCAGCGATTGACGGATGTGGTATTTATGGATTTTTCTTTAAGATCGCATTTCCACTGGCCCGTACCGGATTTTTTGTATCTGGACTGATGACATTTGTAGGTAACTGGAATGAACTGCTTCTGGCGATGGTATTTATCTCAGATCCGATGAAGAAGACTCTTCCGGTTACACTGACTTACTTTGTAGGACCATATGCAACCAATTATGTACAGATGTTTGCGGCAATCATCATTGCCATTGCACCAACGGTTGTCGTGTACTGTATGTTCAGTAATCAGATCGTAGAAGGCCTGACCGCAGGCGCGGTAAAGGGATAAAGGAGAAGCAGATGAACAGAGAAGAAGCAAGAAAAAGAGCAGAAGCACTGGTGGGACAGATGACGCTGGAGGAAAAAGCCAGCCAGCTTCGCTATGATGCTCCTGCGATTCCGCGACTGGGAATACCGGCCTATAACTGGTGGAATGAGGGACTTCATGGCGTGGCAAGAGCGGGTCAGGCAACCATGTTCCCGCAGGCCATTGGGATGGCAGCTACTTTTGACACGGAGCTGGCAGGAGCAATGGCTGATACGGTAGCGGTGGAAGGACGTGCCAAATACAACGCTTATTCGGCGGAAAATGACCGAGATATCTACAAGGGACTCACATTCTGGTCACCAAATGTGAATATTTTCCGGGATCCAAGATGGGGACGCGGACATGAAACATACGGGGAAGATCCGTATCTGACCAGCCGTCTGGGAGTCGCCTTTGTAAAAGCAATGCAGGGGAACGGAGAAACGATGAAAGCAGCAGCCTGCGCCAAGCATTTTGCAGTGCATTCCGGACCAGAAGCGATTCGCCATGAATTCGATGCAATAGCCAGTGAAAAGGATATGGAAGAGACTTATCTTCCGGCTTTTGAGGCTCTGGTCAAAGAAGCCGGGGTAGAAGCGGTAATGGGGGCATATAACCGTACTAATGGAGATCCATGCTGTGCCCATCGTGCACTTCAGAAAAAGCTGCGTGGGGAATGGGGATTCCGGGGACATTTTGTTTCAGACTGCTGGGCCATCAAAGACTTTCATGAAAGCCATATGGTAACCAATACCCCGGCTGAGTCAGCAGCGCTGGCGATCAACCGTGGCTGCGATCTGAATTGCGGGAATACCTACCTTCACATATTGAAGGCTGTACAGGATGGACTGGTGACGGAAGAGACGATTACCGAATCGGCCGTTCGTCTGTATACTACACGATTCTTACTTGGCCTGTTTGACGGATCGGAATATGATCAGATTTCTTATTATGAGATTGAATCAAGAGAGCATCTGGCGTTGTCGCAAAAAGCGGCAGAAGAAAGCTTTGTGTTATTAAAAAATAATGGAATTCTGCCATTACAAAAAGAAAAGCTGCATACCATCGGCATCATTGGACCAAATGCAGACAGCAGGGCAGCACTGGCAGGAAATTACCATGGTACGGCTTCCAGATATGTGACGATCCAGGAAGGAATACAGGATTATGCAGGGGAAGATGTACGGGTGCTGACCAGTGTGGGATGTGATCTGTTCCGTGACCGGACGGAGCATCTGGCATTGACACTGGATCGTCTGGCAGAGGCAAAGGAAGTAGCGAAGCACAGTGATGTGGTGATTTTGTGTGTAGGATTGGATGAGACACTGGAAGGAGAAGAAGGGGATACCGGCAACAGTTATGCATCAGGGGATAAAGAGACGCTTCAGCTGCCGGAGGTGCAGCTGGATCTGATGAAGGCTGTGGCAGAATGTGGCAAGCCGGTGGTGCTGTGTCTGATGGCTGGAAGCGATCTGGATTTAAGCTATGCAAGAGAGCATTTTGATGCCATACTGGATCTGTGGTATCCAGGCTCCCAGGGCGGTGTGGCAGCAGCAAGGGTGCTGTTTGGTGAGGTGTCTCCGTCAGGTAAGCTGCCGGTTACTTTCTATGAGACGCTGGAAGAACTGCCAGAGTTCACGGATTATAGTATGAAAGGCAGAACTTATCGTTATATGACAGAAAAAGCCCAGTATCCATTTGGATATGGTCTGACTTATGGGGATGTGCAGGTAGAAGAGGCAAATATCTGTACAGAAGGAAGCGGGGACGATATCACAGAGCTGTCTGTAAAGGCAATTGTGAAAAATCGTGACCGAACAGCTACAGATGAAGTGCTGCAGATCTATGTGCAGTATCTGGAAAAAGAAAATACCATCCCGCACCCGCAGCTTTGTGGATTTATCCGGGTACATCTGGAAGGCGGAGAAGAAAAAGAAGTGACTGTTCCAGTGGCAGCCAGGGCATTTACGATCGTAACAGAAAGTGGAGAACGAAAAGCTGTAACAGGAAGATTTGCTCTGTATGCAGGATGCAGCCAGCCAGATGAGAAAAGTGTGGAACTGACTGGAAAACGGCCGATTCGCATGGATTATGTGAGGAAACTATGATATGAAGATTTGGAAAAATCCAATACTGGAAGGGTTCTATCCGGATCCTTCCATCTGTAAGGTGGGAGACCGGTATTATCTGGTGAATTCTACTTTTGCCTTTTATCCGGGAATACCGATATGGAGCAGTACAGATCTCCAGAACTGGAAACAGATTGGAAATGTACTGGAGCGTCCGTCTCAGCTGCAGCTGAGAGAATGTGCGCATTCACAGGGGATCTATGCACCGACGATCCGGTATCATGATGGAAGATATTATCTGGTGAGCACCAATGTAGGGGGCTGTGGGAATTTCCTGGTGACAGCAGGACAGCCGGAGGGACCATGGTCGGACCCTTACATGCTGGATGCAGAGGGGATTGATCCAAGTCTGTTTTTTGAGGATGATGGAACCTGCTATTATATTGGAACCAGAGAACGGACAGGCGGTGGATCCTATTTCGGAGATAATGAGATCTGGATGCAGAGACTGAACCTGGGGACGAAGAAACTGGAAGGAGAGGCGGTACCGATCTGGTATGGCTTTATGGAGCATTCCATCTGGCCGGAAGGACCGCATCTCTATAAAAAAGATGGATGGTATTATCTGCTTTATGCAGAGAGTGGGACGGAACAGCATCATTGTATTGCTGCTGCACGAAGCCGCCAGCTTACCGGTCCATACGAGGGCTGCCCGGATAATCCGATTTTTACCCATCGTCATCTGGGAAAGCATTATCCGGTGACTTGTGTGGGACACGGAGATCTGGTGGAAGACCATCAGGGAAAATGGTATATGGTATTGCTGGCCTGCCGGCCGAAGGATGGTTACACATTGAAAGGCCGGGAGACTTTTCTGGCTGAGGTGGTCTGGGAGGATGGATGGCCGGTGGTAAATCCGGGAATAGGACATCTGGAAGTGCCGGAGCCGGAGAAAATTGTGAAAAAGAAGTATGGTTTTCAGAAAGATCACTGGGAACCGGATTTGCTGAGACTGAGAAATCCCGGAAAAATGCAGATGTTGGATGGAACCTTACGTATGTGGCTGATGCCGGGAACCTTATCAGAACGAAAAGAAACCGCATTTGTGGCGCTTCGCCAGCAACATGACCAGTTTTATTTGGAGACAACAATGGAGATACCGACAGATCTGAAGCCTCACGAATGTGTGGGATTAGCTTATCTGCAGAATGAAGAGAATCAGATCAGGCTCGAACTGTATTTAGAAGAGAATCAGAATACTTTGAAAATGAATTGCTTCCAGACGGGAAAGGATGTACAAACAAGAGAATTGGAATTGCCTCTGGAATCCGTATCAGAGAAGGATTTTACGGGGGTAAAAGGCCGATATGTGGTGCGGCTTCGTATGGAAGTAACCTATCTGCAGGTATCTTTTGAAATGATGACCCAAAACGGATGGAGAAAAGCAGGCGGTTACGTAGACATCAGACATTTATCCACAGAAGTGGCAGGCGGATTCACAGGATGTGTGGCCGGAGTATATGGATCATCCAATGGGAAAGATAGTAATCAGTATATAGAGATACATAATCTGGAGTATGGAGAACTGGTATGATAAGAATCTTGACAAAGAAATTAAAAGATCATTTTTATCGTTTTGAGGAATATGGCGGATCGAATCAGGTGCACGCCTATCTGATCTGTGGAACAGAAAAGGCGCTGATGATAGATGGACTGTGGCTGGCAGAAGGATTGCTGGCAGAGGCAGAAAAGGTTTTACGGACAGAGTATGAAGACTATACACCCCAAAACAGGGCTAAAAAGCTGGAGATGTTGATTACTCACGGACACGAAGATCATGCCGGAAAAGGAATGGAAGAGTTTCTGGAGGCAGGATGTGTGGTGTATTTGTCGGAGAAAGACTGGCTGATGCTTGCTGAAAAATACAAAGACAGAAAGCCACAAATCACATTTCTTACAGAAGAAATGTGCGGCGGTTTCACGGATTCAGGACAGCTGGTGCCCGGGCAGGAAGACGGAAGAATGGATTTTGGCAGCATCACTGTGCAGATCGTAAAGATGCCGGGCCATACACCCGGATCACTTTTGGTTTGGGTGCCAGAGTGGAATACTCTGCTTACTTCAGATGCTATTGGCGCAGGAGTATTGTGGATGCAGCTTCCGGAATGCAGACCACTTTCTGAGTATGAAATGCAGGTACGAAGGCTGCTGGTATTTCTGGAAAACGAGAAAGCGAGGACTGGAATAGAAGTCAGGATCTATCCGGGACATGCACAGCAGATAGTCGCGGATGGAAATGGGGTATCGACAGACAGTTTGGCAGAAGATGGGGAGCAGGAGATACTTACTTATCACTATGTCAGAGAAGTACTGGAGCTTACAGAAAAGATACAGGATAATCCCCAGATTGGACAGACGAAGCAGATAGACTATCCAGGGTTGGAGCATGTCAGAGTAAGAAGCGTTGGGGAAAGACTGCTGTATGATTATTGCTATGATGAAGATCGTGCCAGATAAGTAAAAAAGATCCTTGGAGAGGAATGTGATGTCTCCACGGATCTTTTTTTGTTCTGTTACAGTTTCGTACTCCATTCCTGGCAGTTCCATACTTTTGTCACCACATCCTGATAGAATTCTGGTTCATGACAGATGAGAAGAATACTGCCCTTGTATTCTTTCAGGGCGCGTTTCAGCTCCTCCTTGGCATCTACATCCAGATGGTTGGTTGGCTCGTCCAGAAGAAGGATGTTGGTTGGTTTATTCAGAATTTTGCATAGCCGAACCTTGGCCTGCTCGCCACCGGAGAGTACACGTACCTGACTTTCAATGTGTTCGGTAGTCAGACCACATTTGGCCAGAGCAGAGCGCACTTCAAACTGATTAAAAGCAGGGAATTCCTGCCAGATCTCTTCAATGCAGGTAGTAGTATTTCCTGCCGGGGTTTCCTGTTCAAAGTATCCGATATACTGATAGTCGCCCAGTGTAACTGAGCCGGAGAATGGTTTGATCAGACCAAGTATACTCTTCAACAGAGTCGTCTTACCAATTCCGTTGGCACCCACCAGTGCAATCCGCTCGCCACGTTCCATGGAGATATTCAACGGACGGGTCAGAGGATCATCGTACCCGATCACCAGATCTTTTGTCTCGAAAATCATTTTTCCGGAAGCACGGGCTGCCTGAAAATGGAACTCTGGCTTCGGCTTTTCTTTGGCCAGTTCGATCACATCCATTTTATCCAGCTTTTTCTGACGGGACATGGCCATGTTACGGGTGGCCACACTGGCCTTATTGCGGGCTACGAAGTCCTTCAGGTCACGGATTTCCTGCTGCTGGCGGTTGTAGGCAGCCTCCAGCTGCGCTTTTTTCATAGCATAGACTTCCTGGAATTTGTCATAGTCTCCCGGATAACGGTCCAGAGATTTATTTTCCATATGATAGATCAGGTTGATGACACTGTTCAGGAACGGAATGTCATGTGAGATCAGAATAAATGCATTCTCGTAATCATTCAGATAGCGCTTCAGCCATTCGATATGCTGTTCATCCAGGTAGTTGGTCGGCTCATCCAGAAGCAGAATATCTGGTTTTTCCAGAAGCAGTTTTCCCATCAGTACTTTGGTACGCTGACCGCCGGACAGATCCGTAACATCCCGATCCAGCCCGATATCCACCAGACCGAGGGCACGGCCGATCTCTTCTACCTTTGCATCAATCATATAAAAATCGTGATGTTCCAGAAGCTCCTGAATGGTACCGGTCTCTTCCAGCAGCTTTTCCATTTCTTCAGGGGAGGCTTCCCCCATCTGCTCGAACATCCGGTTCATGTCGGCTTCCATATCAAAAAGATAAGAAAAAGCAGACTTCAGAACGTCCCGGATAGTCATGCCCTTTTCCAGAACGGCATGCTGGTCCAGATATCCCACACGGACATTTTTCGCCCATTCTACCGTTCCTTCATCTGGCATCAGATGCCCGGTAATAATATTCATAAAGGTAGACTTTCCTTCTCCGTTGGCACCGATCAGTCCAATGTGTTCTCCTTTTAAGAGCCGGAAAGATACATGTTCAAAAATCGCACGGTCACCAAAACCGTGGCTCAGATTCTTTACCTCTAAAATCATAAAAATCTCCTTAAATACAGGTGTTTTACAACAGACTCCTGACCATCATATAAGAAAACCGTAAATTTGGCAACAGATTTTTGGCAATTCCCTTGACACTTTAATAAGGACTGGGCTAAAATGCTAATACTATTAGATAACAATATGAGGAATAAGAGGGAAAATAATGGATTTTGAAGAACTGGCAAGTGAATTTTTAGAAGATTTTTTTAGACTGGGACGATATCATCGCAGCAGAGAGATCAGCAGTTCGATGAAGGGAGAAGCGTTCCTGCTGATGTATCTCTGGAAAAAACAGGATACTGCGACGCCGGGGGAACTGGGAAAAGCAATGAAGACCAGCTCTGCGCGTGTGGCGGCAGCTCTGAATAATCTGGAACGCAAGGGGATGATCGTTCGAAAGGCAGAGGAGAAAGATCGAAGAAAAATACGGGTAGAACTGACTGGAAAAGGAGAAGAACAGGCAAAACAGTGGCAGAAGATGTCGCTTTGCATGGTGACCAGGCTGATGGAACAGCTGGGAGAAGAGGATGCAAAGCAGATGCTGCATATACTGAAGCGGATCAATGAGATTATGCCACAGATAGATTGCTGTGACAGTGTAAATGAGGGAGAAAAAGACAACAGGGGAGGCAAAGATGATATCGAAGTTTAGTGTAAAGAAGCCGTATACCGTTCTGGTGGGAGTGGTACTGGTTCTGGTGCTTGGTTATGTATCCTTTACCAGCATGCAGACAGATCTCCTGCCGGATATGAATCTGCCGTATGCGATTGTGTATACCACTTACATCGGGGCAAGTCCGGAGGAAGTAGAGAGTACGGTAACCAGACCAGTGGAACAGGCGATGGCAACCATCAGTAATATTGAAAATATCAGTTCTACATCCGCAGAGAATCTGTCTATGGTGGTCCTGGAATTTGCTCAGACAGCAGATATGGATTCCATCACGGTAGATATGCGGGAGAAGCTGAATCAGATCGAGGGAACCTGGAGTGATTCGGTGGGCAATCCGATTATTATGAAGCTGAATCCGGATATGATGCCGGTTATGGTGGCAGCATTGGAAGGCGGCGACCTGAGTCAGAGTGAATTGACTGATCTGGTGGAAAATAATATCCTGCCGGAGTTGGAAAGCATAGAGGGTGTAGCTTCTGTTTCTTCCACCGGAACCATTGAGGAACAGGTGCAGGTTGTCCTTAGAGAGGACAAAATCAAAGAAGTCAATCAAAAAGTCCGTAAAGCACTGGATAAGAAGTTCGATGATGCACAGGCAGAGCTGGACGAAAACAAGGCGAAGCTGGAGAGCGGGGAAAGCGCTTTAAAGAACGGACAGGAACAGCTGAAAGAGCAGACAGGAAAAGCACAGGAGCAGATCAGTTCCGGTTCCACTCAGATGATTACAGGAAGTGTCCAGTTAAGTGAGAAACAGAAAGAGGTAGAATCTGCTTTAAGTGAACTGGATAAATCGGAAACAGAATTAAACAATCAGGAAAAACAGCTGGAAGACGGAGAAAAAGCACTTCTGGCACTTCCGGCTCAGAAGACAGCATTGGAGACGCAGAAAGATTCCATAGATCAGGCACTGGCAGCGGTAAGCACTCTGACTGCCGGACAGGTAGAACAGTTGAATCAGGCGATTGCACAATTGGAGCAGGTGCTGGGGCTTGGTCAGGTCCAGGAAGATGTTCCAGATACAGAAGTGACAGAAGCAGATCAGACACAGTATGAGACAGCGGGTCTGATCGAAAATCAGCAGAATCTGACGAAGGCAGCTCAGGACAGCGCACAGGAGGCAGATGTTCAGATGCCAGATTCAGTGGATACCCAGCCAGAGATTGCAGATGGAGAAGTGCTGGCGGGGCTGGGAAGCAGTCAGAGTACCGGTGCGGAACAGATTCTGGATGAATCAGGAAGTGTGAATGTGCCGGATTATGGAGGGCTGGCAGGAGATGCCAGTCAGATGGCTCAGAGCATGGAAACGGTCAAAGCACAGTACGATCAGCTGGTGGAACAGAGAAATCAGCTGATTGCCCTTGGAATCGATATTACATTGTCTGGTGACGAGCTGGAGACCAATATTTCCAGTGTAAAGGCAACCTTGCAGGATACTGATAAGCAGCTTTCAGATGGTATTGCCACAATTCAGGAGCAGATTGACAAGACTCCGGAACAGATGGAGACCATTCAGAAGGGAAAAGACGCTGTTACACAGGGCAAAGCCCAGATTACAGAGGGCAGAGCCCAGTTAAATGCGGCAAAAGAGCAGCTGGCTGCAGCTCAGAAAAAGATGACCGATGGACAGAGCCAGCTGTCCGGTGCACAGAGTAAAATAGACGGTGCAAAGATCGATGCTACTATTGAGATGGCAGTGGGAAAAGCCCAGCTGCAGTCAGGAAAGCAGCAGATTGAAGCAGCGCTGGATCAGATCGAGGAGCAGAAGGAATCCGCCTATGATCAGGCAGATGTGACGGAACTGGTAACTACAGATCTGATCAGGAATATCCTGGCAGCCCAGAATTTTATGATGCCGGCAGGCTATGTGACAGAAGATGGCATTGATTTCCTGGTGCGAGTGGGAAATAAGTTTGGCAGTATGGAAGACATGAATGATCTTGTGGTGCTGGATCTGCATATGGATGACCTGGATCCAATTACGCTTTCTGATGTGGCAGATGTGGTGATGACGGATAACAGTAATGAGATCTATGCAACGGTCAATGACCATCCGGGTGTGATGCTGACGATGCAGAAGCAGTCGGGCTATTCCACCGAAACGGTGTCGAATAAGATCAAAGACAAATTCGCAGAACTGGAAGAAAATAACGGAGATATTCGTTTTATCAAGATGATGGATCAGGGTGTCTACATCGATATGGTAGTAGATTCTGTCATCCAGAATATGCTGTCAGGAGCAGTGCTTGCAATCCTGGTACTGCTGATATTCCTGGGAAGCTTTCGGCCGACACTGGTGATTGCATGCTCTATCCCAATCAGTATTATGACGGCGATTGTTTGTATGTATTTCAGTCATATTACTCTGAATATTATTTCCCTGTCCGGTCTGGCACTGGGAATCGGCATGCTGGTAGACAACTCCATTGTAGTAATTGAGAATATCTATCGTCTGCGAAGCGAAGGATATTCCGTGAAAAAAGCAGCTGTAGAGGGCGCCAGCCAGGTGGCAGGTGCGATTGTGGCATCTACTCTGACCACGATATGTGTATTTGCACCGATTTTGTTTACAGAAGGAATCACAAGACAGCTGTTTGTGGATATGGGACTTACCATTGCATATTCACTGATAGCCAGTCTGGTCGTAGCACTGACACTGGTGCCGGCCATGGCTGCAGGTCTTCTGAAAAAAGGAACGGATAAAAAACACCGTATTTTTGATAAAATTCAAAATGCTTATGCATGGACATTGAAGGGCGCTTTGAAGGTGAAGCCTCTGGTTATTCTCCTGGCAGTAGGAATCCTGGTATTGTCTGCCAAACTGGCGGTTTCCAGGGGAACCGAATTTATGGGTGATATGGAAAGTACCCAGATGTCTGCTACCCTGACAGCACCAGAGGGCAGTTCTCTGGCAGACACATCAAAAGTGTCCGATGAGGCAATTGAGCGGATTCGCACGATTGAGGATGTGGAAGATGTGGGTGCCATGGTATCCGGAAATAGTATGATGAGTATGATGGGATCTGGATCTGGAAGTAACCGGGAAGTATCTATGTACATTATGCTGAAAGAGGATAAGAAGCAGAGTGATGCGGAAGTGGCCAGTCAGATTATGGAAAAAACAAAAGATCTGGACTGTGAAATAAATGTACAGACTTCGAATATGGATATGTCATCCCTGGGTGGTTCTGGTATCAGCGTCATGATCAAAGGCCGGGAACTGGATACCTTAAAACAGATTGCAGGAGATGTGGCAGAGATTCTCTCTTCTGTGGATGGAACGAAAAATGTATCAGATGGTATTGAAGAAAAGACGGTGGAAATGCGTCTGGTGGTGGACAAAAATAAAGCCATGAGCTATCAGCTGACCACCGCACAGATCTATCAGTTCCTCCAGCAGAAGCTGGCGGAAGCAAGCAGTGCCACAACGTTAAGTACCGAGTCTTCCGATTATGACGTCCTGGTAATCAGTGATGCAGATGAGACACTGACCAGAGATAAGATAAAAGAGCTGACGATAGAAGGAACCAATGCGGATCAGAAAAAAGAAGACATTCCATTATCTGATCTGGTGGAATTCGTAGATACAGAAGGATTTTCTTCCATTAAGCGTGATGCACAGAACCGTTACGTCAGTGCAACCGCAGAGCTGGAAGATGGCTATAATATTGGACTGGTTTCCGCAGAAGTAGAAAAGAAGCTGGCAGAATATGAGGTGCCGAAGGGATATCGTGTATCCATGCAGGGAGAAGATGAGACCATCAATGAGGCAATGGGGCAGGTAGTCAAAATGCTGATTCTGGCAATTGTATTCATGTACCTGATTATGGTGGCCCAGTTCCAGTCCCTGTTGTCACCGTTTATCATTATCTTTACGATTCCATTGGCCTTTACCGGCGGATTCCTGGCATTATATCTGGCCGATAAGCCAGTCAGTGTCATTGCCATGATCGGCTTTGTTATGCTGGCAGGTATTATTGTAAATAATGGTATTGTTCTGGTGGATTATATTAACCAGCTGCGAAGAGGCGGAATGGAAAAGAAACCTGCCATTGTGGAGGCAGGACGCTCCAGACTGCGGCCGGTTATCATGACAGCACTGACCACCATTCTGGGATTGTGTATGATGGCGGTTGGAAATGGTATGGGGGCAGATATGGTACAGCCAATGGCGATTGTAACGATTGGTGGTCTGACCTATGGTACGCTGATGACCTTGTTTGTCATTCCATGTGTATATGACATTTTTAATCGGAAAAAAGATCTGACAGAACGGGAAGAATAGGAAATATAAATGGCTGAATCTATGTCTGAAAACAGATATTGGATTCAGCCTTAATCTGACTAAAAATGAGAAAAAACGAGCATGGATGATTAAAATAATAAATAAAAAGAAGAGGGAGAATTCGTTTTATGAAAGCAAAAAGGCTGATAAAGCTGTTAGGTATATGCAGCTGTTGTGTACTACTGAATGGCTGCACAGGTGTCAGGGCACGGGTGCAGAATACGGAAACCGTTCTGGAAGAAACAGAACTTCCTGGTTCTGAGGGAATGGAAGATACGGAAATGGAATCGGATGTAGAAGCTTCTTCTGTGGAAGTGGCATCAGGAACAGGTGCAGAGGAAGAACAGGTTCTGGATCAGTCAGCTGAGATCGAAATGGCAAATGTCAATCCGGAAGCAGAGGAACGTGTTTTGGCAACGGAGGCTGCTGAGGAGACAGAAATCGACACACAAGCCGGGACAGAAGCAGATTCTGAAAACCAGACAGAAGGCGAAGAAGCAGAGAACCTGCGGAAACTGACGTATCAGGTGGAAGATCAGAAACTGGAGATCGGAAAAAGCTTTGGCGCGATTGTGGTTCCAGAATATGCGACGGACGAGGATGGTAGTCAGGTAAGAGGAAAAGTGGAATGGAGAAGGCCTGGAAAGGATCGTGTTTTGGATGAAGACATGGAGCTGACCGGTGTGGATGGTGATAAACGGATCTGGGAATGGACCTTTGTGCCAGAGGAAGCCGGATATGAGAAAGTAACTGGAACCGCAGAGATCACCATGCGGGAAGCGACGGCAGAAGAAGGTGGCAGTATGATGGAAATGGCAGGTCTGTGGCCGGAGAAGATCACAGATGAGACATCGAAAGCCTCCAGTTCATCGGGAAGCAGCGCAGGTGCTTCCAATATTATCGAAGCATCCAATATGGCAGAGGCGCTGAAGTGGATGGGTGCGCATATGACAGGCACAAATCCATTGGGTGGACGGAAAGAAAACACCGCTCGTGATGCCGGAAAAGAAAACTTTACGGTAGCACATGGAACGGTTATCCATGAGGAAAATGAAAATCAGGAAGAACTGGAAAACAGATCTTTGGAAACAGAAAAGACTGTAGAAGGTGAGGCAGAAACGAAAACAACTGCTTATCGCACAGCAGAAAGTACAGTGAAAGCTTTGAAATATGTGCCAGAAACAAAAAATACAGCGCCTGAAGCAGAGAAAAACCTGACGTATACAGATCAGACTGAAGAGGGCCTGACCTGTGCAGAGGTGTTGGAATATGGAAGAGTTGGTATGACAGTATTTATTGTTTCTCAGGGCTGGTATCTCAGATAGTACAAGGAAATGACTTGTAATAACAGAAAAAATGGCATAAAATAAAGAAAGTCGGGGGACGGAGAAGGTTTCGTCCCCTTATTTATCATAAAATAATAAAGCGAGGGATAATATGGCAGAGAATTCAACATGCAGCAGTGCATCCAGCTGCTCAAAATCAAGTTGTGAAGGATGTCCAAGTAAACAGAATCCACAGAGTTTCCTGGTGGATATGAATGCATTTTCAGATATAAAACATGTAATTGGTGTAGTCAGTGGAAAAGGTGGCGTTGGTAAGTCTATGGTGACTGCGTCTCTGGCCAATCAGCTGGCTTCCAGGGGATATCGTGTCGGCATTATGGATGCAGATATCACCGGTCCATCCATTCCGAAAATGTATGGGCTGCATCAGCGTGCGGTGGCAGATGACCAGGGAATTTATCCGGCTATCACAGACAATGATATCAAAGTGATTTCTATCAATCTGTTAATGCCAAATGAGGAATCTCCAGTTATCTGGAGAGGACCGGTGATTGCGGGAATGGTCAAACAGTTCTGGAGTGATGTAATCTGGGGCGAACTGGATTATCTTCTGGTGGATATGCCTCCAGGAACCGGTGATGTTCCGTTGACAGTATTCCAGTCTCTTCCTGTAGAAGGAATTGTGATTGTATCTTCACCTCAGGATCTGGTACGCATGATCGTGAAGAAAGCCTATAATATGGCGGTAACTATGAATATTCCGGTACTGGGAATTGTGGAGAACTACAGCTATCTGTCCTGTCCGGATTGTGGAAAGAAGATCTCTGTTTTTGGAGAAAGCCATATTGATGAGATTGCAAAAGAGCTTGGAACGCAGGTGCTTGGCAAGATGCCAATTGATCCGGAATTTGCACGGATGGCAGATGGAAGCTTCGCCCAGACTGTGAATCCATATATTGATGATGCAGTGATGGCTTTGCGCAGACTGAAATAGAACAAGAAGTCCATGGCCGAAGGTCATGGACTTTTTCTTTGACTTCTGAGATCAGGGCTCAACATAATAGCGCAGCACATGCTCTACATATTCCGGATCTCCGTAGCTGCTCCATCCCAGAGCTTCCTGCATCATCAGGGAGAATTCTGTGGCATTTTCTACGGTATAGCTTCCGTAATTTTCCAGAACCCAGGCAGCATAGCTGTTACCAAAATTATAATCCTGCAGAGCGATTTTTAACCGCTCTGTATTTTTTATTCTTTTACATCCGGCTTCCTTCAGACAGTAGGCAAAATATTCAGCACCCACCTGAATAGAATATTCTGGATCGGTGATAGCATTTGGACTGTTGTCATATTCCGTATTAAACGGACATTCGGAACACTGTAAAACATCCGTACCCAGACCGGAACTTTCCTGTTGCATCATAGCCAGCATAACAGTGGAAAACTGAGAAATGCCTGCAGCCTTGCAGGCTTTTTCCATGGAAGCCTGGTATTGTAGAACCTCGTCACTGACACCGTTCAGAGACCCTTTGTTGATGGGAAAGAGAAGACGGTGTATCAGCAGACCGCCGATGATCAGGACGGCAGCAGTGACAGCAGCGATCAATATCTTCAGGCGTTTGACTTCCTGCGCCCGGGAAAGCTGGGAGCGTTTCCTGTGGGAAGCAGATGATTGGCTGCCGGAGTGTTGGCGTTTCTTTGAACTGCCGGCATCTGTTGCAGCATCGGCTGATTTTCGGGTGCTGCGGCGGGTATTCGTTTTCGATTTATTACTGGCAGAAGTTCCTGATGTTTTTTTCTTTTGTTCTGGCATATAAGATCCTTGTATAGATGATAGTTGTAAATGATCGGATACTGGTATGGTCGTTAGTCTCGATAATTCTCGGCGCATTTGCTGCAGGCAGAATTGCGGCTGCAGACAAAGCTGGTCATGATATCCTCCGGATATCGGCTGCAGCTGCCTTTCGTGAAGGTGACAGTATGCTTTACCTTTGAAGCATCGGTCGGACAACGGTAATCAAAAACCTTCGTATATTCCATAAGGAAACACACTCCCTTTCTGACGTTTGATTTTAGTATCAGGTTTATTATAAATTCTGAATCGGATAGCGTCAAGATTTCTGTGCATTGAGAATCATGCAGCCTTGTATGGAGTGAACAGGAATGTTGGATGAAAGCAAACAAAGGAAAAACGATTAGATTTGTGAAAAGTGCATAGAAAGATAATAAGAAAACTGTTATAAAAGACGAAATATATAAAAGAGATTTACATTGGAGAGAAAAAGTGATATGATCAGTGCATGGATAAGTAAAACGATTAACCAAAAGAAAGAAATAATGAAAAAAAATGATTTTATCATTCAAAAAACATAGAAAATACAATGATTAAATCGTTTAACAATCTACCATAACACGGCGGAGGGGATCATGAGACAGGAAAGAGAAAAAATCAGATGGAAGGATATTCGCATTACAGACAGCCTGTTTGGATCTTATGTAAAGCGAGTCAGCGAAAAGGTTATTCCACATCAGTGGAAGATACTGAATGACCAGCTGGAAGATTCAGAGAAGACTTACTGCATTCAGAATTTTCGCATTGCTGCAGGAGAACTCACCGGAGAAAGAAAGGGTGTAGTATTCCAGGATACTGACCTTTACAAGTGGCTGGAATCTGTGGCCTACACCATTGCAGCAGGGCAGGGACTGGAATACGAGCCACTTGCAGATGAAGTGATTGATCTGATCGGCAGGGCACAGGAACCAGATGGTTATCTGAACACTTATTTTACGGTGAATGCACCGCACAGAAAGTGGAAGAACCTGATGGAAGGACATGAACTTTACACAGCAGGACATATGATTGAAGCTGCGGTAGCTTACTACGAAGCAACCGGAAAGACAAAGTTTCTGGATATTGCCAGAAAGAATGCAGACCTGATCGGTCAGGTATTTGGCAGAGGAGAAGGGCAGAAGAGAGGTTATCCGGGACATCAGGAGATTGAGCTGGCACTGGTGAAGCTCTATCGGGTGACTGGTGAGAGAAGATATCTGGAAACTGCCAGATACTTTATTGAAGAAAGAGGAAGCTGTCCAAGTTATTTTGAACAGGAAGTAGCAGAGCGGGGCGGATTTGAATTCTTCCCGGATTTTCAGGATTATGATCTGGCTTATTCCCAGGCTGATATTCCACCGGTACAGCAGACAAAGGCAGAAGGACATTCTGTAAGAGATATGTATATGTGTGCTGCGATGGCAGACCTGGCAGGTGAATATGAAGATGAAGCAATGCTCCAGGCCTGCAGGCGGATCTGGGATAACATGACGCAGAAGCAGATGTATATTACCGGAGGAATTGGATCCAGTGGATTCAGGGAACGGTTTACCACAGATTATGATCTGCCGAATGCAACCAATTATTCCGAAACCTGTGCATCCATTGGACTGATGATGTTTGGTCAGAGGATGTCAGCGGTGACCGGAGAGGCATTCTATTATGACAGCGTAGAACTGGCATTATATAATACCGTACTGGCAGGCATCAATATCGAAGGTGACCGATATTTTTACGTAAATCCACTGGAAGTGGTACCAGAGTTCTGTACTGCACATACATATATGAATCATGTCAAGCCGATTCGGCAAAAGTGGTTCTCCATTGCCTGTTGTCCACCAAATGTGGCGAGGACACTGGCATCTCTGGGACAGTACATCTATGCCAGAGATGGGGAAGAACTGGTGATCCATCAGTTTATATCTTCTGAAGTGCAAACAGAAGCAGGGGGGCATAACGTGGAACTTCGTATGGATTCCACCTTGATGCAGGATGGAAAAGTAAAGATCAGTATCAGGAGCGAGGCTGATACAAAACTGAAAATACGAATCCCGGGTTATGCCGTAAACTGGACCATCCGGGCAGGTGAAGCAGATCTGGATCCTGTGGTGGAAAAAGGATATCTGAAGGTAACGGCAAAGGCCGGGGAACAGACCCTGGTTCTGGATCTGGATATTCACCCACACTGGGTGGCAGCAAATGATCTGGTCAGAGCAGATGCAGGAAAAGCAGCACTGATGAAGGGACCATTTGTATATTGCCTGGAAGAAAAGGACAATGGGAACCTGCTTTCTCAGGTCTGCGTGGAAGCTAATCAGAAGATTCAGGAAGCTGCACCGGCAGAAGGACTGGTGGGAGAGATCCCGACACTTTCCTATCCAGGAGTCAGAGTAAAAAATGTGGGGTTGGGAGACAACCTGTACGGGGCTTTACAGATTGAAAAAGAAAAAACACAGTTGACTGCGATTCCGTATTGCTTGTGGAATAACCGCGGGGAAGGCGAGATGCTGGTATGGCACAGGGTATTGATTTGATAACGAAATTGGCATATATAGAAAAACTGACCGGAGAAAAATATGTACTTGAGATTCCAATGAATCAACTGGATGATCATACTTACAGTGGATCATCGGAAATTGACCTGGATGGGTATAAAATAATAATTCAGGAAGAATGGAAAAGCTGTAAAAAAGAAACCAGAATAAAAAGAAAAATGGTGGGAATCTGTCAAGGAAAAAGGTCGGAAAAAGAAACAGTACAGGGAATCAGGATTTGGATGACCTTACCTGGAATGAAGTATGGTAACGAAGCGGTCAGGATTGTAATTCCTTCCATGGTATATACCAGAGATGTAGAAGACAATGTACCAGACCATCAGACATTCATGGAAGATCGACTGACGGATCCTATGATTTTATTATATGAAAAAAAGAAACAGGAATATGTACATTTTTCCCTGCAGTCACAATCTGATATGGTGACAGAGATGGTACGGGAAAAGGGGCAGAGCAGATACCTTCATAAAACACAAAACGTATCAGTTGGATATCGAAAAGGACAGGCCACAATAGATTTTGAAATTTCCTGGCCATATGAGGAAGCGGATAAAAGTTCGGCTTTGAATATATCTGAAAGTCCGGCGACAGCATTTTACCCTTTGGATGGAGATGATTTTGAAAAAGAAATCACAATAAAAATAAAAAAGGGATATGGAGAAGGCTTTGCTCACACACTTTACGAAGCATATGAACAGGATGCCAGGGAAAAGAATGCAGAGTTGATTCATCTGGAATTTACAAAAGAAGAGTCCAGGCAATATAGAATGCATTCACTTGGAAAAAGCTACCGAGAATTTGAAAATGATGGCGCGGGATTCTTCTTTCATTTTGATCCCAAATATGGATATGATTCCAGACCATCTGGTTTTAGTACCTGCTATGATACAATTCCACATAATTCATATACACATATTTTGGAATATGGATTTACAGGCAGACAAATCAATGCAGCATATATTATGGCAACTGAAAAAGGTGGTATATGGCTGGAACGGGGAGAAAAGGTTATTGAATTTTTCCTGAAACATTGCCAGAAAGAAAATGGATGGTTATATTCACTGTTTGATTTGAACACAGGACAGCCGTTTTACTCGTTTGGAGATCCAGATGCCCCAAAACTTCACTATATTTCCAAAACCAGTCAAAAGGGAAATTATCTTCGTACTATGACCGAACCAATGAATGACTGCCTGGAGTGCTATCAGTGGTATAAAAAGGCTGGACGTATTCATAAAAAATGGAAGGAAGCCTGTTTAAAATTTGCAGATTTCCTAAAAGAATGTCAGAATAAAGATGGTTCGTGGTACCGTGCATATTGTCCGGATGGAACGGGAACAGATTCAGTTGACCGGCCAGACATGGAGCCAACAGAAAGAGAAAAAGGACAGAAAGCAGTTACCGCAATTCCGTTGGTATTTCTCTGTAATCTTTGCAGGATGCTTGAACAGGAAGGAGAGGATTTTAGCGAATACCTGAACATGGCAAAGCGTGGTGGTGATTATGTATGTAATGCAATTGTAAAAGAAGAGCATTATCAGGGCGCTACATTGGACAATCCGAACCAGGTGGATAAAGAAGCTTCACAGTATGTGATGGCTGGATTGTGGCATTTATATAGCCTGACAAAGGAAGAAAAATACTTAAACGGAGCAGAAAATGCAGCATATATTTTTATGACATGGAATTATATCTGGAATGCACCGATGCAGTCAGGAAATATATTATGCGAAAAAGGGTTTAAAACAAAAGGAATGGGTGCCATTAATTCTGTGTGGGGCGGTGGAGTGGTAGATATTTATTCGCTGTTCCATATCAGGGAATTGTATCTGATTGGACAGGAAAGAAATCATTCGTTCATGTGTGAAATGGCAGAATGGATTGCAACGGCGACTGCACAGATTCTATCGTATCCAAAAGATGATATGGGATTCGCAGATATAGGAATGCAGCCAGAAGGATTTGGAATATGTCCACAGGGAATAGATGAGGAAATGATTCATAAGGGCGATATTTGGGGAACACTTGGCTGGATTTATTCAGCTGGAATATATGGATTAAAAAACTATTTAATGACAAGGGAGGAAAAGGAACATGAAGAAAAGAATAGCTAGTGTAATCATTGGAATGAACGCAATTGCAGCGATTATGGCAGGGGGAGCGACTGTAGCAGCTGCTGATCAGCCAGTAGAGTTGAATTTGTACCACAGTTGGAGTACAGAGACAACTCGAGGAGAAGTACTTACAAAATTAATTGATGAATTTAATCAGGAGCATGATGGAGAAATTAAGGTAAATGTAGAAACGAATTCTGATTTTCCAGCATATCAGGAAAAAGTAAAGACGATGCTCAGTACTGATACAGCACCGGATATTTTCCATTATAATTATAATCCAAATGATCTTTCTTACTTTGAATCAGGAAAATTAATGGATTTCTCTTCTTTCATGGATGATGAGTGGAAAGCGCGTTTTGAGGAAAGTGATCTGGAAACATTGACTTATAATGATCAGCTTTTGTCGATTCCATTTGAAAGCGCAGGTGCAGTACTCTGGTATAACAAAGATGCTTTCGCAGAAGTGGGATATAATGAATTCCCGGCAACCTGGAGTGAACTTCTGGATGCATGCCAGAAATTAAAAGATGCAGGTTATGGAGGATTTTCACTGTATACAGGAGATGACGCATGGTATTCCATTAATCTCATTACAGATCTTTGGATAGCAAATGACGGTGCTACAGCTGTGAACACAGCGACAAGTTTTAATACACAGGGGCTGATAGATGCATTAAATACTTATAAAGAATTTTATCAGTATTCTACAAGTGATGTAATCGGTGGAAATTATTCGGTAGCTGGAGCAAACTTTTCTTCCAAAAAAACGACGATGGCAATTGATGGAAGTTGGTTTACTGGTTATATAGATGAATCAATTCTTCCGTCTGTTGCTGTAGCATCTACACCAACGAATGGGGATGATGTGGCACAGCCTGGCTATCTGGTAACAGATGCGCAGACACCATGGGCAGCTGCAGCGACTGATGATCCAGATAAAGAAGCGGCAATTGTGGAATTTATGAAGTATATTACATCAGAAGATGCAACAAAAACTTTGACAATGGATGGTTCTGTAATCCTTTCTGCAAAACTGGAACTGACAGATGAAGATCTGGCAAATTGTACAGATCAGATGAGACAGTATCTGGAAGTAAATGCAAAAGCACCATCAAGAACCACGAATCTGGAAAGAAATCTGTCAACAGAAGCAGCGGCAGAACTTCCGACCTTACTGGAATCATTCTTATTAGATCAGATTACAGCAGAACAGTTTTGTGAACAGCTGGATTCTTTAAATTAGCTTGATGCATAAAGATGGCCTCCGGCAGGATTGGTTAAGGTGTATAAAAGAATGAACAGCATCTTAGCAAAAATGCCAGAGGCATTCTTGAATGGAGGAGTTTTATGACAAAAAAAAGATGGATTATACTTTATCTGGTTCCTGCATTATTTTTTGCAGTGATATTTTTCATTATTCCACTGATTTATATTTTGTATGTAAGCTTTTTTGAATGGAACGGGCTAAATAACATGACATGGATTGGAATACAGAATTATCTGGATGTTTTAAAAGATGCAAATTTTCAACTTGCATTTAAAAATACGATATTGTGGATATTAGCTGCGGTATGCATTCATGTACCATTTGGCCTGCTTCTTGCATTATTACTGAATAGAAAAGTGTTTGGATGGAAAGTATTTCGTGTATTATTCTTTTTACCAAATGTTATTTCGATTACGGCACTGGCCTTTTTGTGGTATTTCATTTATCACCAGGATATGGGACTTTTAAACTGGGGACTGCGCGCGGCAGGGCTAACTTCGGCAACAAGAGGGTGGTTAACAGATCTTGGAACGGCGCTTCCTGCTACAATGGTTCCGTTTGTTTTATACGTAGGTCTTACTACAGTCATATTCCTGACACAGCTGGCAACAGTTTCAGATGAAATGAGAGAAGCAGCAATATTGGATGGTGCAACCGGGTGGCAGATGGATCGTTATGTATATATTCCGTTGGTAAAGCCAGCCATAGCTACTAATCTGATGCTGAATGTGGCATTTTGCCTGAAAAACTTCGAATATCCATTTGTTATGACCAGTGGTGGACCGATTAATTCGACGACAACATTATCTTTGTATGTTTACAAAAAAATGATGAATGCAAACCAGTATGGAATTTCTATGGTGGGTAGTGTATTTACCATATTGTTAGGATTTATACTGATGATCTTGGTAAATAGAATGCAAAAAGACAGGAAGGATGCATGACATGAAGAAAAGAAAGAAAAAAAATCTGATGATATTTATTTTTCTGGTAATTGTTGCAATTTTAATGTTGCTACCTTTTGCATGGTTGATCCTGTCATCATTTCGTGAAAACATGGATCTGCTTTCCAATCCGTTTGGAACACCTAAGAGCTTAAGCATACAGAATTATGTGGATGTATTCCGGCGCCAGCCAATGCTGAGATATTTGTTTAATACCTGTCTGGTAGCAGTGATAGCAGTAGTATTGGATGTGTTTGTATCTATGTTGACTGGATATGCAATGCTCCATAGATTCCGGTTTCGAAAAACATTGTCGGTCATGTTTTATGTAGGGCTGTTTATACCGGCAAATGCATTTATGGTTCCTTATTATATTATGATTACAAAGGCTGGGCTGTATGATAAAATAGCAGGTCTTGGGATGGTTTATGCGGCAATTAATCTGCCATTTAGTATTATGATTATACGTGGATTTCTGGAAACTCTGCCAAAGCAGGTGATGGAATCGGGAAGAATAGATGGAGCTACCACAAACCAGCTTTTATGGAAAATTGTATTTCCGATGTCAAAGCCAGGGATTGTTACTGTCTGTATTTTCATTATCATTAATTCCTGGAATGAATTATTCTTTGCCAATCTTTTAACGCAAAGTGCAAAATCTCAGACCATTACGGTAGCAATTAAATCATTTTTATCAGCATTTGAAGCAAATTATGGATATGCATTTGCTGCAATGATGATATCTATTTTACCAACCATCATTGTATATGTTTTCCTGACAAATAAAATCATAGGTGGAATGACTGCCGGTGCAGTGAAAGAGTAAGTAATGGCATTAGAGAATGAAAAAAGGAGAAGATGATATACTCATAGACATTACATCAGGATTGGAGTATAATCAAAAGTAATTGACGGATAATAGACAGGCAGCAGTACCATACATGATAAATGGCAGGTATTTGCTGCCTTTTAAGATGAAAAGTGCATTTATGCAAAAGTAAAAAGAGATAAGGAGAATGCAGGATGCCTACGATAAAGGAAATAGCTAAGATAAGCGGAGTATCCGTAGCAACTGTCTCGAATATCATCAACGAGAAAGGAAAGGTCAGTGAAGAAACGCGAATCCGGGTACAGAAAGTGATCGAAGAGATGAATTATACCCCGAATTCTGTGGCAAAGAATCTGAAAACAAAGAATAGCCGGTGTATCGGAGTGATTGCAGAAGATATGACGGTTTTTGCCCTGCCAGATATCATTGATGGCATCACAGAGTACTGTGAGAAAGAAGATTATCAGATTCTGCTGGTGAATCTGAGACTTTATAAAAAATTTGAGGATACCTACTATCAAAGTGACCGATATGGAGCTATTGTACAGAGAGAAATATACAAGCTTCTGTCCAAACAGGTGGAAGGGATTATTTATGTAGCCGCTCATGAGCGGCTGATTAACGTTCTGCCACAACAGCTTCCGGTGCCAATGGTGGTAGCTTACAGTTATACGACGCAAAAAGGGATTCCGTCTGTGATGGTATCCGATGAGCAGGGAGCCAGGGAGCTGGTGAAGTATCTGATCTCTATGGGACATCGCAGAATTGGAGTCATTGCGGGAAAAAAAGACAGTATGCATACCCGTTCCAGACTGGAGGGCTATCAAAGAGCATTGTTTGAAGACAATGTACTGTATGATCCTGATCTGGTAGTCTATGGAGACTGGGAGAGACCAAGTGGGTATCGTAATACGGACTATCTGCTGGAAAAAAATGTGACGGCAATTTTCTGCATGAATGACTTTATGGCTGGTGGAGCCTATGACCGGCTGGATGAGCGAAAACGAAAAGTCGGAAAAGATATTGCAGTAGTGGGATATGATAACCGGGAAATGGCCGGATACGAGAAGCCTCCGCTGACTACGATGGGACTGCCACTACATGATATTGGTTACCGGGCCAGTGAGATTATCATTGAACTGATGAAGCAGGATGAAAAAGCAGAGGCAGAGAGCAGTATTGCCTATGTGGACTGTAAAGCTTTTATCCGTGATTCAGTAAACCGGATATAAAACGACTATTGAAAATCCTCACATTTACCAGTATAATCGTATCTGTTCAGTATCTTCACAGTGAGTTCTGAACAGTTACGTATAATTAATAACAAAACGTGTAAATTGAGAAGTAAGAAACGAGGAAGTTGAGATGAAAAAACTGTTAGATCTGATTGCCCAGGAGCTGGTTCCGGCATTTGAAAAAGCCGGATACGATGCATCCCTTGCAAGAGTGTCCCTGTCCAATCGCCCGGACCTGTGTGAGTACCAGTGCAACGGCGCCATGGCGGCTGCGAAGCAGTATAAAAAAGCGCCGATTATGATTGCCAATGATGTTGTAGCGAATCTGGCAGAAAGCACTATGTTTGAGGAAGTCACAGCCGTGAATCCGGGATTTATCAATATGAAACTGTCAGGTGCTTATCTGGCAGATTATCTGCGTAAGATGCAGGCGGATGAAGATTTGTCTGTGGAAAAGGCAAAAGAACCTAAGACCATCGTGATCGATTACGGCGGAGCCAATGTGGCCAAGCCGCTTCATGTAGGACATTTACGTTCTGCAATCATTGGTGAAAGCTTAAAGAGAATGGGACGTTTCATGGGACATAAAGTCATCGGGGATGTGCATCTGGGAGACTGGGGTCTGCAGATGGGACTGATCATTACGGAATTACAGAAGCGTCAGCCGGATCTGGTCTATTTCCAGGATGATTATACTGGAGAATATCCAGAAGAAGCGCCATTTACCATCAGTGATCTGGAAGAGATCTATCCGACCGCCAGCAAGAAGTCCAAAGAGGATGAAAGTTATAAGGAAGAGGCACTGGAAGCAACACGCCAGCTGCAGATTGGAAAACCTGGATATCGTGCCCTCTGGGATCACATTATGAAGGTTTCTGTAACAGACCTGAAGAAGAACTATGGTAAGCTGGATGTATCTTTTGATCTGTGGAAGGGAGAATCAGATGCACAGCCTTATATCCCGGACATGGTTCAGAAGATGAAGGATGAGGGTTTTGCCCATGAGGATCAGGGTGCCTATGTCGTAGATGTCAAAGAAGATACAGATACCAAGGAGATCCCACCTTGTATTATAGTGAAGTCAGATGGAGCATCCCTGTATGCTACTACCGATCTGGCTACGATCGTAGAACGTATGAAGCTGTATCATCCGGAGCAGATTCAGTATGTCACTGACAAACGTCAGGAGATGCATTTTATTCAGGTATTCCGTTGCGCCAAAAAGACAGGTCTGGTAAGCGATGATACGAAGTTGTCCTGGCTGGGATTTGGCACCATGAACGGAAAGGACGGTAAGCCGTTCAAGACCCGTGACGGTGGAGTAATGCGTCTGGAAAATCTGATCAAAGAGATCAATGATGAAATGTATCAGAAGATCATGGATAACCATGAGATTGATCCGGAAGAGGCAAAGGAAACAGCGAGAATTGTAGGACTGGCAGCTATCAAGTATGGTGACCTGTCCAATCAGGCTTCCAAGGATTATGTATTTGATATTGATCGTTTTACCTCTTTTGAGGGAAATACCGGACCTTATATTCTGTATACCATCGTACGTATCAAGTCAATTCTGAACAAATATCAGGCATCAGGTGAAGATAGTCAGGCCGGTCAGATCGGTGTGGCAGCCAATGCCAGTGAAAAGGCACTGATGCTGGAACTGAGCAAGTTTAACAGCGTGATGGAAGGTGCATTTGAAGAAATGGCACCGCATAAGATCTGCTCTTATATTTATGATCTGTCCAATGCATTCAACAGATTTTATCATGAGACCAAGATCTTATCCGAAGAGGATGCACAGCAGAAAGCATCCTGGATCAAATTACTGGTACTGACCCGCGATGTGCTGGAAAGCTGCATCGGCGTGCTGGGATTTGATGCACCGGAGAGAATGTAAAAACTGCCCCCGTGTTTGTTGGAACACTGAACTTGATACAATTTAACCTTATTTCCACTAGGGGTGTTCAAAGGGGGTTCATTTGAACACCCCTTGAGAAACAGCACTTGCAAGCATAACGTTAAATCTAGTAACAACGGAAACAATAGGTAAAATATGCGAATGGAAATCAAATTTGATTCTGAAGTTGCATCATCTTATAGTGAAAAACATAAGGCAAATATAGAATCACAAATAGAAGAATTGCAGGAAAAACTAAAAAATATGTAATTGGATCCTATATTGACCGCTGTGCTTTTATTCCTTCCGATCAGCCACTCATAAAGACTGAATCGGACAGCTTGCTGTGCCCTTTATAAAAAGACTTCAATGCAAGCTGTTCTCCAGATTCTACTCCATCCTTGTCAGATGGAATATGACTTTTTATTATGCATGATATCGTATGTCTTTCGCCATCCGGTACAAATTCGACTTTTATACAAAATCTTCCATCTACATCGAGACAAAGCCTATCCATCACGCCCATGTTCTGTGCTGTATATTTAATTGTTTTTCCATCTATGCATATTTCTATATCTCCCAGTGGCGTGGTCATTCAATTCTCCCATATCTAACATTTAAGGTATCCATCTTCTGCTACTTTAATTACTAGCGAATCGTATCTTCGCCTTTTAATTGTTTTTTATTTGCATACATGGCTGCATCTGCAATAGAACATATATGTTCAAAATCCTCGTCTGCATCCGGCGTGGCAAAACCAATGGCGCAGCAATAAAGAGTCTTAGAAAGCTCCCTCCGCATATGATCGATCAGAGCAGGGATATCATCTTTTGAAACCCGTGAACATAAGATCATAAACTCATCACCACCGGTTCGATACAGGTGGCATCCCCTCGGCAGTATATTTTGAATGCATGCTACAATCGTACACAAAGCCGTATCCCCGGCCGCGTGGCCATTCTCGTCATTGAACCTCTTCAGATCATTTAAATCAATGGAAATTACCGCTGTCAGACATTTGCTCTCCATCAAATGATTCGCATCCAGATAAAAATACCGACGGTTGAGCGCACGCGTAAGTGGATCCCGCTTGAACTGCTGTGTCGTCAAATACATATAATAAAATGCAATACTCACAGCTCCCGTGGTATTGATGAGTCCGTCATAATGGAAAAACGCCTCCAGAATGACAGCTATCGTGTTCGTCACTGCAATGAAAATTGCGATCAGCGATTCGTATGTATGCTCCGTCTTATATAACTTATTAGTCAGGATAACCAACAGAATTAAATAAAAACCGGAGGCAGTAAATGCCGAATATCCAAGTGGCCCCCGCACAAATTCATTCTTATCCGAGTAGGAAAAACAAACACCTGAAAATAACGCAGTGGAAGCGATCAGCGTATTCAGAATTCCCGGAAGCGCAATAAATTTCTTAAACTTTTGCGACACTCTGTTACCACAGGAAAGAATGATCACAAAGCATATATTGATTGGTCTAAGCGCATACCCAATAATAGATACTGCCACACGCAGCATTGTCGGATATGGAAGTGCCGCACACCAGTATTCTATACTGTCAACGATAACCAGACACAGTACTGAGCTTATCGCAATGGAAAACAACCGAATTACCTTTCTCTGAAATACAGGATTTACATTGACGAAAATCAACATAAAAAAGGATATTAAGATCGTCGAAAAATTCAACTGTAAAAAATAATGAAACATAAACTCCGCTCCCCCCCTTTTCTATCTGTAAATATATAAATTACACATTATTATAACACAGAAAAGGGAGAATGTCTTTATAGGGACGTTCTTATTGTCACAAAGAGTGTCCCTCTGTCTTGTAGGACACGGGGATTTTTATACAAGAAATCCAACAATCAGATACAATGAAAAACATTGTGCAACATTAACAATAGACAAATGTTGCATCCTGTAGTACAATGAATTCAATTCAAATCTGTGAATCATATCATGGCGTTCGCCAATTGATTCCATCTATGAAGAAAATATTGTTCAGAGTCATTGCTGCTTATGGAAGGGGCGGTAACTCAGGATTTTCTGGACACATTTATGACAAGTAAATAACCGGAAGGGAGGAATTGGTCTGGAACCGGGAACCTGGATTGACGACAGGTACAAGATTCTGCGTTTACTGGGAAAGGGACAGGAAGGCAGTGTTTATCTGGCTTTTCAGGAGACGTTATTTCGTTTTTATGCAATAAAAGAAGTGAAAAAAGAGGGAGTCTGTTTCTCCAGAGAAAGCGTAGAAGTATGGAAGACTCTGCATTGTCCCGGGCTTCCGGAGGTGGCAGATATTCTGGAGACGGAGGATACTGTGATGATCGTGTCAGAATATATTGAGGGCATGAATCTGCAGGCCTACATGGAAAATGGCGGAAAAATAACACTGAAAATGGCGATGTGCTGGTGCAGGCAGATTGGAGAGATACTGGAGTATCTTCATCGTCAGAATCCGCCGATTGCCTATGGGGATCTGAAACCTGACAATCTGATGCTGCAAAGAGAGCAAATTGTGCTGGTGGATATGGGATCTCTGATTCGGCAGGGCAGTGCCGGAAAATATACCGGAACAAAGGAGTACACCAGAGAGAAAAGCGAATTACAGAAGATGGATCCGGAAGAACGGGATGGCTATAGCTATGGAAGATTGATGCAATTGCTGGCGGAGGCCTGTGGAAGCAAAAAATTAAGGCAGCTGGCTCTAAAGCTGATGGACAAAGGAAAGAAGAGGATCTCCATCCAAAAAGCCGAAAAGGAATTGAAAAAAATGGGTCTGCAAAGTTGGGTTTATGCAGTCATGCTGATCCTGACAGGAAGCCTGCTAACCGGAATGGGGATAAAAGAAGCCCGTGCATTACAATGGAATAGCAAAGAACAGGAGTATCACAGTGAGCTGGAGGCAGCCGGGCTGTTAAGTGAAGAAGAACAGCAGCAGGCGTTTGTTCAGCTGGTAATGAAATATCCGGAGCGAAAAGAAGGGTATCTGAAACTGCTGGAACAGTTTCAGCAGGATATGGAGATGGATGAACAGGAAGACCTGTATTATCGAAAATTGTGGAAACAGATACCAGATGGCAGGGAAACGAACTGCAGAGAGTGTTTAATGCAAAGCCTGGCAGACTGGCAGGAGGTGGCCTATGAAAGTGGAATTACCTACTGGTATTTTTATAACGGACTGGAGGGAAAACAATATGCTTCCAGATGGTTCACTGAAGTAACACAGCTGCCGGAAGAGTCTGGAACAGACTCAGAACTATGGAGAAAAAGCCAGTTGTATAAAAAGATGGGAGAATACTGGGAGAAATGGAAAAAATACGATGAAACAGGAGAAGGACAACAGCTATTTTCAGACTATTGGGAGGATTGTGAACAGCTTCTTATCTTTCGTAAGGGGCAGATTACGATGACAAGGCTGATGCTCTGGTCAGAGATGCTCTCTTCCTGGAAACATTATATGGTGGAATTGAAAGAATGTGGCATACAGAGTGCACAATTAGAAGAAAAACTGCTACAGGCAGAAAAAGAACGAAGTCTGATCCGGAACAGACATGGTCGTATGCAGGAACTGGGAAAAGAACTGGATCAGGATATCAATGAGATTCGAAAAATGATAAAGCGGGTATATCAGATGTGATACAAAGCAACAGAAAGCTGGAAATGAGGAGGAAAGGTATGAGGAAAATGGAAACTGTTGTAGCATTTGGCATATGGGCATCGCTGATGCTGGCAGCAGATCAGGTTGGCGCAACACAGACAGACTGGAGGGGGCAGATATGGAACGAATCGGAATGGGTGACAGGAATCGAATCAGAAGAAGAGAGCGAGAAGGAGAATCTGGACGGCTCAGGCTCCAGAGAAGAAGGGGAAAGCGAATGGGAAGACGAAAGTAATACAGAGCAGGAAACAGAGACTGAGACGGAAACAGAAAAACATCAGATTATTCTGTCAAATGTGAAAATAACAGAACCGAGACGATATTACGATGGGACAGACCGGGCAGCAGTGGAAGCACAGGTGGTCGGTCTTCCGGAAGGAATGCAGATTGAGATAGAGGGAAGAACGCAAGAATCGGATGCAGGAACCTGGCCAGTGGAGGTGATCGCGGTGTTGACCGGAGCAGGCAGTGAACAATATGAGGTAATACAGGAACCGTCACAGGAAGCATTAGAGGTACAGATTTTGCCAAGACCGCTTACCATTCATATCAGTAACGCCAGAAAAAGCTATTATTCCGATGTTACGATGGATAATCTGATCTTTGAAGAGAAGGAGATTGTAAAGGTTACCGGATTCCTTGAGCAGGATTGTCCAGATGGGGAAGTACCGGAAGACTTTTGCTATCCGGAACTGGAAATAGATGAAAGCATACTGTGTAAAGAAAGTCCCATGTATGAAAAGGGAAAACCGATTCATTATCGGCATGCAGTTACAGTAAGAAAAAATCCAGATGGAAGTATAACCGGCAATCCGACCGGTAATTATACGTTTTATATCGAAGAAACAGAGAATGTAGAAGGCGGAGATGTAATCCTTTCAGAGGCTCCGGTGACCGGAACCCTGGATTATACAATACGGTGTACGGATCCTTCTGCTATGTGGGTTGATCCCGCAGGGACTTTATGGGTGAAAGCAGGAGCACAGATACAGGTTCTGCCAGAAGATGGGAGTGGGTTTACAGATGGAAAATTATTTTCCAATCTTCAGGAAGATGGAAGTGGGGAGTTTGTCCTGACACGAAAGAATGAAAATGGTGAAATCATCGCACAATCCCAGATACGCAGTTTTTTCTGGCGGACAGACAGAGATGCACCGCAGGCAGGGCTGCTGCTTGATGGAAAGCGAGAATCTGCAGAAGGTATACAATATTTGAACAGAGATTCGCAGATAGCAGTGTCCGATCTGACTGAGTATGGAAGCGGTGTGAAAAATGTGGAACTATATGCAGCTTTTGAAGAGGAAAAGACCATCAGTGGGGAAGCTCTTTACCTGAGCCGGAGCAACTGGAAAAAAGGCACACAGCTATTCCTGAACCGGGAGGGGAGCTGCCGGGTATGGATCCGGCTGGAGGATATGGTAGGGAATGTTCGATATCAGTGCAGTGGAGAAATTGTGATGGATCGGATGGCACCAGAGCTGCAGTTTGAACAGATCACAGCCGGCAGTGCGAATAATGGAAAAGTGACACCCGTCTGTGTGATGAAAGACAGGAATCTGAAGAGAGACAGCCTGAAGCTGACCCTGACCGGATTCCAAAATGGAGAGCGGAGAGTCGTGTGGAACAAGACAGACAGAGACAGTCTGGAAGAACTGGCTTTGCAGATGGAAAATCTTCCGGAAAAACGTGAGTGGGATGATGTCTATACATTAAAGGCAGAGGCAGAAGATCTGGCCGGAAATCACAGCAGCAGGGAAATCCATTTTTCGGTGAACAGATTTGGTTCCGTGTATTATATAGATGATGTGACCAGAGAACAGACGGAGCAGTTCTATGTAGCCAGTCCGGCCAGCCTTAAAATTTATGAGGTGAATGTAGACTATCTGACGGAATCCGGAATTCTCCTGGGACATGAGGGAGAAACCAGACAACTGAAACGAGGAGTGGATTATACCGTAAAGAAGGAAGGAAATGACGGAACCTGGAAAAAGTATTGCTATACGATATCAGATGCCTGTTTTCAGGAAGAAGGACGGTATTACCTAATCTGTGCCAGTGAGGATCGGGCCTGGAATACCGGGGATAATCGCATGGGAAAACAGAAAATAGAATTTGCGGTAGATAAAAGTGCGCCATTTATTTTACTTACAGGAGTGGAAGCAGAAGGCGTTTATCAAATGTCGGAGAGAAAGGCTGTATTGGAGTGCAGAGACAATCTGGCATTGCAGGAAGTGACAGTGTGGCTGAACGGGAAAAAGATGAGAGAAAATACACAGGAAGAGCAGGAAATCATATTAGAGAAGGCGCAGGACTGGCAGACTCTCCGGGTTGTGGCAGTAGATAAAGCAGGAAATCAGAAAGATACCGGAGAAATACCATTCTGGATCGGAGAGTCCAGGCAGGTACCTGAACGAAAGAAAGAGAGTGACATTACAATACAGAAAAAAGAATCTGTTTCAGAAGAAAAAGAGGGAAAGGGGGCGACTGATGCGATGGATAGGACAGACAGAAAAAGAGAAGAAGAGGAAGAAAAAAGCACAGGGAAAAACTGGGTAATTGTGTCTGGAATTGTTGTATTTACGGCATTATTGGCAATTTTATTCCTTAGAAAGAGGGAGAAATAATGGACAATTGAAACAGTATGTGTTATGATCCTTACCAAGAGGTGAGGAAAAATGTCTAATAAGAGGAAATTAACTACCATCCTGGCAGTAGCAGGTGCGACAGTACTTGCAGCAGGTGGAAGTGCATTTGTGACCAATGCCGGTTTATCCGTAGTAGCTCCAGATGCATCCAAGAGCCAGGGGTCCGAAGTGGCAATAAATGAAAAAGAAACCGAATTGCCGATGACGGTAGAAAAATTTGCGGCTACCAAAGATTCTTTTACGGTAAAGCCACAGTCAGATTCTGACAAGAAAAATGGAAAGAATTCTGATAAAAACGGAGAAAGTGAACAGGAAACAGACAGTACAGATGGCAGTACCCAGAGCGATTCCACTACGGGAGACGGATCTTCCACAGGAAGTGGTGCATCTACAGATTTTTCATCCAGCCAGTACTATAGTGCAGATGGAAAGTTCTATAATGAAAGCGAAGGCGGCTATTATGATGACAATGGCCTGTACCATGATCAGTGGGGCGGTTATTATTCTGCTGATGGAGCATATTATGATGGACAGGGTGGTTACTGGGATGGCGATGGCTATCACAGCACCGGATCTGGAAGCAGTTCCACGGGAAGCAGTTCATCCGGAAGCAGCTCCACGGGAAGCGGATCATCTGGAGGAAGTTCCTCTGGTATTACGATCGATGATGGCAGTGGAAGCACTTCAGGCGGCAGTTCGTCAGGAAGTAATTCAGGAGCTTATGATGACAGCTATATGATGTATGATGTGGATTCCCGTTACGTTTCCGCAGATGAGCTCAGCAGCTGGTCTTCAGAGGATCTGGCAAAGTTGAGAAACGAGATCTTTGCCCGTCACGGAAGAATCTTTAAAACACAGAAATGGATTGATTATTTTGCAACAAAGACATGGTATGTACCACGGTATGACAATGTGGATTCTATGTTAAATGACTATGAATGGGCAAACCTGGATGTCATTTTGAAGCTGGAAGACCAGAGAAGTTAGGAGGGTACGTAGTATGGCAGAGAAAGAAAATCAACAATATAAATGGAGACAAAGGAAAAAGAGAAATACACTGCTGGCAGCATGGATCATTGCAGTGATCATTGTGGCAGCAGCGATTACCTTTGTTGTCGATGGTACAAAGAATGGCAACCCACTGAATGTGGCAAAACGTTATGTGGAGAATGTGATCGGAGTCTCTGATTATCAGGTAGAGACAGGAGCACGCTCTCTGAATAATGATAATCAGTTTGTACAGGAATATAAGTTTACTTATACCGCAGATGGAAAAGAAGTTACCAAGACCATTAATATGCTGCAGCAGAGCGATAAGCGGTTTGGACTGTTTGACCAGTGGGGAATAGATGGTGAAGCAGCAGGAAAGACCATAGATCTGGAACTGATTGCCCCGGCAGGTTCCCAGGTGCTGGTAAATGGTGTGGCTCCAGATGCATCCTCTGTAAAGGAAGATGAGAATCTGTCACCGGGAGCTGTCTGCTATGCACTGACCGGTGTGAAAGCACAGGACAGCAAAATGCAGGTAAATGGTCTTCCATTTGACTCTTATGAGACAACGATTGATCCATCCACTACGGTTCTGGATGTGCGTGATCAGCTGGTAGTAGGGGAAAATGCACAGACCCAGATGACTGAGATGGCCAAGACAATGATCAATGAATTATTTACTGCAGCAGTGCAGGAAAAAGGTGCCAGTTCTTTAAGCAGTCTGTTTACGCAGGCAGCGAATAAAGACAACCTGTATAAAGCAATTCATGATAATCTGTTTCAGGATAAGACACTGAAGGTTAAGAGTATTACATTCAGTGATTTTAAGCCGACTTTTGGAGATGTATATTATCCGGGAAAAGAAGAAGAAAGTTACATCGGTATGGAGATGACACTTTCTTATACCTGCTCTTATGAACCGGCTGACGGACAGGAAGCAGAGAGTGAGTCCGAGACAGAGACCGAGACAGAAACACAGGAATCTGAGACCAACACATCTGAGACAGAAAAGGGCAATGGGAATTCTGCAACAAAGGAAGCAAAATTCTACTTTAAGTATGTAAATGGAAATTGTACAGTAACTACGATAGAAGTTCCGAATGCAATTTAGTATAAGAGGTCTGTTTGGACAGGAGTCAAAAAGAAGAATGAAAAAGAAAAAATTTGCAGCGTTTTTTATGGCACTGGCAGTTGGCGTATCGGGTATGGCACCAGTCAGTGCCATGCTGTCAGAGGATGAGCAGAAGGCTGCTTATATCGAAAAGGCAGTAAAAGAAGCACTGAGTGCACAGACAGAAGAAGAGACAGAAGCTGCGACAGAACAGCAGAAGGAAGACGAAACCGAAGCTGAGACGGAAACAGAGTCAGAGACAGAAGAAAAAACAGAAGCAGCTGCTGAAGAGGAAGAAACTTCGGAAGCAGAGACGGAGTATGAGACAGAGAAAGCTGCCAGCCAGGATGAAAAGATCATCATAGCCATTGATGCATCTCATCAGGAAAAAGGCGGTGATCTGGAGGAAGAAGAACCGATAGGACCGGACGCAGAAGAAAAGGCAAAAGGGTTCAGTGAAGGAACCAGTGGAACAGTATCCGGTCTGACAGAAGCAGAACTGAATCTTTCTGTTGCTGAAAAATTAAAGAAGCAGCTGGAAGACCGGGGATATGAAGTCTATATGACCAGGGATAATAAGGAAGCAGATCTGAGCGAATCGGAGCGTGCAAAGAATGTGAATGCTTCCGGGGCACAGATTCTGATCAGTCTTCATGCTAATGGAGGAGAAGACAGCACAGAGAATGGTGTAGAAGTCATGGCACCTTCTTATGAGAATCCGTACTGGCAGGACAGAACAGGTAATATAAAAAAGAGCAATGCACTGGCAGATATTATTCTGCAGTCCTATTGTGAGGAGACCGGGCTGAATGCAAAGGGACTTTACAATGTGGATAACCAGATCTTGTTGAACTGGAGTGAGGTCCCGTCAGTAGTGTTAGAGATGGGATTCATGTCCAATGAATCAGACGATGCCTATATGGCAGAAGAAGAACATCAGCAGAAGATGGCAGAGGGTATTGCGGATGGCATAGATCTCTATTTTGGGAGGTCCTGATAATGGATAAAGTCATACAGGCAGGTGCCAGGGTACTGGGACCGGTTGTGATCCATTTCTTTGCTATCAATATAGTACAGATGATGGGGCTGCATGCAGATGCAGCCTTTCGCGTAACTATAACAGCAGTGCTGGTACTTCCGATTTATCTGTGGATGATGAAAACAGATGGTTATGAACAGCAAAAGAAAAGCAGATTTACGATTTGGAATGGAATATTCGTAGTGCTGTTGGCCCTGATAGTAAATGCGATTCTTACCGGCGTGATGAACGCAGTATTTACGCTGCTTGAGCTGTATGATAAAGAAGAAATAATGGTCAGCACGGCACAGAATTCACTTTTTCAAAGTAATATACTGATGCAGATCATTGGTGTGGGAGTGATTGCTCCCATTATGGAAGAAGTATTATTCAGAGGTCTTGTTTATCATCGTCTAAAGGATTATAATAAAGGATGGTTGTCAATCATTCTGGCAGCTGGGATGTTTGCCGTATATCATGGCAATCTCCGGCAGGCAGTGGCTGCATTTCCGATGGCTGTGATCATGATTTTACTGTATGACAGATGGGATTCTATTCTGGTCCCGATTCTGTTTCATATAACGGTGAATCTCAGCTCGATTCTGGCAACAGCGGCACTGACGGTTTGACAGATGACCAGAAACGGGAAAAAAGGAGAAGCAGATGAAGAAAGAAATATTAAGCTGGATCGGATGCTTTGTAGTAGCGATACTGGCAGCATTGTTTATTGTCACATTTGTAGGACAGAGAGTACAGGTAGATGGACATTCGATGGAGGACACACTTCAGGACAGAGACAATCTGATCTGTGATAAGCTGTCTTATCGTTTTACAGATCCGGAAAGGTTTGATATTGTCGTTATTTATCCGGATAATCAGAAGGATAAACGCTGGATCAAACGTATTATTGGTTTACCTGGAGAGACAGTGCGGATCGATGAAGAGGGAAATATTTATATTAACGGTGAGATTCTGGATGAAGATTATGGAAAAGAAGTGATTCAGGATCCTGGTCTGGCAGCGCAGGAGATTACACTGGGAGAGGACGAATACTGGTGTATGGGAGATAACCGGAATCACAGCAGTGACAGCCGTGTGATTGGTCCGGTACCGAGAAGTCATATTCTTGGAAAAGCATTTGTACGGATCTATCCGTTTAGCAAGTTTGGACTGATTCACTGATGTGGGATGACCTGGAAAGCTGTTCCCACATAACAATAAAGGAACAAATAATGGAGATGTGAACAAAAATGGAAAGAAAAAATGTATGGACCAGTTACGGAAAAAAGGAACTGGCGGAGCTGGAAAAACTGAATAAGAATTACCGTCATTTTCTGGATAATGGAAAGACAGAAAGAGAATGTGTCAAGGCTGCAGTAAAGCAGGCGAAAAAAGAAGGGTTCAAAGATCTGAAGGAGGTCATCCGTTCCGGCGAAAGGCTTCAGGCCGGTGACCGTGTATACGATGTGTTTATGGAAAAGGCAATTGCCCTGTTTATCATCGGAAGCAAGGATATCGAAAAAGGAATGAATATTCTTGGAGCCCACATTGATTCTCCTCGTCTGGATCTGAAGCAGAATCCACTGTATGAAGATACCGAACTGGCTTATCTGGATACCCATTACTATGGTGGAATCAAGAAATATCAGTGGGTAACCATTCCTCTGGCACTGCACGGCGTAGTTGCAAAAAAGGATGGAAGTGTAGTAGAGATCAATATTGGAGAGGAAGAAGATGATCCGGTATTCTGTATTTCGGATCTGCTGATTCATCTGTCCGGTGAACAGATGGAGAAGAAAGCGGCAAAAGCAGTGGAAGGAGAAGCACTGAATCTCCTGATTGGTAATATTCCACTGAAAGAGGAAGAAAAAGATGCTGTGAAGAAAAATGTATTGAATCTGTTAAAGGAGAAATACGACATAGAGGAAGAAGATTTCCTTTCCGCAGAGCTGGAAGTGGTTCCGGCAGGTAAAGCAAGAGAATGTGGTCTGGATCGCAGCATGATTCTTGCTTATGGACAGGATGACAGAGTGTGTGCTTACACCTCATTAGAAGCTATCCTGGATATGAAAAAAGTGAAACGTACAGCATGCTGTATCCTGGTAGATAAAGAAGAGATCGGAAGCGTAGGTGCGACTGGTATGCAGTCCAGATTCTTTGAAAACACAGTAGCAGAGCTTCTGAACTGTATGGGTGTATATTCTGACCTTACTTTAAGAAGAACATTGGCCAATTCCAAAATGCTTTCTTCTGATGTAAGTGCTGCATATGATCCGGAATACGCATCCGTATTTGAAAAGAAAAATGCAGCATATTTTGCAAAAGGAATTGTTTTCAATAAATATACAGGTTCCAGAGGAAAGTCTGGTTCTAATGATGCCAATGCAGAGTATATGGCAGAACTGCGAAAAATTCTGGAGAAGCATAACGTGGCATTCCAGACAGCAGAACTGGGGAAAGTCGATATCGGCGGCGGCGGAACCATCGCTTATATCCTTGCTTTATACGGAATGCAGGTAATCGATTGTGGTGTAGCAGTCATGAGCATGCATGCACCATGGGAGATTGTCAGCAAAGCAGATGTTTATGAAGCAAAGAAATGTTATATGGCATTTCTTGCTGAGTAGTTAGTGACAGAACGTAATTGTCCGAAGCCTGTGGTAAATATCTGGTAATGCAGGCTTTCGGAGCATTTACAAATAAACAACATGGAGAAAACATGGAGGAGCTTATGAGTAACGTAAGAAGAGTTTATGTGGAGAAAAAACCGGCATATGCAGTGCAGGCCAAAGAATTGAAACATGAAATCCGAAGCTATCTGGGAATTGATAACATGACGGGAGTAAGGGTACTGATCCGTTATGATGTGGAAAATATTTCTGATGAAGTATTTGAGGCAGCATGCAAGACGGTATTTTCAGAGCCACCGGTAGACCAGTTATATCGCGAAAGTTTTGAAATGGGATCAGAAGACAGAACTTTTTCTGTAGAATATCTTCCAGGACAGTTCGATCAGAGAGCAGATTCTGCTGTTCAGTGTGTCAAGTTCCTGAAGGAAGATGAAGATCCGGTTATTCGTTCTGCAACAACGTATGTAATTGAAGGAAAGATCACAGATGATGAGTTCGCAGCAATTAAGAGCTATTGCATCAATCCGGTGGATTCCAGAGAGACGGATATGAAAAAGCCGGATACTCTTGTTACGGTATTTGATGAACCAAAAGATGTCATGATTTTTAACGGTTTCACAGAGATGCCAGAAGCGGCCTTAAAGGACCTCTATGATTCTCTGAATCTTGCCATGACTTTTAAAGATTTCCAGCATATTCAGCATTATTTTGCAGGAGAAGAAAAAAGAGATCCAAGCATGACAGAGATTCGTGTGCTGGATACCTACTGGTCTGATCACTGTCGCCATACCACATTTTCCACAGAGTTAAAGAATGTGGAATTTGGGGAAGGAGATTATAAAAAGCCTATTGTAGGTACTTATGAAAAGTATCTGGCAGATCGTGCAGAGATCTTTAAGGGAAGAGATGACAAGTTTGTCTGCCTGATGGATCTGGCATTGATGGCGATGAGAAAGCTGAAAAAAGAAGGTATGCTGGATGATCAGGAAGAGTCTGATGAGATCAATGCCTGCAGTATTGTTGTTCCGGTAGAGATTGATGGTGAAGTAGAAGAATGGCTGGTAAACTTCAAGAATGAAACACATAACCACCCAACAGAGATCGAACCGTTTGGTGGTGCAGCGACCTGCCTTGGTGGAGCTATCCGAGATCCGTTATCAGGAAGAACTTATGTATATCAGGCAATGCGTGTAACAGGTGCGGCAGATCCTACAGTCTCTGTGAAAGATACTCTGAAGGGTAAGCTGCCTCAGAAGAAGCTGGTACGTCAGGCGGCTCATGGATATTCTTCCTATGGTAACCAGATCGGTCTGGCAACCGGATATGTAAAAGAAATCTATCATCCGAATTATGTAGCAAAGAGAATGGAGATCGGAGCCGTTATGGGTGCCGCTCCAAGAAAAGACGTAAAGAGACTGACATCAGATCCTGGAGATATCATTATCCTGCTTGGTGGCCGTACCGGACGTGATGGCATCGGTGGAGCAACCGGTTCTTCCAAAGTACATACAGAGAGTTCTATCGAAGTATGTGGAGCCGAAGTACAGAAAGGTAATGCACCTACAGAACGAAAGATTCAGCGTATGTTCCGCAGACCGGAAGTTAGTCGTCTGATTAAAAAATGTAATGACTTTGGTGCCGGCGGTGTATCCGTTGCTATCGGAGAACTGGCAGACGGACTCCAGATTTATCTGGACAAGGTACCGAAAAAATATGCCGGACTGGATGGAACGGAAATCGCCATTTCCGAATCCCAGGAGCGTATGGCAGTTGTAGTGGATCCTGCAGACGTGGAAGAATTCCTGAAATATGCCAGGGAAGAAAATCTGGAAGCTGTAGAGGTGGCAGTTGTTACGGAGACACCGAGACTGGTGCTGATCTGGAGAGATAAAGAGATTGTGAATATCAGCAGAGCTTTTCTGGATACCAACGGTGCACACCAGGAGACAAATGTATTTGTAGAGATTCCATCTGAAAAAGATAATTATTTTGCAAAAGAGTCCGTAGCAGATGTAAAAGAAAAATGGCTGGAGGATCTGGCAGACTTAAACGGATGCTCCCAGAAGGGACTTGTGGAGATGTTCGACAGTTCTATCGGGGCTGGCAGTGTGCTGATGCCTTATGGTGGAAAATATCAGCTGACAGAGACTCAGGCCATGGTAGCAAAGCTTCCAGTACTGAAAGGTAAGACCGATACAGTAACGATGATGGCTTATGGATTTGACCCATATCTGTCCAGCTGGAGCCCATATCACGGAGCTGTTTACGCAGTACTGGAGTCCGTAGCCAAGATCGTAGCAGGTGGTGGAGACTATAAGAAGATCCGTCTGACATTCCAGGAATACTTCCGTAGAATGAGCGAGGATCCAAAGAGATGGAGTCAGCCGTTTGCAGCACTCCTGGGTTCTTATGAAGCACAGCTGGGATTTGGACTTCCATCTATCGGTGGAAAAGACTCCATGTCCGGTACCTTCAATGAGATTGATGTACCACCGACACTGGTGTCTTTTGCAGTGGATGTAGCCAGTGACAAGACAATGATTTCCCCGGAACTGAAAAAAGCAGGAAATAAGCTGGTTCTGTTCCAGATTGAAAAAGATGCATATGATCTGCCAGTATATGAACAGGTAAAAGATCTCTATGGTAAGTTCTTTGAGGACGTAAAGGCAGGAAAGATCGTATCAGCTTATACACTGGATGGCAAGGGTGTGGCCCTGGCAGTATCCAGGATGGCATTTGGTAATGGTCTGGGTGTACAGTTAAATGATACACTGGAGAAAGACACCCTGTTTGCACCTGGATTTGGTGATCTGGTTGCAGAAGTACCGGCAGAAGAAGTGGATAAACTGACGGCAGGTGGTATCGTGATCGGTGAAGTGACAGATACACCAGTGCTGGCTTATAAAGATGTGAAGATTACACTGGATGAAGCTCTGGAAGCATGGAAAGGTACTCTGGAGAAGGTATTTAAGACAGTATCCGGAGAACAGGGCGGAACCGCATTCCTGGGCGAAGAGACAGCATCTGATGGTCCTACAGCAGTATTTATGAGTGTGAAGCCAGAAGATAAAGACGCAGTGATCGAGAATGGTGTATATAAGACAAAGAATATTTACGTCTGCAAACACAAAGTAGCACAGCCTCGTGTCTTCATTCCAGTATTCCCGGGAACAAACTGTGAATACGACAGTACGAAGGCCTTTGAACGTGCAGGGGCAGAGGTAGATGTAAAAGTATTCAAGAACCTGACTGCTGAAGACATCCGCGACTCTGTAGAGATTTTTGAGAAAGCGATCAATCAGGCACAGATCATCATGTTCCCAGGAGGATTCTCTGCAGGTGATGAACCAGATGGATCTGCCAAGTTCTTTGCTACAGCATTCCAGAATGCAAAGTTAAAAGAAGCAGTAACAAAGCTGTTAGAGGAAAGAGACGGTCTGGCACTGGGTATCTGTAATGGATTCCAGGCATTGATTAAACTGGGACTGGTTCCGTATGGTGCGATCACAGGACAGAAAGAAGACTCTCCGACCCTGACCTTCAATACCATTAACCGTCACATCTCTAAGATGGTTTATACAAAAGTCGTAAGCAACAAATCTCCATGGCTGCAGCTGGCTACACCTGGAGCAACTTACTGTAATCCTGCTTCCCATGGGGAAGGTCGTTTCGTTGCACCAAAAGAATGGATCGAGAGACTGTTTGTCAATGGACAGGTAGCTACCCAGTATGTGACACCGGATGGAGAACTGGACATTAACAATGAAGAGTGGAACGTAAACGGTTCTTATATGGCTATCGAAGGTATCACAAGTCCGGATGGACGTGTCCTCGGTAAGATGGCACACTCTGAAAGACGAGGTGAATCGGTAGCAATCAATATTTATGGAGAACAGGATCTGAAGATCTTCGAATCCGGAGTAAAATACTTTAAATAATAGAATACACGCTCTGCGAACATTTATAAAAAACAGGCATCGGATATGATGCCTGTTTTTTATATAACTATAATAGTAAATTGTGTATAAATTTTATTTATTATTCTTTGCAAGGAATCTGTTGATACGATCCAGAGGATTCAGCAGATGACTGATGGATTCATCATGATTCAGTGTATCAATGATATAAGCAAGATATTTGCTCAGGTCACAGCTGGTATAGTAAGGACGTGAGAGCAGTTCAGGAGTCTGATATACCAGGTTGGTGGTAAGAAGATAGTCAAATACACCCTGTTCATAAGCTTTATCAAACTTCTCCATACCATTGGTGAAGAGTCCGAAGGTAGAGCAAAGGAAGATGCGGTTTGCCTTCAGCTCTTTTAATTCAGCGGCTACTTCCAGAATACTGTCACCAGATGAGATCATATCATCCACAATGACCATATCTTTGCCGGCTACGTTAGATCCAAGGAACTCGTGGGCAACGATTGGGTTGCGGCCATCCACAATCCTGGAATAATCACGGCGCTTATAGAACATACCCATATCCAGTCCAAGTACGTTGGCCATATAAATAGCACGTCCCATACCGCCTTCATCCGGGCTGATGATCATCATGCTGTCCTTGTCGATATGAAGACCAGGTGCAGCTTTGAAAAATCCCTTGATAAACTGGTAGACAGGCTGTACAGTCTCGAATCCGTGAAGTGGAATGGCATTTTGAACACGAGGGTCATGGGCATCAAAGGTAATGATGTTATCCACACCCATTTTAGTAAGTTCCTGAAGAGCCAGTGCGCAGTCCAGAGATTCACGGCCGTTTCTCTTATGCTGACGACCTTCATATAAGAATGGCATAATAACATTGATTCTCTTAGCCTTTCCTTCAGCAGCAGCAATGATACGCTTCAGATCCTGGTAATGATCGTCTGGAGACATATGGTTTATATGGCCGCTGAGAGAATAAGTCAGGCTGTAATTGCAGACATCCACCAGGATGTAGAGATCGTCCCCTCTGACAGATTCTGTGATAATACCTTTGGCTTCTCCAGAACCAAAACGTGGAACTTTCGCATTAATCACGTAGCTTTCTTTTTCATATTCTTTTAATGCAACGGATCTTTTCTGAGCATGCTCCCGTTCGTGTCTCCAGGAAACAAGATGTTTATCTACCTTCTTTCCAAGTTCGCTGCAGCTGGCCATTGGGATAATCCCCAGTGGTCCAACAGGTATAGAATCAAGATTACAAAATTCTGCCTGCATAATTCATCCTCCAAAATATTTTATCAAATTGCCTTATCATCTGTTGTAAACATTGGCGGTAACTGCTATCTCTATAACTTGCGCAGTTAATCTCATCTTTAGTATAAGTAGAAATATTTATTTATTCAAGACTTTTTAGCAGAAAGCCTTTGGACTTTTTTCTGTACGCGGATGTCTTTACCAAAAAGTTTCAACATGGTATATCCGTTAGAGATACGAGAAAAAATACGCTCGGAATAAGCGGAAGCGAAAGACTCCAACGGAAGATTTGTAGAAATAATGGTAGACTTCTGGTTGATCAGACGTTCATTGATGCAGGAGAACAGTTCTGCATTCACGAAAGAGTTCGTCAGCTCGGTACCCAGATCGTCAATGATCAGCAGATCACAGTCATAGATATGCTCTGTGGAATCCACTTTCTCACTGGTACGGTTGAATCGTTTGTCCGCAAAATTCTGAAACAGTTCCTGAGCGGAAAAATAGATGACTGAATGAGTGGTATCCAGCAGTTCCTTTGCAATACAGTGGGAGAGGAATGTCTTTCCAACACCGGTATCACCGTAAAAGAACAGATTGGAAAAAGTCTGATCAAAATCACGGATAAACTGGTGACAGATATCAGTCACACGATGAATGCGCTCCAGAGAAGTCTTACCGGAGGCATCCTTGATCTCATTCGAATAATAGTCATAAGAAAAAGTAGAAAAATTCTCTTCTTCCAGAATCCCCTGTAAATTGGACTGTGTATATAAAAGATCAATTTCGGCTTTTTTAAAGCACTGGCATTTCTGATTGCCAATGTAACCGGTATCTTTGCAATGTGGGCAGGTATAAGTCAGCTCCAGATAATCGGATGGATAACCTCCCTTTTGTAAAATAGCTGCACGCTCCTGGCTCAGACAGTGAATGTGCTCCTTCAGACGTTCCAGAGCCTGTTCGTCTCCGCCAAGCAGCTGTCTGCCGCATGTCACGCTTTCTGAAGCAATCTGAGCCTGAATCTCCTGAAGACGTGGAAAACGCTGATAGGCGTCCTGAATCCGATCGTCCAGTTCATGCCGGTGCAGGGACTGCAGACGTTGATAGTCCCGCATAATTGCATCATATTGTGAATTGTTCAGAGCCATAAATCCTCCTTAGCAGTCCAGAAGCTGCTGCTCCAGCTGGTCAAAATCATAATTACGCTGTGGAAAACCGAACTTGTCAGAGGCATTGGAAGGAGCAGCGTTCTGACGCTTCGGAACCCGTGCAGCTGGCTTTGGCAGCTGGTTAATGTCCGATGCATGGCGGACGCCCTTCGACTTCCATTCCTGAAGTATACGGTCAGCGTATTCAAAACTAGGTGTGTGAATACGGGTTATGGTGCGATTTACCGCTTCCAGAATAATGTCTGTGGTAAATCCATATTCCTGAAACCAGATAGCCATGAAATCAGCTTCTGCCTTTGCCGGACCACGGCCACGAATGCCGAAAGCATTCAGGATGGTGTAATAATCCCGGTGGTAAAAAGTGCTGTCTTCTTTCGCTTCTTTTACAGTAGTGACACCACGGGCAGCCCATTCCAGGGCAACCTTACGAATATAGTTTATGCTGCGTTTTCCCTTGGAGACGCAGTATTCGATCAGATATTCAATCAGATCCGAAGAAAAATGTAGTTCGTCATAAAAATAAAGAATGTGATTCACTTCGGTACTGCTCAGCTGCTTTGCCAGGTACTGCTCGGCGATATATAGCAGCTGTTTTACCTCTTCCTGGCTGGAAAGTTCCTTCTTGCGGTCAGCTGACACCGTGATCTTTGCCGGAGAATTCTGGAGATCCACAAAAGAAGAAGCATATTGATTCAGACGTTTCTGTGGATCAGAAACCATATTCTGGTTATCCACAAAGGTGATATCCGTCAGTGTACCGTCAGAGTCATAAGTAAGCTGCAGAATATGAAGGCGTTCCCAGTAGGAAAGGGCACGCCGTACATCATTCTCAGTATGGTTCAGCGCATCAGCAATAGAAGAGATGGTCAGTTCCATATCGCTGGTGGAACAGCGGAGCAGATAAAGATACACTTTTACAAACTCTCCATTTGCAGAAATCATGTAATTGTCGATAAACTGGTTCTGTACCAGTGTGAAATCATTTACAGCATATTTATGTAGAATCACTTTTTTCACCTTCCGGAAGATTGGGCGTTACGCTTGCTGTCGTAATGCGCAGTAAATAATAGATCGCCTGTTGACTAATTTAGATGCCGGTTTCCCCGGCTCAACCAGTATAACACAGCTTTTTTGAAAAGAAAATAAGGACTTTTGCCCGTAAAAGTTGTAAACATAAAGTGTGGATAATGTGGATAATGTGGACAGATTAAAATGTCGGAATTGTACGAAAAATTCTGAAAGTCGAAAAAACATTGTATTTACGGGGAAAAGTCGAAGTGAGTCGATTTCTGTAGAAAAAGAAAAAAGGCAAAAAAAATCCACATGTTTCTATACACAAAACTGTGTATAAACATGTGGATAATGTGGATAATTATTTCCCTAACAGGTTTTCGCCCACTTTTACAATATCTCCGGCACCCATAGTTATCAACAAATCGCCCTGAGTACAATTTTCCAGTAAAAATGTTTCAATTTCATCAAAAGATGGAAAATAGTAAGCTTCGCAGCCAAGATCCAGCAGTTTCTGTTGAAGAGTTTGGGAACTGATTCCCAGTGTGTCGGTCTCTCTGGCTGCATAGATGTCAGCCAGAACCACCTTATCAGCCAGAGAAAGGGCAGAGGCAAAGTCATCCATCAAAGCCTTTGTTCTGGTGTAGGTGTGGGGCTGGAAGACGCACCACAGAGTGTGATGTTCGCACTTCTGTGCGGCCTGGAGTGTGGCACGGATCTCAGTTGGATGATGAGCATAGTCGTCTACAATGGTGACACCACCGACTTCTCCCTTGTGCTGGAAGCGACGTTCGGTACCGCCGAACTCATTCAGACCCTTTTGCATATCTGCAACAGGAATTCCAATCAGGTCTGTCAGAGCCAGTGCAGCAACAGCGTTATCCACATTGTGGCTGCCTGGAACATGGAGTACAAAATGTCCCATATGTTCAGAACCATGCATCAGATCGAAAGAGCCGCAGGCCAGTGCATCGTAAGAAATATTTGCAGCATAGTAGTCAGCCTGTGCAGAAGCATCCATATCATAGTAAACTACCTTACAGTTCAGACCGCTTGTGATGGCTTCCACATTTGGAATCGCTTTGTTAATAATCAGAGTTCCGTCAGACGGAAGCTTTTCTGCAAAGAGTCGGAATGAGTGACGGATATCATCCAGATCTTTAAAGAAATCCAGATGATCCGCATCGATATTCAGGATGATACTGATTTTTGGGAAAAAGTCCAGAAAACTGTTGGTATATTCACAGGCTTCTGTCACAAAAATACGATCAGAACCGACACGGATATTGCCATGAATAGCAGGAAGAATACCGCCAACGGAAATGGTTGGATCCGTATCTGCGGCCAGCAGAATATGGGATACCATAGAAGTTGTGGTGGTCTTGCCGTGGGTACCGGATATGGCAATCGGCAGCTGATAATTAGTCATCAGCTGGCCCAGAAGCTCAGCACGGGTCAGCATTGGAAGGCCTCTTCTGACGCATTCTGCATATTCTGGATTATCCGGATGAATCGCAGCGGTATAAACCACCAGATCGATACTGTCTTCGATATTTTCGGCTTTCTGTCCGTAGAAAATCTTTGCTCCGGAGGAAGTCAGCCATTTGGTCAGGTCGGATTCTCCACGGTCAGAACCAGATACCGTGAAACCACGATCCAGAAGAATAGCAGCCAGACCGCTCATGCTGATGCCGCCGATTCCGATGAAATGTACATGAACCGGTGACTGAAAATCTATCTTATACATAAAGTAATCTCCTTCAAATGATTTAATTTTGTCCTGAATCGGTGAAGATACAGAACACATACAACGCTTTTATCATACCGCAAATCCGGGAAAAAAGAAAGTGTAGTGGGGGAAATAGTATAAATTAAACAAAAAAGCAGAAGCAGATTTGGCGTGTAATTACAAAAAATGTAGAAAAAAGGCGCATTTTATGTAAAGACATAGAATGAACAAAGACGAAATAGATAAAAGAACATAAAATAAAATGGATTTTTTGTAAAAAATGTTCACGAAACAGGAATGCTGTGATATAATAAACCTACAAATTATCCATGAGAGGGACTACGTAAAATAACAGCAAGAGGTGATAAGGTGATTAAAAAAGAAATGATTGCCATGCTTTTGGCCGGAGGGCAGGGCAGCCGCCTGGGGGTACTGACATCAAAGGTTGCAAAACCGGCCGTTACGTTTGGCGGAAAATACAGGATCATTGATTTTCCGTTAAGCAATTGTATTAATTCAGGAGTAGATACTGTAGGGGTTCTGACACAATATCAGCCATTGAGGCTGAATACCCATATCGGAATTGGTATTCCGTGGGATCTGGACCGGAATATTGGAGGAGTCAGTATACTGCCTCCGTATGAGAAACCGGTGGATACCGAATGGTATACAGGAACAGCCAATGCGATTTATCAGAACCTGAATTACATAGAGATGTTTCATCCGGAATATGTACTGATTCTCGGGGGAGATCATATCTATAAGATGGATTATGAAGTGATGCTGGATTTCCACAAGGCCAGTCAGGCGGCAGTTAGTCTGGCCGTTATGCCGGTACCATGGGAGGAGGCCAGTCGTTTTGGTGTGGTAGTGACGGATGAGACCAGCCGCATTACCGAGTTCCAGGAGAAGCCAGAGGAGCCAAAAAGTAATCTGGCATCCATGGGAATCTACATATTTACCTGGAGTGTCTTAAAAGAAGCATTACTGGCGAATAAGGATGTACCGGAGTGCGACTTCGGCAAACATATTATTCCATATTGCAGAGCGAAGGGACAGAAGATGGTGGCCTATGAGTACAATGGCTATTGGAAGGATGTGGGAACGTTAAGTTCCTACTGGGAAGCCAATATGGAACTGATCGACATTATCCCAGAGTTCAATCTATATGAAGAATTCTGGAAGATCTACACCAGCGGTGATATTATACCGCCACAGTATATTTCAGAGGATGCTCAGATTCACCGCTGCATTATCGGAGATGGCACAGAGATCTGCGGACGGGTGGAGAATTCCATCATAGGTGCAGGGGTTGTGATTCAAAAAGGTGCGGTAGTAAAGGATTCGATCATTATGAAAGGCACCGTGATAGAAGAAAATGCAGTAGTGGAAAAGGCGATTATTGCAGAGAATACCAGAGTAGGAGCAGGATGTGTACTGGGCTGCGGTGAAGAGAAGCCGAATCGGTACAAGCCTGAAGTTTATACAGATGGTCTGGTTACGATAGGAGAAGACAGCGTGATTCCGGCAGGCGTCCGAATCGGAAAAAATACAGCGATTATCGGAAAAACAGAAGCTGCGGATTATCCTGAAGGCATATTAGAGAGCGGCGAATCAATCATAAAGGATGGTGACGAAGCATGAGGGCAGTTGGAATTATTTTAGCTGGCGGCAACAGCGAAAAGATGCAGGAGTTATCTTATAAAAGAGCGATTGCGGCAATGCCTGTGGCAGGAAGTTACCGAAGTATAGATTTTGCACTGAGTAATATGACCAATTCTGGCATTCAGAAAGTAGCCGTTCTGACGCAGTACAATTCCAGATCTCTGAATGAACATTTAAGTTCTTCTAAATGGTGGGATTTCGGACGGAAGCAGGGTGGCCTGTATGTATTCACTCCAACGATTACCGTGGAGAATGACAGCTGGTACCGGGGAACGGCAGATGCTATTGCGCAGAATCTGGATTTCCTGAGACAATGTCATGAACCATACGTAGTGATTGCTTCAGGAGATGGCGTCTACAAGCTGGATTATGGACGTGTTCTGGAATATCATATTGAGAAAAAGGCAGATATTACGGTAGTATGCAGCAATCTTCCGCAGGGAGATAATATCACCAGATTTGGAGTTGTCAGAATGAATCCGGACGGCAAGATTACCGATTTCGAGGAGAAACCGGACAGTGCCCATGGTGATATGGTATCTACCGGAATCTATGTTATTCGAAGACGGCTGCTGATTGAGCTGCTGGAAAAAGCGCAGCAGCAGAATCGGTTTGATTTTGTAAAGGATATTCTGGTTCCATACCGTACTTTGAAGAGGATGTATGGATATCGTATGGATACTTACTGGAGAAACATTTCTACAGTAGATGCCTATTACCAGACAAATATGGATTTTCTTAAGCCGGCCATCCGGGATTATTTCTTCCGGCAGTATCCGAATGTGTATTCCAGAATCGAGGACCTGCCTCCGGCCAAGTATAATCCGGGTGCAGCAGTGAAGAACAGTCTGGTATCGTCAGGCTGTATCATCAATGGAACGGTGGAGAATAGTGTACTGTTCAAAAAAGTATATGTGGGAAATGACTGTACCATTAAGAACTCCATTATCCTGAATGACGTGTATATTGGAGATCATACACATATTGAGAACTGTATCGTGGAAAGCAGAGGAACGATACAGGCAGATTCCTCTTATATTGAAAAAGAGGGAATCAGAATTGTAGTGGAAAAAAACGAACGATATATCCTGTAAGGAAGCAGATTCGTTTTTTCATACAAAAGCAAAAAATGAGAGGGTAGATTTATGATTATCACAGATGTTAGAGTTCGCAAAGTAGCAAAAGAAGGAAAGATGAAGGCAGTGGTTTCCATTACCATTGATGATGAATTTGTAGTTCATGATATAAAGGTAATTGAAGGCGAAAAGGGATTATTCATCGCCATGCCAAGCAGAAAGGCATCCGATGGAGAATATAAGGATATTGCACATCCGATTAATTCAGCTACAAGAGAGAAGATCCAGAAGATTATTCTGGAAAAATATGAGGCGGCTGCCGAAGAAGAAACAGCAGCTGAGGAATAAGAAAAAGGAACCCCGTCAGAAAGTGGCGGGGTTCTTTTTTCTGCGCCTTGGCACATTCTGCGTTATATGCTATGATAATCTTTATGAGATAACAGAAAAGAGGTAACTGTTCAGAACCGGCTGTATCTGTGAAGGTGCTGAAAAGTTACGAAATGAGGAGAAAAGATGTACATTATTGCAGGACTGGGAAATCCAGGAAGAGAATATGCCAACACCAGACATAATGTGGGATTTGATACGGTGGATGTACTGGCTGACCGTTACCGGATTGAGATAGAGACAAAGAAACATAAGGCACTGATCGGAAAGGGAATCATAGAAGGACAGAAGGTGATTCTGGCCAAGCCACAGACTTATATGAACCTAAGCGGAGAGAGTATCCGGGAACTGGTGGATTTTTATAAGATTGATGAGACAACAGAACTGATCATTATTTACGATGATATCAGTCTGAATCCGGGACAGATCCGCATACGTTTAAAGGGAAGTGCCGGTGGACATAATGGAATCAAAAGTATCATCCAGCATCTGGGAGGGCAGGAATTCCCGCGTATTAAAGTTGGTGTAGGAGAAAAGCCAGTGGGCTATGATCTGGCAGATTATGTACTGGGGCATTTCACCGGTGATGATAAATATGAGATAGAAAATGCCAAAAAACGAGCTGCAGATGCAGCAGTTATGATGATCTGCGGGGATGCAGAGAAGGCAATGAATGAGTTTAACAGGAAGGTATAAGATATGAGAGCTTTCACGGCACCGCTGGACAGTCTGGAAGAATATGGACAGATAAAGGAAAGAATAAAGAAGAACCAGGGGGTGCTGCAGGTATCTGGATGCATTGATTCCCAAAAGTCACATTTTATATACTGCATCGGGAAAAATTATGGCCAGAAACTGATTCTGACCTACAGCGATCTGCGTGCCAGAGAAATCTACGAAAATTATCGGTTCTTTGATCAAAATGTATTGATTTATCCGGCTCGTGACCTGATGTTTTATAATGCGGATATCCAGAGCCACCAGATCGGCATGCAGAGGATGATGGTGCAAAAAAGCCTTATGGAAGAGGAAGATATCACGGTGATTGCCACACTTCCAGCCTGTATGGAACGGATTCTGCCGCTTGCCTATGTGCAGGATCATGTATTGGAATTTCAGAATGACAGCAGCCTGGATCTGCAGAAGTTATCTGCTCAGCTGGTGGAGATGGGATACGAGAAGATGCCTCAGGTGGAGGCAGTGGGCCAGTTTGCTATTCGAGGTGGCATTGTTGATGTGTTTCCGCTGACGGAAGAGAATCCAATTCGTATCGAACTGTGGGGGGATGAGATTGATTCCATCCGCAGTTTTGACAGCTTAAGCCAGAGATCCATTGAGAATCTGGATTCCATCCGGATCTATCCTGCTAATGAAGTACTGGTCAGTATGGAACAGGCCAGCAAAGCTATGGAGAAGATTCGTCAGGAAGGCAAAAATCAGGAAGCTTTTTTCCGGCAGAGTATGCGCACGGAAGAGGCTTTTCATATTAAAACGCTGGTCGGAGAGATCCAGGAGAAGCTCATAGATCTTCAGGAACGTAAGGGGCTGGATAACCTGGTACCGTATTTTTACAAAAAGACAGTATCCTTTCTGGACTATTTAAAAGAAGATGCCATGATTTTTCTGGATGAACCGAATCGAATCAGTCAGGAAGGATCCGCAGTAGAAAAAGAATTCGCGGAAAGTATGGAGAATCGTCTGAATAAGGGGTATATTCTGCCCTCCCAGACAGATCTGCTCTATGGTTGTATGGAGATCATTGGGCGTCTGAATCGGAGAAACTGTCTGGGCCTGTGTATTATGGACGTACCGAGAGATGAATGGAGTATTTCTGGTACTTACAGTATGACGGTACGGTCGGTGAATTCTTATCACAATAGCTTTGAGCAGCTGGTGAAGGATCTGCAGAAGTGGAAAAAAGAAGGATACCGCATTGCATTGCTGTCAGCTTCCAGAACCAGAGCGAAGCGGCTGGCTTCGGATCTGCAGGAGTATGAGCTGAACAGTTTTTATTCGGATGACAGGGATCGGGAGATTCAGCCGGGAGAAATCATGGTGACTGATGGCAATCTGCATCATGGCTATGAATACCCACTGATCCGTTTTGCGGTATTGACAGAAAGTGATATTTTTGGAAGCGAAAAGAAAAAACGGAAGAAACGTCATACCTATGAAGGTACGAAAATTCAGAGCTTTACAGACCTGAATGTGGGCGATTTTGTGGTGCATGAAAGTCATGGACTGGGCATTTACCGGGGTATTGAGAAGATTGAAGTAGATAAGGTCATCAAAGACTACATGAAGATTGAATACAGCGGTGGCAGCAATCTTTATGTACTGGCCACGCAGTCTGATGTGATCCAGAAATATGCCGGTGCAGATGCAAAGCCGCCGAAGCTGAATAAGCTGGGTGGGCAGGAATGGAACAAGACGAAGACCCGTGTTCACAAGGCGGTGCAGATCGTGGCACAGGATCTGGTGAAGCTCTATGCGGCCAGACAGGAAAAGCAGGGATTCGTCTATGGTCCTGACACTGTATGGCAGCGAGAGTTTGAAGAGATGTTCCAGTTTGAGGAGACCGATGATCAGCTGCTGGCGATAGCGGATACCAAGAAGGACATGGAGAGTACCAAGATCATGGATCGTCTGATCTGTGGAGATGTGGGATTTGGAAAAACAGAGGTAGCCATTCGTGCGGCATTTAAGGCAGTGCAGGAGGATAAACAGGTGGTGTATCTGGTGCCAACTACGATCCTGGCGCAGCAGCATTACAATACCTTTGTACAGCGTATGAAGGATTTCCCGGTGCGGGTAGATCTGTTGTGTCGTTTCCGCACACCGGCAGAACAGAAAAAGACACTGGAGGATCTGAAAAAAGGCGCAGTAGATATCCTGATAGGTACCCATCGTGTGCTGACGAAAGATGTGAAGTTCAAAGATCTTGGTCTGCTGATTGTGGACGAAGAACAGCGCTTCGGTGTAACGCATAAAGAAAAGATCAAACAGCTGAAGAATAATATTGATGTGCTGACGCTGACAGCAACACCGATTCCAAGAACTCTCCACATGAGTCTGATCGGAATCCGTGACATGAGTGTGTTGGAGGAAGCACCGAATGAACGGCAGGAGATCCAGACCTATGTGTGCGAGTATAACGAAGAGATGATCCGGGAAGCCATTAGCAGGGAGCTGAATCGGGGTGGGCAGGTTTATTATGTCTACAACCGTGTCAATACCATTGTGGAGATGAGTAATACCATTGCAAAGCTGGTGCCAGAGGCAAATGTGGCCTTTGCACACGGCCAGATGAAGGAACGGGAACTGGAACGGATCATGTATGACTTTATCAATGGTGACATTGATGTACTGGTGTCTACGACGATTATTGAGACAGGACTGGATATCTCCAATGTCAATACCATGATTATTCACGATGCCGATACCATGGGACTGTCTCAGCTGTATCAGCTGCGTGGGCGTGTAGGCCGTTCCAACCGGACAGCCTATGCATTTCTCATGTATAAACGCAATAAGATGCTCAAGGAAGTGGCAGAGAAGAGACTTTCTGCCATTCGTGAATTTACAGAACTGGGAAGTGGATTTAAGATTGCCATGCGAGATCTGGAGATCCGTGGAGCAGGAAATCTCCTGGGAGAAGCGCAGCATGGACATATGGAGGCTGTAGGATACGATCTGTATTGCAAGATGCTGAATGAATCTGTCCGGGAGCTGAAAGGTGAGCAGCAGATTCAGGAAAAATATGAGACGGTGATGGATCTGGATATTGATGCGTATATCCCGGATAAATACATTCGCAATGAATATCAGAAGCTGGATATCTACAAGCGGATTGCCATGATAGAGAGCCGGGAAGAACAGGATGATATGCTGGAAGAACTGCTGGATCGTTTCGGGGAACCGCCGAAGGCAGTACAAAATCTTCTGTCGATTGCCCGGCTGAAGGCAGAAGCTCATCAGGCATTCATTACAGAAGTGACCCAGAAGGGCGATTTTATTAAGCTTGTGATGTATGAAAAGACCCAGGCAGATCCGAAGAAGATCGAACAGATGGTACAGAAATATCAGGGAAAGATGAAGTTCGTCATCGATGCAAGACCGTATTTCCTGTACACCAAGCCGAGAAAGTCGGCAAAAGATAATAAAGATGTGCTGGAACTGACGCGGGAGATGATCGAGGATATTGCAGGGATTTCGTAATTAGATGTATACTGGGAAAATTGAACTTAACTGCCCCCGGAAAAGAAGAAGCAAGCTATCTCCGTGGTCAGGAACCGGATATCCAGAAGCCAAATGGCCCCGGAAAAGAAGAAATAAGCTGTCTCCGCGGTCAGGTAGCGGATATCCAGAAGCCAAATGGCCCCGGAAAAGAAGAAGCAAGCTATCTCCGGGGTCAGGAACCGGATATCCAGAAGCCAAATGGCCCCGGAAAAGAAGAAGCAAGCTGAATCCGGGGTCAGGAACCGGATATCCAGAATGAAAGTAGTCCCGGAATGAGAAAAATGATTGCGACATAGAGGAAAAAGAGCTATACTTGATAACAGGTATGGGCTGCAGGCCCGATGATGAATGAGATATAAAGGAGAATCAAGATGAGTAAATATGGAAAACGAATTCTGGCAGCAGGTATGTGTGCGAGCATGGCGATGGGACTGCTGACAGGTTGTTCTTCTTCAAATGATGAGGTTGTAGCAAAAATGGGAGATACCAAGCTGACGCTGGGAGAAGCAAACTTTATGCTTCGTTACAGCCAGGCACAGACACAGAGTTATCTGGGTGCCATGTTTGGAGAGGGAACCAACGTATTCCAGCAGGATCTGACCGGAAGCGGACAGGCCTACGGTGAGACCGTAAAAGAAAGTGTCCTGAATGATCTGAAGGACATGACGATTCTGGAACAGCACATGAGTGATTACAATGTGGAACTGACAGATGAAGACAAAGCTGCGATTGAAGAAGCTGCGAAGCAGTTTATTGCAGATAACAGCAAGGATGTATTAAAAGAGATGTCTGCTACCGAAGAGACGGTAAGCAGAATTCTGACATTATATACCATTCAGAGCAAGATGGAAACTGCAATCGAGGCAGATGTAGATACGGAAGTCTCTGATGAAGAAGCAGCACAGAAGACCATTCAGTATGCATACTTCACCATTCCGGAGACTGAGAGTGAGACAGAAGATACTACAGAAGCAGCAAGCGAAGGCGAATCTGAGACGACTACGGAAGCTGCAAGTGAAGATGAGAGCGAAACAGAGACAGGAACAGAAGCTGTAAGTGAAACAGAGACAGAAACAGAAGCTGCAAGCGAATCTGAAACCGTAGCAGAAACGGAGACAGAAGCCACAAGCGAAACAGAAGCTGTCAGCGAAGCTGCTTCAGAAGAAACAACAGAGGACACAACCGAATCCGAGACGGAAGAAAGTGCAGAAAAGAAAGAGACCAGAGAGAAGGTACAGGGCATTATCGATGCAGTACAGGGCGGTGAGACACTGGAAGATGCAGTCAAGGCAGTAGATGAGAGCAAGAGCCTTACAAGCTATTCTTACGGTGCAGATGAAGAGACTCTGAATGAGAATCTGAAGAACGCAGCAGATACCCTGTCAGATGGCGAGATCGCATCAGAACCAGTAGAAGGCGAGAATGGCTTCTATGTAGTGCAGATGGTAAGTACTTTTGACCGTGATGCAACGGATCAGAAAAAAGAAGAGATCATCAAAGACAGAAAGAAAGAACTCTACGACAACAAGATTGCAGAATGGGATACAGAGTCCTTTGATATCAACGAAAAAGTATGGGATAAGGTAACATTTGAAGAAATCTTCACCCTGAAGCAGGAAGAAACCGAGAGTGAGACCGGAACAGAAAGTGCTTCAGAAGCAAGTACAGATACAGAAGGGATCAGCGAAGCAGAATCTGCTTCGGAGACAGAAGGAGTGACAGAAGCTGCAAGTGAGACGGAGAGTGCGGCAGAAGAAACCGAGAGCGAAATACAGTCTGAGGCAGAATAACATCGGTGTGGCTCATTTTAGAGCCACACCACTTTTTTGTTTTCGCAGGATTTCTTCTATGAGATCGACGATATGGGCGGCAGCCTCTACCGGTGGAATGCCGTAGCGACTGATGTTGGATACCACGGTATAGTCAGATTCGGACATATCCGGGCGGGCATTGTATGCGATATAGGCGGACATACTTTCGCTGGTGAGCAGTCCGGGCCGTTCCCCGATCAGGACACAGCATACCTTTGCATGCAGGAGTGGACCGATGGTACGGGCGGTATTGACCCGGCAGTAGCGGACAAAAAATGGAGTCCCCACTGTGATTCCCCGGTCGGTAAGTCCCATCTGAAGTGTGGGGAACAGGTCGGGAATGTTGGCCTCAATTGACGGGGCGCACAGACCATCTCCAAAATAAATCTGTACATCCACATCAGAGACACAGTGACGAAGAAGCGTTTGCTGTGTCTCTTTTTCGAAGATACGCCCCCAGTCCGGTCGTGTCAGCATTTCATATTTATTCTGACATTTCGTATGAACTTCCAGAACCCCAAGATCCTGAATCACAGATTGCGGTACCTCAGAGAATACGGCATCGGCAGCCTTGGACTGGTCAGCCCAGAATGACAACGCAGAGGAGGTGGTATACCGGGCTCCGGTATGACCGATTCCGATTCTGGCAGGGGTGGATTTTTTCATTTTTTCCAATTCTTCAGGGTATGTGATCATAGAAACGCTCCTTTCCTTGACATACTAATGCAAAAAGATGGTCGGATCTCCGGCCAGTTCGGTCAGATGTCCGTCTTTCCAGATGCCATGCTGTATCATCCAGGCTTCAAATTCCGGAATCGGACGTTTGTGGAATAATTCCCGTACCGCAGCCACATCGTGAAAGCTGGTAGACTGATACATCAGCATGATATCATCGGCCTGAGGAAGCCCCATGAAATAGTGACAGCCGGAGTTTGCCAGCAGCATCAGCAGAGTTTCACTGTCATTCTGATCCACCGGCATATGGTTGGTATAGCAGACATCACAGCCCATAGGAAGCCCATGAAGATGACCACAGAAGACATCTTCCAGTCCTGCCCGGATCAGCTGTTTGGTATCATAGATATATTCCGGCCCCATAAAACCCACCACAGTATTGACCAGAAATGGCTGATAGTGGCGTGCCAGACCGTAACAGCGGCATTCCATTGTCTGCTGATCTGTGTCATAGTGAGCAGAAGAAGAGAGCTCAGAAGCCTGACCAGTTTCAAAATACATCACATTAGGTCCCTTGGCGGAACCGTCTTCCAGGAACATCTTCCAGGCTTCAGAAAGCATTTCCAGAGTGATGCCAAATGCATTGCAGGCTTTTTCTGACCCGGCAATGGACTGAAAACAGAGGTCTGCTTTGCCCTGTCCACTTTCCAGTACTTTCATTTGCGTTGTGATGTGAGAAAGGACACAGGTCTGTGTGGGAATCTGATATTTGTCACGGATTTCGCCCAGTGTATTCCAGATCGACAGCGTACTGTCAAAAGTATCAATAGAAGGATTCAGCCCCAGAACAGCATCTCCGATCCCATAGCTTAATCCCTCCAGGGTGACGGCTGTGACCCCTTCGGTATCATCGATAGGGTGATTGGGCTGAAGGCGGCTGGCCAGAATATTTTCACCGCCAATGGTAGTATTGCAGGTGGCAGTGATGCGAAGCTTATTCCCGGCATAGACCAGATCCAGATTACCCATGAGCTTGGATATGGCAGCAATGACTTCACTGGTCATACCATTAGACAGAGCCAGAATATCCCGCCCGGAGACGGAAGAGGAGAGAATCCAGTCCCGCAGTTCACCGATAGATTTATGCTCAATCTGATGATAAGAATTCTGATCCAGATCATCCAGAATCAGACGGGTGACAGCATCCTCCTCATAGGAAACCGATGGATGTTCGGTAAGTTCCTGTACAGTCAGATCAGCGAGCACTGCTTTGGCAGCGATCCGCTCCAGAGTAGAACTGGCTGCAAGACCGGCCAGAGTATCTCCGGATTTGGCTTCACTGGCCTTGGCCAGCACCTCTTTGATGTCAGAAAAAAGATACGTATGTCCGTATAATGTGGTTTTTAAGTTCATCCTACGTCACCTCCTGCAGTGGATGAGGAATTTTGAAAAATCATAGTCTTTACAATCACCGGTATCACGGTACCGTTTGCCACAGGAATTCCCAGATCAATATAATCACCACTGTCACAGCAGATGTGATCCAGACAGATAATCCGGTGATGTTGGTGATTAATATGACGCAGTGCCTGACCAAGAGCTTTCCCGATATCGGCTTCCGTGATCAGAATGATATCACTTCCAGGGGGACAGCAGGTTTCATACTGATTCATAATATGCAGAGCCATTTCCTGGATCTGTAAAAAAGACGGACAGGAGATTCCCTGAAAGGCTACAGCCATGCGGCCGTCTGCTTCGGCCATCAGCAAGGATAGCACACGGTGCAGGCGCATTTCCAGAAAAGATAGATCCTCAGCAGTCTGTAAAGTGATTTTCCCAATGGGAAGATTGCGAAGCGGAAAATCAGTTTCCGTATAAGAAATGGTGCTGCCTGAAATGACAGTACTGTAATTCCCGGCGCCGATGACGGTTGCACGCATGGTTTCCTGTGCTTTTTTGCGGTTTCCCTTTTGAAAAAATGGCTGTTGCATCAATGCAGCAGCAAGAAGTGGTCCGATATCACCATAGCGGTTCCAGTCTTCCTGAAGGGAAGGATCCTCCATACAGGCAGCTACCCCTCCGGAGAAAGTGAAAAATTCAGGTACGACATGACCGGATAATAAATGATTGGTCTGTAGCAGTGTCAGATCTGCCTGACAGGCAGAAGCGTCCGCTGGTATCCATCCTACGCAGGCTGCACAGAGATCTGCCAGGAGACTGCAGAAAGATTGTAGAAGAGGAAGAGAAGCTGGAGCACCTGCCTGGCAATTCAGCTGATGTCTTTCCAGCAGTTCCCTGCATTTCTCTGTCATTCCGGCAAGGATACCATCCTGCACCTGAATCATCCGCCCACCGATATCCAGGCAGGCACAGTCCACCATTTCCCCAGCTTCAAAAAGACAGATATTGGTAGTTCCCCCACCGATATCCAGATTGGCAACCACCTTTCCCGTTTCACGGGAAAGAGCTGCGGCACCAGAGCCTTTTCCAGCCAGGATCGATTCCAGGTCTGGTCCTGCAGAAGATACCACAAAGCTCCCGGCAATAGAAGAGAGGGCGTCTGCTACCTGCTGTGCATTTCTTTTTTTCACGCTTTCTCCAGTGATGATGACAGCGCCGGTAGATATATCAGAAGGTCGAATTCCGGCAGAAAGATATTCCTTTTCCAGGATATGGCGGATGGCATTGCCGTCCATCGTATGTTCGTCTAAAAGAGGGGTAAAATAGATCGGGCTACGATAGAGAATCTGCTTATCCGTAATTTCTGTCTGAGGTATCCGCCCAAATCCGGCCGTATTCTGAATAGTCAGGCGGCTGAAGATCAGCTGCGTGGTGGTAGTACCGATATCAATGCCGGCACTTAGGATTTGTTCGATGTTCATACAAAACACCTCCTTCGTGAGCCATTGGGGACGTGTAAAAGTGGCTTTTTAAATATCTACAAAGGTGGGTACACGTTTTTCAAATCTGGTAATCTGGGAAAAGCCTTCCGCCTTCGCCAGAGCCTGTCCCTGGCGGATATGGCTGCCGATATCACAGCAGTAGTGTGCATCAGATCCGATGGTCAGGATGCGGCCACCGCATTCCCGGTAGAGATGAAGCAGCATGGCATTTGGCATAGGCTCTTTCAGAGCCTGTCGATAGCCAGACACATTTAGCTCAATACCTTTTCCACGCTCGATAATAATGGAATAAAGGTGGCGAATCTTGAAAAGAAAAGCCGACAGATTCAGAGAAATCCCAGCCTCTGCCATATAGCGTAAAGGGTAGGTAATATGCCCGATCACATCATAGTCATAGTATTCAGCGAAGAGAATCAGCCAGTCCAGATAGTGATCGTAGACAGTGTAAGGGTCACATCTGGTAAAATCATATTCTCCCACATCGATGTCATTTTCCATATTATGTACAGAGCCGATGATAAAATCCAGGTCTGGATAATCCTGAAGAAACTTCTGTGCCTGGGAAGGATTCACCATAGGCTGCCCATATTCGATACCAGTCCGCACAGTCAGACAATCCTGAAAAAGAGCCTGACAGCGTTTCAATTCGGCATAGAGCGCCGGGCAGTCCAGAATATACGCATATGGTTTGTTGGAATACAGATCCATATGATCCGTGACAACAATCTCATCCAGGCCTTTTTGAATGGCTGTTTCACAGATATGCTCGATGGTGTCGTGTCCATCAAAGGAAAACATACTGTGTAAATGATAATCAGCAGTAAACATTATGGTAATCTCCCTAATTGCACCGAAAAAATCTAGCGGATTTCTTCTACATAATGAATCGATGGAACATCGTAAAGCTGCTCCAGGATCAGGGCGTGATTCTGGCGTTTTCCAAGATTCAGCTTCACAGTATAGACCCCATCCTTGCCCTGAAGGGCCTGTTTCTTTTGTTTGTCAATCATGACCACACGGAAATGATTGTTTTTGATAAACTGATAAATCGCATCAATGCCACAGTCTTTGTCAACTTCGATGTAGAGATTGATTTCTTTGGCATAGTCATCCACCAGATGGCTGATCACAGTCAGCACCGTCATGACAAATACAATCATCAGAAAAGCCATCACACTGCCGATGATATAACCAGAGCCAATCGAGATGCCAAGACAGGCAGTGGCCCACAGGCTGGCAGCAGTGGTCAGACCCTTCACATAATTGCGACGGGTAACGATGATGGTGCCCACACCAAGGAAACCGATCCCACTGATGACCTGGGCAGCCAGTCTGGCAGGATCACCGGACTGATAAGCCAGTACCAGATATTCATCTGTGATCATAGAGAGACAGGCTCCCAGGCTGACCAGAGAAAATGTACGTATGCCGGCAGGCTGCCCGTGAGCACCACGCTCCAGACCGATGCAGCCACCGAATAAAGTAGCAATTGCAAGACGCAGACAGATGGAGAAGGTGTTAAATTCTTCTATATAAGTCAGCACACGCATCATTACAGTGCGTCATTTCCTCTCTCTCCGGTGCGGATACGGATATAATCTTCAACATTGTAAATCGCAATTTTTCCATCTCCATACTGTCCGGTATTGACTTCTTCCAGAATTTTGGTCACAATCGGTTCTACCATTTCGTCTGCGATGATGGTTTCTACTTTGATCTTTGGAACAAAGCCGATCTTGTATTCTGTGCCATTATAAGATTTGATGGTACCATTTTGTTTGCCATATCCCATGGTATTGACGAAGTTCATGCCATTGACATCCTGTTCATCCAGAATGGCTTTGATGATCTCCAGCTTTTCTGGTTTGATGATAATTTCCAGTTTTTTCATAATAAAATCCTCCTTAAAATTATTGAAAGTCCATTGAAAAATGGAACATATCACCTCTGGCGCGGACGGTAAAATATTCAATATCGCCCAGCTCTTCTATATAAAAGATATTCTCCTGCTGGAGAATCGGCGTATTTTCCGGAATTTCCAGCAGTGCCATTTCTTCTTCAGTGGGAAGAGATGCTTCCAGATGCACATAACGGCAGGTTGGGTGCGGAAAATGGTAACTGTTCAGGAAAATATGATTGGTTCCCTGAAAATTTTCCACATGCGTCTCAAAATCCGGAACCAGCTGTGCCGGAATCACGGAATCACAGACCGCCAGATTCCTTCCGTTAAAAGTACGCAGCTGCTTCAGGTGATAGACTTCTTTTACCTCATTCAGATGAAGATAAGAAGCCTCCTGAGAAGTAGCATGGGAACGAAAGACGGCCAGCACTTTACTGGTATAGTTCCGGGTACCCTGATTCAGGATTTCGGAAAATCCAAGGGAATTGTCATGACGGTAAACCAGGGGCTTTGGGCGTTCTGCGACAAAGAAGCCGCGCCCTTTCTGCGAATAGATCGTGCCCTGGGCTTTCAGAGCCGTCAGTGCGCCTCGAACCGTGTTGCGGTTGGCATGAAACAATTCTGATAACTGATTTTCAGAAGGAAGATGATCATGTTCCTTCAGGTCTTGTTCCACGATCAGGTTCTTTATATAGGAGATGATTTCCCGCTTCTGTTTTTCGATTTCTTCGCTGTTCTGGAACCCCATAGACGCCTCCTGTTACGTTCTTTTGAGTACACGTTATAACATGGTACCAGGATAGCGTCAAGGCAAACATTTTCATTAAACTGATGCAAAAAAAAAATGATAAATTTATAGAAATATAGTTGACAGAAACCTGGTACCAAGATACATTAGACAGCAATTACAAAATCCATTTGCAGATGAAACAAAGGCGTTTTCCAAAGTGCGGAAAGCGCCTTTTTCTTCTAATGGAAGGAACAAAGAGAGGCGAAGAATATGGAACATACTTTTCTGGAATTAAAGCATATCGGAAAAAAATATGGTAATTTTACTGCATTGTCGGACATTAATCTTCAGGTTCAGAAAGGAGAATTCGTATGTCTCCTGGGACCATCCGGTTGTGGCAAAACAACTTTATTAAGAATCATTGCAGGACTGGAAAAGCCGTCAGCCGGAGAAGTGTATATCAATGGAAAAGATGCTACAGACTTAAAGCCGGGCAAACGGAACTTTGGTATTGTGTTTCAGTCTTACGCATTATTTCCTAATATGACAGTCCGGCAGAATATTGCTTTTGGACTGAAGAAGCAGCGTCTTTCCAAAGAAGAAATGAACAGGAAGATTACCAATATACTGGAACAGGTGAATCTGGCAGACCAGATTGACAAGTATCCATCCCAGTTGTCCGGTGGTCAGCAGCAGCGAATTGCTCTGGCCAGAGCTCTGGTAGTGGAACCGGATTTCCTGCTTCTGGATGAACCGTTATCGGCCCTGGATGCCAAGGTCAGACAAAAAGTACGAAAAGAGATCCGGGCTTTGCAGCAGAAGCTGGGAATCACCACCATCATGGTTACCCACGATCAGGAAGAAGCACTTACCATGGCAGATACCATTGTAGTTATGAACAATGCCTGCATCATGCAGAAGGGAACACCGGTGGAGATCTATGATCATCCGGACAACCCGTTTGTGGCAGATTTTATTGGATCCATTAATTTTTTCCGCAGTGACATTCTGGAAAATGTGAACAGTACCACAGATAAGACGCTGGTGGAAAACCTTTCGCTGAATCAGATGAATCTGAAGGCATGCAGACCGGAAAATATTGAAATTGTAGAGCGGAAGTCACTGAATTCGTTCAATGTTAAAGTAAAAGAAATCGAATTCCATGGTTATGCGTACCGGTTATGGCTTAGCCTGAAAGGACATGAGGAGGAGATGGTGAACAGCGAATACATTTCCATAGATCTCAGTCTGGATGATATGATCAAATACCAGATCAAAAAAGGAGATTCCGTATCGATCCGGTTTAAACGTGGGAAGTTGTGTTATTTTCAGCCGGACACCCAGCTTCTGCATGCATAGAGAAATCGCGTGAAGGAATTAAAAATCAGAAGAAACAGAGGGTACGTTCTATGAAGAATACGAATACAACCAAAAACAAAACATTTGATTCCGGAGATGCCATACAGAAAGTCCTGATGGTGATCATGCTGTTCTGGTTTGCAGTCTTCCTGGTAATGCCGATGCTGATGATGTTCGGACAGATCTTCACGGATGATCTGGGCAATTGGGTGGGACTTGGCAACTTCCGGGAATATTTCAGCAATCCACTGCTGTTTTCCTCCATTGGGCATTCTCTTTTTATTTCTGTGATTACAGCAACATTATCTACCGCCATCGGCCTGCTGTATGCTTACGGAATCACCAGAACCAATATGAAAGGAAAACAGATCTATCGTTATCTGGCGTTGATCCCGATCTTTATTCCGACCATGGTACATGGCATGGCGCTGATGTATCTGTTCGGCAGAACCGGATTTGTGACCAAGATTCTGGGTGTGGATATCGGACTTTACGGACCAACGGGAATCATCATGGCGCTGGTGGTCTACTGTCTGCCACAGTCTTACATGATCCTGTCTGTGGCACTGGACAGCGCAGATAATCGACTGTATGAAGCTGCAAGAGTTATGGATTCCACACCGGTGCGCACCTTTTTCCGTATTACGCTGCCATCGCTGAGATATGGACTGATCAATTGCTTTATTGCCTGTTTCACCATGAGTTTTACCGATTTTGGTGCACCGGAAGTGGTAGGAGGCAACTACAATGTGCTGGCCACAGATATCTATCGTCAGGTGGTTGGTCAGCAGAAGATGTCTATGGGAGCTGTGGTGGGTGTGGTACTGACCATACCGGCACTGATCTCTTTCGTCATTGATCTGATGATGCAGAAAAAGAATGCCAGAAACGAGCTGTCATCTAAGGCAGTAGCTTTTACACCGGAGCACAGCAGAGGCAGAGATATTTTTTATCAGATTTTTGACAGCTGTGTAGTAGGATGCTTTCTGATTCTGATCGGAGCTGTGGCCTTATCCGCATTCGTAAAAAGATGGCCGTATGATTTTACTTTTACCCTGGACCATTTTAACTTTGGAGCGGCTCTTCATGGAACCGGAGTGGTCAGCTTCGTAAACAGTGTGAAGCTGTCGCTGGGAACTGCAGTGATCGGAACGATTCTGGTATTTGTATTTGCATATCTGATTGAAAAGGGGCAGAATTACCGTGGTCTGGCCAGTGTGTGCAGATTCTTTGCTACAGTGCCAATGGCATTACCGGGACTGGTTCTGGGGCTTGGCTATATCATGTTCTTTAATAAAACGAAGATCACATTGCCATTCCTGCATGTGACGGTGCCTAACCTGTTTTCCGGTATGTATGGATCTTTTATCATCATGATCTGGTGTACGATTATTCATCTGTTTTCCGTCACATTTATGACGGCGACTACCGCACTGAAGAAACTGGACAGGGAATATGAGAACGTGGCAGAGTCCATGAATATTCCATTCTGGGAAGTATTTTTTAAAGTATCACTTCCGATGTCCGTCAATGCGGTGCTGGAAGTACTGATTTATTTCTTTGTCAATGCCATGGTAACCGTCTCGGCGGTGGTATTTCTCTATACTGCCCAGAGTAAACCGGCATCAATCGCCATCCTGAATATGGATGACAATGGCGATTATGCAGCGGCAGCAGCTATGTCGATTCTCATTTTCCTGATCAACGTAGTCGTACGCAGCATCTATGAAATCGTCAATCATAAAGTATCAAAACGTCTGAACCGGTGGAAAGGAGCCGCCTGAAGTAAGCGTCATGATAAATGGCTGCATTGCAGCAAAAAGAAGGAGGGACTATATTATGAAGAAAAGAATGGAAAAGAATCTGGTAACAGCAATGGCAGTAATGGCAGCAGTCACCGTTCCGGTGCTTGGCGTCAGTGCAGAAGAAAAAGCGACGGAAGGATCGCTGACCATTTATACTGCATTTGAAGATGATCAGATCGATAAATATCTGGCATCATTCTATGAAAAATATCCGGATATTAAGGTCGATGTGATCCGTGAATCTACTGGTACTCTGATCGCAAAAGTCATTGCAGAAAAAGATAATCCGGTAGCAGATGTCATCTGGGGAACTTCCGCATCCGTATTGCTTCAGCTGGAACCTTACGATCTGATCAAAGGTTATACACCGGAAGGCGCTGACAAGCTGGATCCAAAGTTCTGGGACAGCGACAGTGACGCAGCCCTCTGGACTGGCTGCGATGTATATGAAACGGCATTTGCAGTAAATACAGATGTATGTGAAGAGGCAGGAGTTCCGGTACCGACTTCCTTTGCAGATCTGACAGATCCACAGTATGAAGGTATGATCATTATGCCAGACCCGACCTCTTCCGGAACCGGTATGTTATCCGTCAATGGTATTCTGCAGATCATGGGAGAGGAGGAAGGATGGAATTACCTGAATGAATTAAATAAAAACATCCTGAACTATACCACATCAGGTTCCAAACCGGCCAAGATGGCAGCAGCAGGAGAATGTGGTATCGGTATTTCCTTTGGTTATCGCTGTTCCACACTGCTTCAGGAAGGCAACCCAATCGAAGTTGTATTCCCGTCAGAAGGCTGTGGATGGGATGTAGAAGCAAACTGTCTGATTAACAAAGAAGAAATCAATCCGGCAGCATATACTTTCCTTGACTGGGCAATTTCCGATGAAGCGATGGAAGAATACGCAACGGAATATCCAATTACCGGACGTGGTGTCATCGGCGACATTCCAGAAGGCTATAGCGAGACTCCACTGGAAAATCTGTGTGATCTGGATCTGGCCAAAGCAGCACAGGATCGAGATGCCATCATCGAGAAATTCACTCCACTCCTGGCAGGTAAAGAAGTAGAATAGAGCCATAGGGCCATTGGGGACGTGTAAAAGTGGCTTTTTGAAAACGCTGCTCCTGTGTCTTGAGTATTTTTCAGAAGTTATTTATAATAAAGAAAAAGTAACGATTCAGACTCCACTGTGAAGGGGACTGAACAGTTATGAGAAAAATATAACAGAGATATGGGAGCGAGTATGAAAAACTGTAAAAGAATCGTATTCATTTGCCTGGTGTTTTTGAGTCTGGCGAGTCTGCTGCTGGTGCCGGTCAGAACCGAGGCGGCATCGCAGAATTCAGCAGAAGCGACGGTGAAAAAAGCAGCCGGCAAATGGATCAGCAAAAATGGAAAGCTGCGTTATCGTTATGCCAATAAGAAATACGCAAAATCAGGATTTGCGAAAATCCATGGCAGCTGGTACTGTTTTGACAAAAATGGAAATCTGCAGACCGGATGGAAGACGATAGGATCGAAGCGGTTCTATTTTGAGAAAAAGGGAGAACCGGGCAAGAAGGGAAAACTGGTTACCGGCTGGAAAAAGATTGGAAAAAAAGAGTACTATTTCCGAAAAAGTGGAAAAAAGGGAATCATTGGTGCCACCTACAAGAGTGAATGGAAGACACTGAACAAGCAGGATTACTATTTTGATAAGAATGGAGCCTGGTATCAAAAAGTACCAACCAATGAAGACTTCATTGCGACGATTGCACCAATGGCAGTCAGAGATATGAAAAAGACAGGAATTCTGGCTTCTGTGACCATGGCGCAGGCCATTCACGAAAGTGCATATGGTACATCTTCTCTGGCACTGGAAGGAAAGAACCTCTTTGGAATCAAGGCCTGTGGCTGGGGCGGTAAGACCTTTTCTAAGAAGACGCAAGAGTATATTGGAGGAAAATGGTATACGGTCACAGCAAAATTCCGGGCATACAGTTCCTATCAGAAAAGCATTTCCGATCATTCCAGCTATCTGAATACAGCGATGAATGGATCCAGACTCAGATATCAGGGACTGAAAGGCTGTAAGAATTATAAAAAAGCATTTCAGATCATCAAAAATGGTGGATATGCTACTGATCCCAAATACGTATCCAAGCTATGTAAGATTGTAAAAAAATATAATCTGACAAAATATGATAAGATGTGAATGAGAACAGGGCGGCGAAGAGTTTCTTCACCGCCCTGAAAGTCATTTGGGACACTCAAAAAGCCAGAAAACACCGTCCCCAATGGATTAGCAGCATGTAGCAGATGGTGCCGCCAGCAATGGAGATCAGCATCTGGCGCTTCCAGATATGCAGACCGCATGTGACCAGAATGGAGATCAGTTCTGGAATGCCGTGACTGCCATGGAAAATGCTGACATTTTTCAGACAGTAAATCACCAGCATGCCAAAGACTGCAGATGGCAGATACTTTCCGAGATACTGTATAAATTCCGGTGTCTCATGATGTTCATTGAAAATCATAAACGGAAGAAAACGTGTCGTCATAGTGCCAAGGACGCATAAGCCTATTGTGATAATCTGTTGTGTGAGTGTCATTCCTGTAAAGCCTCCTTTTTCTCAAGTGGTTTGCGGAGCAATGCCAGCAGACCGACAATCAGTACCATAGCTGGAATCATGAAGGAATCCGGGCCAAAGATGACCAGGCACAGGACAGAGACAGCCAGCCCAATCAGGGAAGCACTGTGCTCTTTTTCTTTTAACCATTGTTCCAGAAAGATGACCACGAACATGGCGGTCATGACAAAACTGATGCCTGAGGTATCGATCCTTAACAGAGATCCTACAATACCGCCAGTGGTAGCAGCTGCTGACCAGTAGAGCTGATTCAACAGAGTAACCCAGAAATAGAACCATCCCCGGTCCACATCTTCTGGGATATCAGCAGAACAATTAATAGAAAATGTCTCATCACACATTCCGAAGATCAGATAATATTTTTTCCAGCCCATGCCTTTGAACTTATCCAGCATAGACAGACCGTAGAACAGGTGTCGTGCCTGGATAAGCAGCGCCATGATAAATGTCTGCAATGGAGCAAAAGGGGAAAGCAGCATTTCTACAGCGACGAATTCCAACGAACCACCATAGATCAGAAGACTCATGCACAAAGGGTAGACAAAAGAAAATCCTGATGCATTCATATAGATTCCATAGGCCATTCCCAGAAACCAGAATCCGGTAAAGATCGGAATGGTTGCCGGAAAGGCAGCTTTCAGTGCTTTGATTCTCATAAATTTCCTCATAATCACAATATTTTAAGCAAAAATGTCCAATTCTGGGTTATTATAGCATTAGAGAAAAAAATATACAACAGGAGATAAGAACAGCAAACTATGATACAGACAATTTTATGGGATGTGGATGCGACCCTTCTGGATTTTCATGCAGCAGAGAAAGCAGCTATTCACAAATTATTTCAGCAGTTTCATCTGGGCGAATGCAGTGAGGCAATGCTGCAGCGATATGCAAAAATCAACCGTGGTTACTGGGAACGACTGGAAAAAGGAGAGTTGACCAGAGACCAGGTACTGGTGGGGAGATTTCAGGAGTTTTTTGAAAAAGAGAAACTGGATGTATCGGTAGCACCAGCTTTTAATGAAGCCTATCAGTCGGCGCTGGGAGATACGATTGTGTATCGTGATGACAGTTATCAGATCATTGAATCACTGCGAGGAAAGGTGAAGCAGTATGTAGTATCCAACGGAACGATTGTAGCACAGGAGAAGAAACTGCGTTTGTCCGGTCTGGGAGCGCTGATGGACGGGGTATTTTTGTCGGAAGAACTGGGCGTGGAGAAGCCGAACAAAGAATTTTTTGACAAGGTATTTGCACAGATTGAGGAACTGGACAGGGAGAAAGTAATGATTGTGGGAGATTCCCTGACCAGTGATATCCGGGGTGGCAACAATGCAGGTATCCGTACCTGCTGGTATAATCCGGGGCATACAGCACCACTGGAAGACGTACATATAGATTATGAAATCACGGATCTTCATGAAGTATACGATCTATTGAAGAAATAATCCATGTGCTGATGTTCGTGCTGGCTGCTGATGCAGAGAATTGTTCCAGAAATTAGTTGTTTTTTACAGTCAGTGTGATAAGATAAATCTAAGTGACCCGATGATAAAGCAGCTTTCTGATGAAGGCTGCGCCTGAAGAAATACGGGGGATAAAACGTATGTGGCATGTAGAGACTGATTTTTTTGCACTGGCTGTTTTTATGATTATGCTGCTCAAGGAGCATTCTTTGAAAAAAGAGAAAAGAGATGTTCCGGGAAGGGCATTTTATTATGTCCTTATTTTCAGTATTCTCTATGACTGCATTGATATTGTCTCTTCTACAGCCCAGAATGTATTCACAAGCTGGTGGGCTTATCAGCTTTCTATGACGATCTATGTAGCCAGCATGCCGTTACTGGCAGCGGTGTGGGTGGCTTACGCTTTTGTATTGATTCACAAAGATTATCCACTGAAAAAGTTATATCGATATATTACTTACATCATGATTCCGTATGTGTTGTATGTGATACTTGCACTGAGTAATCCATTTACCGGACTGTTTTTCCATCTGACTGCTGATATGGAATACAGCAGAGGGATCTTCTTTTTGCCAGTAGGTGTTGGCTCCATGATGTTCTATTCTGCGTTTGGTTTGCTGATCGTATTGTGGAACTGGCAGAAGATTACACCACAGACCAATGCGGTATTGTTGATCGCATTTTTTGTTACCAACGCCATATTTATCTGGGTGCAGCTGGCAAATCCAGGATGGCTGATTATCAATGCCAGTTATGCGGTCGTCTATATCTGGTGTGATATTACCGTGGAAGAACAGCGACGCAAAGAACTATATATGGAAATTAACCGGAAAAATGAAGAACTGGAAGTGGCAGCGCACAAAGCAGAATCCGCTGCCCATGCCAGGTTAGAATTTCTGTCCAGAATGAGCCATGATATCCGCACACCGATGAATGCCATCATCGGCCTGACTCATCTGGCCAGAGATGAAGAAGATCTGCAGGTGGTACGGGAATATCTGCACAATATCGACACATCCAGCACATTTCTGCTGGGGTTGATCAATGATATCCTAGATATGAGCAAGATCGAGAATGGGGAACTGACTTTGAAAGAAGGCTCATTTACCAAACAGGAATTTGAAGACTCAATTAATACGGTAATAAGACCGCTGATGGAGGAAAAAGACATTCATTTTGTATTCCGATTAAGTGACCAGATTACCTGTATACGTGCAGATCGTCTGCGTTTCAGCCAGATCTTTTTCAATTTGTTATCCAATGCGGCAAAGTTTACACCGACCGGCGGCACGGTGGAATTTCTGTCAGAATCCCTGGAACCGCGTGGCGAGAAGGCAGGGATCCGCTTTACGATTCGGGATAATGGTGTAGGAATGAGCCAGGAGTTTATGGATCATATGTATGACCCGTTTTCCCAGGAGCGTTCGGCGCTGGGAGATACTGTAAGAGGAACAGGTCTGGGACTTCCGATTGTCAAAAGCCTGGTAGATGCCATGGGCGGAGAGATTTCAGTTACCAGTCAGCTGGGAAGGGGAACGGAATTTACAGTGGAACTCTATGTCCCTGTTGAAGAGGAAGAAGAGCAGGAGCCTGAGGAAGAAAAGGATACTTCTATAGAGAAACTGAAGGGAGATCGGATTCTTCTGGTGGAGGATAATGAGATCAATATTTATGTAGCGCAGATCATTCTGGAAAAAGTGGGTTGCATTGTGACGGTTGCAAGGAACGGAGAAGAGGCCGTGAAGCTTTTCCAGGAATCAGAGATTTATCAGTTTGATGCGATTCTGATGGATGTACGGATGCCGATTATGAATGGACTGGATGCAACCAGAGCGATCCGAAGAATGGATCGCCCGGATGCACCGGAAGTACCGATCATTGCCATGACAGCAGATGCGTTTGATGAAGAACGAAGAAATACACTGGAAGCAGGTATGGACTATCATTTGTCCAAGCCGATCAATCCGCCGATATTATATAAAGTGCTGACAGAATATATCCAATAAAGGATAGACAGGTTAAAAGTATAATTGAGAGAATCTACCGATATATGGTAGAAGAGGAGGGATGGAAAGATGACAGTAAATGATATGATTTGCAAAATGATAGCACAGGCAGATGGAAATAAACACGATATCGCCCATTTCCTAAAAGTATATACCTATGCCAGACTAATCGGAGAAAAAGAACAGCTGGATGCCAGAACGCAGGAGACGCTGGAGATCACAGCCGTGATCCATGACATTGCCTGCCCGCTGTGCCGGGAAAAATATGGCAACGCCAGTGGAAAGCATCAGGAACAGGAAAGTGCACCGTTGGTAGAGGCTTTTCTGGAAGATACTGGCGTAGACGAAGCCATGAAAGAAAGAATCAGTTATCTGGTCTGCCATCACCATACCTATGCAGATGTGGATGGAATGGATTATCAAATCCTGTTGGAAGCAGACTTTCTGGTCAATGCAGACGAGAGTCAGATGTCAGAAGCAGCTATCCGACATGCCAGAGATACATTTTTTAAGACCAGGACAGGAACGGAACTGCTGGACAGCATCTTTTTATGATATGCTTTATCGAACATAATAGGTGCAAAAGATAACCACTACTCCAATTCCCATAAATACTGTTCCCAATAAGTGAAAAATAACAGAAATAAGGTTCAGGACACTTTGTTCTTCTTCCACATAGATGATTTTTGGATTACTGCTGTCATAATAAAGAGTAATCGTATCCCCGGTATTGTGTTTTCTTCTGGAAGAAGAACAGGTACTGGCCTTTTCATATTCCTGTCCATTAGCCCAGTAATGGTATACCGGAGCATAGGTAGTGGATGAGTCATCCCTGCGGCACACATAGCCGGTAATCGTTGCTGTGGTCATGGAGGTGCAGCGTTCTGACCGTCTTTTTCGCAGATATTTTAATATAACCGGCACTGCCTGAAATATCAGCCCCATAAGAAAAAATATTCCAGATAATATAATAGTTTCATTATTCATCTCTTATCCCTCTTTTGCTATAGTCTGAAACTTCTCATTCCCTTAACCATCTTAACAGGATAAAAAGGTACTGTCCAGCAGTTCTTTTTTCGTAAATACATTGCATCACATCTCTGAAAAGGTTAAAATAGAGAATAGAATTACAGTACTGGAGGATAAAATAATGAGCGCAGTATTAGAAAATATGAAATCAAGAAGAAGTGTCCGCAAGTTCAAGCCAGATATGGTACCACAAAAGATTCTGGATCAGATCACGGAGGCTGGTCTGTATGCAGCCAGCGGCATGGGACGTCAGGCCACGATCATGATTCAGGTTACCAACAAAGAAGTGCGTGACAAGATCGCAAAAATGAATCAGGAGATCGGAGGCTGGAAGGACGGCTTTGATCCATTTTACGGAGCACCGGCCATGATTATTGTATTAGCAAAAAAGGATGTACCGACCCGCGTTTATGACGGAAGTCTTGTCATGGGCAATCTGATGCTGGCAGCACACGAATTGGGTGTGGACAGCTGCTGGATTCATCGTGCAAAGGAAGAATTCGAGACAGAATGGGGAAAAGAGCTGCTGAAGTCTCTTGGTGTAGAAGAAGAATATGAAGGAATCGGACACTGTGCGCTGGGTTATGCAGATGGAGAATATCCACAGGCAGCAGAGCGAAAGGAACACCGTATTTTCAAGGTAGAGTAATGATCAGAAAAAACAGTAAAAGTATAGGCATTGCACTGATTGTTGGAATTCTTCTTTTTACTGCTATGCTGATCTATTCCGTACGTACAGACAGAGCCAGTGCAAAAGAAAAACTGGAGGGTAATGTACAGTATGTATGGGAACAGTGCGCCAATTATAGTAAGTACGGGATTCCTTTTGAGCGGATGCTGGCAGGATTGAGTATGGATCTGGATGGGACGATTGTGCTGTCCAGTGAAGGCAGGATTATTGCATCCAATGATGAAGGACTTTTAGGAGAGCATGTATCCAATGTGCCGGTACTTCAGAATATCAGTCAGCTTGGTCAGGTAGAAAAGCTGGTGACAGTGAAGACAAAAGAGAAAGGACCGAATCATTGCCTTGGAATGCTCAGCATGGCTTCATCCTATCAAATTTACGCTTTTATGCCTGAGAAAAATGTCTTTGTGACTACTCTGAAAAACATGATTTTCATTACCGTGTGTTATATTCTGGCACTGTTCATGATTCAGCTGATTCGTGTGAAAACGGCACAGAGATATCAGGAAGAACAGCATCGCAAGGAGATGGAATATCAGAATCAGCTGAAAGAGGCGGCCAGACGGGCAGAAAGTGCTAATGTGGCAAAGACTGAATTCCTTCAGCGCATGAGCCATGACATCCGAACCCCGATCAATGGAATTCGTGGTATGGTGAAAATCGGGGATCATTACGATACGGATATGGAAAAGCAGGCAGAGTGCCGGAAAAAGATATGGGAAGCCTCAGGGCTTCTTCTGGAGCTGGTCAATGAGGTACTGGACATGGGTAAACTGGAATCAGGTGAGATCGTGCTGGAATCCCGACCATTTCAGATAATAGATCTGGCTGGGGAGATTCAGCAGGTACTGGAAAAAACAGCTGCAGAACGTGGCATTCAACTGATCCGTAAGGACTGGACCGTGCCACATCCCTATCTGATCGGCAGTCCACTGCACGTAAAGAGGCTGTTGATGAATATTCTAAGCAATGCAGTGAAATATAACAAAGAGAAAGGAACTGTGACATTATCATGCCGGGAGATAAAATGTACGAAGGATATGGTATGGATTGAGTTTATCTGTGCAGATACCGGAATTGGCATGAGTGAAGAATATCAGAAGCATTTGTTTGAGCCATTTACGCAGGAAAATGAAGGCTCGCGTTCCACTTACAGCGGTACCGGTCTTGGTATGGCGATTACCAAGAGCCTGGTGGATAAGATGAATGGAACGATTCGGTTCGAAAGTCAGAAAGATATGGGAACTACTTATTATATCACCATTCCATTCAAGCGAGATCTGGAAGGAAGAGCGCAGGCAGAAAATACATCGATAAATGAAAAACAATCCCTGAATGGAATGAGCGTGCTTCTGGCAGAAGATAATGAATTGAATATGGAGATCGCACAGTTCTTTCTGGAAAATGCAGGAGCAGTTGTGACACCTGTCTGGAATGGACAGGAAGCATTGGAGGCATTTCAGGAGGCCGGTGATGGTACTTATGATGCAATTCTCATGGATATCATGATGCCAGTGCTGGATGGATATCAGGCTACACAGGCCATCCGTTCCCTGCCACGGCCAGATGCAAAAAAGATTCCGATTCTGGCTATGACGGCCAATGCGTTTGCAGAAGACCGGAAGAGAGCCATGCAGGCCGGAATGAATGAGCATCTGGCTAAGCCGATACAGGCAGAAGTACTGGTGGATACCTTGACGAAATACAAAAAAGAAGTATAAAATCCCCTTTTTTCCACATAATATCCATATGACACAGTATATGGAAAACACTATGAGAAAACAGGAGGAATACCATACATTATGAAAGCCACAGGAATTGTCCGGCGTATTGATGACCTGGGCCGGGTCGTGATACCAAAGGAGATACGAAAGACATTAAGGATCCGGGAGTCAGATCCACTGGAGATATTTACTGACCGGGAAGGTGAGATTATCCTGAAGAAGTATTCACCCATTGGGGAACTGGGAAGCTTTGCCAGACAGTATGCAGAGTCGCTGGCGCAGACCACAGGGCATGGAATCTGTATCACAGACCGGGATCAGATTATTGCCACAGCAGGGGGTGTAAAAAGGGATTATGTAGGAAGACCCATCAGTGGATCGTTGGAATCTCTGATTGAAGAACGGGAAAATGTCATGCACAATCTGACGGATAAAGAACACGTTGATATCCTGGAAACGAACGAAGAAAAACGGGCACAGGTGATCAGTCCGATTCTTTGCGAGGGAGATGCCATAGGAGCGGTGGTTCTTATGGGAAAAAATGATAAAGTCAGAATGGGCGAAACGGAACAGATCGTGGCCAGATGCGCAGCCAATTTCATGGGGCGGCAGATGGAAAATTGAAATATACCATATTTTATGTTAGAATATCGGCGATACAGAAGTTTGGAAACAGATAAGGAGACCGATATCCTATGGAAATACAGGAATTTCAGAAAAAACTGGCCGAGCTGAGCCAGAGTGCAAGTGAGAATGGAAAAGTACTGAAGGGTGATCAGATCCGCAGCTTTTTTGAGGGCATGGATCTGAACCGGGAGCAGCTGCTTCAGATCTTTCGCTATTTTAAAAGTCAGGGCATTCACATCGAAGGCATCTCTTTTTCCGATGAGCAGGAGAGCCAGCCGGTAGAGACGGAAGAAGAAAAAGCAAAGAAAGCAGCCGAAACCAAAGAACTGGAAAAAGAAGATCAGAGGAGAGCAGACCGGATCCAGGGCAATCAGTGTCTGACGGCAGAAGATAAAGAATATCTGAAGCGTTATAAAGAGTCACTGAAGAAGCCAGAAGATGCAACTGAACACCTGGAGCAGTTCCTGCCATTGGCGGCAGATCTGGCTGCGGAGATGTTCCGGGATGGCATGAATCTGGCAGATCTGATTCAGGAAGCCAATGTAGCTCTGTTGAATATCTTTGCCGGAGACATGGAAGGAGTCACGGATAATGATATCCGGGAACAACTTCGTAAGGGGGTCAAAGAAGCAGCTAATCAGCAGGATGAGCAGAAGTTCGAAGATGACTGTCTGGTGGCCAAGGTTCAGAATCTGGATAACGTCATGAAGGATCTGACGGATGGGGACGAAGGTGAACCAAAATTCAGCGTAGAAGAACTCGCAATTATGTTGGATATGGATATTGATGAAATGAAGGATATCATTCGTTTGACGGGAAGTATGTAACTAATGGGGACGGTGTTTTCTGGCTCTTTAGAGCCAGAAAACACCGTCCCCATGGTTTACATACTCATTTGATGAAGCAGATTTTTCTTGATATCATAGAGCTGGTCTGAGAGATCGACATACATCTGCGAAGGATTTATCAGACGTCTGTGTTCTTCCCATAGTGTATCCAGCTCTTTACTGCAGATATCACGCAGTTCCATAACAGATGGAGAGGTGTAGACGCATTCTCCATTTTTGAATACAGGAACCAGAAGCTCACGCAGTTCATAGGTGCCTGCTTTTAATTTGGTACGTTTCCAGGTTTCAAGTGGATCGAAGATCGTCAGATCCCTTGTGTTATCAAAAGTCTCATCTGCCAGACAGATCAGGTCGGCTTTGATCTTGTGATCGGCTTTTTCATAGATACGGAAAACCGTCTTATTACCAGGATTGGTAATCTTCTCAATATTCTCAGAAAGCTTGATCTTTGGAATAAAGTTACCGTTCTCATCCTGTACGGCAGCCAGCTTATAGACACCACCGAAAGCAGGGCAATCTTTGGAAGTAATCATGTTGGTGCCAACTCCCCAGGAGTCGATCTTACATCCCTGAGACTTCAGGCTGGTGATCAGGTATTCATCCAGGTCACTGGAAGCAGAGATGAAGGCATCGGAAAATCCGGCTTCATCCAGCATCTGGCGGGCACGTTTGGTCAGATAAGCCAGATCACCGCTGTCCAGACGGATTCCATAGTTTTTTAGTTCGATTCCAGATTCGCGCATTTCCGTAAATACACGGATAGCATTTGGAACACCGGATTTCAGTGTATCGTAAGTATCTACCAGCAGGCAGCAGGCATCCGGGTATAATTCTGAATATTTTTTGAATGCCGTGTATTCATCCGGGAAACTCATGATCCAGCTGTGTGCATGAGTACCTTTTACCGGTACATCAAACATCTGTCCGGCCAGGACATTGGAAGTGCCGATACATCCTGCGATCATGGCTGCTCTTGCACCATAGACACCGGCATCCGGTCCCTGTGCACGGCGAAGACCAAATTCCATGACACCGCCACCGTCAGCGGCATAAACCACACGGGCAGTTTTGGTAGCAATCAGACTTTGATGATTGATGATCGTCAGAAGGGCAGTCTCCACCAGCTGTGCTTCCATAATCGGCGCCACCACTTTTACCAGTGGTTCTCTTGGAAAGACAACAGTTCCTTCCGGAATGGCATATATATCGCCACTAAAATGAAATCCTCTCAAATATTCCAGAAAATCGTCTTCGAACAGATGAAGAGAATCCAGATATGCAATATCTTCATCGGAAAAAGAAAGACGCCTGATATAATCAATTAACTGATCCAGGCCAGCGCAGATCGCATAACCATTGCCACATGGATTGGTACGATAGAACATGTCAAATACGACCGTTTCATTACAGTTATTTTTAAAATAGCCCTGCATCATCGTAAGCTCATAGAGATCCGTTAACAGGGTCAGATTCATTGTACTCATGTCATTTCTCCTTTAAATGATATATCGTTTATTATACTCTCATTAATGAAAAAAAGGGAGTTTTTTTAAGAAATTAAAAAGAATCCCACAGCTTTGTTTTATCGCTGTGGGATTCTGATTGAAAAGGCGTTATCATGTTTGGGTATTTACAGAGATTCCGGACGATCTGCTGCATAGTCAGACCAGCTGGCGGAAGCAGTTGCTCCACTGGTATCAGCAGTTGTCTCGTAAGAATCCACGGTGATGGTATATTCGCTGTTGCCGTCTTCGTAAACCGTACCATCACTGCCTTGAATGGTTACCGTATCACCATTTTCATCAACGATGGTTCCTTCGTTTGAAAGGCTGGTCAGAGTGCTGTCACCGCTGACAATCCAGGTGCTTCCTGTGTCGATGGTGACATTGCAATAGCCGTCGCCACCTTCACCGGCGTAAGTTTCATCGTTTACAAAGGCACCGGTCAGAGTACTGTTGTCAGTCATATAGAAATCCAGATCGCTGATGGAATCCCATACTACATCACCTTCCATATCCTGATTGATACCTGTGAACAGACAGTCAGATCCGTTGGCACCTGTAGTTCCCCAGCCTCTGGCATTATCATTGCCAGTGCATCTCAGGAAAAATTCGCTGTCCGGTGCATAGGTAATATCCACACCATCTAAAGTGATGGTACATTCAGTATTCGTAGTATACAGAAGTCCGCCATTTCCGGTTACTAAGGTACCACCAGTCATCTGAAAGGTACTGTTGCCAACTTCAGAGTCACCAGACATACTCTGGTATACAATCACACCCCAGGTACAGTCATTCTGTTCATCGTCAGACATATTTCCAGACAAATTGCAGTCAAATAAATGCAGAGAATTCAGGCCTTCGATGCAGACCGCTTCTGATCCATTGGCAGTCAGATCTGCATGATGAATAGCAATATCAGCAGTACAGTAAACAGCCGGAGACCCTACTCCGTTGGAGGTGTAGGTACCGCCATCCACTACCATGGTGCCGCCGCCACGGTCGCTTCGGATGGCTGCGGAGGATTCTCCGTTCGTGGTGACATTCAGATCCCATGCATAGAGGGTTCCGCCACCGGCAGCGTGGATACCGCCAGAGGTATCCTGTTGGGTAGTGATAGTAGAATCTGCCACATAGACTGTGCCATCTCCATAGGCAAACAGTCCGGCTCCGCCTTTGGCATCTGTGGTAATTGTGCTTCCACTGACGGATGCCGTTCCATCAGTGACCAGAACAGCAGCACCTACACCGTAAAAGCTGGAGTTGTCACCACCCGTACTGTCAGAGGAATCACGTAAAATCTTAGAATCCTTTATGCTAACATTCGCACCGTTTTCTACCAAAATGGCATTTTCATCCGTACCCGAGGATTCGATATCTTCTCCGTCGAATGTAGTATCTTCCGTACAGTCATTTACAGCATCGTAGCTGTCTACGCCCTGCGACTGTCCGCCAGGACCACCATCACCAGGACCGCGCTGGCCGTCCGGAGCATTGCCGTCCTGTGGAGGCTCCCCGTCTGGTTTTTCTCCATCTGGTTTCTCAGGTGGGGTGGAGGTGTCATCAGATTTTTGGGTATCGGTAGAATCTGTGGTTTCTGTAGAAGTTTCTGCTGTAGATGTATTCGTCGTAGATGCGGCCATAACTGGCATAGCCGAAATAGTCAGTGCCATACCAAGTGCCAGTGCTGCGTATTTATTTCTCATTATTGTTACCAACCTTTCTGCATTGCTTTCTTGTTGAATTCGATGAATTTATGGTAAAGAAAAAATGTGGTTGTTCTGTGAAAATTATGGAAATAAAATATGTTTTTTCTTAAGAATATCGGAAGGTTGGCGGTTGCGAAAAGAAGCATAGAATGGTATGGTAATAGAAGAAAAATGGTAATAGAAGAAAGGCTTATACAGACATGACAAATGAGCTGCAAAAGATAGAACGTGAAGTTCACAGAGATGTAGAAGAAATAGAAGAGAAGATTCAGACATCGGAGACTTTTCTGCTCAGTGCCATACTGGCATTGTCAGGCGGGTTTCAGGATGCGTATACCTATAATGTAAGAGACAAGGTCTTTTCCAATGCCCAGACCGGAAATGTGGTGCTGATGAGCCAGCACATGATGATGGGAGAATGGGGAACTGCGATACATTATCTATTCCCGGTAATTGCATTTGCCCTGGGGGTACTGGTGGCAGAAAAGATTGGCCATAAGTACAAAAAAGCAAGAAAGATACATTGGAGGCAGATCATCGTTGCCATTGAATTTGTGATTTTGTTTGTAGTAGGTTTTATACCATCCGATTACAATATGCTGGCTACCATGCTGGTATCTTTTGCCTGTTCCATGCAGGTACAGGCATTCCGTAAGGTGCATGGATATGGTTATGCCAGTACTATGTGTATTGGAAACCTGCGAAGTGGAACGGAGAGTCTGTCGGTTTATCTGAGAGACAGGAAGTCGGAAGCACTGAAAAAAGTGGCACATTATTATGGTATTATTCTGATATTTGCCATTGGTGCCGGAATAGGAGGCATCTGTTCCCTGCATATCGGGATGAAAGCCATCTGGGGCTCCAGCGCATTATTGCTCCTGGCATGTATGATGATGGTGCAGGAGAAGCGATAATGCCGTGATATGAAAAAAGTGATATGAAAAATCATTTAGGCTGCATAGAAATCTGTGCAGTCTTTTTTATTTTTTTATTTCACGGGATATTTGCGAGATACAAACGTCTAATAGATGAAAGCAAATTAGCAAGGAGGGCAGTATAAAGTGACAAAAGAACAACTGGGAAATGTAATTCTGGAATCCCAGCATCAGATGTATGCCACGGCCAAGACCATTTTGAAAGATGATCAGGACTGTGCCGATGCCATACAGGAGACAATAGTAAAGGCATTTGCAAAATTGGATACATTGCGAAAAGACCGGTTTGTGAAGACCTGGCTGATGCGTATTTTGATGAACGAATGCTATAACATTTGCCGACGGTCCGAGAAGATTCTACCCATAGATCAATACATGGAGCAGATTGAGACACCACAAAAAGAAAGAGAAAATTACGGAGAATTGTATGAAGCAGTGCAGGAACTGCGAGAAGAACTTCGGATACCAGTAGTGTTGTATTATGTGGAAGATCTCAGCTGTCGGGAGATTGCAGAGATGTTGGATATTTCGGAAGGAGCAGTGCAGAAGCGGCTGGCCAGAGCCAGAGAAAAACTGAAAAACAGATTGAAAGATAAGGAGGCAGCAGGAAGATGAGATTAGAAGATTTAAAAGATCAGTATCCGAGGACACCGGAGTTTATCAGTGATATGATAGAAAAAGAAGTAGAAAAACAGATTCATTTGGAGAAGAGCAACGGACGAGGCAGAAAGAGAAAGCATGTCTGGACACTGGGAAGAACAGCTGCCGCGGCGGCAGCAGCCTGTGTGCTTATCGGAACTGGAGCCTATGCAGCAGTCAATGTTTACCGGAATTATCATATGAATCTGCAGAAGCAGGGAAGCTACAGTGTGGTAACCGGAGTGACCACAGATACAGAGAGCCAGACAACGGAGGCACTCCCAGATCAGATCGCAGAGATTAAAATTGCGACTTCCTATATTCCGGAAGGCATGGAATGGAAGGATGAGCGTCATCTGGATTATATCAACACTGATAACAAAGGAGGCTTCTCTTTTGACAGTGTATTGATCGGGGATGGCAATCTGAAGGAGGAACTGACGGATACCAGTGTGGAAGAAAGTGAGCAGACAACCTTTGGAGAACATGAGGGAGTGTATTTGAAATACCATACGGTGAAAGAAGAGACTCATTTTAATCAGCGGATTTATCTGCTCTGCCCGGAAGAAGATCGTGTTGTGATTCTTTATATTGGAAGTGATGTATCCAAAGAAGAAGCATATAAAGTGGCAGAGGGAATCACACTGAAAGAGACCGGGGAGATGGTCAGTACAGGAGAGTTAGAAGACTGGAATACCTATATACAGCTGCAGAACGGAGAACTGACAGAAGGGGAAGAGTTGGTTGATGCATCAGAAAAAGAAGGCACAGTAGATTTGCCACATATTTATACGATAGGGGAAGATATCCAGAAAGATGCGACCTCAGCACAGGATTCGGCAGGAAATGATATAGAAAGCAAAGAGGTGTCGATGAAAGTAGACCAGATTCAGGTGGCAGACGATTTATCATTGCTGGATACAAAATATATACCTGATATCTGGAAGAATGTGACAGATGAAAGTGGAAAGCTGAAAGACAACGAAGCATCCTATGTGAAACGTGGAGATGGTGTGAATACATTGGATGAAGTAGTGCGAACCGAGAACTTCCCGGCAAAACTGGTATATGCCACCTTGACATTTACCAATCAGGGAGAACAGGATCTGACAAACGTTCATTACTATATCGAGATGGCACTGCTCGATCAGACAGAAACTGGCTATCAGAGATATGATTACGAAGCACAGTCCGGAGAAGATTACGATTATATAGAGTGGAATGGCGCATTGAGTCTGGACGGTGGAATGGAGTACTATGGCAGCCAGAATGACAATGGAAAGAACTACATTTCCAGTCTGGCAGCCGGAGAAAGTGCGCAGGTAAACGTGGCATGGATCGTGAATGAAGAAGATCTTGGCCGGATGTATCTGGAAGTGTCCGGATTTGGTACAGATCTGACAGAAGAAGATGCAGATCAGGCGGTACTGGTGGATGTGAGACAGTAAAGAGAGAGCAGAACTTGAACCTTTGTGAGGATGTATTACAATATTTTTATGATACCTTGGTACTCGCCACATTATGAGTATAAAAGCGGGCTTTTGTCCACAGACCACGGGATTGACTTGTTTTTACATTTCCGTGGTAAAATGAGGCTTGGATGGCAGGCCACAGACCATGGAATCGGCTTGATTTTATATTTCCGTGGTAAGATAAGGATTGGATAGCTGATATCCGACCACGGATTTTACATACTTCTGTTTTTCCGCGGTCGGACAAGCTCAAGAAAAACAACTATACATTATGAGTTATAGTAAAAAAGGAATTTGAATCGGGATATATTTTTCCGATTCAAATTCCTTTTAAAGTTAATTGAGTAACAATTGAAGATATTCACAGCAGACTTTAGCTTCTGTAAAGAACTCTTTTTTGACTGCAGTTGCTTCTACTGTCAATATTCTATCGTAATTACTTTCTTTCAGCTTATCAATATAGTCAGCATATGGATATTCGTCTGTAGGATCAGGAAAATAGCGAAGATCACCACGCGGAAAATCTATATGTGCATGCTTGATAATTGAGTGATAGGTAATAATATTTTCCAGTGATTCACCGGTTTTATGCATATGTCTCAGATCACACATTGAAGAACAATTCTGAGATTTCACAGATGGCAAAAAGTTATGAACCTCAGGCAATGTATTGAGAAAATTTGAATTAGCCGGACCAAGTGGCTCAATAACCAACTGAATATGATAGTTACCCAATAGATTGCTAAAAGCAGTGATAATTCCTGCTATGTGAGAAGAACCGTTCTGCAAAGAAACAGACTCTGGAATACTGCGACATTTACCGGCACCAAATGGAATCATGTTACAACCAAGTTCAGATACACGACGTGCGCCCTTTTCAGTATGCTCAAGCCAGAAGTCGAGAGAAAAATCCTTAGAAAAGAATCTTTCCGTTAATGGAAGCAATCCGGAAAAGACTTCAAATCCCAAACCAGATCCTGTACATTCTTTATAAAAAGTGGTGAATTGTGTATCTGGCATATCTGTGATTTCGCAAAAATCAAGTTCTGCGCAATCATAGCCAGCCTTTTTTATAGATACCAGATCTTTAGAAGATCCAAAACAACCGAGTTTCATAAAACTACCTCATTTTATTGCCATTTAATAATCATTCCAAGAGCTTCTTTATTGTATTTGATTAAATGCTTATAAGCAGACTCAGCGTCTTTCTTTTCCACTACTTCGTCAATCATAGGATCGAGTTTGATGGAGCCACTCTTCACAAAGCGAAGGAAACAGGTAGCGTCATCTTTGTAAGTCCAAAAATGAGGATAGGAAGAGTAGAGCGGTATGGAATCTACTGCATGAGCACCAATAACAGTAATGGACTTTTTCTGAACTTCCCTGTAAAAATTAAAATCAACAGTTCCACGTGGACAGCCTAAAATGCAGATTCTTGCATAGTCAGCGGCAATCTGGCATGCAGAAACTGTAGCGGCAGGAACACCGGTATTATCTAACACGACAGCAGGACCTTTACCATCGGTCACGTCTTTCAGTAATGTTTCCCAGCCTTCAGAACCATTATTAATGGCAATATCAGCATTGCATGCGCGGGCAATTTCTAACCGTTTTTCTACACGATCAAGAGCAATGGCAGGCTGAGCACCCGCTAGATGCGTAAACTGCATAGCAAGAATACCAACAATTCCAAGACCGAGAGAAGCTACACTTTCACCCAATTCAATTTTGCACTTTCGGACACCCTGGAGAGAAGTCTGACCAAGGCTGGTGAAAGCTGCATGTTCGTAGCTTACACCTTCTGGAATATGTACTACTTCAAGATCACGAACATTGCCAATTTCACGATGTCCAACATCTACAGCAAAAGTGGCAACACGATCACCCGGTTCGAATCCTACAACTTCAGAACCGGTTTTTACAACTTCTCCGGCACAGCAATAGCCAGGAATATATGGATACGCTGGTGTGGCATTCGGGATGCCGTTTACCCAGGCACGTTCTGTACCAGCACTTACTAAAGTAGCAGCCATTTTAACCTGTACTTCATGAGGCCCTGGATCCGGAACGTCAACATCAATCAAACGTGGATCACCAGGACCGATAGCAACAATACCTTTACATTTCATAGTCATTCTCCTTTGTTGTATTATTTTTACGGTTTAGATTTTGATTATAACCGCAACTTTCTCTGATCATAATTTCATAATCCAGCACATCCTGAACAGATTTTAACGTCTGCTGATTCATAAGTTTATATAACTTACGAAACGCTGTCTGGCCCATTTTACGACGAGGCTGGCGAACCGTGGTAAGAGGTGGCTCCCAGAATGACGCAATCTCAATATCATCGAATCCGACAACTGCACAGTCTTCCGGAACATGTTTTCCAGATTCTTTTAATGCGTTGATAGCACCGACTGCAATAATATCACCGGCTGCGAACACAGCAGAAATGGATGGATCCTGATTCAACAGATATTTCATCTCATCATATCCGCTTTGAATAGAGGAGACACCATACCGTACCAGACTCAGATCAATCGGAATATTATGTTTGGCCAGAGCTGCGATATAACCATTGAAACGGTCTCTGTAAAGCAGAGAGTTTGGATCACCGGCAATATGTGCGATTCGTGTATGACCAAGCTGGATCAAATGTTCTGTGATAGCAGTAGCAGCACTGATATTATCGATGGTTACATTTGGAACCATGTAATTATCCAGATACTGGCAAGCAACAACGATCGGGTATTCTTCTGCAATCTGTTCCATAAGATTTTTGGCAATGGTGGCAGACAGAGAAATGATGCCATCAATAGTACGTTGTTGGATTGCCTGAAAATAGTAATCTTCAATATTGGGCTGATTATGCATATCTGCAATCAGAATCTGATAGTCGTGCTCTCGCGCAGCATCCTCTATTCCAAACAGAATTTCAGAAAAGAAAGTATTGCTGATGTCCGGAACAACAACGATGACAGTTTTTGTCTTCTGTGTACGCAATTGTTGGGCGAGTGCGTTTGGTTTATAATTCAGTTCCTTGACTGCATTCATAACAGCTTCTTTTGTATGTGGTTTTACAGCCTTATTATGTAAAACCCGGGAAACTGTGGCAGTAGAAACGCCAGCAGCTTTTGCAACGTCTGTAATAGTAATCAATGAAATATCCTCCTTCGGAAAACGATTACATTTGAAATTAAGGTGAATATAGCAAATATAGAATCTAATGTCAAGAAAAAATGCAAAAATAGACAGCAAAACAGTTAGAAAACATAAATATTATGACAAATAAATAAAAAAACCAGCACAATATTATATAAAATGACGTAAAATAATAGATTGACAGATGAAAAATTAGCTGTTATGATGAATTCACAAAGTTGAAAACGATTACAAAAATAAATTTCAACTTTGCATCATAAACAAGAAAAATGAAATAAAAGAAACAGAATTATAAATAAAAACTTACACAGAAGGGGGAAAGATAAAAGCGGTATTATTTTTTTAGAGAAAAATGTAAACGATTTAAAAATGAAAAGTGAAAGGAGCTGTCATGGAAAATAATACGTTTTTGAAAAGGTTTGACACAGTAATTAAGACAATTGAGAATCTTGGAACAGGAATCAGCTTCGGTTGTATTGTAGTGCTGGTGAGTGTATCTGTATTTTGCAGGTATGTTCTGAAAAGTGGAATTTTATGGAGTGCAGAGATTCAGGAAGTACTTGTGGTGGCAATGGCCATGTTTGGATGTGCAAAAGCAACCAGAGAAGGCGGACACACAGAACTGACTGCGTTAACATCATTATTTCCAAGAAAAGGAAGAGTATTCATTCGTACACTGACTTCTCTGGCATCGGCCTTTTTCCTGATTGTATTTTTCTGGGCCAGTTTACAGTATACATTGAATACAGGCGCATTGAAGACAATCATGTTAAAGATTCCATATAAATACTTTTACATGTTTTTGCCAATTGGTCTTGGACTAAACTTATATGAGTTTTTGAAAAAGATGCCGGGAAGGATCAAGAATGATCCACCATCAGATTATTGAGGAGGATGACCATATGAACAGTGCATTAATTATCGGACTTGTATTAATGGTATTCATTTTTATACTTCTTGGAATACCGGTATATATTAGCTTGGGCTTGTCTGGATTTTTCAGTCTTTTATTACTAAGCATAACAAAGAATACGCCACTGGCATTGGGTGTAATGTGCTCTTCCGTTTACACAGGTGTCAGTGCGAATACATTACTTGCGATTCCATTCTATATTCTTGCCGGAATCATTATGAATGAAGGTGGAATAACAGAGAAACTGATTAATCTGGCACTATTAGTAATTGGAAAGATGCCGGCCAGTCTGGCACAGGCCAATATTGTAGCAAGTATGTTCTTTGGTGGAATCACCGGATCTGCGCAGGCAGATACATCCTGTATTGGTGGAATTCTGATTCCTGCCATGGTAAACCAGGGATATACACCAGAAGAAGCAGTGGGAGTTACTGCATCCTCATCAACATGTGGACCGATTATTCCACCAAGCATCATGATGGTAGTATTTGCTGTAACGGTTAATTGTTCTATTGGATCTTTGTTTATGGCTGGAGCAGTACCGGGAATTCTGATTGGTTTGGGCCTTATGGTGGTTGTGGCAATCAGAGATAGAAAGTACCATTTTCCGAGAAGAATAGAAAGCTTTACAAAAGAAGAGAAAATAAAGATTTTGCGTGAAGGGCTTATCCCATTGGGAATGCCAGTGATTATTGTAGGTGGAATTTTAACAGGTGTATGTACACCGACAGAGGCTGGAGCAGTAGCAGTGGTTTACAGTCTGATTATGAGCATTTTTGTAACAAAGACAGTGAAGGTAAAAGATCTGTGGGGCATGTTACTGGAAGCCGGAGCACAGTCAGGCGCAATCTTATTAATTATCAGCTGTGCAAAGATTCTTGCGTACTCTTTGAGTGCGTTGCAGATGGGAACGATTGTAGCAAATCTGTTCTTATCATTGACGACCAATAAATACGTATTTCTTCTTATGGTAAATATTTTACTTCTGATTATGGGAATGTTTATGGATGGTGCAGCAGCGCTGATCATTCTTGCACCAATTTTTCAGCCAATAGCAGCATCCTTAGGAATCAGTACGATTCACCTTGGAATCATAATGGTACTGAATCTGGTAATCGGTGCTGGAACCCCGCCTATGGGAGCATGCCTGTTTATTGCAAGTAAAATATCGGGAATATCCGTAGAGCGGTGTGCAAAGGGTATTGCACCATATCTGGTAGGAGAACTTACTGTATTGCTTTTAGTAACGTACATACCGATGCTGGCAACGTTCCTTCCAACGATTTTGGGATATGCAGTATAAAATAGAAAAGGAGAACACAATGGAGAAAAAATTCAGAGTAGGGGTAATTGGAGTAGGCAGTATTGCACAGATTTCTCATTTACCGATTTTAAGTGCAAGAGAAGACGTAGAATTGGTCGGCTGCATGGCGAAGCATATAGAAAGTGCGGAAAAGGCAAAGGCAAGGTATGGAATTCAGCATGCGGTATCCAGTGTAAAAGAACTGTTAAATCTGGATCTGGACTGTGCATTTGTATTATCCCCAAAGCAGAATCATCCGGAACAGGTAAAAGAACTTCTGGAAGGTGGTGTAGATGTATTTTGCGAAAAACCGATGGGAATGACGTTGCGGGAATCTCATGATATGGCAGAACAGGCAGAAAAGAGCGGAAAAATGCTGATGATTGGTTTTAACAGAAGATATGCACCGGTGTATCAGAAAGCCAAATCAGTATATGAGGGAATTGCCCCGGATGTTATTATCGCGCAGAAAAACAGACCAGCATCAGAGTACAGGGCTACGCTGGAAAATGCGATTCATATGGTAGATCTGATGCGATATCTGTCGGGAGAATGTGTATCAGTAGAGGCGCGTAGTATCTTCACAGATCCGAATTATGAGACACTTTGTACTGCACAGCTGGAATTTGAAAATGGCACCATTGGTATGCTGGTGGCAGACAGAGCATCCGGTCAGTGGGTGGAGACAATGGAGATACATGGGAATAACAAAAGTGTGTATGTAAATTCACCAGATAGCGTAAAGATTGTGGATGATAAAGAAGCACATGTAACTACGCTTACACCGCTTGCAATGGGCTGGGCAAGGGTAGAAGACAAACTGGGATTTACAGCCCAGGATAATCATTTCTTTGAATGCTTGAAGAATAGAACAGTGCCATTAACAAGTGCAGCAGATGCTTATAAGACACATGAATTAATGAACCGAATTTTAACAAAAGCGGGTTTACCGAATCTGGAGCAGTAAAAATAGAAAAAGAGAGAAAGGAGGGATATGAGGATGAAGCCATACAAGATAGCAGGACATACGATGGGAACACCAGAATATTCTGTGTTAGAAGCATTACAGTTATTTTCTGATATTGGACTTGACGGGGCAGAGATTGTGGTGCAGGACGGATATCATAGCGGATTGCCGACAGAATGCTCTCTGGAATTATTAAAAGCTGTGAAGGAAAAAGCCAAAAGTACCGGACTTGAGATTGCAGCACTGACACCATATAATTCCAGATTTAATGCATTGGATGAATCAATCAGGCAGGCAGAAATGGCAGGAATAAGAAAAGTAATTCAGTATGCAGAATATCTGGGAGCCAGATATATTCGGATCTATGCCGGAAATTATTTAGCAAATGAAACGGATGAAGATGGAAAAAAAGCAGAGAAGCTGATAGAAAGTATGCAGGAATTGGGAGAAGATGCAAGAAAAGCAGGTGTAATACTGGTACTTGAAAATCATTTTAACACAATGACAGTATCTGCCAGACAAAGTATTGACATATCCGAAAGAATTCATCGTGAAAATGTGGGAATTTTATATGATCAGGCAAATCTGGCGTTTACACTACAGGAAGATTATAAAACGGCAATTCCGTTACAGATGAAAAAAGTGAGATATGTACATGTAAAAGATTTGGATTTTAAAGCCGGTTCACATGAATTTATCTCAGATGAAGTGTCTCATCCAAAAGAAGAGGACCGTAACGTTGTGACGAGAATTGTGGGACAGGGATGTCTGGACTGGCCAGGAATTCTTCAGATGATGACAGATTACGGCTATGATGGAGAATGGCTGTCTCTGGAATATGAGAGAAGATGGCACCCGGATGATATTCCGGACGCATCCATTGGGATGAAGGAATCAGCAAAATATGTACGAAAATGTATAGAGGGATTAAAATAAAACAATAAGATTAAGGAGGGTTTTACAAATGAAAAAGAGATGGATGGTATCAGCAGCAACGGTAGTTATGACTCTGATGGCTGGAACAGCAGCACTGGCAGATGGAGAAATTGCAGCAAAATTCTCAGCAACATTCCCAGCAACTGGAACACAGGCAGAAGGTATCAATCAGCTGGGTGAATTCATTAAAGAAGAGAGTAATGGAAACATTGTAATGGAATTATATCCATCTTCTCAGCTTGGAGATAAAATCGCAGCAATGGAAGGCATGATAGCAGGAACCATTGAGATGAGTGAATTTGCTGCAACAGATTTTTCCAACTATGATGATATGTGGTCTGTATTATCGTTGCCTTATCTGTGGGATTCTGAGGAACAGGCAATTGGTACACTGACGGATCCTGATGTTTCAGCCTATCTGGAAGAAAACGCAGAAGAATATGGCATGATGATCATTTCCTGGCAGAATCTTGGAACCAGAAGTATTCTGAATTCCAAGCATACGGTAAATTCTCCAGATGATATGAATGGTTTAACTATTCGTTGCATGCAGGACTCTGTTTTAGCCGGAACAATTAATGCGATGGGCGGCTCCGCAATTCCAATGGCATGGGGCGAGGTATATACCGCTCTGCAGCAGGGAACAATTGATGGACTGGAAAATTCAGCACCTGTTATTCTTGCTAACGGTATGCAGGAAGTGGCAAAATATCTGTCATTAACAGAGCAGTTCTCTATCCCAGATCCAGTAGTAATTTCCAAGAGCTGGTATGATAGTTTGTCAGAGGAAAACCAGCAGGCAATCATTAAAGCAGGAGAAAGATATACAGAATGGTATAATACAGAGCTTTGGCCAAATGCAGAAGCAGAAGCAATGTCAGAACTGGAAGCACAGGGGGTTGAAATTACTGAAGTAGATAAGGAACCATTTAAAGAGGCAACTCAGAGTGTAGTAGATGATTTCTTAAGTTCTGCATCTGATAAACAAAAAGAACTTTATGAACTGCTTACCTCTAAGAGAGAACAGTACAAGTAAATATCAGGAGGGCTGCTGTGTTTTGCAGCAGCCTTTTATAATATGGAAAGGAACTGTACAAATATGAAAAAAATGGAAGAATTAAGAATTGCATTTATAGGTGTAAGCCACTGGCATGTACCACTATATCTCAGAGCATTAAAGAAACAGAACTTGAATATTGTGGCAGTATCAGATCCTGATGAAGAAAAAGCTCAAAAAGTAGCGGATGAATTGGACTGCATATGCTATACCAATGCAGAAATATTATTGGAAAAAGAACAGCCAGACTTTGTATTTGCATTTGCACCTCATAATAAAATGCCAGAACTGGCGAAGCTGCTGATAAAGAAAAATATACCATTTACAATAGAAAAGCCGTTGGGACTTTCTGTAGAGGATGTAAGAGAAGTAGAAAGACTGGCAGAAGAAAAAAAGCTATTCTGTGCCATTCCATTTGTATGGAGATACAGTGATCTTATTCAAAATTTTAAAAAAGAAGTAAATCCAAAGGATATTCTGCACCTTGCGTTTAAATTTATAGCAGGTCCTACCAGCAGATATGAAAAACCATCACCATGGATGCTGGACAGTAAGCAGGCAGGTGGAGGATGTATGACGAATCTGGGCGTTCATTTTATGGATATGGCCATGTTTTTAACGAATTCAGATCATGCAGAAGTACTGGCAAGCAGTTATCATTATGCCAGCAAATACGATATCGAGACCTATGCAACATCACTGGTAAAGCTGTCAAGTGGTGCAACACTTTTACTGGAGACAGGGTATGCTTTTCCAATGGATGAGGAACAACGGGATAATCGTTGGAACATTGTAACGACAGATGGATACTATACGCTTGGAGATAATAGATTTGAGAAAAGAAGATTTGGAGAAAAGACAGTTTCGATTCCGATGAGTACAGACAGTGATGTGTATTATGCAGATTTTGTATTAGAGAGTCTGCGGCAGTATCTGGAACAGGAAACGCCAAGAGCGGGATTGCCGGAGCTGGAAGCAACGAGAGAAATATTAGATGAGATGAATCGCATGGCAAAGACATCTGTATAAAATTAAGGAAAAAAGATATGAAAAAAGTAAATGTAGCATTGATAGGAACCGGATGGGCCGGAGCAATGCATGCGAGAAGCTATCAAAAAGTGACAGGAGGGTTGTGCAGCCTGAAAACAGTATGCTCTTTGGAACCAAATTTGGAAGAATTTGCTTTTAAATGGAACTTTGAGTCTTTTACAAATAGCTATGAAAAGGTTTTGAAAGATCCGTTGATAGATGTGATTGATATAGTGACACCTCCAAATCTCCATGAAGAAATGGTAAAACAGGCATTGAAAGCCGGAAAACATGTAATCTGTGAAAAACCTCTGACGGGAAGCTTTGATAAAAGTTCTGGGAAAAAGATGTTGAAGGATGCAGAACAAAAATTAAAAGAAATTCAGGCGGAAATAGAAAAAAGCGGAAAAATTTTGTGCTATGCAGAAAACTGGATCTACAGTCCGCCATTCATGAGGGCTGTGGAATTGATAGAAAAAAAGAAAACAGTGGTACCACTTATTTATGGTCAGACAGGACATAAAGGATCTCATGCGAAGCATGCCGCTTATTGGAAAGCCAATGGCGGAGGAACACTGATTCGACAGGGATCACATCCGATTGCTGCTGCTATTTATCTGAAAAAAAAGGAATTGGAGGCACGAGAAGAAAGATTTGGAATACAGTCTGTATTTTGCGATGCATCCTGTATTACGAAAGAATGGTCAGAGCAGGAAAAAGGAGCGTTACATACAAGCAGTTTTGACGTAGAAGATTGGGCGCAGGTAGTGATCACATTTTCAGATGGAACGAAGGCAACCATTATGTCAGGGGATATGCTGCTTGGGCAGATATACAATCGAATGGAAGTTTTTGGAAATGATTCCGTATATCAGATCAATATGACCCCGAATAATCTGTTGGAAACCTATATGGCAAACGATACAGGAATTGAGCAGGAAGAACTCATGGAGAAAAGCGAAGGCAATACTGGCTGGCAGCATACGCTTGTGATAGAAGATATAATACGCGGATATGCAGGGCAACTGCAGGATTTTCTGGAATGTATAGCATATGGAAGAAAACCGCAATCTGATTTTGCACTGGCCAGAGATACCTTAAAAGTCATTTATGCTGCTTACCAGTCAGCGGAAGAAGAAAGAAAAATCATTTTGGAAAACAGGAAAGAATAGCGACATAGAAAGGAATAGAAAAGAAAAATGAAAAAATTATATGGTACGGTCGTTCCAATTATTACACCTCTGACGGAGGAAGATACCATTGATATAGAATCACTGAAGAAATTGACAGATCATTGTATTGAGGGGGGATTACAGGGATTATACCCATGTGGAACTACCGGAGAAATGATGTATCTGACAATAGAAGAAAGAAAACTAATTGCAGAAACGGTGGTAAAACATGCAAAAGGAAGAGTACCGGTATTTATTCATGTTGGAGCATGGAATCTGGCTGATACGATGGAACTAGCAAGACATGCAGTAGAGATCGGAGCAGATGGAATAGGAGTGGTGACACCGGTATTTTATAAATTGAGTGATGCAGGTATTGCGGAATATTATATTACGATTGCGAAATCACTTCCGGAAGATTTTCCGATGTATTTATATGGAATCCCACAGAATGCGGTAAATGATTTATCAGTAGCCGTATGCGAAAAAGTAGCGGCAGAATGTCCGAATGTCATTGGAGCAAAATATAGTTTCCCGGATATGACAAGGCTTCAGCAGTTAATGACGGTTAAAAATGGTGAGTTTCATGTCTTGGTGGGACCAGATCATCTCTTTGAAGCGGTTGTTGCAGTGGGAGGCGAAGGTGTAGTATCTGGAAATGCAATGTGTATACCGGAACATTATGCTGCATTATGGAAAGCAATGGAAGAAAAGGATTTTGAACTGGCAACTCAGATTCAGAGAAAAACGAATGTTTTAAATGCAATTATGTGTGAAATAAACAATATTGCAGCTTATAAAGTAATCTTAAAGAAGGAAGGGGTAATTGCCACTACAAAGATGCGAAGACCCATGGAGAATCTGACGAAGGAAGAGGAAAAGAGTCTGTTAGATCGAATGATTTCATTAAAATACAGAGAATTGTAAAAGCTCTTTAATTGTATAAAGAGATGGAGAAAAAGCATATGGGAAAGATATTAGTAATTGGCAGCTTGAATGTGGATATGGTTATGAATGTGGATCATATGCCTGCAGAGGGTGAGACTATTTTATGTGACAAAATGACTTTGGTTTCAGGGGGAAAAGGGGCAAATCAGGCATGTGCAGTTGGGCATCTTGGAAGTGATGTGACAATGTTTGGATGTATCGGTGATGACGAATATGGGGAACGGCAGATAGAAAGCCTAACACAGGCAGGAGTTAATGTATCTGGAATTATTCGCAAACCGACAGAACATACGGGAATGGCTTTTATTACGGTGAATAGTAAAGGAAATAATAGTATTGTTGTAGTTCCAGGAGCAAATGCAACGTTCTCACCAGAAGATATTGATGCTCATAGAGAATTGATAGAGACATGTGAAATAGTGATCCTGCAGTTGGAAATACCATTGCAGACAGTGTGTTATGCTGCTAAGCTTGCCAAAAGCCTTGAAAAAACTGTGATTCTTGATCCGGCACCGGTGCCATCAACGTTTCCAGAAGAATTATATCAGTATATAGACATTATAAAGCCGAATGAGACCGAAATGGCGAGACTGACTGGAGAAGGCTGCGAACTGGAATCGATCAGAAAAGCTGTCGGGCAATTAGAGAACAAGGGTGTACAGAACATTTTAGTTACGTTGGGGGAACAAGGCGCATATTTGAAAGAGAAAGATAAATCAGGAGTTTTGATACCGGCAAGAAAAGTGAAAGCAGTAGATACAACTGCGGCAGGAGATGCATTTACGGCAGCGCTGGCGGTTATGCTGCTGGAAAAGAAATCATTGACAGAGGCGGCAGAATTTGCAAGCCTGGTATCATCCATTGTTGTGACACGACATGGGGCGCAGTCATCAATACCGACAATACAAGAAATAAAAGCACTGGAAGATACAAAGTAAAAACAAAAAAGGAATCTGACCAAACGAAAAGTTTCGACTCAGGTTTCTTTTTTCTGTCATATAATACCGAAAAAACAGTTTACAGATTCGAAAAAACATGATACATTTATCGTTAGCAAAAACTAACTTCTATAAGTTGCGAATAGTGAGGTGTTGTTATGCCATTAAATCTGGCAGAATTTCATAAGATCTATACGATTGCCAAAATCTGCGGACTGGATAAACAGAGGCATTATTTGGAGACACTGGGATTTACGGCAGGTGCTACGATTGAAGTATTGTCTGAATTACATGGTTATTTTATTGTGCTGATTAAAGAGAGCAAGATCGGGCTGGAGAAGCGGCTGGCACAGAATGTGATTTTGATTGCAGAGTAATGGCAGATAGAAAAGACTAAAGGGAGAAGAAGCGTGAAGTTTAATAAGAAACTGATTGATCTATGTAATATACAGCTGGTATTATTCCTGCTGTTTTTACTTGTAGTGGCTTTTCATCTGGATAATCTGATCCATTATGATACTACAGTGGCAGTGCTGGTACGTGTGATACTGATTGGAATTGCCTTATTTGGATGCTCTCTGACGCTGGTCCTGAAAGATTATGTACAGAATATGATGCAGAGCGAAGCAACAGATGCAGTGGGGATTCATAATAAAAAAGCACTGGAAAAGAAGCTGAACCAGATCCAGGAACTGGATGATACCCTGGATGTGGGAATTATGATGTTTGATATGAATGGCCTGAAGTATATTAATGATACCTTCGGTCATGATGAAGGAGACCGTTTTATCAGAACCTTTGCGGCATGCCTGACCAGAATCCTGACAGAAAACAGCTTCCTGGCCAGATATGGAGGGGATGAATTTGTTATCATTCAGGAGCATACATCTCTGGACGAACTGGAAAAAATGAATATGCAGCTACAGAAGATTGTGGATGCATATAATATGCAGGCGGTACATGAGATCAGTTATGCAGTAGGCTATGAAGTCAGCTATAAGAATCATTATTATCTGGTGCAGGATCTGATGAAACATGCAGATGAGAAGATGTACCGGGACAAGGCATTTAAGAAAGGTAACAGCAGTAAAGTTCAGATGGCAAGAACCGTGACGCTGGATGCCGGGCATATGATCACGATGAAAGAGCTGGCCGAGAAGCTGTTTACTCTGAAGAATAATGGAGAAGAACATAAGACCTATATGCTGTTGATGATGGATGTCAAAGACTTTCATCTGATTAATGAGTTCTGGGGATATCAGATGGGAAACGAGATTTTGCATTATGTATGCAAGAGACTGGAGGCTTTTCCCAAAGTAGTATTTGCCGGAAGATTTCATTCCGATGTGTTTGTGGCAATCATTGATGTGAGTGGGGAAGATTTTGACAGCTGCAGGCAACTAATTGACAAAAATAATCATGCGATTGCACGCGAGGTACTGGAGAATTATCCAATTCAGTATTTCTCTATGAATACCGGAATTTATTATGATTTGAACAGGGAAGAGAATACGGAAAAAATCATTTCTCATACCAATACAGCACGAAGAAAAGCAAAAGAGCAGGTGGAAGGAATCTGTGCCTATACAGAGGAACTGCAGCAGGCAGAACTGAGGCGGGCGGATGTGCTGCATTCATTCCAGAGTGCATTGGAGAAGCACGAGTTCCTGCTCTATTTTCAGCCAAAGATCTCCGGGAAAGAAGCAGAAATTACCAGTGCAGAAGTGCTGGTACGCTGGCAGAGAAGCGACGGGGAGATCTGGGCACCGGACAGGTTCATTCCGGTGCTGGAAGAATGCGGAAAAGTAGAACAGCTAGATTTCTATGTATATGAGCAGGCATTTCAGTGGATGGTAAAGCAGAGAGAACAATCGGCAAGAAAGATAACATTGTCTCTCAATATTTCCCCATGTCATTTCCGCAATATTGAGGCATTTACAAAAAAGCTTCTGGCACTGATCGAAGAATATGGCATAGATACCAGATATCTGATCTTTGAGATTACAGAAAGTGCCTATATCCGTAACCGGGAGGCGGTAAATCAGATGATCGACATCATGCATCAGTATAAGATCCGCATCTCTATGGATGATTTCGGTTCCGGATACTCTTCCTTGAATACATTGAAAGACATCGCTTTTGATGAAGTCAAGATAGACAAGCGGTTTCTGGACGGCAGTTTGACGGAAAAGGGACGTATTGTATTACAGGAGATTTTCCATCTGTTAAAACGAACCGGGAAGAGTATTGTCTGCGAAGGTGTAGAGACCAAAGAAGCCGCAGATTTTTTGATTCAGGAAGGATGTGACGAACTGCAGGGCTATTACTATTACCGGCCGATCTGTATGCAGGAGTTCGAAGAAGTAGTAAAAGTAAAAAATGCTGTTCCATTGTCTGTTTAGATAGTGGAATGGCATTTTTAGTTCAGGATTTCACATGATTTTTACAATTTTTTCCATAGATTTTACAGAAGCTTTACCCCACTATGATAGTAGGGTAAAACTTTTTTCTTTATACTGGACTCATCTGATAACGATCAGGAGAGGAGAAAAAAATGAAGAAAAAAATTTGTATGCTTCTGGCAGGAACGATGCTGGCAGGCAGCCTTGGAACCACAGGATTTGCACAGGAAGAAACGACAACAACAGAACCAATGGAACTGACCATGTATTTCCCAGTCTCTGTAGGAGGCGGTCCGGATGCACTGATTGATGATCTGTGTGCACAGTATCATGAAGAAAATCCGAATATTACCGTAACACCGGTTTATGCGGGAAGTTATGCAGATACCAGAACAAAAGTACAGGCGGCCATCAAAGGCGGCAATACACCGGATCTGGCGATTATGTTTTCCATAGATTTGTATTCTCTGCTGGCTATGGATGCCATCGCAGATATTGACAGCTTCTGCACCACAGAAGAAGATCAGGAATGGCTGAATGGATTTTACGATGGATTCATGATGAACAGCCGTGACGGAGAGACTACTTATGGTATTCCGTGGCAGAGAAGTACTATTGTCCTCTACTATAATAAAGATGCATTCAAAGCAGCCGGTCTGGATCCGGAGCAGCCGCCAACAACCTGGGATGAACTGTATGAAGATGCACAGAAGCTGACGATTACTGAAAACGGACAGACCACTCAGTATGGTATTCAGATTCCATCTGATGGTTATGCATACTGGATGCTTCAGACATTCTGTGTACAGCAGGACGGATTCAATCTGATGAATGATACTGGAACAGAGACCTATTATGATGATGACCGAACAGCAACCGGATTGAAATTCTGGAAGAGCCTGTCAGAGGATGGATCACAGCCATCTGGTATCGTAGCATGGGCAACCACACCTTCCGATTTCCTGGAAGGAAAAACAGCCATGATGTATCACACAACCGGTAACCTGACCAATGTGAAAAACAATGCTACCTTTGATTTTGGTGTGGCAATGCTTCCGGAAAATGAATCCTTCGGTTCTCCGACAGGTGGCGGTAACTTCTATATTTTCAAAGGGGTATCGGAAGAACGCCAGCAGGCAGCCTTTGACTTCATTAAATGGATGACAGATGATGAGCGTGTAGCTCAGTGGAGCATTGATACCGGATATGTGGCAACCAGACCAAGCGCTTATGAAACAGAACGTATGAAACAGTATGCAGAAGAATTCCCATACTGCCTGGTAGCAAGAGATCAGCTGGAATATGGATATGCAGAACTGTCCACTTACAATCAGGCAGAAGTGCAGAAAGCCATTGACGATGCCATTTCTTATGTGATGACTGATCAGCAGGATGTGGAAACAGCACTGGCTGCCGCACAGCAGACTGCAGATGGTATTCTTCAGGCATACAGATAACAGGAGGACTTTATGAGTACAGCGCAGCAGGTACTTGCCGGTCCGGCCATACAGTCAGGGACATCTCGGGTGTCCCTGACTGTCATTCAGGAACGGGCAAGAAAAAAGAAATGGAGAACCAGTATAAGGGCATGGATGTTGCTATTGCCATCCCTGATTTTCCTTGGAATCTTTACCGTATATCCCATTATACAGAGCTTGATTTCCAGTTTTTATAAAGATGATCTGACAACGATTCAGCCGGTATTTGCAGGACTGTCCAACTATCAGGAGCTGGCTTCTGATCCAGTATTCTGGGAATCATTAAGAAATAACCTTTTGATTGCAGTGGTGACTGTACCGGCCAGTATCTTATTGGGCGTAGCGCTGGCATCTTTTTCCAATGCACTGGGGAAACTGGGAAAAACAGTCACAAGAATTGGCTTTATTTATCCGACCTTCATCCCACTGGTGGCAGCTGCCAATATCTGGATGTTTATTTATACACCGATCTACGGCCTTCTGGGATATATCAATTCTAACTGGAGGCTTTTGGCAGATGGGAAAACAGCGATCTGGGCCATTATTGTCATGCTGATCTGGAAGCAGGCAGGCTATCTGATGTTATTTTATATTGCCGGATTAAACGGCATTTCAAAAGAAGTTTTTGAAGCAGCAGAGATCGACGGAGCAACCGGATTTCGCAGATTCAAAGCCATCACCTGGCCATTGTTAAAACCGACTACCATGTATGTATTTATTATTGCACTGACCAGTGCTTTTAAGACTGTAGATCACTTATATATTATGACAAAGGGTGGCCCCGGCAATGCAACAAACATGCTGCTGTTTTACATTTATCAGACCGGATTTGATTACTGGAACAACGGAAAAGCATCTGCAATGACAGTGATACTGGTAGGAATTCTGCTGATTGTGACAGCAGTAAAATTCTTCTATGATGACAGGCATGCTTATTACAACTAGTACATCATACAAAAATTAACCGTACTAGACATGAGAAAATGAGGAAAGAAAAATGATGAAGAAATTGAGTATCGGAGATATTTTTTACCGTTCTCTGATGTGGATTCTGATGGCAGTATCTGTGATTCCTCTGATTTGGGTTATCCGGACTGCATTTATCCCATCAGGGAAAGCGTTGAATCTTTTCGCGCTGGCAGCACCCACACTGGAAAATATCCGTCACGTATTTGAGACGGTTCCTTTTTTACAATATTATGGCAACACAATTCTGATCACCTTACTGGTGCTTGTGGTGCAGCTGGTATTGGTTACATTTGCAGGATATGCCTTTGCCAGAATGGACTTCTATGGAAGCAAAGTACTTTTTGTGATTTTTCTGGCACAGATGATGATTGCACCGGAAGTATTGATTCTGCCAAACTACAGCCTGATGGTAAAACTTGGCTTAAATGACAGCCGGATCGGAATCGCTCTTCCGTTTTTTGCATCCGCTATGGGAACACTGATTGTTCGACAGACGATCAAGACCATTCCCTATGAACTGGAAGAGGCAGCCCAGGTAGAGGGAGCGTCTTTTATGCAGATCATTACCAAAGTCTATGTACCACTTCTCAAACCAGCGTTCGTGGCATTTGGCATGATTTCGGTCTCTTACCAGTGGAATAACTTCTTATGGCCATTGGTTATGACGGATTCTGTATCTAAAAGACCATTGTCTCTGGGATTGGCCATGTTTGCCATGTCTTTCGAGACGGGGGCACAGTGGAGTGATGTCAGTGCAGCAACATTTCTGGTTTGTGCACCGCTTCTGATTCTGTTTGTAGTATTTCAGAAACAGTTTATTGAGAGTTTTGTACATTCGGGGATTAAATAGTGATGAAAAAAAGATTATTTATTATGGATATCGACGGAACCCTGGCATTGGGGAAACAGCTTATGGACGGTGCTGCCGAACTGATTGAAGAGATTCACAGACAGCACGGAATCTGCTGTTATTTTACGAACAATTCATCCAGAGGTGTGGCAGAATATGTGGATAAGTTTCAGAACTGGGGAATCCGGGTATCGGAGGAGGAATTTGTCACAGCCGGTACATTTGCAATCTCGGTACTGAAAAAACAGTACGGTGACCAGAAAATTTTTGTATTTGGAACCAGAGCATTTCTGTGGGAGTGCCGCAGGATGGGATTGAATGTGACAGAAAAGGAAGAAATAGACATTGCAGCAGTGCTGACTACCTATAACCGGGAACTGACTTATGAAACACTGACAACAGTATGCCGTGTATTGCAGAAAAATAAGATACCATGGTATGCGACGAACGAGGATCTATGCTGTCCTTATGAAGACGGGATTATGTTACCGGACTGCGGGGCAATCAGTTATATGATATCTCTTGCGGTAAACCGCAAGCCACAGTTTTTGGGCAAACCACATCCGGAGATGGCAGAATATGTTCTTGCAAAATATGACTGTACCAGAGAAGAAGCACTTCTGGTGGGAGACCGGTGCTATACGGATATTGCCTGCGGACATCAGGCTGGAATTGCTACCTGCCTGGTTTTAACCGGAGAAGAGAAAAATGCCAGAAACAAGGCCGATATCTGTCTGAATTCCGTAAAAGATCTTGCGAAAATATTGAAAAGGCAAAGACTGAATAATTCAGAAGAATTCCCAACGCATAACTGGATACAACAAAGCGCAACAGAAAACAAAGAAGGTATACAGGAAATATATGAGGGCTTGCAGCAGGAGCAGATTTTTGCGGAAGAGAGCCGATGGTACCGTGGAGATCTTCATATTCATACGACCATGTCAGACGGACATGACACTCCAAGAGAGATGAAGATCAGGGCAGAAAAAGAAGACCTGGATTTTTATGCGGTTACCGATCACAATGTGTGGCAGAAAAAATGGCCACTGACCAGTTGTATGGTGTTGCCTGGGATGGAGATGACGCAGGAGATTGGACATGCCAACCGGATCAAAGTGGGAAACCATGAGATCTTCAGTCTGAACCATCCATTTCTGGATCAGTGGAGCTGGAAATGGATGGATTTAAAGCTGTCAAAACTGACTTGTCTGGAGGTGGATAATAATCCTACATTTGAGCACGATGCAAACCAGCATGCAGAAAAAGCCAATAAAAAAGCAGTGGCTTTATCAGATCTTCTGTGGGCTGACGGTCACAGGATCTGTGCGGTAGGCGGAAGTGATGTGCATCTGAAAGAAACAGAACATTATGGAGATGCAGCTGTGTCACCAAAACCGGGAGACCCTTCTACATGGTGTTATATGGAAGAGATGACACCGGCACAGTTTCTGAAGAGCATACAGGCTTGTCACGTCTATGTAACCAGAAACTGTGAAGTACAATTTTTCTGTGAATGCTATAAGGCATCCGGAGAGCGGATACCGGGCGCATATCGTTTCGGGGACAGACTGCCGGATCAATGCGCAATTATGGGATTCGAACTGAAGATAAAAACCAGAGAACGAAATGCGCAGGTCTTTTATCTGAATGATGGGGAAAAGATGGTGCTGCTGGAAGAAGTACGAAAAGATGGATGGAGACAATACAATGGAACGATTACTTTTTCGGCGCAGGAAACCTATCACTGGATAAGGTTTGGCGCAGAAACAAGAAAAGGAATTCTGCTCTTTTACGCCAATCCATTCACCAGAGGAGAAAAGAAGCCGGAGCTCCTGACATTTGGGGATGCAAGTTCCCACTTGGAAATCTTGCAAAAAAACTTTTGATAGATTTTAAAATCTGCTTATCAGTTTGAGTTGCCTGCATTCTTGAATTTTATTCGCAGCATTCCGCCGTCCCCATAATTACGATACATCTGGAGTCAAAAACGCTTTGATATAATGGAGTGCTGCACCAATTGCTGGAGTATACTGTCCATGATTTCCTACCAGAAGTTGGTCTCTGGTCATCTGGAAAAGAGAACTTTCGTTGATTTTATTCAGCAGATACTGTATATCCGTTTCTTGAAAATATGGTGCAAGATATCCACTGATGATCACCGGACTGTCGATCACAAGATTTAGATTACGGATTGCAAATGCAAGGGAATCCAGATACTCTCGCCAGATCTGCAGGAGATTCGGAGCCTGTGTCTGGTGAAGGAGATTAAAAAAATCTTTGACTGGCATACCGACAGCTGTTTTCAAGGCGTTTGCAGAGCAGTAAGTTTCCAGACAGCCGTGATTTCCGCAGTAGCATTCCGGTCCATTCGGGTCGATGCAGATGTGTTCAATCAGACCACTGTGCATATGATTTCCCAGGTGGACTTTGTGTCCGGTAATGATTGCACCACCAAGGTTTGGATTCAGTAAAAAAACCAGTGCGCTGTCAATTTGCGGATGATTCCAGAGTTCCAGATTTGCTGCTGCTTTGGAGTCATGTTCCAGATGGCATGGGTACGGAAGCCTGGAGGAAAAATCGGAAAGCTGCATGTTAGCATTTCCCATAATATTTCCGTAGGTTACGGAAGTTCCATCGAGGGAGATGATTCCCTGCGTGGCAATTGAAATTCCCTCAATTTTTTCGGGTTCATAATGGTTTGCCTGAATAAACAGCTCAACATTTGCGGTTAAGGCGGTATAGTAGGTATCACTGTTTTCATAAGGGAGTTCGATTGTTTCAGTTGCAATTGCATCTCCATATAAATTTACCGCTACAATATGAAACATATCTTTTAAAATTCCAAGTCCGATCGAAATGCGGAAATCTTCAACAATTCTTATGATCTGAGCTTTCCGTCCACCGGTTGATTCAAAATATCCATTTCGGCTGATTAAGCCATCATTTTCCAGCTCATTTAAATTTTGACTGACAGTAGAAAGACCCATTTGCAGATCCTGAACGATCTGAAGCTTAGAAGTTTCTTTCTGACTGTAGATGTATTGATAGACCTTATCACGATTTATTTTTTTCAGCGTGATAGTAGTCATTCCTTTTTCATGCATGCTATTCTCCTTTGATTACTTATATGTGAATCATACACATAAGATTTGGATTTATTTTAGTATAGATATTGACATAATACAAGTTCACATACAGACTTTGTGAAAAATGTATAAAAAATAGATTGTAAAAATGTATGTATTGTCAATAGATAATTATGCTTCCCAGTTATATACTGTACTTACAACTTTGATATAAACGTAAGTGAAAAGTATAACTAGAAATGAAAAGTAGAGATCGGGAGGTAATAAGATGAAGTTAACAATTGAAGGAATCAAAGACGGTGTGGCATGGAAGAATGCGGGAATTACACTTCCTGGATATGATGTGGAGAAGGTATCTGAAAAAGCAAAAGAAGAACCGAGATGGGTTCATTTTGGAATCGGTAATATTTTCCGTGTGTTTATCGGTGGAATTGCAGATGGGCTTCTGGAGGATGGAGGACTTGACAGAGGAATTACCTGTGTAGAGACATTTGACTATGATGTAGTAGATAAGATTTATGATCCATATGATAATCTCGGGCTGAGCGTAATTTTACATGGAGACGGAACACGTGAATATAAAGTACTCGGATCTCTTGCGGAAGCAGTGAGAGCGCAGTCTTCAGATCAGGCACAGTGGAAGCGTCTGACAGAGATCTTTACAAGCAAGTCTCTTCAGATGGTATCTTTTACAATTACAGAAAAAGGATATGCATTACAGAAAGCAGATGGAACCTGGTTCCCGTTTGTGGAAGCAGATATTAAGAATGGACCGGATAAAGCAACAGGGGCAATGGCAGTATTGGTAGCAATGCTTTATGAAAGATTCAAAGCAGGAAAATATCCAATCGCACTGGTATCGATGGACAATTGTTCACAGAACGGTGCAAAGCTTCGTGAATCTGTTCTTACTATGGCAGAAGAGTGGAAGAAGCAGGGTTTTGTAGATTCTGATTTCATCGCATATGTAAGTGATGAAAAAGTAGTTGCTTTCCCATGGACTATGATTGATAAGATCACTCCACGTCCAAGCAAACAGATTGCAGCTGATCTTGAAGCGCTCGGTGTGGAAAAGATGCAGCCGGTTATTACCGGGAAGAAGACATACATTGCTCCATTTGTAAATGCAGAAAAACCACAGTATCTGGTCATTGAGGATAGTTTTCCGAATGGACGCCCGGCACTGGAAAAAGGTTTTGGTGTATACATGGCAGACAGAAATACCGTCAATCTTTCAGAGAGAATGAAAGTAACGGTATGCTTAAATCCGGTTCATTCTGCAACAGGACCGCTTGGTGTTGTTCTTGGATATGACCTGTTTGCACATATGCTCAATACCAATGAAGATATGATGAAAATGGCACGAATGGTAGCTTATGATGAAGGACTTCCGGTAGTGGAAGACCCGGGAATTCTTTCTCCGCAGGCATTTGTAGATGAGCTGTTTAATGATCGTTTCCCAAATGAATATCTGGGAGATACGAACCTTCGCCTGGCAGTTGACGTATCACAGATGGTTGGTATCCGATTTGGTGAGACTGTAAAAGCTTATGTGGCAAAATATGGAGATGCATCAAAACTGACAGCGATTCCACTTGGCATCGCAGGATGGCTCAGATATATGCTGGCAGTGGATGATGAGGGAAACAAATTCGAACTTGCACCAGATCCGATGAATGAAGAAATAGGGGAACAGTTCAGTGATATCGTAGTCGGAAAGCCGGAGACATTTAAAGATCAGCTGAAACCAATTTTGTCCAATGAGCGTTTGTTCTTCACTGATCTTTATAAAGATGGCATTGGGGAAAAGATTGAAGAAATGTTCCGTGAAATGATTGCAGGACCGGGTGCAGTAAAAGCAACAATCCACAAATATGTTCACTAATCAGAAAAGATACGGGAGGAAATAAAAATGTCAGAAACAGTATTTGCAGCAGATCCGGCAAGACTGCTGATTGCAGCCGCAGCAGGAATTATACTATTATTACTGCTGATCATCAAATTTAAAATTCATCCAGTACTGTCTCTGCTGATTTCTGCGCTGGTTATCGGTCTCGGAGCCGGGATGTCAGTTCTGATTTTGGTAAATACAGCAGAAAAAGGTGCAGGAGAGACCCTGCAGGGAATTGTATTGCTAATTGGTCTGGGATCCCTGTTTGGAGGAATACTGGAAGTATCGGGTGGCGCACAGTGCGTTGCGCAGACTCTGGTAAATCGGTTTGGTGAGAAAAAAGCAGGGATTGCGCTTGGGATTACCGGACTTGTAGTTGGGACGAGCGTGTTTTTTGAGGCAGGAGTTGTGATTCTGATTCCACTTGCTTTTGGACTGGCAAAGAAAACAAAAAAATCAACGTTGTATTATGTGATTCCCCTTCTTGCAGGTCTTGCAACAGGATTTGCTTTCATACCTCCATCAGCAGGATCGGTCCTGGTCGCTAATATGCTTGGAGTAGATTTGGGAGTTATGATCGCAGTTGGCGTGCCGACTGGAATTTTATCACTTATTTTTGCCGGAATTATATGGTCTAAATTTATCGGAACCAGAATCCATACCGGACTGCCAACCACAGTTTCAGAAGTAAGGGAAGAGGAAGAAGCGAATCTTCCACAATTTTCAACCGCCATTGCGATCATTCTTGTTCCGCTGGTACTCATTCTGTGCAGTACACTTTCAGAATATATTCCGGTGCTTTACAGAATACGGCCAGTACTGGAATTTATCGGAACACCATTTGTAGCACTGATCATTGCGGTCTTGTTTGCAATGTATTTTCTTGGAAAAAAACAGGGATATGATGGAGAACAGCTGAAAAAGATCATGGACAGATCCCTTCGACCGACAGGACAGATCCTTTTAGTAATTACCGGAGGTGGGATTATCCGCTGGGTGCTTCAGAACTGTGGAATGGGAGACATCATCGGACCAGCCCTGCAAGAGAGCGGACTTCCGCTAATTTTAGTTGCATTTCTGATCGCGGCGCTCGTAAGAGCATCTGTAGGTGCGGCAATAGTTGCAATGACGATGGCAGCAGGAATTATGGCATCTATGCCGGCTACTGCAGGTCTTTCACCATTATATCTTGCGGCAATGGTATGTGCGATTACTGGTGGTGCAACTGCATTCAGCCATGTGAATGATTCTGGTTTCTGGCTGGTAAGTTCCTTGCTTGAAATCGATGAGAAGACAACCTTAAAATCATGGACGATGATGGAGACGATTATTGGATTTACCGGTCTTATCTGTGCTTTGGTTATCAGCATATTTGCTTAGGAGGAAATGATGATTGCAAAAGTAATTTTAGGAACCATGACAAATGCACGAAAGCTTGTGAGCATTGCAGAAGGGATTTCATGTGATGCAGAGCTTTGCAGTGGCAGGTATGTGGTAAATGCAAAATCTATGCTTGGTGTTCTCAGCATACCGGAATTTAAATCTGGAGAACTGCATATTCATACCGATGAAGAAAATGAATGCAATCAGATTCTGGAAAAATTGCTCGAAGCCGGACTCCTTATGGATACAGATGAAGTGGCAAAAAGATCGCTTTACGACATTACAACATTTGGAGAGATTCTGATTGATTTCACCTGGCAGGGAATAAATGAGGACGGGCAGACACTCTTTGCCCAGAATCCGGGTGGTGCCCCGGCAAATGTGGCAGTTGCAGCAGCAAAGCTTGGGGCGCATACTGCTTTTATCGGGAAAGCCGGAAAGGATATACACGGTGAGTATTTAAAAACTGTATTGGAAAAAGAAAATGTAGAGACAGAAGGAATGCTTCTGGATGAAAATTATTTTACAACACTTGCTTTTGTAAATGTTGATAAGAATGGAGAAAGAACATTCTCATTTGCAAGAAAACCGGGAGCAGATACCAAGATGGAAAAAGAAGAAATGGATGTTGATATTCTGGATAAGACATGCATTTTTCATATTGGTTCTTTATCATTAACTGAGCAGCCGGCAAGGGATACAACATATTATGCGATTCGACGTGCGAAAGAAAAAGGAAGTATTATCTCGTATGATCCCAATTACAGAGCTTCATTATGGCAGGATGAGGAGACTGCAAAGAAACATATGCGAAGCCTGGTTCCTTACGTGGATATCATGAAAATATCAGATGAAGAAACGAAACTGTTGACTGACAAAGAAAGTCCGGAAGAAGCAGCAAAAATTTTGTTCCAGAAAGGTGTTAAGATCGTTATAGTTACACTTGGAAGTGATGGAGCATATCTGTATTGCCAAGATGGCGGCGTATATATTCCCGGATTTCTAAGCAAAGCCGTGGATACTAATGGTGCAGGAGACTCGTTCGTGGGAGGTTTTTTATATTGTATCAGCAAAGATGGAAAGAGACCAGAAGTTTTTACCATGGATGAATTGGAAGAGTATGTACGGTTTGGTAATGCAGTGGCAAGTCTTTGCGTAGAGAAAAAAGGTGCGATCCCGGCAATGCCGACACTTGCACAAGTAGAAAAACAGATCAAATATGCAAAAGCTGAATGATAAAAAATAGGCATAGAGCGAGGCTATGTTGAAAAACTGAGGCTGCCGTGTTCACTAAAATTAAGTGAGACGGCAGTTTTTTTCTGTAACCTTTTTGCCTGCTCATTTGTATTATAATTGAAGGTACCTGAAACAGAACAAAGGGGAGTACTCATGAGACAACCAGTACAGGAACTGATAGAGCGTTACCAGAAGAATCTTTACGCTGCCGCATTTAACATTTGTAAGAATCAGATGGATGCGGAGGATGTGGTTCAGGAGACGTTCGTTCAGTATTATACAACAAAGAAAGAATTTGAAAGTGAGCAGCATATCAGGGCATGGCTTTTACGAGTTGCGATTAATAAAGCAAAGAATCTTACTGTGACGTTTTGGAAAAAGCATAAATGTTCTCTGGAAGATTATATGGAAACATTGACATTTCCAGATCCACAATCCAGAGATCTGTTTGAAGAAGTCATGAAGCTTCCAGAGAAATATCGGATTGTGATTCATTTGTTTTATTACGAAGATTATTCGGTGCGGGAAATTGCCGATATTCTGAAATTATCAGAGAGCAACGTGAAAGTGCGGCTTTCCCGTGGACGGGCTATGCTGAAGGATTCATTGAAGGAGGAATGGGAAGATGACGAATAAAGAAAAGTATAAGGACGCATTTTCTGCATTAGAGCCTCGTGAATGCTCATTTCAGGAGGTAGAACAGATGGCAGCTTTACAGAAAAAAACAAAAATGAAGATAGCAGCAGCTATAGTAACAGGCTGTGTCCTTCTTGGTGGAACTGGGACAGCCTATGCCATGAATGTGGGCGGAATTCAGCGCATGGTACAGATCTGGATGCATGGAGAACGAACGGATGCGGTGCTGGATGTGACCGATGACGGAACCGGTTACAGTATCACATGGAAGGATGAGAATGGAGAAGAACGGGAAGTCAGCGGAGGCGGCATTGCCTATGAACTGAATGGAAAAGAACGTCCGCTGACAGCAGAAGAATATCTGGAAGAATGGGATTCGCCGGATGTGGAATATCTGGATGATGGCAGTGTCTGGGTATATTATCGGGATCAGAAAATTGACATCACAGATAAATTTGATAAAGACGGTATCTGTTATGTTCAGGTAAAAGACGGAAAAGATCCGATTTATATGACCATCAAATACCAGAATGGATGGGGATGCGACAGTAAAAAGTATCCGGATCCGAAAGAACTGTGGGGGGTAAAACAATAAATTTGAAATAAGCATTTATAAAAGTTTCATATTTGAAATCCCAATGCTATGTTATAATCAGTACAGGAGGTAACTGAGAGAAATACGTTACAAAAGATGAAATCTGAATAAAAACAGATCAAATATGCAAAAGATGAACGATGAAAAGTACATGAGACAGTAAAAAACAACAAGGAGTGAACTCATGGAGAATAGTACCATATTTGATGATGTTTTTCAGACCATAAAAGAGAAAATGCCGTAACTGGTGATACCATTGATTAATGAGGTATTCGGAACTACATATGCACTGGATGCACCAATACTGCGAGGCGAAAATGAGCATCATACTGCGAATGGAAAAGTCATTACGGATTCGTATCTGATAATCGGATTGAGAAAATATCATCTGGAATGTCAGTGAATTACAAGGTGCCAGTGCTGAGAATGCAATGGTATTCACTGGAAGAACTTCTGGCGAAGAATCTGGTTATGCTGTTGCCGTTTTATATTATCCGTTATGAAAAGTTAAGAGAACAGTTGGAGATGGATGGGACGTTAAGAAAAGAGCTGTATACGGAATACAGAAATATAGAAAGGTATCTCGAAAAGCTCTTTTTACAAAACGGACAGGAAAAAAGCTTCCGGGATATGATGGAATTAATCAACCGGATTACAGGTTACATTTTCTCAAAATCGGAAAAAATCAAAGAAGGGTTAGGTGAGATTATGGGAGGACAAGTGCTGGAACTGGAATCGGATAAGTTGATAAAGCGAGGCGTAGAAAAAGGAGTTATCGAAAAGCTGGCTGAACTGGTAGCAAAAAGGATGCGAAAGGGTGATACACCAGAACAGATAGCAGAATTGTTAGAGGAAGATAAGCAATTGATTCAGAAAATATATACAGTGATCCAGGAGAATGGAATAGATTGCGAACCTTCTGTAATTAGCGAAAAAGTATTAGAAAAGTAACGATAAATAGCGGGAGCTGCCATTTCATTTAAGATTTCAGTGAAATGGCAGCTCTTTTCTATCTAAATCAAGATTATGGCGAAGTCTGTAACTTCCGGTAATGGTGAATGAAAAAAAGATTTCCGCAAATGGCGGTCAGGATCCATGCACTGACATAGACCAGATACAGGGACTGCAATGTATGGAAGTAAGCAAATACGGTATAGATCCAGATAACGCGGAAAACTACGGATCCCAGAATGACGATCAGGGTCGGTTCTACACTTTTTCCAAGACCTCTTGCAGCAGCAGTGGCATTATCCATAAAAGCAGAAACACAGTAGCACAGGCCCATGATAGAGATACGGATACGTGCATATTTCATTACATCAGGATCACTGGTAAACAGTGACAGGAATGGCTTTTGCAGAATGAAAATACACAGCCCCAGGATCAGTCCTACCAGAAAAGAATACAAGGTAGTGATCAGGTAGGAATGCCAGATTCGTTTCTTTTTTCCGGCTCCCAGATTCTGGGCAATAAAGCTGGTACACGCTGTGTAAAAAGCGGCCATCATATCGTAAACCAGAGTATCGGCATTGGAAGCTGCTGAATTGCCTTCTACAATCACATGGTCAAAGCTGTTTACTGCGGTCTGGATACAGAGATTGGCAACAGCAAACAGAGAATACTGCACAGCACTTGGTACACTGATTTTCAGAATTCGGCCTGCAATGGCACGGTCAAATGAGATCTCACGAATACGTAGACCATAATCTTGTTTACACTGAAGCAGGAACTTAAGAACCAGGAATGCAGAGATATACTGGGAAATAATGCTGGCCAGAGCCACGCCCAGTACACCCAGATGAAATACCAGTACAAAGATCAGATTCAGTATCACGTTGATCACACCGGCAATCGCCAGATAGGTCAGTGGCCGCTTTGTATCGCCAATGGCACTTAAAATGGCATTTCCATAGTTATAGATCGCAAGGGCCGGAGAGCCGCACAGATAGACAGTCAGATAAAGGGCAGCTCCATCAATCAGCTCCGGCTTGGTATTCATTAAAGTCAGAAGAGGTCTGGTAAAAAACAGTCCGCTTAGAAGAAGCAAAATACCTGCAGCCAGGCAGATCAGAATGGCTGTATGTACCGTTTTCTTTACCCGTTCACTGTCACGAGATCCCACAAAGAGAGCGGTAACAGCATTTACACCACTGGCCATACCAAGCAAAATGCCGGTAGTCAGTGTCACAATAATCGTGGTAGATCCCACAGCTCCCAGCGCAATGGCACCGACAAAACGACCAATCACTGCCACATCCGCCATATTAAAAAATACCTGCAGCAGGTTGGAAAACATCAGTGGGATCGAAAAAACAAATATTTTTTTCCACAGAGAACCTGTGGTCATGTCCATTTCATGTGTGTTCATAATATATCCCCTCAAGAATTGGTTTGCACGTTCACATTTTGGTCAGTGCTGAATATGTGTCACTGGCACATGGCACCTTTCGCATGAAAGTTCTTGCATATGTTAGCATATTGAATATAGATTTACAATTAAAAATAGCAGAAAAAAACCGGTGCCTGTCAAGTAGAAACAGGCACCGGATGAGAGGGCACACTAAACGTTGGAAGTTTCATCCAGCCGATAGGTGAAGAGCACAAGAATCCCCAAAATGACAAAAGCGGCAGGGGCTACGGTCATCATCAGATTGATGGATTTCAGGGTGGCAGCATTCTGTACCTGATTTGCTACATAACCGGTAGCATTCAGAACCACTCCGATCAGGGCTGCGCCAATAGATCCGCCGGCTTTGAAAGCGAAGGAAGCCATGGCAGCCAGGAATCCGTCGATGCGGATTTTATCTCTGCGCTGTGAATAATCCGTAGCATCTGGAATCATACTGAAGATCAGAGCGGTAAATAATCCGGAACCCAGTCCGTTGACAGCGGTGAGGATATAAAAACCAGTATTTGGACATGGAATGAAATATTGCAGGATCATAGATCCGGCCAGGAGATAAAAAGCAATTCGTGCAGCTTTTGCTTTGGATTTCACAAGCTGATACAGGTAAGGTGCAGCAAAGGCCCCCACAATTCCCAGAACCGCACTGATGGTGTTAAAGATCTGGAAAATAGAAAAGTTTCCTGCATAGTAAGTAAAATAATAGGTAGCAATGGTCTGACGTCCCTGCATCTGCAGCCCGTGACAGAACATACAGACAATCACGGCAAGAATTGCTTTGTTATGGAACAGGGCACGGAACTGAGTCTTCAGAGAAATCTTTTCTTTGGCATCGGAAGTAATGACTTCACGGCTTCTGACAGCGGTGATCAGAATCAGAACCACGCCGATTGTGGCTGTGACGATTACGCCGGTCAGATAACCAGATGCTGGTACACTATCCTGATATTTACTGATAAAATGTACAGTCAGGTATCCCATCAGCAGCATTCCAACAGATTGCATAACAGTACGGTAACCGGATGCTTTGGTACGGATCATACTGTCAGGAGAGAGACAGCCGCCAAGTGCCAGATAAGACATATAAAATAAAGTGGAAAATGTTACGGCAACCATATAGGTTACATACATATAGACAATCTTTCCGGCAAAGTTCATATCCGGGTGTGCCCAGAAAAGAAGCGCTGTGCTGACGGCTAATCCGATACCGCCTATAGCGATCCATGGACGGTATCGTCCATAGCGGCTTTTCGTTTTATCCATCATAGAGCCAAGAAGTGGATCATTGATTGCATCATAGAGCCTTACGACAAGAAGCAGTACAGATACATATGCAGTTGGGATCCCCACCACATCGGTATAGAAGATCATGACATAGGCAGAGATCCAGTAGAAGATGAACTGATATCCTGCATCACCAACAGCAAAGGCAGCATACCTTTTTGCCGGAAAACCAGGACTTTTCGAGTTGTATTGCTGTTTCATAGTAAAACCCCCATTTCTTTTGCAGTACATGAAAAGTATTTGATACCAATCATTGTACTGAAAAGAAATGAGGAAAGAAATACGTAATAGCGTGAGAGTTTTGGAATGTTTTACGACCAAATGTCGGATGAATGAAAAAACTATTTGATTTCGTGGGAACCCATCTGCTCCAGAAGAAGCATGGATAGCTGATAAAAAATGCGTTTTTCAGGATCATCCAGATCTATATGAAACAGGGCTTCCATCTTTTCCATACGGTATAACAGGGTCGTACGGTGAATGAACAATTTTTTTGCTGTTAATACGGGCTGCATATTGTTAGCCAGATAAGTTTTCAAAGTATTGTAGTATTCTGAGTTATTTTTTTCATCATAAAAGTGCATTTGAAGAACCTCTGGTGCACACAGCATATTGGCGGGGAGCTCATCAGTACATTTTTCCAGAATGTATTTGTCCGCAATATCCTGAAAATGATGGATCCATTTAAATGGAGTATAGCGCAGGCCAATGTCCAGGGCACGTTCTGCCTGAATATACAGAAGCTGGAAAATATGCATAAATCCAGAGTAGGAGTTACTGATACCTGCTTTCAGATTATTATCCCGGACAAATTCTTTGATTGCATCAATAGCAGAATCGCTGGAAGAGTCATCTGCGCCAAGATTTACATACATAGTAATGTCTCGCTGAAACTCAAAGATGCAGGAGGAACGTACCAGCTGCTTTAATTCTGAAATCAGTGCTTTAACGGTGTAATTCTGCACGTCCAGCTTGTCAACCATAAATTTGATACAAAGATAGTAGTTATCAGGAATCCAGTCATATACAGCCATAGTGCGGTTAAAAGTATAGTCATCTACAAGTTGATGATCCAACATCTTATAAAGCACAGTTTCCAGTGTACTGACAGAGCTGTCCCCCAGGTTTTCTGCCTGAAAAAGAGAAAACTGAATATACTGGGCGAGAATCTCCAGCAGATGCAGATCACTGGAATGAAAAGGACGTATGACTTCTGCTACCAGAATGCGGAACAGGAGCTTCTGATTGTCGAAAATATTCTTATAGATGGTTCGGGTACCGGTGGCATGGGATGGAAATACGGCGGCCTCGTGAATCTTGAAGGTATTACGATAAGCCTCATCTTCCATAAAGGTACTCAAAATCTCATCTTTAGAGCCTTCTGAAAGTAAGTAACTATATTTCTTATCCTCATCCATGAAACTGGAATGTGCGATGAATTTAAAATCGGCACCATGAACCAGAAGCGGGTTCACGAACATATTCCGGCTGCAGTCCAGAAGCACATTCAGATTGGCACCATTGCGGCTTAGTTGGTTCAACTGCTGGATCCAGTCTTCGTATTCGTCATAAAGGTGCTGAATAGTGTTAAACACTTCCTGCATATCGGTGTTTGGCCAGAAGACAATGGCACAGTCATACAACTCTTTTTCCTCATCTGTGAGGATAGAGGTTGTCATAAGCAGAGAATGAAGGTGTACTTTAGAATGAGGAAACATGGCCTTTGGTATAGCTTTATCGCCGGTATGCACATAAACCAGATGACTGTCTGGCTGGGTGCGTTCGGTTACCAGAACCGGTCGTTTCAGGTGAAACACATCATCAATCTTACCATAAATTGTAAAAATATAATTTCCCTGCAGGCTTCCTGTAATGATAGAACTACACAAATCCATATACTCATCTCCCATAGTGTGCACAATTTCTATTTTCTAACCATACTACATTTTGTCGAAAAAAGCAAACGGAATCTCTGTCCTCTCGTCGGATTGACCAAAAGCATGCATTGTAGCTACAATTGAACTATCAAAAAAATAGTAGACGGGAGGAACTTACTATGACTAACGAAAAATCCAGTATGAATGTATACAAACAGATTAACTGGAAAATCATGATTCCAATTATGTTGTTCGTAACATTCCAAAGCGCGTTCACCGCATTTTCATCGGTACTTGCTTCTATTGCAGAGCAATTTCCATATGCATCCGCAACAACCATTCAGATGGTACTGACACTGCCATCCACCATGAGTATTCCGGTTTCCCTGTGTGCCGGCTTGCTGGCATCTTACTTTACGAAGAAACAGATGATCGAATTCTCGCTGGTTGTAGAATTCATCGGTGGTATGATTCCGCTGGTTAATCACACATCTCTTGGTATGCTGATTCTTTCCAGCTGTCTCATCGGTCTTGGCCAGGGTATCATGATCACTATGGCATCTGCGATCGTTGGAGAGAACTTCACCGGAACTACTTCTGGTGTAGCTATGGGGCTGAAGCAGGCTGCTTCATCCGTACTGATTGCAGTATTCACTATTGCGACCGGATATCTGGCACTGAGTGGATGGTGGCATGCATACTATGTATACTTCCTGGCACCAGTTGTTCTGGTGATCACAGCCATCAGTCTTCCAAAAGGACAGAAGGATGTACGCATCGTAGGTAAAGGTGCAGGAAGCGGTTGGAAGAAAGTCCTGACTCGTGGGGTTGTTTATTATTCTTTACTTTCTTTCTTTATGGCAGCAGCAAATTTTGCATTTTACACCAATATTGCTTTCCGTATCGTAAACGGAGGGCTGGGTGATTCTGCATCTGTTGGTATGGCTTCCGCATGGAACCAGATCGTTACGATTATTATTAGCCTGATCTTTGGTTATATTTTGAAGGTTGTAAAGAAATATGCACTGGCTGTTGCAGTTGGTGTACAGGCCATTGCTTATCTGATCATTGTTGCAGCACCGAACCTGTCCATGATTACCATTGGCGGTATTATCTATGGTGTTGGTGCAGCAATGCAGATGGTTGCAGCATGTTACTACATTCTGGAAAGCTGTGAACAGGATGCAGCTTCTCTTGGTATTGCAATTTGTATGACATTCACCAGCCTTGGAATTACCTTCTCACCATATGTCATCAATGCTGTAGCAGGTATCTTTGGTAACAACGGAGTAACGTCTGGATTTATGGGTGCAGCAGCAATTCAGATTGTCTTAGTAGTGATTGAAATTATTTATGAGACTGTATTAAACAAAGATTCTCAGATTGGTAATTAGGAAACTGTGAAAAGAAATATCGATAGACAGGAGAAATACATCATGAAATATACTGACAAAGAAAATATGCTCCGCGTATTCCAGAAAAAAACACCGGAAGGTCTTCCACATTTATTGATGGCAGGAACTCACTTTCTGGCACCTCAGAATGGATTCCATGAAAGACCGGCCGGCGGAAAAGGCGGATATGACTGGTTTGGCGTAAAATGGGCATACATTGAGGGCGATCTTGCACCGGTACCGGACAGCTCTGTACCGCCGATTTGTGATGATATTACTGAATGGAAATCCCAGATTAAGTTTCCAGATATGGATGCCTGGGACTGGAAAAAGGCTGCTGAGATCGACCATGTAGCTGAGATTGACCGGGAACACAAGATGCTTTACACCAGTTCCTTAAATGGATTCTTTGAAAGACTTCATACACTCTGTGGATTCGAAGATGCACTTTGCGCACTTCTTATGGAGCCGGAAGCAGTAGAAGAATATCTGGATGCCATGGTGGAATTCAAATGCAAGCAGCTTACGAAAATCAAGGAATACTACAATCCAGATGTGTTGAATTTCCATGATGACTATGGAACTCAGAGAGGACCATTTTTTTCACCGGAGATCTGGAGAGAACTGTTCAAGCCACGCCTGAAAAAAGTGGTAGATCACTGTCATGAACTGGATATGATTTTTGAACTGCATTCCTGCGGTCTGATTGATGAGATCGTTCCAGATATCGCAGAGTGCGGTGTGGACTGTCTGCAGTGCATGGATATTGTAGACGTGGCCAGACTGAAAAAAGAGTTGAACGGAAAGATGGCTTTTGGTGTATCACCGAATTTTCAGAAATATGCATCAGGATTGTCATGTGGAAGCATGACCACAGATGATGTATACAAAGAAGCCTATGAGGAATTCGTGACTCTGTCAGAAGACGGATGCTACTATCCATTTATCAATCCACCATTTACACCGATGGATCAGGCCATCTGGGATGCCCATATTCAGGCTGACAAAGATATCAAAGAAAAACAGGGGGTGTAGCAGGTATGACGCCAAAAGAAAATTTGCTGGCTATGTACAGCCATAAAAAAATCGATATTATGCCGATGCCGTTTGAAGATGAATTTACCGTTTATCCGGTAAATGGTTTCACAGAAAGACCAGCGTTCAATCAGGGGGGCCGTGACTGGTTTGGATGCCTGTGGGAATATTCCGAAGCAGCACAGGCAGCAGCACCAGATATTAATGAACATATTCTGGAAGATATCTGTGACTGGAGAGAAGTAGTTAAATTCCCGGATCTGGATGCATGGGACTGGGAAAAAGCAGTGCAGCTGGATAATCTGGACAAAGCAGACAGGGAACATCAGGTAGTCAACGTCATGATGCTTAATGGTATGTTTGAACGTCTTCATGTATTAATGGGATTTGAGGAAGCACTGTGTGCACTTCTGACAGAACCGGAAGAAGTAGGAGCATTCTTTGACGCACTGGCAGATTTTAAGTGTAAGCTGCTGGATAAGTTAAAAGAATACTATAATCCGGATATTGTCACCTTCCATGATGACTGGGGAACTCAGAGAGGACCGTTCATGTCGCCGGACACCTGGAGAGAACTGGTAAAACCAAGAATTCAGAGAATTGTAGACCACTGTCACGAATTGGGAATTCTGTTCCTGATGCATTCCTGTGGAAAATACGATCAGCTGATACCGGATATTTCTGAGATGGGAATCGATGTACTTCAGTGTATGGATATTATGGATATTGGAAAAGCGATCGAGATCGCTGATGGAAGAATGACCATTCAGGCTTCTGTGCATACACAGATCTATGAAGCAGATGATAAGAGTGGAATCCTGACCGAGGCGAAAGTCAGAGAGCAGGTACACAGAGAGTTTACCGAATGGGGAAAATCTGGAAAGTATTATCCATTTGTTCTTCCACCATCTACCTGGTATGAAAAAGTGATTCGCGAAGAGTATGAAAAAGTACGTTATGAACTGGCTGGCACGTATACCAAATAATTCCAGAAAGATGGGAGAATAAGATGCTTACAGCGCGTGAAAATTATTTAATAGCAGCAAAAGGAGGAAAGCCGGAACGAATTCCGGTTTTCCCGGAAGACTGCAATATCTTTATGCCGGATTTCTGGCATGAACGGGATCCGGAGACTGGAGCCGATTTCTGCAATGTGAAATGGGAAGTAAATGATGCTGGTGAAATGCCACGGACAGACTGGAAAGCTATGGAAGAGATCGGTGACTGGCGTGAAACGGTAAAGTTTCCGATTGTATCTGAGATGGACTGGGAAGGCATGGCACAGCGCTTTCGGGAAACAAGTGATCCCGATAAGGTGAATATTGCCATGCTCAATACCAATGGTATTTTCCTGATTCCGATTAATATGTTGGGGTGGGTAGATGGACTGTGTGCCATTTGCGATGAACCAGAAGAACTGGAAGCTTTTGTGGCAAGAATCACAGACTTTTTTATAGAAGTGCTGGATTATATCGGAAACTATATCCATCCGGACATTGTGTTCTCTGGAGACGATTTCGCATCGACCACAGGCCCGTTCCTTTCCAGAGATGTTTTCCGGGAAATGTATGTACCTTATTTGAGAAAGATCAATGATAAGATACATGAGATCGGAGCACTTGCAGAATTCCATTGCTGTGGCAACTGCCAGTATCTGATATCAGAGTTTATTGGCGATGTGGATACGGATATCTGTCAGCTGCCGGAGCCGAATCAGCAGTTGGAGTCAGATAAGGCAAAATATGGAAGTAAACTGGTACTGACAGGTGGCTGGGATCGTCATGGTGAAGGCAGCATGCCGGGGGCATCGGAGGAAGCTGTACGCCGTTCTGTCCATACAGCAATTGACGCATATGGAAAAGACGGAGCCCTGATCTTCTGGGATGGTGGAATTATCGGCACCAGTGAAGATTCCAGACAGAAAATGGAATGGCTTCTGGATGAAGTACATAAATATGGAAGAGAAGTCTATCAGAAATAAAAGATGAGAATGGTGTGAAGGAATATCCGGCAAAGCCTTTTTGCCGGATATTCCTATATAATGTATACAAAAATTATGAATAATTTTAGTTGATTTCTTCAAACTTATTTTGTATACTAACATCTGTGGAGAAGGTAACAATCTCCCGTTGATGAGAAAGATACCGTATTTCCTGCATTTGCAGGCGGTTATCAAAATTAGATACTAGGAAAGAAAAGAGGTTAATGGAAGATGGCAGAGATCAATTTAAGCAAGTATGGCATCACCGGAACAACAGAAATCGTTCACAATCCTTCATATGAACAGCTGTTTGAAGAAGAAACAAAAGCTGGATTGGAAGGCTATGAAGTAGGAAAGGTTACAGAACTTGGTGCAGTGAACGTTATGACAGGTATTTACACAGGACGTTCTCCTAAAGATAAATACATTGTTATGGATGAGAATTCCAAAGATACTGTATGGTGGACAACAGATGAATACAAGAACGACAACCATCCAATGCCAGAAAACGTATGGGCAGCAGTAAAAGACATTGCTAAGAAAGAACTTTGCAACAAGAGACTGTTCGTAGTAGATGCTTTCTGTGGAGCTAACAAAGATACACGTATGGCAGTTCGTTTCATCGTTGAAGTAGCATGGCAGGCACACTTCATCACAAACATGTTCATCACACCATCAGCTGAAGAACTTGAAACATTCGAGCCAGACTTCGTTGTATATAACGCTTCTAAAGCAAAAGTTGAAAACTACAAAGAATTAGGACTGAACTCCGAAACATGTGTAGCATTCAACATCACAAGCCGTGAACAGGTTATCATTAACACATGGTACGGCGGAGAAATGAAAAAAGGTATGTTCTCTATGATGAACTACTACCTGCCACTGAAGGGCATCGCAGCAATGCACTGCTCAGCTAACACAGATAAGAATGGTGAAAACACCGCAATCTTCTTTGGTCTGTCTGGAACAGGTAAGACAACACTTTCCACAGATCCTAAGAGACTTCTGATCGGTGATGACGAACACGGCTGGGATGACAACGGCGTATTCAACTTTGAAGGTGGATGCTACGCAAAAGTTATCAACCTGGATAAAGAATCTGAACCAGATATCTACAACGCAATCAGACGTGACGCTCTTCTTGAGAACGTTACAGTTGCAGCAGATGGCAAGATCGATTTCGCTGATAAGAGCGTAACAGAAAACACTCGTGTTTCCTACCCAATCGACCACATCGAAAACATTGTTCGCCCAGTTTCTTCAGCTCCGGCAGCTAAGAACGTAATCTTCCTGTCAGCAGATGCATTTGGAGTACTTCCTCCAGTATCTATTCTGACACCAGAACAGACACAGTACTACTTCCTGTCTGGTTTCACAGCTAAACTGGCTGGTACAGAACGTGGAATTACAGAACCTACACCTACTTTCTCAGCTTGCTTTGGTCAGGCATTCCTGGAACTGCATCCTACAAAATATGCAGAAGAGCTGGTTAAGAAGATGGAAAAGAGCGGAGCAAAAGCTTACCTGGTTAACACAGGATGGAACGGAACTGGAAAACGTATCTCCATCAAAGATACTCGTGGTATCATCGATGCAATCCTGAACGGAGATATCAAGACAGCTCCTACAAAGACAATTCCAATGTTCAACTTCGAAGTTCCTACAGAACTGAATGGTGTTGATACAGGAATCCTGGATCCTCGTGACACATATGCAGACGCTTCTGAATGGGAAGAAAAAGCAAAAGACCTGGCTGGCAGATTCATCAAGAACTTCGCTAAATACGAAGGAAATGAAGCTGGTAAAGCACTGGTTGCAGCAGGACCACAGTTATAAGATTCGAATTGCATAAGTAAGATTCCAAGGGATCGGGTGTGAATTTCACACCCGATTCTTTTTACGCGGGCACCGACTGAAGTGAAATGAAGAGCGGAATGCAGATGCTGCGTTGATATGAGGGAAGATATGGTAAAAGTAGATTTGATTACCGGATTTCTGGGATCTGGTAAAACCACGTTTATAAAAAAATATGCCAAATATCTGATGGATGCCGGAGAGAATATCTGCATTCTTGAAAATGATTTTGGTGCGGTGAATGTAGATATGATGTTGCTGCAGGATCTGATGGGAGAAAAATGTGAGCTGGAGATGGTGGCCGGGGGCTGTGATGAAGACTGTCACAGACGGAGGTTTAAAACGAAGCTGATCGCTATGGGAATGTGTGGATACGATCGGGTTTTGATTGAACCATCCGGAATTTTTGATGTGGATGAATTCTTTGATATCCTTCGGGAGGAGCCACTGGATCGCTGGTATGAGATTGGTTCTGTTTTTACGATTGTAGATGCCGGGCTGAATCTGGATCTGTCAGAAAGCTCCAGATATATGCTGGCGCAGCAACTGGCCTGTGCAGGAAAAGTACTCATGAGCAGGACTCAGTGTGTCAGTGAGGTACAGGAGAAAGCTACGGAAAATTTCTTGCAGAATGCGTTGGAAGAATTTCAGGGCAACCGGGTACTGGAAAAGGACATTTGTCGAAAAAACTGGAACGAAATGCAGGCGGAAGAGTTTGAAGAATTGACCAAAAGTGGATATCGCACAGATCATTGTGCCAAACTTTGGATGGATCAGAGGGAGGCATATTCGTCTGTTTATTATATGAATCTGCCAATTCAGCCAGAAGAACTGAAGAAAGCAGCAGAGGCAATCCTGAAGGATGGGGAATGTGGAAGAGTATTCCGGATCAAGGGATTCTTAAAAGAAAAAGATGGAAGCTGGCTGGAGTGCAATATCACCCATGATCAGATGTCAGTGGAACCGATCACAAATGGACAGGAAGTCATCATTGTCATCGGTGAACAGCTGAATCAGGAGAAGATAGATCAGTATCTGAAAAAATAAAACAGAAATTCCGGCATTAAGAAAAGTTTAAACTTTCCCATCGATGCCGGAATTTCTGTCAGAAACAATTTCCAGATTATAATTTTCTTGCGCCATCTCCGATATCTACAATATAGAAATCTGCGTCGATACCTGTCTGTTTTTTATATGCAGGCTTGATAGTGTCGATAAAAGTATCTACGGCATCATTTTTTACAATGCTGACGGTACATCCGCCAAATCCTCCACCGGTGATACGGGAACCGATCACTCCAGGAATCGTCCATGCCAGTTCTGCAAGAATATCTGTTTCTTTGCAGGATACTTCATAGTCATCACGAAGAGAAATATGGGAAGCGTTCATCAGTTTTCCGAACTCATCGATACGATTTTCTTTTAAGGCTTTTACTGCCTGGATCGTACGCTGGTTTTCATAAACAGCATGTTTGGCACGACGCTGGCAGATCGGATCTACGATATGAATCTTAAGCTTTTCAAACTGCTCTTCCGTCAGATCCCCAAGGGAGGCGATGTCTGCTACTTTCTGAAGCTCCTTCAAAGCAGTCTCACATTCATTCCTTCTGTCATTATATGCAGAGCCAACCAGGCTGTGTTTTACATTACTGTTGGTAATGACGATCTTGGCATCTTCCAGTTTCACTGGTGCGTATTCATAATTCAGAGTGTTGGTATCCAGGAAGATAGCACAGTCCTTTTTACCCATAGCACTGGCAAACTGATCCATGATACCACAGTTCATTCCATTAAAATTATTCTCAGAATACTGACCGATGAGAGCAAGATCCTGATTGGTAAAATCAAATCCAAAGGTTTCACGCAGCATCAGCCCGGTGAGAACTTCCAGAGATGCGGAAGAAGAGAGCCCGGAACCTGCAGGAATATCTCCGTAGATTAAGATATCAGCACCCTTTGGAATCGGACAGCCACGTTTGGCAAAAGTCCACATTACGCCCTTTGGATAGTTGGTCCATCCAGCCTGATCAGAAGGAGTCAGGTCATCCAGCGAAGACTCAATCACACCTGCCCTGGAAAAATTCATGGAATAAAAACGTAACACACGATCTTCCCTTGGAAGAATCATACCATAGGTACCAAGAGTCAGTGCACATGGAAATACATGTCCACCATTATAATCAGTATGTTCTCCGATCAGATTCACACGACCCGGTGCAAAATAAACCGGAAGGTCAGCCTCTGTGTGATAAAGTTTCTGAAACGTTTCCTTCATTTCAGCAATAGAAAAATTCATATTCCCTGTCCCCCTGTTATGGTAAAGTTATTTTTTATCAAATCACATTCTATTATAACGGGTAATTGGTGAAATTGCTACATTTATATTGCAAGAAATCATATTTTCATGTATGATTCAAATAAGATCATAAAAAATTTCTACTATATGGGAGGAAGATATGAGCAAATTAAAAAAATGGTTAGGCAAGACGGTAGTTGTTACAGCAGTGGGTGTGGTTTCCTTACAGGCTTCAGCAGGTGCAGCACCGTTGGATGATTTGAATGCAATTCTCGAAAAGCAGAATGAGGCAGAGACTCCATCTCCGATCAGCGATATGCTGGACTGGGATGCACTGGTAGAAGCTATGAATGCGGGCGGTGCTCAGGTGGCAGCGAATCTGACAATCCCAGAAGCTCTTCTGAAAGATGCAGGACTGCCGGAAGAATTACAGGGTGATTTGGGACTGACAGCAGATACCACAGTGGATCTGACGGATAAGCAGTGGCTGTTTAAGCTGGCTGCTGCGGTGAATTCAGAAGATGTTGCAAGTCTTTCTCTCTATGGAGATGAGAATCAGCTGGCGCTGACTTTGCCAGAATTCTTATCAAAGACGGTGGGACTGAAGGCTGGAAGTTTTCAGGATCAGTATAATGGTTCTGTATGGGAGCAGATGTTTGGAGAACTGAATATGCCAGAAGATATTGATCTGAAGTTCTTCCCGGATGGAACTGCTTCTGCTGCCGATACCACAGATCTGGTTGGAAATATTAAGGCAATTCTGGAAAAAGCAACAAAGTCAGCAGAAGATGCCATGAATGTGGAAACAAGAGAAGATGAGAAGTATCCAGGAGTAACATTCTATGATGCTACGTACGATACCGAGAGCGTGGTAAATATTTATCGTGATCTGCTGACAGAGCTTTCATCTGTATTGAGCGCTTCTGGTATATCTGATGTGGAAGATTTCAACCAGACCATGGAAGAAGCACTGGAACAGAGCAAAGCAATACTGGGAGATCAGTTTACGGTCACCTATTGGGTAGAGAATGATCAGGTAACGAAGATGTCTATGACCATGAAGATGGATGAAAGTCTGATGGAAGAACAGAATGACACTGTTTCTGATCTGTATGATGATGCAGAAGCTGAATCTGAGGCAGAAGAAGTGACCGCTGCAACAGAGGCACAGGAGCCGACTATTGTGGTTATGGATATGTTATATACTTTTGCAGATCCGTCCAATATGGCAGCCGGATTTGACATGGATATGGATATTTATGAAGAAGGCGATGAGACCAATGTCATGCATCTGGCTTACGCGTTTGACAATGAAATGACAGATACTTCCATGGACATGAACGTAAATATGAAGGTTTCCGATGCAGAAGAGACGTATCTGGATGCGGATATTTTCTCTATGAATTTTGATGCGGAGTCAGGGGCAATGAACATCAAAGTATCTGTTCCAGATGAAGAGAGCGGATCGGATGTAGGTATGGCCATTGACAGCACCTTTGGAGATGTGACTGCAGGAAAGGGATTCACATGGACATTAAATAATATAACCGTATCTGCAGACGGAGAACAAATACCGATTTTAAGCGGATATGTGACGATCAATGCAGAGTATGAGAAGATCGAAACACCGTCAGAGGTAGATATGCTGGCAGATATGGATACCACAGATGTGATGGAACTTGTGATGGAACTGCAGAATAATGCGGAAAGCTGGATGGTAAAATGGGGACTGGCAGAGGAAGAAATGCCAGTTGATACAGGCACAGAAGCTGAGGCAGAGTAATATAAATTATAAACGGTTCAGGATTCAGATTCTGAACCGTTTTCAAAGAGAAGGGAAAGAGAGTATGGACGGATCAATTTTTATCGGAACAGCCTGGGCGCTATTGCCGCCATTACTGGCTATTGTTCTGGCACTGGTAACAAAAGAAGTATATAGTTCCCTGTTCCTGGGAGTGGCTTTGGGGGCACTGCTTTGCACAGGATTTCACCCATGGAATGCATTTGTGACGTTGTTTGATATTATGAAAAGCAGCATGAATCTGAACATTTTGATTTTTGACGTACTGCTTGGCATGATCATTGTATTGATGTCAAAGTCAGGCGGATCAGCGGCTTACGGTAACTGGGCTGGAAAGCATATTAAGTCCAGAAAGACGGCGATGCTGGCTACCACAGGACTTGGTGTGCTGATTTTCGTGGATGACTACTTTAACTGTCTGACTGTGGGATCTGTCATGCGGCCGGTGACAGACCGTTTCAAGATTTCAAGAGCAAAGCTGGCCTATATCATTGATGCGACAGCAGCACCGATCTGCATCATAGCACCAGTTTCCAGCTGGGCGGCAGCAGTCAATTCCTATGTGCCGGCGGATGCCGGTATTACCGGATTTCAGCTGTTCCTCAGAACCATACCGTATAATCTGTATGCCATTCTGACCATTATCATGGTAGTCTATATCTGTGTGAGCGGATTTGATTTTGGCTTGATGAAAAAACATGAGGAGAATGCGCAAAAAGGGGATCTGTTCACCAGTGGAGCAGAAGAATTTGAAAATGTAAAAACAGAAGATGTATGTCCGAATGGAAAAGTATATGATCTGATTCTTCCGGTACTGGTCTTGATTGTTTCAGCGATCGGAGCTATGGTTTATACCGGTTACCTTGGTGGTGCAGCCGATGTGGTATCTGCTTTTGCAGGATGCGATGCGGAGACCAGCCTGATCTTTGCTACTATGGTTACCATTTTCTTTATGTTGATTCTTTATCTGCCACGAAAAGTAGTTACATTTAAGGGCTTTATGGATAGCTTTGTAGAAGGCTTCCGGCTGATGATTCCTGCCGTAGCGATTCTGATTTTCGCATGGACACTGAAAGGAGTCAGTGATACCCTGGGACTGGCAGAATTTGTGGGAGGTGTGGTAGGTGCACATACTTCTGCAGGTGTGATCATTCCGGCGGTAATGTTCATGGTTGGCGTATTCCTTGCATTTTCTACAGGAACCAGCTGGGGTACTTTTGCGATTCTGGTTCCGATCGTGGTGGCTATGTTCCCGGATGCAAAGCAGCTGGAGATGATGATCATCTCTGTATCCGCAGTTCTGGCAGGTGCAGTTTGCGGAGATCATGTATCTCCGATTTCTGATACTACGGTTATGTCTTCGGCAGGAGCCCAGAGTAATCATATCAATCATGTGTCCACACAGATGCAGTATGCAGCAGTTGTGGCTGTGGTATGTGTAATCGGTTATGTGATTGCGGGATTTGTCAGAATCTGGTGGATTACGCTGGCAGTCAGTGTTGCCATGCTGCTTGTGGTACTGACCTTTATGAGAAAATATACGAGCGATGGAGAGCGTGCGGGAAATGGAAAAACAGCTGATTAAAGTTCCGTATCTCAGCCAGAGTCCAGGATATCCGACGGGGTGCGAAAGCGTCTCGTCGGTTATGCTGTTACAGTATCTGGGATATGAAATTACGGTGGATGAGTGGATTAAGCAGTATCTGGAACAGCAGGAATTTGAGACCAGAGCTGGAATCGTTTATGGCGGAGATCCGAGAAAGGTATTCTGCGGAAATCCATACCGGGAAGATGGTATGGGGTGTTATGCTCCAGTCATCTGCAAGACGCTGGACAGAGTATTTTCAGATAAAGTGTCTGTAACAGGAAGTTCCTTTCAGGCAGTGGATGAGACCGGAACGTCCATGACAAAGCTCAGAAAAAAGTATATTGACCGGGGGATGCCGGTAGTGTTCTGGGCCTGTATTGATATGAAAGAACCTGTGACCGGACCGGACTGGCAGCTGGCAGACGAACCGGAGAAGACATTTACCTGGATCTCCAACGAACATTGTATGTTGCTTGTGGGATATGATGAAATTGGATATTACTTCAATGATCCATATGAGAATCATGGAGTGATTCGATATGAAAAAGAATTGGTGGAACAGCGTCATAAGGCACAGTACGCCATGGCAGTGGGAGTGAAAAATATACAAAAACAGGATGAATTTACAGCAAACACTTCCAATTGACCAAATGATCGTTAACTACTATAATAAGTAACAGAAAAATAACGGATGCAGGGGAGTCTGCATCTGCACACAAGGGAAAGAGGAGATTACAATGAACGAGCGAAATGAAGCAATACGCGATGTCTCAAAGATTGGTCTTCCAAAGACTCTGCTTTTGGGACTACAGCATATGTTTGCCATGTTTGGCGCTACGATTCTGGTGCCGATTCTGGTAAACAACTATTTTGAGGGAGAGGGACTCTCCATACAGGTGACCCTGTTCTGTGCCGGTCTGGGCACGTTATTTTTTCATTGCTGCACGAAGTTAAAGGTACCTGCATTTCTTGGCTCATCTTTCGCATTCCTGGGTGGATTTTACACGGTTTCACAGTTGGATACCGGAATCTTTGCGGATATGACCATGGGAGAAAAGCTTCCGTATGCATGCGGTGGCATTGTAGTAGCCGGACTGTTATATCTGGTACTGGCACTGATTGTAAAAATAGCAGGCGTTAAGAGAGTCATGTATTTCCTGCCACCAATCGTGACAGGTCCAATCATTATCTGTATCGGACTGAGTCTGGCACCATCTGCGATCAGCAATGCATCATCCAACTGGCTGCTGGCGTTTACCGCACTGGCTGTTGTCATCATCTTTAATATCTGGGGCAAGGGAATGTTTAAGATCATCCCGATTCTGATGGGGGTGCTGATTTCTTATGGTCTGGCTCTGATCTTAAATGCAGCAGGTGTGACCAATGCAGATGGCAGTGCAATTCTGGATTTTTCCAGGGTAGCAACAGCAGGATTTGTGGGCCTGCCACCATTTGAGATCTGTAAGTTCCATCTGACTCCGATTCTGATCATGGCACCGATTGCACTGGCTTCTATGATGGAACATATCGGAGATATCAGTGCAATTTCTGCTACTGTTGGTGAGAATTTTATTGAGGATCCAGGACTTCACCGCACATTGATCGGTGATGGTCTGGCTACTTCTCTGTCTGCATTGATTGGCGGACCTGCCAACACCACTTATGGAGAGAATACCGGTGTACTGGAACTGAGCCATGTGTATGATCCGAAGGTTATCCGTTTGGCAGCCATTTATGCAGTGGTGTTGAGTATGATTCCAAAGATGTCTGAGATCATTGGTTCCATGCCGTCTGCCATTGTTGGCGGTGTAAGCTTTATCTTATATGGTATGATTTCCGCTATTGGTGTACGTAACATTGTAGAAAATAAAGTAGATTTTACCAAGTCCAGAAATCTGATTATTGCAGCAGTGATTCTGGTATGTGGCCTGGGATTCTCTGATGGTCTGACTTTCCATGTTTTAGGAACGGATGTGACACTGACCAGTCTCGCTATTGCAGCAATTGCTGGTATTTTACTGAATGCCATTCTTCCTGGAAATGATTATGAATTTGGTAAGAATTCCACCGGAGATATCAGCAGAGGAATTGGTATCAATCCTCAGAATTCAGATCTGAGAAAAGGTAAGCAGGCGTAAATTTAGAATAAAAACATTATGGAGGAAAAAATGAGTAACGTAATTGAAATGACACATCCATTGATTCAGCACAAGATCACCAGACTGCGTGATAAGAATACGGGAACAGCAGAGTTCAGTTCTCTGGTAGAAGAGATTGCCATGTTGATGGGGTACGAAGCACTGAAGGATCTTCCGCTGGAAGACATCGAGATTGAGACTCCGATTGAGACCTGTAAGTCTCCTGTTATTTCAGGTAAGAAGCTGGCGATTGTTCCGATTCTGCGTGCAGGTCTTGGAATGGTAAGTGGTGTACAGGCGCTTGTACCGACTGCAAAGATTGGACATATCGGTCTGTACCGTGATGAAGTGACACATATTCCTCATGAATATTACTGTAAGCTGCCGGATCCGATCTCTGAACGTCTGATCGTAGTGACAGATCCGATGCTGGCTACAGGTGGCTCTGCCATTGCAGCAGTAGATTTTATCAAACAGCATGGCGGAAAGAAGATCAAATTCATGTCCATCATTGCAGCTCCGGAAGGACTGAAAAAGCTCCAGGAAGCACATCCGGATATCCAGATTTATGTTGGACATATTGACCGTGAACTAAATGAAAATGCATATATCTGCCCGGGACTCGGAGATGCAGGTGACCGTATTTTCGGTACAAAATAAGTAGCTGGAGGATTTTTTATGCCTGGAACGATCGACCTGACTTTTGTTCTGGAAATGATAGGGACGGTTGCATTTGCACTTTCCGGTGCCATGGTTGCCATACAGAAACGACTGGATCTGCTGGGGATTCTGGTACTGGGGATCACAACGGCTGTCGGTGGTGGAATGATCCGTGACCTGATTATCGGGGTTCATCCGCCAATGATGTTTGTCAAGCCGGTTTATGTAGTGGTCTCGGCGATCTTTATACTGATTCTTTTCCTGATCATCAAAGTCAATCATTCCTCACCTAAATTTCTGGAATCAGCCTTATATGAAACCCTCTTTAACCTGATGGATGCCATCGGGTTGGGGGTTTTTACCGTTGTAGGGGTAAATTCTGTTATGAATAATGATATGAATCATATGCTGTTTCTGAAGATTTTTCTCGGGGTAATCACCGGAGTAGGGGGCGGCCTGATACGAGATATGATGGCCAATGCGACCCCGGGAATTTTGCGTAAGCATGTATATGCATGTGCTTCGATTGCAGGAGCTGTCTGTTATATAATTCTGTATGACTGGCTGCGTTCTGGAACGGCTATGGTATTGTCTGTTATTTTGGTGGTAATGATCCGTGTGCTGGCCAAGCATTATGAGTGGAATCTGCCGAAGGCACTATAAGAAGATATGAAGGAGTTTAGGTATGAGCGAAAATGTAAAAGAGAATAAGATGGGTATCATGCCCATTCCGAAATTGTTGTTTACGATGTCACTGCCATTGATTTTATCTATGCTGGTGCAGGCATTGTATAATATTGTAGACAGTATTTTTGTAGCCCAGATTAATGAAAGTGCACTGACAGCAGTGTCACTGGCCTTTCCGATTCAGAACCTGATGATTTCAGTGGCTTCCGGTACCGGTGTGGGTGTGAACGCACTGTTGTCCAAGAGCCTGGGGGAAAAGGAAATGGATAAAGTAAACAAGGCTGCCAATAATGGAGTGCTGCTGGCAATCTGCAGTTATCTGGTTTTTGCAGTGATTGGGCTGGCAGGCTCCAGAGCGTTCTTTGCCACCCAGACAACCGATCCGGAGATCCTGGAATATGGAGTGCAGTATATGACCATTGTTTGTGTCTGTTCCTTTGGATTATTTATGCAGATTTGTATGGAACGACTGCTGCAATCCACGGGTCTGACCCTGTTTAATATGATCTCTCAGGGAACCGGGGCTATTGTGAATATTATTCTGGATCCGGTGTTTATCTTCGGTATTGGATTTGTTCCAAAGATGGGCGTAGCCGGAGCTGCGATTGCGACCGTTATCGGACAGTTCTGCGGAATGTGTATCGGTATCTACTGCAATGTCAGAAAAAACAAAGAAATTCATTTTTCCTTCAAACGAATGCGTTTTGACGGAGAAACGGTAAAAGAAATCTATACCGTAGGTGTACCATCCATCCTGATGATGTCCATCGGATCGGTAATGACTTATGGTATGAACAAGATTCTGCTGGGATTCTCCTCTACAGCAGCGGCGGTATTTGGTGTATATTTCAAGCTTCAGAGCTTCTTTTTCATGCCGGTATTCGGTCTGAACAACAGTCTGGTGCCGATCATTGCCTACAACTACGGAGCAAAAAACAAAGCAAGAATTATGCGTACTGTAAAGCTGGGATGTGGTGCAGCAGTAACCATTCTGGTGCTGGGTGCGATTGTGTTTCAGACCATGCCGGATACGCTGCTTCGGATGTTCAATGCATCGGAAGATATGATTGGCATTGGAGTGAAGGCATTGCGGATCATCAGCCTCAGTTTCTTCCTGGCTGGCTTCTGTATCGTCATTGGTTCGGTATTTCAGGCCCTGGGAAATGGAATGTACAGCCTGATTACATCCGTGTGCAGACAGCTGCTGGTACTGCTTCCGACAGCGTATCTCTTTGCACATGCATTCGGACTGCACGCTGTATGGTGGTCCTACCCGGTAGCAGAACTGGCTTCACTGGCCATATCCTTATATCTGCTAAGGAAGATTTATGATTCCCATTTGAAAGATTTGTAGGAAAATTCAAGTCCATGGCAAAGGCTGTGGACTTTTTTTCTTCTGTGAAAAGAAATGATAGTTATTCAGAAAGAGCTATGTTAAGATAAGGGTAAGGAGGAAAAACTTTTATAGATTTACAAAAGAAAAATCTGTTTGCAGAAAGATAACAGAATAAAATACATCCGATAAACAAGAGAAAGTACATGAGATGATAGAAAAAGTAAAGGAGAAATCTCATGGCAACAAATACGATATTTGATGATGTTTTTCGGACAATGCAGGAAAAAATGCCAGAGCAAACCATACCATTGATTAATGCTGTATTTGGTACGCGGTACTCAATTGATACAGAAATCATACAGGGACGGAATGAACATCATACAGAAAATGGGGAAGTAATCACAGATTCTTATTTAGTAATTGGTGGAAAACGCTATCATATAGAATGCCAAAGTACAGAAGATCAGACAATGGTATTGAGAATGATAGAATACGATTTTGCAATTGGTCTGGAAAATGCAAGGAAAGTAGATGGCATATACAGAATTCAATTGCCACATCCCTGTATTCTATATTTGCGAGGCGAAAATCAAGATACGCTACTAAGCATGGAACTGGTTCTTTTTGATGGTCGGATTATAAAATATCAGGTGCCAGTCATAAGAATGGAATGGTATTCTCTTAATGAGATATTTGAGAAAAATCTGGTAATATTACTTCCATTTTATATGATGCGTTATGAGAAAATGAAAGAACAGGTAGAAACGGATTCGGAACTTAGAGAAAGAATTTTTCAGGAATGCAGAGCAATAGAACAATATCTGGAAAAAGGATTTCTGAAAAAAGGTATGGAAAAAGAATTTCGAGATATGACTGAATTAGTAAACAGAATTGGTGATTACATTTTCTTGAAACAGCAAAAAGTCAGGAAAGGGTTAGGTGAGATTATGGGCGGAAAAGTTCTGGAACTGGAATCAGATAAACTGATTAAAAAGGGTGAAGAAATCGGAAAACAGATCGGAAAACAGATCGGAAAACAAATCGGAAAACAGATCGGAGAGAAGGCAGTGACGGAACTAACGAAAAAACTCCTGGCGGAAAATCGGCTGGACGATTTAAAAAGAAGCGTGGAAGATCCTGCTTATCAAAGAAAATTACTGCAGGAAATGGAAAATACAAAATAAGAAATAAGGAGAAAAACGATGAAATTTACATTTGCACACAATAATTTTAATGTTATGAATTTAGAGAAGTCTCTGAAGTTTTATGAAAAAGCGCTTGGATTAAAAGAAGTACGCAGAAAATGCGCAGAGGACGGAAGTTTTATTCTGGTCTATCTTGAAGATGGAGAATCCAGGCATCAGCTGGAGCTGACCTGGCTTCGTGACTGGGAGAAGGACAGTTACAATCTGGGCGACAATGAATTCCATCTGGCATTTTATGTAGACGATATGGATGCAGCACTGGCTCTGCATAAAGAAATGAACTGTGTATGTTTTGAAAATCCGGCTATGGGAATCTATTTTATCAACGATCCGGATAATTACTGGATCGAGATCATACCGGCAAGATAATGTAGATTACGAAGAGAAGAGGTAGAGGACAACTGAGTTTTTTCGAAAAATGAAAACCAGTGGTGAAATCAGTCGAATCAGGTTATAATAGATACAATATTGCGAAATAAGCGGAGGAACGTATGGGAATAGTAGTAATTGGTGCAGTATTTGTAGATATTAAAGGATTTCCGGATGAGGCTTATATACCGGATGGCCGAAATGTGGGAAGAATCGAATATATACATGGCGGTGTCTGCAGGAATGTGGCAGAGGATATTGCCAATGTAGAGCTGCGTCCGACTTTTATCAGTATTGTAGATGATTCTGCCATGGGTGCAGATGTGTTAAAGAAACTGAAGAATCACAGGGTAGATACCCAATATATTCAGATTGTTCCGGGCGGTATGGGTACCTGGCTGGCCATCTTTGATAATCATGGCGATCTGGCCGGATCCATATCACAGAGAGCAGATCTGATGCCGATAATGAAGGTATTAGAAGAACATGGCGATGAGATTTTCTCACAGGCAGATGCGATTGTGATTCAGGCCGATATGCATAAAGATCTGATTAAAAAATCATTTGCACTGGCAGAAAAATATCAGAAGAAGACCTTTGCAGTGGTATCGAATATGAGTATTGCGGTGGAACGCCGGGATCTGCTTCAGAAGGTGGATTGCTTTGTCTGCAATCAACTGGAGGCGGGAATGCTTTTTACAGATGATTACAGTACGAAAGAACCTGCTGAATTATGCGAAATTCTTTCAGAACGTGTCATACTTGGGAAAATACCTGCCATGATTGTCACGATGGGAAGCAAAGGGGCTGTCTATGCGGATATGCAGGGCACAAAAGGTGTCTGTCCTGCCAGATCAGTACAGGTGAAAGATACTACAGGTGCAGGAGATGCATTCTTTGCCGGAGTGACCATCGGGCTGACTTACGGAAAGACACTGGCAGAAGCAACGCAGATTGGAACGAATCTGGCGGCATCTGTCATTACATCATCTGAAAATGTATGTCCGAGATTCCTGCCAAGAGAACTGGGACTGGACATGGATCCGATCGAATAGAGTACATAAAAACATCTCTTTTTGGGAAAAGTAATTTCTGAAGGAGGTGTTTTTTAGTGGAAGACGATACCATCAAACTCTTACGGGAATGTAATGCTGGAATCAAAATGGGAGTCACGTCTCTGAATGATGTGCTGGATCATGTGAATGACACTCATATGAGGGATATTCTACAGGAGAGCAAAAATGTGCATGAAAAGCTGGGGGATGAAACTCACAAATTCTTAAATGAATATCATGATCAGGGCAAAGAACCGGCGGTGACCGCTAGGATGATGTCCTGGATGAAGACAAATGTCAAGCTGGGCGGTGAAGAATCTGATCGTACTGTGGCGGATCTGATCACAGATGGCTGTAATATGGGCGTAAAATCCCTGTACCGTTATCTGCATCAGTATCCGGCAGCTTCCGCATCCGTGCAGAAGCTGACAGAGAAAGTCATTGCAGAAGAAGAACACATGATCAAAGAAATGCGGGAGTATTTGTAGGAGGGGCTACGGCTCCTCTGTTTTTTTAGGGATTGAAGTAGGAAGTCAAAAAGTGCTATAATTTTACATAGAATTATAAACAAAGGAGAGTTGAAAATGACTTATCAGGAAGTAGTTCAGAACGCCCGTGGGCGTATCGGAAAATATTGTAAAGCGTGCAACGTATGTAATGGCCGTGCCTGCACCAATCTGGTGCCGGGACCTGGAGCGAAGGGAAGCGGAGACGGAGCCATTCGCAACTTTGATGCATGGAAGAATATCCGTGTAAATATGGATACGATCTGTGATAATGCACCGATTGATACTTCGGTCTGTCTCTTTGGAAAGAAGTTTGATATGCCGGTATTTGCAGGCCCGGTAGGAGCGGTAAATCTGCATTATGGTGACTGTTACAATGATATGCAGTACAACAAGATTCTGGTAAATGCCTGTGCGGCAAACGGAATAGCAGCATTCACAGGAGATGGTATGGACAGCAACGTTATGGTAGCAGCAACTCAGGCCATCAAGGAAGCAGGCGGTGCCGGAGTGCCAACTGTAAAACCATGGAGCAAAGAGATGGTAGCGGACAAGATGGCGCTGGTAAAAGACAGCCATGCATTCGCAGTCGCTATGGATATTGATGCGGCAGGCCTGCCATTTCTGAAGAACTTCCAGCCACCAGCAGGAAGTAAGAATGTGGAAGAGATGAAAGCCATCATCAGTGAACATGATGTACCATTTATCGTAAAAGGAATCATTACCGTAAAAGGTGCTCTGAAGGCAAAAGAAGCCGGCGCAGCAGCTATTGTGGTATCCAATCATGGTGGACGTGTTCTGGATCAGTGCCCGGCAACCGCAGAAGTGCTGCCTGAAATCGTGGAAGCATTAAAGGGCAGCGGTATCAAGATTCTGGTAGATGGTGGAATCCGTGACGGTGTGACCGTATTCAAGGCACTGGCTATGGGCGCAGATGCAGTGATGATCGCAAGACCATTTGTAACAGCTGTCTACGGTGGCGAAGAAGAAGGTGTGAAATGCTACATAGAAAAGATCAAAGCAGAGCTGTCAGATACTATGGCTATGTGTGGCGCACACAGCATCGCAGAGATCACCAGTGACATGGTGCGTAAATTTTAAGGAGTAAAATATGGTAAATTCATTCAATGACTGCTATACCCTGGAAAATGGCATGAAAATCCCGGTACTCGGATTTGGTACATACAAGATGGGCGGCAACAGTGATCTTGAGGTTCTTAAAAGTGCCATCAAGGCTGGCTATCGCTATTTTGATACGGCATCCATCTATGAGACAGAGCGTGTCCTGGGACAGGCGATCAAAGAAAGTGGAATTCCAAGAGAAGAATTCTTTATTGCAACCAAAGCCTGGATTGATGAAAGAGGATACAGAGAAGTGCAGGCAGCTATGGATCGGAGTCTTCAGCGTCTGCAGATGGATTATCTGGATCTGTATCTGATTCACTGGCCAAAGTCTTCGCTGAAAGAAACCGACTGGAAAGAACGTGATATAGAGACCTGGCGTGCCATGGAGGAACTGTGTATAGCAGGAAAAGTGAGAGGACTTGGCTTAAGTAACTTCCTGCCAAATCATCTGGATGTGATCATGAAACATGCAAAGCTAAAGCCACAGGTAGACCAGCTGGAGATTCATCCTGGATATTCCCAGGAGGCGGCAGTAGCTTACGGACAAAGTAAAGGCGTCCGTATGCAGGCATGGAGTCCTCTGGGACGGGGAGATACGATCCATAATGAAATGATGTCCATGTTTACTGAAAAATATGGCAAATCGGTATCTCAGATCTGTCTGAGATTCCTGATCCAGAAGGGGATTATTCCACTGGTAAAATCTTCTTCCATCGAACATATGAAGCAGAACATGGAAGTGTTTGACTTCGAGCTTTCTACAGAAGATATGCAGATATTATCCTGCATGCCACAGACCATCTGGAGAGGGGAACATCCGGAATTCAAGATTCCGGTGAAAGCAAGCAATTTCAACCAATAGAAGGAGAATGACATGGAATACGAAAACAGAACAGAAAATCCACTTGGAGTTCTGCCTGTTCCGGTATTGCTGAAGAAGTTTGCGGTGCCAAGTATCATAGCGATGCTTACAAGTGCACTGTATAACATTGTAGATCAGTTTTTCATAGGAAACAGTGTGGGTGCACTGGGAAATGCGGCAACGAACATTGCATTTCCCTTAAGCACCGCCTGTATTTCCATTGCCCTGCTGTTTGGAATCGGCGGGGCATCTGCATTTAATCTGGCAAAAGGCAGGGGGAATGAAGAGGAAGCGGTACACTGTATGGGAAATGCCATTACCGGAATGGTAGTATTAGGATGCCTGTTATTATGCATTACACAATTATTTTTGGAACCGATGATCCGATTTTTCGGCGCACCGGACAGTATCATGGAATATGCCAAGACTTATATTCGAATTACCTCACTTGGATTCCCAGTGCTGATTCTGACTGCGGGAGGAGGGCACCTGATCCGTGCAGATGGCAGTCCGAAGATGTCTATGATCTGTAATGTGACCGGAGCCATCATCAATACGATTCTGGATGCCCTGTTTGTATTTGGATTTGGATGGGGGATGGCAGGAGCTGCCTGGGCGACTGTGATAGGACAGTATATTTCAGTGATGCTGGTCATTCGTTATCTGAGCCATTGCAAAACCGTGGATTTAAAACCGAAACATCTGAAACCAGCAGCAGGTTATATGAAAAAGGATGTAACTTTGGGAGCTGCGGCGTGCAGCAACCAGCTTGCTATGATGGTGGTACAGCTTGTCATGAACAAGTCACTGACCTATTATGGCGGCCTGTCTTCTTATGGACAGGAGATTCCGCTGGCCTGTGCTGGGATTATTACAAAAGTCAATCAGGTATTCTTTTCCATTATCATAGGAATTTCTCAGGGACTTCAGCCAATTGTCAGCTACAATTATGGGGCAAAACAATATGATCGTGTGAAAAAAGGATATTTGCTGGCAGCGAAGACCGGACTGACGATTTCAGTAATTGCTTTTCTGATTTTTCAGATTTTCCCAAGACAGATCATTGCGATCTTTGGAAATGGAAGTGAAGAGTATATTCGTTTTGCAGTCAGTTACTTCAGGATCTTCTTATTCTTTACCTTCCTGAACTTCATCCAGCCCATCACTTCCAATAGCTTTACAGCCATTGGAAAGCCGGGACTTGGAATGTTTCTGTCACTGACCAGACAGATTCTGTTTTTACTGCCACTCATTGTGATACTTCCGTTTTTTATCGGTATTGACGGAATACTCTTTGCTGGACCGATTGCAGACGGACTTGCCGGAGCAGTGGCAGTGTTCCTGATGTACCGGGAACTGAAGCGTCCGGAATATCAGGTATAAGGTGACTCAGGAGACAATATTCTGAAGCCAGATGCCTTTTTTTACCAGAATAAAGCCGATGACACATTTGATCAGATCGCAGATCTGGACAATCGTGTAGATCGCAAGTACCGGAAGGCCGGTAAAGCGGCTTAAGATATAGGCAACGGTAACACTGACGCACCATATAAAGACACTGTCAAACAAAAATGTAATAATGGTTTTTCCACCGGAACGTAAGGTAAAGTAGCAGGCATGTAAGAAAGCATTCTGCGGCATGAAAATGGCAGTAATGATAATGAAGTTTCGTGCCAGAATCCTTACTTCCGGTGTTGTGTTATACAGCTGCGGGAACAATGGAGAGAGAAGCAGCATCACCAAAGCAACTCCGGTACAGCAGAACACCGAAAATGCAATCATCTTGTTATCCGTATCCCGGGCTTCCTTCATCTTGCCAGCGCCCAGGAGCTGTCCCACGATGATAGCTACGGAATCACCCAGCGCAATAAATACAATATTAAATACATTGTTGATTGTATTGGAGATATTCAGTCCGGCGACCACATTCAGCCCGCGAACGGAATAACATTGTGTCAGCATAGCCATACCAGCCGCCCAGAGGGTCTCATTAAAGAGCAAAGGAGATCCTTTGACGGCAATTTTTTTGCAAAGATCTGACGGGACCTTTAAAGTGTGATACAGACCTTTGGCAAAAGTATGTTTCTCAGAATGGCGGTGGGTAACTGTCACAATGATGGCAGCCTCCACGTAACGGGAAAGAACAGTAGCAATAGCAGCTCCGGTTACACCCAGTTCCGGGAAAAAGAATTTTCCATAGATCAGAAAATAGTTAAAAGTAAGATTCACCAGGACAGAGACAATTCCCGCTTTCATTGGCAACACGGTTTCTCCACATTCCCGCAGAGTACTGGCATACACCTGGCTGACCAGAAAAGCCGGAAGGCCAAGGAGCATTACATATAGATACTGACTTCCATAGGAAAGAATGGCAGCGGCATCAGCGGCTTCTCCTTCCCCGTTCAGGTAAAACTGAATCAGATTCGGGCCGGCTGTCAGAAACAGCACAATGGTACAGGCCGTCAGAACCATCGCCAGCCACAGCTTAAAACGAAACGTCTGGCGGACACCTTCGGTATCTCCCTGACCGTAAAACTGTGCCGTAAAAATACCGGCGCCGGATACCCCGCCGAAAATGCACAGATTATAGACAAAAATCAGCTGATTTACAATGGCGGCACCAGACATCTGCTCCGTCCCCACACGTCCGATCATAATATTATCCAGCAGACTTACAAAATTTGTAATCCCATTCTGGATCATAATCGGAACTGCAATCAGCAGAACCATCTTATAAAACTTCTTATTTCCTATAAATTTCTTAATAAATAGATTTTCCCTGTTCATAAAAACTCCCCTCTGTATGTACGAAATGCAGTACCCTCACTCTACTATAAAAAGAACAGAAAAGCAATAAAAAAAACTTTACTTTAGCGTGCTACTATGATAAAATGCAAAAGTGATAAAAACAACGACCACTTGGAGGAGATAAGATCATGAAAAAAGGTTTGGCTATCGTATTAAGCGCTGGTATGGTAATGGGTATGGCAATGCCTGCATGTGCAGCAGATGCAGATATGGTTTATGCAGTAGAAGCAGGTTCCGCAGGAGAAGCCGCAGCAGAAGAAAAAGGATTTCAGTACAATTCTGTAGCATCTCAGGCAGATGCACTGATGGAAGTAGCTTCCGGTACTTCTGATGCAGCAATCATTGACCTTCTGATGGCAGGTGCGATGATCGGAGAAGGCACCAGCTATCCAAATCTGGTACATACAGATGAACTGACTACGGAAGAATATGGTGTAGGATGCAGAAAAGGGTCAGACCTTGCGGCATATATTAATGAAGTATTCGCAGAGACTTATGCAGATGGTTCCATGAAAGAACTGGCTGAAAAGTATGGGGTACAGGATGCACTGGTAGAACAGGGCGCAGAAGAAGATGCTACAGAAGTGACAGAAGAAGAGACTGAGGATGCCACAGAAGCAGCTACCGAAGCAGCAGAGGACAGCGATGTAGCTTATATTCAGGACAAGGGTTCTCTGATTGTTGGTATTACAGATTTTGAACCAATGGATTACAAAGATGAGAACGGTGACTGGATCGGATTTGATGCAGATATGGCTGGTGTCGTAGCAGAAAAGCTGGGCGTTGACGTGGAATTCGTAGAGATTGACTGGGATAACAAGATCATGGAACTGGATTCCAAGAATATCGACGTGGTATGGAATGGTATGACATTGACAGATGAAGTGACCAATTCCATGGAATGCACCAATGCTTACTGTAACAACGCACAGGTAGTGGTTGTTCCGGCAGAATAAAAAGATCATGTTATACACATCATAACTACAAAATCTACATGAGGCAGAGGGCAGGCTCTCTGCCTTGTGTGTGTAAGGGGAAAAAGTATGTTTGTACAGGTTACAATGGAATTATTGCGTGGTATGGGGACCATGTTTCAGATCTTTCTTCTGACACTGGTATTTTCCCTTCCACTGGGACTGATTCTTGCGCTTGGGACCATGAGCAAGTTTAAGCCTCTCAGCTGCCTGATTCAGGTACTGGTATGGATCATCAGGGGAACACCTCTGATGCTGCAGCTGATTATCATTTTTTATGGACCGGGTATGTGGCTTGGTCATAATATCTGGGGCGGCAATGAAGCCGGACGTATTACGGCAACGGTTGTGGCATTCACCATCAACTATGCCTGTTATTTTTCTGTGATCTTCCGTGGCGGAATCGAGGGGATTCCGGCAGGACAGCGGGAAGCTGGACAGGTGCTGGGGATGACCAGAAGCCAGATCTTTTTTAAGATTACCCTGCTTCAGATGGTAAAGAGAGTTGTACCACCGATGTCTAATGAGATCATTACCCTGGTAAAGGATACTTCCCTGGCCAGGATCATTGCAGCACAGGAACTGACACAGAGGGGATATTCCTTTATGAAATCAGCAGGGCTGGTATGGCCGTTGTTCTATACCGGTCTGTTTTACCTGATCTTCGTAGGTATTCTTACCTTATTATTTAATTATATTGAAAAACGACTGGATTATTTCAGATAGGGGGCTTGAAAAATGGCAATATTGGAAGTAAAAAATATCGAAAAACATTTTGGAAGTACCCAGGTTCTGAAAGATGTCAGTTTTTCCATGGAAGAGGGAAGTGCGCTGGCGATTATCGGATCTTCCGGATCCGGCAAGACGACGCTCCTGAGATGTCTGAATTTTCTTGAGACACCCAATGAAGGGAGCATTACCGTAAAGGGAGAAACTCTGTATGATGCCTCCAGAGGAACCAGCCAGAATGAACGGGAACTGAGAAAAAAGAGACTCCATTTTGGAATGGTATTTCAGTCTTTTAATCTGTTTCCACAGTACACGGCGTTGGAAAATGTGATGCTGGCTGAGCAGCTGCTGGCAAAAGAACGACCAGATTATAATCAAAATAAAAAGGCCATTCTGGAAGAAATCCATGCACATGGAGAGGCACTTCTGAAGAAGATGGGGCTGGAACAGAGAGAGAATCACTATCCACATCAGCTCTCAGGTGGACAGCAGCAGCGAGTGGCGATTGCAAGGGCGCTGGCATTGAAGCCAGATATTCTCTGCTTTGATGAACCAACATCTGCACTGGATCCAGAGCTGACCGGAGAAGTCCTGAAGGTGATCAGAGGACTGGCAGATCAGAAGACAACGATGATCATCGTTACCCATGAGATGGCATTTGCCAGGGATGTGGCAGATGAGATCATCTTTATGGATGAAGGCTATATTGTAGAACAGGGAAAAGCAAGAGAAGTGATCGAACATCCGAAGGAAGAGCGCACGAAGCAGTTTTTGTCACGCTATACACAGGGATAAGAGAACGAAACAATCAAGAACAAAATGTTTCACAAAGCAGTTTGAGAGAGCAGTATCTTTCAGACTGCTTTTTGTATTTCTGTGAATACAATGTGTCAATCGGTAAAATGCTATAAAAAACTCTTAAATATTTCTGAATTTTCGATATATTTGGTCTTACCAAATGAAAAAAATGGGAGTATAATACGTCATTGATAAAATATAGACGTATCTTAGGAGAGTCAGAAAGAGGTGATAATATGGGTGACCTTGCGACAAAACTGCAAGAAGAGCTTACCTGTGAAACGGTCTTCAAGATCGGTGGAATCGGGATAGCAGAGTCTACAGTCATTACCTGGGTAATTATGGCAGTACTGTTACTATTTGCAATCCTCATGACACGGAATCTGAAAGTAGACCATATCAGTAAGAGACAGGCGGCCGCAGAATTTATTGTCGTAAAACTGAACAGTATGGTCGAGGGTATGATCGGTAAAGAGAACCGAAAGTTTGTACCGTATCTGATAACGGTTCTGCTTTATATCGGAGTATCCAACGTCATTGGTTTATTTGGTTTAAAACCACCGACAAAAGACCTGAATGTGACAGCTGCACTTTCGATTATGAGTATTATACTGATTGAGGCAGCGGGAATTCAGAAAAGAGGAGTCAAGGGATGGTGCAAGAACTTTGCAGAGCCAATCGCCATTGTAGCACCGATCAACGTATTGGAGATCTTCATCCGTCCGTTGTCGCTGTGTATGCGATTATTTGGTAATGTTCTTGGTGCATTCGTCATCATGGAGTTGATTAAACAGCTGGTACCAGTTGTACTTCCGCTTCCATTCAGTTTTTATTTTGATATTTTTGACGGACTGATTCAGGCATATGTATTCGTATTCCTGACATCATTATTTATTAAAGAAGCTTAAAAAACGAAAAACACGTAAAGGAGAATAAAAAAATGAGTACATTAATCGCAATTGGAGCAGGTATCGCTGTACTGACAGGTATTGGAGCAGGTATTGGTATCGGAATCGCAACAGGTAAAGCAACTGACGCTGTAGCACGTCAGCCGGAAGCAGAAGGAAAGATCACAAAGTTACTTCTTCTTGGTTGTGCACTGGCCGAAGCAACTGCTATTTACGGTTTCGTTATTGCACTTTTATGTATCATGTTCCTTGGTTAATCGAAAGAGAGAACAGTATTTATAACAGGAAGGTAGGTTAACCAGGATGTTAAGATTAGACTGGAATTTAGTATTTACAGTAATTAACCTGTTAATTCTGTATGTTCTGATGAGAAAGTTTTTGTTCAAACCGGTGAATGAGATTCTGGAAAAACGTCAGAAAGAAGAAGATGCAAGACTGGCTGATGCAGAAGCTGCAAAAAACAGTGCATTAAAGAGCAAGGAAGAATACGAGGCATCTATCAAAAATGCAGAACAGGAAAAAGCACAGATCGTTGCAAAGGCAAGAGAAGAAGCCGCAGGCGAATACAGCCGTATTGTAGATGAGGCTCAGAAAAAAGCCGGAACTATTGTGGAAAAAGCATGCAGCGATGCAGAGCAGGAGAAAAAGAAGATTATGCAGCAGGCAGAGACTGCAGTCCGTGATATGGTAGTGACAGCAGCAGCCCGTGTGGCAGGAGAAAAAGAAGGAACGGATAATGACCGTGCTTTATATGATGAATTTCTTCGCCAGCAGTAAGGTGTGCTTAAAAAAGGAGATTAGAAGATGATACAGGCAGTAGAAAAGTATGCAACCATGTTAAAGGAATTAGAGATTCCTGAAGATGTGATCGAGCAGGCCCTTGATATCTTCCAGACAGTTCCGGTATTAATGGAACAGTTCTGTAATCCAGCTGCAGACCTGGCTGGAAAGCACAGAGCAATTGATAAAATTTTCCCATCTCAGATCCGTGATATGATCAAGGTAATGTGTGATGATCAGGATATTGAACTGTTTCCTGAAGTATGCAAAGCCTATAAAGAGACACAGTGGAAAAAGACCGGAAAAGAACGGGCCATTTTAAAATATGTAACGGAACCAACAGAGGCACAGCTGGAAGGCATTCGTGAATTTGTAAAAAAAGAAAGCGGATCAGATGAGATTGAGCTGGTTTGCGAAAAAGATGAGAGCCTTGGCGGTGGATTTGTATTATCAATCGGTAATAAAGAATATGACTGGTCCACAGAAGGCAGAATTAAGCAGCTGACAGAGAAGATTCTTGGTGATAACAGAGAGGGTAAGCATTCCCAGACACTGGAAGGCATTATCTCTATTTTACAGAGCGAGATCGAAGACTTTGATCTGGAAGCAAAAGATAAAGAAGTAGGTACCGTAAAATCTGTAGGTGACGGTATCGTAAATATTGATGGTATCGACCATGCCATGTATGGTGAGATCGTTATTTTTGATAACGGTATCAAGGGTATGGTACAGGATATCAAACGTGACGAGATCGGATGTATTCTGTTCGGAAGCGACAGCGAGATCCGTGAAGGCAGCCGGGTTATGAGAACTGGAAGAAAGGCTGGTATCCCTGTAGGAGATCAGTTCCTTGGCCGTGTTATCAATGCACTTGGTGCACCAGTCGATGGAGAAGGAGATATCCCTTCCAGCGATTACCGTCCAATTGAAAATGAAGCTCCTGGTATTGTGGATCGTAAATCCGTATCTGTACCACTGGAGACCGGTATTTTGTCTATCGACTCTATGTTCCCAATCGGACGTGGACAGCGAGAGCTGATCATCGGTGACAGGCAGACTGGTAAGACTTCTATCGCAATCGATGCCATTCTGAACCAGAAAGGCAAAGATGTAAAATGTATTTATGTAGCGATCGGTCAGAAAGCTTCTACGGTAGCAAAGATTGTTCATACTCTAAAAGCTCATGATGCTATGGAATACACCACAGTTGTAGTATCTACCGCATCAGATCCGGCGCCTCTTCAGTATATGGCTCCATATTCCGGAACTGCGCTTGCAGAGTATTTCATGTATCAGGGAAAGGATGTCCTGATCGTATACGATGATCTGTCTAAGCATGCAGTGGCTTACCGTGCCCTGTCCCTGCTTCTGGAACGTTCACCGGGACGTGAGGCTTATCCTGGAGATGTATTCTATCTGCATTCCAGACTTCTGGAGCGTTCCAGCTGTCTGAATGAAAAGGCCGGAGGAGGATCCATTACTGCATTGCCGATTATTGAGACTCAGGCAGGTGACGTATCTGCCTATATTCCGACCAACGTCATTTCCATTACGGATGGTCAGATCTTCCTGGAGAGCGACCTGTTCTTCTCCGGTATGAGACCGGCGGTCAATGTAGGTCTTTCTGTATCCCGAGTAGGTGGTGCAGCTCAGACAAAGGCTATGAAAAAAGCAGCCGGAAGTATCCGTATCGATCTGGCACAGTATCGAGAGATGGAAGTATTTACTCAGTTCTCATCAGATCTGGATCCTGCCACAGTGGAACAGTTGAAGTATGGAAAAGGACTGATGGAACTGCTGAAGCAGCCACTGTGTAAGCCATTTTCCATGCCACAGCAGGTTATCATGCTGTGTGCAGCTACCGGAAAAGTTATGATCAATGTACCGGTAGAAAAGATCAGAGAATTCCGTACCGGAATGCTGGATTACTTTGCCAAGAGTCAGCCGGCTATTGTCCGTGAACTGGAAACTACCGGTCAGCTCAGTGACAGCCTTCGCGATCAGATCGTAAAGGCAGCAGAAGAGTACAGAGATCAGGTCTGGAATAAAGAAGTATAGGTGGTGATCCAATGGCAAATGCAAGAGAGATACAGGGCAGAATAAAGAGTATCAATGATACGATGAAGATCACCAATGCAATGTATATGATATCATCCACCAAACTCCAGCGTGCCAAAAAGGAACTTGCTGATACGGAACCGTTTTTCTTCACCATGCAGAGCATGATTGCGAGAACCGTTCGTCATATGCCGGAAATGGATCACCGGTATCTGACTCATGACCCGGTGGGATCGGGAAAAAAGAGAGGCTTTCTTGTAATCACAGCAGATAAGGGACTGGCTGGTGCATACAATCACAATGTACTGAAGCTGGCAGAAGAAGAACTGGAACATTCAAAAGAATGGAATCTGTTCGTAGTAGGAGAACTGGGAAGACAGTATTTTGCCGGAAAGAAAATTGCGGTAGATGAGCATTTTCTTTATACCGCCCAGCATCCAACCTTTGACAGAGCCCGTGTCATCACCAGCAGACTGCTGGAAAAATTTGATAACGGAGAACTGGATGAAATCGATATTATCTTTACATCCATGAAGAATGGAATGCAAAGTGAAACAAAAATGGAGCGTCTGCTCCCATTGACACAGCAGGATTTTTCCAATCATATTCAGCATACAGCCGGTGTCATGCAGGAGGAATTTATCTTTTCTCCTTCGCCACAGGCCGTTCTGGAAAGCATAGTTCCGAACTATATTACAGGATATATTTTCGGAGCTCTGGTGGAATCATTCTGCAGTGAACATAATGCCCGTATGATGGCAATGGAAGCAGCAAATGACAGCGCAAAAGATATGCTTCATCAGCTGTCAATCGAATATAACCGTGTGCGTCAGGCCGCCATTACTCAGGAGATTACAGAAGTAGTCAGCGGTGCGAAAGCGCAGAAACGTAAGAAGAAAGGAGACCGCTGAAAATGAATGTAGGGAAAATCGTACAGATTCAGGGACCAGTCATCGACGTGGAATTCCAGAACGGTGAGCTGCCTTATATCAAGGATGCCCTGGAAGTCAACAACGATGGAAAACGCTGCGTTATGGAAGTGGCTCAGCATGTAGGAAAAAATACCGTACGTTGTATTATGCTTGCATCCAGTGAAGGACTTCACAGAGATATGGAAGTCGTTGCAACCGGAAGCGGTATCAAAGTGCCGGTTGGGGAAAAGACCCTTGGCCGTCTGTTTAACGTACTGGGAGATACCATAGACGGAGAGGAATCTCTGGAAAAAGAAGAACATTGGTGTATTCACAGAGAACCGCCAACATTTGAAGATCAGAGCCCGGTAGTAGAGATGCTGGAGACTGGTATCAAAGTTATCGACCTTCTGGCACCTTATGCCAAAGGTGGTAAGATCGGTCTGTTCGGTGGTGCCGGTGTAGGTAAAACCGTGCTGATTCAGGAGCTGATCCGTAACATCGCCACAGAACATGGCGGATATTCTATCTTCACTGGTGTTGGAGAACGTTCCCGTGAAGGTAATGACCTTTGGACAGAAATGAAAGAATCTGGAGTTCTGGATAAGACTGCTCTGGTATTTGGACAGATGAATGAGCCGCCTGGAGCTCGTATGCGTGTGGCTGAGACAGGACTGACCATGGCGGAATATTTCCGTGATGAACAGCATCAGAACGTGCTGCTCTTTATTGATAATATTTTCCGTTTCGTACAGGCAGGTTCCGAAGTATCTGCACTGCTGGGACGTATGCCTTCCGCAGTAGGTTATCAGCCGACACTGGCAAATGAACTGGGTGCACTTCAGGAACGAATTGCATCCACAAAGAAAGGTTCTGTAACATCTGTGCAGGCAGTTTATGTACCGGCGGATGACTTGACAGACCCGGCTCCGGCGACCACATTCGCTCATCTGGATGCTACCACCGTACTTTCCAGAAAGATCGTAGAACAGGGTATTTATCCGGCTGTTGATCCGCTGGAATCCAGCTCTCGTATTCTGGAGGAAGACGTCGTAGGAAAAGAACATTATGAAACTGCTCTGAAGGTACAGGAGATGCTTCAGAAATACAAAGAACTGCAGGATATCATCGCAATCCTTGGTATGGAAGAATTATCAGCAGAAGATAAAGTAACTGTGTACCGTGCAAGAAAGATTCAGAGATTCCTTTCCCAGCCATTCCACGTAGCGGAAAACTTTACCGGTGTACCTGGAAAATATGTGCCGGTGAAAGAAACCATCCGTGGATTCAAGGCAATCATTGATGGTGAAATGGATGAATATCCGGAAGCTGCATTCTTCAATGTAGGAACCATTGATGAAGTAATTGAAAAGGCAAACGCAATGCAGAAAGGATAACTTTCCATGGCTACATTTTATTTGAAAATTGTTACAAGTAATAAAGTATTTTTCTCAGGCCGTGTATCTGTTGCGATTGTGACTGCAACGGATGGAGAGAAAGCATTTCTGGCTCACCATGAGGAAATGGTGCTGGCTTTAAAGCCGGGCGAGATCCGTTTTCAGAAGGAAGACGGTACCTGGGTGACAGCAGTATCTGGCGTAGGTGTTGTACAGGCAGCCAATAACCGTGTGACAGCCATTGTAGAGTCGGCTGAACTGCCGGAAGACATCGATGCAGTGCGGGCCCGGGAAGCACGCGACCGTGCATTGGAAGAAATGCGGCAGAAGCAGAGTATCCGGGAGTACAAGACCACACAGGCCTCCCTGGCCAGAGCAATCAACCGATTAAGACATAATTCCGAACAGGGTGTCATAAAATAATAAAAAGGCGTATGAAGGTGAGAAATCATAATTCATACGCCTTTTTTCGTGACTTAGTTGGAGAACCAACCCCGGAAACAAGAATATAGAAAACTTCCGTGGTAATCGAGTGTCAGGTTAGCCGATATGTACACCGGAAATAAGAAGTTAGAATACAGTATAGCTTGAAATGTCGGCTAATATATATTATATTGAATAAAGTCAATCTCAAAGACAATTTTGATAACTGAAGTGTATGTATCAGAAAGGATAATTTATGTTTACAAAATTTTTGACTGTATTTTTTGTTTCTATGCTTCCGTTGGCTGAGCTTCGTGTGGCTGTACCGCTGGCTGTCGGAATGAAGCTTCCTTTGGTGGCATCTTACATTATTTGTATTATCGGAAATATGCTTCCGGTACCGTTTATCTATTTCTTTGCAAGAAAAGTACTGGAATGGGGAGCAACCAAACCGATTCTGGAGAAGCCATTTACCTGGATCCTGAAAAAAGGGGAAAAGGGTGGCGAGAAGTTGATGGCAAAAGTAGGAAGAAGTACCTATGTGGCTTTGTTCCTGTTTGTAGGTATTCCGATTCCGGGAACCGGTGCATGGACCGGAACACTGGCAGCCAGTATTCTGGATCTGGATTTTAAGAAGAGCGTTTTTGCTGCTCTGGGAGGAGTGCTTTTAGCCGGAATTATCATGGGCGTGGCAAGTACCGGAGTATTCAGTCTGATTGGACTGGTATAGGAATAATATATAAAAGACCTGTAGATGACAGTGAATTGGAAAATCCAATATTTGTCATTTCAGGTCTTTTTTTCAGGCTCTATGAATTTGCTATCGTCTGCAGAAATAACTCATGTATCCGCGTATCTTCATCCAGCTCTGGATGAAAGGCATAAGCGAACTGATTGCCGTAGCGTACCCCAACAATTTTTCCATCCACTTCTGCAAGAATATCCACATCCAGGGCAGCTTCGGATACATAAGGAGCCCGGATGAAGGTCATCGGGACTTTGCCGATTCCTTTGACTTCGGATACTGTATGAAAGCTACCAAGCTGCCGGCCATAGGCATTTCGCTTTACTTTTACCGGAAGCGTGGCAAAATGGGATACTTTCTGACCTTCAATTTCAGATGCCAGCAGAATCATTCCGGCACAGGTGGCCAATACCGGCAACCCATCCTGAATCCGTTTTTGTAAAGGTTTAAACATCTCTTGTTCATGAAGCAGAAGACTCTGTACGGTACTTTCTCCGCCTGGAAGAATCAGGGCATCAAAAGATTTTTCCAGATCAGATGCCTGGCGCAGCTCAATATGATTTATACCCAGACGATCCAGCATCTGCTCGTGTTCGATAAAAGCACCCTGAAGTGCCAGTACTGCAACGGTTATCATCAGATTCCTCTTTCTGCCATAATCAGCTGAATTTCCTGTTCATTAATACCTACCATAGCTTCCCCCAGATCTTCCGATAATTTTGCAATCAGAGAGGCATCGGTATAGTTGGTAACAGCCTGAACGATGGCAGATGCACGTTTTTCCGGATTGCCGGATTTGAAGATACCGGATCCAACAAAGACACCCTCCGCACCAAGCTGCATCATCAGAGAAGCATCAGCAGGGGTAGCGATTCCACCGGCTGCAAAATTTACTACCGGGAGACGATGGTTCTTATGAACATATTTTACCAGTTCATAAGGTACCTGAAGCTGCTTGGCTGCTTCAAAGAGTTCGTCTTCACGCATACTTCCGATGCGGGCGATTTCACTGTTCATTTTGCGCATATGGCGGACTGCCTGAATAATATCGCCAGTACCAGGTTCTCCCTTGGTACGGATCATGGAAGCACCTTCATTGATACGTCGCAGAGCTTCCCCAAGATCTTTGGCACCACACACGAATGGTACTTTGAATTCTCTCTTATTAATATGGTAGACATCATCGGCAGGAGAAAGAACTTCGCTTTCATCGATATAGTCAATCTCCAGTGCCTGCAGAATCTGGGCTTCTGCAAAATGACCGATACGACATTTGGCCATAACCGGGATGGATACCGCATCCTGAATCTTCTTAATCAGCTTTGGATCGCTCATACGAGATACGCCGCCGGCCGCACGGATATCAGCAGGGATACGTTCCAGTGCCATAACAGCGCAGGCACCGGCAGCTTCTGCGATCTTTGCCTGTTCTGGTGTGGTGACGTCCATGATGACGCCACCTTTCAGCATCTGGGCCAGTTGTTTATTTAACTCATATCGTTCTGTTACTTTCTCCATAATAAAAATCCTCCTCGTTCAGCTATTCCATAATAATTGCTGTGCCATTTCTGCATTGGTAAAACAGGTTGCACAGAGTTTATGCACCGAGTATAATGGAGAAGTGATATTATGAAAATAATCAATTTTAATATATTCAGTAATACCAGATAGGAGAAAAAATAAACGGTGCTTACTTATAATTTTACCAATACAGGGTCAGATTCCCTGTATGAATACCTGTATAAATGTATCAAAAAAGACATTCTTTCCGGGAAAATCAAGGCAGGAGAGAAACTGCCGTCCAAGCGGATGTTTGCAAAAAATCTGGGTATAAGTGTGATCACGGTGGAAAACGCCTATGGACAGCTGATGGCAGAAGGTTATATTTATTCCCAGCCGAAACGGGGGTTTTTTGTATCTGATCTGAAATATACCTCATCACCGGCAGCAGAACCGAAAGTGGACATGAATCATCTTGTTCTGACGGGAGGAGAAAATGCTTATCTGGCGGACTTTGCCAGCAATCAGACTGAGACAGAAGTGTTCCCGTTTTCTATCTGGATCAGAACCATGCGGGAGATTATGTCCGAGAAGCAGGAAGAACTTATGACGAATCCACCCTGCGGCGGAATTCTGGAGCTGCGGGAGAGTATCGCCAGGTACCTGATGGACTTCCGGGGAATGAGTGTGAGAAGGGAGCAGATCATTGTCGGGGCAGGAACAGAATACCTCTACAGTCTGCTGATCCAGCTTCTGGGTGAACGGAATATGTACGGTGTGGAGAATCCGGGATATCATAAAGTGGCGAAGATCTATAAAAGTATGGGAGTGCCATATTGCTATCTGAATATGGATCATGCAGGAGTAAGAATGGATGAGCTGGAAGAGAAAAGAGTTCAGATTCTTCATATCTCTCCGTCCCATCATTTTCCGACCGGCGTAGTGATGCCGGTGAGCCGACGATATGAACTCCTGGGATGGGCTGCGGGAGATCCAAAGCGCTATATCATCGAAGATGATTACGACAGTGAACTGCGCCTGGGAGGAAAGCCGATTCCGACACTGCAGAGTATGGATGTGTCAGGGAAGGTCATTTATATGAATACGTTCACCAAGACACTGTCCTCCACGGTGCGTATCAGCTATATGGTGCTCCCGGATCAGCTGGCAGAGTTGTTCTATCAGAAGCTGAGCTTTTATTCCTGTACCGTGTCCAATTTCGAACAATATACACTGGCCCGGTTTATTCAGAATGGCAGCTTTGAAAAACACATCAATCGTCTGCGCAATTATTATCAGACCAAGAGGGATCAGCTGCTGGAGGCCTTTCGCAGTCACCCGATTCATAAATACATAGCCATTTATGAAGAAGAGGCAGGGGTGCACTTCCTGATGAAGATTGATACAAAGAAAAGTGAAAAAGCGGTTCTGGATGCAGCCAGATCCAGGGGGATTCGACTGAATCCGGTGTCTGGTTATTACTTCGGTACACCACCAGAGGAAGAACAGGTATACGTTATGAACTATTCTTCCATACCACTGGAAAAAAAAGAAGAGATTGTTTCTGGAATATATGAGTCTATTTTGTGAAAAATGAGTATTGCAATTCCTATAAGACCACAGGTATAATATGAGTGACATTGTCCTAAAGCCGTCTTACAGCCTGTACATGGGGAGAATTGGCTTTGGGGTATACACGGCACAACCCGTGTGAATATAAATGAATAGCGAGGAGTACTGATTATGGAAATGAAGCCTGTAAAAGAAGGAAAAGTACGTGAGATTTATGACAACGGCGACAGCCTGATTATGGTAGCAACGGATCGTATCAGCTGTTTTGACGTGATCCTGAACAACGAAGTAACCAAAAAAGGTACCGTACTGACACAGATGTCTAAGTTCTGGTTTGACCTGACAGAAGACATTCTGCCAAATCACATGATTTCCGTAGATGTGAAAGATATGCCGGAATATTTCCAGCAGCCGAAGTTCGATGGCAACAGCATGCTTTGCCGTAAGCTGGAGATGCTGCCAGTAGAATGTATTGTGCGTGGCTACATCACAGGAAGCGGATGGGCAAGTTATCAGAAAACCGGAGAAGTATGTGGAATCAAGCTTCCAGAAGGATTAGAAGAATCCGATAAGCTCCCGGAACCGATTTATACTCCATCTACCAAAGCAGAAATCGGTGATCACGATGAGAACATTTCCTATGAACAGAGTATTGCTTACCTGGAAAAGAGATTCCCGGGGAAAGGCGAAGAATATGCAGCGAAGCTGCGTGATTACACCATCGCTTTATATAAAAAGTGTGCAGAATACGCACTGAGCCGTGGTATTATTATTGCAGATACCAAGTTCGAATTCGGTCTGGATGAGAATGGAAATATTGTGATTGGGGACGAGATGCTGACACCGGACAGCTCCAGATTCTGGCCGGCAGAAGGATACGAACCAGGACATGGTCAGCCATCCTTTGACAAACAGTTTGCACGTGACTGGCTCAAGGCTAATCCGGATAATGACTGGACACTGCCACAGGAGATTGTAGATAAAACCATTGCAAAGTATCTGCAGGCTTATGAACTGCTGACAGGAAAGGCACTGGCATAAGAACCGGAGTGGTTCAGTAAGAAGTAATTAGAACGTGAGAAAACCGGCGATGTGGGAGTACAACATATCGTCGGTTTTTCAGCATATGAAAAATAAAGGAAACAGATATGAATCGATGGAAAAAGGCCACCACCATGCTGGCGCTGCTGACAGCCGGACTGCTGACAGGATGTGGAGACAGCAGTAAAACAGAAGAAGTACACAGCTTTGCAGTATGGGAAAAGACAGAGGATGCCGCCTATACTTTTTCAGATGGCGTGACAGCCGAAAAATGGAAGAATGAAAAAGAGAATACACAGCAATATCGTTATCGGCTGGAAGATGGCACAGATCTGCTTCAGACAACCGATGTACTGTCACTGGAGGAAGAAATCGATTCGGAATTGTCAGGCTTTGATGGTCTGGAAGAGACAGCACAGGAAAATGTGCGGGCATATTATCAGAAACAGGGAATTGTCTATAATCTTGAAAAAGAACTGGAAGATGCTTACGAGGACTATCTGGCCTGTGCGGACAGCCGGGAGCATTTCACCTGTCATGAAGTCTTCCAGGATGTGACGGAATCTGCGGAAAACGGAACCTATATGGTGATTCTCACAGCAGTTACCACGCCGAAAAAGCTGCATTTTGATGGGGGAACAACCTGTAATTATCAGACTGCCATTTTTGACCGGAAGAGTGGAGAGACCATAGATATCTGGGATCTGTTCACAAAATCCCAGGATGAGACAAAAGAAGAACTGGCGAAGATCTGTTCGGTGGAGGATACCACCGTTTCAGAGCAGGACGTAGGTCCTGTTATGGATCAGAGTCAGATACTGCTGTTTCAGGATTATCTGGAAGTCTGGTTCCCATATGGAACCTGGGAGAGACAGGAGTTTGATAAAGGATTTGGATTTGAGTATGAAAAAATAGGGGGATTGCTCTATGACTGGGCAGTCCCGTCTCAAAAGGAGTAAAGTCATGCGTTTGCAGAAAGTACAGGATGAATTAAAAGAAAAAGGCTGGGAGTACCGTTATACTGAGGAAGCAGGACTGGGAAGCATTGATTTTGAGTATCGGGGGATCAGTTATCATATCTGGGAATTTGATGAGAATGGTCTGGGAGCGGAGAGTAATATCCGTACTGCAGGAAGGACAGAGGATTTTACCGGTCCGGATTATGAAGAACAGATTGTGCAGCTGGTAAAAGAAAGACAGTAAAAAACAGGAGAAGAATCATGAAACAAGCGAAAGCCATTGTACTGGCAGCCGGACAGGGAAAGCGTATGGGGAGTGTGGTGCCGAAGCAGTTCCTGGAGCTGGACGGTAAGCCGCTGCTGTTTTATTCACTGGAGTGTTTTGAGCAGTCTGAACTGATCTCAGAGATTATTCTGGTGGCTGGAAAAGATGCTATTCCATTCTGCTGGAAAATCGTAGATCATTTCGGATTTCAGAAAGTAAAATATGTAGTTCCAGGCGGAAAAGAACGATATGATTCAGTCTATGAGGGACTGAAGGCCTGTGGAGACTGTGATATCGTCTTTATTCATGATGGAGCAAGACCGTTTCCAGATACCGGGATGCTGGAGCGTACATTTGAAGCAGCGGACACATACGGAGCCTGCGTGGCGGCGGTGCCATCTAAGGATACCATGAAACAGGGAACACCAGATGGATTGGTGGAGAGAACATTGGATCGCAGTACTTTGTGGAATGTGCAGACACCCCAGGTGTTCCGTTATGATCTGATTATGGAAGCACATCAGAAAATCCGTAAGGGCAGTATGGAAGGTGTGACGGATGATTCTATGATCGTTGAGACACTGGGGATCTGCCCGGTGAAGCTGGTGATGGGATCTTATGATAATATCAAAGTTACCACACCAGAGGATCTGGTGATTGCTGAAAATATTTTAAAGAGACGGGAAAAAGCCACTCTGGAAATGAAAGAAAAAGAATGAGAAGGATCAGTGTGCAGATCGATACAGGCTGGCAGGATCAAACAGTCGAACAGTATTTAAAGAAGGAACTACAGCTGACAGCGGCACAGATTCGCAGCCTGAAGTTCCTTTCGGATGGAATACGAAAGAACGGTATGGTATGCAAAGTGATTGACAGACTGCAGAAGGGAGACTGGCTGGACGTTCCGCTGCCGGAGAAAAAAGCAGATGCCCGGAAGGTAGAGCCTTCCGGTGTCATGCCAGAGATCCTCTATAGCGACAGAGATGTGATCTGTGTATGGAAATCATCAGGCAGAGTGACACATCCGGTAGCAGGGCACCGGGCAGACAATGTGACAGGAGATCTGATAACGTATCTACAGAGTCAGGGACTGCAGGAAACGGTACACAGTATTGGAAGATTAGATAAGGATACCGCCGGCATTCTGGTATTTGCCCGGCACCGTATTGCTGCCGCAAGGCTCTGGCAGCAACGGGAAGACGGACGGTTTATCAAAGAATACCTGGCCTGGTGCGAAGGTGTTTTTCCTAAGGAAGCACAGTGGCAGGAACAGGAGTTGTCTGCGTCTTTGGAAAAAGTGCCGGAAGTACCAGGTCAGGGACAAAAGATGCAGGTCACGCCCATCGGCAGTCCTGCGGTTACCTGTTATCAGGTGATTCGTCAGGAGAAGAAGCAGGCGCTGGTGCGTCTGCATCTGAAGACCGGGCGGACTCATCAGATTCGGGTACATATGGCATATATTGGACATCCGCTGGTGGGAGATTCCCTGTACGGTCATGGAATCCCTCATCAGGATGCGGCAATGCTGTGTGCCTGGAAGGTTCGGTTCTATCAGCCATTTACAAAAGAAGAGATAGTGTTGGAACACAGGGATCCGGTGTATTCTGTGCAGGATGTGGAAGGGGATCAGGTTTCCTGACTGACAGCTGGTTGACTTTGTGTAATCAGTTCCTGCAGTGTGCCAAAGTGATAGCCCATCTCTTCCCATCTCGTCAGCAGTTCATCCAGAATGGCAGCATTGGTAGAAGAGGTATTGTGCAGCAGGACAATAGCGCCAGGATGGATACGGCCAAGTAGTTTGGCAAATGCCTCTTCTTTCGATGGCTGATTATCCTGATACCAGTCTACATAGGCAAGACTCCAGAAAAAGGTGGAGTAGCCCAGATCTTTTGCCATCTGCAGATTCTCAGTACTGTATTTTCCCTGGGGAGGACGATAGTAGTGGGGCATTTCTTCTCCGGTGATCTGGCGGTAGGCATCGGCAGTGCTGCTGAGCTCTTCAGAGAAAGCATCTATTGTTGAGATGGCAGACATATCCGGATGGTGCCAGGTGTGATTACCGAGGGTATGCCCTTCTGCGACCATGCGTTTGACCAGATCCGGTTCAGCTTCCAGGAAAGTACCTACTGTGAAGAAGGTGGCAGAAACCTGATGTTTTTTCAGGGCATCCAGGATGGCTGGAGTATTGCCATTCTCATATCCGCAGTCAAAGGTGAGGTAGATGATCTTCTCGTTCGTATCCTGAGCGTAGTAGGCATGGTAAGGCTGCAGTTCAGCTACGGTAGCGTTCCCCACAGGACGCTGTCCTTCTTCCTGAAAACTGAGTCCCCAGTTGGCGGCTTCTGGCTGCAGGATAGAAGAAGCGGGAATGCTGGTTCTGGAATGGGCGGCCAGACGGCCCGCTCCAAAACAGAGGCAGAAAAAAAGAACCAGAAAAAGCTTGCGTAAACGTGTAGAATGAGGCATAATAAACTCCAGATGTTAAAAATGAATTTGTAAATATATATGTAAAAAATATGAATTTAAGACGAAAAAAGACTTGACGAGCCACATACTCGTATGTTAAGATGGACGAGCGAATGGAAGTAGGGCTTTTTTTTTATGCCTAAAATTTTGATGGCCGTCGCGGGTCATCCACAAAAATTTGTTTGAGAGCGAGGTGGAAGTTGTGCGCACAAGAATCACATTGGCATGCACAGAATGTAAGCAGCGAAATTACAACACAACAAAAGACAAAAAGAATCATCCTGACAGAATGGAGACACAGAAGTACTGCAGATTCTGTAAGAAACACACACTGCACAAAGAAACAAAATAATCCTGTCTATTTGTGAAAGGAGAACAACATGGGAGATAATTCAAAGAATGATAAAGTCCCTGCACAGAGTTGGTCAGACGGACTCAAAGCTGAGTTCAACAAGATTATCTGGCCAAACAAAGATGATCTCGTAAAACAGACAGTCGCAGTTACAGTAGTTTCTGTAATACTGGGAGCACTGATCACTGTAATCGACAGTGTTGTTCAGTATGGTATTAATTTCTTTATTAAGTAAGGACAAGGTGAGCATATGTCAGAAGCAAACTGGTATGTCGTTCATACCTACTCAGGATATGAGAACAAGGTAAAAGCGAATATTGAAAAAACAATTGAAAACAGACATCTCGAAGACCAGATTCTTGAGGTACGTGTACCACTGGAAGAGGTTGTGGAAGTAAAGAATGGCGTTTCAAAAGCAGTCCAGAAGAAAATGTTTCCGGGTTATGTTCTACTCAACATGGTGATGAATGATGACACCTGGTATGTCGTAAGAAATACCAGAGGTGTAACAGGATTCGTCGGTCCGGGATCCAAGCCTGTGCCACTTACGGAAGAAGAGATGAAGCCGTTAGGAATTAAGAATGATAACGTAGAGATTGACTTCGGTGTTGGTGATATGGTTAATGTCATCGGTGGTATCTGGAAAGATACAGTCGGTGTGATCCAGAGCATCAATGAAGCAAAGCAGAGCGTTACCATCAATGTTGAGCTGTTCGGTCGTGAAACACCGGTAGAAATAAGTTTCACAGAGATTCAGAAAATGTAGATGAAGTCATCCGTCATTTCGCAGACGGTTAGACAGTGGGAGGGAAATCCCCCGACAATACCACAAGGAGGTGCCTCATTATGGCAAAGAAAGTAACAGGTTATATTAAATTACAGATTCCTGCTGGCAAAGCAACACCAGCACCACCTGTTGGACCAGCTCTTGGTCAGCACGGTGTTAACATTGTACAGTTTACAAAAGAGTTCAACGCAAGAACAGCAGACAAGGGTGATCTGATCATCCCTGTAGTTATCACTGTATACGCAGACAGAAGCTTCAGCTTCGTAACAAAGACTCCGCCTGCAGCAGTTCTTCTTAAGAAAGCCTGCAATCTGAAATCCGGATCAGGTGTTCCTAATAAGACAAAAGTTGCAACAATCAGCAAAGACAAGATCCGTGAGATCGCAGAAATGAAGATGCCAGATCTGAACGCAGGTTCCGTAGAAGCAGCTATGAGCATGATCGCTGGAACTGCCAGAAGTATGGGTATCACAGTTGAGGAGTAATAGTTAATCTATTATCCACAACATCGTAACTGAGCAATGTAAAGTGGGAGGGAGATTCCCGCAAATACCACCAGGAGGTTATTTAATATGAAAAGAGGAAAAAGATATACTGATGCGGCTAAAGCAATTGACCGCACAACTCTTTACGAAGCAGCTGATGCAATCAGCGTAGTAAAGAAAAATGCTGTAGCAAAATTTGATGAAACAATCGAAGTTCATATCAGAACCGGATGTGACGGACGTCATGCAGATCAGCAGATCCGTGGTGCAGTTGTACTGCCTCATGGAACTGGTAAAACAGTTCGTGTTCTTGTATTTGCTAAGAATGCAAAAGCTGATGAAGCACTGGCAGCCGGAGCTGATTTCGTAGGAGCAGAAGAACTGATTCCGAAGATTCAGAACGAAGGTTGGTTAGACTTTGACGTAGTAGTAGCTACACCGGATATGATGGGTGTTGTTGGTCGTCTGGGTCGTGTACTTGGACCAAAAGGCTTAATGCCAAACCCAAAAGCTGGAACAGTTACTATGGACGTAACAAAAGCTATCAACGATATCAAAGCTGGTAAGATTGAATACAGATTGGATAAGACAAACATCATTCACGTGCCAATCGGAAAAGCTTCTTTCACAGAAGAAATGCTGAGCGACAACTTCCAGACGCTTATCGGAGCTATTACAAAAGCAAGACCAGCAGCATTAAAGGGTCAGTACCTGAAGAGTGTAACGATCACTTCTACAATGGGACCTGGCGTAAAACTGAATACTGCTAAATTTGTTTAGGATTTAGTTCTTAGATGTGAACCCGGGATCGAGAGATCCCGGGTTTTTTGCCATTGGGGACGGTGTTTTCTGGCTTTTAGTGCCATTTTTTTCGTCCCTAATGGATCTGTTAAACTACCGCTTCAATAATTTTTTTGTTTCCAATTAATATCTCATGCACGCCAGGTTCTTTATTTTTATTAAAATTGAAACTGAGCATATAACCAATATCAGTGTGATAGGCATCGAGATATTGTATCAGCTGTTGTTCCCCTCTGGAATGATATTCTTCACCATGCCATAGCTTTAATTCAATAATGAACTGATTCTTGTCCTGAAGAGAAGCCTTATATAAAGCAGTTTGCTGCAATTCGTCTTTTGATAAGTAATAATTATATAGTCTGGTTTCAAAAATTCGATTGGTAACAGCGACAGTTCCATTCATGTTTTTAGTAAAACCGAACCTGGCGACCATCTGGATCGTATCATTATCCACGCTGTAAGTGTAGCTTTGACCTGAAAAAAGTATGGAACGGAGCATCGTATTCAGATCCGGGTAATCATGCAGTTTATTTATCAAGGAAGAAAATAGCGTGTTATTTTCTGCAAGGAGTAACCGGACTGCTTTTAAAAATCCGGTTTTGGTCCATATCGAGGATCTGGAAGTCCCATCAGAGCACAATACTTCATCAATCATCAGGACAATTGGTTTGTCAGAAGCATGACAGATCTGACCAAGAGAGGCAAACAGATCTGTGAGTGAAAAATCAATATCCTTTTCTCTTATGGCACGCTTCAATTCAGAGCAGGCTGCTTTGAGATCGTTCATATTGTTAAGAGTGTTTTGTTCCAGTGCTTTGAGAAAAAAAGCGGTAAAAGTCAGGGAAGGCGATTGCTGTTTTCAAATTTTGAGTAGTCAAAAGTCTGAAAATCCATAAGGACAATATAGTAATCCTTTTGAAGATAACTGCTGAGTGCGCGTAATGTAGTTGTTTTACCATATTGGCGTGCACGATTTATCGTAAAGTATTTTTCATGGTCAACCAGAGCCTTAATTGCAACAAGGCGTCCGGTAAGATCTATCATATAATGTTTATCCGGAAAACATACTGCAGTAGTGTTAAATACTTTAGGCATCGGCATATACCGTCCTTTCTAATAGTAACTGTATTGTAACAAGGATCAGTGATTAACGGGGATGCCAGTTTCTGATTTTTTGCGAAAAGTTCTTCTTCTGAAAAATATGCGAACAGGAAAAAATGATGAAAATGCATAAAGAAACAAAATAAAAAATAGTTTTATTATTGACAGATGAACCGGGGGGGGTATTATGAAAGCGAAAGAGAAAAAGACGGTATGCAGTCTGAAAAAGGGAGGAAAAGATGAAGTCAAGAACGAGAAAACTCGCATGGTTACTGTCAGCAACAATGGTCATCACCAGTATGAATCCGGGAATGATGGCTATGGCATCAGAAGAGACGGATGTGATCGAACAGACGGTGGAGGAAGCAGCGGAAGAGTCAATTACTGAGGAGACATTATCTGAAGAAACTGGAGAGACAGAAAACATATCGGAAGATGATGTAGATCTGATGGAAGAGATTACAGATGAAAACGCCTTTGAGGAAGAGACAGAGACGGTTTTGGATGTGGAAGAATACGCAGATGAAGAAAGTGCAGCCATCGCAGTACAGGATGAAGAGGCTGGAGAACAGACGATCAAATCGATCAGTATGGTACCTCAGAAGACAAAAGGGTATGCAGGATTGGATAGTGCCCCATTTGATTGGAACCCTGTGACGATCACGTATGGTGATGATGTGCAGAAGACAGGATATATCAATGGATCGTGTGTTTATCTGGATGAGGATTATTCTCAAATATGTGAAGTGAATTATCGAAAAGAAGGCAGCGAAGAAACACTGTATGGAATCGGTAATACGGAAGGTACATATGCGGTAGAATTTATTTTAAATGGAAAAATAATCTCTGCAACAGATTATTTTTATCAGAACAAGGCTGTCGGTGAACTGCCAAAACTGACAGCAGGGGAAGAAAATCTGGTGCATAGTAATGATGATCCGGATGTAAAAGCATCTATCTGGTATGAATTCATCCCATCCACAACAGGAAAATACCTTTTTGATCGAGTGGGAAACAGTGTGTATGTGAGAAAAAAGGAAGATGGACAAATAGAATTTGTAGCATCAGATCAGAATTCTTTTAAAGCAAAAGAAGGAAAGACCTATTATATTAAGTTTGATGGAACAATCTGGAATAATGGTAATAAAGAATATGAATGGACTACATCACTTTCCACAATAAAAGAGATCCAGTCTGTAGATACTATTGAGCCGAGAAGAACAGAATGGGCGGCAGGAATCGAGGATAATCTTCTGGGTGGAACAATCATGAAGATCCATTATACGGATGGTACTTATGAGACGGTTACAGCCAAGGATGCATGGAATACGGTAGATTCTCAGGGAAACAGAATCACATTTAGTATCAAAAAAGAGAATGATGAGGATTTCTACTACGACGGCAACAGTTCTGTGACCGTAGGAAAATATGGTTACGACATCAGTGTTATTGATGAAAAGGTGGGGGATACCGATTATATCTATAATGTAGTGGATGCCACAAATGCTGATTACCCTATGTTAAGTATGGGACAAAATGCAGTAACAACTGGAGCAGACTATATGAACTGGTACAAGTTCATTCCAGAAAAAACAGGAAGATATCGTTTCGGAAATGCAGACAGTATAATAGATTTGTCTGGAAATAGATTGGGTACTTCTGGCGGCCTTGCTGAATTAACGCAGGGAAACACTTATTATGTGGGTTTTTATGGACGTCATAACTATGATACAGGAGAAAATGAGGTTCGCAATATAAAATCAGAGATTTCCAGATTAGATGAGATCGTTTCTGTGTCTGATATAGGATTTGCAAAAGCAGAATTTTATACAGGTGCAGACCAAAGTTGTTTTAAAGGAATGACAGCTACGGTTCATTTTCAGAATGGAGATACCAGTTACGGCTCATTCGATTCAGAGGATGGAGAGTATAGACGGTATCTGAGCAATTGTGAGATGAACGTAAAAGCTTACTTAAAGGATGGCAGCGGAAAAGAGTATAACGATATTACTGGTTTGCCGGCTGGAACATATGAAGTGGGAATGAAGGCTGTTGATTTAGCTGATAAGACCAAAGTAACAGAGATAACACTTGATAAAACTTACACCATTACCATAAAAGATATATCGCAGGCAAATCTCCCGGAGATGAAAGAGGGCGATAATATCATTCAAAGCGGTAGGTATGGACAGCCAAACTGGTACAGCTTTACCGCACCTGAGTCAGCAAGGTATTTCATATCAAAGTATGAGGAACTGACTGTTTTGAAGGCAACAAATGATGGAGTAGAGGCAGTAGAAGTACAATATAGCAAATTTGAAACTGAAAAGGATGCGGTATATTATATCGGATTCTCAGGAAGTATATGGGATGATGAGGGAGAAGAAGATACTTTCTCCTGGAATACATCTATTATAAAGGTAAATGAGATTAAGGAAATTACTGGAATTCGTCTTGCAAGAAAAATATTTGCAGCAGAGGCAGACTGGGGATTTATAGAAGGCGCTCAGATTGATGTAACCTATCAGAATAAAGAAACAAGTACGCTTACTTTTACAGATACTACGAGTGTAACCGATCAGTATGGAACAATAATTGAGGCCCATTTTGATGGTGATGACATTGAGGACAACAGTATGACATCACCCCAAAAAGCTGGTACTTATAAGATCGCTTTTTGCGAAGATAGTAAGGAATCAGAAAACATTGCTTTGAACTCAGGTCTGGAAAAAAGTGCATATACCATTACTGTAGTGGATATTGCAGATATAATTCGTGGTACACTTGAACCAGGTGAAAATGAGATTGAAAGCAGTGGATACACTGGCTATGCGAACTGGTATAGCTTTACTCCGGAAAATGATGGCAGATATTACATCACAAGATCAGATGGATATGACGTATATACAAATGACAAGGGAAAACTGGAGCGTATAACTTCTTCTAATGGTACATTTTCTGTTGAAGCTAGAAAGACTTACTACATTGGATTTACAGATATATATTCAGGATCAACGGAACTGATCTCATCATTGACTGTCACTAATATTACTGCAAAAGCAACGAAAGATAAATTTTATGCAGGAATTAACCAGAATCATGTGCAAGCTGATGTAACAGTAACATATGAAGGCGGGCAGACCGGAAAACTAGATCTGGAAGAATGGTATAGGAATCTGAGTTATAATGATACTTATGATTATCTAAAGGACGCATATGGAAATACTTATAAGGTCTCATTAAAATCCTTAAATGAAGATGACTATGATGATACCTGTGGAGTAGATGAAGAATTACATGCAGGAAACTATCGGATTACCATTCAATGGAATCAGGGAGAGATATCAGACGACTATGATATTGTTGTAGAAAATCTTCCAAATCCTGCCAAAGATGCTTCCATTCCGGTCACAGATATGACAGCCGGAAAAGAATATGCAGTATCCTTAAATAAAGACACAATAATAAAATGGTTCCGCTATACACCACAGTCAGATTGTAAGATTACTTTTGAATCTACTGGAGATTATGATAGCTATGTATCTGTGTATAACAAAGATGGAGAACAGATAGATGGAAATGATGACGGTGGAGATAATAGCAATTTTAAATTGGAAAGAAAATTGACAGCTGGACAGGCATACTATTTTATGACGAAAATGTACAATAGTGACCGGGAAGGAACCTTTTATGTTTCTTTCAAGGTAGAAGGCGAGACACCGGTTCATATCCATACTTACGTAGAAGACCGCAAAGAGGCAACCTGTACAGCAGCCGGTTATACACAGCAGAAGTGCAATTCCTGTGGTGAAGTAAAAGCAGGAAGCTACGCAGTTATCCCGGCAAAAGGACACAGCTTCGGCAATTATCAGATTACCACTCAGCCAACTGCTCTGGCAGAAGGTGTTCAGACTCGTACCTGTACTGTTTGTGGATACACTGAAAATGCAGCAGCAGGCAAGCTGGTAGCGAATGTGACTTTATCATCCAGCACACTACCATTACAGGTAAAACAGTCCGTATCTTTAGCGAAGCTGATCATAGCTATGACAACAGGTGACAGACTGGTATCCTGTACGACTTCTAATAAGAAGATTGCAACTGTCAACAATGCAGGTAAAGTAACTGGTAAGAAAGCAGGAAAAGCAAAGATTACCATGAATTTTGCATCTGGACTTTCCAAGACAGTAACCGTCAAAGTACAGAAGGCAAAAGTAGCGACATCCAAGATCACGAATGTACCGGGTAAAATTACTTTAAAAGTAAAGAAGACATATAAATTGTCACCGGTGATTGCACCAATTACAACCAAGGATAAAGCATCTTATAAGAGTGCGAATAAGAAGGTTGCTACCGTGGCAAAGAACGGAAAGATCACAGCAAAGAAAGCAGGAAAGACTACGGTTACGGTCAAGGTTGGAAAGAAAACCAAGAAAGTAAAAGTAACCGTCACAAAATAAACTGACTATAACACCAGGGGGAATCGTCAAGCAGATGATTCCCTTTTTGGCTGTTATGTAACAAATGAACATAGATTTATAAATGTAGATGTACTGATTGAATATCATATGATAAGAATATATAAACAAAAAGATGTATAAAAACATCGAAAGATAATGTTTACAATTTAAAATAAACATGCTATGATTTTAATACAAAGCATAGCATTCACGTCAAGATACATCTGTATCGTCTGGAGATCTCACAGCAATTCTGGAATCTTATGCTTTCAAACTATATGGGCAGAAAGAGGATGGAATGGTTGCGATATTCAGATCAGAGCAGAGATTCTCTTTCATAAAAAGAAGGAGGATTGAAAAGCAGTATACATGGCGGGAAATGGGAATACACGAATAAAGAAGACCATTTTTACGACAGATAAAGAAGCGCAGTACGATGAAAAAGCAAAAGAGATATTAGGTCAGAAAAGTATTCTGGCACACATATTGGTGAAGACGGTAGAAGAATTCAAGGAAATGAACCCGATGGATGTGGTTCCGCTCATAGAGGGCGAACCATACATCATTCAGGTGCCGGTGGATCCGGGGATGACGAATGTAGCAACAGAAATGAATAAAGGAAAGATCACTGGCCTGAATACGGAAAACAGAGAGATGAATGAAGGTGAGGTTCGATTTGATATTTTGTTTTATGTGCGGACAAGAGATGGATTATGCAAAATGATCATTAACATAGAGGCACAGAAAGACGAACCAACCAGGTATCACATTTTGGATCGGGCAGTATTTTATGTAAGCAGAATGATATCATCCCAGAAAGACAGAGAATTCATCCATTCAGAATATAATGACATTAAGAAAGTATATTCCATCTGGATCTGCATGAACCGGGAAAAGAATACTCTGGAACATATATATTTAACAGAGGAAAGCCTGCTCGGTGAGGAACAATGGAAAGGCAGGCTGGATCTGTTGAATATCATCATGATAGGGTTGGCAGAAGAGATACCAGAGCAGGACGAAGAGTATGAATTACATAGATTGCTTGGGACATTGTTGTCACAGCATCTGGAAGCAAAGGAAAAGATGCAAATCGTGGAAGAAGAGTATCATATATCAATGGAGCAAAAGTTCAGGGAGGATTTGAAGATTATGTGTAATTTAAGTCAGGGAGTGAAAGAAGAAGGAATTGCGATGGGACATAAATTCGGCCTGGAACAGGGAAGACGAGAAGGACGACGGGAAGCGATATTGGAAACGACCAATAACGTCATCAGTAACATGCATGAAAAGGGCTACACAGTCATGGAGATAGCAGATGTGTTGAAGATGAGTAGTGAAGAAGTAAGAGAGAGGCTGGAAAAGCGGTAAAGGATAGCGGGGCAGCGAAAGTTGCTCTTGTTTTTTGAATAAAAACGTTCTTATGTATCATTTAGCCAGATTTATTTTGAAAAAATAAATAGAAACAATCGGAAAAGATAATAAAACACAAAAAATAAAGTCTTATTATGCATATTAACAGAAAATGGGGGAGTAATATAAAACTGATATATGCAGAAGACATGACAACAGTTGTCGAAGAAAGCTGGTACAGCAACCATTACTTTGAAAACAGGAAGTAAGACAGTAAAAGATACAAAATAAAGGAAAAAGTATCCCTTTTTCCATGCCTACCTTCAGACAGAAATCCCTTGCAAAGACTAGGATTTCCTAAAAATGTATTTTATTGACTAACACATAATGTGAGGCGTAAAATTTAGAAAACGGGGGATAACAGTCAGTAAAAGACAGACAGGAGGTTGGGAGATGCAGAACTTATCAACACAGACGACAGGTAACTGTTGTACAATAAAATGGATGTTTGGAGCACCGGAGATATTGAAGTTTCTGAGAGAAGGACACATTGAAGAGGGAAGTACGATAAAAGTAATCCAGAATTTTTGTGGAAACATGATTGTATCGGCAGCGGGAAGACAGTTTGCAGTAAGCAAAGATATTGCGGATCGAATCAAAGTTTGAGAGGAATAATGAATACAAGGAGATTTGCTATGAAATCATATGAACTTACCAATAAAAAAGGCTTTGAAGTTATCCATAACAGTACCCCATGGCGTGTGGCTGTGCACGCATCACAGCCAGAAGTAAATGGAGTACCATCCTTCCATCAGTGGGGATGTCACATGGAATCAGAAGAAGGATTTGTTCTGCTGTCAGGACAGGGATGGCTGGTGATCAGTACAGATGGCAGAGATTATCACATTCAAGAACTGAAAAAAGAAGAACTGACACTGGTGGAGCAGGCAGAGCGCCATGCAATTTTACTGGCTGAAAACAGCAGCGCACTGATTGTAGAGAATCTGGATATGTCCAATTCTGTGAACGAAGAGATGGATCCGGCGCTGAAAGAAGAAATTCTGAAAAAAATCGGATTTTAGGATAAAAAGTGGTTGACACACACGGCAATGTGTGTTATCTTCAAAAAGAACTGCCGAAGACAGCAGGTGCCGCAAGGCATAAGGATGAAACCGCCTGCCGAGGAGTAAAGAATTTCTTATTGGAATGATTTATGATCTCTCTGTACGCGGTATAGAGAGATTTTTATTTTTCCGGAATTCATGCGGCGGTACACAAACTATAAAGGAGGTGCACCATTCATGGCAAAAGTAGAACAGAAGAAACCGATCGTTGAAGAAATCAGCGAGCATATCAAAGACGCACAGTCTGTTGTTCTGGTTACTTACAGCGGAATTACTGTAGAGCAGGATACAGCTCTTCGTAAAGAGATGAGAGAAGCTGGTGTTGTTTACAAAGTTTACAAGAACACAATGATGAACTTTGCATTCAAGGGTACAGACTGCGAACCACTTTCTGAGAATCTGGAAGGACCTAACGCTATCGCAATCAGCAAGACTGATGCTACAGCTCCTATCCGTATTCTTGCAAAACATGCAAAGACAGTTCCGGCACTGAAGCTGGTTGCTGGTGTTGTTGAAGGCGGCTACTATGATGAGAAGGCTATTCAGGCACTGAAAGACGTTCCATCAAGAGAAGAACTGCTTGGCAAACTGCTTGGAAGCATTCAGTCTCCAATCGCAAACTTTGCACGTGTTATCAGCCAGATCGCAGAGTCCAAAGAGGCTTAAGTCGAATACGGCACAGTCAGATGTCCGATGGGCAGCCTGATTATTTTAAACGAATCTCGCTGGCAGCATGACTGGCGAAGCAAAAACGAATAAATCAAAAAATGGAGGAAAATAAAATGGCAAAATTAACAACAGCTGAATTTATTGAAGCTATCAAAGAGCTTACAGTATTAGAGTTAAATGATTTAGTAAAAGCATGTGAAGAAGAATTTGGTGTATCTGCAGCAGCAGGTGTTGTAGTAGCAGCAGCTGGAGCAGGCGCTGAAGCAGCAGAAGAAAAAGATGAGTTCGACGTAGAACTGACAGAAGTTGGACCAAACAAGGTTAAAGTTATCAAAGTTGTTCGTGAAGCAACAGGTCTTGGACTGAAAGAAGCTAAAGAAGTTGTAGATGGCGCTCCTAAGGTTGTTAAAGAAGGTGCTTCTAAGGCTGAAGCTGAAGAACTTAAGACAAAACTGGAAGCAGAAGGCGCTAAAGTTACTCTTAAATAATTTAAGCGAACAAAAGCAATGCAAATTTACAGAACCACAGCATGGAAACATGTTGTGGTTTTTTTGTGCTCGTTTATGGTAAAATATAATGGTGCCAGGGTCAAAAGGTCTAAACCCACATGAGCTTGCTCATAGGTGGGTAAAAGACCTTGGGACCCGCCCTGATATGAGCATAAAAGTGGGATGATAGTCCCACGATATGCGAATATTGGGTAGGATTGTGGGAGTGCATAGCACGAAACAATCCGTAGGCATCAAAGTCGGGGGCTTTTGACCCCGACATCATATGGTAGTTGCAAGATAACGATATCTGGCAACAAGAAGGCCAAAAAGTGAAGATGGGGGATAATCTGGAATGGAGAAACGAATAATAGACAAAAATGGAGTCTGCATAGATATTTACCAGCCGAAGCAGGCACCAAAGGCTGCAGTGGTGATCTGTCCGGGAGGAGGATATGAGAATCTGTGTGACCGTGAGGCGGGGCCGGTAGCGGAACAGTTTGCGGCAGGTGGTTATCTGGCTGTTGTGCTCTGGTATGAAGTAAAAGCTCCGGTGCTGAAAAATGTACCACTTCAGCAACTGGCAGATGCAGTGTGCTGGTTAAGAGATAACGCACAGAAATATCAGATGGAAGGAAAACATATTTATACCTGTGGATTTTCAGCAGGCGGCCATCTGGCAGGAAGCCTGGGGGTGATGTGGAACCGTCCGGAATATTTTGAAACTGGAGAGGATCTGCAGAAACACCGCCCGGATGGAATGATTCTGTGCTATCCGGTGATCTCATCTGGTGTATATGCACACCGTAGCAGCTTTGTGAGGCTGGCAGGAGAGGAACAACATGTACAGGAGACGTACAGTCTGGAAAAGTATGTGGATGAAAGCTGTGTACCGGTATTTCTGTGGGGAACCTTTGCAGATGATGCAGTTCCGGTGGAAAATTCACTGTTGTTGCTGACCGAACTGGCAAAGCATAAGATTCCGGTGGAATATCATCTGTTCCCGGATGGAATACATGGTCTGTCCCTGGCTACGGAAGAAGTACAGGAACTGGAGAAGAACCGAAAACCAGATGTGCATATTGCACGCTGGATGCCGCTATGCCTGGAATGGCTGGATCATGTGATGGAAAAGATAGATAAATAGATATGGCTGTTTATTCAATTATAAAATTTAAGCGAAAGAGTAGGCGAACAGTATTTGTATATGATATAGTATATATGATACAGGGCAAAAGTCTGAGCTAAACGTTTATACAGGAGGAATAAATTATGGCAACACCACACAACGCGGCCAATATGGGCGATATAGCAGAAACGATTTTATTACCAGGAGATCCGCTTCGTGCAAAAGTAATCGCAGAGACGTTTTTGGAAAATCCAGTGCAGTTCAATACAGTGCGCAATATGTTCGGTTATACTGGAACCTATAAAGGAAAGAAAGTATCGGTCATGGGAACTGGAATGGGTATGCCGTCTATTGGCATTTACAGCCATGAACTGATTCAGTTTTACGGAGTGAAAAATCTGATTCGTGTAGGATCCTGTGGAGCAACACAGGAAAATGCCAGACTTGGAACCATTCTGATGGCACAGGGCGCATGTACAGACAGTAATTATGCACATCAGTACAACCTGCCTGGAACATTTAGCGCGATTGCTGATTTTACCCTGCTGAAAACGGCACAGGAGATGGCAGAAGCAGAAGGATTCCCGTACATTGTGGGAAACATCCTGTCCAGTGATGTTTTCTATACTGAGACACCGGAATGGAAACAGTGGGCAAAGATGGGAGTGCTTGGTATCGAAATGGAAAGTTATGCACTTTACTGCGAAGCAGTAAGAGCAGGTGTAAGAGCCCTTGGCATCTTTACGGTATCTGATTCTATTGTAACGGGCGAAGCAACTACTGCTGAAGAACGGCAGAACAAGTTCACTAATATGATGAAAGTGGCATTAGAGACTGCCATCAGACTTTAAACGGAAAAAGATATATAGTACAAAAATCATGCTTTGGCATGATTTTTGTGCGTTATAAAGTATGGTTACTGTCCACAGAAAAGCCCTGCAAGGTATTTTGCGTGATGATGCATAGAAAGTGTAAGACTTATTTGCTTGATTTTATTCATATGTTACGGTATGATACCTAATAGCATGACAGGTGACAAGACACCTTGGAACGCAGGAGGGAGAGAACATGAAGAAAATCAAGGAATTACTGGATCACATTTTTATTGACGGCCTGAGCGGCATGGCACAGGGGCTGTTCGCCACACTGATCATAGGCACGATTATTCAGCAGATCGGTACACTGATCGGTGGCCCGAGAGGAGATATGATCTTTGCGATAGGGAAGGTTGCGGCAGCACTGACCGGTGCCGGTATCGGCGTGGGTGTGGCTGCGAAGTTTAAAGAAAGCTATCTGGTCGTGGTATCTGCAGCGACAGCCGGTATGGTGGGCGCATTTGCCAGCAAGCTGCTGGCCGGTACGGTTCTTGTAGATGGAACGATGGTATTTGCAGGACCGGGAGAACCACTTGGGGCGTTTTTGGCTGCCTATATTGGAATTGAGTGCGGGCATCTGGTAGCGGGCAAGACAAAAGTGGATATTTTGGTAACACCGATTGTGACCATTGGAACCGGCTCATTGACTGGTCTCCTGGTGGGACCGGGCGTGTCAAAGATCATGACAAGCCTTGGTGCAATGATCAACTGGGGCGTAGAGCAGCAGCCATTTTTGATGGGAATCGTGGTATCGGTTCTGATGGGGATGATCCTGACTCTTCCGATCAGTTCGGCAGCGCTTGGCATTATTCTGAACCTGTCCGGTCTGGCGGCCGGTGCAGCTACCGTTGGATGCTGCTGTAATATGGTAGGATTTGCAGTAGCTTCATATCGTGAAAATAAAATCGGTGGTCTGGTAGCACAGGGAATCGGAACTTCCATGCTTCAGGTACCCAATATTGTCCGTAAGCCTGTGATCTGGCTCCCGGCCATTCTCTCGAGCGCCATCTTAGGACCAGTTGGAACCATGATCTTCAAGATGACCAGCAATGCCACCGGATCCGGAATGGGAACAGCCGGACTGGTAGGACAGATCATGACCTGGCAGACTATGGTACCTGCAGAATCTGGAACCATCGTCCTGATCAAGATACTGCTGATCCAGATCATCCTCCCGGCAGTCATCACCCTGGCTATCTCCGAATACATGAGAAAAAAAGGCTGGATCAAATACGGTGACATGAAACTGGATATGTAAAGAAATGGAATGGAATCCGCAGTGACGTGGATTCCATTTTTACATTTTTAATGAACAGAAGCGACTATTCAGAACCCGCTGTGAAAGTACTGAACAGTTATTTTTTCAAACAAATTTCAAAAACTATTTGACAACCTTGAAAATTGGTGATACAGTATAGGTTGCATTATTGTGCGAGAGTATGCGTTTGGGTGAAGTATACCCAAAAAGAAACTTGGTGTATTTGTATGAAAAAGAGCAAGAGCACACCAGCACATTTATATAAAAAGACAGGGGTGAAACGTCATATGGAGAAAAACAGGATACGTCCTATCACAAACGGCAACAGTTTCCGAATGAGTTACTCAAGACAGAAAGAGGTTCTTGAGATGCCGAACCTGATCGAGGTTCAGAAGGACTCATACCAGTGGTTTTTGGACGAAGGCCTCAATGAAGTGTTTGATGATATCTCACCGATTCGTGATTACAGCGAAAAGCTCAGCCTGGAATTTGTGGATTTCAAGCTTTGCGAAGATGATGTCAAATACTCAATCGAAGAGTGCAAAGAGCGCGATGCTACTTATGCAGCTCCTTTGAAAGTTAAGGTCAGACTTCACAACAGAGAGACTGATGAAATCAATGAACATGAAATATTCATGGGAGATCTTCCACTGATGACAGCTACAGGTACGTTCGTTATTAACGGTGCAGAACGTGTTATCGTAAGCCAGCTGGTTCGTTCTCCGGGTATTTATTACGCAATTGCACATGACAAGCTTGGTAAGAGACTGTTTTCTTCTACCGTGATTCCAAACCGTGGTGCATGGCTGGAATATGAGACAGACTCCAATGACGTATTTTATGTTCGTGTAGACAGAACCAGAAAAGTACCGATTACCGTATTGATTCGTGCCCTTGGTGTCAGCACGAATGCTGAGATCCTGGAATTATTTGGTGAGGAACCAAAGATTCTTGCGACATTGACCAAGGACGTTTCTACGAACTACAAAGAAGGTCTTCTGGAACTGTACAAGAAGATCCGTCCGGGTGAACCATTAGCAGTAGAGAGTGCAGAGAGCCTGATTACAGCAATGTTCTTTGACCCGAGAAGATACGATCTTGCAAAAGTCGGACGTTATAAATTCAACAAAAAGCTGATGCTTCGTAACCGTATTGCAGGACATGTACTGGCAGAGGATGTAGTGGATCCTTCTACTGGTGAAGTTCTGGTGGAAGCAGGAACAAAGTTAACACGCGAACTGGCTGATGATATTCAGAATGCGGCAGTTCCATTTGTCTGGATTCAGACAGAAGAACGCAATGAAAAAGTTCTGTCCAGCATGATGGTAGATATCACCAAATGGGTAGATATTGATGAGGATGAAGCAAGAAGCCTTGGCGTGACAGAATTAGTATATTATCCGGTGCTGGCTTCTATACTGGAAGAAAATGAAAGCCTGGATGATATCAAAGATGCAATTAAGAGAGACATTCATGACCTGATTCCAAAGCATATTACAAAAGAAGATATCTTTGCTTCTATTAACTACAATATGCATCTGGAATATGGCATTGGAAATGATGATGATATTGACCACCTGGGTAACAGACGTATTCGTGCGGTAGGTGAACTGCTTCAGAATCAGTACCGTATTGGTCTGTCCAGACTGGAGAGAGTGGTTCGTGAAAGAATGACCACACAGGATCTGGAAGGTATTTCTCCACAGTCCCTGATCAATATCAAGCCGGTAACTGCAGCAGTGAAAGAATTCTTCGGATCTTCCCAGCTGTCACAGTTCATGGATCAGAACAACCCTCTTGGTGAGCTGACTCACAAGAGACGTCTGTCCGCACTGGGACCTGGTGGTCTGTCACGAGACAGAGCCGGATTCGAGGTTCGAGACGTACATTATTCCCACTATGGAAGAATGTGCCCTATCGAGACTCCTGAAGGACCGAACATCGGTCTGATCAACTCTCTTGCATGCTATGCAAGAATTAACCAGTATGGTTTCGTTGAGGCACCATACCGTAAGATTGACAAGACAGATCCTAAGAATCCGCGTGTCACAGATGAAGTTGTTTATATGACTGCTGATGAAGAGGATAATTATCATGTAGCACAGGCGAATGAGCAGCTGGATGCAGACGGATATTTTGTTCGTAAGAATGTATCCGGTCGTTACAGAGAAGAGACACAGGAATACGAACGAAGCATGTTTGATTACATGGATGTATCTCCTAAGATGGTGTTCTCCGTAGCTACAGCCCTCATTCCTTTCCTGCAGAACGATGATGCGAACCGTGCGCTGATGGGATCTAACATGCAGCGTCAGGCCGTACCTCTTCTGACTACAGAAGCACCTGTAGTTGGTACTGGTATGGAGACAAAGGCAGCGGTTGACTCCGGTGTCTGCGTAGTAGCAAAACGTGCAGGTGTGGTTGAAACGGTTACTTCTAAAGAGATCGTTATCAAGACAGACGATGGACAGAAGGATGAATACCATCTGACTAAGTTCCTGCGAAGCAACCAGAGCAACTGCTACAATCAGAAGCCAATCGTATTCAAAGGCAACCGTGTGGCAGCCGGACAGGTTATCGCAGACGGACCTTCTACTTCCAATGGAGAGATCGCTCTTGGTAAGAACCCACTGATCGGTTTCATGACATGGGAAGGTTATAACTACGAGGATGCGGTTCTGTTAAGTGAAAGACTGGTTATGAACGATGTATATACATCTGTTCATATTGAAGAATATGAGGCAGAAGCCCGTGATACCAAGCTGGGACCGGAAGAGATCACAAGAGACGTTCCTGGTGTAGGTGATGACGCATTAAAGGATCTGGATGAAAGAGGTATCATCCGTATCGGTGCAGAAGTTCGTGCCGGTGATATCCTGGTTGGTAAAGTAACTCCTAAGGGAGAGACAGAACTGACAGCAGAAGAGAGACTGCTTCGTGCGATTTTCGGTGAAAAAGCCCGTGAAGTAAGAGATACTTCTCTGAAAGTACCTCATGGTGAATATGGTATTGTTGTAGATGCAAAAGTATTCACAAGAGAAAATGGCGATGAACTGGCACCTGGAGTAAACCAGGCAGTCAGAATCTATATTGCACAGAAGAGAAAGATTTCCGTTGGTGATAAGATGGCCGGACGTCATGGTAACAAGGGTGTCGTTTCCCGTGTATTACCAGTCGAAGATATGCCATTCCTGCCAAACGGACGTCCACTGGATATCGTACTGAATCCTCTGGGTGTGCCTTCTCGTATGAATATCGGACAGGTGCTGGAGATTCATTTAAGTCTTGCAGCAAAAGCACTTGGATTTAATATTTCCACTCCGGTATTCGACGGTGCAAACGAAATTGATATCATGGACACTCTGGATCTGGCAAATGATTATGTCAATCTGGAATGGGATGAATTTAAAGCAAAACATGGCGAAGAACTGCTTCCGGAAGTTCTGGATTATCTGTATGAGAACAGAGATCACAGAGAGCTGTGGAAGGGTGTGCCACTGTCCAGAGACGGTAAGGTAAGACTTCGTGATGGTAGAACAGGTGAGTTCTTTGACAGCCCTGTAACCATCGGACACATGCATTATCTGAAACTGCATCATCTGGTTGATGATAAGATCCATGCACGTTCTACTGGTCCTTACTCACTGGTAACACAGCAGCCTCTGGGTGGTAAAGCTCAGTTCGGTGGACAGCGTTTCGGAGAGATGGAAGTTTGGGCTCTGGAAGCATACGGAGCATCTTACACACTGCAGGAAATCCTGACAGTAAAATCTGATGACGTTGTTGGTCGTGTGAAGACATATGAAGCAATCATTAAGGGTGAGAATATTCCTGAACCTGGTATTCCAGAATCCTTTAAGGTTATGCTGAAAGAGCTGCAGGCTCTTGGTCTGGATGTGAAAGTCCTTGGCGAGAACCAGCAGGAAGTAGAGATTATGGAAACTGTTGATTATGGTGAAACAGATATCCGTTCCGTCATTGAAGGAGACAGAGGCTATAAGCGTGAGGAAAATTCCTTTGGCAGCTATGGATTCAGCCAGCAGGAATTCTCCGGTGATGAACTTGTAGATGTACAGGAGTCCGAAGATGAAGAAACCGTTGATGTGGATGACAGCTTCGATGACGATGTAGAATAGGGAGGGAACCATTCATGGCAGAAGTAACAAATAAAGAAGTTTATCAGCCAATTTCGTTTGATGCGATCAAGATTGGCCTGGCATCTCCTGAGAAAATCAGAGAGTGGTCCCATGGAGAAGTAAAGAAACCGGAAACCATTAACTACAGAACACTGAAACCGGAAAAAGACGGACTCTTCTGTGAACGTATTTTCGGACCTAGCAAGGACTGGGAGTGCCACTGTGGTAAATATAAGAAAATCCGTTATAAAGGTGTTGTCTGCGATCGCTGTGGTGTAGAAGTTACCAAATCCAGCGTTCGTAGAGAGCGTATGGGTCATATTGAACTGGCTGCACCAGTTTCCCATATCTGGTATTTCAAGGGTATCCCTTCCAGAATGGGGCTGATGCTGGACTTATCACCGCGTGTACTGGAAAAAGTCCTGTACTTTGCAAACTACATCGTACTGGATGCCGGTGATACCAACCTGATGTATAAGCAGGTACTGACAGAAAAAGAATATCAGGAAGCAAGAGAAGCCTATGGAGACACATTCCGTGTTGGCATGGGTGCAGAAGCCATTAAAGAGCTTCTGGAAGCAATTGATATGGACAAGGAATCTGCAGAATTACAGGCTGCTCTGGCTGAGTCATCAGGCCAGAAGCGTGCCCGTATCGTAAAGAGACTGGAAGTCGTAGAAGCATTCCGTGAATCTGGAAATAAACCAGAGTGGATGATCATGACTGTCATTCCGGTTATCCCGCCAGATATCCGTCCGATGGTACAGCTGGATGGTGGACGTTTTGCCACATCTGACTTAAATGATCTGTATCGTCGTATTATCAACCGTAACAACCGTCTGAAAAGACTGTTAGAGCTGGGCGCACCAGATATCATCGTTCGTAACGAAAAGAGAATGCTGCAGGAATCTGTAGATGCTCTGATCGATAACGGACGTAGAGGACGTCCGGTAACCGGACCGGGTAACAGACCACTGAAGTCCCTGTCGGATATGTTAAAGGGTAAATCCGGACGTTTCCGTCAGAACCTGCTCGGAAAACGAGTTGACTATTCCGGACGTTCCGTTATCGTTGTTGGTCCTGAACTGAAGATTTACCAGTGCGGTCTGCCACAGGAGATGGCGATTGAGCTGTTCAAGCCTTTCGTTATGAAAGAACTGGTGGCAAACGGTACTTCCCACAATATTAAGAATGCCAAGAAGATGGTCGAGAGACTGGAACCACAGGTATGGGATGTTCTGGAACAGGTTATTAAAGAGCATCCGGTTATGCTGAACCGTGCTCCTACACTGCACAGACTTGGTATTCAGGCATTTGAACCGATTCTGGTACAGGGAAAAGCGATTAAGCTGCACCCACTGGTTTGTACTGCGTTCAACGCCGACTTCGATGGTGACCAGATGGCGGTTCATCTTCCACTGTCTGTAGAAGCACAGGCAGAGTGCCGTTTCCTGCTTCTTTCACCGAACAACCTGCTGAAGCCGTCTGATGGTGGCCCAGTAGCCGTTCCTTCACAGGATATGGTTCTTGGTATTTACTATCTGACACAGGAAAGACCTGGAGCAAAGGGAGAAGGTAAGTTCTTCAAGAGTGTCAACGAAGCAATCCTTGCTTATGAGAACCAGGTAATTACCCTTCAGACAAAGATTCACGTTCGTGTTACTAAGACAATGCCGGACGGAACCGAAAAGACCGGAACAGTAAGTTCCACACTGGGAAGATTTATCTTCAACGAGATTCTTCCTCAGGATCTTGGATTTGTAGACAGAAGCAATCATGACAATGATCTTGCCCTGGAAGTTGACTTCCATGTAGGTAAGAAAGGTCTGAAACAGATCCTTCAGAAAGTTATCAATACACATGGAGCTACCAAGACAGCAGAAGTGCTGGATGATATCAAGTCCATGGGCTACAAATATTCTACCAGAGCGGCCATGACCGTATCCATTTCCGATATGACTGTGCCGCCACAGAAACCACAGCTGATAGCTGAGGCTCAGGATACGGTAGATAAGATTACAAGAAACTACAAACGTGGTCTGATCACAGAAGAAGAACGTTATAAAGAAGTTGTTGAGACCTGGAAGAATACCGATGATATTCTGACCAGAGCTCTGCTGGATGGTCTGGATAAGTACAACAACATCTACATGATGGCTGACTCAGGAGCCCGTGGTTCTGATAAGCAGATCAAACAGCTGGCAGGTATGCGAGGACTGATGGCCGATACAACCGGTCACACCATCGAACTTCCTATTAAGTCCAACTTCCGTGAAGGTCTGGACGTACTGGAATACTTCATGTCTGCTCATGGAGCTCGTAAAGGTCTGTCCGATACAGCTCTTCGTACCGCTGACTCTGGTTACCTGACCAGACGTCTGGTAGACGTATCACAGCACCTGATCATTCGTGAGACAGACTGCTGTGAAGGTAAAGAAGCACCTGGTATGTATGTACAGGCACTTCGTGATGGTAAAGAAGAGATCGAGAGCCTTCAGGAACGTATCACAGGAAGATTCTCCTGCGAGACAATCTGTGATAAGAATGGTGAAGTGATTGTAAAGGCTAACCATATGATCACACCGAAGCGTGCTGCAAAGATCATGTCCGAAGGTGTAGATGCAGAAGGCAAGCCATTCGAAAAGATTAAGATCCGTACGGTGCTGACCTGTAAGTCACATATCGGTGTCTGCGCAAAATGTTATGGTGCTAACCTGGCAACCGGTGAACCGGTACAGGTAGGTGAATCCGTAGGTATCATTGCAGCACAGTCTATCGGTGAACCTGGTACACAGCTGACCATGCGTACCTTCCATACCGGTGGTGTGGCTGGTGGAGATATTACACAGGGTCTTCCTCGAGTTGAGGAGCTTTTTGAAGCAAGAAAACCAAAGGGTCTTGCAATCATCACAGAGATCGCCGGTAAAGTTGAGATCCGTGATACAAAGAAGAAACGTGAAATTATCGTAACCAATCAGGAAACAGGGGAGTCCAAGACTTACCTGATCCCATATGGTTCCAGAATTAAAGTTCTGGATGGCGTAGAGCTGGGAGCCGGTGATGAACTGACCGAAGGTAGCGTAAACCCACATGATATTTTAAGAATCAAGGGTGTTCGTGCCGTACAGGATTACATGATCCAGGAAGTACAGCGTGTATACCGTCTGCAGGGTGTAGAAATCAACGATAAACATATCGAAGTGATTGTACGCCAGATGCTGCAGAAGATCAGAGTTGAGGAAGCTGGAGATACTGATTTCCTTCCGGGAACACAGGTTGACATTCTTGACTTTGAAGATACCAATGAAAAGATGATCGAAGAAGGCAAAGAGCCTGCAGAAGGAAAACAGGTAATGCTTGGTATTACAAAAGCATCCCTGGCTACCAACTCCTTCCTGTCAGCTGCATCCTTCCAGGAAACCACTAAGGTACTGACAGAAGCAGCGATCAAGGGTAAGATCGATCCACTGATTGGTATGAAAGAAAATGTAATCATCGGTAAGCTGATCCCAGCTGGTACCGGTATGAAGAGATACCGCAATGTTCATCTGAATACCGAATATATGCAGGATGAAACAGAAGATGATGACATTCTTTTTGATGACGAGATGGATTATGATGAAGTAGAAGATATGGCTGCTGATGCTGCTGCAGAAGAAGTAACAGAAGATGTTTCAGAAGAGACTGCAGAAGTGGAAGAAGCTACCGAAACAGAAGAATAAGATCCGGATAATCAAAGATAAAAAAATGAGCTGTTCACATATGTGAATGGCTCATTTTTTTAAAACAATTATTTAGAAGCAGGATGTTCATCATCTTCTGGGAAATAATCATCCATCCAGTCCTGAAAAGGATCTTTGGGATCATAAGCCTTTGGCTCTCCATCATAGGCACTCTTCATAAAGAAAGGTTCCTTATTGTGGTCTGAATGTACATCGGAATCGAACTCGTCATGATCATGAATTTCATCGGTATCAGGCATCATTTCATAAGGAACCTGATTCGGATACGGCTGCTGCTGGTAAGGCGGTTGATTCGGATACGGCTGCTGCTGGTAAGGCGGTTGATTCGGATACGGAGGCTGCCCCGGATATGGAGGTTGGCCAGGATACGGTTGCTGCTGGTAAGGAGGCCATTCTGAATACGGAGGCTGTCCCTGATAAGGCGGATATGCACCGCCTGGTTGATAAGGAGGAAGATCATCCTCATCTTCATAGTTGTTATATTGGTAATTTTTGTTATACTGCTTTACTTTCTTAACCTTTACTTTTTTCTTACGGGGACGGAAAATGGTCTTCCTTCCGGTCCATCCAATGATTCGTACCAGAATGATTCCCCAGAAAACACCAAAGCTGTCGATTCCCACATCTCTTACGGAAGGTCCACGCCCGGCTACAAAAGATTGATGGTATTCATCCCCGGCAGCAAATCCCACGCAAATGATGCCGGCCAGAAGCATCAGCCAGATACCATGTACTCCATATACATATAATGGAAAGGATACGGCAACGGCAAGAGCAAAATATTCTGTCATATGAGCCAATTTACGGGTAACACCATTGATTCTCACAGCCCAGTTATCCATTTGCCAATAATCCAGATGAGTTTCAAAGATATTGTCCGCAGTCTCGACAATCTTATAGCTGACTTTATAACTCAGCTGCGAAGAGACATCAGCAGGCTGAGCAGAAAACTGATAGATCATCATCATCAGTAAAATGGCAGGAATGAAAGAAAGGGGTTTTAATAAAGTTCGGATCATAAAAACACTCCTTAATTTTTAAATTTGTCCCTTATGATACCATGGGAAGAAAAATAAGTCTATTGTTTTTAGAAAATAATAAGAAAGTTCTTGACAGACAGAAACGAACTTACTATAATTTAACCGTATGTGACAAAACCAAAGGTATAAGTGCGCATACACGGATTTATTCAAGAATGAATAACCGGCAACCACACCCCAATGAGGGAATAACACAGGAGGTAAAAAGAATGCCAACATTTAATCAGTTAGTAAGAAAAGGCAGACAGACAACAACTAAAAAATCTACTGCTCCAGCTCTTCAGAAAGGCTTTAACTCCCTGAAGAAGAAAAGCACTGATACATCTGCTCCACAGAAAAGAGGAGTTTGTACAGCTGTTAAGACAGCTACACCTAAGAAGCCTAACTCAGCTCTTAGAAAGATCGCCAGAGTTCGTCTGTCAAACAACATCGAAGTAACAAGCTACATTCCAGGTGAAGGACACAATCTGCAGGAGCATAGCGTAGTTCTTATCCGTGGTGGTAGAGTAAAAGACTTACCAGGTACAAGATACCACATCATCCGTGGTACACTGGATACAGCAGGTGTTGCTAAGAGAAGACAGGCTCGTTCCAAATACGGAGCAAAGAGACCAAAAGACGCTAAGAAATAATTCTTAGATATCGATTTTAGTTAGTAATATAAATTAGTAAAATAATTCGTATCACAAACAGAACTAGTATTAGTGCCGGGGTTCTATTACCAGGTGGTTGCAGGTTTAAATAGAAGCTTTCGAGCACGAACACATTAGAACGACACATGTGAGTACCGATGAATTAATGAATATATTAAGGAGGGAAGTAACGTGCCACGTAAAGGACATACTCAGAAAAGAGACGTATTAGCAGATCCGTTATACAATAACAAAGTGGTTACAAAGCTCATCAACAACATCATGTTAGATGGTAAAAAAGGTGTAGCTCAGAAGATCGTATACGGAGCATTTGATAGAGTGGCTGAGAAGACTGAAAAGCCAGCTATCGAAGTATTTGAAGAAGCTATGAACAACATTATGCCTGTACTTGAAGTAAAGGCAAGACGTATCGGTGGAGCTACCTACCAGGTACCTATCGAAGTAAGAGCTGACAGACGTCAGGCATTAGCTCTTCGCTGGTTAACCATGTTCTCCCGCAAGAGAGGCGAGAAGACTATGGAAGAAAGACTTGCGAATGAGATTATGGATGCAGCCAACAATACAGGTGCAGCTGTAAAGAGAAAAGAAGACATGCACAAGATGGCAGAAGCAAACAAAGCTTTCGCTCACTACAGATTCTAATAGGAGGAATTTACCTTGGCTGGAAGAGAATATCCGTTGGAGAGAACCAGAAATATTGGTATTATGGCTCATATCGATGCTGGTAAGACCACACTGACAGAGCGTATCCTGTATTACACTGGTGTTAACTATAAAATCGGTGATACTCATGAAGGTACTGCAACCATGGACTGGATGGAGCAGGAACAGGAAAGAGGTATCACAATTACTTCAGCAGCTACAACTTGTCACTGGACACATCAGGAAAACTGTAAGCCACAGCCAGGTGCTCTGGAACATCGTATCAACATCATTGATACTCCAGGACACGTTGACTTTACAGTAGAAGTAGAACGTTCCCTTCGTGTACTGGATGGCGCTGTCGGCGTCTTCTGTGCAAAGGGTGGTGTTGAGCCTCAGTCAGAAAACGTATGGCGTCAGGCTGATACCTACAATGTACCACGTATGGCATTCATCAACAAGATGGATATCCTTGGTGCTAACTTCTATGGTGCTGTAGACCAGATCAGAACAAGACTTGGTAAGAACGCAATCGTTCTTCAGCTGCCAATCGGTAAGGAAGATGAATTCAAAGGAATCATCGACCTGTTCGAAATGAAAGCATATATTTATAATGATGAAAAGGGTGAAGATATTTCTATCGTTGACATCCCAGAAGATATGCAGGAAGATGCAGAACTGTATCATACAGAGCTGGTTGAAAAGATCTGCGAACTGGATGACGATCTGATGATGGAATATCTGGAAGGTGAAGAACCATCCGTTGAAGCTCTGAAGAAGGTTCTGAGAAAAGGTACATGCGAATGTACAGCAGTTCCGGTTTGCTGTGGTACAGCTTATCGTAACAAAGGTGTTCAGAAGCTTCTGGATGCTATTATCGACTTTATGCCATCACCTGTCGACATCCCATCTATCAAGGGTGTGGATATGGAAGGAAATGAAGTGGAAAGACATTCTTCTGATGAAGAACCATTCTCCGCTCTGGCATTCAAGATCATGGCTGACCCATTTGTTGGTAAACTGGCATTCTTCCGTGTTTACTCAGGTACTATGAACTCTGGTTCTTATGTACTGAATGCAACAAAGGGCAAAAAGGAACGTGTAGGACGTATCCTTCAGATGCACGCTAACAAGAGAGCAGAGCTGGATAAGGTTTACTCCGGAGATATCGCTGCTGCAGTTGGTTTCAAGAACACAACGACAGGTGATACAATCTGTGATGAACAGCATCCGGTAATTCTGGAATCTATGGAATTCCCAGAACCAGTTATCGAGCTGGCTATCGAGCCTAAGACAAAAGCTGGCCAGGGTAAAATGGGTGAAGCTCTTGCAAAACTTGCAGAAGAAGACCCAACATTCCGTGCTCATACTGATCAGGAAACAGGTCAGACCATCATCGCTGGTATGGGTGAACTTCACCTGGAAATCATCGTTGACCGTCTGCTTCGTGAATTTAAGGTAGAGGCTAACGTAGGTGCACCTCAGGTTGCTTACAAAGAGACCTTTACAAAAGAAGTTACAGTTGACAGCAAGTACGCTAAACAGTCCGGTGGACGTGGACAGTACGGTCACTGTAAAGTTATCTTTACACCTATGGATCCAAACGGTGAAGAGACCTTCAAGTTTGAATCTACTGTAGTCGGTGGTGCTATTCCGAAGGAATACATCCCAGCTGTAGGAGAAGGTATTGAAGAAGCTGCTCAGTCTGGTATCCTTGGTGGATTCCCTGTACTGGGTGTACACGCTAACGTATACGACGGATCCTACCATGAAGTCGACTCTTCTGAAATGGCATTCCACATTGCCGGTTCTATGGCATTCAAAGACGCTATGAAGAAGGGCGGAGCAATCTTACTTGAGCCGATCATGAAGGTTGAAGTAACTATGCCGGAAGAATACATGGGAGATGTTATCGGTGATATCAACTCTCGTCGTGGACGTATCGAAGGTATGGATGATATCGGCGGCGGAAAAATCGTTCGTGGATACGTACCTCTGGCAGAAATGTTCGGTTATTCTACAGACCTTCGTTCTAAGACACAGGGACGTGGTAACTACTCAATGTTCTTCGAGAAATATGAGCCAGTACCAAAGTCTGTACAGGAAAAAGTACTGAACGATAAGTCTAAATAAGACAGAATAAATAAAAATAGGCTTGAAAATATCTAAGATTTGAAATATAATCTTAGATAGCCTGTTATATTTTATAACAATCATAATCGCATAAAGCGCATAGTTTTAAGGAGGAAAATCACAATGGCAAAGGCTAAATTTGAGAGAACCAAACCACATTGTAATATCGGTACCATCGGACACGTTGACCATGGTAAAACAACTTTAACAGCAGCTATCACAAAAGTTCTGTCCGAAAGAGTTGCTGGTAACACAGCTACAGATTTCGAAAACATTGATAAAGCTCCAGAAGAAAGAGAACGTGGTATCACAATTTCTACAGCTCACGTAGAATACGAAACAGAAAAGAGACATTACGCACACGTTGACTGCCCAGGTCATGCTGACTACGTTAAGAACATGATCACAGGTGCTGCTCAGATGGATGGTGCTATCCTGGTTGTAGCTGCTACTGATGGTGTTATGGCTCAGACAAAGGAACACATCCTTCTGTCCCGTCAGGTAGGTGTACCTAACATCGTAGTATTCATGAACAAATGTGATATGGTAGACGACGAAGAACTTCTTGAACTCGTTGAAATGGAAATCACAGAACAGCTGGAAGAATATGAATTCACAGATTGCCCAATCATCAAAGGTTCCGCTCTGATGGCTCTGCAGGATCCAATGGGACCATGGGGAGACAAGATCATGGAACTGATGAACACAGTTGATGAATACATTCCAGATCCACAGCGTGCTACAGACCAGCCATTCCTGATGCCTGTAGAGGACGTTTTCTCTATCACAGGTCGTGGTACTGTTGCAACTGGTAGAGTAGAACGTGGTGTTCTTCATGTATCTGACGAAGTTGAAATCGTTGGTATCAAAGAAGAAACTCGTAAAGTAGTTGTAACTGGTGTAGAAATGTTCCGTAAACTCCTTGATGAAGCTCAGGCTGGTGATAACATCGGTGCCCTTCTTCGTGGTGTTCAGAGAACAGATATCCAGCGTGGACAGGTACTTGCTAAACCAGGTACAGTTACATGCCATACAAAGTTCACAGCTCAGGTTTACGTTCTGACAAAAGATGAAGGTGGACGTCATACTCCATTCTTCAACAACTATCGTCCACAGTTCTACTTCAGAACAACTGACGTAACAGGTCTGATCACTCTTCCAGAAGGAACAGAGATGTGCATGCCTGGTGATAACGTAGAAATGACTATCGAACTGATCCACCCAATCGCTATGGAACAGGGTCTTACTTTCGCTATCCGTGAAGGTGGACGTACTGTAGGATCAGGACGTGTTGCTACTATCATCGAGTAATCACTGATTGACAGATCATAATTATATAATTTAGTATGTACTTCGAGTACATCGTACTGTAGCGTAAGATGCCCCGGAACCGCAAGGTTTCCGGGGTTTTTCTGTTGAACAAAAGATTAAAATAAGGTTGTAAAGAATAGCGAATAAATAAAAAACAGGCGGGTATGGGAAGAAAATGAAAATCTCCGCATATCTGCCTGTGATACTGTTATGATACTATTTCTGTTCGTTATTGGAAAATTTCTGTGCTAAAAGTTCATCTCGTTTACGGATTCGTGTCTCGAAATCCAGTTCTTCAATTTCTTTATGAGTGACAGGTTTGGAAGTGTAGTATTCCAACGTCTGCTTTTTCCACATATCAAACATATCTTTACCAGTGAAATAAGATTCCAGGCTTTCTCTGTTCTCCTGCAGATCAGCAAGAAAATTACACATATCTGCATTTAAAGAGTGTTCCGGATCATTTCCATAAAAGCGAAGTCCGGCATACCATTTCTGTGTTTCTGTTTCTATATCACCGGGAAGTTTATTATTTATATCCAGTTCATACCGGAGTTCATTGGATTCATTCATCTGCAGTAAAACCCAAAGAATATCGCTGAGAGTAGAAATCTGTACTTTATTTTCAGATAATCCAAATAACCAGTCCAAAGAGACATGAAATTTCTGAGCAATAGTTAATAACACATCATTGGAAGGAGTAACCACACCATTTTCATAACTGGATAAAGTTGACTGACGTATACCGATAGCTGCGGAAAAGTTTTTCTGATTCATCTTCAGCTCAGTTCGCAGCTCTTTTATTTTTTCTGAAATAGATGATTCCTGCATATTAGCCACCTCCTTAAAAGCTAAGATCAGTATACCACAAATGATAAAAATCAACAATATAGAAAAATATCATTCAAACAGATAAAAATTGTTGACAATGATTATTTAAAATGATATAGTATCAGTGAAAATGATAATTATAGATAAGGAGGAAATAATATGCAGAGACAGAACTATATGATTACAGCGGAAGAAGTTGCAGAGAGTATGGGGATTTCACTTGGATATGCTTACAAGCTGCTTCGCAAATTGAACAAAGAGCTTGCAGATCAGGGATATGTGACCGTTGCGGGCAAGATACCGAGGGCATTCTGGGAAAAGAAATTTTATGGATATTCCCAGATTGCAATGTAAGGAGGCGAGAAAGTATGGCAGCATACAAAGATGAAGAAAGAGGAACCTGGTATGTTTCATTTTATTATGAGGACTGGACAGGAGACAAAAAGCGAAAAGTAAAAAGAGGATTCCGCACTAAGAAAGAAGCGTTAAACTTCGAAGTGGAATACAAAAGAACAGCGAAAGCAGACATGGATATGACAATGGGAGAGTTTGTAGAAGTCTATTTCCGGGATAAGTCCCAGTCATTGAAGGACAGGAGTATCAAGAACAAAAGAGATACGATGAATGCTCAACTGTTACCCTATTTTAAGGACAGACCAATGAACAGTATCACACCAGCAGAGATTATCCAGTGGCAGAATACGATTATTGAAAAAGGATATTCAGATGATTATCTGAAAACAATACAGAATCAGATGACGGCATTGTTCAATCATGCGAAGAATATCTACAATCTGGCAGATAATCCCTGTGACAAGGTAAAACGCATGGGAAAGACTTCAAAAAAGAAAATGAAGTTTTGGACAATTGAAGAATATCGGCAGTTTATGACCGGAATAGAACCGAGAAGCAAATATTATGTGCTGTTTGAATTATTATTCTGGACAGGAGCGAGAGAAGGCGAAGCACTCAGCATTACACCTGCGGATATTGATTTTGAAAGGAATCTGCTTCATATCAATAAAACTTACTACCGTATGCATGGAGAGGACGTGATTACGTCTCCGAAAACGGAAGAATCGAACCGTACAATATCTATACCGGAATTTCTGAAAAAAGAGATTCGGGACTATATTAGCAGACTGTATGAGTTACCCGAAGACGAACGGATTTTTCCAATGGTTCATGAAGCGGTACAGCATAAGTTAAAACAGGTGGTTCAAAAGACCGGAGTAAAAAAAATAAGAGTACATGACATTCGTCACAGTCATGCGGCATTTCTGATTAATAAGGGTGTGCAGCCATTGATGATTAAAGAAAGGTTTGGACATACAGACATTCGCATTACATTGAATACTTATGGTCATTTATATCCAGATCAGCAGAAAGTGGTGGCAGATATGCTGGATGATGAAAATATAAAAAGCTCCGGAAGTACGCACAACCGGAGCAATGTGACAAATGAGGACGAATCCACAAATGTCAACCCTAGACAAGTTGATTATAGCAGGGATTCTTCCAGAGAACAACAGATAATTGGCGAGAATAGTTTGGAAAATGGAGGAATTTATGGAACAGAGAAATGAGAATAAAACAGAATTGAAAATGATAAAGATGTCAGATGTTCAGTCCCAGATAGTGGACTGGCTCTGGTATCCATTTATCCCTTATGGAAAATTAACGATTATTCAGGGAGATCCGGGTGATGGAAAAACTACGCTGGTATTAAATATCGCAGCGAGATTATCTAAAGGGGAAGGACTGGATAATGATATGAAAGTAGCAGAACCAGTAAATATTATTTATCAGACAGCGGAAGATGGACTGGCAGATACAGTAAAACCCAGGCTGGAGCTGGCAGAAGCGGTCTGTGAAAGAATCATGGTTATAGATGAAACAGAAAAATCACTTTCCATGATTGATGAAAGACTGGAAACTGCTATCAAACAGACTGGTGCGAGAGTGCTTATTTTAGATCCGATTCAGGCATACCTTGGAGGAACAATGGATATGAACCGGGCAAATGAAGCAAGGGATATGACGAAAAGATTGAGCTTGCTGGCAGAAAAATACAAATGTGCAATCTTATTGATCGGACACATGAATAAAGCTGGGGGAAATAAAGCTGCATATAGAGGAATGGGTTCGATTGACTTTTTTGCGGTAGCCAGAAGCGTATTACTGGTAGGAAGAATAGAGGGAGAACCGGATTTAAGAGCAGTGGTGCAGATTAAAAATAATCTGGCTGCATTTGGACATTCCAAAGCATTTCGCCTGACAGAAACAGGATTTGAGTGGATAGGTGACTATGAAATCACAGCAGATGAGGTGCTTGGTGGAATTGCCCCAAAGGTAAATAAACTGGAACAGGCAAAGAAGATGCTGAGGGAACTGGCAGAAACATCAACTTCTGTGCAAAGCAGTGAAATCTTTGATATGGCAGAAGATTTGAATATTTCTAAAAGAACACTGGAAAATGCAAAAAAGGAACTTGGAATTAAGGCAAGACGAATCAGCAATTCCTGGTATTGGGATTTAGATAAAATCAAGCCGGAATAAATTAAGGGTGCAACATTGCAGAGTATATAGAAAATGCGGAATTAAAATGCAAGGTTGCAATCTGTAAAGACATTGCAGTGTTGCGTCCTTACATAGAGTGTAAGAAGGTGAGAACTTGAAAAACGTTATGATTCCAGAGGAGTTATTTGGAAAGATTATAAAATATCATTTACTGGATCAGGAACAGGAAGCAGATGATATAAGAAAAGGTCTGAAGAAAAAGCTGGATGCAATGGTAAATCGTGAGGTATACAGTAAATTCAAAACTGCACCAACAGAAAAAGAACGGGAAAAGTTCCGGCAGGAATATCTGGACAGAAAAGGAATGCAAGAGAGCTTTCGATGGTAACAGTTCTTGTTGATTACCTTTTTACAGGAGCGTGTCACGCCCCTGTGAGAAGTAAACAAGGAGAAAGTTGGTAAGGCGCATACGGAAAGCTGAGGCTAGACGGTGAGGTTGCTGTAAATTTGATAGTTGTGAAGAAGGGAGAACGATTCGATGAAGCAGGGAAGATTAGGATATAACAGTAGCAATGACAGATATGGGTTATTAGCGTCGGACTTATGGATTGATACGGGATTTCACTGTGGAGAAGGTCTTGAGGTGCTGGTTGATGATAAGTGGGTACGGACAAGAATGGAGATGAATCCGGCAAGAGAATGGTATCTGGTGGGAACGCCGTACTGTGGAGATCTGGAGTATGTTCAGGCAAGAATACCGGAATAATTTAGTCGAGAGAGTAACGAAAGAGATAAAATAGCCCCCGGCAGGGCGTAAGGGTACTTTTGATGGACGGTACGGCTGTCGAAAGTGCTTTTGCGTTACTTTTGACAAAAGTAACAAAACCGCCGTATCCGGCGAAGATTTCTTTTTATACTATAGCTGGTAAAGATACAAATTTATGTGCCATGTCTGGCACTAGTTTTAGAAAGTGGGGTGACGAACATGACGCTGAAACGAACAATTAGTGGTATGATCGGGACAGGTTCTTTGGCTCATAACAGAAGGGAATTTATAGCAGAAAATGTTGATCCAGACAGAGTGCAACTAAATATTTGCTATCAGAATGAGAATTTAAAAGAAGTTTATAAAGAACTGTTTGATGAAGCTGTAGAACGATATAATATCGGGAAAAGAAAAGATCGACAGATTACAAATTATTATGATAAAATCCGGCAAGGAAAACAGGAAAAGTTGTTCCATGAAGTGATTTTCCAGATTGGAAACCGAGAAGATATGGCTGCTGGAACAGAAGAAGGAGATCTGGCTGTAAAGATACTGGATGAGTATGTAAAAGATTTCCAGAAACGGAATCCGACACTTCGGGTATTTAGCTGCTATCTGCATCAGGATGAGGCTACTCCACATCTCCATATTGATTTTATTCCTTATATAACGGACTGGAAAGGAAAAGGAATGGATATCAGAGTTTCGCTGAAGCAGGCATTAAAAGGTCTGGGATTTCAAGGTGGAAATAAGCATGATACAGAGCTGAATCAGTGGATAAATCATGAAAAAGAAGTCCTGGCAGAGATTGCAAAGCAGCATGGAATTGAATGGGAACAGAAAGGTACTCATGAGGAACATCTGGATGTCTATAATTTCAAGAAGAAAGAACGGAAAAAGGAAGTACAGAAATTGGAGCAGGAGAAAGAATTCCTAACTGCAGAAAACGAAGAACTGACAGCACAAATTGCAGAATCCAGGGCAGATATCCAGATTTTAGAAGACGATAAGGAGCTGGCAATCAAGGCGAAGCAAGAAGCAGAACAAAAGGCAGGGAACGCAGAAAAAGAACTAAAAAGTCTGGAAGATCGCAGAGAACAGCTACAGCCGATTATGGATAATGTGAGCAAAGAAATCAAAGAATATGGAACTGTTAAAACGTTATTGCCGGAAGCAGGCACATTGGAACGGGCAGTAACCTATCGGGACAAAAAAATCAAACCGTTGTTTCTTCAACTAAAAAATAAGGTTGCTGCAATGGCAGCTCAGGTTAAAGAACTTACGAAAGAGGTGGAAAATTGGAAAGGAAAATATCAAAGGCTGAAACAGAACTATAATGGTATTCAGAGAGAACTGAATGATATGCGTAAAGACAATCGGAAATTATCAGAGGAGAAGATTATATTGCAAGGCGTTTCTGATAGGTATGATCGCGTTGTGCGTGTTCTGGGAATAGAAACTGTAGATGCGGCAGTACAGCAGGATATTCAAAATGAGAAAACTCTGGAAGAAAAGCGACAGATGGAGCAAATGCCGAAGGGAAGTATTCACGAAAGATTGGCATGGGGAATGAAAAAAAGCGAGATGGAGAATCAGCAGCGTAAGAAAACTAAATCAAAAAACAGAGAAATGGAGAAATAAAATTATGGAAAAGCATATTTATGATGAAAAGAACGGATTAAGCTATACTTTGCATGGAGATTATTATTTGCCGGATTTGATACTGAATGAAGAAGAGGCAACATATGGGAAATATGGAATGCTGCGAAAACAGTTTCTGAAGGAACACAGATTAGCAAAATATCAATACTTGTTGTTGACTGGAAAGCTGACGGAACATCTGAATCAGATTGATCAGGAGAGCAGAGAACAGGTGGAAATACTTATGGAACAGATGGCGGAAAAACAGGGTGTAACAGAAGAATTAAAGGAACAGAATCAGATGAAGTGGATCAGATTAATGAATAATATAAAAGTCAGTGCAGAAGAAATTGTATTTAAAAACATGGTATATGTGTAATTGTGATGGACGATTGATAAGATCGCTCTTTTACATTTTTGTATATATTAGAATAGCACTTTAGAAAGCACTATGGTAAAATGAAGTGAAGGTAAATCGAAAGTTACCGAATTAAGTTAATCGTGCCGTATGGCTTGATTATCAAAACAAAGATAAAAACGCAACGTGCATCTTTGATGTGCCAGAGCCGGTAGGTAGCCCGGCCGTCCTATATAAATAGGGTAAGTAACCTGCCCCTCCGGGTTGTCCATTCTTTGTTCAATAAATTTTAGGAGGGATTTTTATGGACAAAGCAAATGGAAAACTGACGGTATATTTTGAAGAACCATTTTGGGTAGGTATATTTGAGCGTATTGAAGATGGTAAATTATCTGTGGCAAAGGTAACATTTGGTGCAGAACCAAAAGATTATGAAGTGCAGGAATATATTCAAAAATACTATTTCGGTTTGAAATTTAGTCCGGCTGTTGAAACGGTTGTAAAGGATATAAAAAGAAATCCGAAACGAATACAGCGTGAAGCAAAAAAGCAGATGCTGGAAACAGGCATTGGAACAAAATCTCAACAGGCATTGAAATTACAGCAGGAACAGAACAAGCAGGAACGTAAAGAGAGAAGCCGAAAGAAAAAAGAGGCGGAAGAACAGCGAATGTTTGACTAAAACAGCGAAAGAAAAGAGAAAAGCATAAGGGACATTAAAAGTCCTTTGGGCTTTTTCTCAAATTCGGGATTTGGAGGTATAAACCATGAGGAAATGTGAAAAGTGTGGAGCAAGTATGAAATTAGATTTAAGACTTAAAGTTAATGGCGGTGGCTATGGGATGGTTGTTCGTGTAGATGAAAAACAAAAGGCGACAACTATAGATGATGTTAGAGTTGCAGTCTGCCCAGAATGTGGCTATACAGAAATGTATTTAGAGGATTTAACGAAATTGAAATCTTAAAAGACAACTTTCAGATTTTTAGAATTAAGAAAAACGGAATTTAGGGAGGGGTCTATAATTGAAATTAGCAGATTTAGCAACAGGTTCTGATTGGATCGTGTGGATTATCTTTGGGATATTTACTGTGCTTTCTATCGTTTTACTTTCCGGACACGGAAGCTGGTTTATTTCTGGATATAATACAGCTTCAAAAGAAGAAAAGGAAAAATATGATGAAAAGAAGTTATGCAGGACAATGGGAGTTGGAATGTCTATTATAGCAATTCTTATATTAATTATGGGGCTGTTTGAAAAATTTTTGCCGGCATTTTTTGTATATATTGCATCGGGGATCATTGTAGTTGATGTCGTGGTTATTATCATTTTAGAAAACACACTATGCAAAAAGTAACAATTTTTGGCTTGTGGAATTAACCGAGGAGGAATTGCATTATATGTTCTATATTTATATTGTTTTTGACTTCGCAATGGCAGTGATTATGTTTTTATTTGGAATATGGTTTTATAGGTCAAAAGGACAAGCATCCAAATTCTTGTCTGGTTATAATATGAAATCAGCAGAAGAACGAAAAAAATATGATGAAAATGCTATGTGCAAGGCATATGGGAAGAGAATGATGTTTATGTCAATTCCTTTTATTGTTGGAATGATTATAGATATTTGGCATATAGGAATCGGTTGTTTAATTGCATGGGCGATATGGTTTGTTATGTTTATTCTGTTGCTTATAGATAGACATAAAAGAGAAAGTTGATTTATAGAAAAATAGAATGTTTTCGGGGTGAAAATACCGTTTATTTGTTTTAGACATACGATGTCCGGTTGAAAATTAGCGGATTCTCGTTTTATGTCGTGGTAATTTTGTCACATATTGGTAAGCTGTAAGTGGAAGAGAGGTAGAGACATGGACACAAAAAAGATCGGAGCTTTTTTAAAGCAATGTCGTAAAGAAAAGAATCTTACGCAAGAGCAGCTTGCCGAGAAGTTTGAGGTATCTGCAAGAACAGTTTCCAGATGGGAAACAGGAATAAATATGCCAGATCTCAGTATACTTGTTCAACTTGCTGAGTATTACGATGTTGAGATGAGAGAGCTCCTGGATGGAGAAAGGAGCCAGACTATGAATAAAGAGATGAAAGAAACACTGGACAAAGTTGCGGTGTATGAAGGATGGGTGAAACAAAAAGCATTAAAGGCTGGAAATCTTGCATTTGCATCAATGTTTGTGATTAGTGTGTTAGCGATTATTATTCAGATGTTATTAACTGTGGATATTCGCTTGGTTTTAGGAGAGACAGCAACTGCTTTGGTAGGAGGAATCCTGTACGCCTCTATTATGGTGTACAATGGAATATGGGATAAATGTTTGCCAAAAAGTGCTACTATATGGAGAGATTTTCTCACCAGTGTGATATGTGCAGGAATTTTTACAGTCATCTATGGTGTATGCTTATTTAGAATGGGAGCTACAGAAACACAGGTAACACGATTAGCATTGGGATTTCTGATTGGTATTACTATTGTGGCATTTATTGTTCTTAGGCTCTTGGCATTTATTAATCGAAAAAGAAACCAGAATTCGTCAAATGTTCAGGAGAAAAAGGAAACTTCCCTATCTAAGGCAGAATGGACAAAAATTTATAATGCACAGAATATAGTAGAGACAGAACAACTTGTAGAAATGTTAAAGCAAAATGGAATAGTAGCTTTTTCGCAGGAGGCAGGTGCGAATGTTGCAATGCATGGGGCACCAGGATTTGGAATATATGGTGTGGATATACTCGTGAAAACCGAAGATGCAGAGAAAGCAGTACAGTTGATCAAGGAGATTAATAACCAAGAGAATGAAGAAAATTTTTGACATTTCCACAGATGCGTGCTAATATGATTATAGAAAAAGAGTGCTACCGATAGACGGTTAGTCCACATACTTATTGATTACAAAGATAACCGCTTAGTTTGCAGACAGGGCGGTTATTTTTGTGGTTTATGATTATCTTTGCCTAATGTATATCCGATACTAAAGCAGGTTAAGCCGAAGCTCACGACTGCAATAAAGTCCACAATACTCATTGGCTTAGCCCTCCTTTCCAGTGGATTCTCTTTCGAGTTTCTATGTAATCAGAGGGTCACAGTCCCTCTGCTGAAGGACTAACCGCCTACCGTTATGATAGCACCCATGTTTCAATTATAACAGTCAGGACAGAAGGCTGCAACCGGAAAGTTGGCGGTTCATAAAAATCTGGCTGTGATACTATTTTGATACTAAAAAATGAAGAGAACAGAAATATAGCGTAGAAATCCTATAACACAGGACAATAAAGACACGAAAATCACAGAAAATAATGAGATTTTAAGAACCTCACAAACGTGAAGGTGGACGTACTGTAGGATCAGGACGTGTTGCTACAATCATCGAGTAATCACTGATTGACAGATAATCATATATAATTTAGTATACACTTCGTGTGTATCGTACTGTAGCGTAAGATGCCCCGGAACCGCAAGGTTTCCGGGGTTTTTCTGTTGTATGGAAGAAATAGGTGCGACACTGTCGAACCAATCTTAAATACAAAAATGTCCATATTCGAACAGACTTACCCCAGACAAAAAAGCCACCATGTAATCACTTTACTGAAATAAAGTGGCTACATTTTGTCATTGGCAATTCGTATATTCTAAATTTTTTTCAGATTATGTTCATGATCTTTATCCGTATGCCGCATGGCCTGATAGTCCAGATAGTCAAAAATCTGTTTGCGGCCTTCTTCATCCAGTATATAGAACTTGGCCAGAAGAGAAGCTGATCGGAGAACCGAACTGGAAAAAATAAAGAACGGAATCATGCGCCAGCAGAAATGGCAGATTGTGTTGAAGAGTGTATATGGAATTGCACTGGTGGTATTATCGGTGTTTGCCGTGAATGTAATGGTAAGGTGGTAGGGAATGATATGAAATAAAGATGGTTAATAATTATCTGGATTATCTAAACTAAAAGTATTAGAGCGCTTTTTTAACATCAAAGTATGTTGCAAATAGTAATAAGTCAAATTGTACTTATAAAAAAATAATGCTTATGGATTGAATAGCAATGTTATAATAATATTATCTATGTGGGTGGTGATGAATGTGGATGTATTAAATAAGGAACAACGTCATAAGGCTATGAGTCATATAAAAAGCAAAGATACAAGTATTGAATTGGCGCTTAGAAAAGAATTATGGAGTAGAGGATATCGATATAGAAAAAATTATAAGGAATTGCCAGGAACTCCAGATATTGTTTTGACAAAATATAAAATTGTTATATTTTGTGATGGAGAATTATTTCATGGGAAAGACTGGGAAATATTACGTCCCAAATTATTAAGTGGAAATAATCCTGAATTTTGGGTAAATAAGATTGAAAGAAATATGGAACGTGATAGAGAAAATGATAAAAAACTTCTGTTTATGGGGTGGACAGTAATTCGATTTTGGGGGAACGATATCAAAAAAGATCCAGAACAGTGTATAAAAGTAATTGAAGAAGTTATTTTCGATAATTTAATAGATGAGCAGATTGATGATTTGGTAGAATTATAGCTTGCAAAAGTTCGCAAGAACGAATAGAATTACACTGATAAAGGAGTAATTAAAATGAGTGGATATATATCAGTTACAGAAATGGCAGAAAGATGGCAGTTGACGGTGAGGCGTGTTCAAATATTATGTAATCAGCAAAGAGTACAAGGAGCAATAAAACAAAGTGGAATATGGTTGATCCCTTTTGATGCTAAAAAGCCAGAGCGGTTACTAGCAGGAAAAAAAAGTCCGATGAAGAAAAAAAATTTGAAATTAGTTTCTCTATTTTCTGGTTGTGGAGGAATTGACTTAGGATTTGAAGGAGATTTTAATGTATTGCGTAAATCCATAAATCCGAAGATTAATAGTAATTGGGAAATAAAAAATGTAGATAAAAATTGGGTAAGGATAGGAAAGACACGTTTTCACACCATATTTGCTAATGATATAAAACCAGAAGCAAAAGCAGCTTGGACAAATTATTTTAGCAAACGTGGAATAGATTCGGAAAATTATTATCTTGATAGCATTGTGGATTTGGTAAAATTACAAAAAGAGAATAAAATTAATATTTTTCCAACGGATATAGATGTTTTGATTGGTGGGTTCCCATGTCAGGATTTTTCGATTGCCGGTAAAAGAATGGGGTTTGAGTCCAACAAGGGACATGACGGACGGAGAATAGAAGAAGAAGAACCAACTATTGAAAATAGAGGTCAGCTTTACATGTGGATGCGAGAGGTCATTGGCATAACGAAACCTAAAGTTTTTGTAGCAGAGAATGTTAAAGGTCTTACAAATCTCAAGGATGCAAAAGAAGTGATAGAAAAAGATTTTTCGTCTGTTTGTAATGGGGGGTATTTAGTAGTTCCGGCCAGAGTGCTTAATGCGGCTAATTATGGTGTCCCTCAAGGGCGAGAAAGGGTAATCTTTTTTGGATTTAAAAAATCTGCTCTGACATTAAAGGCATTAGAGGAATTATCCCAAGAAGAGTTATCAAAGGAATATACACCGTATCCAGAGATTACACACTATCTACCAAATGAAAGACCGGAAGAAAATTTGGTGAAATTTGTGACGGTAAAGGATGCACTTGGAGATTTGGTTGAGCCAGAAAAATCTAATGATTTAAGTCAGCAAAAATATTCAAAGGCAAAGTATATGGGAAAGCATTGCCAAGGACAGCAAGAAGTTCAATTGAACGGCGTTGCGCCAACTATTCGTTCGGAACATCATGGAAATATTGAGTTTCGAAGATTATCAGAGGAGCATGGTGGGAAACACAAAAAAGAACTTTCTGATGGATTGAAAGAACGCAGATTAAGTGTAAGGGAGTGTGCAAGAATTCAAACATTTCCAGATAATTATGAATTTGTAATACCTGCTAGGAATGGCAATAAATCAGTATCAGGATCGGAGGCATACAAAATTATAGGAAATGCTGTACCACCATTATTGGGATATCATATTGCAAAAAGATTGGAAGAGAATTGGGAATTATATTTTGGAGGGGAGAAAAACAGTGATAATATCAACTAACAAAGAGCCGTCATTAGAAGAATTTGAAGAAATCTGCAATAAAGCTTGTCAATTAATGAATGAAATAGCAAGTCGTGAACCGGAGTATTATTTAACTAAAGGTGGACAAAAATTAGAAAAAGAAGTTAAGGACGCATTGGATTATGTGGCAAATGGAACGAACTTTGAAGGAACAATTGAAATTATTAGTGGACAAAGATTTCCAGATATTGTAGCTGCAAAATATTATGGTGTTGAAGTTAAATCTACGAAAGAAGATAAGTGGACCTTAATTGGTGGAAGTGTTGCGGAAGGAACGAGAATAGAAGATGTTGAACATATTTTTATTATGTTTGGAAAATTACATAAGCCTGTAGAATTTAAGACTAGAAGATATGAAGAATGTCTTTGTGACATTGCGGTAACTCACAGTCCTAGATATAAAATAGATATGAATCTTTTAGAAGGTGAAACTATTTTTGATAAGATGGGGATATCATATGATGAAATGCGGAAATTGAAAGATCCTATTCATCCAGTAGTGGAATATTTTAGATCTACTTTGAAACCAGGTGAATCATTATGGTGGGTTAATGGCGAAGATGCGACTTCAGGAGCAACCCCGGCTAAGATTAGAATGTGGAAAACTTTATCAAAGGAAGAACAGCAAGAATTAGTTGCGCAAGGTTTTGCACTTTTTCCGGAAATGTTTAGTAATAGCAGAAATAAATATGAGCGATTTACTCTTTGGCTAGTTGCAAATCATGGTGTCATATCCTCTTCTATGAGAGATCCATTTTCAGCAGGCGGTCAAGTTAATTTGGATATTAATGGAAACCACTATGAAAATTTACCACAGAAATATAGTCAACTTTTTTCTTGTAAGGATAAAGTTGAAGACACAATATTGAAGAGCGGTGAAGACGTATTAGCTGTTACATGGGAAACGGAAAAGACGGGAATGGAGCAACGCCTAAAAACCTGGATAAAATTAGTTTCGAAATATGCTGAGAAAGAAAAATTTGATGTTTCTAATTTTTTGGAAAATGTATTCAAAGCTGATGATGAATAGGGATTTGAGGTGTTTGCGCTTAAGAAGGTGACAATAGGATTAAAAATAATGTGGCAGTTATTTATACTCCAAACGGAACGATGAAGTCTTCATTTGCCAAAACATTTGAAGTAATTAGATTTTTCTATAGGAATATAAATGTTTGGTGAATTGTTTGCCTGACTTGTTTGAGATAATAAAATTTGACATAAATATGTGGCAATGTTATGCTGTAGAGGGATGTATATGCAGTAAATTGTTTTTATGTATCAGTGGATCGCGATACTTTATTTAATGTTAGGAACATATATGCAATGTTTATTTTTTATCCTTAATAAAATAATTTATTTTTATATTTATTATAAGGTGCAGTAAGTAGAGTTTTAGCTATACATCCCCTTGGAGAAAAAATGAAAGAATTACATTTAGATACGAGGAAAGACATAGCTAATTGGCTTGGAATATCACAAAAACAGCTAATATATGTGTTATATGTTCGAAAGCCAGAGAGTTATTACAGATCATTTGAAATTGCAAAGAAAAATGGTGGAAAAAGAATTATAAATGCACCAACTAAAGAACTATATCGAATACAAAAGATCTTAACATTTAAGCTAGAAGAGATATATGCACCTAGAAAATGTGTTTATGGTTTTGTAAAAGGGAGAAGTATACTAGATAATGCCCGATGTCATACAAAAAAAGAATTTTGTTTAAATATAGACTTAAAAGATTTTTTTACGCAATTTAATTTCGGCAGAATTAGGGGACTTTTCTTGAAGGAACCTTATAAGTTTGGAACGGAAGCAGCAACTATTATCGCACAAATAGTGTGTTATAAGGGAGTTTTACCACAGGGGGCGTCTACATCACCCATTATTACCAATATGATATGCCGATCATTTGATTTTAAAATGATTAATTTGTGTGGAAAATATAAATCTTATTATTCTAGATATGCAGATGATATTGTTATTTCTACACGTTTAAAAGAATTTCCTATTCAATTGGCAAAAAATAACCAAGGGATTATTGAATTAAGTGAAGAATTAACTAGTGTATTTGAAGAAGCAGGTTTGGTAATAAATTATGAAAAAGTCTATCTGAATGCAAGTTCTTATCGACAGGAGGTAACAGGTTTAACGGTGAATGTGATACCTAATGTCCCTAGAAGATATTTAAAGGAGTTACGTGCTCTTTTTTTTAGAGTAGAAAAAGATGGAATAAAAAGAACTATTTTTTGGTATTATAGAGATGAAATTATTGATAGCGATAAAATATCTGAAAGTGAATATGAAAAACTGTATAAAAAATTTTTCCAAGTATTATGTGGAAAAGTGGGATATATTGGTCAAATACGTGGCTTAGATAATGGATATTATCAAATGTATGCAAAAAAGATAAACAGTATATATGATTCTAGAACTATGAAGTATCCATTAGTACAGTTAGAAGATAAATTACAGGAGGCATGCTTAGTTATAAAATACGATGGTGAGGATATCTGTTATCAAGGATCTGGTTTTTTACTTAAAAATTATGGATTGGTTACAGCGGCGCATGTAATGGAAAAATGTCCGGATAAATTTTTTTCGGTATTACAGATATCTCAATACGATACAATTTGTCAAAAGAAGATAGAGGAGAAAGGAAGAGTAAGTGTAGAAGACGACGACACATATTGGGGAGAGAAGATTGATGCACTTATTTTTGGTACGCCAGCCAGGTTGAAAAATAACTATCATTGGCCACTTTCTAAGAATAAGAAAATTACCGTAGGCATGAGAGTAATTATTATTGGTTTTCCAAATTGGAGTGAAGCATCTTCCGCAGAAGTTCAAATGGCACGTGTAACGGGAAATAGTCATTATATGGGAGCAACGTTGTATACAGTTGACGTAGTAATAAGGCATGGAGCGAGTGGAGGCGTCGTGTTGGATGAGAGACAGGAAGTGCTGGGGATAATAAAGGGTGGCGTGTCTGAAATTGAGCTAAACAAAATTCAAGAGAATTCCCTTGGTAAAGATGATGAGATAAGTATGAGTGGTTTTCTTAGTATTTATGATGTGATTAATGACTATAATTCTTATTTTGAAATATAGTTGGAAACAAGAAATTAGCAATTTTATATGATTTGGAGAATATATTTTGATAACAATGCCATAGGAAAAAGAAGATAAGGAACGGCAAACTGAAGTAGGAATTGTTGAAATGTAATATAAGTAGATGTAATGAAGCAGTCCTTGGAGGATTAATAATGAGCGATACTTTTTTAGAAATAAAATGGCGTAAAGAGGATATACAGAATTTGCTAAAAGATAATGGAATGGACAGTTCTGAACAGTCTGTGAATAATTTCCTTGAAAAGTTTGATATACAATATTTTGAAGAGATGTGTATTCAAACTGGATGGGAAGTGTTGCAATCAGCAATATAAAAATATTTACCGGGCAAAGCAGGTATATGGGGATGTCGAACTTTGAAGCAACTTCGAAGTAGTTTCGAAGTTGCTTCAAAGTAGAAGAATTTCGAAACATTCACTGGCTACATTTTGGCTACAAAATTCCGAGACACCACAGATTCCTCACACAAAATATGCCTTCAGAGCCACCAGAAATACAGAAAACCAACATTTTACACAGGATATTTTCTTTCTCAAGTCCGTGAAGGTGGACGTACTGTAGGATCAGGACGTGTTGCTACAATCATCGAGTAATCACTGATTGACAGATAATCATATATAATTTAGTATGTACTTCGTGTACATCGTACTGTAGCGTAAGATGCCCCGGAACCGCAAGGTTTCCGGGGTTTTTCTGTCGTGAAGAGGAGATTGGTTCGAGATTCTATTTCCCATCAGCAGGATAAGTATGTTATACTGAAAGAAACTTGCATATCTCTGGAACATCGGGTCCCATGACCGGAAAGTTTACCAGGGAACATACAGAAAATGATATACGATGAATAACATAACGGGAGGATTTTACAATGGAGACAAGACCATATATCAGTTGGGATCTGGTGGAACATTTTATGGTGGATGCTTTTCAGGCTGTGGGTGTGCCGGAAGCAGATGCCAGAATCTGTGCAGATGTATTGATGGAAAGTGACCGACGTGGGATTGAGAGTCATGGCTGCAACCGATTTAAACCGATCTATATGGATCGCATTCTTAACGGAACTTTAAAGCCTGTAACAGAGATCGAGATTCTGAAGGAGACTCCGACAACTGTTGTGATGGATGCACATGACGGTATGGGGATGGTAGCCAGTCACAAGATGATGGAGATGCTGATTGAAAAGGCGAAGATTTATGGTATGGCTGGCGGAAGCATTTGCAACTCTACCCATTACGGGATTGCCGGTTACTGGGCTACCATGGCCAGCAAGGAAGGCCTGCTGGGAATCACCGGAACTAATGCCAGACCATCTATTGCACCAACTTTTGGCGTGGAAAATATGATGGGAACCAATCCACTGACCTTTGCGTTCCCTACAGATGAAGAATTCCCATTCTGTCTGGACTGTGCAACTTCGATCGTACAGCGTGGCAAGATCGAATATTATGCAAGAGAAGGAAAGGATACACCGGCTGGTATGGTAGTATCTGAAAAAGGAGAGGCTATGACGGATTCCGATGAGATCTTGAAAGCTTTGGTGGATGGAACCGCAGCACTGGCACCACTTGGTGGCATCGGTGATGAAATGTGTGGATTTAAAGGCTATGGTTATGCAGCGGTAGTGGAGATTCTTTCCGCAGCATTGACAGGTGGTCCGTTTATGAAAGCGCTGACTGGACTGAATGCAGATGGCAGTCGCTCCATGTATCACCTGGGACATTTCTTCTTTGTTATTAATCCGGACTTTTTCATGGGAGAAAATACGTTCCGTAAGACGGCCGGAGATATTTGCCGTGCATTACGTGCATCCAAGAAAGCACCGGGGCAGGAGCGAATCTATACAGCCGGGGAGAAAGAATGGCTGGTATGGCAGGAACGTAAGGATAAGGGAGTACCAGTAGGGGATGCAGTGCAGAAAGAATTTATCGAGATCCGTGATAAATACCATCTGCCATATCATTTCCCATTTGAAAAATAAAAGAAAAATGAGGACGGTATAATCAAGAGACGAAAAATGAAGAGCAGATTTGAAAGCAAAAAAGTAGCATATAAAGATTACGATATCACTTTGATTCGCAGTAACCGGAAAAGTATAGCCATTGAAATCAACAGGGATCTTCAGATCAAGGTGCGGGCACCGCAGCGTATGACGCAGAATCGAATCATGAAGTTTGTTACAGAGAAAGAAGATTGGATACAGCTTCATCTGGAGAAGATGGAGCTGTTACGTCAGAAACAGGAACAGGATGACAGATACTCGCAGCGATCACCTATGACGGAAGAAGAAATTCGGAAGCTTACAGAGACTGCAAGAAAAGTGATTCCGGTAAGAGCAGCATACTTTGCCCGGCAGATGGAAGTCACTTACGGCAGGATCACGATCCGCAATCAGAAGACTCGCTGGGGAAGCTGCAGTCAGGCAGGAAATCTGAACTTCAACTGCCATCTGGCTGAGATGCCAGATGAGATTCTGGATTATGTTGTGGTGCATGAACTCTGTCACAGGAAGCAGATGAACCATTCCAGGCTGTTCTGGGCAGAAGTCGAAAAGGTATTACCGGATTATCAGATCAGAAGAAAGTGGTTGAAAGAGAATGGGAGAAGGTATCTGATATAGTACACCTGAACCGCATGATCAGGAATAATACGATAAGAACAAAACAACGGAGTCGGCAGGAAAGGAGAAATCCAACTGGCGACTCTTTCTTGCATTATAAGCAATAATGACTTAAAATAGAAGAATATTGTGAATTTATAAGGCATAGAATCGGCGATCAGTACCATTAGCGCTGATCTGTCATTTTAGGATTGCAATAGAATAAGCAGAAACAAAAAGAAAGAGAACAGAGTGTATGATGGAGATAATAGAAAATGTAAACAGTGTGGTAAATAATTTTATCTGGGGTGTTCCGGCAATGCTGTGCATCTTCGGTGTTGGGTTGTATTTAAGTATCAGAACTCATTTTTTGCAAATCCGGAAGTTCCCGTATGCTATTAAGACAACTATAGGAAGAATGTTCCGAAAAAGAAATGCTTCAGATGGAGCCCTGACTCCATTTCAGGCGGTCTGTACTGCACTGGCAGCGACGGTTGGAACCGGTAATATTGCCGGTGTGGCAGGTGCAATCGCCATCGGCGGTCCGGGAGCAGTGTTCTGGATGTGGATTTCAGCACTCCTTGGTATGTGTACCAAGTTTGCGGAAGTGACATTGGCGGTGCATTTCCGTGAGAAAAATGCCAACGGAGATCTGGTGGGCGGTCCAATGTACTACATTAAAAATGGACTGGGAAAAAAATGGATATGGCTGGCCTATCTGTTTGCAGCATTTGGTGTGCTGACGGTATTTGGAACTGGCAATGCCACACAGGTCAATACCATCACAACAGCGATCAACTCCGCATTACTGAATTATCATGTAATTTCAGAAGGAGCAGTATCCACATCTAATTTGATCATTGGTATTGTAATCACGGTACTGGTAGGAATGATCCTGCTTGGTGGAATCAAACGAATCGGCCAGGTAACAGAAAAACTGGTGCCATTTATGGCACTGTTATACATTGTACTGGCTCTGGGAGTGATATTGATGAATATCAGGGTACTTCCGGCAGTTTTTGTGGCCATTATACGAGGTGCATTCCAGCCATCTGCAGTGACAGGAGGCGTGGTCGGAAGCATGTTCATGAGTATGAAAAAGGGTGTATCCCGCGGTATCTTTTCCAATGAAGCAGGTCTTGGTACAGGCTCCATCGCTCATGCCTGTGCAGATACCAGAAAACCGGTAAAACAGGGCATGTTCGGTATCTTTGAAGTATTTGCAGACACCATTGTGATTTGTACATTAACAGCACTGGTTATTCTGTGCAGCCAGGTACCGGTGAATTACGGTGCGGCAGCAGGAGCAGAACTGACGATTCAGGGATTCACATCGGTGTACGGAGACTGGGTATCTATCTTTACGGCAGTAGCTATGTGTTGTTTTGCATTCTCCACTATTCTTGGCTGGGGACTGTACGGAGCAAGATGCATCGAGTTCCTGTTTTCAGAAAAAGTGATCAAGCCATTTATGGTGGCTTATTCGCTGGTAGCGATTCTTGGTGCAACGGCCAACCTGGGACTGATGTGGAGTATTGCTGAGACCTTTAACGGTCTGATGGCGATCCCGAATCTGATTGCCCTGTTCCTGCTTTCCGGAACAGTGGTGAAACTGGTAAAAGAATATTTTGCATCCGGTGAAGAATAGGACAGGAAAATGATATGACCATAGAAAATATCCTGAAAAACATAATTGATCTATGCGAGCAGTTTTCAGCAGACTGTGTGATCTTATTTGGTTCAAGGGCAAAAGGAACGAATACAGAACGCAGCGATATTGATATAGCAGTAAAAGGTGTAAAAAATATCTGGGAACTGCAGGAAAAACTGGAAGAGATACCGACATTATATAAAATTGACCTGGTGGATCTGGATAGCTGTAAAAATCAGTTACTGATGGAGGATATAGAACAGTATGGACGAGAAATTTACAAAAAGATTTGAATCTTTTCAGAATTCACTGCATTCGCTGCAGGAGGCCAGAGTGAGAGATCTGACGGACTCTTTTGTGCTCAGTGGGACAAGTGCAAAATTCAGTATCACGTTTGATCTGTCATGGAAAGTCATGAAGGATATACTGGTTCAGTACTATGCCATCACAGGCTTCGTGACAGGCTCACCAAGAGAAGTATTGCGTGAAGCATTTCAGGCGAATATGATTCATGGAGACGAGTGGATGGAGATGCTGAGAATCAGAAATCAGCTTGCTCATGACTATGATGGAGTGATTGTAAAAGAACACTGTCAGAGTATTGTGCAGATCTATATCAGCAAGTTTGAGCAGTTTGAGGAATATGCAAAAAAGCTGCTGGCAGAAGCATAGCATGATATTCGATAAGGAAGAGGAGAAATATATGGAACAGATCGTACTTATTGGCTTTGGGGCAATCGGAATTCCCATTGCCTGGCATATGAATCAGTGTTATGGAGACCGGTTTGCCCTGGTGGCAACAGGCCGTCGTCGACAGAAAATGGAGAAGAAGCACTATTGGGTAAACGGAACAGCTTTTTCCCCGAAGATTATTTCGACTGCAGAGGAGTTGGAGGAAAAACCTTCTCTTGCGATTATCTGTGTGAAAAATTATGATATTGAATCTGCGATAGAGGACTTGCGGCCAGTGATTGCACCAGGTACGATCTTATTGCCGCTGCAGAATGGGATCTATGCGTTTCAGAGATTCTGTGAGGCCTTTCCGGAAAATATTGTGCTGAAGGGCTACATTCAGGGACCGAATACGATCATGGATGGAGAAAATCTTCTTTTCACCAATGCAGGAGTTACTCACATTGGAGCATCTTCCTATTCCGGGGATGATATTGTGCAGCATGTTTACCGGCTGATGCACAGTACCGGTCTGGACGTGATAGTAGAAGCGGATATAGACAAAATGGTGTGGAAAAAATGGATGCTGAATGTAGCAGGCAACTCAGTAACTGCCCTGACCGGAGCAGACTATAGCAAGTTCCGGACTTATGAAGAATTACAGACCATTTGCAGGAAAAGTATGCGGGAGTTCGTGAAGGTAGCGCAGGCCAAAGAAATTCCACTTTCGGAAGAAGATATCGAAGACATCATTCAGTACTATGTCAGCTATAAAGGTGCAAAAAAGACTTCCATGCTGGAGGACGTGCTTCATCACAGAAGAACCGAAAATGAATATCTGGCAGGTACACTTTTACAAATGGCAGAGAAAAAACAGATCCCGGTTCCGGCAACCGAGACGTTGTATCTGCTGATGAAAGCAAAAGAAGAGATTTACCTGAATGAATAAAGGGTGCAGAGAAGAGGAGCGGATATCGAAAACAGTCAGAGCCTGACGAAATTCGATACCCGCTTTTTCTTTCGATAAAGAAAAAAGGTTTAAATTTTTTGCCTTTTCTTCACAAGCTTCCGGTAGTTCCCGGCGGTCATCTGACAGTACTTCCGAAAACTCTGGGATAGGTAGCTCTGGGAGGAAAAGCCGGTAAGATGAGCAATGTCCGAGATATCATAGTCACTGTTTTCCAGCAGATCCTTGCATACCTCGATCCGCTTGCGATTCAGATAGTTAATCGGTGAGATACCATAATATTTTGTAAATTCATGGCTGAGATAATACTTGTTCAGATGGCTGAGTTCTGCCAGCAGATCCAGAGTAATATTTTCGCTGTAATTGGAATCCAGATAGCGTTTGACGGAAGCACATTCCCGGCTGGGGTGCTGGGAAGGCATCAGTTCAAAAGCAGAATCTGTGATACGCCGCAGCTGGAGCATCAGGATCTCCAGCATATGCCGGCAGATGGTATCGTAGCCTTCCTCTTTTTTGTCAAGTTCCCGGAACAGTGTCTGGAAATAAAAGAGCAGGTTGGCATCCCGTCCACGGCAGTTCAGAATCTGAAAATCCTGATGATCACGAAAAGAAAAGCCCACACCGTCAATACCAAGGGTCAGATAATTTAAGGGTGGCTGGCCTTTGGATAGCTCCGTATGGAGAATCTGGGGATTGATGATCACCAGGTCGTCTTTGGCAATAGGATAGTATTCATCTTCAATCAGGAAATCCCCCTGACCATCTTGCACGTAGAACAGTTCGGTGAAAGCATGGGAATGGCGGATGCTTGGCCAGTCTCCCTCATAGCGGGAGGAAGAGGCGCTGAGCAGAACTGCATCCGTGGCAGCCTGCTGTTGGGAGGAAAATCGAATGGATCTGGTACTCATGAATTCTCCTTTGTGTAAAAAACTGGAAAATATTAGTTATTTTGTTTTGATAAAAATGATGTTACAAAATCAATGCATAGAAGTTAGTCTGGACAAAGTGTGCCTTTTCTCTAAAACAATTCAAACAATTCGAAAAAATAAAGCAAATTTTCCTAAAAAATAAGCGGGCCTGTTTTCTGTGCATCAGTATATTTCCATAATACAGGAAAATGAACGTAAACGCAAGATATCTAAAAAACAAAGCAAAATGGGAATTGAAATACATAGAAAAACAACGTATGCTTAAGACAGATCAAAAACGTGAAAAAGATTTTCAAGGAGGATACAAAATGAAGAAAAAATTAGTAAGTGCAATCCTGGCAGCTACTGTAGTTGGAAGCATGATCGCAGCTGTACCAGTTGCTGCTGAAAGCAACGATGAAACCTTAACGGTATGGTGCTGGGATCCGAACTTCAACATCTACGCTATGAAACAGGCAGAAGCAGAATATCAGAAGGATCATCCAAACTTCAAGCTGGATATCCAGGAAAATGTATATTCTGATATCGAGACCAAGCTGATCACAGCTGCTACATCTGGAGATTACAGCACACTGCCGGATATTTTCCTGATGCAGGATTACTCTTATCATAAAGATGTTACCAGTTTCCCGGATGTATTCACAGACCTGACAGATTCCGGAATTGATTTCTCAACGTTCTCAGCTGGTAAGCTGGCAGACTCTACTGTAGATGGAAAGAACTATGGTGTTCCATTTGATAATGGTGCAACCATCATGGCGATCCGTTCTGATATCGTAGAAGAAGCAGGACTGACCACAGATGATTTCAAAGACATCACATGGTCACAGTTCATGGAACTGGCTAAGACTGTAAAAGAAAAAACAGGTACACCAATGCTGACCACTTCCGGCGGATCCGAGCTGGTTCTGGAAATGCTTCAGTCTGCAGGTGCTTCTCCAATCGTAGATGGTGAAGTAAAGATCGCTGACAACGAAGTACTGGCACAGGCTGTTGATGTATACGCAACTCTGGTAAATGAAGGATACATGACTGAGTACACAGACTGGGATCAGTACATTGCATCCATGAACAACGGAGATGCAGCTGGTGTGATCAACGGATGCTGGATCATGTCTTCTATTCAGGCAGCAGAAGATCAGTCTGGTAACTGGACGATTGTAAACATGCCTGCACTGGATGACGTAGAAGGAGCAACCAACTACGCAAACTGCGGTGGAGCAAGCCGGGCAGTATCTTCCAACTGCGAGAATACAGATCTGGCATTTGATTTCCTGAAATCCACATTTGGTGCAGATGTAGATCTGTATGATGATTTACTGGTAAATGCAGGCGCAATCGCAAGCTACCTTCCGGCAGCAGAATCCAGTGTATACCAGGAAGCATCAGACTTCTACGGCGGACAGAAGGTATACGCAGACATCGTAGATTTCGCAAGCCAGGTTCCTGCATTTGACTGTGGTGCTTACTATTCAGATATCAGAAGTGCCCTGACAGACGTAGTAACAAACGTAGTACAGAACGGTGCAGACATCACAGAAGAACTTCAGAATGCACAGGATACTGTAGAGTTTAATATTGAAGGTTAATGAAAAATGGTAACTGTTCAGATCATGGGGGAAAGGAACTAAGCAGTTACAAAGAGATAATCAGGGGCCGCTGCAAAATACAAAAAAGTGTTTTTGCAGCGGCTTCATTTAGGAGGAACTATATGGAACCAAAAAGGAAAAAAATGAGTCTTCAGAAGAGACATAATCTGATCGGATGGGCATTTCTCATTCCTGCTTCTCTTCTGATCTTTGTGTTCTGTTTCTATCCAATGATTCAGGCCATTCTCCTGTCCTTTCACAAAGGCATGGGAGCAGCCCAGAGCTGGACAGGGATCAGCAACTACACCCGTATCTTAAAAGACAAGACCTTCCGTCAGTGTCTGTTTAATACCGTATTTTATTTTGTGATTCAGGTACCGATTATGCTGCTGCTGGCGCTGATTCTGGCACAGCTGTTAAATAACAGGGATTTGAAATTCAAAGGACTGTTCCGTACGATGATCTTCTTACCGTGCGCCACATCCCTGGTATCCTATTCTATGATTTTCAAATCTCTGTTTGCAGGAGACGGATTTGTCAATGTACTGCTTACTCATATCGGTATGCAGCCGGTGGACTGGTTCCAGAATGCATGGGCAGCCAGATTCGTTATCATCATTGCCCTGGTCTGGAGATGGACTGGATATAACATGGTATTTTACCTGTCCGGACTACAGAACATTGACAGCTCTATTTATGAAGCAGCCAGAATCGACGGAGCCAATGGTATCCAGCAGTTTTTCAAGATGACTGTACCGCTGCTGAAGCCAACCATTCTGCTGACCGCAATTATGTCCACATCAGGAACCCTGCAGCTCTTTGATGAGTCTGTGAATCTGACAGCCGGAGGACCGGGAAAGTCCACCATGACTCTGGCTCATTATATTTTCAATATCTCCTTTGTGGAGACACCGAAGTTTAACTACGCAGCAGCACTGTCCGTATTCATTCTGGTATGTGTGGCCGTTCTGTCTGCAATTCAGATGAAAGTAGGTGACAGCCGTGACTAGTAACAAATGGAAAAATGCAATTTCTTATATCGTGCTGACGATTGCCAGCCTGTTATCTGTGTTCCCACTGTATTACATGCTCTCGGGAGCAACCAATAAAAGTATTGATATCGTCCGTGGCCGTTTGATTCCGGGAACCTATCTGATGGAGAACTTTAAGAGCCTGACCACCAATCAGAACCTGGGACTGGCGATGTTCAACTCGTTTCGAAATGCGATTATCATTACCGTTCTGACCCTTTTGATCTGTTCCATCGCAGGATACGGATTTGAGATCTATCATGACAAAGGAAAAGACTTATTGATGAGCATTCTTTTGCTGGCTATGATGCTGCCGTTTGTGGCACTGATGATCCCGTTATTTACCATGTTTTCTAAGATGGGGCTGGTAAACAGCTGGATGGCTCTGGTACTGCCGTCTATCTCCACTCCATTTATGATTATGCTGTTCCGGCAGGCATCCCGGTCTTTCCCGGTGGATATTATTGAAGCCAGCCGGCTGGAAGGAATGAGCGAAATCTCCATTTTCTTCCGCATGTATATTCCGGTGATGAAGTCCACTTATGGTGCGGCTATGACAGTGACTTTTATGAATGCATGGAACAATTATCTCTGGCCAAAGGTTATCCTGCAGAATAATGAATCCATCACGATGCCGATGCTGGTTGCCAATTTAAAGAGTGGTTACAGTGTAGATTACGGTATGCTGATGCTGGGTGTTCTGATCTGTACTTTACCGACAGCAGTGATTTTCTTCTGCCTGCAGAAGAGCTTTTCCAATGGATTGACAGGGGCGGTGAAATAATGACATTTGATTTTCTGGAAAAAAACGAACGGGACTATGCTATGGCCAGTCTGCTGTTTGCACAGAAGATTGGATTGGTTGACAACTATCTTCTGACGGCTGTGGAGCAGCGGCGGCAGGAAGAGAACCGGAAACGCCGGGAAACTCTGGAGCGTGGAGAGATCCTGTATGGACCGGTGGAATACAATCCCATTGCCTATCTGCAGCAGGAACTGACCGGATTCTGTCTGGACTATGTATCAGAAAGTGAGAAGATCACCAACCGCCAGGTGTTCCGGCCGATCAGCCCGGAGGAAACCAGACAGTTCTATGAGGAGCATGCAGATTTGTTTACCCGTTATCAGGGGGATGCATTTGCTTACGAAGATGTGGAACTAATCATTCGAAAGAAAATTCGGGAGAAGGACTATGAAGATGGAATTAAGGACATATTACGTCAGCTCAGAAAAGGGAAATGACCAGAATGACGGGAAAAGCGAGCTGACTCCTTTTGCCACTCTGGAGCCACTTCAGAAGTGTGAGCTGCAGCCAGGAGATAAGATCCTGCTGGAAAGGGGATCCGTATTTGAAGATCAGTATCTTCATATCCGGCAGTCAGGAATGAAGGATGCACCGATAGAGGTTGGGGCATATGGAGAAGGCTGTCTGCCGAAGATTCATGCCAACGGTACTGGAAAATGGTACCAGGATTATGGCAGACCACTGGATTCCCCGGTGCATGTCTATCGGGGAGAGGTATCATCGGCTATTTTGCTTTATGATGCAGAATATATCTGGCTCCATGATCTGGAGATCACCAATCAGGATAGTGAAAAAGAACTGGAGCAATACTGCGCCCCTGATAAAATGGACCGCACAGGGGTAGCTGTGGTGGCACAAAATCGAGGAACACTGCATGATATTCACCTGAGCAATCTGATGATTCATGATGTGAATGGTAATGTATACAATAAGCATATGAACAATGGTGGTATCTATATGACCGCATTCCAGCCGGAGGATGAAGCAAAAACCGGTGTAGCACGCTATGACGGTGTGCTGGTGGAAGATTGTTCCGTCTGGAGAGTCAGCCGCTGGGGCATTGCCGTGGGCTACACCTATCAACATGAACGGTTTGCAGGTGCCGAACTGGCAGAGGAGTTGTTTACCAGGTATGGCCATGAGAACATTGTGCTGCGCAACAATTATGTAAAAGAAGCCGGAGGCGATGCCATTACACCGATGTATGCCCTGCGTCCTCTGACAGAGCATAACAGTGCAGATTCCTGCGCCTGTGAGATGAATGACCACTATTATCGATATCCGGGAGAACGGATGGGAAAGGTGGCAGCAGGCATCTGGCCATGGAAATGTAAGGATGCCCTGTTTCGTTACAATTCTGTGCGGGATATGAAGCTGAATCAGGATGGCATGGCTTACGATGCCGATTCCGGAGACGGTACGGTATATGAATACAACTACAGCAGGCAGAATGAAGGCGGATGCGTCATGTTCTGTCTGGAAGAAGCTATCCACAATACATTCCGGAAGAATGTGAGTGAGGATGATCTGGGAGGAATCTTAAGTCCTTCCGGCAATCCGGATGCCTATGTGGCAGAGAATACCTTTTTGATGCGCCGCAGCGTGCCGCTTCTGAGAAATCAGATGAGTGATGGCAGCGTAACACTGGAGAAAAATCAGATTGTAATAATAGAAAAATAAAACGGAGGACAAAAAAGAATGGAACAGAACAAGGGCCGTGTAACCATACCGACAGACCTGGATGTGGTGCCACAGACACTGGAGATCATGGATGAATGGGGCGCAGATGCGCTTCGTGACTGTGATGGTACAGAATTTCCACAGGAATTAAAGAATACCGGAGCAAAGGTCTATGCGACTTATTGTACGACCAGAAAAGATAATGAATGGGCGAAGGCCAATCCGGATGAAGTGCAGCAGATGTATATTATGTCAGCTTTTCATACCGCAACGGAAGATACCCTGAAGATTCATTTGATGGATCATCTGTATCCGGATATGCTGAAAGTCAATGACCGGGATGATATTCAGAGATGGTGGGAAGTGATAGACCGTACTACCGGAGAAGTGGTTCCGGTAAGTGAATGGTCTTACGAAAAAGAAAGCGGAGATGTGGTTATCCATCCGGTAAAACGGTTCCATGAATATACCGTCAGCTTTCTGGCTTATATCATGTGGGATCCGGTCAACATGTATAATGCGGTAGTCAATGACTGGAAGGATGTAGAACCGCAGATTACTTTCGATGTGCGTCAGCCAAAAACAAAAGCACATTGTATGGAAAAACTGCGTCACTTCCTGGATACTCACGAGTATGTAGATGTGATTCGTTTTACTACTTTTTTCCATCAGTTCACTCTGATCTTTGATGAACTGGCCAGAGAAAAATACGTAGACTGGTTTGGATATTCTGCATCAGTCAGCCCTTATATTCTGGAACAGTTTGAAAAAGAAGTGGGGTATCCGTTCCGCCCGGAATACATCATCGATCAGGGCTACATGAATAATACGTATCGGATTCCGTCAAAGGAATTTAAAGATTTTCAGAATTTCCAGAGAAGAGAAGTGGCAAAGCTGGCCAAAGAGATGGTGGATATTGTACACGAATATGGAAAAGAAGCCATGATGTTCATGGGTGACCACTGGATCGGTATGGAACCATTTATGGATGAATTTGCCTCCATCGGTCTGGATGCAGTAGTTGGAAGTGTAGGAAACGGTGCTACCTTGCGACTGTTCAGCGATATCAAGGGCGTAAGATATACGGAAGGAAGATTCCTGCCATATTTCTTCCCGGATACCTTCTACGAAGGTGGAAATCCGGTGAAAGAAGCAAAGGAGAACTGGGTAACCGCCAGAAGAGCTATCCTGCGCAGCCCAATTCAGAGAATCGGATACGGCGGATATCTGAAACTGGCTCTTCAGTTTCCGGATTTTGTAGAATATATCAGGAGCGTCTGCCAGGAATTCCGTACCCTGTACGATAACATTCAGGGAACGACCCCATATTGCGTAAAACGTGTGGCAGTCTTGAACTGCTGGGGAAAGATGCGTTCATGGGGCAATCATATGGTGCATCATGCGATTTACTACAAGCAGAACTATTCTTACTTTGGCATCATTGAAGCATTAAGTGGGGCACCGTTTGATGTGGCCTTCATCAGTTTCGATGATATCAAGGCTAATCCAGATCTGTTAAAAGACTTTGATGTGGTCATCAATGTAGGGGATGCGGATACAGCCCAGAGTGGTGGCGAAAACTGGATCGATGAGACAGTGATAACAGCTGTAAAAGAGTTTGTATATCATGGCGGCGGCTTTATTGGTGTAGGAGAACCGGCAGCCCACCAGTGGCAGGGCAAATTCTTCCAGTTAGATGATATCCTGGGTGTAGAAGAAGAACGTGGATTCAATCTGAATACAGACAAGTACAACTGGGATGAACACAGAGACCACTTCATTCTGGGTGACAGTGAGGGAAAAGTAGACTTTGGAGAAGGCAAGAAGAACATCTTCGCACTGCCAGAGACAAAGATCCTGATTCAGAACAACCAGGAAGTGCAGATGGCTGTAAAGACTTTTGGAAAGGGCCGTGGTGTTTACATCAGCGGACTTCCATACAGCTTCAAGAACAGCCGCATCCTGTACCGTGCGGTACTGTGGTCCGCATCGGCAGAAGAAGAACTGTATTGCTGGTACTCCACGAACTACAATGTGGAAGTACATGCTTACGTCAAGAATGGAAAATTCTGTGTAGTAAACAATACCTACGAACCACAGGATACCGTAGTATACAAGGGAGATGGCAGCAGCTTTGAACTGCATATGGAAGCAAATGAGATAAAGTGGTATCAAATCTGACAGTTTAGGCAGAAACCACATTGACAGAACGAAAACTGCATAGTACAATTAGCCTATCGAAAAAGTAGGTAGTCATAAAACAAGCGGATGGATACCATCCGCTTTGTTTTCAGTTAAGATAGGAGTTATAGAATGTTAACACAGTTTTCAAGAACAGAATTGTTATTGGGAAAAGAAGCCATGGATAAGTTGGCAAACAGCCGTGTGGCTGTATTTGGCATCGGCGGCGTGGGAGGATATGTCTGTGAGGCACTGGTTCGTACCGGTGTGGGAGCCTTTGACCTGATCGATGATGATAAGGTATGTCTGACCAATCTGAACCGTCAGATCATTGCTACAAGAAAAACAGTAGGTCAGTATAAGACAGATGTGATGAAGGAGCGTATGCTGGAGATCAATCCGAAGGTGGATGTACGGGTTCATAAGTGCTTCTTTCTTCCGGAAAATGCAGAGGAATTTCCGTTTGAAGAGTATGATTATATTGTGGATGCAGTAGATACTGTTACGGCAAAGATCTCATTAGTTATGAAAGCGCAGGAGATGAACATTCCGATCATCAGCAGCATGGGCGCCGGCAACAAGCTGGATGCCAGCAAGTTCCAGGTGGCAGATATCTACAAGACCAAGGTTTGCCCGTTGGCAAAAGTAATGCGCCGGGAACTGAAAAAGCGTGGAGTAAAGAAGCTGAAAGTAGTATATTCGGAAGAGCAGCCAACAAGACCAATCGAAGATATGTCCATCAGCTGCCGTACACACTGTATCTGTCCGCCGGGGGCTAAGCATAAGTGCACTGAGCGACGGGACATTCCGGGAAGCGTGGCCTTTGTGCCGTCTGTAGTTGGATTGATTATAGCCGGAGAGGTCGTAAAAGACCTGTCTGCAAACAAATAAGATATTTGGTACAGGAGGACAGTCACATGGGACAGTTAGAAGAAAAATATGAAGCACTGCTGGAGTATCTGCGCAGTCTGAATTCTGTAGCAGTAGCTTTTTCCAGCGGGGTAGATTCAACCTTTTTATTAAAAGCAGCAAAAGAAGCATTAGGGGATCAGGTCATTGCAGTGACAGCACAGTCCTGCTCCTTTCCACAGAGAGAATTAAAAGAGGCCATTGCATTCTGTGAAAAAGAAGGTATTCGCCATTTTATCTGCAAATCAGAAGAACTGGAGATCGAAGGATTTGCACAGAATCCGAAGAACCGATGCTATCTTTGCAAGAAAGAACTGTTTGAAAAGATCAAAAAGCTGGCAGAAGATCAGGGAATGGAAAATGTTGCAGAGGGATCTAATATGGATGATAATGGGGACTACCGTCCAGGCCTTCAGGCAGTGGCAGAACTGGAAGTGAAGAGTCCGCTTCGTCATTGCAACCTGAACAAGAATGAGATTCGGCTTTTATCGAAGAAGCTGGGACTTCCGACCTGGGAAAAACAGTCATTTGCCTGTCTGTCTTCCAGATTCGTATATGGGGAGACGATCACAGAAGAAAAGCTGGGGATGGTAGATAAAGCAGAACAGCTCTTGCTGGATCTGGGATTCCATCAGGTAAGAGTGCGCATTCATGGTATGATGGCAAGGATTGAGATTGATCCAGCAGAATTTGATAAACTCATGCAGCCGGAGACAAGAGAAAAGATCACGAGAGAATTGAAATCCTGTGGTTTTACTTATGTGACTCTGGATCTGATGGGATATCGTACCGGAAGTATGAATGAGACTCTGGATATCAAAAAATAACGGAACAAGATAGTGCCTGCAATGGGCACTATTTTTTGACACTTTTACAGAAATTATGCTATAGTACTTATTTAGACACAAATCAGGTAATGTTCTTGAATCAGGAGGAAAAATGAACAGTACAATTGGAGTGGTGACAGACAGTCACAGTAGTATCACGCAGAAAGAGGCAGAAAAACTGGGCATCTATGTATTGCCGATGCCATTTTATATTGATGATACCTGCTATTATGAAGATATTAATTTGGCAAGAGAAGAATTTTTTGAAAAAATGAAAGCAGGAAGTCATGTAAGTACCTCACAGCCTGGTCCGGAAGAGGTTATGAAGATATGGGAGAAAGCACTGAAGGAACATGAGCAGATTCTCTACATTCCATTAAGCAGTGCTCTTAGTGGATCCTGCCAGACTGCACAGATGCTGGCACAGGAAGAACCTTACGCAGGCAGAGTGTTTGTGGTAGACAATGGCCGGGTATCAGCTACCCAGCACCGATCCGTGCTGGATGCGCTGGAGCTGATCGAAGAAGGATATACGGCAGCGCAGATCAGGCAGATGTTGGAGGAAGCACGAGCAAAGAATACCATCTATATTGGCGTACAGGATCTGGAGTACTTAAAAAGAGGAGGAAGAATTTCCCGTGCCACAGCAGCACTTGGCAGTGTATTGAATATCAAACCAGTCCTGCAGTTCGATGTGGGGACTCTGGATACTTATAAAAAATGCCGTGGATTTGTACAGGCAAAGAAAGTCATGATCGATGCCATGAAGCAGGAATTTGCTACAAAGTTCAAAGAGGAAGTGTGGAGAGGGGAAGCATATCTGCTGGCAGCGACCAGCGCCACTGCAGAAGAAAGTGAAAAATGGCTGGAAGATATCAAGAAAGCTTTCCCGGGAATGACTGTGTTGTATGATAAGCTGTCACTGGGCGTCAGCTGTCATATCGGACCGGGTGGCTTAGGAATCGGATGTTCCTGCAGACCGAAGCGGATCACCCGGTAGGATGAAAAAAGGAGAAAAGGATGAGCATTACAGTAGAAGAATTAAGAAATATGAATCCGGACACCTATCAGCTGATCGATATCCGAAGCGAAAGTGAAATCGCCCATGGGGCCATTCCGGGTGCCACGGTGATTCCAGGCGAGGAGATCGCATCCAGTGAACAGACAGATAAGACAAAGAAACTGATTATTTGCTGTTCCAGGGGGAGAAACAGTATTGATCTCGCTGCGGAATTATGCGAAAAAGGATTGGATGCGGAAAGTCTGGAAGGTGGCTATATTGCCTGGCTGATGGATTATATGAAGTGCCAGGAAGAGGCAGATTTTGCCAAAAATGTGGAGCAGAGTCTGCGAAAGACCTACAAGAAAAGAATCTGGTCTAAATTCTGCCGCGCGATTAATACCTATGAACTGGTGAAACCAGGAGATAAGATCGCAGTGTGTATTTCCGGTGGGAAAGATTCTATGTTGATGGCCAAACTGTTTCAGGAACTGAAGCGCCACAATAAGTTTGAATTCGAAGTAAAGTATCTGGTCATGGATCCTGGATATAATGAGGCAAACAGGCACATTATAGAAGAGAATGCACGCAGACTGAATATTCCGGTGACATTCTTTGAATCCAACATTTTTGATGCAGTGTATGAGATAGAGAATTCGCCTTGTTATCTTTGTGCCAGAATGCGCAGAGGACATTTGTATGCCTATGCAAAAGAGCTGGGATGTAACAAGATTGCACTGGGACACCATTATGACGATGTGATTGAGACCATTTTGATGGGAATGCTTTATGGTGGTCAGGTACAGACTATGATGCCGAAGCTTCACAGTACGAATTTTGAAGGTATGGAGTTGATCCGGCCGTTATATCTGATCCGGGAGGATGATATCAAATCCTGGAGGGATTACAATGATCTGCATTTTATTCAGTGTGCCTGCAAGTTTACTGACACCTGCACCACATGTAATAATGAAGAAAACCGTTCCAAGCGTGTAGAGATTAAAGAGCTGATCCGTACCTTAAAACAGAAAAATCCATTTGTAGAAGGGAATATTTTCAAGAGTGTAGAGAATGTGAACCTGGATACCGTAGTGGAATACAAAACAGGAGGAGTTCGTCACAACTTCCTGGAACGTTATGACCAGATGGGAAAAGCAGAAGAATAAAAATGTGTTTTTTCTATGAAATGCAGGGATTTTTACAGGTTTCAAATTGACAAAAAAAGAGGCATGAAGTAGAATAGCACTGAATAAAAAGTTAGCACGAGCTAATGAAAGTTATTGTACAAGGAGGAAGTAATCATGAAAAACGTATTCAAAAATGTAGACTGGAAAAAAGTGGGAACTTTCGCAGGTGGATTTGTATTTGGAACAGCAGGTGTAAAGGTTCTGGCAAGCGATGACGCAAAGAAAGTATATACACAGTGTACAGCAGCCGTTCTTCGTGCAAAAGAATGTGTGATGAAGACGGTGAACCTGGTACAGGAAAACTGTGAAGACATTCTGGAAGGCGCAAAAGACATTAACGAAGAACGTGCTCAGAAGGCAGAAGAACAGGCTTTCGAAGACGAAGACTTCAAAGAAGTAGAAGAAACTGCAGAAGAGACAGCAGAATAAGGGGCGGTCGTAAGTGAAGTTTCAGATTAAAAACGAATCAAAAAGACGTATTCGTATGCATATGTCCGTATGTCGTATGAGCTATGTGCAGGCAGATACGCTGCAATACTTTCTGACAGAGCTTTCCTGTGTGAATCAGGTGAAGGTAAATGACCAGACCTGTGATGTGACAGTTTATTACAGTGGTGAAAAGGCAGACCGTCAGGATATGCTGAGGAAGCTTCAGACTTTTCATTATGAAGATGTGGAGGTGCCAGAGCACTTTATTCAGAATTCAGGCAGAGCGTTAAATGCTGAATATCAGGATAAGCTGGTATGGAACGTTGCATTTCATTATGCAAGAAAGTGGTTCCTTCCTGCGCCTCTGAATGCCTGCTATAATACCGTAGCTGCAATTCCGTATGTAGTAAAAGGATTGAAGTGTCTGTGGAACCGTAAGATTGAAGTGCCGGTACTGGATGGTACGGCAATCGGAGTTTCTGTCATACGTGGTGATTATGCGACGGCAGGCTCTGTAATGTTCCTGCTGGGCATCGGTGAGATACTGGAAGAATGGACCCACAAGAAGTCTGTCGGTGACCTGGCAAGAAGTATGTCCCTTCATGTAGAAAAAGTCTGGATGAAACAGGACAAGACTGAAGTTCTGATGGATAGCAATAAGATCCAGAAGGGCGACCAGATCGTAGTTCACATGGGAAATGTGATTCCATTTGACGGAACTGTGACAGAAGGCGAAGGCATGGTAAACCAGGCATCTCTGACTGGTGAATCCGTAGCAGTCCGCAAGAGCAGCGGAGCTGGTGTGTTTGCAGGAACGGTTCTGGAAGAGGGAGAACTGACCATTCAGGTCACAGCGATTGGCGGTGGAAGCCGTTATGAACAGGTTGTGAAGATGATCGAAGAGTCAGAAAAGCTAAAGTCCGGACTGGAGAGTAAGGCAGAGCATCTGGCAGACCGTCTGGTTCCGTGGACCTTAGGAGGTACCGCATTGACTTATCTGCTGACCCGTAACGTGACCAAGACCTTATCCGTACTGATGGTAGATTTCTCCTGTGCACTGAAGATGGCCATGCCGATTTCGGTATTATATGCCATTCATGAAGCGGGAACCCACCATATTACGGTAAAGGGCGGCAAGTTCCTGGAGGCAGTGGCAGAGGCAGATACGATTGTATTTGATAAGACAGGGACTCTGACCAAGGCGAAACCAACTGTTGTAAAAATAGTATCTTTTGATGGCAGAAGCGAAGACGAACTGCTGCGTATCGCAGCATGTCTGGAAGAACACTTCCCACATTCTATGGCAAAAGCTGTGGTACATGCGGCACAAGAAAGAGGCCTGGAGCATGAAGAGATGCATTCCAAGGTAGAGTATGTGGTAGCGCATGGTATTTCCTCTTCCGTGGAGGACAAGAAAGTCATTATTGGAAGTTATCATTTTGTATTTGAGGATGAGAAGACTGCGATTCCGGAAGATAAGAGAGAGATTCTGGAGAATCTTCCTCAGGAATACTCACATCTGTATATGGCGATTGAAGGAAAACTGTCAGCGGTGATCTGCATCGAGGATCCGCTGAGACCGGAAGCGGCAGATGTGATTCGAGAGCTGAAAAGGGCGGGCATTTCCAAAGTAGTGATGATGACTGGAGATAATGAACACACGGCAAAAGCGATTGCAGAAAAAGTGGGAATCGATGAGTTTTATGCTGAGGTACTGCCAGGAGATAAGGCCAAATTTGTCGAGAAGGAAAAGGCAGCAGGACGCAAAGTGATCATGACCGGAGACGGTATTAATGATTCACCGGCATTGTCTGCATCGGATGCGGGAATTGCCATCAGTGATGGTGCTGAACTTGCAAGAGAGATTGCAGATATTACCATCAGTGCAGATGATCTGTATCAGATATTGATATTGAAGCAGATCAGTGACCAGCTGATGAGACGTATCCGCAAGAACTATCGCAGCATAGTAGGAATTAATTCTAGTCTGATCGCATTGGGTGTGCTTGGCATTATTCAGCCGACCACATCGGCTCTGATGCACAATACTTCCACTTTGCTGATCAGTTTGGGAAGCATGAGAAAGCTCCTGTAAGCTTCTATGTAGAAAATGATATAAATCTGGATAAAATATGGGAATTCTGGAGACACAGAATTCCCTTGTTTTATTTTAGAAAGTATGTTACTATCTGAATGTTTCGGTATCAGTTGAATTAATACGAATATATGATAAAATGAAACTATTCGGAGCTGTCTATGGCTCAAAGCGGTTATGAAAATAAGATCGACAATTTATGGAGGAAAAACCTGTGAAGATAATTATAGCGGGGGATGGAAAAGTCGGAAATATGCTGACCAATCAGTTATCGGCAGAAGGACACGATATTACACTGGTGGACTCGAATCCAGAGGTACTGGAGGCAAGTATTGAAAGTTACGATGTCATGACGGTGCAGGGGAACTGTGCATCCATGGAAGTACTGAATCAGGCTGGTATTCAGGAGACTGATCTGCTGATTGCAGCAACAAGTGCAGATGAGGTGAATCTGCTTTGCTGTATGACAGCGCATGGAATGCGGCCGGGGATTCATACGATAGCAAGAATCCGCAATCCGGAGTATTCCAATCAGATTTATAAGATGCGGGATACTTTTGCACTGTCTCTTGCCGTGAATCCGGAGAAACAGGCAGCAGTGGAGATTGAGCGGCTGCTGAAGTTTCCTGGTTTCCTGCACAGAGAAGCGTTTGTCGGGGGAAGGGTAGAGATTGCAGAGATTCGCCTGGAAGCCAGCAACAAGTTATGTAATGTATCACTGAATGAACTGGACAGTATTGTGAAATGCAGGGTTCTGGTTTGTGCGGTTCTGAGAAATGGTAATGTAGTGACACCAGATGGTAATTTTGTGCTGAAAGCAGGAGACCGGGTATTCGTTACAGCGCCAACCAATAATCTGGCTATTTTGCTGAACAATATCGGAACCATCACAAAGAAAGTGAAGAATGTCATGATCTGTGGTGGAAGCAAGATTGGCTTCTATCTGGCGCAGAGACTGCAGAAGAGCGGTATGTCTGTGAAGATTATCGAGCAGAAAAAGGAACGCTGTATTCAGCTGGCCAGTCTTCTGCCACAGGTGACCGTGATCCAGGGAGATGCCAGCAGTCAGGCATTATTATACAGTGAGGACATTGAAGAGATGGATGCCCTGGTGACATTAACCGGCCTGGATGAGATGAATATGATCATTGCCATGTATGGAAAGAAGTGCGGCGTATCCCAGATTATTACCAAGGTGGGACGAAGAAGAAACGGAAATCTTCTGGATGAACTGGAACTGGGAAGTGTGGTGTGCCCGAAGGAACTGTGCTGCAACAATATTGTGCGTTATGTACGTGCCATGCAGAATCAGACTGGGGCTGCTGTGACAGTACACACTATTGCAGATGGACAGGTAGAAGCTATGGAATTCCGTGTGAATGAGAAGACCATTCATTGCAATGAACCGTTGAAGGCACTGAAGATTCGTAAAAATGTACTGGTTGCAAGTATCATCCACGGAGGACAGATCGAGATCCCGAACGGAGATTCCTGTTTTACCCAGGGAGATTCGGTGGTTGTAGTAACCAGCAGCGATAAAGTATTATATCAGTTGAATGATATTTTTGAATAATTGAGGGAACAGACATATGAATTACAAGATGATGGGGCGGTTTATTGCCCAGATTCTCGGGATCGAAGTGATCTTCATGATTCCGGCACTCTGTATCAGTATTTATTGCCGTGAAAGTGCGGCAATCCGTGGATTTTCCTGGAGTATGGTGATGATTGCACTGCTTGCACTTGGGCTGTATGCCCTGTGTCGTAAAGGAAAGAAGAGGTTCTATGCAAGAGAAGGAATGGTGTGTGTCGGCTTAAGCTGGATTGTGATGAGTCTGATGGGAGCATTGCCATTCTATATATCCAGAGAGATTCCGAAGTATATTGATTGCTTTTTTGAAATTGTATCAGGATTTACCACAACAGGTTCCTCCATCCTGCCAGAGGTGGAGAGTTTATCGAAGGGCATTTTATACTGGAGAAGCTTCAGCCACTGGCTGGGTGGAATGGGAATTCTGGTATTTCTGCTGGCAATTTCTTCCCTGAAGGGAAGCAAAGGCGGTTATACTATGCACCTTCTGAGAGCAGAGAGCCCGGGACCGAACGTAGGAAAGCTGGTTCCGAAGATGAAGCAGACAGCAGAGATTCTCTATGTTTTATATATTTTGCTGACTGTTTTGAATATTCTGTTTCTGCTGATCGGAAGAATGCCGCTTTTTGATGCAGTCTGCACTGCACTGGGTACGGCTGGTACCGGTGGATTTGGTATCAAAAATGACAGTATTGCCAGTTACAGTCCTTATCTTCAGAATGTCTGCACGGTATTTATGCTTTTGTTCGGTGTGAACTTCAGCTGTTATTACCTGATTCTGATCAAACAGTTCAAGACCGTCTGGAAAGACGAAGAACTGAGAATGTATCTGGGCATGGTATTTGGAAGTATTGTCCTGATTACGATCAATATTTATGGCATGTATGACAGTCTGGGAGAGACAGTGCGCCATGCAGCATTTCAGGTTGCCAGTATCGTGACGACCACAGGATTTGCTACCACAGACTTTGACCTGTGGCCAAGTTTCTCAAAGGCGATTCTGCTGTGTCTGATGGTGATTGGCGCCAGTGCCGGAAGTACCGGAGGAGGATTCAAGTGTGGTCGTGCGCTGCTTTTGTTTAAGAATATGCGCAGAAACCTGAAAAAGGCATTGTATCCAAGACGTGTGGAAGTGGTGTGCAACAATGGACAGATGATGGAAGAGGGTGTGCTTAGCAATATCAACACTTATCTGTCTGCGTATGTCATCATTATTATTGTCAGCTTTCTGCTTATTTCGCTGGATGGATTTTCTACGACGACTAACTTCTCAGCAGTACTGGCCTGTTTCAATAACATTGGTCCTGGTCTGGAAGCAGTGGGGCCAACCTGCAACTTTAGTGGATATAGTGTGCTGTCTAAGCTGGTATTGATCTTTGATATGCTGGCCGGACGTCTGGAGATCTTCCCGATTCTGATGCTTCTGTCCAAAAGTACCTGGAAGAAAGGATAGCACCCACATATGGCAAAGAAGCAGAAGAGAAACACCAAAGGAAATATTATCACAGCGGCATGGCAGCTGTTTTATGAGCAGGGATATGACAATACCACAGTAGATGAGATCATTGCAGCAGCAAAAACTTCAAAAGGCTCATTTTATCATTATTTTAATGGTAAGGACGCACTGCTCAGTACACTGGCTTATCTGTTTGATGAAAAATATGAGGAACTGATGGAGAACATGGAGGAATCCATGAACAGTTATGAAAAGCTTCTGTTTTTGAATCAGGAGCTTTTCACAATGATAGAGAACAGCATCTCTATAGATCTGCTTGCCCGGCTGTTATCCACACAGCTGGTGACCCGTGGGGAAAAGTCTCTGCTGGATCGAAGTCGTCTGTACTATCGTCTGCTCAGTAAGATTATCCTGGAAGGACAAACTTCCGGTGAATTGCGAACTGACATCTCGGTAGGAGAGATTGTAAAAGCTTATGCAATCTGTGAACGGGCATTTATGTATGACTGGTGTATCTCCGGGGGAGAATATTCATTGCGCAGCTACTCCCAGAGGATGCTGCCGATCTTTTTATCAGATTTTCGGGCATCGAGAAACGAATGAAGAATTCGACTCGATGCTTTTTTGTATTTTTAAAACCATGTATCTGAAAAAGTACAATATGGTATAAGATTTTACAATACTTTTCGTATAGATATAATCACAGCATAATTACAGAAAAAATGACAAGTAGTGACATAAAAAGTATAGACTTTAGTCTAAACTTCGTTCTATTTGATATCGTTCTCCTGACAGGTTATAATGGCAAAAGAGCAACAAAGAGGAGGAGAAAAATTATGACATCTGCAAAAGTCTGTATTATGATTGCTATTATTATTTATCTTGGCGGCATGTTGTACATCGGTTATCGGTGTTCTAAGAAAAATGAGAGTACCGATGACTTTTATCTTGGAGGAAGAAAGCTGGGACCACTTGTAACAGCCATGAGTGCAGAAGCTTCTGATATGAGCAGCTGGTTGTTGATGGGATTGCCAGGGGTGGCTTATCTGACCGGTATTTCAGATGCTGGATGGACAGCAATTGGACTGGCCATCGGCACCTATGTGAACTTCCTGATCGTGGCAAAGAGACTTCGCCGTTATTCGCATGTGGCGAACAATTCTATCACATTGCCACAGTTTTTTAAAAATCGTTTTCACGATGAAAGCAGAATCCTGCTTTTAATCTCTGCAATTATTATTGTTATTTTCTTTATCCCGTATACTGCATCTGGATTTGCAGCCTGTGGCAAGCTGTTCTCCAGCCTGTTTGGGGTGAGCTATATGACAGCTATGGTTATCAGTGCGATTGTCATTGTAGGGTATACGATGATGGGAGGATTTCTGGCAGCATCGACTACGGACTTTATTCAGAGTATCATTATGTCAATTGCGTTGCTTATCGTACTGATCTTTGGAGTGAATGTAGCCGGAGGACTGGATGTGGTGATCGACAATGCAAAAGCACTGCCAGGTTATCTGTCGATGTTCCAGAGTTATGATGTGGCGACCGGCACAGCATCGCCATATCGCCTGCTGACGATTTTATCTACCCTGGCATGGGGACTGGGATATTTTGGTATGCCGCATATCCTGCTTCGTTTCATGGCAATCGAAGAGGAAGAAAAACTGACACTTTCCCGCCGTATTGCGATTATCTGGGTAGTGATCTCTATGGCAGTCGCAGTGTTCATTGGCGTAATAGGATATTCCATGAGTAAAGTCGGAGCAATTGATGTACTGGAAGGTTCCAATTCTGAAACTATTATTGTCAGAATCGCAGATCTGCTCAGCCGTCATGGTGTGATTTTTGCATTTCTGGCAGGTATTATTCTGGCAGGTATCCTGGCATCTACGATGTCTACAGCGGATTCTCAGCTGCTGGCAGCATCCTCCGCAGTATCTTCCGATATGCTGAACAGAAACGGAAAGAGCGGTATTATTGCAGCAAGAATTACACTGATGCTGATTGCTGTTTTTGCAGTCATTCTTGCAAGAAATCCGAACAGCTCCGTATTTCAGATTGTATCTTTTGCATGGGCAGGATTTGGCGCAGCGTTTGGCCCGGTTGTTCTCTTCTCATTGTTCTGGAGAAGAACCAATAAGTATGGAGCGCTGGCTGGCATGCTCTCTGGTGGTGTGGTGATCTTTGTATGGAAGTATCTGGTACGCCCGCTGGGTGGAATCTGGAACATCTATGAACTTCTTCCGGCATTTATCGTAGCATGTGTGGCTATCGTGGTATTCAGCCTGGCAACACCGGCACCGGATCAGTCCATTCTGGACGAATTTGACAGAGCGGCATCAGGGAAATAGTTACTTTGCAAGAAAAGTAAAATATGTTATGATGATGGGGATCAGGAAACTGATCCCTGTTTTTGTATAGAGGAGGAATAAAAAACAGATGAAAAAAAAGAAACTTTTGGCACTGGCTGCAGTGATGATGCTGCTGACCGGATGTGGAGATAAGACAAAGGAACAGCTGGAGTCTGCCAGAGATGCGGGTATTTCTGCTATGGAACAGGCACAGTATGAGCAGGCAGTAACGTCCTTTGAACAGGCCTATGCGTTGTGTGATGAGAAGATGCCGGAGACAAAGACGGATATTTCTCTTTATGAAGCGGCCTGTCAGATGAAGATGGAAGACTACGAGAGTCTGAAAAATACCTGTACCAGAATCCTGGAACTGGGAGAGAATGCGGATGCATATTATATGCGCGGTGTGGCTTTTTTGAAGCTTGGGGAGACGGATGCGGCAAAGGCAGATTTTGATGGAGCCATGACACTGGAGCCAAAGGATTATGAGATGGCGCTGAATATTTATCAGCAGTATGAGGAGATCAGCCAGTCGGCTGTGGGAGATCAGTACCTTCAGCAGGTGTTGAATCAGGAGTCTGCAGGCATGGAGGATGATTATCAGAAAGGCAGCATATACTATTACCTGGGAGATTATGAGAAAGCAGCGACAGCGCTGGCTCCATCAGTAGAAGCTAAAAAAGAAGATGCTATGCGTCTGATGGGACAGGTTTACCTGGCACAGGGGGACACGCAGTCAGCCTGGGTAGTGTATCAGCAGTATAAAGAGACTTTTGGTGAGACGGCAGAGAGTTATAATGGCATCGCACTTTGCGATATGGCAGATGGAGACTATGATACGGCACTGCAGGATATCCAGACTGGATTGTCACTGGAATTGTCGGATTCTTCCAGGAGAGATCTGCTGTATAATGAGATTGTAGTATACGAAAAGAAGCAGGATTTTCAGACGGCAAAGCAGAAGGCGGAGGAATTCATGCAGCTTTATCCGGATGATGAGGCCGGACAGAGAGAGTATGATTTTCTGAGTACCAGATAGGGAGCAGGTATGACAGGATTTGATATCATAGAAGAAGTAGAAGAAAGAGTCATACTGGTCGGCGTAAGCACCGGTGAAGGTGATGATACTGCGCAGTCACTGGACGAGCTGGAAGAACTGGCGAAGACAGCAGGGGCAGTGACGGTAGGACGTGTGATTCAGAACAGAGAACAGATTCATCCGGGTACTTATATTGGTACCGGAAAGATTGCAGAAGTACAGCAGCTGGCTTATGAGGTGGAGGCGACTGGCATCATCTGTGACGATGAGCTGACACCGGCTCAGTTGAAGAATCTGGAAGAAGAACTGGATCTGAAGGTGATGGACCGGACACTGATTATTCTGGATATTTTTGCATCCAGAGCTTCTACCAGTGAAGGAAAGATTCAGGTAGAACTGGCACAGCTAAAGTATCGTCAGGCAAGGCTGGTGGGACTGGGCAGTTCTTTATCCAGACTCGGCGGTGGAATCGGCACCAGAGGACCGGGAGAAAAGAAGCTGGAGATGGATCGACGGCTGATCAAGAGCCGGATTGCCCAGCTGAACCGGGAACTGGATGAGGTGAAGCGCCACCGTGAAGTGGCAAGAAGCAAACGGAGCAGGAAGTCCACAGCTGTGATAGCGATTGTGGGGTATACCAATGCCGGAAAGTCCACGTTGCTGAATACTCTGACAGGAGCGCAGGTGTTGGAGGAAGACAAGTTGTTTGCAACGCTGGATCCCACGACAAGAATTCTGGAACTTCCTTCCGGGCAGGAGATTTTGCTGACGGATACCGTAGGCTTTATCCGTAAACTGCCCCATCATCTGATTGATGCATTTCGCAGTACACTGGAAGAAGCTAAATACGCAGATATGATTCTTCATGTGGTAGATGCTTCCAGTCCACAGATGGATCAGCAGATGTATGTGGTATACGACACGTTAAAGAATCTGGGTGTGACAGATAAGAAGATTGTTACACTGTTTAACAAGCAGGATAAGGTAGAAGATGGTTATCTGCCAAGAGACCTGAAGGCAGAAAAGACAGTGAGGATATCTGCCAAGTGGGGGGAAGGACTGGAAGAAGTGAAGCAGATCCTGGAAGAACTGCTGAATGAAAAAAATGTCCTCATCGAGAGGTTTTATGACTACAAAGATGCGGGGCTGATTCAGCTGATTCGAAAGTACGGTCAGCTTCTGGAAGAAGAATACCGGGGAGATGGAATCTATGTGAAAGCCTATGTCCCGATGGAGATTTATGGTGCAGTAACACCGGAAAATCAGAAACATCCGGAGACCGAAGAATGACGGAAAACTGGTGAATCTGACGGGTTTTGCAGATAAAATCGACTTGACATTTGTAGTATATTCGCATATAATTGGGAATGTAGTTATGATTCAGGCAAGGTGTCAGACAGGAAGACATTTGCTCAATATTTTTATGGAGGTACCGAGATGAATAAGGGTACAGTTAAATGGTTCAACGCAGAAAAAGGTTATGGATTTATCACAGGTGAAGACGGAGCAGATGTATTCGTACATTTCTCAGCTATCCAGGGTGAAGGATTCAAGTCTCTGGAAGAAGGTCAGGCTGTTTCTTACGATTTAACTGAAGGTGCTCGCGGAATGCAGGCAGCTAACGTTGTTAAATTATAATAGAGAGTAATCTAACGAGGCGTAGAGAAGGATTCCCAGCAGTGGGAGTCCTTTTTTCATATAAATAGGAAACAGCATTCCATTATATGATAAGCCTCTGGCAGGATGCGTACTGCGGCGTACAATGATGATGCCGCAGACGTCAGAAGGAGAATTTATGGAATACATCGTATATGAAGACAAACAGATCATTGTGTGCCGGAAACCTTCCGGTCTTGCGGTTCAGAATGCATCTTTCGGGAAAAAAGATCTGGAAAGTATGATGAAGACTTACCTGTTTGAAAAAGAAGGAAGGGCCAATCCATATCTGGGTGTCATTCACAGACTGGATCAGCCGGTGCAGGGTCTGGTAGTATTTGCCAAAGATGCCAAAAGTGCAGCTTCTCTAAGTGCACAGGTGCAAAATGGTCAGATGAAGAAATATTATCAGGCGGTAACCTGCAAAATTCCGGAAGAAAAAGAAGGAATGCTGATCCATTTTCTGAGAAAGAATGGAAAAACAAATTGTTCGGAGGCGGTAAGCGAAAGGAGCACCGGAGCCAAAAAGGCACAGCTTTATTATAAAGTTCTGGAGAAAAAGGAGAAATGTGCCCTGCTGGAGATTGAGCTGTTCACCGGACGCCATCATCAGATACGGGTACAGATGGCGGCCAGCCATATGCCGTTGGCAGGGGATCAGAAGTATAATCCAGAGGCAGAAAAAGGAGAACAGATTGCTCTGTGTGCCTGCCGTCTGCAGTTCCGGCATCCAGTGACCGGAAAACAGATGACTTTTACCTGCGAGCCGGAAGGAGGAGCTTTCGAGTTGTTTTATTGACCATAAACCCTGGATTGTCATATCCTATAGGGAGACTGATAACAGGAGCTTTTATGGAAAAGAAAAAGAAAGGATGCTGCGGCGCACAGTACTGTCCCTGCTATCCCAACTGTGATGAAGTGATGGAACAGCACTGGCAGGCACAGCAAAATGAGGAAAAACAGACGGAATCTGTGCCGATGGAGCATTTACAGACAGAGATGCTGGATCGTGATCCTGGCGTTCTGAGACAGCTGGCTATACAGGATGAAGCAGATCTTGCAAGACTGAAAGAACTTTATCCGATGCGGGTTCGGCAGATACTGGAAGAGGTAGAACGCGTCTGCGACAGCATGGAGTATGAAGGTAGTGTGATGTTCGACGAGATGCCGGAAAAGCAGAGAATTATGGAACTGACAGATGGCATTGAACAGAAGATGCAGGATAAGATGACACAGTGGGAAGAAGAACTGCAGAGGCAACAGGAAGAGGATATCTATGTGATGAATCGTCCTATGGTACCACCGCAGCCACCTTATCCGCCACAGCCACCAAGACCACCTTATCCACCAAGACCGGTGAACTGGTTTCATGATCTGATCCAGGTACTGTTGCAGGATGAGATGTATCACAGAAGATGCCGCAATCGAAACTGCCGCAGATGGTAATTTGTTGACAGGGCTGTCCGGGATTATTATAAGGTAACTGAAAGCAAAGCACAGAAAAGAGAAAGAGCAGGGAAAAGATCTTGGCATCTATGTGGAAGAGTATAGCAAGGGATCCGTATCTGACCTGGAGACTGCTATCTCGGAGTCTGTCAGCGGTACAGTCGGGGCAGAAGAGATGCCGGATCTGTTTTCCGCGTACACAGATTCTGCTCTTGGATTGCAGAAAGACGGACTGGGACAAGTTCGCAGGATTGTCGGGAGATGCCGATTATAGCCATGAGTGCTAACGCATTTGATGAAGATGTGAAGAAGTCCATGGCCAGTGGAATGAACGAACATTTGTCCAAACCGCTGAATATTGGAAAACTTCAGAAGGTATTAATAAAATATCTGAAAATATGATACAAAAAGATAAAAAGGACAGACATACAGAATGATGAAAAATACTTGCTTTTTGTAGGGGATAATGGTAGAATTAATTCAGCGGTATACCGGTGGCAGGCCAAAAAAGATAGATTAACCGGGTACCAGCCAATGTCTTTTGGCAGATGGCACAAAATTTTTAAAAAATAAGGAGAGAAAGAAATGAAGAAAAAATTAGTTGCAGCAATAATGTTAGGTCTTATTGCAGTATCCGCTAGCGCATCTGTATCCGCAGCAGATGTTACTCTGGTTCTGGCAGAAGAGAACGCAGAAGATTCTCTTTCCGGAAAAGTAGCTAACTACTTCAAAGAACAGGTTAACGAACTGACAGATGGTGCAGTTGATATCGATATCCAGTGCTCTAAGGTACTTGGAAGTGAAACAGAAATCCTGGATGGTATGCTGGCACAGGCAGGTACTGTAGATATCGAGCGTATCACAACATCCCGTCTGACAAACTACAGCTGTCCAAAGACTGCATCTCTCGGACTTCCATATTTATTTGAGAGCCGTGATCATTTCTGGGCAGTAGCAGATTCAGAACTGAAAGATGAAATCTTCGATGAGATCTCTACTCTTGGTGTAACAGGACTGAGCTTCTACGAAGAAGGATTCAGAAGCTTCTTCTTCAAAGATGCTGTTACAGATGTAGCTGATATCGCAGGCAAGAAGATCCGTGTAGCAGATGACCCAATCATGCGTGGTATCGTAGAAGGACTTGGCGGATCACCGACAGTTATCTCTTCTGGTGAGCTTTATACTTCTCTTCAGTCTGGTGTAGTAGATGGTGCTGAACAGCCACTTTCCCCATACGAACTGAACGCATTCTACGAAGTAGCTCCTAACGTAATCCTTGATGAACATACACTGGGTAACGCAGTATACATCATCTCTGACCTTGCAAAATCCAAACTGACAGACGAACAGTTCGCAGCAGTTCAGGAAGCAGCTCAGAAAGCTCAGGAATTTAACAAAGAACAGTCTGCACAGACAGATGAAGACTGCATGAAGAGCCTGGCAGATAAGGGTGCTGTATTTACAGAAGTAGAAGACAAGACTCCTTACAAAGAGGCCGTTGCTGATGTTATCACAGAGAACACCAAAGGTATTGAAGACTTCTATCAGGCAGTTGTAGATCTTGCAAAATAAGATTTGAGTCGTTGATGACAGCATAAGAAGTCGTGTTCCCACCTGTGTCTGCACAGGTGGGAATGACTTTGAAGTGATGTCCTGAGTTTTAAAAGAAAGAGGTTTTCGAAAATGAAAGCAATTGAACGTGTATTAGATAAGCTTTATGCGCTGGTTATGTTTATCTGTAAGATTGCTCTGATCGCAGATATTCTGATCACTTCTTATGCAGTAGCAGGTCGTTATGTTGGAAAGTATATTCCACTGTTCAAAGACCCTGCATGGAGTGAAGAAGTGGTTCTTACCCTTATGACTTATATGGCATTCCTTGCAGCAGCGCTTGCTGTAAGAAAGGGAACACATATCCGAATGACATCCCTGGATGAATTCCTGCCAAAGAAGCTCTGTCAGGTACTGGATATCTTCGCAGATGTTCTGATTCTGGCATTCTCTATCATTATGATTTATGAAGGCTTTAATACAGCAACGACTGTAGGAAGCCGTGTAAAATACGCTACACTTCCTGCACTGTCCAAGTTCTGGATGTATGCAGGTGTACCGATTGCAGGTATTATAATCTGCATCTTTATTCTTGAAGCATTAGTAAAAGACGTGAAAAAACTGTCAGGAAAGGAGGACAAATAATATGAGTTCAAACGGAATCGCAATTTTAATTCTGATTGTGGGCTTCTTACTGCTGGTTGCTCTGCGTGTGCAGATTGCATTTGCAGTAGCCATTGCCTCCTGCCTCTGTCTGACATATTTAAAGCTTCCGTATACAACCGTTGTTACACAGATGGTCAAGGGGGTTTACTCCTTCTCACTGATGGCGGTACCATTCTTCATCACCATGGGTAGTATCATGGGTGCCGGTGGTATTTCCAATAAGCTGGTTGCTCTGGCTGAATCACTGGTTGGATGGATGCATGGCGGACTGGCCATGGTTAACATTGTAACATCCTACTTCTTCGGAGGTATTTCAGGATCCGCAGCAGCAGATACTGCATCTGTTGGTAAGCTGATGATCCCTATGATGGTGGAAGCTGGTTACGACGCTGACTTCTCTACAGCAGTTACCATTACTTCTTCTGTAGAAGGTCTTCTGGTTCCTCCATCTCACAACATGGTTATTTACTGTACAGCAGCCGGTGGAGTTTCCGTTGGTGCGCTGTTCATGGCTGGATATCTTCCAGGAGCACTCCTGGCTGTTTCCCTGATGGTCTTCTCTTACATCATTTCCATGAAGAGAAATTATCCAAAGGGAAAAGCGTTCTCTATTAAGAACTTCTTTAAACAGTTAAAGACTTCTATATGGGCTCTGCTGGCAATCCTGATCGTAGTAGTTGGTGTAGTATGTGGTGTATTCACAGCTACTGAATCTGCTGCTATTGCAGTACTTTACAGCTTACTGGTAAGTATGGCTGTTTACAGAGAACTGAACTGGAAGAGCCTGTGGGCAGTATTTGGTGAATGTATCGATACACTGGCTATGGTACTGATCCTTTGCGGTACCTCCAGTATCTTCGGTTACTGCCTGACTTATCTGCATGTGCCAGATCTTGCTGCAAGTGCCATTACTTCTGTTACAACCAACAAGATCCTGCTGACACTGCTGATCAACCTGATCCTTCTGGTTCTGGGATGTATCATGGATATGGCTCCAATCGTCCTGATTGCAACACCTATCCTTCTGCCACTGGCAACATCCATCGGCATCAGCCCAATCCAGTTCGGTATCATGATGATCCTGAACTGTGGTATCGGTCTGCTGACACCTCCGGTAGGTACCGTATTGTTCATCGGTTCTGCTGTATCTGGTGTTAAGATCGAAAAGATCGTAAAGGCAACCCTGCCATTCTATCTTGCTATGATTATTACATTGATGTTACTCAGCTTTGTTCCGGCTGTATCACTGTTTTTACCACGTCTGGTTGGATATGCAGTTTAAGAGTACAGTGTAACGACTACATACAATATAGGATATTTTTCAGACACGGACTTTTTTATTGAAGTCCGTGTCTTTTTATTATAGAATAAAGAATACTGGGAGAGTAGCGCATAGCGTGTGAGAATCATGAAGTGAGCAGCATACCAGAGAGGAGACATAGTCATATGGATGATAAATTAAGAACTAAGCTGGAAAGGCTGAAGGAGAAGAAAGGCTCGGAACGAGAAGCCGGGCTGCTGGCTCTTGCAGAGGAAAGTCAGGCTCCGCAGGTTTATAATGAACTGGGGATTTATTATAAAAACGATGCAAATGATAATGAGAAAGCAGTGGAGATGTTTGAGAAGGCTCTTGCCATCACGGAAGATGCCAGCGTTTATACCAATCTTGCATCTGCGTATTTCAATCTGGCACAGAAGGATTCACCAGAAAGAAAAGCGTATATGAAAAAGACAACAGATGCTTTCCAGGCAGCAGCCAGACTGAACAGTGCATCCTATTATTTCCTTGGCAATCTGTATATGCCAAAGATCAATGCTCCATTTCCGGATGACCAGGAAAAGGCAGTTTCCTGCTTTATGAAGATCGAGAAGAACAAAGGCGCGATCTGGGCACAGGCTATGAAGAATGTAGGCTTGTATTACTATCATAATAAGAAAGATTACATTCGGGCATCCGCATACTTTTATCTGGTAAAAACAGCAGATCCGAAGGACAAGAAGACAGCTAATTATTATGAATATGCATTTGGAAAGGTAAATAAGCGAAAGTTCTGGGTAGAGCAGTTTAAAAAGATGAATGACCAGAACGATGTGGACAGGCTCATTGATGCAGGAAAAAAGAAGCTGGAGGTACGATGCCCGAGATGCGGAAGCAGCAAGGTATCGCATATCTCAGTATGGACTAATATGAAAAAGACATTGTCGTCTTCCTTTGGACTGCGCAGATTTGAACGTTACGCTGTCACATGGCACTGTGACAGTTGTGGAAAAGAATGGTGATATAAAACAGATATGGAACAATTAATGAATTTACTGAGACAGACCATGAATGAGAATATGCTGCGCATGACCATCAGTGGAAAGCGTCATGGAGAACTGGCGGATAAAGTAAAGATCCGGCCGGTGAAGTTAAAAGAAGAACTGTATTTTCAGACCAGTGTCTCAGATGGAAAAAAAGAATTTCATAAAAACTATGAGAAGGCAGAGCTGCTGGAACAGTTAGACCATTGGCTTCGAAAAGATTACAGACAATTGCAGATGGATACTACTACTCAGTCAATACAGGCATTGGTAAGTAAAAAAGGAAAAGCCACAGTGAAGCAGAAGATAGCCAGAGATATGCGTAGTGCAAGAGTTCTGGATCATAATCGCAAGAAGAGATATCTCCTGGAAGAAGGAACTCCGATCCCGTTTCTGGTGGATCTTGGGGTTATGACAGCGGAAGGTGCTATTGTACGGTCAAGATATGATAAATTCCGCCAGATCAACCGATATCTGGAGTTTGTGGAAGATATTTTGCCGGAGCTGGATAAAGACAGGGAACTGACGTTGATCGATTTTGGGTGTGGCAAGTCCTATCTTACTTTTGCCCTGTATTATTATCTGACCGTAAAGAAGCAGTACCGGATACGGATGATCGGTCTGGATCTGAAGAAAGATGTGATGGAACACTGTCAGGAACTGGCAGAGAAGTACGGCTATGACCGTCTGACCTTCCTGACCGGGGATATTGCGGATTACGATGGCGTGGAGCAGGTAGACATGGTGGTATCCCTTCACGCCTGTGATACGGCTACAGACTATGCACTGGAAAAGGCACTTCAATGGAATGCAAAGGTGATTTTTGCGGTGCCTTGCTGCCATCATGAGTTAAACCGTCAGATGCACAGTACGGAGATGAATCCGGTCTTAAAATATGGGCTGATTCAGGAACGTATGGCGGCTTTGATGACCGATGCTTTTCGGGCGGATGTGTTGGAGCTGGAAGGATATCAGGTGCAGGTGCTGGAGTTTATTGATATGGAACATACACCGAAGAATATTCTGATCCGTGCAGTGAAGCAGAATACGCCACTGTCTTTCGAAAAGAAGGAAAAACTTCTGGACTCTCTTCAGACCTGTATGGGAATCTGGAATGTGAATCCGTTATTTTACAGATTACGGTTAGGAGGAGAAGATGAAAAAGATACTGATTAGAATCGTGGTGCTTTTTCTGATCTTCATCGGTTCGGTGGCAGGATTTGCCTATATTATGGATGATGAGACCACCATTCAGACAGAGGATATGAAAAAGGCAACCTTACCGCTTGTTTACATGCGGTATCAGGATACAGATATGAATCCGCTGCATGGGTATGTGGAGCCGATGGAAGCGTTGACAATCCGGGATACATTGACTCCGATTTCCACTGATCGTGATGTATCACTTCATATCCAGACCTTTGGCGCAAATGTCCAGGATATTTATTTTGAAGTAATGACCATAGATGGCTCAAAATCCCTGGAAAATACGAAAGTGACAGACATCCAGAACGACGGTGAATATATTACGGCGAATTTTACTCTGGCAAGCAAGATTCGTATGAATCAGGAATATGCATTGCAGATACAATTGAAGTCTGATGGAAAGGATGTATATTATTACACCAGACTGGTACAGCAGGACAGCCTGCATACAAAGGAATATCTGGATTTTGTAAATATGTTCTCAGATAACTGTCTGAATAAGAATGCAGATTCCCTGGCTGTTTATCTGGAACCGGAATACGATGTGGAACAGACCAATCTTTCCTATATGGATATTCATACTACAACGGAACAGCTGGAATGGGGCAATCTGAATCCGCAGATTTATTACAAATCCATTCCTGCCATAAAAGAACTGAATGAAACAACAGCAACCATTACCCAGCAATACCTGATCAGTGCTGCAGATGAGGAAGAAAATGTGGAATTGTATACAGTAAATGAATACTTCCGCCTGCGTTATGCTGATGAAGTGGTCATGCTGCTGGACTTTGAACGAACTACAGATGAAGTCTTTGATCCAGATAACGGAGTGATTACGGACAGTGGCATTGATCTTGGCATCACGCAGAATGATATTTCATTTGCCAGTGACTCCAGCCACAACTATTTTGCGTTTGAACAGAGCGGAGAACTCTGGAGTTACGATGTGCAGAGCGGCAAGATGGCGCAGATCTTTACCTTCCGTCAGAAAGGAGACAGCGATTATAGGGATATTTATGGAGAACATGATATCAGAGTCCTGAATGTCAGCCCGGGTGGTAATGTGTACTTCATTGTAGCCGGTTACATGAACCGGGGACGTCATGAAGGTGAATCAGGTGTAGGGCTGTATCATTACGATGCATCTTCAGGTACTGTGGAGGAAAAGCTGTTTGTGGATACCAACCGGTCCTATGATCTCCTTCGCAGGGATGTGGAAGAACTGGCCTATATTACAGAGGACCAGAGCAGCTTCTATATGCTTCTGGATGGAAATATTTATCAGATCAATCTGGCAACTATGGAGATGACAACATTGATGGAAGGTCTGAAGCTGGGCTGCGTGGAAGGTTCTGCTACCGGTCAGCATTTTGCATATCTGAAAGAAAATGAACCATATAATTCCAGTACGATTTCTATGATGAATCTGGATACCGGAGAGGTAAAAGAGATCACTTGCGCAGGCAGTGAACGAATCCGGATGCTGGGTTATCTGGGCGAGTCGCTGGTGTATGGTGTGGCAGATGAGGCGGATATTGACAGCAGCGAGGAGGGAACCGAGCTCTTTCCAATGAAACAGGTCAATATTGTGGATGAGAATGGAGAACCACAAAAGGAGTATGCGCAGACAGGATATTATGTCACAGGAGGAGAGATCTCAGATCGTCTTCTGACCATGACAAGAGTACAGAAGTCCGGAAATGACTGGGTAGAGGCAGCGGAAGATCATATTATTGATAATGTGGCAGAAGATACCGGTATTGGACTGACTACGCAGGTGACAGACCGGAAAAAGACAGAGGTGGTACTTCTGATTGGTGCCGGCATCATTTCCCAGACACCGAAGGTGATACGCAGCAGCATGATGGTGGAAAATGGAAACAAGACTGTGATGATTCCGTATCAGGAAGACACGCAGGAAATCTACTATGTGTATGCCAAAGGTCAGCTGGCCGGAATGTATGAGCATGCGAATACTGCAATTGTGAAGGCAGACGAATTGCTTGGCGTAGTGGTCAACCAGAGCCATCAGTACATCTGGGAAAGAGGAAATAAGGCAACAGAGAGTACCATACCGTTGTCTTCCATCGATCCGTGTATTTTAAATGGTACAATGGATGAGGCAGCGCTGGCACAGCAGCTTCCAGATAAGATGGTACTGAATCTGGCTGGATGCAATATGGATGAGATTCTTTATTTCATCAGCGAAGGTAATCCGGTGCTGGCGGATACGACAGAGGGCATCCGAATTCTGAACGGGTATGACCAGTGGGGAAATATCAGTTTTTATGAACCTGGCGCGGATGATACGTATCTGCTCAGTGACGAGGATTCCCTGGCACTGTTTGAGAAATCAGACAATCAGTTTATTGGTTTCCTGGATAAGTATCAGGAATAATAATGGAAACCATAGATAGAAAGGAAAGAAAATGGAAATAATTGAAATTTTAAAAGCAATCTTATTCGGGATTGTAGAAGGAATCACAGAATGGCTTCCGGTCAGCAGTACCGGTCATATGATTTTGCTGGATGAACTGGTGAAGCTGGATGTAACTGATGAATTCATGTCCATGTTCCTGGTGGTTATTCAGCTGGGCGCCATATTGGCTGTTGTAGTCTTGTATTTTCCACAGCTGTGGCCGTTTTCTACAAAAGAGAGGTTTTTCATCAAAAAAGATACCTTTTCTATGTGGTTTAAGATTCTGGTAGCCTGCGTACCGGCTGCCGTAGTAGGAATATTATTTGAAGATGAACTGGACCGTCTGTTTTATAATTACTGGACGGTAGCCTTTGCGCTGATTGTATTTGGTGTGCTGTTTATTATAATAGAACACCAGAATAAAGATGTGGTACCGAAGGTAAACAGCATTGCACAGATCACTTATCCGATGGCATTCTGCATTGGGGCATTCCAGCTGATTGCAGCGGTATTCCCTGGAACGTCCAGATCCGGAGCAACCATTTTGGGGGCAATCATGATTGGTATTTCCAGAACCGTGGCAGCAGAGTTTACCTTTTTCCTGGCAGTGCCGGTTATGCTGGGAGCCAGCCTGCTGAAGATTCTGAAGTTTGGTCTGGTATTTTCCACCAGTGAAGTGGTATTACTCCTTGTAGGCATGGTGGTGGCATTTGTAGTATCTATTGTGGTGATCAAATTGCTGCTTGGTTATATTCGCAAGCACAGCTTTACCGTGTTTGGATGGTATCGTATTATCCTTGGTATTGTAGTGCTGGCATTCTTCTGGGCACAGGGATAACAAAAAGGAGAGCATATGAAGATACAGTTACCAGAAAAGGTAAAAGTGGTGATTCAGACTCTGGAGGCAGCCGGCTACGAAGCATATGCAGTAGGCGGCTGCGTTCGCGACAGCGTGCTGGGAAGAATCCCGGCAGACTGGGATATCACCACATCAGCGCTTCCGGAGCAGGTCAAGGAGCTGTTTCACCGTACGATTGATACCGGGATTGAACATGGAACCGTGACCGTGATGATGGACAAAGAAGGATTTGAGGTCACTACATATCGGGTTGACGGAGAATACCGGGATCATCGGCATCCGGAGCAAGTGAATTTTACCGGAGAATTAAAAGAAGATCTGCGAAGAAGAGATTTTACAATCAATGCCATGGCTTATAATGATCGTTGCGGAATGGTAGATGCATTTGGTGGGATAGAAGATCTGAAACATGGTGTGATTCGCTGCGTAGGTGTGGCCAGAGAACGGTTCGAAGAAGATGCCCTGCGCATACTTCGGGCGGTAAGGTTTGCGGCTCAGCTTGGGTTCGAGATTGAAAAGGAGACGGCAGATGCTGCAAGAGCACTGGCTGGGAATCTGAAGGATATCAGCGCAGAGCGAATTCAGACAGAGCTGGTGAAGCTGCTGGTGTCTCCACATCCGGAGATGCTGCGAACTGCTTATGAGCTTGGTATAACCCGTGTGGTACTGCCGGAATTTGATGTCATGATGGAGACTCCGCAGCATCATCCCCATCATATGTATTCTGTAGGGGAGCATACGTTAAAAGCTCTGGAATTCACAGATCCGGAAAAAGTTCTTCGTCTGTCTGTGCTGTTCCATGACTTTGGAAAACCACAGACCAGGACAACAGTAGATGGGGTGGATCATTTTCACGGACATGCTAACGTAAGTGCGCAGGAAACTGTCCGGATTATGCGGAGATTAAAGTTTGATAATGCGACAATGGATCAGGTGAAACGTATTGTGTTGTATCACGATGCCAGACCGCAGCCAGATGAACGACAGATTCGGCGTCTCTTGCACCGGGCCGGAGAAGACATCTTTCCGGGACTGTTTCAGGTAATGGGGGCAGACATACTGGCACAGAGCGAATATCGCAAAATGGAAAAGCTGGTCAATCTGGAGCGTGTTCATCAGGTGTACGATGAAATCCTGAAACGGAAAGACTGTATATCGCTGAAGAACCTTCAGGTAACCGGGAAAGACCTGATTGCAGCAGGAATGAAGCCGGGAAAGAAAATCGGGGAAATCCTGAACCAGATGTTGGAAGATGTTCTTGAAACACCAGAACATAATGAACGGGAATATCTGCTGAAGACCTATGGGAACAGCGCAGAAAACTGACACATAAACCATCTCTCTCCTGCATAGGATAGAAGGAGCAGGGGGGAGGGGTATGAGTGAACGAAAAAAGCCTGAAATTATTAGAGCAGTATGACCTGGAGCTGATCAGTGCAAGACGTGGAAGAGGCTCTTATATTTGTGAGACCTCTCTGGGGAAAAAGCTGCTGACGGATTATACCGGAAGTGAAAAAAAGATCGTGTTTACCAATCAGCTGCTGGAACGTATGGAACAGAAAGGATTGCATTATACAGACAAAGTTATGGCCAGCAGGGAAGGGACCTATCTGTGCCGGGACTGGGATGACAATCCCTGTGTGCTGAAAGACTGGCAGGAAGGAAGAGAATGCGATACGTCCAGCGCTTTTGACGTGGAAGCTGCGACTGCGAATCTGGCTCATCTTCATACAATGATGGTCTGGCCACAGGCAGAGGGAGAAAGACTGTATGCAGGAGAATGCCTGACAGAAGTCTGGAAACGGCACAACCAGGAACTGAAAAAAGTGAATGAGTTCGTGCGGAAACGGAAACAAAAGACGGAATTTGAAAGTATGTTTCTGAAGCAGTACCCGGAATATGCCAGACAGGCCAGAGAAGCGCTGGAAATGCTGGAGAATTCCGGGTATGAGACGTTGTACAGGGCGAGCGTGGAAGCCGGAGAAATGTGCCATGGCAACTATAATCAGCATAACATTTATTTTCTTGGAAAAAAGCAGATTTTTACGTCTAATTTTGAAAAATGTGGGTATGATATTCCTGTCAGCGATCTGTACCAGTTTGTACGGAAAATCATGGAAAAGCAGGAGTGGTCTCTGAAAATGGGAAAGCGTATGATAGAAGCATATGAACGTATCAGGCCTCTTTCAGAAGGAGAACGAAAGTATCTTTTCATACGGCTCTGCTATCCGGAAAAGTTCTGGAAACTGGCTAATCAGTATTATAATTGCAGGAAAGCCTGCCTGTCTGGAAAGAATGGAGAAAAACTGAAAAAACTGGCTGTGCAGGAGGAAAAAAGAGGCGTATTTCTGCGACAAATGCTCTAAATGCTTGACAAAACGGGGCACTCGGTATATAAATATAACAGGCATTTGAAAAGGGAAAATTTCAGTGCATAGACTTTCCTGTTTAAGGGAAGGGTGAAGAGATAAGAGGAGGAATCATTTTCATGAACAAAACAGAATTAATTGCAGCAATTGCTGAAAAGACAGAATTATCCAGAAAAGATGCAGAGAAGGCATTAAAGGCTTTCACAGAAGTTGTTGAAGAAGAATTAAAAAAAGGTGAAAAGATCCAGTTAGTAGGATTTGGAACATTTGAAGTATCTGAAAGAGCTGCAAGAGAAGGAAGAAATCCTCAGACAGGTGAGACCATGCAGATCGCAGCATCCAAGTCTCCGAAGTTCAAAGCAGGAAAAGCATTAAAGGATGCTATCAACTAATTAAGAGATGTGAAACTGGGAGCTGGAGAGGCTCCCTTTTTCGTATCTGTTCAGTGCCTTCACAGTGGGGGCTGAACAGTTCCCCCTTTTCTAAGATAGGAGAAAATATGAGACTTGATAAATTTTTGAAAGTATCCAGACTGATTAAGCGGCGTACTGTGGCTAACGAAGCCTGTGATGCAGGAAGAGTGCTGGTGAATGATAAGGTGGCAAAAGCATCTGTGAATGTGAAAGCCGGAGATATCATTGAGATTCAGTTCGGAACCAGAAGTGTAAAAGTAGAAGTGCTGAATGTGCAGGAGACTGTGAAAAAAGACGAAGCACAGGAGTTATACAAGTACATCTGACAGGAAAGAAAAAAAGAACTCGCATCTGATCGACAATCGGCATCATTTGCGAGATTTTTCTGTTCTGAGATCCGACGGCGGACATAATATAAATCAAGACCATACAGTCCGGCGAAGAGGGTGAATGGATGGAGGAAAAGCAGATTACCGGAGGACATAAGATCTGGATATCTGGGAGAAAAAGCGGAACAGTCACCGGGATCAGTGATGTGCTTTCTTTTGATGAAACAGAGATCCTGATGGATACAGAAATGGGAATGCTGAGTATCAAAGGAAAAGGACTGCATATCAGCAAATTGAATCTGGAAAAGGGAGAGGCAGATCTGGAAGGCCAGGTAGACAGTCTGACTTATTCCGCCAGCGGGCATAAAAAGAAGAAAGAGGGCAGTCTGCTGCAGCGGCTGATGAGCTGAGGATGAGTGAGGGGATCAGACAGGAGGCAGCTTTTTTTGCAGTCAGTTTTCTGGTCGGAATGCTGCTGGTTGTAGAATACCTGCTGCTTGCCGGTGTGCGAAGGCTGATCCGGCACAGTGACCTGGCAGTGAATCTGGAAGATTTTTTCTACTGGTGTAATGCAGCGCTGGTGATTTTTATTGCAGTATTTCGGGTAAATGACGGAGCAATACGGCTGTATTCAGCGGCAGCAGTGATTCTGGGCGCCTGGTGCCAGTGGAGAGTGGCGTCATTTTTACGAAGGATTTGTATAAAGCTGTTGAAAAAGTTCAGAAATAGAGGTAAAATGACTTAGAGTCGCAGAGTGAACAGCAACGTTTTTTGGGAGCATAGAATGGCAAGAAAGAAATATAAAGGCAGTAACCGCAGGGAGATTATCTGTATTTCAGCGGTTGTATTCATTTTGCTGTGTGTGATGCTAGTACAGAGCAGCCAGCTGAAGGATAAGAATGCCGGATATGTGCAGCAGATCGAAAAGCTGAATTCCCAGCTGGAAGATGAGAGTGAACGTACGGAAGAGATTGCTCAGCTGCAGGAAAAGGTTAAGACAGAAGAATACGCAGGAGAGATTGCAAAAGAGAAGCTCGGAATGGTGGGAGAGGATGAGATCCTGTTTCGTGCGCAGAATTAACGGGGCAGATTTTTGAAAAATCATACAAAAAACAGTTGACAACATTCATATCATCCATTATAATATTGATTGTTGTGGCGGAATAGCTCAGTTGGCTAGAGCACACGGTTCATACCCGTGGTGTCGAGAGTTCAAATCTCCCTTCCGCTATGTGAATAGCCTCGATAGACTTGATATTACTGGTTTATCGGGGTATTTTTTTTCATACTGATACGAGAGAAAGTGGGGGCAACTTGTGAAAAAGATTATTTTAACAGGTGACCGTCCAACTGGACGGCTTCATGTAGGACATTATGTAGGATCCTTGAAGGAGAGAGTCAGACTGCAGAACAGCGGAGAATATGATGAGATTTATATTATGATCGCAGATGCACAGGCTCTGACAGACAATGCAGAGCATCCGGAGAAGGTGCGGCAGAATATTATGCAGGTGGCGCTGGATTATCTGGCCTGTGGACTGGATCCTGAAAAGTCTACGATATTTATTCAGTCTATGGTACCGCAGCTGACAGAGCTGACCTTTTATTATATGAATCTGGTTACGGTATCCAGATTACAGAGAAATCCGACTGTTAAGGCAGAGATCAAGATGCGTGATTTTGAAGCCAGCATTCCGACCGGATTCTTCTGTTATCCGATTAGTCAGGCAGCAGATATCACAGCTTTCCATGCAACAACCGTTCCGGTAGGTGAAGATCAGATGCCGATGTTGGAACAGTGCAAGGAGATTGTGCACAAGTTCAACAGTGTATATGGTGAGACATTGACGGATCCGAGCATTATGCTTCCTCAGAATCAGGCTTGTCTGCGTCTGCCAGGTATTGATGGTAAGGCCAAGATGAGCAAGTCTCTGGGTAACTGTATTTATCTTTCTGAAGAACCGGAAGACATTAAGAAAAAGGTTATGTCCATGTTTACCGATCCGAATCACTTAAGAGTACAGGATCCGGGTAAGGTAGAAGGCAATCCGGTATTTATTTATCTGGATGCATTTTGCAGGGATGAATATTTCCAGGAGTTCCTGCCGGATTATCAGAACCTCCAGGAATTAAAGGATCACTATCAGAGAGGTGGTCTGGGAGATGTGAAGGTGAAGAAGTTCCTGAATGCAGTTCTTCAGGCAGAGTTAGAACCGATTCGTGAGAGACGTAAAATGTGGGAACAGAAGCTTCCGGAAGTCTATGAGATTTTACGGGAAGGCAGTAAAAAGGCAGAGGCTACAGCAGCTGCTACACTTCAGGAAGTTCGTCATGCAATGAAGATTGACTATTTTGAAAATGATAATCTGCTGAAATAGGACGATGATACAACAGAGTTGTACTACTCATTAGAGAAGGCAGAAAGCGAGGGACAATACGATGACACTGCAGGAATGTTATGCAAAATTACATGGGAACTATGAAGATGCCAAGTCCAGACTGGCTATGGACAGACTGATTGAGAAGTTTATGCTGAAGTTCCTGGATGATACATCCATGGATTTATTGAAGACTTCTGTAGCAGAGGGAAATATTCAGGAATCTTTCCGTGCGGCTCATACACTGAAGGGTGTGGCAGCGAATCTGGCGTTTACAGAACTGATGGAGCGAGTGTCTGAGCTGACAGAACAGCTTCGCCCATGCACTGAGCCGGCAGATGAAGCACTTTATCAGAAGGTAGTGGAGTCTTATGATCTTACGATTCAGGCGATTGAAGCATACAAGGCTGAGATGTAAGATAAGTTGTCTTCAGGCGGTATTTACCTGGTAAAAGGCCTTTTTGGAGAATAAGAGTTTTTGTGGCAGTGATTTCATGTAAGAGTGGAATTGCTGCCTTTTTTGTCAGACTGATTTCAGCTAAAACTGTTGAGGATCAATAGTTGGAACTAATTGACAGAAAGCGGGAAAAGGGGTATAGTTAATTTGGAGATTTGTCATATTGAACAAATTTTGTAGAAAAAACAAAGGTAGGAGTGGTAAAAATGTATCGAAACGAATACGAGCGTTGGCTTGCTGCGGACCTGGAAGATGCTGACTTAAAGCCGGAACTTACAAAAATCAAAGATAATGAGAATGAGATCAAAGAACGGTTTGCCGTTGCCTTAAAGTTTGGCACAGCAGGACTGCGTGGTGTACTTGGCGCAGGAACGAACCGAATGAATATTTATGTAGTACGTCAGGCCACACAGGGGCTGGCTAACTGGGTAAAGACACAGGGCGGTAATCAGACAGTAGCGATCAGCTATGACAGCCGTCTGAAGAGCGATGTATTTGCCAAGACAGCAGCAGGTGTGCTTGCCGCTAATGGTATTAAGGTAAGAATCTATGATGCACTGATGCCGGTACCGGCACTGTCCTTTGCGACACGTTACTATCAGTGTAATGCAGGTATTATGGTGACGGCATCCCACAACCCGGCACAGTATAACGGCTATAAGGCTTATGGCCCGGATGGTTGCCAGATGACGGATGATGCAGCTGCCATCGTTTATGAAGAGATTCAGAAGACAGATGTACTGAATGGCGCAAAATACATATCCTTTGCAGAAGGGGTAGAACAGGGGCTGATCCGTTTCGCAGGAGATGACTGCAAGAAGGCACTTTATGAAGCCATTGAATCCCGTCAGGTTCGTCCGGGACTGTGCAAGACGGCAGGACTGAAGCTGGTATACAGCCCGTTGAATGGATCTGGTCTGGTACCAGTGACACAGGTATTGAAGGATATCGGAATCACAGATATCACCATCGTACCGGAACAGGAATATCCGAACGGATACTTTACCACATGCAGCTATCCGAATCCGGAGATCTTTGCAGCACTGGAAAAGGGCTTGGAGCTGGCGAAAGAGACCGGCGCTGATCTGATGTTGGCAACCGACCCGGATGCAGACCGTGTAGGTATCGCCATGAAGTGCCCGGATGGTTCTTACGAACTGGTAAGCGGAAATGAAGTGGGTGTTCTTCTGTTGGATTACATCTGTGCAGGAAGAACCGAAAAAGGAACATTACCAGAAAAAGCAGTAGCAGTAAAATCTATCGTATCCACACCACTGGCAGATGCTGTGGCAGCTCATTACGGTGTAGAGATGAGAAATGTGCTGACTGGATTCAAGTGGATCGGTGATCAGATTGCACAGCTGGAGGCAGCAGGCGAAGTAGACCGTTTTATCTTTGGATTTGAAGAGAGCTATGGATATCTGGCTGGCCCATATGTACGTGATAAAGATGCAGTCATCGGTTCCATGCTGATCTGTGAGATGGCAGCATACTATCGCAGTATTGGAAGCTCCCTGAAGCAGCGTCTGGAAGAGATCTATGCGCAGTATGGCCGTTACCTGAATAAGGTAGACAGCTACGAATTCCCGGGACTTACCGGAATGGACAAGATGGCTGGCATCATGCAGCAGCTTCGTGACAACCCACCGACAGAATTCGCAGGATACGCAGTAATCAAGGTTACAGACTACAAGAAGCCGGAAGAGACAGGACTTCCTGCCGCCAATGTACTGATCTATGCACTGGAAGGCGGTGCAACAGTAGTGGTTCGTCCATCCGGAACAGAGCCAAAGATTAAGACCTACTTCACCACTCTGGGTAAGGATCTGGCAGAGGCGCAGGCACAGAAGGATAAACTGGCAGAGGCATTGAAGCCATTGTTTGCATAATACCATTAGGGACGGTGTTTTGTGGCTTTTTTATTGTCCCTTCTGGCAATATAATTTTTAGAAAAGACTATAGGGTTTCAGAAATGAGATTCTATAGTCTTTTTGTTAAGTGCGCTTGGCAACACACCATATGTGAAATTGACATAAAATTATAAACAATATTTTAAATAAAAAGATACAAGTAAATATGGAGGGTATCATGCTGTTTACATTCCTACTCAGGAAGATGCCATTGGGACGGTGTTTTTCGGTTTTTTACCTGTCCCCTTTGACCCAATAGGGTTTAATTTGTCGAACGATTTCATTTGTAAAAGAGATATTTCTGTGTTAAGGTAAAATCACATTTCAAGGAATTCCTAAGATCTTGCCATTCGGCATTTATTCCACAAAATGTAAAAATAATTTAAGAAGGAGCATTTGCTTATGACGGAGAAAGAAAGCAAAGAATTGCGACGAAAGCAAGATAATGAGATTTTGCAGGAAATTAACGGAGAAGAAAAAGTAGAATATGGTCTGATCAATGATTATATGTTTCGGGCAGTATTCCAGACTTCTGAAGAAGCGTTGAGGGGGCTGCTCAGTGCCTTACTGTATATACCGGAAGAGGAGATAGTGTCCTGCCTGATTTGTAATCCCATCCTACTGGGAGATGCCATTGACGAGAAGACCTGTATTCTGGACATTCGTGTGTTATTGAACGGTAACAGGCAGATCAACCTGGAAATGCAGATGGGCTCAGTGGAGAATTGGACGGATCGTTCTGTATTTTATCTGTGCAGGATGTTCGCAGATATGAAAAAAGGGCTGGATTACACGCAGGCAAAGCCATCTATTCATATCGGAATCATGATGAAGTCTCCAGTACCAGAAGATGCTGCATTTTACAATGAATATGCACTGAAAAACCGTAGAACCGGGTATGAATTTACTGGAAAAATCGCCCTTCACGTGTTAGACTTATCTTGTCTGGAACAGGTGTCGGAGGAAGAACGAAACAGTCCATTATACCACTGGGCCTGTGTATTCAAAGCAAAGACGTGGAAGGAGGTTCTTGCAATGGCAGAACAGTCAGAATCCATTAAAAAGGCAGTTGTAACCTTACGGGAGCTATCAGAAGACGAAAAAATCCGCCTGCAGTGCGAGGCCAGAGAACGCTATCAGATGGACTGGCAGAGCTCCATGCGAACAAGTAGAGAAGAAGGCAGAAAAGAAGGTGAACAGGCGATGGCAGAGCTGATTAACAAGTTAATGACGTCTGATCGTATGGAAGATATGAAGAGAGCCATGGAAGATAAGGACTACCGGGCACAACTGATGAAGGAATTGGAAATCAGGGTGAATGGATAAGTAATACCTGCCAAAAGTCAGTTGACAGATCCATGTCATTGTGCTATCTTAGATGCAGAACAGAATAGAATAAATTCTTCGGGGCAGGGTGTAATTCCCTACCGGCGGTATAGTCCGCGAACTGTGATAAAACAGCTGAACTGGTGAGATTCCAGTACCGACAGTATAGTCTGGATGAGAGAAGATGATTCAAACATGGAGGCATGGCCAAAGGTCATGTGATGTCAGGATTGAAAAGTAAGATCTCAGGTTCCGAGGAACCTGAGATTTTTTTGTGACAGAACCTGATACTTCTACACATCTTTCCGGGATTTAGGATATCTGCTCAAACTATGATTCTGGAGGAAAAAGAAATGGAAAAGAAAAAATGGAGCACACAGAAGATGATTTACACAGCGATGCTGGCTGCACTGGCGGGAGCCCTGATGTCCCTGGAGATATCGGTACCAATGATGCCGCCGTTCTACAAGCTGGATTTCAGTGATATTCCATCTATTATTGCACTGTTTCTTATGGGACCGGCTTCAGCTGCTGCAGTGGAAGTGATCAAGATCCTGATTAAGCTGGTAACCGTAGGCACTAACACGATGTATGTAGGTGAATTTGCCAATCTGATCGGTATTGCCCTGTTTGTAATTCCGATGTGGCTGGTTTATAAGAAAATGGGAAAGAACAGAAAAGCAGCTGTCGTTTCTATGGTATCCAGTGTAGTGATTCGTACCGCATTTGCATGTTTCTGTAATGCATGCATTACTTTGCCACTGTATGCCAAAGCAATGGAACTGCCGCTGGATCAGGTCATTCAGATGGTATCATCTGTAAATCCATCTATCACCAACCTGACATCTTTTATTATTCTGGCCACCATTCCGTTCAATATCATCAAGATCGGACTGAACTGTATCGCCGGTTATCTGCTGTATGAGAGAATTCATAAAGTGAGCTTTGTAAAACGGGCGGTAGAAGCATGATTCGCAATTACAGAGACCTGACTCGTCTGGAGATGGAGCAGGTAGATAAAAAAGAGACGATTATATTGATTCCCCTTGGAGCACTGGAGCAGCATGGCAATCAGGCTCCGCTGGGGACTGATGATATCATCGCAGAAGCGATGGTGAAGTATCTTGGAGAAGAACTGGAAGCTGTGGGAGAAAAAGATTTCCCGATTCTTGCATTTCCGGTTATTCCGGTGGGATTAAGCACAGAGCATAAGAACTTCTGTGGTTCGATCACTTTTAAACCGGATACGTATTATCATATGCTCTATGATATCTGTGTCAGTCTGGCACATCATGGATTCCAGAAGATTGCTTTTCTGGTATGTCATGGTGGAAATGCACCGGTGGTGCAGATCCTGAGCCGTGAACTGCGCAGCGAACTGGGAATTTCCCCATTCATCTTATCTTCAGGGGCATTTAGTCATCCAGATGTGAAGGCAACTATTTCGGAGGGCAATATCTGGGACTTTCATGGTGGAGAGATGGAGACTTCTATGGTGATGGCAGTGGATGAAAGCCTGGTGGAGCTGGAGACTTCAGAAGCTGGCCGGCCGGAAGCATTTATTCATAATAAAACATTATTGCCTTACGGTTCAGTATCTATCGGCTGGGTATCAGAGGACTGGAAAACCGAAGATGGCAGACCGATTGGTATTGGAGGAGATCCGTCAGGTGCCACCGCAGAAAAAGGTGAAATCATTCTGCGTACCAGTGCGAAGGTGCTGATACCGGGACTCTTAGAAATACGAAACTGGAAGAATTGAGATAGTTCCAATCCTCCGCAGAGTTTTGACAAATTCTGCGGAGGATTTTTTATATACTGGGGTCAGAGCGTCAATGAGAGGGGATCCCTATGGATGAGTGGACAAGTTTGATCGAAAGAGACAGAATCGAGAGATACGCGGAATCCTTTCGCCAGTTAGCGGAGATATTCAGAGAAATGCCAGAGAAGAAAGAAAGGCTGAATGAAGAGGATATACAGGAGATATTTGTAACCGTTCGGGAAAAAGTGTGTGCGTCCTGTGGAAAAAAGCAAATATGCTGGCTGAGAGAGCAGGAGAAGACCTGGAAGCTGGCTTATGGGATGCTGCAGGCGATCGAAGACGGACAGGAACAGATCTCAGACAGGGAAAGAGAATTTTATCGTTTTTGCATAAAAGGGAGAAACTTTCGAGAAGAACTGGAACGGGGCTTCCTGCGGGCCAGACTGAATATGCTGTGGACCAACCGGATGATGGAGAATCGTGCAGCTGTGGCAGGACAGCTTCAGCAGACCGCAGCCATTATTAAAGAAATTGCCTGTACGGCATACAGCGCGGAAGCCTTGCAGGGAAATCTGGAACAGAAGCTTAGATTGAGCCTGAGACTTCATCGAATTTCCCTGAAGGAGATCGGGATCTGGAAAAATATAACCGGACACCCGGAAATGATCCTGACACTTTCCTGTCGTAGAGGAACTGCCCAGGTCAGTCTGGTCGCAGATATTCTGACAGAAGAATATGGAAGACCCATGGTGCCGGAACGAGACAGTCGGGTCATGATCGGAAAAGACTGGTGCAGCATTCACTTTGTGGAAGAAACTAGGTATTATATGCTGACCGGATGCGCTTCGGAAAAATGTAGCGGACAGGCATCGTCTGGCGATAATTATGCCATCTTGAACAGTAATCATGGACAGGTAATTATGGCCATTTCAGATGGAATGGGAAAAGGTGTGGAGGCCAGTCAGGAGAGCCAGACGATCATAGAACTGATCGAACAGTTCCTGGAAGCTGGATTTACAGCAGAGACAGCAGTGAAGATGATCCATTCTTCCATGGTGTTGCAGCGGAGTGTATGTCGATATTCTACGCTGGATCTGCTGGAGATCAATCTATATCAGGGGAAAAGCAGAATTATGAAGGTGGGAGCAGCTGCCACATTTATTCGAAGAGCGCATAAAGAGGTAGAGGTCATTCGATCTACCAGTCTGCCTATGGGAGTGTTTCGGGAGGCAGACGTGGAGATGGATGAAGTGCGGCTGGAAAATGGGGATATGGTGTTTCTGATTTCAGATGGTGTATTAGATGCTCTGCCACCCAGGGAAGGGGAAAATTTGTTAAAATATTTTATTTCCAATCTGACCAATGACAACCCGGCACAGTCTGCACAGATTCTGCTGGATCAGGTGCTGGAATTCTGTCAGGATGGAGTCCTGGATGATATGACGATTCTTTCAGGGGGATTCTGGAGAAAATAAACAGACAGTGCACAGCCATAGTTGCTTTTTGTGCATAAATTCATTATATTGATACTAGGGTGCTATGTGCCAGTGGCATATGTTCAGCACCGACCGGTTCATAACGTCCGGTGGACGTTGGATTTGAACCGACCGTAGTGAAACGGAGAACAGAGCGTAGATGTGGAAGTGCAAAGCACGGAACAATCTGTAGGTATCATAACGAAACAGGTCGTATTAATAGGAGAATTTATGCAGAAAGCATTTCAGACAATAGAGAAATATCATATGATACAGCCAGGCGACCGGGTGCTGGCAGGCGTGTCAGGAGGGGCAGATTCGGTCTGCCTGCTGTTTACACTGCTGGAATACCGAAAAAAGGTGAGCTTTGATATAAAAGCAGTGCATGTGGAACATGGAATCCGAGGAGAAGAAAGCCGGCAGGATGCTGCGTATGTAGAAGAACTTTGTCAGAAACTGGATGTAGAATATGAGTGTGTTCCGGTGGATATTCCAGCCATGGCAGCTGCGGAGAAACTGTCTACAGAAGAGGCCGGCCGGCTGGCCAGATATCAGATCTTTGAGGAGATCAGTAAGAGCTGGCATGCAGATAAAATTGCAGTGGCACATAATCAGAATGACCAGGCAGAGACCATCCTTTGGAATCTTGCAAGAGGAAGTGGCCTGGATGGTGCTGCCGGAATCCGGCCAGTGAGGGATAGGATCATACGGCCGCTTCTGGAGTGCAGCCGGACAGAAATTGAGGCTTATTTGAAGCAGAAAGATATCCTGTGGCGGGAAGATCGAACGAATCAGGAGCTGGATTATACCAGAAATGTGATTCGCAATTGTCTGCTTCCGGAGATAACGGAGAAAATAAATGCAGGAGCTGTTTCCCATCTGGCGCAGTTTGGAACGGAGATGCAGCAGACACGGGATTTTCTTCAGAATCTGGTAGAGGAATCCTGTGAGCAGATGGCGGAGATTCAGCCAGGGTATGCAGTTCTGGATATAAATAAAATGAAAAAGGAAAAAGCTTTTCTTCAGGAACGGATCATCCGTTTTTGTCTGAAAGGGGCAGGATGTGGACTGAAGGATATTCAGCGGACGCATATACAGTCTGTCAGAGAACTGCTGGAAAAGCAGTCCGGCCGGCAGATACAGCTGCCGGGAGGCTGGCTGGTCAGAAGAACCTTTGATCAGCTGGTGATCGAACAGGATGCCGGGAAAAACAGCGAAATACAGCAGCAGAAGATTTTGCTGAAGATCCCGGGAGAGACGCAGACGCCCTGGGGAACATTTACCACAAAGATTATTTTCAATGAAAATCAGTCAATTCCACAAAAAAAGTATACGAAATGGCTGAGTTATGATAAAATAACCACGGGTATTTGCCTTCGCACGAGACAGAGCGGAGATTTCCTTATTGTGAACCGACAGGGGGGACACAAAAAGCTAAAGTCCTATTTCACCGATGAGAAAATCCCGGCAGAGAAAAGAGACCGGATTCCGCTTCTGACAGTGGGGCAGGAAGTTCTATGGATTGCCGGATACCGGATCAGCGAAGGATATAAAGTAGAGAAAAATACAAAAGAAATACTGGAAATTACGTATAAGGAGGCAGTATCATGGCAGAAAATATCAGAGTCCTGATAGAAGAAGAAAAAGTAGATAAGAGAATTGAAGAACTGGGAAAGAAGATCAGTGAAGAATATGCCGGAAAAGAAGTGCATCTGATTTGTATCTTAAAGGGAAGTATTTTCTTTACCTGCGAACTGGCAAAGAGAATTACTGTTCCGGTGACCATTGATTTCATGTCCTGCAGCAGCTATGGCGCAGGCACCAAGTCCAGCGGCGTAGTGAAGCTGGTGAAAGACCTGGATGAACCGCTGGAAGGAAAGAATGTCATTGTAATCGAAGATATCATTGACTCCGGAAGAACGTTAAGCTATCTGCTGGAGATCTTAAGTGCAAGAAAACCGGCCAGTCTGAAGCTGTGTACCCTTCTGGACAAACCAGACAGAAGAGTAATGCCGGTGCATGTAGATTATACCGGATTTGAGATCCCGGATGAATTTGTAGTAGGTTATGGGCTGGACTATGACCAGAGATATCGTAACCTGCCTTATATCGGCGTACTCTCATTTACGGAGTAAGCAAGAAAGGAGAACGTATTTTTGAGTAGGAATTCAAGAGGAATTGGCATCTATTTTATGACGATTGCCATTGTATTGCTTTTGCTGTATGCATTTCGCGGAGGATGGTCAGATAATCAGACTATCACTTATCAGGAATACAGCGAAGAGCTGGAGGGTGGAAAAATCACCCGGGTGGATATTTATCAGAACAGCCAGGTGCCGACAGGAAGTCTTACACTGACGCTGACAGATGGAAGCAAACAGACATTGAATGTCAGTGATGTGACAGCAGCTCAGACAGAGCTGAATGCATCAGATGTTACTACTTATCTTCATGATGTGGAACAGACCAGTATCTTTATGACCAGTATTCTGCCTACCCTGATTATGGCGGTGGTAGTGATCTTCCTGTTTACAATGATGAACCGCCAGGCTGGTGGCGGAAACAACAAGATGATGAATTTTGGCAAGAGCCGTGCGACCATGATTATGCCGGATGCCAGAAGAAAGACATTTAAAGATGTGGCAGGTCTTCAGGAAGAAAAAGAAGATCTGGAGGAACTGGTAGATTTCCTAAAAGAACCGCAGAAGTATACTAAAATGGGAGCAAGAATCCCGAAGGGTGTGATTCTGGTGGGCCCTCCTGGAACTGGTAAAACACTGCTGGCCAAGGCAGTGGCAGGGGAAGCAGGTGTACCGTTTTTCAGCATTTCCGGTTCAGATTTTGTGGAGATGTTTGTCGGTGTAGGTGCTTCCCGCGTCAGGGATCTGTTTGAAGATGCCAAGAAGAATGCACCATGTATTGTCTTCATTGACGAGATTGATGCAGTGGCAAGACGCAGAGGAACCGGTATGGGCGGTGGTCATGATGAACGGGAACAGACCCTGAATCAGCTGCTGGTAGAGATGGATGGATTTGGTGTCAATGAAGGCATTATTGTGATGGCAGCGACCAACCGTGTAGATATTCTGGATCCGGCGATCCTGCGGCCAGGCCGTTTTGACCGGAAGATTGGTGTAGGAAAGCCAGATGTAAAAGGCCGGGAAGAGATTCTGAAGGTACATGCCAAGGAAAAGCCGCTGGGTGATGATGTAGATCTGGAAAACATTGCCAGAACTACGGCAGGATTTACCGGAGCAGATCTGGAAAACCTGATGAATGAAGCAGCCATTTGGGCAGCAAAATCAGGACGTACTTATATTCAGCAACAGGATATTCAGCAGGCATTCATCAAAGTGGGTATCGGTGCAGAGAAGAAGAGTCGTTTGATTTCTGACAGGGAAAAACGGATTACCGCTTATCATGAAGCAGGTCATGCGCTGCTGTTTCACCTTCTTCCGAATGTGGGACCGGTGCATACCGTATCTATTATACCGACTGGTATGGGAGCGGCAGGTTATACGATGCCTCTGCCGGAAAAGGATGAGATGTTCATGACAAAAGGCAAGATGCTGGATACCCTGATGGTAGATCTGGGCGGACGAATTGCAGAGGAACTGATCATCGAAGATATCACAACCGGGGCTTCCCAGGATATCAAGCAGGCAACGCAGCTGGCGAAGGCAATGGTGACCCAGTATGGTATGTCAGAACGGGTAGGACTGATTGACTATGGCAACGATGAAGGAGAAGTCTTTATCGGCAGAGATCTGGCGCACTCCAGAGGATTCAGTGAATCTATGGCAGCTGTGATTGATGAGGAAGTAAAGCGTCTGATTGATGAAGCTCATACCAAAGCGACGGCGATCATCAAAGAGCATATGGATGTTCTCCACCGCTGCGCAGCACTTCTGATCGAGAAAGAAAAGATTGGTCAGGAAGAATTTGAATCACTTTTTAGTGAAAATGCATAAAAAACAGATTTGAATTTTGTGAAGTTTGTGCACACGGATTTGGAAGTATATGATATATTAAATATCGTAAAAACCCCCCAATACATTATATAGTTTTTGCAACACCCATAAGAAGAAATACCTTCTCTAAAAAGGACAGCATCGGCTGTCCTTTTTACGTTATGCAGAATATAAAGATCTGTACTTGTAAGTAATTCTGTTTTAGGATAAAATAGAAAATAGTGGGCTGGATAATGAAATGCCCAGATATGAAGAAGACGCGGTTTACGAGGTGAATCAGCGGATGAGGTAACAATATTGGAATGGGAAAAAATGGAACTGCTGATTAAGATGCAATACTACATTCTTGGTATGCGCCCGGTCTTTCGGCCAAGTGCACTTTTCAGCGACGAGACAGAAAATTATGTAACTCCGGAACAGCCGGAAGTGGGAGAGACGGTAACGATCCGTTTCCGTACCAAAAAAGACAACGTGGATGCTGTTTATCTGTGCCATGACCAGGAAGAGGTAGTCATGGAATATGACTACGACGACAGGAATTTTGATTATTACCGTGTAGAGATTCCGCTTGGAATTCATCCACTGCATTATTGGTTCCAGGTAAAGGCCGGTCGTCTGACCTGCTATTATGACAAATGCGGAATCAGCAAAGAGATACGTCAGGACTGCTGTTTTACCATTACGCCAGGATTTCATGTTCCAGAATGGGCCAAAGGTGCTGTCATGTATCAGATTTTTGTGGATCGTTTCTATAATGGAGATCCATCGAATGATGTGGAGGACAGAGAGTATTTCTACATTGGGGATACGACTGTGAAAGTTACAGACTGGAATAAGTGTCCGGCATTTATGGGGATCAGGGAGTTTTATGGTGGAGACATTCAGGGAGTCTGGGACAAACTGGATTATCTGCAGGATCTGGGGGTGGATGTGATCTACTTTAACCCGATTTTTGTCTCTCCGTCTAACCATAAGTATGATATACAGGATTATGATTATATTGATCCACATTATGGAAAGATTGTAAAAGACGGTGGTGAAGTACTGGCACCTGGAGATCAGGAAAATGCTCATGCGACCAAATACATCTGTCGTGTAACGGATAAAGAGAACCTGGAAGCGAGCAATCAGTTTTTTGCGGAATTTGTGGAAGAGGTTCATCGCAGAGGCATGAGGATCATATTGGATGGTGTGTTCAATCACTGTGGTTCCTTTAATAAATGGCTGGATCGGGAACGAATTTATGAACATGCACCTGGATATGAAAAAGGTGCTTATATTTCAGCGGACAGTCCGTATCGGAACTTTTTCAAATTTAATAACCAGGATGCCTGGCCGTATAATCCTAATTATGATGGATGGTGGGGCCATGATACTTTGCCGAAGCTGGCCTATGAGAATTCAAAAGAGCTCCATGATTATATTTTACATGTGGCAAAGAAATGGGTTTCGCCACCTTATAATGTGGATGGCTGGAGACTGGATGTGGCCGCCGATCTGGGATTTTCCAATGAATATAATCATCAGTTCTGGAAGGAATTCCGGGATGTGGTAAAAGAAGCAAATCCAGAGGCACTGATTCTGGCAGAACATTACGGGGATCCAAGATCCTGGCTTCAGGGAGATCAGTGGGATACGGTTATGAACTACGATGCTTTTATGGAACCTCTGACCTGGTTTTTCACAGGCATGGAGAAGCACAGTGATCAGTATCGGGAAGATATGCTGGGAAATGGGTTACATTTCCAGTGGGCGATGAACCATTATATGAACAGTTTCCAGGCTCCTTCCCTGCAGACTGCCATGAATGAACTGTCCAATCACGATCATTCCCGATTCCTGACAAGAACGAATCATAAGGTGGGGCGTGTGGCACAGCTTGGATACGAGGCAGCCTGTCAGGATGTAGACAAATCAGTACTTCGCAGTGCAGTGGTGATGCAGTTTACCTGGCCTGGTGCCCCAACGATTTACTATGGTGATGAAGCAGGTGTTTGTGGATTTACCGATCCGGATAACCGGCGTACCTATCCATGGGGATGGGAAGATCATGATCTGATTCAGTTCCACAAACAGATGATTCGGATTCACAAGGCCTGTCCGGCGATTATGAAAGGCTCTGTTATGATTCTGCAGGCAGACTATAATTTCCTTGCCTATGGACGTTTCACGGAGAGGGATCAGGTGCTGGTGGTGTTTAATGCGGGAAAAGATACCATGGAGCGTACCATTCGGGTGCGTGATATGGGAATCACAGCAGATGACAACCTGATACAGCTGATGATGACAGATCAGAGCGGATATAATATGGATGCGTATGTTTATCAGATGCAGCAGTACGATGTGACACTTACATTGCCGCCACATTCAGCCATTGTTCTGCATGCTTTGAATGGAAATAGAGATTCGTCTTTCCATGAAGAGGAGACTGGTGCTGACGTGGAAGGATTCCATACGGCGTGGAAAGAATATGTTTGACATAGATAGAGTGGGTTTGTTATAATCTATCTGATAAAAAATGTACAATTGACAACTAAAAAGGGGGGACAGATATGCCTGGGAAAAGTGTTTTCTGGAATATGCATTTCAAGGAATTATTTCAACTGTTCTATGCACAGTATGGTGAGATGCATCATCTGACAGAAACAGAGATACAAATCTTACTTTTCTTAAGAGACGACAGTGTGTACAATACAGCACGGGATATCTGTAAGATGCGAGGAATTGCAAAATCAAATGTATCAAATGGAATTCGTATGCTGGAGAGAAAAGGATACGTCAGTATTCGGATCGATGAAGAGAATCGGAAGATTCATCGTCTGTCACTGACGGATAAGTCCAGACCAATTGCGGCAGAACTCTGGCAGATTTATGAGGACTGCCAGGAGAGAATTCTGGATGGCATTACAAAAGAAGAAGTGAAGGCAGTATATAGCTTTTTTGAAAAATGTGATGTCAATGTACTGAAAGAGATCGATCGTCTGAAAAGCGAAAAACAATAATAGAATGGCATAGAATTCTATACAGGTAACAAAAAGCAGGATTGTACCTTCGGGTATAATCCTGTTTTTTTGTATAATAGACGGATATGTTTTCTGAAATGAAAATGTTATGTAAAGATAAAATAACCAAAACGTTTCAGAAAGCAATGTTGCAAGTGCATAAAAAATGGATAATAAAAATGTGAAAAATACACAAAAATCAGTCAGTTTGTACGAATTTAATTGACAAAAAATAGGAAAAGACGTAAACTAAAATCACCAAAACGTTTTGGTAACATGTTACTGAGGTGTTTATGAATAGTGAAAAAAGAGTGACGATAAAGGATGTGGCAAGAGAGTCCGGCTACTCCATAGCGACCATACACTGTGCGCTGAATGGGAAACCGGGAGTGGGAGATGCAGCACGGCAGCAGATCTTAGATACTGCAAAGCGGATGGGATATGAACCTAATAAAGTCGCAGCATCTATGAACAGAAAGACCTATCGTGTGATAGCCGCATTTCCGGAACCTGTGAATGGAAACCAGTATTATTATAGCAGCGTCTGGAAAGGCGTCAGGGAGTGTATGGATGCCATGCGGGATTTTAAGATCGAATTGCAGGAGCTTCCATATGATGAGGAGTCAGCAGAGGAACTGACAGGTCTGATTGACAGCTATGAAGCAGATGGACTGCTTATGGCCGGATATATGGATCTGAGAAAAAGAATTTCGGTAAAGCATTTTACAGATAAGGAAATTCCGGTAGCATTGATTGGCGATGACAGACCGGATACCGGAAGACTTTGCTGTGTACAGCCTAATTATGAAGTAATTGGCAGGACGCTTGCAGAACTTCTGATGCCCAGAGTTGGAGAAGATCAGGCCTTTTTGATTATGGCCGGAGACAGCATGCAGCCATCCCATTATCAGATTGTGGATGGTTTTGAAAATTATTTAAGAGAAAAAGGATCTGTAAGACACCTTTACAAAATACAGAACAGAGAGAACAAGACAGAGGAGCGCTATGAACGACTCCTTCGTTTCCTGAAAAATGAAAAAGATATTGGAGGATGCTTCAGTGTTTATGCACGAGGCAGTGTATTACTTGGACAGGCACTGGAAGAAAGCGGTAGGGCAGGTACGCTGGCGGCAGTTGGCAGTGACCTTTTTCAGGAGAATATAGACTTCCTGAAGCGAGGGGTATTTACCAATCTTTCTATAAAGAATCCATACGCTCAGTCTTATCTGGCGGCGAAGGCTCTGGTGGAATATCTGTTAAAAGGAACCAGACCTGCGTCAGATCTGATCAATGTGGGAAGTGAAATTGTATTCCAGAGCAGTATCCCGATATTTGAAAAGAGCTGGGACAACGCAATAAATTTGTTCATGTAGATGAAAAACGATTTACATTTACAGGGTGGGATAACTACTTATGAGAGTGTAAGCGTTTACATATAATAAGCGGGAAAACCCCGCAGATCCGGTTATGGATCAGAGGAGGAGAGAATGGAAGAAGTAAAGTTTGACACTACCCTGAGAGATTCCCAGGGGACTGAAGTGGCACCTGTGAAACCAGAAGATTTTGATCTGGATGCTTATCAGGAATATGAGGCGGGACTTCTGGAAGGCAATAAGAAGTTTGTAGAAGCGTCCAGCGGACTTCAGGTATACCGCCGGGTACGTGCAAATGGCGTATTCTATGACAAATGTAAAGACTACAAAGAATCTCTGGCGCTGCAGCTGGGAGCACTGAAAGAGAGTATGAAATATAAAGCAGATGTGGCAAATTTCCTGGAGCCATGGTATGGCATCGGTTACATCGCATCCTGCTTTGGGGCAGAGTATGAATGGAAGCCGGAACAGGCACCTCATGTAAAAGCAAAATTCAGCAGCATGCAGGAAATTCTGGATTCTGATTTTGTTCCGATTGATCAGACCAAAGAAGGAAAACAGATTCTGGAGATGGTAGAGTATTTCATGGACCAGACAAAGGGAAAAGTTCCGGTATCTTTCTGTGATGTACAGTCTCCAATGAACATGCTGACTTACCTGCTTCCGATGAATGACCTGTTTATGGAAGTGTTCGATTCACCGTATGAGACAAAGCAGGCGGCAGAACTGACAGCTACCCTGCTGATTGATTTCCTGAAAAAGCAGAGAGATATCATTGGGGATGCGCTGGCAAGCCCGGGACATGGATTCGCGAGCAGCCGTGTATTCAAAGGGGTAGGATTAAGTGATGATGCTTCTATCATGATTCAGGCAGATGATTACGAAGATCTGTTTATGCCGGCTGACGAACGCATCGGTGATGAATTTGGCGGAATGGTATATCATTCCTGTGGAATCTGGGAAAAGAAGATTGAGATGGTTAAGAACTATCGTAACATCTTTATGGCAGATGGTGCATTTACCATTGAGACAGACCCTTCACCAAACCGTCCGGAACTCTTCGGAGATGGCTTCGCAGGCAGCGGAATCATTCTGAACTGCCGTGCAGTAGGAGACTGTGAACACAGCTTCGAAGCACTGAAGAAGATCTGGAGACCAAACCAGAAAATGATCGCAGTTACTTACTGCAAGACACCAGAAGAACAGGAAAAACTTTACAACATGCTTCACGAAATGGCAGAGAAAGATTGAGAGGGAGAAGAATTATGAATTTAAAATATGATATTACCTTTCATCCATCATGGTGGCACAAATATGCCGGGGTGAATTTTACACAGGAATTTTTTGATGATCCGGAATACCGTATGGAAGCGGATCTGAAGATGAAGAAAGCATTATACGAACATTTCGGAGAGTTCGGACTGGGAGAAAAAGATCCGGTAAAGAGACCGCTTCTTGGAACGGATTTCCTGGCAGCCGGTTATCTGTATTCCGAACTGATGGGATGTGAGATCAAATACGAAGAAAATAATTCCCCACAGGTTGTCTGCATGAATCTGGATGAAGATGAAATCGAACAGATTCAGAAACCGGATCTGGATAAGAGTCCGGTATGGCAGAGAACACAGAAGCAGATTGATTATCTGCTGGAGAAATACGGAAGAGTAGAATCTCATGTTAACCTGATGGGAATCCAGAATATCGCCATGGATATCATGGGACAGGATGTTATGGTTGCTTACTACAGCGCACCGGACGAAGTTCGTGAGCTGATGCAGAAGATTACAGATATGTCCATCGAGATCGGAAAACGTTTTTACAGCCTTTCCAGGGATATCTCAGGTGGTGTAACAGCCATTGTACAGCAGGTGGCTCCAGGTAATTATCTGACCAGTAACTGCTCCGTAGAAATGGTATCCAATCAGATCTATGAAGAATTCCTTCTGGATTATGATACACAGCTGGCAAAGGCATTCCCGAATTTTGGTATCCACCATTGTGGAAAGACCATGGAGCATGTAGTAGAAGGTTACCGTAAAGTGCCAAATCTGAAGTTTGCAGAAGTGGGAGCATTTTCTGATATTCGCAGAGTACGTGAAGTGCTTCCGGATGTGTTCCTGAATGCAAGATACAGTCCGGTGAGACTGGGTAAAGCAAGCGAAGACGAAGTAATGACGGAAGTCAGAGATCTGATCGCAGGCGGCATGAACCCTGCAGGACAGGTATCTATTTCCTGCGTAGGACTGGATTCCAATGTACCGGATGAACAGATTCGTTATTTCCTGAAAGCATGCCAGACGGTTGCAAAGGAAGTTGCAGACAAATAACAGTATTAGCATGAACAAAAAGGAGGGGCTGATGAAGCCCCGCCTGTGATAAAAATTCAGATGATAGTCAGGAATGAATGGTAAGTTTCTCTGCCGGAAGTTTTTCTGAGAAAAGATCCTTCAGAGAAGAAATTGTACCATTTTCAATACCCTCATATGGAAGAAGAAATGCAGTATCTTTATTCATATATAAGTAGATCATGTTTTTCTGTTCCATAATGTGGATCTGGAAAATGTCGCCCCAGTTATAACGGGCAGTTTCTTTCTGACTTCTGACCTGGAAAGAAGCCGGCTGAAATACGACCGTGTAAAAGTACTTTGGTGTGTCAGACAATCCGTACTGTTCGGAGATGCGGTTTACGCTTATAAAGAAACGTAAGTAGCGGCTGATAAAAAGGTAGACAGAGGCAATCGTAAATACCCATCCAAGAATCGGACCGTTAATGTGAAAATTGACCAGTCCGAAGGCCAGGATCAACAGGCACCAGAACAGATGGAGTAAGAGATCCTTTTTCCTGCCAAGTACATGAAAGGTCATATAATTACGGTATTGCTTTTCAGAAAGGTTACATGTGACTTTGATATCGTTCATAATTTTCTCCTTTACATATTTTTTCGCATCTCCATTATTATAATAGATGTTGAAAAAAAGGTAAACAGGAAAAAATATTTTGTTAAAAAAGACAATAGAAAGAGAAAAACTGCGGAATTTATTAACAAATATGATAAAAAACAATATAATAATATTGTTTTTATTATAAAAAAATAAAAAAGAAGTGAGGTATGAGAAATGAAAAAGGCAGTAGTTACAGCACTGGCATTTGGAACACTTTTATCCATGGGTGCAATCAGTGCAATGGCAGCAGAACCGGAGATGACATTTAAGTATGCGGAACTTAACAGTGATGACAATATCAACGCCAGAGTTGGTTATAAGTTCGCAGAATACGTAAATGAATTATCAGAAGGACGTATTGAGATCGAAGTTTACACAGCAGCTACACTGGGACAGGAAGTTGAATGCTTGAATGCTCTTCAGATGGGCGGCGGAACAGTTGATTTCTACAGAGGAAATACTAACTCTCTGTCTGACTATGGTTTCAGAAAACTGAACATGTTCGGTCTTCCATATATCTTCACAAGCCGTGACAATATGTGGAAAGTACTTGATTCCGAAGAAATCGGACAGGCATTCCTGGACGAAGGTGTTGAAGTAGGTGCTGGTATGGTTGGTATTACATACACAGATGAAGGCGCACGTAATACATTTACTTCTATGGAAATTTCCAGCATTGCTGACCTGAAGGGCAAAAAGATCCGTGTACCAGAGACTACTCTGATGATGGATACCATGACAGCTCTTGGTGCAGAACCTACACCTATCGCATACAGCGAACTTTACAGTTCCATCCAGACAGGCGTCGTTGACGGTGGAGAAAACGGATACCCAGGATATGACAGCAATAAATTCTATGAAGTAGCTCCTTACTACCTGCTTGATGGACATACATTCAGCCCTGGAATCATCCTTATGGCAGAAGCAAAATGGAATCAGTTAAGCGAAGAAGATCAGGCAATCCTCAGAGAAGCTGGAAAGAAAGCTTCTGAATGGAACAAAGAACAGATCGAAGCGGAAGAAGCAGAACTGAGAAAAGGTCTGGAAGAAAAAGGTGTTACTATCATCGACGTACCGGCAGAAGACCTTGCAGCAGCTCAGGAAGCTTGTCAGCCAGTATGGGCTCAGTACACAGAAGGTCTGGAAGATGAACTTCAGCAGATCCAGGATCTTCAGCAGTAATTCTGATATTGTTTAATATCTGAAATTTGAATCAGTGATAAAGGGGAAGAGAAGTGGCATCAGATGGGAGTCAGTCTCCAATCTGATACAGCCTCAGGCAGGCTTCTCTTCCCCCTGTTTATGGCTAAAGAAAGGAAAAGATTATGAGAAAATTTTATGATACCATTTACTGGATATTCATGACATTTTGTAAACTGATCTTTATTGCTTCTATTTGTATTACAGCTTACGTTGTATTTATGCGTTTTGTAATGAGTAAGACTCCTCGCTGGGGTGAGCAGTCTATCCTGCTTTGCATGGTTTATATGGCAATGATCAGTGCCAGTCTTGCAATTCGTACAGATAAGCATCTGAGAGTAGTTATGATTCAGTATTTATTCCCGGCCCACATGCGCGAAAAGGTTATGGGTATTTTACACGGACTTAGTGAAATTTGTATCTTCCTGTTCAGTTTATTTATGATCGTTTATGGAACACAGTTTACACAGCTGATGTCAAAGAGCTTACTTTCCGGTATTCCGATTGCAAAAGCATGGCTGTACGCATCAGTTCCTGTTGCAGGTGTCTGTATGCTTCTGATGCAGAGTGAGCTGTTTTTTCTGTTTATTATGAAGATGATGAAGTATCCGGTAAAAGGATATTATGATTATAAGGTGAATCCACCTGAAGTTTTAGATCAGGAGGTTGAAAAGTAATGAATGAAACAACCGCTATTATCATTTTAATTGTATTGTTTTTCCTGTTTATTGCACTTAGTTTTCCAATTGCATATGCAATCGGTATTGCATCTGTAGTAGGTATGATTTATATGCAGCTGAATCTTCAGCAGGTCGTTCAGCTGATGGTAAAAGGTGTATTTAGTTTCTCTCTGATGGCTGTTCCATTCTTCATCCTGGCCGGTGAGCTAATGGGGGAAGGTGGTATATCGGATAAGCTGATCGATTTATCCAATGCACTGGTTGGATGGATGCGTGGTGGTCTGGCAATGGTTAACATCGTGGCTTCCATGTTCTTCGGTGGTATCTCCGGATCTTCCGCAGCTGACTGTGCATCTCTTGGTACGATACTGATCCCTATGATGATCGAACAGGGATATGATGATGACTTTTCCGCAAACGTAACTATGACATCTTCCGTACAGGGTATCCTGATCCCGCCTAGCCACAATATGGTTATTTATGCAACTGTTGCAGGAAGTGTATCTGTAGGACGTCTGTTCATTGCAGGTTATATGCCTGGTATTCTTCTTGGACTTGCACTGATGATTTACAGCTATGTTATTTCTGTAAAGAAACAGTATCCAAAGGGAGATGCATTTAACCTGAAACATTGTATTAAGAGCTTTATCAGTGCCATCTGGGGCCTGATGACTGTCTTGATCGTAGTAGTAGGAGTAGTTGCCGGTATCTTTACTGCAACAGAATCTGCAGCGATCGCCGTTGTATGGGCTATCATCTGTGGAGCATTTATCTATAAGAAACTGACTCTGAAAGGTTTCTGGCAGGTTCTGGAACGTGCTTTAAATACACTGGCAATCGTTCTGATTCTGATTGCTACTTCCAGTGCGTTCTCCTGGTGTCTGACATACTTAAAAGTACCTCAGATCATCTCAGATGCAATCCTTGGTATCACAGATAACAAGTATCTGATTCTTCTGCTGATGAATATTATCATGCTGATCTTTGGTACTATGATGGATATGAGCTGTAATATCCTTCTTCTTACACCGATTCTGCTTCCAATCGCACAGCAGATCGGCGTAGACCCGGTTCAGTTTGGATGTATCATGATCCTGAACCTTGGTATTGGTCTGGTAACTCCTCCTGTAGGATCCACCCTGTTCATTGGTTCCGCTATTTCAAAGGTACCGATCGAACGTCTTGGAAAGACCTTGCTGCCATTCTTCGCAGTAATGCTTGCTGTTCTGGCAATCGTTACCTACTGGCCGGCATTTACCATGACAATTACAAATATGATCATGCCAGTTATGGCAGGTTAAGAGAAACATACAAGAAAGGCTATTTCACAAAAGTGGAGTGGTCTTTTTTGCCGTTTTTGTATAATATAAATGAAAGCAGAACATGAAATTTGGCGATCTTTTCACGAAGATATATTTGACATTTGTGGATGGACAGTGTAGACTTATAAATGTAAGCACTTACAATATTGATAAATCATAGCCTGAAAGCATTATTATGTATGTAAAATAGTACGAAATTGCCGGATTTTAGGGTTTGATTTACCGCATGTTTCAGTGTATAGTAAATATAAAGGACATCGTATCTGTTCCGTACTTCACAGTGAAGACAGAACAGTTACGAAAATATGACATGTCTCTGAAAGCCGATTTTTTGGGGACAGCAAATAAAAAAGGAGAGAAAAAAATGAGTATTGCAGAACAGTTTGCAGCACTGGGCGTCGTACCAGTAGTAGTATTAAATGATGTAAAGGATGCAGAGCCACTGGCAGATGCCCTGGTAAAAGGTGGACTTCCTTGTGCAGAGGTGACATTCCGTACAGACGCAGCAGAAGAATCCATCCGTATCATGGCACAGAAATATCCGGATATGTTAGTTGGAGCAGGCACAGTTCTGACCATTGAACAGGTTGACAGAGCAGTAAATGCAGGAGCAAAATTTATCGTTAGCCCTGGATTTGATCCAGAAGTAGTAGATTACTGTATCGAAAAGCAGATCCCGATCTTCCCTGGTATCATTACTCCTTCCGAAGCAGCACAGGCTGTTAAGAGAGGACTGAAGGTTGTAAAATTCTTCCCTGCAGAACAGTTCGGTGGAGTTGCTACAATTAAAGCAATGGCAGCACCATATACTACATTAAAATTCATGCCGACAGGCGGTGTCAGCTTAAAGAACCTGAAAGATTACTTAAGCTGTGACAAGATCCTTTGCTGTGGCGGAAGCTGGATGGTAAAAGGTGATCTGGTAAAAGCAGGCGAGTTTGACAAGATTGCTCAGATGGCAAAAGAAGCTGTTGAGCTGGCAAAAGAGATCAGAGGCTAATCATTTTTTAAATAAATTTTAATTAGGAGAAAAGAAGAATGAATTTAAATGTAAGACCAAAAAGCGAATGTAAGTTTGACGCAGTTTCTCTTGGAGAAGTAATGCTTCGTCTTGATCCGGGCGAAGGAAGAATCCGTACCGCAAGATCTTTCCGTGCATGGGAAGGCGGCGGAGAATACAATGTAATTCGTGGTTTAAGAAAGTGCTTCAAGATGGATACTGCAGTTATCACAGCATTTGCTGACAACGAAGTAGGTATGCTGATGGAAGACTTCATCTGCCAGGGTGGTGTAGATACATCCCTGATCAAATGGATGCCTACAGACGGTATCGGAAGAATCTGCAGAAACGGTATCAACTTCACAGAAAGAGGATTTGGTATCCGTGGAGCAGTAGGATGCTCTGACCGTGCGAACACTGCTATCTCCAAAGCTACACCGGAAGATTTTGATTTCGATTACATCTTCGGTGAACTGGGAGTTCGCTGGCTGCACACAGGCGGAATCTACGCTGCTATTTCTGAGCAGACATGTGAGACCGTTCTGGCTGCAATCAAGACTGCAAAGAAGTACGGAACCATCGTATCTTACGACCTGAACTACCGTCCATCCATGTGGAGCGCTATCGGAGGACAGGCTAAGGCTCAGGAAGTAAACAAAGAAATCGCAAAATACGTTGACGTTATGATCGGTAACGAAGAAGACTTTACTGCATGCCTTGGATTCGAGATCGAAGGAAATGATGCAAACCTGAAAGAACTGAATCTGGAAGGTTACAAGAAGATGATCAACGAAGCAGCAAAGACATACCCGAACTTCAAAGCGGTTGCTACTACACTTCGTACAGTTAAGACTGCTACTGTAAATGACTGGAGCGCAATCTGCTGGGCAGATGGAGAAATCTACAAAGCAAAAGACTACAAGGGACTGGAAATCATGGACCGTGTAGGTGGTGGAGACTCCTTCGCATCAGGTCTGGTATACGGACTGATGACTACAGAGAATGCTGAACTGGCTGTAAACTATGGTGCAGCACATGGCGCACTTGCTATGACCACACCTGGTGATACCACAATGGCAAGCAAGAAAGAAGTAGAAGCTATTATGGGCGGAGCTGGCGCAAGAGTACAGAGATAATAAGATCAGAACAGTGATGGATGAGACTGCCGTCAGGCGGAGAAAAGATAGATTTTCCCTGCCTGTCGGCAGTCTTTTTGTATGCTATTGTATTAAGAAAAATGCATTTTTGTGTAATTTACATGAAAGCGCTTACACATTTTTGGTAATTATTTTTTTCCATTCTATTTGACTTTTAGGGAAAGAAATAGTAGACTGAATGTAAGCACTTACATAAACAAAATAGTTGCTAAAATAAGCATAAAGCGAAAGATGCTATGTAATAAAAAATCAGGAGGAACAGCACATGAAAGCATTTATGGACAAGGATTTTCTGTTAAGCACACCGACAGCACAGAAGCTGTATCATGACTTCGCAGAGAATACACCGATTCTGGATTATCACTGCCACATTAATCCAAAGGAGATCGCAGAAGACAGAAAGTTTGAGAACATCACACAGGTATGGCTGGGTGGAGATCATTACAAATGGCGTCAGATGAGATCCAATGGAATTGATGAATACTATATTACCGGTGATGCAAGTGACCGTGAGAAGTTCCAGAAATGGGCTGAGACACTGGAAAAAGCAATCGGTAATCCACTGTATCACTGGAGCCATCTGGAGCTGAGAAAGTACTTCGGATACGAAGGATATTTAAATGGTGAGACAGCAGAAGAAGTATGGAACCTGTGCAATGCAAAGCTTCAGGAAGATTCCATGACCGTACGTAACCTGATTAAACAGTCCAATGTAAAACTGATCTGTACCACAGATGATCCTGTTGATTCTCTGGAATGGCACAAAGTCATCGCAGATGACAAGACCTTTGATGTACAGGTACTGCCAGCATGGAGACCAGACAAAGCCATGAACCTGGAAAAGCCAGAATATCTGGATTATCTGAAGACTTTAAGTGAAGTCAGCGGCGTTGAAGTAAAGAGCTTCAAAGATCTGATGAAAGCACTGTCCCTCCGTATGGATTTCTTCGCATCTATGGGATGCTGTGTATCTGACCACGCACTGGAATATGTAATGTATGCTCCTGCTTCTGAAGAAGAGATCGAAAAGATCTTCGCAGGCAGACTGAATGGCGGCAGCGTATCCAGAGAAGATGAGATGAAGTTCAAGACTGCATTCATGACAGCAGTTGGAAAAGAATACCATAAACGTAACTGGGTAATGCAGCTTCATTATGGATGCAAGCGAGATAACAATGTATTCCGCTATAATCAGCTGGGACCAGATACAGGATTTGACTGCATTAACAACTACGCACCAAGCGCACAGATGGCAGACTTCCTGAACGCATTAAGCTCTACAGATGAATTACCAAAGACTATTCTGTATTCCCTGAATCCAAACGACAACGAGTCTATCGGAACGATTCTTGGATGCTTCCAGGGACCGGAAACAGTTGGTAAGATTCAGCAGGGTAGTGCATGGTGGTTCAATGATCACAAAGTAGGTATGATGAACCAGATGATCTCCCTGGCTAACCTTGGCCTTCTGAGTAACTTTGTAGGCATGCTGACAGACTCCAGAAGTTTCCTGTCTTACACCAGACATGAATACTTCCGCCGCATCCTCTGCGAACTGATCGGTGGATGGGTAGAGAACGGAGAATATCCGGATGACTACAAGGCACTGGAAAAGATTGTTAAGGGAATTTCCTTCAACAATGCAGTAAACTACTTCGGTTTTGACCTGAAGACAGTATAGGTTTGATGTAAAATAGTTGGGGCTTGAGGCCCCAACACAATAAAAAAGATAAAGGAGAATACGATCATGGAAAAATTAAATTATGAAGTATTAGAGAAATCCGGATATGATGGATATATTTTAAAAGATGCACCGGTAAAGGTTATGCAGTTTGGAGAAGGTAACTTCCTTCGTGCATTCGTAGATTACTGGTTCGATCTGGCAAACGAAAAAGCAGACTGGAATGGAAAATGTACACTGGTACAGCCAATCGCTCCAGGTCTTGCAAAGATGATCAACGAACAGGAAGGTCTGTACACACTGTACCTTCGTGGAAGCGAAAATGGACAGAAGGTTGACGCTAAGCGTGTCATCTCCAGCGTAAAGAACTGCCTGAACCCATACGAAGCAGCAGATTTTGATGCAATGATGGAAGCAGCAGCAAGTGATGATCTGGAAATCATCGTTTCTAATACAACAGAAGCAGGTATCCAGTACGATCCATCCTGCCAGCTGGAAGACAAACCGGCATCCAGCTTCCCTGGAAAACTGACACAGGTACTGTATCATCGTTATAAAGCAGGCAAAAAAGGTATCATCATGCTTGCCTGTGAGCTGATCGACAACAACGGAAAAGAACTGCTGAAATGTGTAAATCAGTACATTGATCAGTGGGGACTGGAAGATGGATTCAAGAAATACGTAAATGAAGAATGCACTTTCTGCGGATCTCTGGTTGACCGTATCGTACCAGGACGTATCCGTGATGAAAAAGAAGTAGCAGAACTGGAACAGAAGCATGGTTATGCTGACCCGCTGCTGGATGTAGGTGAAGTATTCGGTGTATGGGTAATCGAAGGAGATCCAAAGCTGAATGATGTACTTCCATTCAAGAAAGCAGGACTGGAAGATAAAGTATTTGTAGTACCAGATATGAGCCCATACAAGAAGAGAAAAGTACGTATCCTGAATGGTGCACATACCGGATTTGTTCTGGGTGCTTACCTGGCTGGAGAAAATATCGTACGTGACTGTATGCAGGATGAGACGATCAAAGGCTTCATGAACAAGATGCTGTATGATGAAGTCATCCCTACTCTGCCACTGGACAAGCAGGATCTGCTGAACTTTGCAGCAGCAGTATCAGACCGTTTCAACAACCCGTTTGTAAACCATGAACTGATGAGCATTTCCCTGAACTCTACTTCTAAGTGGAAAGCAAGAAATATGCCGTCCTTCCTGGAATACATCAAAGAAAAAGGGGAACTGCCTGTATGCCTGACCATGTCACTGGCTGCATACATCGCATTCTACAGCAATGACATTCAGTCCCTGACCGATGCAGGTCTGGTATGCAAACGTCCAGCAGGAAATGAATACACAGTAAGTGATGACCGCTGGGCACTGGAATTCTACTATGAGCACAGAAATGACAGCGCAGAAGAGCTGGTACATGCTGTACTGACCAACGAAAAGATGTGGGATCAGGATCTGACCCAGATCAAAGACCTGGAAGCAACTGTAGTAGCTGACCTGAAGAAGATCCGTGAGGAAGGAGCAAAGGCTGCTTACGCAAGCTGCCTGTAAGAAAAGGTATGAAAACAATTCAGATTAATCCACTTGATAATGTGGCAGTAGCACTGACTCCGATTGCAAAGGGAGAAAGTATTACTGCAGGTGAATATACTGTAATTGCAACGGAAGATATCCCACAGGGACATAAGATCGCTCTGAAAAAGATCGCTAAAGATACCAATGTAGTGAAATATGGTTTCCCGATCGGTCATGCGACAGAAGAGATCGAAGTTGGTAACTGGGTACACAGCCACAATATGGCTACCAATCTGGAAGGTGAAGTAGAATATACTTACCAGCCAGCGATTACCCCGGTTACCCCGGTGGAGCCGGAGACTTTCAACGGATTCCGCAGAAAAGACGGCAGAGCAGCGATTCGTAACGAGATCTGGATCATCCCGACGGTAGGCTGTGTAAATGACGTGGCAAAACGTATGGTATCTCTGAACCAGGATCTGGTTCAGGGCACCATTGATGGCCTGTATACGTTCGACCATCCATTTGGATGCAGCCAGACCGGTGCAGACCATGCACAGACCAGAAAACTGCTGGCAGCTCTTGTTCGTCATCCAAATGCTGCAGCAGTACTGGTACTGAGCCTTGGATGTGAGAACCTGACACATGAACAGTTCCTGGAAGAACTGGGCGATTACGATCCTGACAGAGTAAAATTCCTTACCTGTCAGGAAGTAGAAGATGAATTCGAAGCAGGAAGAAAGCTTCTGGAAGAATGTGCAGCTTATGCCGGACAGTTCAAGAGAGAAGCGATTCCGGTAAGTGAACTGGTAATCGGTATGAAGTGTGGTGGATCCGATGGCCTTTCCGGTATCACGGCCAACCCTACTGTAGGTCGTTTCAGCGATATGATGGTAGCAAGAGGCGGCTCAACAGTACTCACAGAAGTACCTGAGATGTTCGGTGCAGAAGGATTCCTGATGAATCGCTGTATCAACACCGAGATCTTTGACAAAGCTGTAAATATGATCAACGGATTTAAGAACTACTTCATTAGCCATAACGAAGTAGTATACGATAACCCAAGCCCGGGAAATCGTCAGGGTGGTATCACAACACTGGAAGACAAATCCTGTGGATGCGTACAGAAGGGCGGAAGCGCACCGATTATGGACGTAATCGGATATGGTGATCCAGTTGTGACCAAGGGACTGAATATGCTGTATGGTCCGGGAAATGACCTGGTATCAGCTACCGCTATGACAGCAGCCGGTGCACACATGATTCTGTTCACCACTGGACGTGGAACACCGTTTGGCGCACCAGCTCCAACACTGAAGCTGGCAACCAACAGTCAGCTGGCTGGTAAAAAGCAGGGATGGATTGACTTTGATGCAGGATCTATTGTAAATGGAGAATCCATCGATGATGCAGCAAAACGTCTTCTGGATCTGGTGATCGAGACCGCTAATGGAAAAGAGACCCAGGCAGAACGCCACGGATACAGAGGCATTTCTATCTTTAAAGATGGTGTAGTGCTGTAAATATCAGAAAATAGGGAAAACAGGGCTATCTGATTTACGATAGCCCTATTTGTGCAAGTAAAAAAGTGTGTTGCGGATGAAAAAGCACCAATTGGGAGGTACACATGAATATTTATGATATCTCAGAAAAAGCCGGAGTATCAATAGCAACAGTGTCTCGTGTGTTGAACGGGAACAGCAAAGTCAGTGACAAGACCAGAAAGAAGATTTTGGCCGTAATGGAAGAGACCGGATATCAGCCGAATGTATTTGCCAGAGGGCTGGGGCTGAACACCATGAATACAGTCGGTGTTATGTGTGCAGACAGTTCGGACATGGTGCTGGCTTCAGCGGTTTATCATGTGGAGCAGGAACTACATAAATATCAATATGATGTGTTGTTATGCTGTACTGGATATGAGACAGAGGAAAAAGCAAAATATATGAATTTGCTTCTTTCCAAGAGGGTAGATGCACTGATTTTGGTTGGTTCCAGTTTTATTGAAAAAAACATGGAAAAAAATCAGTATATCATAGAAGCTGCGAAGGAAGTACCGGTTATGCTGGTAAATGCCTATCTGGATGCGCCGAATGTATACTGTGCAGTCTGTGATGACCGAACGATGATGCGCCAGGTCACCAGAGAATTTCTGGAGCATAAGCGTCAGATTCTATATCTGTATCGGTCACTTTCTTACAGTGGAAGACAAAAGCTCCAGGGAATCAAAGATGCATTTAAAGATTGTGGACAGAAGCCAGAAAAAGACCAGATGGTGCTGATGAAAGACAGCACAATTGAGGATACCAGAAAATTCCTTGCAGAACGGTGGGGGCAGGGAGTACGTTGGAATGTAGTCATGACATCCGATGATGAACTGGCGGTAGGAGCCTGCAAGTTTGCAAAAGCGCAGGGGCTCAAGGTGCCGCAGGATATGCAGATCCTGGGATACAACAATTCCAAGATCAGCATCTGCAGTGAACCGGAGATCAGTACAGTGGATAACCATATGCAGAAAGCAGGGACACTGGCGGTGGATCAGCTGATGGAGATCCTGAAAAAAGAAGAGGTTGACCAGAAAACCATCGTCAAAGGAGAGATGGTTCTCAGGGACACCACGATAGATTTGTGAAGCCATTGGGGACGGAGTTTTCTGGCACTAAAGTGCCAGAAAACTCCGTCCCCAGTGGCTTTTTATTGACTTCGCGGATAAAATACATACTTATCAGTTGCGCTTAACGTAGACTGTGACACGGTAATCTCGGTCCTTCCAGACAGATCCACGCTGGCCACGACCAGTGTATTTGGATCCAGATACAGTGTATCTGCGGAGGAGCCGTTAATATGTACTGTGCTGTAACGGGTGAAGTTATTTCCACGAATGATCAGCACATGATCCCTGGTGTAGTTCACGTCCTCAATGGTAATTGGGAAAAATCCCATTTGCAGATTGGTTGGAATGAACGGATTCTGGCCATTGTAAGTAATTCGATCCCCATAAAGCACGTCATATTCCAGTTCTTTCAGACCGCTTAAGTATTCTTCTTCTGAAAGTTCTCCATTTCGCAGCTGACGGCCGGAGTTCTGGTGATAAGCGTTAATGGCTCCATCTGGAACTTCCAGAGCAGAGAGAAGAGTGGAACCCATCTCATAGGCCTGCATATCCTGATTGTCAAAGGTCAGGCCTGCATTGTTCCAGATAAAGTATTCGGTGTCATAAATGGTTCCGCTGGTGAGTATATCATCGGTCAGATTCAGGCTTGGACAGTGGTCGCCATACATCACCAGAATGGTAGGCTCTTTCCGTTCACTGAGCATATCCACCAGATCACCGATGAACTGATCCATTTCATAAATCTGGTTCACATAGTAAGTCAGCTGTGTCAGGTACGCTTCGTCAGTAATGGTGTCACTGGAGAGTGTGACATGATGCTTGTACTTCACGCTGGAATCCGAAGGATAACTGCCATGTCCCTGGACAGAGACAGTAAAGACGAAATCCTGATCTTCCGTAGAATCCAGGGCAGTCGCGATCTCATTGGTCAGGATGGAATCCTTAGCCCAGCCCATCGGCGTATAGTTGTCCGGCCACATATACTCTACTGAGGTAAACGTGTCAAATCCGAGGTTCGGATAAACCAGGTTACGGTCATAAAAGTCACCGGTATTATTGTGAATCGCAAAGGCATGATAACCATAAGGTTTCAGATCATAAGCCAGAGATTCACAGGCGGTTTCTTTTACAATTGTCTTGTATGGATATTCTCCAATACCGAAATCATCAATATTCATACCGGTAAGTACCTCGAATTCGGAGTTCACGGTACCGGCACCTACCACGGGCATACTGAACGCACCAGAAGGATACGTCTCCATCATGCGAGTCAGATTCGGTAAAGGATTGCTGGAAAACTTCACATTCTTCAGACGATTAACGTTAAAGAAAGACTCCAGCTGGACAATCACCACATTCGGTTTGCGCGAAGTATAGGTAACGGTTTCCTCGTCTGGAAGGGGCTCGTAGTGCTCTGTCAGCTGCTCCATTACCTCCTCGGAATAATCACTTGGTTTGCTGATACCGGTATCGATCAGACTGGCACCAAAACAGTAAATAAATCCATTCTTCAGGTAAGACTGGGAAAGCTCACGGAAAGCAGTTTCCAGAAGCCCTGTGGACTGTCCCAGAACGATTCCACCCCAGGTCAGTAAAAGAGAACCCAGAATGATCGGAATAGAATGGATATATTTCGGTTTTTTCTCAGCCCGGGAAGTCTTCAGGAAAAACAGAATAAACAGTCCCAGTACAACAACTACCAGCACGCCAATGGCGATATACTGGAACACATTCAGGTACTTGGTGGCCACATCCAGACCGTCCCTTACCAGTAACAGATCACTGCTGGTAAACGGAGTAACACGGTAGAACAGCAGGACAAAGTTTATAATACCTCCGGCCATCCAGAACAAACTGGTCAGAATGATCACGCCGATTCGTTTGCGGAAGACCAGCGCAAAGGTAAAGGAAGCCGATACAATCATCACATTGATCAGGTATGCATATGGATGAAAAATAATAAATTGAAATCCGCCAATCAGAGAATGATAAGCCATACACTCAATCAGGAATACCAGGACCAGAGGCAATACAAGATAACAGAGCAAATAGCCATCAGAGGCAGCTTCATTCTGATATTTGTAAAAAAGGGCAGTCAGCCTGCCGGCTGATGAAGATTTTTTCTTTTTTTTATGGAAAAATCTGGTCTGTTTTTGGCTGTGGTCTGTGTTGCTATTCGATTTTGTAGGACAATGTTTTTTTAAATGTTTCATATCTTTCATATTTAATAAAATTATGGATATCTTTCTGTAAAATTCTAAGTATTTTTTACGATAGAAATGCAGGTTTGTCAACACATAAAGTAAAAATTCTGGTATACTATATGCGGAATTGTTTTTTTGAAAATAGAGAAAATCAAAAGAGGAAGAATGATGCAGGCAGCATGTGATACCTGTGCCTATTACAGTTACGATGAAGAATATGAGTGCTATATCTGCGATATGGATCTGGATGAAGATGAACTGGTTCGGTTTCTGTCAGACAGCCATTATCAGTGTCCGTATTACCGGAACGGCGATGAATACGCAGTAGTGCGAAAACAGATTTAGAGCCCCTATTTTAATAGGAAGTAATAGTGCATAATTTATATTTTTTTTAGAAAAAATAATTGTGAATTAGTTATAAAAATGTTTGAAAATTAACAAAGCATGTGATAGACTCAATCTATGCGAAGAAGGTGGTGAGAACATGGTAGCGGAGACAATCAAAAAAGTGCAGGAAGCAGAAGGCAAAGCAGATGCAATTGCAAAAGAATGCCGACAGCAGTGCACAGACATGGTGGACCAGGCTAAGAAAGACGCAGCAGCACTGAAGGAAGCCAGACTTCAGGAAGCGAAGGATAAAGCCGGAGCAGCCATGGAAGCTTCAAAGAAAGAAGCGGAAAAGTTTATGGAATCTGTAGATGCGGATATCCAGAAAGAGATTGCTGCATTAAAGACACTTGCAGCAGGCAAGGAAGCACAGGCGACGGAGGCTGTCATTAAGACTCTGTTTTAAAGTGCTCATTTTTTATTAATTTTAAGCAAAGGAGGGATGCGGATATGGCAGTTATGCAGATGCAAAGATTCAGTATCTGCGCACTGAAAAAAGATCGAAAAGCCATTCTGGAAAAGCTTCAGATCCTGGGTGTTGTTGAGATTGACAACTCAGTGATCGAAGATTCTGAGATGGAAAAGATGAATACGTCAGACAGACGCCAGATCTATGAAAAGCATGCAGCTCTGGCAGAGCATGCACTTTCCATACTGCAAAAGTATGTCCCGGAAAAGACATCCATGTTCAGCTCTCTGGAAGGAAAGCCGTTGATGAATAAGACGGATCTGGAACAGATCAGAGCAGAGAGAAAGAGGCTGCTGACCACAGCAGATGATCTTCTGGATCTGAGCAAGCGAATTTCCGAGAATGCAGCCAATGTGGCCAAACTGGAAAATCAGATAGAAGCTCTGGTGCCTTGGATGCGCCTGGATGTTCCAATGAACTATCGTGGTACATCAGAGACAGCGATGATCCTTGGTACGATGCCGAAGCCTATGACGGTGGAAGAGATTCGTACAGAGGTGGCAAAGGCACAGCCAGATCTGGAAGCCTATGATCTGGAAGTCCTGTCAACGGATAAGGATATGACGTATCTGACAGTGGTGTGCCTGAAAAAAGATACGACGGCACTGGAAGATGCGCTTCGTGCAATCGGATTTGCAAGACCGTCACAGGTATCCGGAAAAGTACCGTCTCAGTGGAAAAGCGAACTGGAGGCGGAGATTGAAAAATTAAAAGCAGACAGTGTGAAAGCAGAAGAAAAGATCAAAGCTTACGAGGGAAGCAGGGAGGAACTGAAGGCAGTATCTGATTATTACCGGCTTCGTGCAGATAAGTATCAGATCCTCGGACAGATTCCACAGACAAAGCAGACTTTTGTGATCAGTGGTTACATTCCAGAAGAATCAGCAAAGATTCTGGAAGAAAAGATCGCAAATGTTTATGACTGTTCTCTGGAGTTTGAAGAGATCGGTGAAGAGGAGGAACCTCCGGTACTTCTGAAGAACAATAAGATTTCCCGTTCTGTGGAAGGAGTATTGGAATCTTATGGTCTTCCGCATAAAGGAGAAGTAGATCCAACGACAGTAATGTCAGTGTTCTACATTGTATTATTTGGAATGATGCTGTCAGATGCAGCCTATGGATTACTGATTTCCATTGTATGCTTCATCGCATTAAAGAAGTTCCCACGTATGTCGGACAGCATGAATAAGTCCTTACATTTATTTGGCTACTGTGGTATCTCCACATTTGTCTGGGGTGTTCTTTTTGGAGGATATTTTGGCGATGTGATCGATGTGGTAGCCAGAACATTCTTTGGCAGAACAGCTGCTACATCAGTGATACCTGCACTGTGGTTTGTACCATTGAATAATCCGATGAAGCTTCTGGTATTCTCACTGGGAGTCGGTGTGGTACATCTGTTCTTTGGTCTTGGACTGAAGGGATACAGCTATCTGAAGTCAGGAGATGTGGCAGGCTTTATCTGTGATGTAGTCTTCTGGTATATGCTTCTGATCGGTCTGATCCTGATGCTGATACCATCCAGTCTGTTTGCATCCATTGCACAGACACAGGTAACATTTTCTCCGTTCATGAATACGCTGGCAAAAGCACTGGCGATCATCGGAGCCCTGGGACTTTTGTTCTTTGCAGCAAGAGACAAGAAAAACATTGGACTGAGACTGGCACTGGGAGCTTACGAGCTCTACAATATTACTGGCTGGCTCAGTGATGTACTTTCTTATTCCAGACTTCTGGCACTGGGACTGGCAACCGGTGTTATCGCATCTGTAGTCAATCAGATGGGAAGTATGTTTGGCGGCGGGGTAATGGGAGCGATCCTGTTCATCCTGGTATTTATTGTCGGACATACCTTAAATCTTGGTATTAACCTTTTAGGTGCCTATGTGCACACGAACCGTCTTCAGTTCGTAGAGTTCTTCGGAAAGTTCTATGAAGGCGGAGGCAAACCTTTTGAACCATTTAAAGAAAATACAAAATATGTAGAAATCAAGGAGGATTAATGGAATGAGTTTAGGAGTTGTTTTTGCATTATTAGGAGCAGCATTGGCTGTTATTCTTGCAGGTATGGGTTCTGCTTATGGTGTTGGTGTAGCTGGTCAGGCAGCATCTGGAGTAGTTGCTGAAGATCCTTCTCAGTTCGCAAAAGTTCTGATCTTACAGCTGCTTCCTGGTACACAGGGTATTTACGGTCTGCTGGTAGCATTCATTACTTTATCTCAGATTGGTCTGCTTGGCGGCTCTATCCCTGCAATTGATATTCCTACTGGTCTTATGATCCTGGCTGCATGCTTACCAATCGGTATCGTTGGTCTGGTATCTGGAAGACATCAGGGTAAAACTGCTGTAGCTGCAATCGGTATCGTAGCAAAGAAACCGGATCAGTTCGGTAAAGCAATGCTGTTCCCTGCAATGGTAGAAACATACGCCATCCTGGCACTGCTGATCTCTATCTTAGCAGTAACAAATATTCCTGTATAATGAGTGCAACGGGAACGAGAGAGCGAAGCTCTCGAGTGTGCGTTCTGAGCGAACGTAAATAGATAAAATAGAGAAAAGGAGAGCACAGGGAATGACTGGATTAGAAAAAATAATGAGCCAGATTCTGGAAGAAGCAAATGCCTCCGCCAACAGTAAGAAAGCTGAAGCAGCAGCGGAAGCTGACCGCATCAAAGCGGCAGCCGAAGCAGAAGCGGATGCAAAGGCTGCAGAGATTGCACAGAAATCAGCAGCAGATCTTGCAGGATATCAGGAAAGAGTCAAATCCTCAGCAGATCTGAGACGCAGAACAGCGCTGTTAGCTGCGAAGCAGGAGCTGATTGCTGAGACGATTCAGAAAGCTTATGATACTTTCTGTGCGAAAGATGATGCAGAATATTTCGATACACTGAAAAAGATGGTAGAAAAGTTTGCAGCACCTCAGAAAGGGGAAATTTCTCTGAATGCGCAGGATCTTGCCAGGTTACCGGCAGGATTTGAAGCAGAAGTGAATGAGATCGCAAAGAAAAAAGGCGGTTCACTGGTTCTGTCCAAGACTCCGGCAGCAGTAGAAAAAGGTTTCCTTTTATCCTATGGCGGAATCGAAGAAAATTGCTCATTCAAAGCAATGTTTGATGCAAAGAAGGATGAATGCCAGGATCTTGTACAGAAAATATTATTTTCTTAAATCGTAACCAGTAAAGGAGGACTTACATGTCAGATATAGATTTTACCTTTGCGGTTGCGAGAATACGAGCGCTGGAAGTATCACTGCTGAATGCGACAGTCATCGAACAGCTGATTGCCTGCCCGACAGAAGAAAACTGTCTGCAGGTACTGGCTGAGAAAGGCTGGGGAGACAGTGATACCCCGTTAGAGGCAGATGCGATGCTGAACAGAGAGACGGAGAAGACCTGGAACACGATGCGTGAGATGGGCATTGATATGTCAGTATTTGATGTACTGTCCTATCCGAATCAGTTCCATAATCTGAAAGCAGCGATCAAAGAGACCTGCCGAAAGGGAAAACATCCCGGTATTTATTATGAAGACTGTGAACCATCTGGTGAGGAACTGGAGAAGATCATTGCAGAAAAAGATTTTTCCAGACTTCCGGATTATATGGCAGCGGCAGCCCAGGAGGCTTACGAGACACTGATGCATACCCGAGATGGCCAGCTGTGCGATGTCATCATTGACAGAGCCACACTGGAAGCGATTTATGCAGCAGGGAAAAAAGCAAAAGCTGGTATCCTGAAAAGCTATGCGGAGGATACTGTAGCGGTAGCCGATATCAAGATTGCCGTACGTTCACAGAAGACCGCAAAGTCATTAGAATTTATGAAGAAGGCTATGGCAGAATGTGACAGCCTGAACATTGATTCGCTGGCAAGAGCTGCACTGAACAGTGTAGATGCCATCTGCGAATATCTGTCAGGAACTGCATATGCAGGAGGCGCAGAAGCGCTGGCAGAATCACCGTCTGCATTTGAACGCTGGTGTGATAATAAGATCATTCAGACGATCAAGCCTCAGAAATACAATCCATTTTCCGTAGAGCCACTGGTAGCTTATGTGCTGGCAAGGGAAAATGAGATCAAAACGGTAAGAATCATATTATCCGCAAAGGCCAACAACCTTCCGGAAGATTCCATCCGGGAAAGGGTAAGGGAAATGTATGTATAAGATTGCAGTTATGGGTGATTACGACAGCATCTACGGCTTTGCAGCAGTAGGTCTGGACACATATCCGTTATCCGATGAAAAAGAAGCAGAAAAACGGCTGCATCAGCTGGTATTATCCCAGTATGCAGTGATCTATATTACCGAGGAATGGGCAGCGAAGATTCCGCAGGCCATCGATAAGTATAAAGATCAGATTCTCCCGGCTATCATTCAGATTCCAGGCGTATCCGGTAATACCGGAAAAGGCGTGGAAAATGTCAAGAAGTTTGTAGAGACCGCAGTAGGATCCGATATTCTGTTTTCAAACAACAAATAAATCAATCTTCAGAAAGGTGATTGTCCAATGAGTAAAGGAACGATTAAAAAAGTGGCAGGCCCACTGGTTATCGCTGAAGGTATGAGAGATGCGAACATGTTTGACGTGGTACGTGTCAGCAACCAGCGACTGATCGGTGAAATCATCGAAATGCACGGTGATGAGGCTTCCATTCAGGTATACGAAGAAACATCAGGACTGAAGCCGGGAGAACCGGTAGAATCTACAGAAGAACCACTTTCCGTAGAACTGGGACCTGGTCTGATTGCCAGCATCTATGATGGTATTCAGAGACCACTGGATGATATCATGAAAGCAACCGGAAGCAACAACCTGGTTCGTGGTGTAGAAGTACCTGCATTAAAACGTGATAGAAAATGGAAATTTGTTCCGACTGCCAAAGTCGGAGATGAAGTATCCGGTGGAGATGTACTGGGTACGGTACAGGAGACCATTATCGTAGAACAGAAGATCATGGTTCCTCCAACTATGAAGGGTAAAGTAAAAGAGATCAAAGAAGGCGAATTTACGGTAGACCAGACCATTTGTGTATTAGAGACCGCAGATGGCGACAAGGAACTGACCATGATGCAGAAGTGGCCGGTACGTAAAGGTCGTCCTTATAAGAAAAAACTGCATCCGAATATGCCACTGGTAACCGGACAGCGTGTTGTTGACTGTATGTTCCCAATCGCCAAAGGTGGTGTGGCAGCAGTACCTGGACCATTCGGAAGCGGTAAAACCGTTATTCAGCATCAGCTGGCAAAATGGGCAGAAGCAGATATCGTGGTTTATATCGGCTGCGGTGAACGTGGAAATGAGATGACCGACGTTCTGAACGAGTTCCCGGAACTGAAAGACCCGAAGACAGGGGAATCTCTGATGGAAAGAACCGTGCTGATCGCCAATACCTCTGATATGCCGGTTGCCGCACGAGAAGCATCTATTTATACAGGTATTACCATTGCAGAATATTTCCGTGATATGGGTTATTCCGTAGCATTGATGGCAGACTCCACATCCCGTTGGGCAGAGGCACTTCGAGAAATGTCCGGACGTCTGGAAGAAATGCCTGGTGAAGAAGGTTACCCTGCATATCTGGGAAGCCGTCTGGCTCAGTTCTATGAAAGAGCCGGTCATGTCATCACTCTGGGAAGTGAAGGCAGAGAAGGTGCATTAAGTGCTATCGGTGCTGTATCTCCTCCTGGTGGAGATATTTCCGAACCGGTATCTCAGGCTACTCTGCGTATTGTAAAAGTATTCTGGGGACTGGATTCCGCATTGGCTTACAAACGTCATTTCCCGGCTATTAACTGGCTGACCAGTTACTCTCTGTATCTGGATGATATGGGACCATGGTTCAACGAGCATGTAGCTCCGGACTGGATGAGCCTGCGTCAGGATATGATGAGTCTTCTGCAGGATGAAGCAGAGCTGGATGAAATTGTAAAAATGGTAGGTATGGATGCACTGTCACCGACAGACCGTCTGAAGATGGAAGCAGCAAGATCCATTCGTGAGGACTTCCTGCACCAGAACTCCTTCCATGAAGTAGATACGTATACATCTCTGAACAAACAGCACAATATGATGAAACTGGTTATGGCTTTCTATAATGAGAGTCTGGAAGCACTGAACAGCGGTGCATCCATCAATGACATTTTGAAGATGGCTGTTCGTGAAAGAATTGGTCGTTACAAATATACGCTGGAAGCAGATGTAGAGAAAGAATATGAGACAATCCACAAAGAACTTGCAGTAGAGATTGCCAACATTTGCGGAAAGGAGGACCAGTAAAATGCCAAAAGAGTATAGAACCATACAGGAAGTAGCAGGTCCTTTGATGCTGGTACAGGGTGTAGAAGATGTAGCATACGATGAACTGGGAGAGATCGAGCTGGCCAATGGAGAAACCAGACGTTGTAAAGTTCTGGAGATCAACGGCAGTGATGCACTGGTTCAGTTATATGAAAGTTCAACAGGTATTAACTTATCAAACAGTAAAGTGCGTTTCCTTGGACGAAGCATGGAGCTGGGCGTATCCAGCGATATGCTGGGCCGGGTATTTGACGGTGTAGGCCGCCCGATCGATGACGGTCCGGAGATCCTTCCGGAAGAACGCCGTGATATCAATGGTCTTGCCATGAACCCGGCAGCCAGAAGCTATCCGCAGGAGTTTATTCAGACTGGTATTTCAGCGATTGATGGTCTGAACACACTGGTTCGTGGACAGAAGCTGCCGATCTTCTCTGCATCTGGTCTTCCACATGCACAGCTGGCAGCGCAGATCGCAAGACAGGCTAAAGTTCGCGGAAAAGATGAACAGTTCGCCGTTGTCTTTGCAGCTATGGGTATTACATTCGAAGAATCCAACTTCTTCGTAGAGAGCTTTAAAGAGACAGGTGCCATCGACCGTACCGTTATGTTCGTGAACCTGGCCAATGACCCGGCGGTAGAACGTATCGCAACACCACGTATGGCCCTGACCGCAGCAGAATTCCTTGCTTTCGAAAAAGGCATGCATGTTCTGGTTATCCTGACAGATATCACCAACTACGCAGATGCCCTTCGTGAAGTATCTGCCGCACGTAAGGAAGTTCCTGGACGTCGTGGATATCCTGGATACATGTACACTGACCTTGCAACATTGTATGAAAGAGCAGGACGTCAGGCAGGTAAAGACGGAAGTATCACCATGATCCCGATCCTGACCATGCCGGAGGATGATAAGACCCATCCAATCCCTGACCTTACCGGATATATTACCGAAGGACAGGTTATCTTAAGCCGAGATCTTTACAGAAGAGGCGTAACACCGCCTATCGACGTACTGCCATCTCTGTCACGACTGAAAGATAAAGGTATCGGTGAAGGAAAGACCCGTGCGGACCATGCCAATACCATGAACCAGTTGTTTGCTGCATATTCCCGTGGTAAAGATGCAAAAGAGCTGATGGTTATCCTTGGTGAAGCGGCTCTGTCAGATATTGACCTGATCTATGCAAAATTTGCAGATGCATTTGAAAAAGAGTACGTATCTCAGGGGTACAATACGAACCGTGATATCGAAGAAACACTGGATATTGGATGGAAACTGCTGTCCATTCTTCCGAGAAGCGAGCTGAAACGTATCGATGACAAGTACCTCGATATGTACTATGGAAAACAGTAAATCGCATTATGAACTTGGAAGGAAGGTGAATGCAAAGTGGCATCTACACAGGTAAATCCTACCCGTATGGAGCTGACCAGACAAAAGAACAAGCTGAAGACAGCTGTTCGTGGACATAAGCTCCTGAAGGATAAGCGAGATGAATTGATGAGACAGTTTCTGGACCTTGTCCGTGAGAACATGGAACTGCGTCTGAAGGTAGAAGCCGGCATCCGTTCTGCAAACACCAACTTCGTCATTGCCAAAGCAGGAATGTCAGAACCGACATTGAAGACTGCATTGATGACACCGAAGCAGGAAGTCTATCTGGAAGTGGACAAGAAGAATGTCATGAGTGTAGACATCCCGGTGCTGGAGTACAAGACCAGAACCGCAGATGCCAATGATATCTATTCTTATGGTTTTGCTTTTACTTCCAGTGACCTGGATGGTGCAGTAAAATCGCTGGCAGATGTGTTGCCAGATATGCTGAAACTTGCAGAGAGTGAAAAAGCCTGCCAGTTGATGTCAGCAGAGATCGAGAAAACCAGAAGACGAGTAAACGCGCTGGAGCATGTCATCATTCCGGAAGCACAGGAAAATATCAAGTATATTTCCATGAAGCTGGGTGAAAATGAACGTTCTTCTCAGATCCGACTGATGAAGGTGAAGGATATGATGCTGGAAGAAACCCATCATTATAAAGAAAAAGCTCACGAAAGAGCAATGGAGAATTCATAAAAAAAGATAAGAAAAAAGACAGTATCTGTGCAAAGTGCAGAAACTGTCTTTTTTTGTGTAAAGTAAGCAAAAAGCCCACTTGTATTTGAAAAAGAACCAAGATATAATACAGAAAGATTGTGTGTAATTGTTCAGAACCCACTGTCTGTGAAGGTACTGAACAGATACGATTATGAAACGGAATCAGGCATTGTACGGAGAGGACAGTGAAACTGAGATGAAAAACACGGACGAGACAGAGATGACAGAATAACAGAAGTTGCAAATGAGAAAGAGTTTGTGAGGTCATAAGATGGAGAAGAAGAACAAAAAGAGAAGTAAAAGAAAAATTGCAGCAATCGTTTGTCTGATATTAGTAGTATTGGCAGTAGGAGCGGCTGGTTCTGCCTACAGCGTTTTCAAAATGAAATTCTATGATAAGTCCAATTATGTAAGACGTGGCACCTATGTGGCCGCTGCCAACACGGAGAAGAAAGCAAAAGAAGGAGAAAAACAGGACGTTGAAGTACGGACATCAACAGAAGTATCCCATTCCTCCACAGCGGCACAGAAGATACACAATGCGTCGGCGGTGGCGGTAAGCAGTGCACCAGAAACGGAAGAAGGAGACCGCTCAAGAACTCTTACATCATCTTCATTCAGTTCTTCTTCTGTACAGAAAACAACAGAGAAAAAAGAAAGCAGTATGCTGGGAAAAATGGCGAAGCAGTTTTTCTCCCAAAAAGATACGTATAACCTTTTACTTCTTGGTGTAGACCGGCGGGATGAGTCCTGGAATGGCAATTCTGATGTAGTTCTTCTGGTAACGGTAAATAAAGAGAAAAAGACGGTGTATCTCACTTCATTTCTGCGAGATTTGTATGCAGATATTCCGGGAGTTGGAGTACGTAAACTGAATGCTGCCTGTGCGAATGGCGGACCAGAGCTGACTATTCAGACACTGGAAGAAAATTATCATGTTGAGATTGACAATTATGCGATGGTAGATTTTAATGCCATGATCGATGTGGTAGATGCATTAGGTGGAGTGGATCTGGAGATTGATGAAGACGAGCGGGTAACGGCCAATGACTATATTACCTGCATGTGCGAAGATAACGGGGTGGATCCAAAACCGTATTATATAAAAAAAGCGGGAAAGGTACATTTGAATGGTTATCAGGCAGTAGGTTATGCCAGAAATCGTTATACTGGAAAAGGCAGTGACTTTGGCCGTACTCAGCGTCAGAGAAATGTACTGATGGCCATTGCGGAAAAGGCTCAGAATGGAGACTTTGTTTCCCTTTCCGATACGATCGAAGATGTGATGCCATATATCACCCATGACATTCCGGAATTTGAGATGATTGGTCTGATCATGCAGGTTGGCACCTGGATGAACTATGATATCCAGCAGCAGCATATTCCATATGATGGAGAATATACGTCTCAGGATGAGATTCTGGTGCCAGATGATATGAATGCCACGGTAGAGAAGCTGACCTCTATTCTCTATGGTGATGGTGAAATTGAGACAGAATCTGAGACCGAAAGCGAAAGTGAAAGTGAAACAGAAACAGAAGCTTCCTGAGAATTGAAAAACAGGTATTAAAAAGAGTGTGAGAACAGGAGAAATCCTGTATTTCACACTCTTTTTTGTTAGATAAAATATTCTTAATGACATAAAAACAAAACATTATGTAATATATACTTGACAAAACACTGCAATGAGAATAAAATGTGAGTATCAAAGAAAACGAATAAGATTCGGATTATAAAACCAGGAGGGAAGAATCATGAATGAACATGCAATTGGATTTGTAACAGGATTAGTACTGGCAATTTTGGTGATTGGTATGGTGAAACGTATCCTATACAAAAGAAATGGTAAGATGTCAGAGTATGATGAGATGCAGAAGATTGCCCAGGGGATGGCTTATAAATATGGCTTTCTGACAGCAGTGTCTGCTGTGGTGGTTTGCTCGGTATTAGATATCTTAAATATCCATCTTTTCGCAGATGATGCCACGGCAATGTTTCTGGTGCTCTTCTTAAGTGTAGGAGTATTTGCAGGATGCAGCATCTGGAAGGAAGCATATTTTGGACTTCACGCTAATACCAGTCGATATGTCAGATTTTTGGTTGTTGTAACAGCGATCAATCTGATCGCCGGCATTCAGAATCTGCGAAGCGGAGAGATGTTCAGTAATGGAAGGTTAAATTATCGTTGTGTGAATATGGGATGTGCCATTTTACTGATGGTGATGCTTTTGATTATGCTGATTAAGAAGAAAATGTGTGAGACAGAAGAATAGGATGGTGAGCCGGAAACGATGAAGAATCTGAGATTAAAGGCTGCCAGAGCGGCAAAGGATCTGTCCCAGCAGGAACTGGCAGATGCTGTGAATGTGTCAAGACAGACCATTAATGCCATTGAAAAGGGAGATTACAACCCGACCATCAGGCTTTGCAGGGCAATCTGCAGGACACTGGATAAGACACTGGATGAATTGTTCTGGGAGGATGAAGAGGTCTGAAAATCCCTTAGAAAATCTGCCAAAACAGACAGAACCATTACAGGGCAGTTGCAAAAAGAAGAGAAAAATGATACAACTATAAGAGTGCTTCATTGGAGGATGGAACTTTCCGAAGAGGCGCTCTTATCGTTTTTTACAGGAGGAATACCCATTATGCCAATACGTATACCAGATGCCCTGCCGGCACATGATATATTAGAATCAGAGAATATATTCGTGATGACAGAGTATCGTGCGATGCATCAGAATATCAGACCATTGAATCTGCTGATTTTGAATCTGATGCCGACCAAGATTGTGACAGAAACGCAGCTGCTGCGTATGTTATCCAATACGCCGCTTCAGATTCAGGTGGATTTCCTGCAGACAGCCAGTTATACTTCTACTCATACGGATATCCATCATCTGCAGCAATTCTATTATACCTTCGATCAGATCAGGAACCGTCGCTATGACGGGATGATCATTACCGGAGCACCGTTGGATTATGTACCTTGTGAAGAGACTCTGTACTGGGATGAAGTGTGCAAGATCATGGAATGGTCCAAGACCCATGTACACTGTACCTTTCATCTTTGCTGGGGAGCTTATGCAGGTCTGTATTATCATTATGGAATCGAGAAGCTGGATATGCCAAAGAAACTGTTTGGAATCTATTCCCATGAAATTCGCAAGGAGACTTCTCCACTGTTTCGCGGATTTAATGACAATTTCCTGGCTCCACATTCCAGAGCAACCGATGTGCGCCTCTCAGATGTAGAAGCGATACCGGAACTGGAAGTTATGGCAGTAACGGAGACAGGCAGCCTGGCGATTGCCAAGACGACAGACAGCCGTCAGTTTTTTGTGACCTGCCATGCAGAGTATGACAGAGACACCCTGGCACTGGAATATGAGAGAGACATGAAAAAGGGTCTGACCACGGTGGACGTACCGGTAAATTATTACCCGGATAATGATCCGACGAAAGTACCTCCGATCACCTGGAGAGCTACAGGGCAGCTTTTGTATTCCAATTGGCTGAATTTCTACGTATATCAGAGTACTCCATACGATATTGAAGAGATAAACTAAAATAAGACAACCAGACTTCATTGTGAGTAGAAGGATGGTTGTCTTATTTTCGAAAATGCTGAGAGGATATGAAATATAGTTGCGAAGAAAATCATTCTTGTATATACTGAGGAATGAAAAGATATTAGATAGAGAAATTTGGAGCGAACAGGATGAAGAAAATAGAACCGATACGCCACGCATGTCAGAATGAGCTGGAACAGATTATGGCGATCTATGCAGCTGCCCGGGCTTTTATGGCGGCTAATGGCAATGAAGAACAGTGGGGAGATGGATATCCACAGAAGGAAATCCTTCAGGAAGATCTGGAAAAGAATCAGCTTTATGTTTATGAGGAAGATGGTAAGATCGGAGCGGTATTTGTTTTCTTTATTGGAAAAGAACCGGATTATGAGACATCTGTCAGTGGTAAATGGACAAGTCCGAAGCCTTATGGAGTACTGCATCGGATTGCTGTTGTAACATACGGAAAGGGAATTGCATCCAAATGTATACAGTGGTGTTATGAACAGTGCCATTGTATGCGTGGAGATACCGGGAAGAAGAATAAAAGTATGCAGCGCCTGTTTGAGAAGAACGGATTCACACAGTGTGCCATGATTCATCCGTGGTATGGAGAAATGTTTGGATATGAAAAGTACGAAAGAAAGGAAAGCACAAATGTTAACCTGTGATTATATTGTAGAAATGATTGATGGTGACTATGCTCATTTAAGAAGAGTGGATGAAGAGAACGGAGAGTTAAAGCTGGTGGCAAGAGCACTGCTTCCGGCAGAGATCATGGAAGGCAGCAGATTGCATTATGAAATGCTGGAGTATACACTGGTGTCATAAAAAGTGGCGGTCAGTTACCTGACCGCCGGAGAGAGAGAAATTATGAATGTATGTAAACTTCCAGGTTTATGATAAAATTAAAAAATGAAAGGATCATAAAACCTCAGGTATTTGTCCTGCTATGGAAGATCGTTTTTAGTCGGAGCCGTCACAACACATGCTAGCTTTGTACCGCAGCGGCTTCATTTGATGTTTATAGTATAAAAAGAAGTTGTGTCCAAAGTTTGTTTCAATTCGAAAATAAATCTTAACAAACTGGAAAATAATTGAAAAACCGGAGAGCAACATGAAGTGGAATCTGATGGCTGTTGCAGCCTTTGTTTTATTTTTTATTTACGATTGGAACAGTATCCATCGAAAGAACAGAGTTGTACAGAGATTTTTTGGACTTGGTACAGCAGTACTGATTGTTTCAGCAGTGGGATGTCTGATACAGCAAAAGAGAAATATCATATGGGAAGTCTGGCAGACTGCTGTTTTTCTGGCTGCTTTTCTGCTGGCTGTGGGATTGCTGGTCTATACTTTATTTTTTGCGATCCCATTTGATGAAACCTATCTGAAAGAATCGGAAAGCAGAAATGCCTGTACAGAAAAAATGTATGCATTATGCAGACATCCTGGAGTATTATGGCTGGCGGCAGTTCTTGGTATTTGTGCATGGTATAAGTGGAATAAGGCGACGTTGGGCTACGCAGTGGTCGTGACAGTCTGCAATCTGTGTTATGTGATTTATCAGGATGTGCTGATATTTCCGGCAACGTTTCAGAATTACAGGGAGTATCGCAGAAAGACTCCGTTTTTGATACCAAATAAAGAAAGTATCCGGACCTGCATCAAAGATTACAAACAAAAGGGAAAACATAGATGAATCTGAAAGAAAAATTACAAGAAGAAAAATATGCGGAAATATGGAGTGAATATTGTGGATTTCTGGATCTGGATATGGGACAATATATGCAGATTCAGAGAAGACTGATGGAGGAGCAGATTCAGCTCTGGAGCAACAGTCCTCTGGGACAGTCCATTTTAAAGGGAAAACATCCGCAGACCATTGATGAATTCAGGAAGACAGTGCCTCTGACCACCTATGATGATTATGCAGATATCCTGTTACAGAAAAGAGCAGATATGCTGCCGGGAAATCCGATCATCTGGATTCAGACCACCTGGGAGGGCGGCAAACATCCAATCAAACTGGCACCTTATACCAGAGGAATGCTGGATACTTACCGCACTAATGTATGTGCCTGCCTGATTCTGGCTTCCAGTACGAAAAAGGGAGAGGTAACTGTAAAAAATACGGATAAGATTCTTTATGCACTGGCTCCGCTTCCGTTTGCAACCGGACTGTTTCCGTTGGCTCTGAATGAAGAGGTGGATATTCGTTTCCTGCCTAATGTGGCGCAGGCGCAGGATTTATCTTTCAGTGAGAGAAACAAGCTTGGGTTCAAACTGGCTATGAAGCAGGATGTAGAATATTTTTTCGGACTTGGAAGTGTAGCGTATGCAGTAAGTCAAAGCTTTTCCGGTTCATCCTCCGGAGGAGGGATTGCAGGGCTTCTGAAATGCCGTCCCAAGATGGTATTCAGAATGCTGAAGGCGAAAATAAAATGTAAAAAAGAAAAACGCCAGGTATTGCCAAAAGATCTGTTTGGTTTGAAAGGGTTTATGGTGGCGGGAACAGATAACCGGTATTATAAAGATGATCTGGAAAAAATGTGGGGAGTCCGGCCGATGGAATTATTTGCAGGAACAGAACCCTCCATCATCGGAACAGAGACCTGGACCAGAAATGGAATGTACTTTTTCCCGGATACCTGTTTCTATGAATTTATCAGAGAAAAGGACATGGAGAAAATGCTGGAGGATCCACAGTACCAGCCACAGACATGCCTGATGGATGAGGTAGAAGAAGGAGAAAACTACGAGATTGTACTTACGGTATTGAAGGGCGGAGCATTTGCCCGTTACCGTGTGGGGGATATGTATCGGTGTTCAGGTCTGACAAACAGGGAAGATGATACACGAATTCCCCGCTTTGAGTATATTGACCGTGTGCCGGATATCATTGACATTGCAGGATTTACCAGAATCTCAGAGACAGGAATCAACAATGTGATTCAGCTATCCGGGCTTCAGATAGAAAACTGGGTTGCGATGAAAGAGTTGACGGAACAGTCCAGACCGTATCTCCACATTTATGTAGAGATGAAACGACAGTCGCTGGAACATTCGGCTGTATCAACAGACATCTTAAAAGAATTGATGACAACTTATTTTAAATATATTGATCAGGATTATCGTGATCTGAAAAAAATTCTCGGAATGGATCCGCTTCATGTGACGGTACTTCGCTGTGGAACCTTCCGTACATTTGAAGAGACATATGGACGAAAAATACGTCATATGCGACCTTCGCTCGCGGACTTGCGGGATCTGCTGAAAGAGCAGAATCGTAATTGAGAGAATATGAGAGAAAAATGAGGTGAATGAATGGACAGCTATGGATACATATCAGCAATTGCACTTTTCATTTATGTGGCAATGATGTTGATTTTTCTCGCAGCAAAAAGGAACCAGATTGTAAACAGTTTCCTTCTTGCACTTCTTTCTATGACATGTTGGACCGGCGGCTCCTGTTTCATGAGAGCCCTGTTATGGCCAAATTATATTTTCTGGTACCACGTATCATTGTTTGGCCTGTTATGCCTTCCATATGCCTATTATTTGCTGGTAAATGCAATGGCAGAAAAAGAAGGCGGTATAGAAAAATATATTTATCCGGCCATGCTGGGTGGGTTATTTTTACTGAATATTCCTGGCGGAATTCTGTTTCACTGGCCGGTGATTGTTCACAGTGGTGAGAATATCCGGTTTGTATATGACAAAATCGACTGGAAATCAGTGATATTTTTTGCGGCAGCAGGAATTGTGGTCATTCATACGCTGTATAATCTGATACAGTGCAGAAAAAAGAATCGAAAGCATGCCAGACAGATGAATACTGTGATTGCCGGGATTGTAATCGTACTGGGAGGCAATATTGCATTAATGTTTCCAGTGTTCGCCGGATTCCCGATTGATATTCTTGCAGGTCTGATCAATGCATTTTTCCTGGTATACGCACTGGCACAGCGGAATCTGTTTGAGGTGACCCTGCTGGTATCAGAAACAGCCTGTACGGTGGTTGGTTTCCTGATTTCTGTACTGTTGTTTTGGTTTTTAACTCCTTATTTAAGAAGCGGAATGGAGCAGGTGCTTCCAGGCAGAGAAGATTATTACATGGTGATTTATTCTGCGATTTTTATGCTCTGCGTATGGATTCTTATGGAAGTGTGGAAACATGTCATCAGCAATACGATTGTCCGGGATGAGGCCTATCAGGCAGAGGTATTGCGGGAATTTAACACATCTGTATCCAAAAGCCTGAGCATGAAAAATGTCTTGCAGGAACTGGTGGAAGTCATTCGAAAAGGATGCCATATTGAAACAGTTTATATCTGCATTGCTTCCGGAGAACAGGGATATCAGATGATGTACAGCAATAACCCGCTTCATGACCGTTCCTTCCAGATGAAAACAGACAATCCGTTAATCGGATGGATGCAGCAAAATGAAGAATGTACCAGTCTGGATGAGTTTTACCATACGGTTGAATTTAAATCTATGTGGGAATCAGAAAAGCAGCAGCTGAAGAATCTGAAAGCACAGTGGTGCATAGGACTGAAAAATGAAGACGGACTGATCGGAGTTGTCTTTTTATCGGACAAGGAAAAACATAAAAAAGTCGGTTCACAGGATCGTGCCTTTTTAAACTCTGTGGCGACTATATCATCCATTGCAATCAAAAATGCCAGTCTGTATGAAAAGATATCAGAAGAGGCGAGAACAGATGAACTGACCGGTCTGTACAATCGAAAATATTTTTACGAACTGCTCCATGAGACCTTTGAAGAAAATAAAGAAGGTACCATGGTACTGGCTATGCTGAATGTAGATGATTTCAAGCTGTATAACCAGTTATACGGAATGAAAGCGGGAGACACAGCGCTTAGAAGAATCGCAGACATTATCCGGGCAAGCGCAGGTAGCAGCGGGATCGTGGCACGTTATGGCGGAAAGGAATTTGCAGTACTGCTTCCAAAATATGATGTATATGCAGCAAAGCTTCTTGTGGAGTCCATCTGTGATCAGATCAGACAGATGCATCAGGATGGGGAAATGGTACATTTAAAACAGCTGACCGTCAGTGCAGGAATCAGCGTAGCTCCTTATGCGGCGCATACGGAAAAAGAGCTTCTGGATAACGCAGATCTTGCGGTGTATCATGTAAAACACCAGGGAAAAAATAACATTTATATCTATGACATTGCGGAAAAGGAACTGGAAAAGAAGAACAAAGAAGAAAGCAATGTGCAGAAAAACCGGGAATATGATGCAACGATTTTTGCACTTACGGCAGCAATTGACGCAAAGGATCACTACACATTCAGCCATTCGAATAATGTAATGTACTATGCGACGAGCCTTGCTTCAGAAATGGGACTGGATGAAGAATTTGTGGAGATCATTCGACAGGCGGCACTGATGCATGATGTGGGAAAAATCGGAATTCCGGAACAGATTCTTTCGAAACCTGGAAGACTGACTGAGGAAGAATATGAGATCATGAAAGGACATGTGGAAAGTTCCATTGAAATTATCCGGCATCTGCCGTCATTAAATTATGTAATACCGGCAGTGATCGGTCATCATGAGCGTTACGATGGAAAAGGCTATCCAAGGCGAATTGCGGGAGAAGATATTCCACTTTCAGCCAGAATACTGGGGATTTCCGATGCATTTGATGCGATGATATCAAAGCGCTGCTATAAGCAGGCACAGCCGCTGGAAAAAGTACTGGGCATACTGAAAGAAGAGGCGGGAAAACAGTTCGACCCGAATCTGGTACCGATCTTTATTCAGGCAATTGAAAGTGGAAAAATCAAAGTCATCTATGATGCCGGACAGAATCCAGAGTAAAGCTGTATCAAAAAAGATACACATTTTACCGTTCGTCAAATAGACAAATCTCGAAAAATATGCTATTATAAAGCCATATGAGGAATTTTAGGCGTAACTCCCCAAAGATGGTCTGAAGTTCTGTACATATGATACTCATATGGTAATATGATCCGATTCCCGGATCAATAAAATAAGGAGGAACAAACCAATGGCAAGAAAAATGAAAACCATGGATGGTAACCATGCAGCAGCTCATGCTTCTTATGCATACAGCGATGTAGCGGCTATCTTCCCTATCACACCTTCATCTGTTATGGCAGAAGCTACAGATGAATGGGCAACCCAGGGCAGAAAGAACATTTTCGGACAGGAAGTTCAGGTTACAGAAATGCAGTCTGAAGCAGGTGCAGCAGGTGCTGTACACGGATCTCTGTCAGCAGGTGCTCTGACAACTACTTATACAGCTTCACAGGGTCTGCTTCTTATGATCCCTAACCTTTACAAGATCGCTGGTGAACAGCTTCCGGGCGTATTCAACGTATCCGCTCGTGCACTTGCCAGCCATGCACTTTCTATCTTCGGAGATCACTCTGATGTTTACGCATGTCGTCAGACAGGTGCAGCTATGCTGTGTGAATCTTCCGTACAGGAAGTTATGGACTTAACACCAGTTGCGCACTGTGCAGCAATCAAAGGACGTATTCCTTTCATCAACTTCTTCGATGGTTTCCGTACATCACACGAGATCCAGAAGATCGAGACATGGGATTACGAAGATCTGAAAGATATGGTAGATATGGATGCAGTAGAAGCATTCAGAAATCATGCTCTGAATCCAAACCATCCATGCCAGAGAGGTTCAGCTCAGAACCCGGATATCTTCTTCCAGGCAAGAGAAGCATGTAACCCATACTACGATGCTATGCCGGCAATCGTACAGGAATACATGGACAAAGTAAACGCTAAGATCGGAACAAACTACAAGCTGTTCAACTACTACGGAGCTGAAGATGCTGAGAACGTGATCATCGCTATGGGTTCTGTATGTGATACAATCGAAGAGACAATTGACTACTTAATGGCTAAGGGAGAAAAAGTCGGTGTTGTTAAAGTTCGTCTTTACAGACCATTCTCCGCAGAAGCACTGGTAGCATCTATTCCTGAGACTGTAAAACGTATCTCTGTTCTTGACAGAACAAAAGAGCCAGGTGCTATGGGTGAACCTCTGTACCTTGATGTTGTAGCAGCTCTGAAAGGAACAAAATTCGAATCCACTCCAGTATTTACCGGACGTTACGGACTTGGTTCCAAAGATACAACACCAGCTCAGATCGTAGCTGTATACGAAAACACAACAAAAGAAAAATTCACAATCGGTATCAACGATGATGTTACCAACCTGTCTCTGGAACTGGGTGCTCCACTGGTTACTACACCAGAAGGAACTATCAACTGCAAGTTCTGGGGTCTGGGAGCTGACGGTACTGTAGGTGCTAACAAGAACTCCATCAAGATCATCGGTGATAACACAGATATGTACGCTCAGGCTTACTTTGATTATGACTCAAAGAAATCTGGTGGTGTTACAATGTCCCACCTGCGTTTCGGTAAGACACCAATCAAATCTACATACCTGATTCACCGTGCAAACTTTGTAGCCTGCCACAACCCATCCTACGTACGTAAGTACAACATGGTACAGGAGCTGGTTGACGGTGGTACATTCCTTCTGAACTGCCCATGGGATATGGAAGGTATTGAACATCATCTGCCAGGACAGGTTAAGAGCTACATTGCTAACCACAACATCAAGTTCTACGTAATCGATGGTATCAAGATCGGTAAAGAGATCGGACTTGGACAGCGTATCAACACTGTACTTCAGTCTGCATTCTTCAAACTGGCTAACATCATTCCGGAAGAACAGGCTATCGACCTTATGAAGGCTGCTGCAAAAGCAACATACGGACGTAAGGGTGATGCAATCGTTCAGATGAACTACGATGCAATCGATGCTGGTGCAAAACAGGTGGTTGAAATCCAGGTTCCAGAAAGCTGGAAAGACGCAGCAGAAGAAGACATTATTGCAAAAGCAGCTACAGAAGGAACAAAAGAAGTACTTGACTTCGTTAACAATATCCAGCATGCAGTAAGTGCTCAGGAAGGTAACAACCTGCCAGTATCTGCATTCAAGGATTACGTAGATGGTTCTACACCATCCGGTACAGCTGCATACGAAAAACGTGGTATCGCAGTAGATATTCCAGTATGGAATCAGGAAAACTGTATCCAGTGTAACAGATGTGCATATGTCTGCCCACATGCAGTTATCCGTCCGGTAGCAATGACTGAAGCAGAAGTTGCTGCAGCTCCAGAAGGAATGAAGACACTTCCAATGACAGGTATGGCTGACTACAAGTTCGCTATCGTTACATCTGCACTTGACTGTACAGGATGTGGCTCCTGTGTAAATGTCTGCCCAGGAAAGAAAGGCAACAAAGCCCTTACTATGGCAAACATGGAAGCAAACGAAGGAGAACAGAAGTTCTTCGATTACAGCGTAACTCTTCCAGTCAAAGAAGATGTTGTTGCTAAATTCAAAGAAAACACAGTAAAAGGTTCTCAGTTCAAACAGCCACTGCTTGAGTTCTCAGGCGCTTGTGCTGGTTGTGGTGAAACACCTTATGCAAAACTGATCACACAGCTGTTCGGTGACAGAATGTATGTTGCAAACGCAACAGGATGCTCCTCTATCTGGGGTAACTCTTCACCATCTACACCTTACACTGTAAACGCTAAGGGACAGGGTCCTGCATGGTCTAACTCTCTGTTCGAAGACAACGCTGAGTTCGGTTACGGTATGTTACTCGCTCAGAAAGCACTTCGTGACGGTCTGAAGACAAAAGTAGAAGCTCTGATCGCTGATACAGATAAAGAAGATGTGAAAGCTGCCGGTCAGGAATGGCTGGATACATTCGCAGTTGGCGCTACCAACGGTGCTGCTACAGATAAGCTGATTGCTGCTCTGGAAGCTTGCGGATGTGAAAAAGCTCAGGATATCCTGAAGAGCAAAGACTTCCTTGCTAAGAAATCCCAGTGGATCTTCGGTGGTGACGGATGGGCATACGATATCGGATTCGGTGGAGTTGACCACGTACTGGCAAGCGGACAGGATATCAACGTAATGGTATTCGATACAGAAGTTTACTCTAATACAGGTGGACAGGCTTCCAAGTCTACACAGCCAGGTGCTATTGCACAGTTCGCTGCTGCAGGTAAAGAAGTGAAGAAGAAAGATATGGCTTCCATCGCTATGTCTTACGGATATGTATATGTAGCTCAGATCGCTATGGGTGCTGATTACAACCAGTGCGTAAAAGCAATCGCAGAAGCTGAGGCTTATCCAGGACCATCACTGATTATTGCATACGCTCCATGTATCAACCATGGTATCAAGAAAGGTATGAGCAAAGCTCAGACAGAAGAAGAACTTGCAGTTAAGACAGGTTACTGGCATCTGTTCCGCTTCAACCCAGAAGCAGAGAACAAGTTCAGCCTGGATTCCAAGGCTCCTGATTACACAGGATACGATGAATTCCTGAATGGAGAAGTTCGTTACAATTCACTGAAACGTGCTAATCCAGAAAGAGCTGCAAAACTCTTCGCTAAGAACCAGAAGTGCAACGAAGAAAGATATGAATATCTGAACAAACTGATTGCACTCCACGGAGCAAAAGCAGAATAGAGTGATGAAAATTCGTTTTCATAAATAATAAGACGGGCATCGCCACTGTGGCGATGCCCGTTTTTCTTTGACTTTTGACATCGTCCCCCTTATAATAGACATCAGGGCTTTTAGCCATCAGTTTTCGCAAAAAGTGGATATACTGAGTAAAAGGTTACTTTCAGCGAAGAGTAACGACATAAGATCGGAGGCACAGGCATGTTTCGTAGTTTGCCACAATATGATGTAATTAAAACAGAAGAGATCGCAGATATCAAATCCACAGGCACCCTGCTGATTCATAAAAAGAGCGGGGCACGGGTGATGATTCTGGAAAATGAAGATGAAAATAAAGTATTTAACATTGCGTTTCGCACACCGCCGGCTGACAGCACAGGTGTCGCACATATTCTGGAGCATAGTGTATTATGCGGGAGCAGAAAGTTCCCATCGAAGGATCCATTCGTAGAATTGGCTAAGGGGTCATTAAATACATTTTTAAATGCCATGACCTATCCAGATAAGACCATGTATCCGATTGCCAGCTGCAATATGCAGGATTTCTGCAATCTGATGGAAGTCTATGTAGATGCAGTTTTCTATCCGAATATTTATACCAAAGAAGAGATTTTCCGTCAGGAAGGATGGAGTTATGTACTGGAAAAGCCGGAAGATGAGATCATCTATAATGGAGTAGTATATAACGAGATGAAGGGGGCATTCTCTTCACCGGATGATGTTCTGGATCGGGAGATCCTGAATTCCTTATATCCAGATACCCCATATGGAATCGAATCTGGTGGTGATCCGAAGAACATTCCAGATCTGTCCTATGAAGAGTTTCTGGCATTTCATAAAAAATATTATCATCCATCTAACAGCTATATTTATCTGTACGGAGATATGGATATGGAAGAACGGCTTTCCTGGCTGGACCGGGAATATTTAAGCAAGTTTGATGCAGATCAGGTGGAATCGGAGATCACGATGCAGCCGGCCTTTGCTGAAGTGAAAGAATTGGACAAGACCTATTCGATTTCCAATATGGAAGAGGAAGAAGACAATACGTATCTGGCTTACAACTGGTCCGTGGGAGATGTACTGGATGCAGATCTTTCTGCAGCGATGTCTATTGTAGAATATGTATTATTGGAAGCACCTGGTGCGCCACTGAAACAGGCACTGCTGGATGCATCAGTAGGAAAAGATATTGAGGGCAGCTATGACAGTGGGGTACGTCAGCCGTACTTTTCTGTGATTGCCAAGAACAGCAACCAGGAACAAAAAGAACAGTTTGTCCACATTATTCGCACTGTTCTTCAGGAGCAGGTGGAAAAAGGGCTGGAAGAGCGCACCATTCTGGCTGGTATCAACAATCTGGAATTCAAGCTTCGTGAGGCAGATTTCGGACATTTCCCGAAGGGACTGATGTATGGCATCGATGCTTTTGACAGCTGGCTTTATGATGAGAAAGAACCATTTTTATATCTGAAACAGATTCAGAGTTGTGAGTTCTTAAAGAGCAAACTTGGAACCGGATACTATGAAGAACTGATTCAAAAGTATTTGCTGGATAATACCCATGCATCCCTGATCGTCATGCATCCGAAAAAAGGACTGACAGACAGGGAAGAAGAAAAGGTAAAAGAAAAACTGGCTGCTTATAAAGCATCTCTTACCGAAGAAGAGATACAGCAGATGATCGAGAAGACAAAGAAGCTGCGTGTATTCCAGGAGACACCTTCTACCAAAGAAGAATTAGAGAAGATTCCGTTGCTTCAGCTCTCAGATATTCGAAAAGAGACGGCACCGATCTACAATCATCCAATCGATGTGGATGGAACATTGTTGCTTCATCATGAATTGGATACCAATGGAATCGCTTATCTGAATGTGATGTTTGATGCAAAGAAGCTAAGTCCACAGCAGTTGTCCTATCTTGGCATTTTAAAATGTGTACTGGGGATGGTGGATACACAGCATTACGATTTCCATGAATTGAGCAATGAGATCAATATCCAGTCTGGTGGAATCTATCCGGTATCGGATGTGTTTGCAGATATGGCAAATCCAGGTGACTATGCATCTGCCTTTGAGATGAAAGCCAAAGTCTTATACGATAAGATTGATTTTGCTTTTGATATGATCGAAGAGATTCTCTTTACCTCCAGTCTAAAGAAAGAGAAACGGCTTTATGAGATCCTGGCCAGATTAAAGTCACGCCTGCAGGTGAGACTGACAAGTGCCGGACATTCTACGGCGGCTACCAGAGCGATGGCTCATTTTTCGCCAGTGTCTGCTTTTAATGAGCGGACAGGTGGAGTGGCACTGTATGAGCTGGTAGAATCCATTGAGACACATTTTGAGGATAAAAAAGGCGAACTTGTGGACAACCTGCAAAAGCTGCTTTCTGCCTTGCTGGTACAGGAAGGATTGATGGTCAGCCTGACTTCTGAAAAAGAAGTGCTGCCGAAAGTAGAAGAGCGGATTCGCCGTTTAAGAGGAAAATTACCGCATCAGACTGAAAACGATGAGACAAAACAGTCTTCTGACAGCATTCTGATTCCACAGTCCAACGAAGGTCTGATGACAGCATCTCAGGTACAGTATGTGGCACTGGCAGGTAATTTCCGCCAGTATGGCTGCCAGTACAATGGGGCACTGCGTATCCTGCGTACCATTATGGGATATGAATATCTGTGGACCAATATCCGTGTACAGGGTGGAGCCTATGGCTGCATGAGTGGATTTGGAAAGACCGGGGATACCTACCTGGTATCTTACCGTGACCCGAATCTTGGACGTACTCTGGATGTTTACAGGGGAATCTCGGACTATCTGAAGAATTTTACCGTAGATGAGCGGGATATGTGTAAGTATATCATCGGAACCATCAGTGAAAGCGATACACCGATGAATCCATCTGCCAAAGGCAATCGTTCTCTGAATGCCTGGATGAGCCATGTGACAGAAGAAGACCTGCAGAAAGAACGAGATCAGATCCTTGGAGCCAGTCAGAGAAGTATCCGTGCACTGGAGCCATTGCTTCGTGCCGTACTGGAACATGGAAATATCTGTGTCATTGGCGGTGAGCAGAAGATTCAGTCGGAAAAAGAACTATTTGACCAGGTACGACCACTGATTCGTGGTTAGAAGGAGCATAGATGAATATCAATTTAGAAGAATTAAGAAATACACCAAAGACAAAATCTGGATTTGTGACGCTGATTGGCCGTCCAAATGTGGGAAAATCCACACTGATGAACCATCTCATCGGACAGAAGATTGCCATCACATCCAATAAGCCGCAGACCACCCGCAATCGGATCCAGACGGTATATACCGATGAACGGGGACAGATTGTATTTTTGGATACACCGGGTATTCACAAAGCCAAAAATAAATTGGGTGAATATATGGTGAATGTGGCGGAGCGTACCCTGAATGAGGTAGATGTGATCCTCTGGCTGGTGGAACCAAGTACCTTTATCGGAGCCGGAGAGCGCCATATTGTGGAACAGTTAAAGAGAACAAAAACACCTGTGATTCTCATTATCAACAAAGTAGATACGGTAGATAAAAAAGAAATTATCAAATATATGGATACCTATCGCAAAGTTTATGATTTTGCGGAGATCATTCCGGTTTCAGCGCTTCGCGCACAGAATCTGGACACTGTGCTGGATCAGATCTTTAAGTATCTGCCATATGGACCGATGTTTTACGATGAGGACACCATTACCGATCAGCCGCAGAGGCAGATTGTAGCAGAGATGATCCGGGAAAAAGCGCTTCGCTGTCTGGATGAGGAGATTCCTCATGGAATAGCAGTGGCCATTGATCAGATGAAGGAACGAAAAGGCGGCGGTATGTTTGATATTGATGCTACCATTATCTGTGAACGGGATTCCCATAAGGGAATTATCATCGGGAAAGGCGGATCCATGCTGAAGCGTATTGGTTCTGAGGCAAGACGTGACATCGAGAATATGCTGGAAGCAAAAGTCAATCTGCAGCTTTGGGTAAAGGTAAAGAAAGACTGGCGAGACAGCGATTTCCTGATGAAAAACTTTGGATACGACAAAAAAGAGATGGATTAAATCGTGAGAAAGGAACATACGGTGACCAGATGAGTGACAAAATAATGCTGACCGGAATGGTCCTTTCTGCGCTTCCAGTGGGAGAATATGATAAGCGCATTGTTCTGCTGACAAAAGAACGGGGGAAAATCAGTGGATTTGCCAAGGGTGCCCGGAGACAGAACAGTCCGATGATGGCAGCGGCAAATCCATTCTGCTACGGGACTTTTGAATGTTTCGAAGGAAGGTCTTCTTATAATATTTATCAGGCACAGATCGATCAGTACTTCGAGAAGCTGTCACTGGACTTTGAAAATGCTTATTATGGTATGTATTTCCTGGAGTTTGCCGATTATTATGCAAGAGAGAATAACGATGAAAAAGAACTGCTAAAGCTGCTATATGTAACACTGAAGGCGCTGGAACATGGCAGGGTAAACAGAAAACTGATCCGCTATATTTATGAACTGCGTGCCATGGTCATCAATGGAGAATATCCGGAGAGTTTTTCCTGTGTTAATTGTGGCTCATCAGACGGACTTGTGGGGTATTCTGATGAAAAAAATGGTGTAATCTGTCAGAACTGTTTTCCACATATGCGTGGAAAACGGCTTATGGAGTCTACGATCTATGCCATGCAGTATGTGACGGCAGCCCCACTGGAAAAACTATATACTTTTCTGTTGACACCGGAAGTAGAAAAGGAGTTCTGCTCCATGCAGGAGAGGTTCCGCAAAAAGCTGATTGACCGGGACTTTAAGACTCTGGAAATTTTAAATACTTTGCAGATTTAGCAGTTGAAAACAGGCTTTATTATTAGTATAATTGAAATTGTATGATTGTATCGGTAAAGACATCAAGCAGATACAGAAGAGTTTTGGATGCAAAAAGGGGAATTTGCATTTTGGAGGGCAGTTCATGAAAAGGGGTTTCATATTAGCCGCAGTGATAGGTGCGGGGTGTATCCTGACCGGATGCAGCAGTTTTTCACCGGAAGTGACAGGAGTGTCCGTCAGTAAGAACGGGACTGTGACAGAGGTCATCAGAGAGAATTTTGATGCGTCCTATTACAGTGAAGAAGAACTGAAGAGCACAGTGGAGAGCGAAATAACAGACTACAACAGCAGTCATACGGATAAGGCTGTGAAAAAGAAAAGTCTGAAGATCAAAGATGGAGAAGCCCAAATGAGGATGGTATATGATTCCTGGCAGGACTATGCCGGATTCAATCATGTGGGATTTTATGTTGGAGATATTAATGGAGCCATTCAGGCAGGTTATGCTTTTGAAGGGACATTTTCACCGGTGACCGATGGAAAAGCAGCAGAGGGCAGCAGTGTCTGGGGATCCAGCCTGATGAGTGGAACGAATTATAAGACAATCGTAGTGAATGAAGCATTGCTGGTAGATGTGCCGGGCAAGATCTGTTACGTCAGTGATGGGGTAAAGGTGACCGGTAAGTCAGAAGCAGTGACAGAGAATACTGATACAGCTTATATTCTTTACGAATAATAAAAAAGAGTGCCTGTGGCACTTGTAAAAAGTGAGGAGAAACGATATGGAAAAGACAATGGACAAAATTGTTGCACTGGCAAAATCAAGAGGATTTGTATATCCGGGTTCTGAGATCTACGGAGGTCTTGCGAATACCTGGGATTATGGTAACCTTGGTGTGGAATTAAAGAATAACGTAAAGCGTGCATGGTGGCAGAAGTTTATCCAGGAGAACCCATATAACGTTGGCGTGGACTGTGCCATTCTGATGAACCCACAGACATGGGTAGCATCCGGACATCTGGGAGGATTCTCTGATCCTCTGATGGATTGTAAGGAATGTCATGAACGTTTCCGTGCAGATAAGCTGATTGAAGACTACAGCGAAGAACATGACATCACACTGGAGAAGCCAATCGACGCATTTTCCCAGGAAGAGATGAAGAATTTTATTGAAGAACACAACGTATGCTGCCCAAGCTGCGGCAAGCATAACTTCACCGACATTCGTCAGTTCAACCTGATGTTTAAGACTTTCCAGGGAGTTACCGAAGATGCCAAGAATACTGTATATTTAAGACCGGAAACAGCACAGGGTATTTTTGTAAACTTCAAGAATGTACAGAGAACATCCAGAAAGAAGATCCCGTTTGGTATCGGTCAGATCGGTAAGTCTTTCCGTAATGAGATCACACCTGGTAACTTCACATTCCGTACCCGTGAGTTCGAGCAGATGGAACTGGAATTCTTCTGTGAACCGGGAACAGACCTTGACTGGTTCCAGTATTGGAGATCCTTCTGCATCAACTGGCTGCAGACTCTTGGTATCAAGGAAGACGAGATGAGAGCGAGAGACCATGCTCCGGAAGAACTTTGCTTCTACAGCAAAGGAACTACAGATATTGAATTCCTCTTCCCATTTGGATGGGGCGAACTGTGGGGAATTGCAGACAGAACAGACTATGACCTGACACAGCATCAGAATACCTCTGGTCAGGATATGACTTATTTCGATGATGAGAAGCGTGAAAAATACATTCCATATGTCATCGAGCCATCCCTTGGAGCAGACCGTGTGGTTCTGGCTTTCCTGTGCAGTGCTTATGACGAAGAGAACATTGGAACAGAAGAAAAACCAGACATCAGAACGGTGATGCATTTCCATCCGGCACTGGCACCTGTTAAGATTGGTGTACTTCCACTGTCCAAGAAGCTGAATGAAGGAGCAGAAAAGGTATTTGCGCAGTTATCTAAGAAATATAACTGTGAATTTGACGATCGTGGAAACATCGGAAAACGTTATCGTCGTCAGGATGAGATCGGTACTCCGTTCTGTGTAACTTATGACTTCGATTCTGAGACAGACGGAGCAGTTACCATCCGTGACCGTGACACTATGGAACAGGTTCGTGTAAAGATCGATGAACTGGATGCATACTTTGCAGATAAGTTTACATTCTAATATGATTAGAAACGCTGACAAGTTCAGCATGTTTTAATACAAGGCGGTTTTCAGCGCAGGCTGGAGACCGCCATTTTGATATAAAGAATGAAGGATAAGGAACAAATGCTGGATAAGAGCTGGAAAGAAAAATTTAATGAGATTGCCCTGGAGCAGGGAAAAGAGAGATATATGGGAAACCGTGTCGCCGATCTGAAAAAAGACGGAGACCAGTGCAGGAATCCAAGCGGGATCTGGCAGATCAGGTGATCAATGGCGCAGGAACCAGCTTAAGTAGTATGAGTAAAGAAGAATTGCTGGAACTGTTGGAGATGTAATGATAATACGACGGGCGAAAAATCAATCGTAAATATTTACGATTGATTTTTTGATGATATTTGCGTATATTGAAAGAAAAAAGGAAGATAGACAAAAAGATAAAGGAAAAGAAAAAATGGTCAGACGATGGAAAAGAATACTTATTGGTGTAGCTGTTGTGCTGACAGTGTCAGCTATAACCGAGGTGGGGATGTGTTCGGTTTATGCGGAAGAGATGGAAGTAGAATCAGAATATACAGAGTCCGGATATGGCAGACAAGAGAGCGAAGAATCTGAGGAACAGGAATCAGATGTGACAGAGATCAGTACGCCGGATGAGACAGAGATGGAAGAAGAACAGATTCTGGATATGCAAAGTGGGAATGAAGAAAGCATATTTTCTGAAGCGGCGGAGGAGAAGAATGATTCTCAGACAGTGATTCAAAGAGAAGAATTGTTCGATGAATCTGCAGAAGCAGGAAGTGCAATAGATGGCGGTTTTCTGACTGGAAGAGGTAGCAGACGTGCCAGATCGACAGTACAATTTCTGGAGTGTTATGGAGATCAGCTGAACGAAAGTGCGAGAGATGTCTATGACGCCATGAAAAAAGCGTGGGGAAATGGAGGAACAGATAAATTTACTGTCAACTTTAGTACATCACTGACCTTTGAAACAAAAGGTACTTATGTGACAAATGAAGAGGGTGAAAGAAAATGGAAATGGATTGCAGCGGATGAAAAAAGCACAGACGAAAAGATGCAGCGGGATCCTGCTTATGGAGAGGTAATGGAAACACTTCGCAAAAGTATTCAGGGAGGATTTGATGCCTGTATTTATGATTGTCCGGAGATATTCTGGCTGAAGAATGTGACATTTGGATATACGATCATATGGACTATTCGTTCAGATGGAAGTGCTACAGGAAAAATAAGCAGTGTGACCGTTTCTGGTAATGAATCCTGGACTGGAGCAAAGAACTGTGTCTCAGAATTCCAGAATAAAGTAGAGGATGCGGTCGAGCGCATCAGTGCGGGATTTACAGAAGACATGTCTGATGCCCGGAAAATGAAACAAATTCATGATTACATTTGCGCCAAATGTGTATATCAGGAAGGAACTTATGCGCACAGCGCCTACGGCACTTTTTATAATGGAAAAGTGGTATGTGAGGGCTACGCTAAAGCATTTAAAATCTTGTGCAACAGAATGGGTCTTACCTGCGTCCTGGGATCAGGAACCGTTCATAAGACCAGCTCAGACGGAGCCCATATGTGGAATTATGTGTTGCTGGATGGTGGCTGGTATATGGTAGATGTTACATGGGATGATGGCAATACGTTATCGAATCGCTATCTGTTTGCCGGTTCAGAGTCAGACGGTGTCTATTACAAAATATCGGAAGAGCGAACCAATTATGTGACATTTTCAACAAAACTTGAAACTGCATTTCGGTTTGTACAGCCATCACTGGAAACGGATATGTATCATGAATATGAAGCGTGGAAGATTTCCCTTCTGGTTTATTGCGGAAGTCATATGACAGGGGAAAAGACGACTGCCTGTGTGTTGTGTGGAGACCGGAAGACCATATCTTATGAGGCGGCAGAAGAACACCAGTATGGAGAATGGAAGACAACACCTGCTACCTGCGAAACAGATGGAGAAAGAGTAAGAGTCTGCCAGAATTGCCAGAAGGCAGAAAAGGAAATACTTCCGGCCACCGGTCATTTGTATGGAGAATGGAAGACAACACCTGCTACCTGTGAAACAGATGGAGTTCAGATACGAACCTGTCAGACCTGCAAAAAGACAGAAACGAAGATTGTATCTGCCATTGGACATAGATATGGCGAATGGCAGACAGTCTGTCAGGCCACGGTACTGGAAGAGGGAGAGATGCAACGTGGATGCGAGAATCCTGGTTGTACCAGTATGCAGACGAGAAGATTAGACCGGCTGCCACATTATATACAATTAAATACGTCCAATATGATTCTTCAAATAAAGCAGTCTACCACTGGCCTGAAAGTAACAGACATGGCAGAGGGAGACCGAATCATCAGCTGGAAGAGCAGTAAGCCGACAGTTGCCACAGTCAGCAAAACGGGAAAAATAGCGGCTAAGAAGGTTGGAACAACCATCATTACCGTGACACTGGCAAGTGGAGCAACGGCCAACGTGAAGGTAAAGGTACAGAAAAAAGCGGTACAGCCAGTCAGCTTACGCATTGTCTGCAGCCGGCTGAAGTCTAATCGTATTACTTTGAAAAAGGGACAGCGTACAACCTGCAAAGTCACAGTGAGTCCTTTTACCTGCAAGACGAAGGTTACATTTTCCAGTGCCAATCCAAAGATTGTAAAAGTATCTGGAAACGGAAAAATCATAGCTAGAAAAGCAGGAAAAACAAAGATTACTGTGAAGGCAGGAAAGAAGAAAAAAGTGATCTGGGTCACTGTGAAAAAAGTAAAATGATGTTACTTTTCATTAAAAATAAATAAGATAATGCGGAGAAATAGAAAAAAGATATAGATAAAAATAGAGAGAAATTTGTATAAAAACAAAAAAACGACATGAAAATGACGAAATAAAAGAAAAATACCTTGACTAATTTGTATAATATGTTATGCTAATTATGTGCAGCTACAACAGGGTAGTAAATCACACCGGGAAAACAACCGGTGTTTTTTGCGCCATAAATATTCCTGTTATGAAACAAACAGCAGGCTGATGTAGCATTGTTTTCGCAATTCTTATTAGGAGGAATTTGAGTATGACAAAATGGGTTTACTTATTCAAAGAAGGTAATGCGGACATGAGAAACCTTCTTGGAGGAAAGGGTGCGAATCTGGCGGAGATGACCAATCTGGGACTTCCTGTACCTCAGGGCTTCACGATTACAACGGAAGCATGTACTCAGTATTATGAAGATGGTCAAAAGATTAACGATGAAATCCAGGGCCAGATTATGGAATACATTGAGAAGATGGAAGAGATCACTGGAAAGAAGTTTGGAGATAAGGAAAATCCACTGCTGGTATCTGTCAGATCCGGAGCAAGAGCATCTATGCCGGGCATGATGGATACCATTTTGAATCTTGGTCTGAATGAAGAGGTAGTAGAAGTCCTGGCTGAGAAATCCGGCAACCCAAGATGGGCATGGGACTGCTACCGCAGATTTATCCAGATGTTCTCTGATGTCGTTATGGAAGTAGGAAAGAAATACTTCGAAGAACTGATTGACAAGATGAAAGTATCCAAGGGCGTAACACAGGACGTAGAGCTGACAGCAGAAGATTTGAAAGAGCTGGCTAATCAGTTCAAGGCAGAATATAAAGAAAAGATCGGTGCAGACTTCCCAACAGATCCGAAGGTTCAGCTGATGGAAGCGATCAAAGCGGTATTCCGTTCCTGGGACAATCCTCGTGCCAATGTATACCGTCGTGACAACGATATCCCATATTCCTGGGGAACTGCTGTAAACGTACAGATGATGGCATTTGGTAATATGGGTGAGACATCCGGAACCGGTGTTGCATTTACCCGTGATCCGGCGACAGGAGAGAAGCATCTGATGGGCGAATTCCTGATGAATGCTCAGGGAGAAGATGTAGTAGCAGGTGTGAGAACACCGCAGAGAATCGATCAGTTAAAAGAAGTAATGCCAGAAGTATATGATCAGTTTACCAAGATCTGTGCGACACTGGAAGATCATTACCGTGATATGCAGGATATGGAGTTTACTATTGAGGACAGAAAGCTGTATATGCTTCAGACACGTAATGGTAAGAGAACTGCTCAGGCAGCATTGAAGATTGCCTGTGATCTGGTAGATGAAGGTATGATCACTGAACAGAAGGCTGTAGCTATGATTGATCCTAGAAACCTGGATACACTGCTTCATCCACAGTTCGACAAGACGGCACTGGTTAAGGCTGTTCCAGTTGCAAAAGCACTGGGAGCATCACCGGGAGCTGCATGTGGACAGATCGTATTTACTGCAGATGATGCAAAAGAGTGGCATGCAATGGGCAAGAAGGTCGTTCTGGTTCGTCTGGAGACTTCACCGGAAGATATCGAAGGTATGAAGGCATCCCAGGGTATCCTGACCGTTCGTGGCGGTATGACCAGCCATGCAGCAGTAGTAGCCCGTGGAATGGGAACCTGCTGTGTATCCGGATGCGGTGACATCCATATGGATGAAGCAAATAAGAAGTTCACACTGGCCGGAAAAGAATACCATGAAGGAGACTGGATCTCCATTGACGGTTCCACCGGAAATATTTACGATGGCGTGATCAAGACCGTAGATGCTACGATCGCCGGCGAATTTGGCCGTATCATGGGATGGGCTGATAAGTATAGAAGACTGAAAGTAAGAACCAATGCAGATACACCAGCAGATGCAAAGAAAGCAAGAGAACTGGGCGCAGAAGGTATCGGACTTTGCCGTACCGAGCATATGTTCTTCGAAGGAGATAGAATCGATGCATTCCGTGAGATGATCTGCTCCGATACCGTAGAAGAAAGAGAAGCAGCACTGGAAAAGATTCTTCCGGTTCAGCAGAGTGACTTTGAGAAACTTTACGAAGCACTGGAAGGCAACCCGGTAACCATCCGTTTCCTGGATCCGCCTCTGCATGAATTCGTACCACAGACAGACGAAGATATCCAGAAGCTGGCTGATTCTCAGGGCAAGACTGTAGAACAGATCAAGGGTATCATCGATTCCCTGCACGAATTCAATCCAATGATGGGACATCGTGGTGTTCGTCTTGCAGTTACCTATCCGGAGATCGCCAAGATGCAGACAAGAGCTGTCATCCGTGCAGCCATCAACGTAAAGAAGAAACATCCAGACTGGAGTATTTGTCCGGAAATCATGATTCCACTGATCGGTGATGACAAGGAGCTTCGTTTTGTAAAGAAAACCGTGGTAGATACTGCAAATGAAGAGATCGCAGCAGCAGGTGCAGACCTGAAGTATCAGGTAGGTACCATGATTGAGATTCCTCGTGCAGCTCTGACCGCTGATGAGATCGCAAAAGATGCAGACTTCTTCTGCTTCGGAACCAATGACCTGACACAGATGACTTTCGGATTCTCCCGTGATGACGCAGGCAAGTTCCTGGAAGCATACTACGAGAGAAAGATCTTCGAAAACGACCCATTTGCAAAACTTGATCAGAATGGTGTCGGCAAACTGATGGAAATGGCAATCCAGCTTGGTAAGGGCGAGAACCCGAACCTGCACATCGGTATCTGCGGCGAACATGGCGGAGATCCATCATCCGTAGAATTCTGCCACAAGATCGGACTGGATTATGTATCCTGCTCACCGTTCCGCGTACCAATTGCAAGACTTGCAGCAGCACAGGCAGCCATCGCAGAAATGAAATAAACAGATAAAATTTGTCAACAGGCAAAGTAAAATATCATGTTAAGGGGCAAAACGCCCAACCAACAGAATAATTGTCCAAGCATAAGAATTGACCTTGCCGGACTGGTTCGTCCAGTCCCTCAAGGTCTTTTTGGTTCTGACGATACTGTTTTCACAGGGACAAGAAATAATTGACAAACAAAGTGGAAGCAGGTAAACTATATCTAATTGAATAGCGAACGTAGAATAAGGTGTATCTGATACTTAATAAGGAAGCCGGTGTGAATCCGGAGCAGCCCTCGCTACTGTATGGAGGACGAAAGCTTCAATAACCACTGATGAAAATCGGGAAGGGAAGCAAGTAGAATGAGTCCAAGCCAGGAGACTTGCCCTGTTCTTTATAATTTAAGGATTCGATGGGAGTCATGAAATTAAAAAGTTGAGTATGAAAACAGATGCGCAGAGAATGTGGGATCTGTTAGTTACTTATTGAAATTTTATGGGAACAATGCGAATTGTTCTCTTTTTTTGCAGAAAATACCTATCCGGAGAGTGTATTTCAGAAGCAGCATATCTTTCATGAATCGGTGAGTTATATCGCATTCAAGGATATCTGTTTTTTTTATACTAATACTAATCTTGGAGGGACTTATGAAAAGAAGAACAAAAGGAATTCTGTTAGCAACATGTGCACTTGTTATGACATCCGCCTGTACGGTATTTGCGGAAGATTCTGTTACTGTAACGGATTTGGTGGGGAGAGATGTTACGATTGATCTTCCGGTAGAATCCTGCTATCTTGGATACTACTATGAAAATTTCCTTGCTGTGGTAGGACCGGATGCATTTACCAAGGTAAAAGCAACGTCTCTTTATGATACAGAAGGGTTTGCAAATACATTATGTGAACTGTATCGTGAAAATGTTGATGGTTTTACAGATATGATTGATATTGGATCGACATTTCAGGACAATTTTGATATTGAAAAGTTAATCGAAAGTGATGTTGACGTTGCAATTCTTGGAGAATATCAGTACAATGCACTGACAGATAAAGTTGAAACACTGGAAGAGGCAGGTATACCTGTCGTTGTTATCAACTATTCAGCCGGAACAGAAGAAAAACATGTTGCATCTACGGAAATTTTGGGCCAGATATTCCAGGTAGAAGATCGTGCACAGGAGATCATTGATGCTTATGTAGAAGGTCATCATGAAGTGCAGGATCGTGTGGCAAAAATTGAAGAGAACGACAGGAAGACGACATTCCATGAGTTTCACAGCATGATTACATCATATAACGAAATCGGTATTTCAAATTTCAGTAATTATAATATGGGACAGAACCTGTTTGAAGCAGGAGCTCTGGATATTGCTGAGAAATTTAACACTGGTGATGCGGGTACAGGTACAACGCTTGATCTTGAATATATTTTGGAACAGGATCCGGACGCATGGTTTATTGTTGGTGGTGAAGCTGCAAATTCTGACAAAGATGGAATACTTTCCGGATACAATGTCACAGAAGAAGAATTATGTGCATCAGCAGATGGACTGTTAGAAGCAAGACCTGGATTTGAGAATCTGAAGGCTGTGAAAGATGGAAATGTATATGTTGTTGAAAATAATCTGCTCCGTACACTTCGTGATTATACAGTAGTGGAATATATTGCAAAATCTCTCTATCCGGAAGAATTTAGCGATATGGATCCTGAAGCTGATATGAAAGAATTTGCAGAGAAGTATCTTCCGTCTCTTCCGGAAGAAGGTGTTTTCTTCTATCATCTTACATTTTAATCAGGAAAAGTAAAATATGGACAATCAGGAAAATAGTTATATCAGGCTGAGCCGGAAAAGGAAGATTTTTTTGCTTTTCTTTCTGGTTGTGCTGGTCATTATGGCTTTCTGGGATATTGTTACCGGTTCTTCTGCGCTTACGGCAATAGGGACATTGCGTATTTTATTTGATGGTCCGACTGGGGAGACAAAGTATCATTATATTGTCTGGGCTGTCCGTATGCCCATGACTCTGACTTGTATCTGTGTCGGTGCATCACTTGCGATGGCGGGCGAACAGATGCAGACGCTTTTGCAGAATCCACTTGCCAGTCCTTATACACTGGGAATATCATCAGCAGCTGGATTTGGTGCCTGCCTTGGTATCATTACAGGGTTTCCGTTTATTCCGATTGCCTGGCTAAATAACTCGGTGTCTGCATTAATATTTGCGCTTATGTCAAGTACGGTGATATTTTCAGTCAGCAGGAGAAGAAATGCAGATCCCAAAGGAATGGTACTCCTTGGAATTGTTATTAATTTTTTGTTCAGTGCCCTGACATCGCTGATGCAATATCTGGCAACGCAGGAACAGTTGTCTGAGATTATGCACTGGATGTTTGGTTCTCTTGGAAAATCTTCCTGGAATGGAGTAATTGTTTGCAGTATTACATTTGTAGCAATATTTCTATTGTCCAGTCGTTTGAGCTGGAAGCTTACAGCATTATCGGCGGGGGAAGAAAGAGCAAGAAGTCTTGGGATTGATACCAGTCGTCTCAGAAGACTGACATTTTTGTATTCTTCGATTCTCACAGCAGTGGCGGTATCCTATGTTGGCAGTATTGGCTTTATCGGGCTGGTTGCTCCACATCTTGCAAGAAGCTATGTGGGTGAAGATCAACGATATCTTGCACCGCTGTCGGCTATGTTTGGTATCATCGTTCTGCTTGCTGCATCAGTGGTATCCAAAATATTAAAACCGGGAGAGCTTCTTCCTGTTGGTATCATTACGAATCTGGTCGGAGTTAGCTTTCTGATCTATCTGATTCTGAAAAAGAGGGTATAAATATGCTGGAATTAAAACTTGATCAGATTGAAGTCCATTTTGGAAATCATCATGTATTAAAAGGCTTAAATGCTACATTTGATGCAGGCAAAATCCATTCAGTAATTGGAGTTAACGGAGCTGGGAAAAGTGTGCTTCTTAAGACCATTGCGGGACTGATTCATGGCAGTGGACAGGTTCTGATCCGGGATCAGGATTGCGAATATAATATGTCTGATATCGCATATGTACCTCAGATGGCGTATTCTACGTCTGTTTTAACGGCATTTGAAATGGTGCTTCTGGGAAAAGTAAAAAGTCTGAGCTGGAAGGTTTCGAAAGAAATTATTCAGGAAGTAAATGAGATAATGAATACACTGGGGATTGCCGGGCTGGCCGGAAAAACATTTTCATCACTTTCTGGTGGACAAAAACAAATGGTGATTATGGCACAGGCATTGATCTCCAAACCCAGGGTTCTTCTTTTGGATGAACCGACATCTGCCCTTGATCTTTATCATCAGCTGCAGTTGCTTGATGTAACGAAAGAGTACTGCAAAAAGAATCAGGCAATTGCGTTAACTGTTATGCATGATCTGTCACTGGTTGCCCGATATTCGGACAGTATTTTATTGTTACATGAAGGAAAAACTTTAAAACAGGGAAAACCGGATGATGTACTGTTGCCGGATCTTCTGGAAAGAGTGTATCGTGTCAGAATTGCTGTTGCAAAATTAGACGATTTGACGATGATTACACCGGTTAGCATTGTGTGAAGAGGAGCTCAGGAATGGAATTAAAAGAATTGATTGAGAAACGATGGCAGGCATCAGCAGCAGGGTACGGCGAAAGTATTCGAAAAGAATTGAGTGATGAGCGGGGAAAATGGGAAGCTTATATCCAGAAGCATGTTATCTTTGAAGAAGGCATGAAGATTCTTGATATTGGTTGCGGACCTGGATTTTTCACGATACTAATGTCCGGAAAAGGGCATGAAACGATGGGAATAGATGCATCTTCCAAAATGATTGAAGAAGCGAAGAAAAATGCAAAACAAGAATCAGTTAATGCGGTATTCAAAGTGATGGATTGTCATCATACAGAATTTACGGATAATACGTTCGATCTAATTATTTCCAGAAATGTGGTCTGGACGTTACTGGAACCGGAGATAGCTTATCGTGAGTGGTATCGGATATTAAAACCGGGTGGAAAGATGTTGATTTTTGATGCAGCATACAATCGGGAATTTCATGATCCAAAGCTGATGGAAGAGAAGAAAAGACGAAAAAAAGAACTTGGGATTGATTCGGAAGTATCAGAGTATTTTTGTCAAGATCAAAAATTGGGGCTGGAATTAGACCAACGTTCTGTTTTAGGAGCGGTTGACCGACCGGAATGGGATGAAAAAGTGCTGAAGAAAATTGGCTTTTTGGTGGCAACAGATCGCAATGCCTGGAAGGAGGTAGGTCGAAAGATGCCTGACAGATGGGTTAATCTGGCACCACTGTTTTTGTTGGAATGCAGGAAATGATATGACTGGAGATATTGGCCGGCTAAAAGTATTGTTTGGCAGGATATAATGGAAAGGTTTAGAATGCGCCCCCTCAGATGTTGCTCTGAGGGGGCGCTGTTATGCAAATGTTTATTTCTGATGTTCCAGAGCCAGTGTAACAGTAGTGATGTCACATACTTCTGTTGGTCCGTAGTACTGGATTGCTCCCGGATATACGAAGCAGGTATCTTTTGCCCATTCTTCACGGTGAGCTTCGAAGAACTTAAATGGTGCACCGTCCAGTTCTACCAGAGCTTTTCTGATAACCGGTTTGTCTTCGCCATGTCTTCTTTCGATGTTCATCATCTTGGTGATTGGCATACCGCCTGCAACCCATTCGCTGGCTGGTGCAGACAAGTTAGATACTTTGGAAAGGTATCCGTTGTAACCATACTGGATCAGCATGAATGCATTATATCCCAGGGAGTAGCAGTAGTCTGCATCAAAGTTAGATGGGAATGCACATCTTCCTTCGTATCCAAGGAAATGATGAAGTGGGCTGAACTTGCCACTGTATGTACCTGCAGCTCTTCTTGCTTCCAGTTTGTCTTTTACCAGAGCAGAGAAGAGTTTTTCAGATTCAATGAGAGATACCTGTACGTTTCCGTGTGGATCTCTTTCCAGAAACAGCTGCTGTTGAATAGCCTGTGGAAGGATAGCAAATACAGCCATGGATTCCTTTGTCAGACCTTTTTCGATGAATGCATATTTGTCAGCCCATGCAGGCAGTGCATTAAATTCATCAGCCTTGCTTCCTGCAAGCAGTTCGTTGATCTCCTGGATCAGTACGGAGAATTCAGGAACGAATTCCACAACACCTTCCGGAATGATAGCGACACCGAAGTTCATACCGTTTGCAGATCTTTCTGCAACAGAATCAGCAATGTAATCAGCGATCTGAGACAGAGACATCTTCTTTTCAGCAACTTCTTCAGAAACCAGACAGATGTTTGGCTGGGTCTTCAGAGCACATTCCAGAGCAACGTGGGAAGCAGAACGACCCATTACTTTGATGAAGTGCCAGTATTTCTTAGCAGAGTTACAGTCTCTTTCGATGTTACCGATCAGTTCGCTGTAAGTCTTGGTAGCGGTATCGAAACCGAAAGAGCATTCGATATCTTCATTCTTTAAGTCACCGTCGATGGTCTTCGGGCATCCGATTACCTGAATACCGGTATTGTGAGCTGCAAAATATTCAGCCAGAACAGCAGCGTTTGTATTAGAGTCATCACCACCGATGATTACGATAGCAGTGATGCCGTGCTTCTTGCATACTTCAGAAGCGATTGCGAACTGTTCTTCTGTTTCCAGTTTGGTTCTTCCGGAACCGATGATATCAAAACCACCTGTGTTACGGAATTCATTGATATATTCGTCATCAAAGATCAGATATTTGTCTTCAATCAGTCCGCTTGGGCCGCCCTTGAATCCGTACAGTACGTTCTCTGGATTGGTAGCCTTTAATGCATCATACAGACCACATACAACGTTGTGTCCACCTGGAGCCTGTCCACCGGAAAGGATGACACCTACGACCTGCTTCTTAGCAGCAGAAGTGTTCTGTCCTTTTTCAAAAGTGATCTCTGGTTTTCCATAAGTATTTGGGAAAAGAGCTTTGATCTTATCCTGATCAGCTACACTCTGAGTTGCTTCTCCCTCTTTTACACAGATATCTGCAATGCCGTGTCTCAGCATTCCAGGAAGTTTTGGAGTATACTCGTATCTTGCTTTCTGAAGCGGTGAAATATTCATTTTTTCAATCTCCTTTTTATGTATAATTTTACATACATTCAAATTCTAATACATTTCCGTGAAAAAGTAAACTATTTGTGGAAAAACTTCGGCATTTTATGCAATGGATCGTTTTATTTCAGGAAATGTGGAGTCAAAGTCACGAAGAAGCGCGACAGAGTCAATATGGAAAGCAGACATTAAAGCAGCTTTCAAAAGAATTAACAACGGAATTTGGAAAAGATTTTTCACGTTCTAATTTGCAGAACATGAGGGCGTTTTATCTTGCATATCCAATTTGCCAGACAGTGTCTGGCAAATTGAGTTGGTCTCATTATTGTGAGCTGTTGACGATTTTAGATCCGGACAAGCGTAGCCATATTACTATGTAGATATGGTTTTCTATAATAAAATTCTCCGTGCATATGTACTGATTGAATTAAAGACAACTACGCTTACGTCAGAAGCTGCTGGACAGCTCAATATGTATCTGAACTACTATGCAGCAGAAGTGAATGATGAACATGATAATCCACCAATCGGTATTATTTTGTGTACAGATAAGGACAGTATAGCAGCTGAATATGCTCTTGGCGGTTTGTCTAACAATATTTTTGCATCACGCTATGTTTCTTACATTCCAAATAAGGAGCAGCTCATTGCACAAGTAGAAGCTGTTTTGAATGAATGGCACAAGTCAGAAAAATCACATTGACAGAAAAATAGGCATGTGGTATATACAGATAATTAGAAAAAACTAACTGGAGAACGATGTACCATGAGAAAGAAACACAGCCACATGCCAGAAATCCTGCTGGTTCTGCTGGGCGTAATCCTGATCGGAACTGCCCTTTATCACATCCTGCCGGACTATCTGGATAATAAGAAATCTGCCGATACCTATCAGACGCTGGAAGAAAAATACCTGGAGGCCAAAGAACCGGAGACGGAGGCTGACACCAGAGAACCAAAGAAGGACTGGTGGGCCACGGATGTGACGGTGGCTTTTGATGCATTGAAGAAAGAAAATGAGGAGATCATCGGCTGGCTGCGTTTTGACGATGCGGATGATCTGCACATCAGCTATCCAGTATTGTATTCCGGGGACGATGAGAAGTATCTGCGCAGTGACATCTATGGAGAAGAGCACATCGCCGGTAGCCTGTTTCTGGAAGGAAAGAGTAAGCCGGATTTCTCAGACTATTATTCTATTATCTACGGTCATAATATGCGAGATGGCAGTATGTTCGGAGATCTGGATCTGTATAAAGAGACAGACTTCTGGAAGAATCATCAGTATTTCACTTTATATACAGAAAACATGGCTTATCGCTATCAGATTTTTTCCAGTCAGATGGCATCCATGTCTGGAAAGGTTTTCCGCATCGGCTATATTCCGGGCAAGGAATACGAAGACTTCATCGATGAGATGGTACAGGATTCCCTGATTGAGACCGGGATTCACTCGGAGAGCAGCAGCCGGATACTGACATTGTCTACCTGCACCGGTAATGGGTACGACTCCAGAATGACCGTTCATGCCGTATGTATTGATGAACAGACCACAGATCCTGACCGGCTCCTTTAAAACTTATCTGTTCCGTACCTTCACAGATACGAAGTCAAAATTTCATCACAAAAGTAAGCCAAACGCTCATGCGTATTAACGCAACTTGAGCGTTTTTTCATGTCTCTTTTTTCAAAAATCCCATAAATAAGCCATTTTGTACTAATCAAAACCGTAATTGGCAAGCACGAAACAACAAAAATTTGTTGACACTAACAAGTACACATGATATAAAAACTTTGATTAGCCAAAACTTACAAGGAGCTTGTATGAGTGATAAAAACGGACAGGAATTAACAGAAGATATGGCGGGTGGAATGCCCTGTTCCAGACGGGAAAAAGCCGAAGATATGCTGGAATACGGGTATATTTATCCACTGACCGGTGCAGACGAGATTCAGCTGACTTCTTTTGGTATCGCCAGAGGAGAAGAACTGGGATACCGTCATGAGACATTTACCCAGTTCCTGCAGCTGGCCGGGGTAGAACCGGAGGATGCAGAGGAAGATGCCTGCCGGATCGAGCATGTGGCAGGGGAGAAGACAGTAGAGAGCATCTGTCAGTTCATCAACAGCGGGGTATCCAGTGAACGGGTCCTGCGTCATTCCGATCTGCAGTTCCGGTATCAGCCTGGAACCTATGAAGCAGGTATGGGAATCTACCAGGTGGAGCGGCTGTGTCCGAGAAAGCTGGCACAGGAATATTACTGGTATGAGGAATGGATGACGCTGGAGATCAGCCGGGAACAAAGTACCCTGCAGCTGACCAGAAAAGAGGAAAGTCAGACTGACAGGCTTTGGTATATGGACCGGGATGCCGGATGGATCCAGGCAGAAGAGCAGGATCAGATCATAAGCATTCCCACCCAGGCATTTGAATTTATCATTTGTCCATCGGATCCCATCATAGAAGGAGAGATTCTGATCGCCATCGTAAAAGAGGGAGAAGTCCCATCCGAAAAGGCATGCAGAGAACTGAATGTTCACCTCTCGTAGAAATATGGACGCCAAAGGAAGGAATGAGAAATGAAAATGACAGAGGAAGTACAGCGGACGGGATTGCCCTCGCTCCTTCAGATTCAGTACCTGATGGAGCTGGAAAAGATTGGCTGGAAGCGTGGAGCAGTCATGGAGATTGCAGAAAAATGCGGTGTCAGCCATCCGGCGGTCAGCCGTTATCTGAAAAGCTGCTGTGAAAAAGGAATCCTGAATGAAAGGTATGAATTTACCGTAACAGGGAAAATGATGCTGGAACGTTACCGGAAGCTCCTGGATGATGTGCTGGAATGGGGCAGCTGGCCGGTATGCATCACCATCTATCAGGCCGGCAGCGGGACAGAACAGATGTGAAGGCGTTCCATGGCAGACCGGGGATTTGAGCGGCAGGCCATACTTCGGCACAACAAGCGTGGAAGCTGGCTGGAACTGAGCATCCGAACAATGAACGCCATGTCCAGAGTCGATCACGCAGAGATGGAAGGAAAATTATCATCCCTGAAATACGAATGCAACGGCAGACTTCACAAGGCAGAGATCCGTGGCAATAAAGTCAACATACCACTGGAAGCATGCCGGTTCGCACAGAACAGCAGGGGAATCATCAAAGGCAGAGTAGCCATCACCGTCACATGCAGTGTGGGATGTGCGCACATGCCGGAAAGTACAGCATTGCTGATATTCTGGCTTTGAAAGAAGTCAGTTTTACCAGATAGAAAAAAATCCAGAGGAAGGAATAGCAAATGATTAAGACAAGACTGGTAGCGCTTCTCTCTCATGCAAAAAAATACATTGTACAGAATATCTTCTGGCAGTGGGTGGCACTTCTGGCGCAGATGGCTGCTGTATTTTCAGTGGCCGGTCTGCTTCAGAGTGTATGTTCAGGTGTACCGGACAGCAGGGCACTGGGCCGGTCTGCACTGGTACTGGTGGCTGCCATCGGTATCCGCTTTGTATGTGACCGGCTGGCAGCGAAGGCTTCCTATGCAGCCAGTGTGGATGTGAAGCGTATATTAAGAGAAAAAATCTATGAAAAACTGCTGCGCCTCGGGGCATCGTACCGGGAGCAGATCTCCACATCAGAGATTGTACAGATGAGTTCAGAGGGTGTGGAGCAGCTGGAGATCTATTTTGGAAAATATCTGCCACAGCTGTTTTACAGCCTGCTGGCACCGCTGACCTTATTTCTGGTATTGTCCAGAGTGAGCCTGAAAGCCAGCGTGGTTCTGTTGATCTGTGTGCCGTTGATTCCGCTGTCTATCGTGGTGGTACAGAAGATCGCAAAGCGGCTTCTGGATAAATACTGGAGCGTGTATACAGGATTGGGAGACAGCTTTCTGGAAAATCTGCAGGGATTGACGACCTTGAAAATTTATCAGGCCGATGAGCAGAAAGCACAGGAGATGGATGAAGAGGCGCAGCAGTTTCGCAGTATTACCATGCAGGTGCTGACGATGCAGCTGAATTCTACCAGTGTGATGGATATCATGGCTTATGGCGGTGCCGCCGTGGGAATGATCGTAGCCATCAGTGAATTTGCCAAGGGCCGTCTGGATCTGGCAGGTACGCTGACCATCCTGCTTCTGGCATCGGAGTTCTTTATTCCGCTGCGCCTTCTTGGCTCCTTTTTCCACATTGCCATGAACGGAATGGCGGCCAGCGACAAGATCTTTGCCTTGCTGGATCTGCCAGAACCGAAGCAGGGAAGTGCAAAGGTGCCGGCCAGGGCAGAGGACATCACTTTATCCGCAGTGCATTTTTCTTATGAACAGGATCGGGAGATACTAAAAGGTATCGACCTGACACTGAAAGCCGGAAGCTTTGTATCGCTGGTAGGAACCTCCGGATGTGGAAAAAGCACGATTTCCGGATTGTTAAGTGGGAAAAACAAAGGATATACCGGGAGCATTCGGATCGGTGAAAGTGAGATCAGCCAGATCCCGGAAGCAGATCTGATGAAGTATATCACGGTGGTGACACACAACAGCTATTTATTTAAGGGCACGGTGAAGGAGAACCTTCGCATGGCCCGGCCGAATGCAACAGAAGAAGAGATGAAGGTGGTGCTGGAAAAAGTAAACCTGTGGGCATTTTTACAGACGCAGCAGGGGCTGCAGACAACACTTCTGGAACAGGCGGGCAATCTTTCTGGTGGACAGCGGCAGCGTCTGGCACTGGCCAGGGCCTTGCTTCATGATACGCCGGTCTATATCTTTGATGAGGCGACTTCCAATATTGATATAGAGAGTGAAGAACTAATCATGGAGGTGATCCGGGAACTGGCAAAGACCAGAACCGTGCTGCTGATCTCCCACAGACTGGCAAATGTGGTGGATTCCGATGTCATCTGTATGCTGGATGGCGGCAGAATTTGGGAGATGGGGACCCATGAGGAGCTGATGAACCGGCAGGGAAGCTACTATGCCCTGTATGAAAGCCAGAAAAAACTGGAGGAATATACGAAGGAGGTGACAGCATGAGAAAGCAGACAAAAAGACGAAGCGGCGTGCAGATCATGAGTCAGCTGATCGGTCTGGTAAAGCCTATGCTTCCGATCATGCTGGCAGCGATCTTTCTTGGAACTCTCGGGTATCTGTGTGCGATCTTTCTGACGATTATAGCCGCCGGGGCGGTGGTAACGATAACGGATGGAAGCGGCATTTCTGGCAGTCTGTTTTTCTTATTGATTGCGCTGGCGGTGCTGCGTGGAATCCTTCATTATGCAGAACAGTACTGCAATCATTTTATTGCGTTTAAACTGTTGGCAGTGATCCGGCACAAAGTATTTGCAGCACTGAGAAAGCTCTGTCCGGCGAAACTGGAAGGCCGGGATAAGGGAAATCTGATCTCCATTATCACCACGGATATTGAACTTCTGGAAGTGTTTTACGCCCATACGATTTCACCCATTGCTATTGCCATCTTGACATCCCTTGCCATGATAGGATTCATAGGTCATTTCCACTGGTGTGCCGGATTGTTTGCACTGGGGGCCTATCTCTGTGTGGGACTGGTGATTCCTTTATGGAATGGAAGACGCAGTGGCAGTCAGGGAATGGAGTACCGCAATGCCTTTGGAGAACTGAACAGCTTTGTGCTGGAATCCATGCGGGGACTGGACGAGACGATTCAGTACGGATATGGAGAAGAGCGAGAGAAGCAGATGGAAGAGCGTTCAGTTTCCCTTGGCAATATGCAGAAAGAGTTAAGCCGCATGGAAGGCGGTCAGAGAGCCGTGACCAATCTGGTAATCTTGCTCTGTTCTTTTGGAATGCTGTTTTTGATGCTGGCCTTATATGGAAAAGGTGCTGTGGGTTTTGAGGCAGTAGTGATCTGTACTGTTGCACAGATGGGATCCTTTGGACCAGTGGTGGCATTGTCCAGCCTGTCCAACAACCTGAATCAGACACTGGCCAGCGGTGAACGTGTACTTTCTATATTAGAAGAGAAGCCGATGGTGGAAGAGGTGCCAGAAAACGATGCAGGAAAACAGCAGTCAGATATGAACTTCACAGGTGCCAGCGCACAGCATGTGACGTTCGCCTATGAGGATGAAGTCATCCTGAAGGATTATTCCATCAACCTGAATCCTGGCAAGATCATTGGCATTCACGGAGCCAGTGGCAGCGGAAAGTCTACATTATTAAAGCTTCTGATGCGGTTCTGGGGTGTGAATCAGGGGACGATAGAAGTCAATGGCTTCGAGATCCGTCAGATTCCAACCAGAACTTTACGAGATATGGAAAGCTATGTGACGCAGGAAACCCATCTTTTTCATGACTCCATTGCGAATAATATCGCCATCGGCAAGCCGGGAGCATCCAGAGAAGAGATTATGGAAGCGGCAAAGAAAGCATCCATTCATGACTTCATTCAGACACTGCCAGACGGATATGATACGAAAGTCGGTGAACTGGGAGATACCCTTTCGGGCGGCGAAAAGCAGAGAATTGGTATCGCCAGAGCATTCTTACACGATGCACCATTTCTTCTGATGGATGAACCAACCAGCAATCTGGATTCTTTGAACGAAGGAATCATCCTGAAATCCATCCGGGAAGCCTGCAGGAGCAGAACCGTCGTGCTGGTATCCCACCGGAAATCCACCATGAACGTGGCAGATGAGGTATACGAGATGGAGAACGGAAGAGTGTCGTAATCACTCATAGTGAGAGATATTACTATAAAAAGCTGTAAAAATTCACGTTGAATTTTACAGCTTTTTGCATATAATAAAAGTAGAAGAAATAATACGAAATCAAAGGAGATGAAAGAATATGGCAAATATTTTACCTGTATCTGATTTGAGAAATTATAATGAAGTCTTGAAAAACTGCCATAAAGGAGAACCCGTATATCTGACAAAAAATGGAAGAGGGCGTTTTGTAGTCATGGATATTGAAGATTATGAACGTGACCGTGCAGAAAAAAAGCTTTTGATGAAGTTGCAGGAAGCGGAAGAAGCTGTGAAAGACGGGGAAGGCTGGCTGGATTTGGACGAATTGAAGGCACTTATGGGGGAATAAGATGTTAAAATTGCGGATTAATCCGATTGTTGCAAAGGATCTGAAGAGTATCAGGGATTATATTGCTGAAGATAGTGAAGAATATGCTGCAAAGACAATAAAGGAAATTTATGGTAAATTTGAAAATCTTCAGATGTTTCCAGGAATAGGATCAGATCTTTCAAAACGGGTCAGCTTTCGGACAGACTATAAATATGCGATATGGAAAGATTATGTGATTATCTACAAGGTGGGAAAAGAATATGTAGAGATCTATCGTGTAATGAATCGGTATCAGGATATTACAAGGATTTTTGAGTAATGTATTTTATGATTAGAGGATAGTTTATGCAACGTCTGATTTTTCATGTGGATGTAAACAGTGCTTTCCTTTCCTGGGAGGCAGCGAAGAGAGTAAAGCAGGGATTGCCGGATTTGCGGGAGATTCCATCCTGTATCGGTGGGGATCCGAAGAAACGGACTGGGATCGTGGTGGCCAAGTCTATACCGGCGAAGAAGTATGGCATTCAGACAGGCGAGCCGATGGGGATGGCACTGCAGAAGTGTCCGGATCTGGTCTGTGTACCGTCAGATTTTGCCCTGTATGACCGGTGTTCGAAGGCATTTAAGAGTATCTGCGCATCCTATGCACCGGTGATGGAGTCGTTTTCCATTGATGAGGTGTTTCTGGATATGACCGGAACCGGGCAGATTTATCCGGACCCGGTGGCAACGGCCTGCGAGATCAAAGACCGGATTTACCGGGAACTGGGCTTTACCGTAAATGTGGGGATCTCTACAAACAAGCTTCTGGCAAAGATGGCATCCGACTTTGAAAAGCCAAATAAAGTACATACCCTGTACCCGGAAGAGGTGCCACAAAAGATGTGGCCGCTGCCGGTGCGAGATTTATTGTTTCTGGGGAAAGCATCAGAGAAAAAGCTGGTGCAGAACGGGATCCGCACCATTGGGGATCTGGCCAGAGCAAATGAAAAAGAGATTCAGATGCTGCTGGGCGAAAAGGCCGGACATCAGCTGTATCTGTCAGCCAACGGGATCGATGATTCTCCGGTAAAGGCACAGCGGGAGGAAGCAAAAGGGATCAGTGTGGAGACCACCTTTGATGAAGACATTGTTTCCTACGAGCAGATTTTCCCGATTTTGCTCAGTCAGTGTGATATTGTGGCTGCGAGAATGCGAAGAGAGGGGAAGAAATGCAACTGCGTGGCAGTGTCGTTTCGTACTCTGGAATTTAAGAACAAGTCCCATCAGCGCAAGCTGGAAAATCCTACGGATGTGACTAATGAGATTTATCAGAACGTCAGACAGCTGTTTCAGGAATCCTGGGAAGGGCAGCCGTTACGCCTGATAGGGGTGGCATTGACCGGGCTGACAGAGGATGAATTCATACAGATGTCTCTGTTTGAGGATCCGAAGAAACGGGAGCAGCAGAAGAAGCTGGATGAAGCCATGGACAATATTCGAAAAAAATTCGGAAATGATAAAATCAGCCGTGCCAGTACCATGAACGTGTCAGGACGAATGGCAAGAAAGGCAAAGGCACAGATGGAGAATGGTCGAAAGAAAAATGATGAACAGTAGAGAGTGCTGCTGCATGAAGCAGAATTGCTTCCATCATAATCCAGCCAGCGATTCAGACAGTCTGCTTACATTGATTTTCGGTCCTATGAAGATCAGTGTATTCAGGCTGTTTTCTGTTGTTTTTGGACGAATCTCTGCATGCCATTCTCCGAATACCTGATCTAGAATCTGAAGAACCAGGACATGGTTCCTGAATGGATGCAGTCAGCGAAAAAGATATGTTTTATCTGCGATTATCCGTGGAAATGCTGGAGAAACCAGTAGTTGCAACCACCAGTTGACAGATTTCCAGCCTCAATTGGTAGCATGCAACCAGAAAAATCCGTATGATAATAAATGAAATCTCCCACCGGAAAACCTAAAGTACAGGTGGTGAGCCAGAACTCAAAAATAGGCATGGAGGATGTGAGTATGATTTTATCGGAAAAAATTACAGAAGAACGAAAAAAGAATGGCTGGTCACAGGAAGAACTGGCAGAGAAATTATCCGTTTCCAGACAGGCTGTTTCCAAGTGGGAGAGCGCCCAGTCTACACCGGATCTGCAAAAGATCATAAGGCTGGCAGAGTTGTTTCAGGTCAGCACTGATTATCTGCTGCGGGATGAGATGGATGCACAATCAAATCCGGGAAGCACAGAATATGGCGGTATGGAAGAAATATCGGTGCGTAATGTATCCATGGAAGAAGCCAATGAATTCCTGAACTGGAAACGAAAATTGGCACCACGGATGGCCGGTGCCGTGGCACTTTGTATTTTAAGCCCGGTGTTGTTGATTTTCTTATCAGGGCTGGCAGATTCTCATATCTGGAGACTGAGAGAAAATATGGCCACTGGAGTGGGACTTACCATATTGATGATTATGGTGGCAGCAGCAGTCTTCATTTTCATCACAGGCGGCCTCCAGGGCAGACCATATGAATATCTGGAGTTCGAGCAGATCGAGACAGCTTATGGAGTAACCGGACTGGTAAAAGAGAAGCGAAAAGAGTACGAAAGCTGCTTCTTAAAAGGAATGGCTATTGGAGTGGTGCTGTGTATCCTGGCAGTCATCCCACTTTTTATGGTAATGGCAATGGAAGCACCGGATTATGTAGTAACAGCCAGTGTTTCTCTTCTGCTGATCCTGGTAGCCTGCGGTGTCTATCTGATCGTCCGTGTCTGTATCATCAAAGGCAGCTATGATATGTTGTTGCAGGAGGGCGACTATTCAAGAAAAGAAAAGCAGGTCAAAAAGAAAAAGGACACCTTTGCCAGTATATATTGGTGCACGGCAACTGCCATCTATCTCGGCTGGAGTTTCTGGACACAGAGATGGGATTTTACCTGGCTGGTGTGGCCGGTGGCAGGAGTATTGTTTGGAGCGGTATCGGCCATCATCAGTATAACAGTAAAAGGGGGAGAATAAGTTTTTATTGTAATGCCTGTAAAATTCTTCTATAATTAAAATAAACAGTAAAAGAAAAGGAAGAATCTATGGTATCGAGAAGAGTGAATCTGTCTGAACAGATTCAGCAGGAATTACAGGAAAGAATTTTGACAAATCAGTATAAAATAAATGAATATCTTCCGAGTGAAGCAGCATTATGCGAAGAATTGGGTGTGAGCAGGACAACGGTTCGAGATGCGATCAGTGCATTGGTAGAAAAGGGACTGGTAAAGCGGCAGCAGGGGAAAGGAATTCTGGTTATCGATAATACAGATTCGGTGTTCACCCATTCTCTCAGGAATATGATGTTGCTTGGAAATTACACAATCAGAGAATTTTTTGAGACAAGGGAGATGATAGAATGCCAGATGGCCTATTTTGCTTCGAAAAGAGCCAGTGAACAGCAGCTACAGGAGATGTATCACTGTATAGAGGAGATGGAAGCAACAAAAGACAAAGATCGATACGTTTCTCTTGATATGGATTTCCATTTCAGAATAGCACAGGCCTCAGCGAACAAGCTGTTGATAGCAGTATATGAGGCTATGCAGCCAATGTTAAAAGAGGTTGTGGACTGGGTAGTGGAAAATGGAGGAAAAGTAGAACCAACCATGAAATTTCATACCAAAATCTATGAATGTATCAAGAACCATGATTCTGATGGTGCCAAGAAAATTACACTGGAGCATGATCAGGTCAGTGCAAAGATGTTTTTAGATGGCATAAAAAATGGAATGGATCTGGACAGTTTTCAGTTTCGACAAATATGGGAGACAAAGTAAAATCATACAGGGATAGCAGGTACTTAGCAGAGAAAAAGGTGCCTGCTATTTTTTATGAATGATTATATGATAAAGTGCACAAAAAGTAAATGATTTGTTTATGAAAAATATAAAATATGCAAAAAACAATTGACAAAGGTAAGAAATAGTAGTAGATTTAAGATATAACATATAACATGTATGATAAGTTATAATATACAAAGGAGGTGAAGGATGGCTGCAAAGAGAATAGCACTTTCGGTACAGATCCAGAATATTTTGCATGAACGTATATTGAATAATACTTATCAGAAAGATGAACTGTTACCAAGTGAGTCTGCACTTTGTGATGAGTTTGGAGTAAGCAGGACAACAATCAGAGATGCGATCAGTGCGCTGGCAGAAAAAGGCTTTGTTCGGAGAGAACAGGGGAAAGGGATACGGGTGATAGACAATACAGATAGTGTAGTTTCCAGGTCTCTGCAAAATATGATGCTGCTGGGAGATTATACGGTACTGGAATTTTTTGAAACGCGAGAGATGATTGAGAGACAGATGGCTTATTTTGCAGCAAAACGTGCATCCCAGGAACAAATCAAAAAGTTGGAAGAAAGTATTGCATTGATGGAGAAACATGCAGATGATACGAAAAAATATGTAATATATGATTTGGAGTTTCATAAGGAGATTGCGATTGCATCCCAGAATAAATTACTGATTACCGTGTACGATGCGATGTTACCAATGTTAAAACAGATTGTGCATGAAGTTGTGGAATCCACTGGTACAGTAGAAGCAGAATGTGGATTTCATAAAAAGATTCTGGAATGCATCCGAAATGGAGACAGTCAGGGGGCACAAACCAAGACAACAGAACATGACAAAGGCAGTGCGAAAATGTATGAAGATGCCATACAGAAGGCTACGAATCTGGACATGATTATTGATATGTTTCAAAAAGATTAGTTTTTATTACAACTTGTATGATATGTTACAATACAGTGCGTCAACTGGAAAGGAAAGAAAATGGGTGGTAATGCAAAAGAAAAAAGAAAACTAGATTTAGGACAAAAAGGTGGATTGATTATTCTGGCTGTAATTATTTGTATATTTTTTACAATCGAGACAAAGGGGATTTTTCTCAGTGGTCAGAATATAAAAAACGTATTGGTATCAGCATCTTTGAATGGTGTAATTGGAATGGGAATGACATTTGTACTGATTACAGGAGGAATCGATCTTTCTGTAACAGGAAATATTATTATGATTTCGCTGTTGATTGCAAAGATGATGGTGGCTGGAATGGCATGGCCACTTTGCCTACTGACAGCACTTTTGATAGGATCGGTGGTAGGCGTAATTAATGGTATTTCGATCGGAAAATTTGGTATGGTAGCATTTATTGTGACTATGGCCATGAATCTGATTACAACAGGAATTGGAAAGCTGTCTACCAATGGTCTGACCTTATATGGTTTTCCGAAAATACATGGAATTTTCAGTAAGTCATTGTATGGAGTGATACCGGCACCTGTTATTATCATGATTGTAATTGCGGTAATAGCATATATGGTATTAAATTATACAAATTATGGAAGAAAGTTATATGCGGTAGGGGGAAATCCGAAAGCGGCGTGGATGTCAGGAATTCACAATGCAAGAATTATTATAGTAACGTACATAATTTCTGGATTTTTATGTGGACTTGGTGCAATTATGATGACTTCCAAATTAATGAGTGCATCCTCTACCATGATTTCAAATACCGAAATGGATGCAATAGCAGCTGCAGTATTAGGCGGTACAAGTCTGTCAGGAGGCGTAGGAGGTGTAACCGGTACGGTGCTTGGAGCGATTACCATCGCAATGATAACGAATGGATTGAGTATGATTGGAGTATCGCCATATGCACAGGAAGTAGCCAAAGGTGTGATAATATTTGCAGTAGTAGCTTTAGATGCAGCACAGAAGATGCGAAAAACAAAAGAGTAGGAGGGTTTTTATGCGTGAACTGAAGTTATTTATCAACAATGAATGGGTAGATGCAGAAAATGGGGCGACATTTACCACTGTGAATCCGGCGACCGGAGAACCGGTTTCCAGACTGGCAAAGGCTTCAGAAAAGGACATCAGAAAAGCCATTGTGGCAGCAAAGGCTGCAGCAAAAGGATGGGAAGATACATTTCCGGAGGAGAGAGGAAAATTGATGCTTCGAGCAGCAGAACTGATTCGGGACCGGGCTCAGGAGTTAGCAGAAATTGAATCAGCAGAGACTGGAAAGACACTTCATGAATGTCAGGTTATCGATATTCCGTTTGCGATAAGAGCATTTGAGTACTATGGAAAAGTAATGACCGGATTTCAAGGAGAGTACATTGAACTGCCACAGGGAGGAATACTGGATTATGTGTCTTATGAACCATATGGAGTGGTAGCTGTTATTGCTCCATGGAATTTCCCGATTCACCTGATGACAAGGGATCTCTGCCCGGCGTTGGCAGCAGGAAACACGATTGTAGCGAAGGGGTCATCTAAGACACCTACTACAACATCACTGCTTGGAGAAATTATAAAAGACGCAGGGTTCCCGGCAGGTGTGGTTAATATTATTTCTGGTCCAGGTGGAACATTTGGCAATGCTGTGATGTCTAGTCAGGATGTCAGTGTGGTAGCATTTACCGGATCAGCAGAAGTAGGAAGAGAACTGCTTCGGATGAACGCAGATGCGCCAGTGATCAAAAAATTGGTGCTGGAACTTGGTGGAAAAGGTGCAATCTGCATTGATAAAGATGCAGAATTAAACGGAGCGGTAAACTCTGCATTATTTGGTGTTTGCTTCAATCAGGGTGAAGTATGCTGTGCATCATCCAGAGTATACGTACATGAGGCTGTTTATGATAAATTTATGGATATGTTGACACGACGGTTCAAACAGTTAAAGATTGGATTGCCAACAGATCCTGAAACGAATATCGGAACATTGATTGACCAGGAAGGATTGGAAAAGGTAGATGGTTTCGTACAGCGGGCAGTTGCAGATGGTGCAACGATTGTGACAGGTGGAAAGCGCTACACAGAAGGTGTGTGCGAAAAAGGATTTTATTATGAACCAACGATTCTGACCAATGTGCGGGAAGATATGGAGATCATGAAAAAAGAGATATTCGGACCGGTACTTATGGTGACAAAAGTAAAAGATCTGGATGAGGCTATCGAAAAGGCAAACGATACGGATTGTGGTTTGGGAGCAGCTGTATGGAGTGAGAACCCACGGACATTATACCGTGCAGGAAAATTATTAAAAGCCGGAAGTGTATGGCAAAATTATAACGTAACCTCCACACCGGAAGCACCATATGGTGGAAATAAAAATTCTGGTTTCGGAAGAGAAGATGGACTGCACGGATTGAGAGAATTCCTCTGTGTAAAAAATAATATGCAGTATGTAGGACCAAAGTACGAGAACTTTTATGGATTCCCAGATGAAGAGTATTAAAGAGGAGTAACAGATAACATACATCATTATACAAAAGAAAAGGAGAAGAAAGATGAAGAAAAAAGTGGTTTCAGCGTTATTGGCAACAACATTATCCGTATCAGCACTGGCAGGAAGCACTATGATGGTATCAGCAGAAGAAAGCGCAAAAAAAGCGACAGAGCTGCTTGATGGCAAAAAAGTAGCATATATAGCAAATGAATGTGCGTCAGACTGGCAGAGTATTTCAACGAAATATCTGGAAACACTGGTGGAAAGTGCCGGTGGAGAATGTAAGATCTATGATCCTAACAATGATGCAAATGTGCAGGCAGACATGGTTTCACAGGCACTTGTGGAGAAACCGGATGTAATTGTAATTAAACCAATTGATCAGGCAGCAATTGTCCCGGCACTGGAAACGGCAAATGAAGCAGGGGTACCGATTATCACACTGGATACAGGTGTTCTGGAAGATGCAGATGTGGATGTTCTTTGTGCAATTCAGACAGACCAGACATCCCTTGGAAAAACGGCAGCAGAGTATGTGGAAAAAGTTGCAGAAGAGAGTGGAGAAACAGCAAAGGTAATTACCGTTTTAGGAGATATGTCTTCCAATATTGCACAGTTAAGACAGAGTGGCTTTAATGACTATGCAGAAACGACAGATAAGATTGAAGTGCTGGCAGAGCAGGAGGGAAAAAACTGGAGCCCGTCAGTAGCCTATGATGCAATTTTATCCATGGCATCTGCAAATCCGGATTTTAATACGATATTCTGTTGTGCAGACTGTATGATGTCAGGTGTGATCGAAGCACTTGGTTATCTTGATAAGCTTGCACCGGCAGGGGAAGAAGGACACATTACGATTGTTGGTATTGACTGTGATCCAAACGGATGCAAGTATATCGAAGAAGGTTATGTAGACCAGGAATCGGAGCATAATGCAGCTCTTCATTCTGACATTGCATTTAAGGTAATCGTAGATTATATCAATGGATATACCGTGCCAGAAGATATTTTCTTTGATACTACAGCAAGAACCATTGATAATGTATCAGAAGCATGGGGAAATCTGGATGTAGCAGCCGTTGCGGACTGGGGCTGGATGGATCAGGATATCTATGAGCTGCAGACACCGGTAGCAGAGTAAGAAAGGATAAGACAATGGCTGAAGCAATTCTATCTGCAAAAAATATCTGTAAAAGTTTTGGCAGCAACAGAGTTTTGGATAATGTATCGGTAGATTTCTATCCGGGTGAAGTACATGCTCTGCTGGGCGTCAATGGAGCTGGAAAGTCTACGCTGGTGAAGATATTGCAGGGAATTTATCAGGCAGATAGTGGGGAAATTATATTAGGTGGACAGGAGGTCCGGTTTACCGGACCGTCCATGGCCATTGAACAGGGAATTTCCATGGTATTTCAGGAATTGAATCTGTTTGGAGAAATGTCAGTTACAGAAAATATCATGGGAAACCGAAATATAAAGAAAAAAGGCCTGATTGACTGGAAAGCCTGCAGAAAGCATGTCAGAGAATTGCTTTCCGATTTGAATATAGAGATTGATGAAAAAGCAACCGTGAAGGACTTGTCTCTGGCAGGACAGCAGTTAATCGAAATAGCGAAGTGTATTAATACAAATCCCAAGGTGATTTTCCTGGATGAACCATCATCCAGCTTGTCGAAAGCAGAAGAGGAAATCTTATATGATCTGGTGCGCAGGCTAAAACAGAGAGGAATAGCAGTAGTTTTGATCACACACAAAATGGGAGAAGTATTTCATCTTTGTGATAAGCTGACAATACTGAGGGATGGAAAAGTTGTCGCTGAAGGCCAGGTTACAGGTTTTACTATGGAAGAGATCACAGAGCATATGCTTGGGAAGGCTGTGGAGATATTCAAAAAATCGGGAGTGACCAATGGGGATAGCAGCCAGATTATGCTTGAAGTAAAAAATCTTTCACTGGAACGTAAATTTGAGAATATCAGTTTCCAATTATATAAAGGAGAAATCCTTGCTTTTGCAGGTCTTGTTGGATCTGGAAAAAGTGATCTGGTCAGAACAATTTTTGGCACGAATTCATCCTATCAGGGAAAAATCCTTCTGGAAGGAAAAGAGATCCATCCTACTTCACCTTATGAAGCATCCGGACTGGGAATTGGCTACGTCCCTATATCCAGAAAAGACGAAGGCATTCTTGTGAATTTTAATGCAAAGAAGAACATTACGTCAGCGATGCTGGATGAACTGAAGTTTGTGCTTGACAGAGGGAGAGAAAATGAGATTGCAAAAGAGAAAATGCGGGAATTTAATGTACATCCGAGCGATCTGCTTCTTCCAATTACTTCATTTAGTGGTGGTAACCAGCAGAAAATAGTGGTTTCCAGATGGATTGCAGCCCAGAAAAAGATTGTTATGCTGGATGAGCCAACCAGAGGCGTAGATGTGGGAGCAAAACAGGAAATATATGATAATCTGAAAAGACTGGCCGCAGAAGGCATTGGAATCATTATTTGTTCATCTGAAACAGAGGAATTGCTCAGTTCTTCAGATCGGATCATGATTATGAAAGAAGGAAAGATAGTAAAAGAACTTATTACTGCGAAAACAAGCAGCGAAGAGATTTTACAGTATTCGATTGCAGAGTAAGAGCAGGATAAGAAAAGGGGAAAAAGACATGCGCATTAAAGAAATACAAACATATATACTAAAAGTGCCATTAGGAGAAAAAAGATTCTTTTCCTCGCAGTGTGCTTTTCCGGAGCGGAACAGTTTGCTGGTAAAAATAGTAACGGATGAGGGTATTTATGGATGGGGAGAAGGCGGGCAGTATGGTCCTGCAGAGCCGGTACAAATCGCAATTGAGAAAGTATTAACCCCATTACTGATAGGAAAAGATCCTTTAGATAAAGAGATTCTGTGGCATCAGATGTATAATCATACCAGAGATTTTGGTCAGAAAGGAACCTATATCGAGGCAATCAGTGCAATAGACATCGCATTATGGGATATTTGTGGAAAAGCATTAAACGTTTCGGTTTCCAAATTAATGGGAGGACGTCAGAGAGATGCCGTAGATATGTATGCTACGGGGTGTTATTATAGAGGCGATCAATATCTTGATCTTGGAAAAACATTAGATGCTCTGGAAAAAGAAGCAGCCAGTTATGTAGATCTTGGATTTAAAATGATAAAGATCAAACTGGGATTACTGTCTGTGGAGCAGGATGCAAAAAGAGTAGAAGCAATTCGAAAAACAGTTGGCGAGGACATCGGGATTTTTGCAGACTGTAATCATGCATACAATGCTTATACGGCAATTCGAATGGGACGTGTTCTGGAAGCAAATCATGTACTCTTCATGGAAGAACCGGTGTTGCCGGAAGATATAGAAGGATACAGAAGAGTTCGGGATAAACTGGATATCGCCATAGCAGCAGGAGAATGTGAATTCACATTATATGGATTTAAACGATTGATCTCAGAAGGCTGCATCGACATTGCACAGCCAGATATCTGCTGCACCGGAGGACTCTCAGAATATTTGCGTATCAGAACTTTTGCACAGGCATATACAACAGCTGTGATTCCGCATGCATGGGGATCTGGAATCGCACTGGCGGTGGCATTACAGGCACTGGCCTCTACACCGTTGGAACCACATACTGCGAATCCGGTCATGTTCCAGAATGAACCAATGATTGAGTATGACCGTAACTTTAATCCACTGAGAGATGAATTGTTAATTCATAATATCGGCATTGAAAATGGAAAAGTAAAAGTTCCGGATGGCTCAGGACTAGGAGTAGATGTAGATATGGATATTTTAAAAAAATATATCTAATTACTTAAACAGTCTAAATAAGCTCGCCTTTTGGTGGGCTTATTTAGACTGTTTAAGTATTAAAACTCTTAGAATCTGAACAAGCTGCATATAAAGCTTCAGAATGAATATGCATTTTTAAAATGAAAACAGCATAGAGATATACGAGAGAAAAATTTGATATGTGAAGAAAGGAAAAGAATTGACAGTTAGCGACAACTAATCTATAATAAAAAAGACTTATATCATGTAAAATAACAGGAGCATTCATATGGAAACAGTATATGGCATTCTGATTCCGTTCCTCGGCACATCTCTTGGAGCGGCCTGTGTTTTCTTTATGAAGCACAGTTTAAGTGATCGGGTGCAGCGTTCTCTGACCGGATTTGCGTCTGGAGTCATGGTGGCGGCATCCATCTGGAGTCTTTTGATCCCGGCACTGGAACAGTCAGCAGCGATGGGAACATGGCAGTTTATCCCGGCAGCAGCTGGCTTCTGGATTGGGATACTTTTTTTGTTGTTACTGGACAGAACAATTCCGCATCTACATCAGAACAGTGGGGAGGCAGAAGGACCTCACAGCAATTTGCAGCGAACGACCATGATGATTTTGGCAGTGACGTTACACAACATCCCAGAAGGGATGGCAGTTGGCGTGGTCTATGCCGGATACCGACTTGGCAACAGTGGGATCACAGCAGCCGGAGCACTGGCGCTTTCTCTGGGTATCGCCATACAGAACTTTCCAGAAGGTGCCATCATCTCTATGCCACTGCGGGCAGAGGGAATGAAGAAATCAAAAGCATTTGCGGGTGGCGTGTTGTCTGGTGTGGTAGAACCGATTGGAGCAGTGCTGACGATTTTGGCTTCAAGTCTCATAGTTCCGATCTTACCTTATCTGCTTAGCTTCGCAGCAGGAGCTATGCTATACGTTGTAGTAGAGGAACTTATTCCGGAAATGTCTCAGGGAGATCATTCCAATCTGGGAACTATTTTCTTTGCGATCGGTTTCAGTATCATGATGATTCTGGACGTGGCACTGGGATAATGCCGTGGTGTACGGAAATGTACTGGGGGTCCGGACACGATGCGACCCCGGAGAAGGAGAAACAAGTGAAATCCGTGGTCAGGCACCGTGTATTCAGTTACGATGCGACCCCGGAGAAGGAGAAACAAGTGAAATCCGTGGTCAGGCACCGTGTATTCAGCTACGATGCGACCCCGGAGAAAGAGAAACAAGCGAAATCCGTGGTCAGGCACCGTGTATTCAGCTACGATGCGACCCCGGAGAAGGAGAAACAAGCGAAATCCGTGGTCAGGCACCGTGTATTCAGTTACGATGCGACCCCGGAGAAGGAGAAACAAGTGAAATCCGTGGTCAGGCACCGTACATTCAGCTACGATGCGCCCCCCGGAGAAGGAGAACTCGTCAGAAGCTTCATCAAATCTTAATCCCTCTCCTACTTTCTTCTTAAAGGGTACTTGTAGTACAATAGGTACATGAGAGAAGAGAAAAGGAGAGGGACTTTTTATGCCGAATATTTTGATTTGTGATGATGAAAAAGACATCGTCAATGCTCTAAAAATATATCTGTCTGATCCGGATTATCAGATATATGAGGCTTATAATGGAAAAGAAGCTGTGGAACTGATGGAGCACACAGAGATTCATCTGATCCTGATGGATATTATGATGCCACAGATGGATGGAATCACAGCCATGACAAAGATCAGGGAGAAGAGTAATATTCCGATTATTCTGCTGACCGCCAAGAGTGAGGATGCGGACAAGATACTGGGATTGAATGTGGGAGCCGATGATTATATCACCAAGCCGTTTCATCCACTGGAAGTGACGGCCAGAGTCCGGTCCCAGCTGCGCAGATACCTGAAGCTTGGCGGAGGTACACAGAGCAGTGAGAACTATAGTGTAGGCGGCATAGAGCTGCGGGACAAAGAAAAAGAGGTCTATGTGGATGGCACACAGATCACCCTGACACCAAAAGAATTTGAAATTCTGAAATTATTTCTTGCCAATCCGGGCAAAGTATTCTCACCAAAGGAGATCTATTCTCAGGTATGGAAGGAAAAACCAATCGGAACCGACAATACGGTTGCGGTACACATCCGCCATATCCGGGAAAAAATAGAGATCAATCCGGCTGAGCCAAGATACCTGAAGGTGGTATTTGGACAGGGATACAAGCTGGAGAAAGGACGGGAAATATGAGACAGTTTTTCAGAACAGCAGCAGGAAAAACGATTTTATTTCTGCTCTGCGGAATTTTTGGGGTGATATTTACAGCGACAGTTGCAGGATCCGTGGTTCTGGTAGAGCAGGATTTTTATACCAGAGAAGAATCGGATCTGCGGGAAGAGGTATTTGACGGCCTGTTGTATAGAGACGGACAGTCACTGGCATGGCGAGCAGAAAATGATATGCTGTCGGAAGAAGAGGACGGGGAAACTGGAAATCTGACCTGGCAGATTGTGGGAACAGATGGAAAGGTAAAAGCAGGGAAAAAGGATACAAAAATCAAATGGCAATATACCAGATATTATATGGTATATGAGGACGGAGATGATATATGGAATTATCAGTTGTATGAATCGCCTGTAAAACATAATCCTTCTCAGAAATATGCCACAATTCATTTCAATATAGATGCTTCCATGGCAAAGCCGGATAAATATGCATGGGCAGAAAAAGGTGTTCATATGGCATATAAGCTTCGGTATACAATATACGTGATTATGGCACTGGCATTTGTGCTCGGACTTTTAAGTTTTGTCACGCTCATGGGTGTCAGTGGCCGCAGGAGAGACACCGGCGAGATCTGTCCGGGACCATTGTATGCGATACCGGCAGATTTGCTGACATGGATACTGGGAATGCTGGCATGCGCAGCAATTGGGATTCCAGCCGGTATGATGACAGATAGTTGGATAGTAAATGCTGTTTTTCTGGGAGTGGGCGTTCTTCTGGCAGGTAATATTTTTCTTGGATTTTGCATGAGTATTGCAGTGCGTGTGAAGAAAAAGACTCTGTGGAAAAATACAGTCATTTACTGGTGTCTTCATCTGATGAAAAAAATCTGTGTTGGAATCTGGGCTATGCTGCTGGAATTTCCAATGATCTGGAAAGTAGTTCTTGGAGCTGGCATTCTTTCCTTTCTTGAGTTCCTGGGAATCGTGGCATTCAGTTATGATACAGGCATCCTGGTGACACTGTGGTTTCTAGAAAAGCTGATCCTGCTTCCTGTTATATTCTATGGTGCATGGATAATCAGAAGGCTTCAGAAAGGGGCGGCAGCTCTGGCAGAAGGAGATATGTCTTATCAGATTGACACCAAAGGCATGAGGGGAGATTTTAAGAAACAGGGAGAAGATCTGAACAGCATTGCCAGCGGTATGAGCCTGGCTGTGGAAAAACAACTGAAAAGTGAGCGGATGAAGACGGAGCTGATCACCAATGTTTCTCATGACATCAAGACACCGCTGACATCCATCATCAATTATGCAGACCTCATCGGAAAAGAATCCTGTGAGAATGAGAAGATCACCGAATATGCAGAAGTGCTGGTACGTCAGTCTGTCCGGCTAAAGAGACTGATTGAGGATCTGGTGGAAGCATCCAAGGCATCCACCGGTAATCTGGAAGTCAATCTGGCTGCATGTGATGCGGCTGTATTCCTTACGCAGGCAGGGGGAGAGTATGAGGAAAAACTGCAAAATGCCAATCTGACATTGGTGACATCCCAGCCAGAAAATGAGATCCGAATCATGGCAGATGGACGAAGAATGTGGAGAGTATTTGACAATCTGATGAATAATATCTGCAAATATGCACAGCCAGGTACCAGAGTGTATCTGTCTCTGGAGCGGATCGGAAACAGCGCAGTGATCATCTTCCGGAATACATCCAGAGAAGCACTGAACATCTCAGAAGAAGAACTGATGGAACGTTTCGTCAGAGGGGATGCTTCCAGAACGACAGAAGGAAACGGGCTTGGGCTGTCTATTGCCAGAAGCCTGGCGGAACTTCAGGGAGGAAAACTAACGATCAAGATTGATGGAGATTTGTTTAAAGCAATACTGACATTCCCGGTTTTGAATGAACGTTGAGTGAGCCAGCGGGGCGAGCCCCGCTGGCTTTTCTGTCGAAAATCATCGGTGAAAATATTGCTTTCCGACCAACGGTTTGACAAAATCCGTAGAGCTAAATCGGTATACTTGTTGCATAACAGGCGGGAGGCAGACGTTGAGTTACGAGTTTTATCTGGATATCTATTTTCTGGAGAATCTGGTAATAAATGACACCGTATTACGAATGATTGCAATACTGGAAAAAAAGAACTGTCCCAGGATACGCAGATTCTTGACTGCAGCAGGCGGAAGCCTGGTATTATGTCTGGGGATGATGTTAGGAATGTACCGGGTAAGAGTACTCACGGCCATAGTTTGTATGGCAGTAGAGACCCTGATGACAACAGCTGCATTTTCATGGAGTGGCTGGAAAACATTCATGTATAGAGCAGTGATATTTCGCCTGCTGTCATTACTGGCGGAAGGAAGCTGGCAGATTTTGAGAGATTATTTTCACATGCCATTTCCATACAGTATGGCCGCAGGTATTTTATTGCCTTTTTTTACCCTGATAAAGATTCGAAAAAGAGAAGAAAAGGAGCAGCTCCTGTATCCGGTGACTTTAAGATTCCATGGAAAAGAAAAAAAGGTCCAGGCACTCTGGGACAGCGGTAATCAGCTGACACAGCCGGTTACCGGACGCCCGGTACATATACTGGAACTGGAAGCCCTGATTCCTTTGCTGACCGTACAGGAAAACAGGGAACTGCAGACTATGATGGAACTGCAGACAGTAGAGCAGCCATCTGGGATCTTTTCACTGGTACCTTATCAGAGTATTGGAAAAAAATACGGACTGCTTCCCGTCCTGCAACTGGATGAGATTCAGGTGGAAACAGAAAAAGAAATAATAAGTACACCAAATGTTCTGGTGGCAGTCAGCAGACAGCGTTTCAGTCAGAATGGAAGCTGGCAGATGATCCTGCACCAGTCTCTCAGACAGATAAACAGATAGAAATGAGAAAGCGGGAGGGAATAGCAGATGTTTGCAAATGTAAGAATTCCGGATGCCATGCAGATGCGTATGCTGGCACCGGCATCACAATTCATGTGGAGAAGACCGAAAGAGGTCTGGTACATAGGAGGCAGTGAGGTATTGCCTCCACCGCTTGAACCGGAGAAAGAAGCGAAAGCAATTGCCGGTCTGAATGGAGAGACACAGACAGAAGCCAGGGAAATGTTGATTGAACACAATCTGCGCCTGGTTGTATACATAGCAAAAAAATTTGATAATACGGGAGTTGGTGTAGAAGATCTGATCTCCATCGGAACGATTGGACTGATCAAAGCCATCAACACCTATAATCCAGACAAAAATATTAAACTGGCTACGTATGCATCCAGATGTATCGAAAATGAAATCCTGATGCATTTGCGCAGAACCAATAAAACTCGCATGGAGGTATCTTTTGATGAACCTCTGAACGTGGACTGGGATGGAAATGAACTCCTTCTTTCTGATATCCTGGGAACAGATGAAGATGTGATCTACCGGGATATGGAAATGGAGGTAGAATACCGGCTTTTACGCCGTGCCATATCCAAGCTGTCTGACCGGGAACGGATGATTATCCAATTGAGATTTGGACTTGGAAACCGTGACGGAGAAGAAAAAACACAGAAAGAAGTGGCAGATATGCTGGGAATTTCCCAGTCTTACATTTCCCGCCTGGAGAAACGGATTATCGGACGGCTGAGAAAAGAAATCGTGCGGTTTGAATAAGAAAACAAATTGTCAAGGACTATTAATTTTTATATTTTACGTCAAATCGAATAATCAGTGTTTTTTGTGAGAATTCTTTTAATAGAAAAATGTTCAGGAGGATTCTTGCAATGGCACTGAATAAAGTAGAAATATGCGGAGTAAACACAGCAAAATTACCGGTTCTTACAGAAGCAGAAAAGGAAGCATTATTCTGCAAAATCAAGCAGGGGGACCGGGAGGCAAGAGAACAGTATATCCGGGGAAATTTAAGACTGGTACTCAGTGTAATCAAAAGATTTTCCGGAAGTAATGAAAATGCAGACGACCTGTTTCAGATCGGGTGTATTGGACTGATGAAAGCGATTGACAATTTCAATACAGAACTGGATGTAAAGTTCAGTACTTATGCGGTACCCATGATTATAGGGGAAATCAGACGGTATCTCAGAGACAACAATGTCATCCGGGTCAGCCGTTCTCTTCGGGATACAGCCTATAAGGTCTTGTATACAAGAGAAGCATACACCAGAAAACATTTAAAAGAACCAACCATCAATGAAATAGCTGAAGAAATTGGAATTGCAAAAGAAGAAATTGTATACGCAATGGATGCTATACAGAATCCGTTAAGTCTGTATGATCCGGTCTATTCCGAGGGCGGGGATGCGCTTTATGTTATGGATCAGATCAGTGACAAGAAGAACAAAGAAGAAAACTGGGTAGAGTCCATTGCCTTAAAAGATGCCATGGATCGTTTAAATGACCGGGAACGTCGTATTATAGATATGCGTTTTTATGAGGGAAAGACACAGATGGAAGTGGCAGAAGAGATACAGATTTCCCAGGCACAGGTCAGCAGACTGGAAAAAAATGCATTGAAGATTATGAGAAACTATCTGAAGGCATAACGAGGCCAGAAGTATGTGCTCTCAATCAGAAAACAGCGGCCGCAAGTCAGTGCCTGGGTGGATGAGGATCTTCCAGTTCCACAAGAATGATTTCTTCCCCAATCTGACAGATACAACGCCAGGGAATCCGGCACTCATGTTCTCTCCCGAACCAGGAAGAAAAACGACCAGGGCCAGGAACGATCAGTGCCAGTACCTGACCGCTTTTCGGGTCAATATCCACGTCAATGACACAGCCAAGGGATGCACAGGAACATACGTTAATAACTTCTTTCTGACGGAGTTCACATAATCTCATAGGACACCTGAAAAAAATTTCTCTCTATTAGTATATGCAATTGACACAGAGACTTCTATTAGGCTATACTTAAATTCGGGAATGAAACGAAACAGGGGGGACAATAAAGATGAAGTGTCCATTTTGCAATCAGGATGACACCAGAGTAGTGGATTCCAGACCGGTGGATGACAACAGCTCCATTCGCCGCCGGCGTATGTGTGATGCATGTGGAAAGCGGTTTACTACTTATGAGAAGGTAGAGACGATACCTCTGATTGTGATCAAGAAAGATCAGAACAGGGAGCAGTACGATCGCAGAAAGATTGAGAACGGAGTGATTCGTGCGTGCTATAAGCGGCCGATATCTGCACAGCAGATCACTGCAGTGGTAGATCAGATTGAGACACTGGTGTTCAGCAGAGAGGAACGGGAAGTCAGCAGTGAAGTGATCGGGGAGATTGTCATGGATCAGTTGAAAGAGCTGGATCCGGTTGCCTATGTACGGTTTGCATCGGTATACCGTGAATTTAAAGATGTGAATACCTTTATGGATGAACTGAAAAAGTTGTTAAAATAAAAGTGGTGAAGTGGGGAGCTGTTATGCAGCTCCCTGCTCTTTATGAGGAAGATTCGATTGAAGAAAAGAATAAATGAAATACGAAATGGAAAATTTGAAGATCTTCAGAATACGCTGGAACTGTCAGAGAATGAGATCAGCGGAAAGACGGTGGAAAAAGAGAACTTCTGTGGAAGATTCTCAGTCCTGTCCAGGAATGAAAAAAGTATACAGGGATTTGTATATTCCACCAATCCCAGAATGGGAGTAAAGCCGGACAGTTTCAATGGGATTGGAGAGACCATCCGCTATGAGGCAGATGTGACGGGCCTGGCTGCGGGAGAAGCACTGACAGGAGAATTTATACTGAATACTTCGGCAGGTGAATATCATCTGCCTTATCGGATTGCCATCGAAGGAAGAACAGAAGAAAAAAATAAGAATGTGATGCCGCCACTTACCAGGGAAGAGTTTACTGCACTGGCTAAAGAAGATTTTGGACGGGCTTACGTGTTATTCCTGTCAGGCGGATTCCGTAATCGGATTCGCAGCTGGGCAGCTGGCAGTACGAGTTTGTATGACGGGCTGCTGGCTAAGGGGGCTTCCTATCGCTGCCTGGAACAGTTCCTGGTAGGAATAGGGCAGAAGGAAGCAATTACACTGGAACCGGAGCAGGACTATATAGTTCTTTCGCATGTGGCAGAGACCAGAAAAGAAGAACTGGTGATACGGAAAAATACCTGGGGATTTGCCACGCTGCAGATTTCATGTGATGCACCATTCCTGACATTGGAGAAGACACAGATTACGACAGAAGAGTTCCTGGGAAGCGTCTGCCATGTTGGATTTGTGATTCACAGAGAAAAGCTGCATGCCGGTAAACAGTTCGCACGGATTTCTATTTCCACAGGCCAGGAAGAAACCTGTTGTACAGTAGAAGTACAGAGGGAAAAGAAAAGCAAAACTTCCGGGACACTGCATCGACAGAAAAGAGAGACAGCCCAGATACTGAAAAATTATATCGATTATCGAACAGGAAGAATTGAGCAGAAGATCTGGGGCAAAGAAACACTGCAATCACTGGATCGCTATCGCAGGGCAGAAGGAAAGCATATTTTCTATGATTTGTATGAAAGTTATGTACTGTTTCAGATGCAGGATACCATTCATGCAGAACTGCTTCTGGGGCAGACGCAGGAACGAAAAGAAGAATTGAAGGATCCCCGCTGGCAGAGCTGCTATCTGTATTTGACTACGATGCAGAATAAAGACAGAGAGTACCTGGAATATGTGAAAAACAAGATTGCAGAGCTGTATCTTGAGGAACAGGAAAGTTGGATTCTTCAGTGGCTGATGTTCCGTGTGAACGGGCAGATGTACCGGAATGATGGAGAACGTCTGGAAGAGATCAGAAATAAATATCAGCAGGGATGCACTAGTCCGGTGATGTATCTGGAAGCATGGGAGATCTTGAAAAAAGAACCTCTGATGCTGCGCAGACTGGGAGAATTTGAGATACATCTGCTGGCTTTCCTGTGCAGAGAGAAGCTGTTTGATCTGGAGATCAGTGGTCAGGCGGCACAGCTGGCCGGACGCATGCAGAACTTTCATCCTGTATTATTTCGGGTGCTGACAGCGTGTTACGAAGCAGCCCCAACTGGCAATTTGCTGACAGCAATCTGCAGATTACTGATAGAAGGAAGAAAAGGGGAAAAGAAATATGCCAGATGGTTTGCCCTTGGTGTGATGCAGGATGTTCGAATTACCGGTTTATATGAATATTTTGTAGAAACAGCAGATCATCTGGATGCTGGAGAACTTCCCAAAGCAATCAGATTGTATTTTGTATATCATAATACACTGGACACAACACGTAAGGCTTCTATTTATGCAGCCATTATCCATAACCGTGAACAGGATGAGGAAAGCTATGCCAGCTATCGGAAAGTGATGGAATTGTTCATGGAGGAACAACTGGCAGAAGGAAAGATCAGCCGGGATCTGGCTCTTTTATATGAGACTCTTCTGGAAGAAGAAGTCATGAATGAAAAACTGGCAGCAGGGCTGGAGAAGGCATTGTTTACTTACGAAGTAACCTGTGATATGCCGGGACTGCGTCAGCTGATCGTGATCCATAAGGCTCTGGAACAGGAGCAGCAGGTGGCGCTGCAGGATGGCAAAGCACTGGTGCAGATACTAAATGGCGAGCATGTCCTGCTGGCAGAAGACCGGGAAGGTCAGAGATATGCGGCAGAACCATTCTGTCATAAGAAAAAACTTCTGGAGAGTGAAAAACTGGAAACTTTGTGCAGGAATTATCTGCCGTCCAGAGAACGGTTCCTGATACATGATTGTATGACAGGAGAGAAGGAATTCCCTGTAGATGGAAGCCAGATGGCAGACTATCTGCAGCTTATGAATCTGAAGCAGATCAAGGCAGTTTATCGCAGAGAATTGCAGGAGAAGCTTTTGGACTGGTTTGCAGCGCATTCAGATCATCCGGAGGCAGAGCATTTTCTGCAGCAGATAGACTGCTGTGAGATGGCAGAAGAACATATGGGGGAGATGGCGAAGCTACTGGCAGGACTGGATCACTATCAGGAATTGTATGATCTGGTCAGCATCTATGGAATGGAGAAAGTTGATCTTTCCATTCTGGTGCATATGTGCAGTACACTGCTGACAGAAGAAGACAGAGAAGAAGACAAGATGCTGCTGGCTGTCTGTGTCTGCTGCTTTGAACAAAAGCTCTATGATGAGAAAATGCTTGCGTTTCTGATGAAGCATTATGAGGGTTCGCTGGAATTGATGAAGAAGATCTGGTATGCAGGAAGAACATTTCGGCTGTCTTCTTTTGAACTGGAAGAACGGATACTGATCTTACTGCTGTTTCTGATGGAGGGCTCGGAAGAAACGGAACCGATCTTTGATTCTTATGAGAAAAAGATGGGAAAATCCTGGATCTGCCGTGCCTATGTTACCTGGATGGCTTATGAATCCTTTGTGAGAGAAAAGAAGACAGACTGGTGTGTATTTGCCTATATGGAACAGAATATGCTGGGCGTAGTGGGAACACCGGATATCTGCAAGCTGGCGCTGTTGAAGCGTTATACCGAGCGCAAGGAGAAAAGTGCAGGGCAGCAGGAATGGATGCGTTATTTCCTGGAAAAATATCTGAGCATGGGAATGAGATTTGCATTTATGATGAAGCTGCCAAAGAAGATTCGTGAACAATATCATCTGTATGATAAGTATATCCTGGAATATCGATGCAGGCCACAGGCCAATGTCACACTGCATTACAGCTATCAGGGACAGCCGGAAAAGAGTGTCCGTATGGAGGAGGCATTCGAGGGTATCTATACGAAAGTATTTACGATGTTTTATAAAGATACACTGGAATGGTATTTCACCATAGAAGAAGCAGAAAATGTGACTGAGACTGTCCGGCAGTTCTATACTTTCCAGGGGCCGTTATCCCAGCATGGCGTGACCCGTTATGATCTGATTAACCAGATGATACAGGCCGATGAGAGTGGGGAAGAAGCAAAGTATCGGGAATTGGATGCGAGGTATGCCGGAATGCAGTACCTGGTGGAAGAAATTTTCAGATTGAATTAAACAGGAGCGAAACATGAGAAGAACAATCATAGGACTGGATCTCGAAAAGGAACATTCACAGATTTCTTATTACAGTGAACGAACCGGAGAACCGGAATCGGTCAGCATTGCAGAAAATCAGGATAAATATCTGATCCCTACCCCAGACGGGCTGTTGGCAGAGAATGGGAAGGAACAGACCGATGAACTGGCAGATTTTATAAAAAAATGCCTGGGATATCTGAATCCTGCGATGGAGATGTCAGAAGTATATATGATGGTAACAATGCGGGAAATACGGCAGCCATGGATCAGCCGTATTCGCAGCGCAGCAGAAAAACTGGGAATTCCAGGAGAAAATCTTTTTCTGCAAAGTTATCGGGAGAGTTTTTTCTATTATGTACTGAATCAGAAAAAAGAACTGTGGTATCACGCATCCGCTTTATTCGAATATAATCAGTCTCATATTTCTTCCTGGATGATGAAGACAGACAGCAGAACAAAGCCTGCTCTGGTGCGTGTCCTGCCAGGAGAAAAAGTGGAACTGGGATATCCGTCCGGACGAAGCAGTGAAGAATGGGACACCAGAAGAGACCAGAAGTTTCTGGAGCTGATTCAGAATACTTTTCGGGAAGAAGTGGTGTCGTCCACTTTTCTGATCGGAGACAGTTTTGATAAGACCTGGGCTGTGGAGTCTCTGCAATATCTGTGCAGAAAACGCCATGTCTTTCAGGGAAGAAATCTGTATACAAAAGGGGCATGTTATGCCATGTGCAGAAGGCTGCATATCGGAAAGGATCTGGACAATTATTTGTATGCCAGTGAAGATATGGTGGAATACAATATCGGTATGCAGATGGATATCAGAGGGCAGAATACAGATTATATGTTGATCAGTGCGGGAATCAACTGGTATGAAGCACAGTGCAGCTGTGAGATTCTGCTGAAAGAGGGCAAGGAACTGGTGCTGTATGCACGTTCTCTGCGAGGCGGAGATGCGTCAAGCTTCAGTATTAAACTGGAAGGTCTGCCAGACCGGCCGCCTAAGACGACCAGACTGCGCCTGCAGCTGGAATTTGAATCAGTAACAACCTGCAGAGTCAGAATGAAAGATCTGGGATTTGGAGAGTTCTTCCCGTCTTCAGGACTGACCTGGGAGAGTGTCCTGAATATGGAGTAGTGCCGGAAGGTGTGAGAAAGGAGCCTGACAAAAATGAGTGGATATTATCTATGCAGAACAGAATGTGCCGTGAGACCATTCTACATAGAGAGCATCGGAAGGAACATATACTCGCTGGAAGAATTGTGTTATTATTTCAGCCATTATGTATATCTGATTGATGAATCTGTGGTAAATGTAACCCTGTGCAGATGGATTGGAACAGAACTTGGGCTGGTGAAACTGCAGAATCGTCTGCTTCGTGCACTGGAACGGGAGACTTATGCGGAGTTTTTGACTCCGATTTTTCAGGAATGTGGATATCTGGATAAGCAGGAATTTCGTCTTTTTCAGGAGCAGTTCACAGAGATCCTCACAGAGCCGGAAGAAGTCAGAAGAAAAATGAAAGCGGATTACCTGGTGGAATTTGGCCGCTATGTGATTGCGTTAAGAGAATACGAAAAGATCACACAGCAGCAGAAAAACGGAAAGATGGGAATGCAGTTTTATGCAGCAGTACTGGAAAATATGGCTGCAGCCTATGCACATCTGTTTGAGTTTGAAGAAGCGGCGGACTGTCTGTGGAATTCTTACCAGGTGATGAAGTCCAAAAAAGTATATGAAAAATACCTGCGGATCCTGCCTCTGTTCCTGTCGGAGAAACAGTATCAGCAAAGGCTGACCCAGATCCGGGCAGACCGAAGTGATGCTATGGAATTGTGGGAAGATACCCGGGCGCTGATACAGGAGGGCATGGAACTGACTGAAAAAGAAAAGGCACAAAAAAAAGGCGCAGAGAAGGAAATTCAGAGCAGAAAAGATGAATATCTCAGAAATACCGCTTTTGGAATGTGAAATTATGGCTTGTATTTTGAAAATTCATAAGTTATAGTAGGTTGGAAAGTAACTATTCAGCGAGGAGATGTCTTATGAAAAAACCAGGGGTCCATCAGCAGATGGAAGTAGAAGAAAAGCTGCGTGAAGAATGTGGCGTATTTGGGATGTATGACTTGGATGGAAAAGATGTAGCGGCATCGATTTACTATGGACTGTTTGCACTGCAGCACCGTGGACAGGAAAGCTGTGGTATCGCAGTCAGTGAGACCAATGGTCCGAAAGGAAAGGTAACCTCCTATAAGGGAATGGGACTGGTGAATGAGGTATTTACCGGTGATGAGCTGGAACAGATGAAGGGAGATATCGGAGTGGGACATGTCCGGTATTCTACTGCAGGAGCAAGTACCCGGGAGAATGCACAGCCATTGGTTTTAAACTATGTAAAAGGCACGCTTGCACTTGCTCATAATGGAAATTTGATCAATGCACCGGAACTGAGAGAAGAACTTGCCTACTCCGGTGCGATTTTCCAGACAACCATTGATTCAGAAGTTGTGGCTTATCATATTGCACGGGAACGTGTGAAGACGAAAAATGTAGAGAGCGCTGTGCTCAATGCCATGAAGAAGATCAGGGGAGCCTATTCACTGGTGATTATGTCACCGAGAAAGCTGATTGGAGCAAGAGACCCTTACGGATTTAAGCCGCTTTGTATCGGAAGAAGAGATAATGCGTATATCATCACTTCGGAGACCTGTGCTTTGGAAACTCTGGGGGCAGAATATATCCGGGATATTGAGCCGGGAGAAGTGGTGACCATTACCAAAGATGGTATTAAGTCAGATACCTCCATGTGTCTGCCAAAGGAACAGCAGGCACGCTGTATTTTTGAATATATCTATTTTGCAAGACCGGACAGCCATATCGATGGTGTCAGTGTGTATGGATCCAGGATCAAGGCAGGAAGATTCCTTGCCATGGATTCACCGGTGGAAGCAGATATTGTAGTAGGAGTACCAGAGTCTGGTAATGCAGCAGCCATGGGCTATGCAATGGAATCTGGCATTCCATATGGAACAGCATTTGTGAAAAACAGTTATGTGGGACGAACCTTTATTAAGCCGAAGCAGAGTACCAGAGAGTCCAGCGTAAAGATTAAACTGAATGTACTCAGAGAAGCAGTTGCAGGGAAGAGAGTTATCATGATAGATGATTCCATCGTCCGTGGAACGACCAGCGACCGTATTGTAAAGATGCTCAGGGATGCGGGAGCCAGGGAGGTACATATGCGCGTCAGCTCACCGCCATTTTTGTGGCCATGCTATTTTGGTACCGATGTACCGGCGAGAGAGCAGCTGATTGCCTATAATCGTTCAGTGGAAGAGATTCGGCAGATGATCGGTGCAGACAGTCTTGGATATCTGCAGATCGACCGGCTGAAAGAACTGGTAAATGGCCTGGATATCTGCCAGGGCTGTTTTACAGGAAAGTATCCGATGGAACCGCCAGAGGATGATATTCGTGGAGAATATGAAAAATAAAGGCCGGTGAAACGGCAGAAGCTAATACCAATATTATACAAAAACAGATACGAAAGGATAACAAATATGAACGACAGATATCAGAGCCCATTATCAGAGAGATATGCAAGCAGGGAAATGCAGTATATTTTTTCACCTGACATGAAGTTCCGCACCTGGAGAAAGCTGTGGATTGCACTGGCAGAGACAGAAAAAGAACTGGGACTGAACATTACACAGGAACAGATCGATGAACTGAAGGCTCATGCAGAAGATATTAACTATGATGTGGCAAAAGAAAGAGAAAAGATTGTCCGCCATGACGTAATGTCTCATGTATACGCATATGGCGTGCAGTGTCCAAAGGCAAAGGGAATTATTCATCTGGGCGCAACTTCCTGCTATGTAGGAGATAATACAGATATTATCGTGATGTCAGAGGCTCTGAAGCTGGTTCGCAAAAAGCTGGTGAATGTTATTGCGGAGCTGGCAAAATTTGCCGATGCCTATAAGAATCAGCCAACACTGGCATTTACTCATTTCCAGCCGGCACAGCCGACAACAGTTGGAAAGAGAGCAACTCTGTGGCTGCAGGAATTCCTGATGGATCTGGAGGATCTGACTTATGTACAGGGAACCTTAAAGCTTCTGGGAAGCAAGGGAACCACAGGAACACAGGCCAGCTTCCTGGAACTGTTTGAAGGAGATCAGGAAACGATCGATAAGATTGATCCGATGATTGCAAAGAAGATGGGATTTGAAGCGTGTTATCCGGTATCTGGACAGACCTATTCCAGAAAAGTGGACACCAGAGTTCTGAATATCCTGGCTGGTATTGCGGCAAGTGCCCACAAAATGTCCAATGATATCCGTCTGCTGCAGCACTTAAAAGAAGTGGAAGAACCATTTGAAAAGACGCAGATTGGTTCTTCAGCCATGGCTTATAAGAGAAATCCGATGAGAAGTGAACGGATTGCTTCTCTGTCCCGCTATGTACTGTGTGATGCTTTGAATCCGGCGATTACATCTGCTACTCAGTGGTTTGAACGGACACTGGATGATTCTGCCAACAAGAGACTGTCCATTCCAGAAGGATTCCTTGCTATTGACGGTATTCTGGATCTTTGCCTGAATGTAGTAGATGGTCTGGTGGTATATCCAAAGGTAATTGAGAAACATATGATGGCAGAACTGCCATTTATGGCAACTGAGAATATTATGATGGATGCAGTGAAGGCAGGTGGAGACAGACAGGAACTTCATGAAAGAATCCGTGAACTGTCCATGGAAGCAGGAAAGACTGTCAAGGTAGAAGGAAAAGATAACAATCTGCTGGAACTGATTGCAGCAGATCCGGCATTCAATCTTACTCTGGAAGACCTGAAGAAGTCTATGGATCCATCCAAATATGTGGGAAGAGCACCACGCCAGGTGGACGTCTTCTTAAGAGATGTGGTAAATCCGGTACTGGAAGCCAATAAAGAAGTACTGGGAATGAAAGCTGAAATTAATGTATAATACCAGGATTGCGGGAGTGCATAGCACGGAGCAATCCGTAGGGTATCAAAAAAAAGGGTGTACAATCAGTACACGATAGGTTATAATACCCATGTGTATGTGTTCTGTGCAGGACCATGAACGGAGCATATACACTGATGATACAAGTAACGTGATTATGTAGACTGCCTGGGACGTATCTGTTCCGGGTAGTTAGCAATGTTTAAACGGAGGAAATTATGGTACAGGCAGTAGTTGGAGCAAACTGGGGAGATGAAGGTAAGGGAAAGATCACAGATATGCTTGCTGAAGAAGCGGATATTATTGTACGTTTCCAGGGTGGCGCAAATGCCGGACATACGATCGTGAACGATTATGGTAAGTTCGCATTACACACATTACCGTCAGGTGTTTTCTATAATCACACAACCAGCATTATTGGAAATGGTGTGGCCCTGAACATTCCTGTTTTGTTCAATGAAGTAAAGAGTATTGTGGATCGTGGTGTTCCAATGCCAAAGATTCTGGTATCTGACAGAGCACAGATGGTGATGTCTTATCACATTTTATTTGATCAGTACGAAGAAGAACGTCTGGGTGGTAAGTCTTTTGGTTCCACAAAATCAGGAATTGCCCCATTTTATTCAGATAAATATGCAAAAATCGGTTTCCAGGTAAGCGAACTGTTCGATGAAGATCTGTTAAAAGAGAAAGTAGTTCGTATCTGCGAACAGAAGAATGTGACTTTGAAGCATCTTTATCACAAGCCGGAACTGAAGCCGGAAGATTTACTGGAAGAACTGCATAATTATAAGAAGATGGTAGAGCCGTTCGTATGTGATACATCTGCATACCTGTGGAATGCGATTAAGGAAGGTAAGAAGATTCTGCTGGAAGGACAGCTGGGATCTCTGAAAGATCCGGATCATGGTATTTATCCAATGGTTACATCATCCTCTACACTGGCAGCATATGGTGCGATCGGTGCAGGTATTCCACCATATGAGATTAAGAAGATTGTGACTGTAGTAAAGGCATACTCCAGTGCAGTTGGAGCAGGTGCATTTGTCAGCGAGATCTTCGGTGATGAAGCCGATGAACTGCGTAAGAGAGGTGGAGATGGCGGAGAATTCGGAGCAACCACAGGACGTCCAAGACGTATGGGATGGTTTGACTGTGTTGCATCCAAGTATGGCTGCCGTATTCAGGGAACAACCGATGTGGCATTTACCGTATTGGATGTACTTGGCTATCTGGATGAGATCCCTGTTTGTGTTGGTTACGAGATTGATGGAGAAGTGACCACTGATTTCCCTACTACAGCGAAGCTGGAAAAAGCAAAACCAGTTCTGAAAAAGCTTCCGGGATGGAAGACGGATATTCGTGGCATTAAGAACTACGAAGATCTTCCGGAAAACTGCAGAAAATATATCGAGTTCATCGAAGAACAGATCGGATTCCCTATCACTATGGTATCCAATGGTCCTGGAAGACATGATATCATCTACAGAAATGTAAAATAATACAGAGTACAGACTCTGAGAAAAGAAAAAGTCGATTTGCAGATTTGCAAATCGACTTTTTTGGTCTATTTTTCAGAAGAATCCTCGTTGTGAGAATTTTTATTCAGGACTTTATAAATCCACAGATAAATGTACAACAAACAAGGCAGAACAACAGTCATGCCAATGCAGGCTTTGAATACAGAGAAAGCCCATGGGCTGTCAATCAGCGCAAAAATAAGAGCTGCAGCATAAAGAGCCACCAGAATGAACACGGTAACCAGAGCAAGCAGACGCTTCATTTTTTTCATTCGATGCGTTCCTCCTCCGGTAATTCATGAAGAAAACGGTCAATGGATAGCACTTCCGCTTTATTCTCAGGAATAATAACAAAACTCTGTACCTCCGGAGCCTCAAAGCCCTTCAGAGGAATCGAAACCAGAGAACCATTATCCAGATAAGACTGCACGAGACTTCTAGGCAGAAAAGTATAACCGATTCCTTCCATGAGATAGTGCGGAAGATGGGTCAGCTTATCAATCTCAAAAGAGAAAGAAAAGTTCTTCGGAAACAGGTCACGGATAAAAGTGCCATTATCGTGTACCATAAAATCACAGTACAGATAACCGATCTCAGACAGCTGGTTCTGCGTGATGCCGTCCATATATTCCTGATGTACCGGGGAAGTAACCAGAAGCAGCTCATCTGACATAAAAGGCTTGCAGATAAAGCCGGACTTCTTCAGAGGTACATAAGAAAAGGCAACATCTACTGTGCCATCCTGAAGCATACGAAGGAGTGGACCAGAATGATCCACAATTACTTTTACGGATATATCTTTATGATTTTTAACAAACGCAGTAATCGGATCAATGAGATAGCAGTCATATACAGTATTTACTGTTCCGATACGAAGATTCTCGGAAAAAGTATGAAGCATACTTAATTCTTCGATGGCAGATGCTTCAAGAGCAACAATTCGTTTGGCGTAAGCAAGAAAATGCTGTCCCTCTTCGGTCAGTTCTACATTTTTGCGATTGCGGATGAAAAGCTTTTTGCCCAGCTCTTTTTCCAGCTCCATAATACGGTTGGTTACAGTAGACTGAACGATAAAGTAACGGTCAGCAGTCTGGGTAAAATTCTTCAGTTCGGAAAGCGTGATAAATGTCTTTAAATTTTCTATATTCATGGGTCCCTCTTATCGAAATCGTAAATAAACGTTTTTATAAAATTCATTATACAAATTTTACAGCCATCATTATAATAAGTCAATAGAGAGTTGAATTTTCAAGGAGGATTATGACGAATGAATAAGATATATACCAAAGTAACGGATCAGATGAATTTCTGGGAAGGTCAGGATCCGGTGGCTTTGGCTGAAAAGTACGGCACCCCATTATATGTAACCAATGAGAGAATTTTAAGACAACGCTGCCGTGATTTGAAGAACCTGGTAACTTATCCGAATTTTGTAGTAGATTATTCTGCAAAGGCAAATTGCGGACTGGCATTTCTGCAGGTAGTCAGGTCAGAGGGGCTGGAAGTAGATGCCATGTCTCCTGGCGAGATCTATATAGAAAAAAAAGCAGGATTTAGAGCAGATCAGATCTTCTATATCTGCAACAATGTATCGGCCGAAGAAATGGAATATGCGGTGAAAGAGGGAGTTGTCATCAGTGTGGATTCTCTGAGCCAGCTGGAACAGTTTGGACAGATTGCACCGGGACATGAAGTGGCAGTCCGTTTTAACCCGGGAGTGGGGGCAGGTCATCACGAAAAGGTAGTAACAGCCGGAAAGAAGACAAAGTTTGGTATTGAACCAAAGTATATTCCACAGGTCAAAGAACTCCTTGAAAAATATGATTTAAAACTGATCGGTATCAATCAGCATATTGGTTCGCTGTTTATGACAGGAGAGGCATTCGTTGCCAGCATCGCAGCTTTATTTGAGATCGCCAAACAGTTTAAAGGCCTTCGGTTTGTAGACATGGGCGGTGGATTTGGTATTCCATATAAGAAAGAATTTGATGAGGCACCACTGGATCTGAAAGAACTGGGACAGGCCATTGATAAGGCACTGTACAAGTTCGCAGAGGAATATGGAGAACAGATTACTCTTCGTATTGAACCGGGACGCTACATCTCAGCAGAGAGTAATGTGATCCTGTCTACAGTGCACTCAGTAAAGCACAACCATGAGAAGAAGTTTGTAGGCTGTGACTGTGGATTCAATGTACTTCAGAGACCGATTATGTATGATTCTTATCATGGGGTAGAAGTATACCGTGGAACAGAGGAACCGTCTGAGCAGACAGAGACCGTGACCATTGTCGGAAATATCTGTGAAAGTGGAGATATTCTGGCAAAAGACAGAGAACTTCCTGAGATAAAAAAAGGAGATATTCTGGGAATTCTGGATGCAGGCGCATATGGATTTACCATGGCTTCCAACTACAACAATCGTCTGCGCCCGGCAGAGATTATGATTCGGGAAAATGGACAGGTAGTACTTACCAGAGAAAGAGAAGTGCTGGAGGATCTGATGAGACATGTGATTCCTCTGGAGGAAGTATAAGGAATCCAGGGTATGAAATAACGGTGTACAATACCAGCAAGTTGTGGTATTATTTCCTAAAACCTGCAAGTGGGAGGAAAAGAAATGAAGCTGATGTTTGCGTCTGATATACATGGATCAGCCTATTACTGTGAGAAGATGCTGGAGTGTTATCGCAGGGAACAGGCAGAGCGGCTGTGGATTCTGGGCGATATTCTGTATCATGGACCAAGAAATGATCTGCCAAAGGAATATGCACCGAAAAAAGTCATTGTCATGCTCAATGAAATCAAAGAAGAAATCTGTGCGGTACGGGGAAACTGTGATACAGAAGTGGATCAGATGGTACTGGAGTTCCCGATCCTAGCTGACTATAGTCTACTGTCTGTGGATGGATTAAGATTGTATGCGACACATGGACATGTATACAATGAACAGCATATGTTACCACTGATGCCTGGGGATATTCTGATTCATGGACATACTCATATCTATGAAGCAAAGAAGTCAGGAGAACACGTGATTCTGAATCCAGGCTCGGTATCTATTCCAAAGGGCGGTAATCCGCCAACATATGCTATTTTGGAAGATGGAGTATTTTCCATCAAAGATCTGGATGGACAGGTGTTAAAGGAGATAGAATTATAGAACACAAAATTTATAGAGAAAAAGGCTCCGTTTGGGAGCCTTTTTGCGTGGTATTATTCGTGATTAATTCCTGTACAGTAATGGGTATCGTATTCTACACCCTTCTGATAGGTATTGCCACAAAGCGGGCAGGTAATGTAATCAGAAGTGCCAGAAGTCTCTGCGCTGATATGTGAATTATAGCTTCCATCGGAGATGGAAAACCATTGCCCACAATATGGACATTGTGCAGAATCACTGCTGGAGGATGGGGCTTCGGTAGACGGTGTAGTCTGCGTATTGGAAGAAGCCATATAATCTGCCCATGCCTTTTCCTGTGCGACATGATCAGCATAGATCGTGCTGCCTTCACCATCGGAAGCAAGAGAGATCTGCTGATAACAGTATGGACACATCTGTGTTCCGGCAGAGGCATTTGTCTGATTGGTCTTTGCCTGACTTTCAGAGGTTTGTGTTTTGGAAGAACCATTCACAGTAGACGGCTTCACGGTTGTTTTATCGGTGGAAGGGGTGTTCTTCTTCGTGCCAGACTGAGTAGAAGCTTTCTTCTCTGTATTTTTTTGTGTCTCGGACTGTTTCTGTGTTTCTTTTTCAGTTTTCTTTTCTGTTTGCTTTTCTGTTTCACTGATTGTTTCGCTCTCTGATTCTGTTTCTGCCACCCTGGAGCGACAGCCGCTGAAAGCAAACATCATAGAAAAAGCAAGAATATAAAGTAAAAGTACTTTTTTCTTCATATACATCAACTCCTTGTATGAGATTTCTTCCGTTAATTTATTCTAGCATTTTGGAGAAAGCAGGTCAACGAAAAGAATGAAAACTAATTTGACGGAACGGGAAAGATACAGTACACTAAAGAAAATAGCAGAGAAAAGGACAGCTGCGTGGGCAGCTGACAGAAAAGAAAAATATGAGACGAGAAGTATTAACAGAAGATTTGAAAAAATTATATACAGCAAACGATATGGCAAAAACGGATTGTGGAGGATGCATAGGGTGCTCTCAGTGCTGCAGTGGAATGGGAGAATCCATTGTGCTGGATCCTTATGATGCCTATAGCCTTTCGAGAGGAATTGGGATTGCATTCCCCGATCTGGTTGGAAAATTTGTAGAATGGAATGTGGTGGATGGAGTAGTGCTGCCGAATCTTATGATGCAGGGAAAAGAAGAAACATGTGCTTTTCTGACAGAAGAAGGAAGATGCTGTATCCATGACTGCCGCCCAGGAATCTGCAGGATGTTTCCGCTTGGACGCTATTATGAAGAAGATGGCAGCTTTCATTATTTCCTTCAGAGCCAGGAATGCCCAAAGGAAAATAAGACAAAGGTGAAAGTAAGCAAGTGGCTGGGTATTCCAAATCTGAAAAAATACGAAGCATTCATTGGCAAGTGGCATGGATTATTGGAAGAGGTGCGAGATCTTACAGAGAAGGCAAAGGATGAACAGCTGACCAAAGAACTGACAGTCTATCTTTTGAATACCTGTTATCTGACCGTATATAAAGAAAATGTGGATTTTTATGATCAGTTCGAAGAACGATACCACAGAATGAAAAAACTTCTTCAGGTGCTCAAACAGAAGAAAGAATCATAAAAGCCCTGCAAATACGATGATTTTTCGTATCTACAGGGCTTGCAAGGGGAGGATAAGTATATCCAGACCCGCATGAAAAAGGCTGAGAATATGCGCTGTTTATGCCGTCTCAAACAATCTGGCAACAGTTTGGCAACACCCCCTGTTGCCAGATAGGAGAAAGAAGTATCCCAGTAAATGGAAATCTGTTTACTGGGATTTTAATATATAGATAAACTTGAATTTAAATTATAACGGTCTTTGCAAATACACCATATCTACCAACTGTATTCCACTCTCATAGATTGGGTGGTCATAATTATCTATAAAGAAATTTGATATGATATGCGAACGGACAAAACCACACTTTTCATAAAATGGTATTGTCAGTGGGCTATCGCCTGTTCCCACTTGCAGAATGGCATATTGCTCTCTGTAATTATTAATAATAAACTCAATTAAGGCTCTTGCATAACCTTTCCCTTGATATTCTGGAACTGTCGCAATGTTCTTGATTTCAAGTATGTCATTTTCTTTATCGGTTATGACACACTCACACTTGACCCCATTATCATCAAGTACATACATCTTGCCGTTATCAAGATAACGGTCAACCATATCTTCCTGCTCATCTGCTAATAGGAGCAAATCAAGATATTGTTTTTTATTTTCTTTAACTTCAATAATTTTCATCAATCGCACCTACAAATTCCGATTGAACTAAATCGCTGCGCGATGGCCTGCGAAGGCTGTGGCGCAGTTTTCTCTTTAACTTAAAAAAGGCAGTAGATAATGAGTCCTAAAAGTAGTATTGTTAAATCACCACAAA